>ENA-ORTT01000003-ORTT01000003.1-human-gut-metagenome-genome-assembly--contig:-NODE-3-length-464735-cov-14.594893_pt1 | contig 464735 bp, 475 predicted proteins | sample MGYA00242074_ERZ509197 | MGnify/ENA primary metagenome ERZ509197 (study PRJEB26280, sample SAMEA2338789) | human gut metagenome | biome: human gut; feature: human-associated habitat; material: faeces...
CGTCTGGTATGTCGTCCTCATCGTCGAACATGTCAGCTATCAACTCATCATCTGTCTCTTCCTCTGTTTCTTCTGCTTCTTCCTCTGTATTATCTGATTCTTCAGGACTATCTCCAAAATCTATGAAGTCCTCATCAGTATCAGTGCTGTCCTCTTCATTATTGGTGCTGTCCTCTTCATCCTCTATGTAATCTTCATACTCTGAAATGTCGTCCTCGTCCTCTTCTTCGTCCTCTAAGTCCTCTTCTTCCTCTTCATCACCAAACATTTCATCGTAGAGCTCTTCATCCTCACTGTCCTCATCCTCATCTTCTGTGTATCCTGATAATTTCTCAGCAGCCATTCGAGCCATTAGCAAGTCTGCTTGAGCATTTATAATTTCAGGATCATCCAAGTCCTCTACTATATTTGTTAAGTCAACATCATCATATTGATTAACAGCTACCTCTTTCTTAGGTGCTATTACAGCTAATTTAGCTGCTCTATTATTTTGACTTGTGACTGCCTCTAATTCATCAATGTTTGTATCACTCTTTTTAAGCTTATCATCAAGTTCCTGCACGTATTTAATCATGCTAAACTGCATATCAAGTTCTGCCATTTCTCTTATATCGTCAAGAGACTGACAATCGTTAATCATAGAGTTATACAACCTATACTTAACGTCTGACATGTATGGACACAACTCTTTCAACCTTTGTCTTATTTTATTTTTGAAAAACTCTATCTTTTTACTGTTTGCATCCATAATTTATAAACCTGCTCCTTTTACTTTTACAAATGTCCTAAGTTATTACTTACTTGCCATCTACTGATCGCAATGTGTTAACATAAACATCACCAAATGCATCTCTCTGAACCACTGCTCTTGCCTGCTGTTTCTTATATGTAATAACCACTGCTAATTGCATGGTGCTAATGTTCAGATTCTCAATTTTAATTGCAGATCTCTCTGGTGTGAATTTTTCCTCCAATAAACTTGTGATGCGTTTCACATCATTTATAGGGTCTTTCTTAATATCCTGAATGTTATCCACATTACTGTACTTGTTATTATCAGACCTAATGTATGTGACTTTATCCTGTGTCAACTGAATCCCCATACCAAGGTCCTCTATCTGCACCAATGTGGATTTCACTCCATTTTCATTCTCCTTATCATAAGGTATAGAGTATTTAACTCCATCTAAAAGCTTAATCAATTTATCTCTGCTGTCTCCTAATTCAATTCTTGCATCATCTGTAATGTTGATTCCAATACTCATGTCTCTTATTCTCTCTTTCCTTTTCTTTTAATGTTCTTACATTTTTGTAATGCTAAGCATTTCAAATCTATCAACAGTTTTGACGAATTTATACCTTATATTATGTATAAACACTTCCAGTCTTGAACCCTCCTCATGTACCTCAATGTTCTCTTCCAAACCCTTAAGTCCAAGCACTGTATAAAACACTGTAATTACCTGACTTTTTCTGCAACTGTATGTTGTCTTTGCTAAATTATACTGTAAACTTACCTGATGTATCAATGACAATCTATTATATCTCTTATACTCATCATCATGTAACAATGCCTTATTAAAACTTACTGCTTTAATACAATTTCCAGCACATGCAACAGTTGCTATTACCTTGTCATCTACCTTTCCTGTATGCATCCTAACTATTTGATACTGCTGAACCCCATTCATATCAGTGATTAGCTTAACCATTATAGGCAATCTTGTTAATTTTAATGCTTGAATAATAATCTCTATATTATATCCAAAGCTTATTTGAAAACCAGGAGTGACTGTAACTACGTTTACCTTACTCTCTCTATCTCTAATGTATATCCTTCCATTATGAATGACTAAAGATGATGTATTACTTACCTTAAACACTTTATCCTCTTCCATGTCTACCTCCAATTGACTACTGTATATACACATTGTTCTGAAGTTTCTAAAAACTTCTTTTTCTACCTTAATTTTATCACCCTTAATTTTTCACATATAAAATGTTGGTGATTTTTATTATATGTCCTCTGAATGTCTACACCATTTTTAATCCAATGCTCAGAATTTTCAAAAAATTTTTATATTTTAAAACAATGCTAATCGCTACACTGTATATCCATGTATGTCTCTACTCCATAGCAATTAAAGTAACCATCATACTTACTTAACTGCTCTCCCCTAATTTCTCTTAGGTATTTGATGCTATCTAATGGATCATTATCTTGAACTAGGTCATAAACATCATTTAACTTGCTGCTTTTTATCTGTCTACCTGCATTTTCTTTAATTTCATATGTCTCAACATCTACATTTTGAATACCAGCTTTTTCTAATATGTCATATATAATGCTTGAACAAAGTACTGAAGGATTATTTCCTCTACATAATGTTATTTCAGAATTACCAATCCTCTTTAACTTGAAATCTTTATGTATTAAACCATACATATACATGCTTAATTCTTTCATACTGTACTGTATGTATTTTACATTCTCCTGATTGACCCCTATTCCTTCAAGTCCTATATCCAACATATTACTTAAAAACTTACTGTTTGTTGCATCCAATATATAGTCCCTTAAATACATAGGAAATGTAAACATTCCATTACAAATGTATTTAATTGCTTCATATACTGGTGATTCAAAATAAACTCTTGTCTCTATTTCTCCTGTCCTTGCCTGTCCTATCTTTTCTAGCTGCTCAATTCTTTTATCATATGCATCAAACCTAATTAACTTAATACTTAAAATTAAATTTTTACATATATTTATTTTGCTCTCAATGTCATATCTTAAGATCTCTATGCAATTTTTTAAGTACTCATCATAATCTCTTTCGCTCTCAAAACTGCTCATCTCTGAGTTATACTGCTCTATCAGTTTATTCATATTATATTTAACATTAAGCAACTTTGTTCTATCATTAAATGCCTCTACATTGTTGACAAGTATGCTGCTTTCATTGAAACCTATCAGAGCACCTATCCATTTTCTTTGTAACTTACTTGTTTTCATTGGTGCCCTCCTCAACCTCACTACTGTTGCTTTCAACTTCAACAAATTGCTGTATTTTCTTAACTTTCAATGCATCAACATCAATTCCCAATGTTTTAATTAACTCTTTTCCTTGTGTATTTTCAAACCTAAAAGCATACACTTTATTATTTCTAATAACAACTATTACTTTCTTATTGTTTGTACTTACAAACACATTGCTGTTATCTGTCTCAACCAATGTTGTCATATCAACCAAGTTGTGTATACTTCCAATCACTAATGAATCTTTTCCTGTTTCCTTGTCTTTTATTTCAATTAAACCTGCCTCATTTGAATAAACAATTTCATTATCACTGCTTATCTTCAAATTTCCAAGTTCCTCTAATTCTATTGTGTTTTCTTCCTCATTTCCAATGTTGTTTTCACATGTTACCATGCTTGATTCTATTTTTGAACTTGTATCTTTCAAATTACTATTGTTGATTTCACCACCTGCAACTGACTCTCTTAAATACAACTCCAATTTTCCATAAGTGTTTAAACAACCTTTAGCTGCTAGCAAGCTATCATATCCTAAGTATCTATCTCCTTTTTTCTTAAGATCTAAAGTATTTACATCACTGCATTTACTTAAACTTCCAAGTATCAATTCTTTACCAGCTGTGCTTTCTTTATTAACATATTGCTCATAAACAAAATCACTTGAAATTAAACAACTTCCTAACTGCAAATCCTTTGAAATCTCATATGTCCTTCCATCAATTTCATATGTATCTTTCTTGCTGTCTGCTTTATTCAACCATGCCACATTTGAATTATTGAACTGTATATACTTATTATCAATGTGTGACTTAATTGCTATGCTTTTCATTTCACATTGTAAGTTGTTTTCTGAATCATTCGAGACATTCAAAACATTTCCAATGTACTCTCCTGTTTTACTACTGTTATGAATCATTATTTCAGGTACTGTACTTACTTTATAAACGATTCCCAGAAGTACTACCAAAATTATCAATGCCTCTTTAATTCTCTTTACCATTTCCTTTTACCATCCTTTTATGCTTTATATATCCTATAACTGAATAAATAATTACTGCATCCTGCAATATCACAAACATTACTGTTGAAACATTTAACTGATGTATTACAAATAATGTATAAATCACATACAAATGAGCTATCATATAGATTACCAAGAACTCATAAGACATTACTGATGTTGTCAACAGCATTAAAATAAGTATTACAGGAAGAACCAATGACAATGCTGCAAATAATCTTGATTCAACATCATTACTTAGTGTAGTCATTACTGTACTATTTTCAACTGATGCTATCAATGTTACAAACATTGACCAAACAATTATTTGAGGTACAACCCCTACCTTAAATGGTGACCTCTTAAACTTTATGTAATCCAGTATATTTAATTTGTGATCCTCTCCATTATCCTTAAGTATCTGTTTCTTTGCTAATGAAATCTGAACAATCAATGCAATCATTGAAATTATTAAGATTGTTCCATTATTAACTAATGCTAAGTTAAATGAATTTCCATAAGCCAAAGAATTTAATACTGACATTACTTGAGTTAATGTAAGCAACCCTACTGTAACTACAGGCTTATTTAACAATGTTATGTATGAATAAATTTGAAATGTATAAACCAATGTTTCTGTGACTATACAAACCATTTTCATGTTTTTAGTAGTTAAAAACTCAACTATACAAGTAATTAAACTGCATATAAGCACTAAACCAAATAGCAACTTACTTTTGTTTTTAAGTATCTTTTCATTCATTATGTTCTATCTCCTACTCTATTAAATCCAAACACATTATTTATAGATGATAGTTCGTATGAACTATACACGTTGTTTCCTACATCTAATGTGTAACTACTTCCAGCTACCCGCTCCAATTTCAAATTTTCCATGTATTTGTATTTATCCTTAAGTTCCAAACAATTTGTATATGTGTCTTTTCCATCATAATAGATCAATCCATCAAGCATTTTGGCGTCACTACAGAAGAAACTATCAAATTTATTTGCCACTTTGTAATCTCTCAATGCAAACACATATTCAGGTTTGTCTGTATTCCAAATCTCTCCAGTAATTGTTATGTATTCATCAAATAATATACAGCCATCACTATCTATTACCCTGAAGTAATTACCTCTATAACCAAGTATCCTATCTCCACTATTCACATCCCCTATTGTGTTTCCATGCTTAAACATTGCTCTTTTCAGGCCTTCCATTGTTCTCTGCCTTTCATTTTCAAATGAGTTAATGTCAAGGAACTCTCCCATAAGATATAACTCACTACTTAGTCTGATTATTGAGTCAATACCCAGCATATTAAACAGTGCTTCAGCATCACTTATATTGTTCTCTTCAATTTCCTGAATGTTGTTTTCCATATCTCTCATCCACCATTCTTTATTTTATACTGTCCTATTTCTCTTGCTCCAACTGCTTTCTTACTTTTTCCCTGATGTAAATTCACATAACCTCTTATGCTCTTCTCCCATCCAAACCGTTTTCTTTGAGTCCCACTCAATTTCATCACTGTTGAGCTTATTTTGATCAGATGACTCATATTTATTTAATATGTCTTTATTCTTTGTTATCACTGCCCATTTTTTAAGTGAAATGGTATCTTTTGTCTTCTTTGCTTCACATAAAGGACATTTACAACCTAAACTAAAGTATGTAGCAAAATCACAATAGACCGTGTGACCATTCTTACATGTCCAAGCTAACTCTTTATCACTGCATATCTCTATTTTACTAGGTGTTGACCTATTTTTCTCTGTGTCATAACTGCTTAACACATCTGAACCAATGTCATTATTATCGACTGCCCAGTCATATAAACTCTTTACAGTGCTATCAAACTCATCAGTAGTGATTACATCTTCAATACTATTGTATCCATCTTCATTTATAATATGTAACTGATTATTTGTACAAGTCACATTTACAATGTTGAGACCATTATTAACAATCTCATCCATTATTCTGTATGCAGGTATATCCATTGTCTCAAATGTATCTAAATTCAATACCCTGTAATACACCACTTGTACATTGTCTATAGTTTTTAGTAAAATCACCTTTGCATCCAATCTTGTGTTCCTCCAATTTCTATTATTCTTTGTACCAGCTTAGCTATTCCTAGATAAGCTAGTATTTGTAAACCTAAGCATATAGCCATTGTTGTTGTGTTGAATGACCCCATTGCTCGTGCAATCTCAACAAATAAACCAAGTATAATCACTCTGAAAGTAACCTGACTTATTATCCTCACATCCAGCACACTCAATGTAAAGTCAACTTCATAACTGCCAACAAAGAAATGAACTCTTTTTGCAGGTACCTGTCTTAAATCCACAACCTCCTGCTTATTACTGCTAAACATCCGTGCTGCTTCTTCATCACTCATGCTAGTTCTTGTTTCTTCAGGTATTGTAATCAATTGTAACACCTTTTTATGAATGACATCTCTCTCATAAACCTCGACCATACTATCCATCGCCTTGTTGAACTCTATCTGACCCCTATGTGTATTTGCTTTTTTCAACTTTTCTCCTAGCATTTCTGTATGTGTCAACTCTATCATATCACCAAGCATTTCTGATTTAGCAGTGCCATCTTCAAATTGCATAACCAATCTTGTATGACTTATTAAGTCCTCAACCTCACTGTCTGTCAACTCCATCAGTCTAGCATACTTCTCTTTAACTTTGTGCTTATCCTTGCTATCTGCCTTGCCATTGCTCTTGCTATTTTTCATCATTTAAACCTAACCAGTCCCTTTCATTAAAGAAAATGTCCATTGCTTCTTCTGGTGTCAATTCATAACAATGTATGATCTTAAACATTTCTGATTGTGTCCAATCTTTTTTACCATTGATCTTAATACTAACTGACTGATATGTCAGTCCTAACAGCTCTGCTAGATCAGATTGATTCTGTCCAAACCTTTCCAGCACTGCCCTTAATTTTTTCTTCATGTTCGTTAAGTCTCCTTTTTATTTATTATATCCAACTTACTATCATTTTATTACCATTTATGCATCTTCTTAATTTTATCATAAGCTATTGTATTTTTGTTAATGGTCTCATATTCAATCTCTATGTCATACAAACCATTTACACTGTTTCCTACAAGCTTAACTGCTTTATGTCTTATCTCAATTCCATTTGTACCTTTCATTAAATCAGGTAAGTATTTACACTCTCCAAATGCATTATTTTCATTTGCCTTGTCATACATCTGAATTTCAATGTGCCATCTCTTAACATGTCCATCTGTAATCATCAATGTGTTAGGCATATTCATGAACTGCTGATCCGTATAAACATTTACGAGATTCACACTCTGTCTAGATGCACAATAGAAACTGTATCCCTGCTTACCTAACTCTTTTAATATGTCCTCAACTGATTCACCTATTCTTATACTTCCATTGTTAATGTTTAACCTTACTTTATCATAGTCTAGCTTATCAATGTTTCGTGCCTCTACTGTATCTTTACATTTAATCTTAACATTGCTGACTAAACAATTTCCAATGCTTTCAATATTATCTCCAAGATTTATTGCTTTATATTTAAAGTCTATATCCTTTGCTAACTCCTGCTCCTTAAACCCTGACTCACTATGAGGATTCAACTTGTTAGTCTCTTTCTTCAATGTGTCATTCACTGATTCTAACTGCACTGCTTTCCCCATTTCCTTTACTGTCATAGGAAATCCAATGCCACCACCATTTATTACCAACTGCACATTATTTCCATTACCCTCGTCTGTATTCACTAATTTAATGCTTTTATTTATCTTACTTTGTATATAACTTGCATTTACTGTGTCTCTTCCATTCCACCAGATGATTCCTACTAAACTAATTAAACACAAACACAATACTACTGCCTTTCTAATTACTCTCCTAATGTCCTTCCATGTAACTAAAGGCTCTTCAGGCTCTCCCCTATATACTCCATCATTTCTATTCATGTCTTTTTTCTTAATAAATGCCATTTTAACTGTCCTTTCTAACTTAAAATAAAAATTAAATTTACTAATATTAACTTAACTGCACTTTTTCTTGTATATAAAAATACAGGTAAAGTCTGCTCTAAACTCTACCTGTATCTCTTTAACACTATAATGCTATTAAATTCCTATTACACACATTATACCTGTACTAATTGCAATATATAATGTAAAAGGTAATTTATCTTTATGTCTTGCTTTTCTTGCTATTGCTGAAATTCCAAACAATATGTTTGCCAACAATAAGTTCAATACGATTGAGAAAAATGCTTCAGGTCTAGTCTGTAAATAAAAGAGTCCTATTACTCCATATATGTCAACATCTCCCATGCCTAATAAACCAAATTGACCTAAAACTACAAGCAACACATTCAAACATATCATTGCACCTACATTAAATATACTGTACATGCCTCTATTCATTATCTGTAACATACAAATTACTATTGCAACCAGAAATACCACAAGACTAACTGCTGAATACACCTGCTTTGTTTTCTGATCTGTGTAACTCATAAAAATCAGATATGCCATTATGAAACTTGTCAATGTTAAGGTCACTAAGTTCATATGAGCTACTATCTCAAACCCTATGCTCAACCCTATTGAAACCACTATAAACCATATTGCGTCTTTCTTACCTAACTTTATGGTATTTTCTTTATCTATATGCTCAAAAGCCACTGATAAAAGTAATGGCAATACAAAAAGTATTGCCATGCTCAGTATCATATATGTCACTCTCAATTTCATCTTGTCCTCTTACCTTTTTACTGTGCTTTCTTAACTTTCACACTGCTGTCCTTGTTGCTTGTTTTATTTTGCTCTGCTTCTTTCTTAACCTTATCTGCCTCTTCTTTAGCCTTCTCTGCTTCTTTCTTTGCTTTCTCTGCTTCTGCCTTTAACTGCTCTGCTTCTTTCTTTGCTTTAGCTGCTTCTGCTTGATCTTTCTTTGCCTTTGCTTTTTCCTGAGCTGCTGTTGTTCCAGTTGCTGCATCATCCTTTAACTGCTCATCTAAGGCTTTAGCTGCAGCCTTTTGTTTCTTAGCTGCAGCCTTTGCTTTTTCCTCTGCTTCTGATTCATTCTCTGTAGTTTTGCTTGTGCTACTCTCTATAAACCCTGTGTTTGTATTTCCTCTCTGAAGGAATACCTGATAATCTTGACTGGTGTTGTACTGTAACTTACCAAGTCTGATGTTATCACCACAGTTAGCAATCATTTCAGCAAATAAACCACAATCCTTTTCAGAAAGGACTAATGTGAACATTGTAGCTGTCTTACTTCCATCACTATTAGCTCCTGTTGCAATCCTGTTACCAGAAGCATCCATAGCTTCTTCTACATATACATGTTGAAATGTGTAAGAACTATCAATTTCCATCTTCCTTGTATCCCCAGACTGCTGTGTTTTCAAACCATAGATGTTGATATAATCTCCCTCTCTGATTGTTCCTGCAACAGCTGCATCTAGTCCAGATGCATCAAATGAAATTTCTACAGGATTTGTAATGTTACTTTTGTATAAACCTTCAGTGTCTGAAATTCCATCATCAGTGACTATATCTCTTGCTCTATAGTTCCTATTTACAAACTTATCAAGCAACTGTTTCTTATCTGTAAGGTATCCATCAGGAATCAATGAAACCTGAACATCCTTTAATGCAAAGTACTTATCAATGTTGCTCTTTGTAATTTTTGTACCAGAGTCCATGTTTTTAATTACCTGATATGCTTCAACTCTTTCTTCCTGATTCAGAATGCTACTCTGAATTACTGTGATAGCCACAAACACTACCAATGCTACAAAGGCTGCCACTGCAATACGTCTTAAGTTATTACGCTTGTTCCTTTCTGCCCTTGTAATCTCCTTTGTTACTGCTGTCTTTTTTCCAATTCTCATTGTTCTGTCTCCTTTTTATTGTTTATTGCTGATGACTTAAAGTCAAGTATTAAAAGCCACTGTTTCATTCTATTCCTCTTTATTATCTTGATCAAGTTCTACCACACAAGGTAATGTCAGGTCAAGAGTTAAATCTCGTGCATCTACATTTCCCAAAAACTCTGCTTTAGCTATTACCTTTGCATTAAACTTAATTTTCATTAAGATTGCTGTACTGTGTATTGTCTTTGATGTGACATCTGTTGACAATGCACTTTCTGGTACGCTAATGTTCCAATCCTTTGTGTATTTATAATTTAGATACTCTTCTTCTTTAGTAGGTCTGTCATTAACCACCTGACCATCCTCTGCACTATTTTTAGCAACTATGCCTGAACTTGTTAAACTATAACTTGTTATATCTCTAATAGGTACTTCACTTTTGCTCTTAATGTCTGTACCAATTTTCAATGCGTGGTTATCATCAACATATAAGTACTGATAACCAAGATTATCTTTTTCATCATTAGGATCTTGACAAGCCCTTAGTGTATCTGTAAAGAAGTGTAATGGATATATCATTTGATTTATATTGCTACTTAAAAATGTAGGATCTGATGTTCTTAAATATAGTCTGTAGTATAAACTATCTATCATCCATCTCTTTTCAAAATTCAACGCTGATGTTTTTGAAGTATCTGTATCGCTATCAGCAAAGTGTGCTTTGTAATAATTAAAAAATGATGTATCATTTATACCAGGTGATACTGTCTCTACATTTGGTGCTGAAATAATACTGTTAACAATACTTGCAACCTCGGTATCTCCCCAAGTATTTATGTCTCCAGTTACTGCTGTTGTCTGACAATTCCATGCCTCAACTTGTTCAAATTTTGTAGAGTCTTTAGGGTCAGGAGCATTGAAAATGATTGTGCCATTAGCACCATCATTATGTATAGTTGTATCATTTGTTTCATTAAAGAAGATTGACTTGTAATCATGTCTGTTTGCATAATCATATTTATAAATGTTATACACATTCAACTCTGTGATTGTTATTCCATCTGTTATGACTGTTTTCAATGCCTGAGGTAACTGACTTTGATCAATCTTGTATATCCCATCACCAGAACGTAATGCATCAAGGTTGTTAATGATATTAAATTTTCTATCCTTGTCAAATGATTCACTGCTTGCACTAAACACTGAGTCGTTTAATACATTACTACTTGTCAATGAGTATTTCAGACTGTCTGTATTCAGTACATTTGATGTAAATGAATCAAGTACTGATGCAACTGCCCTTTTGAATACCTTGTCATTCGGATTTAACTGCTCGTTTCCCTTAATTTTTCTTGTACCATCAAACTTTCCAGTTTTAGTGTTATACTTTCTATCAATCTCTTTATTACTGTACAATGAATCTGAGTTATAAAAATCAGTAAATCCACTAATTACATCACCATCCTGAGCATTATCTTTTTTATAGAATGGTGTATTGTAAACACCAATGTTTGCTGGCCCTTGCTTACTACCTGCATTGTACCTTTCAGACCAGAGAATCAACAACTGATTTATTGTGTATCCCTTGAACAGTTTCCTTGCTTTATCTCCTGTATTTATTGGATCTACTGTTCTATCTACTGCCTCATCTGTCTCACTAATGACTAATTGATTTGCTGTCTGTGTACCTGCTTTAGAACTCCTACTGTAATACTCTTCATTAGGAAGTAAACCAGATAAACTAGCTGCTGTCAAATCATCATTCAACATGTTCAATGTATCATTCAGCACCACTTTCCTATAAGACACAAACAGCAAAACAAGTAGTATTGCAAGAAAGAATAGACCATATATAAAAGAACTGAGTCCTTTCTTTTTCTTACTTAGCTTTTCTCTTAGCTTTTCTCTTATCATCTACTCTAACCTCTTACATGTTGTTGCTTTCTGTATGATGTAGTTTGTACTTTTAGTCTTGCCCATCTTACCAAATCCACCTGCTGTGGTATCATATCCTGTTGTCTTTATAGTGCATTTTACTAAGACTACTATGCTGTCTCCGTATTTGAAGCTATCAGGTTCCTGTGCACTTACATTACCTTCTGCATCTTTAGAAGTACTTGTTCCTATATTCACTGTAACACTCTCAACTTTTGAGCCTAAGCTTGTTCTGATTGAGTCTTCTGTATCCTGTTTAAGCTTAGTAATTTTCTCATTTGTACTAAGATCAGCTGACTCTGCCTGCAATGCACATTTCCTAACCTGTTGGTTTAAGTCCATTCTTACATTCAAGTCTCCAATAAGTGAAACAAAGAGTAACAACACAACCGACAAGGAACCAATTACAAATATACTGACAATCAGTTCAGCATCACCTGATCTTTTCTTTTTCAATAAATTCTGTAATAATTTTCTCACTTGTTACACCCCTATAATGTATAAGGCAGGACAACCTAAATCATCCTGCCTTATCCTCACTTTTACTGATATATTACTCTTTATACTCCTCCTGCGCCTCCTGCTGCTGCGCCTCCTTTTGTGAAGTCGTTTACCTGATTAGTCACACTAGTTAACGTGTTCTCTAACACTGTCTTCATCTTATCTCTAAAGATGATACACAAACCTACTGCAATTGCAATAAGCAGTATTACAACTACCAGGTTTGAATCACCATCCTCCTTGTTAGTTAATCTGTCCTTCATTCTGCTACCTGCCATGATAGCCCTGTTTTGCACGCTGATGAGTGCTAACTCGAGTTTGTTTCTCATTATTTTACTCTCCTTTTGTTAAATAAATTAATTTATTTTATCATAACTAGTGCTCATGTTTCACAAGTACTAGATTGATAACCCTGCTCCTAGCTGACCTAGACACAAATAAACTGTAGAAACTAGAATTGCCACGTACATTAAAGCTTGCACTATAAGTATTTGAGCATTAATTCTCTGTTTCTCTGCCTCAACCATTGCGTTTTCAATGTCGTTAATCTGTCCTTTTATATCATCAAACATCTTACCTGCCTGGCCTGTTGTCATAGACTGTTTAATTACTGTTGCCAGGTTGTCAATGTATTGATTATCAAACTTGTAAGTGAATCTATCAAGTGACTCTTCCAAATCATTCTTTGCAGCTATATCACTTGTAAGTTCCAAGAATGCTTTCTTAAGTCTTTTATTTTTTACTACCAAGTAACAATCTGTTAAAACTGAAGTAATATAAACACCTGCTTTAATCTGAATCCTTAATGTATCATATACATTTTTAATGTCCTCCAGCATTAGCTTATTATCACTTTTATTACTTTCAATAAAAATAAAATCTAAAATATAATAACAGGCAGGTCCAAAAGCAAGACCTAAAACTACATTCTCATGCATCGTTACTACCATAACGAATACTGAAGCAATTAACTTCAAAGCCACATACCCAACAGGTGTTATTCCTTTAATCATAAAGTTTACACCATATTTGTTAATGAAGGCATCCATGTATTCATAGTTGAAAGATTTTCCTTTTGCCCTCTTCATATTTTCTGTAAGGAACTGCTTTCCTTGCCCCTGCATCTTGCTATATTGCTTCTGTATGATCTCATTTTTTACCATGTAATCCACTAAATAAGCTACTGCAAAAATGATAAACAACATTATTAATTTAGATGCAATTACTAACCAACTGTATGTACTCATCTTTTTCTTTCCTCTCTTACTTACTTCTAATAACTTTGAATATCATAATATACAATGCAGCTACAAGTGAAAATGTTAGTAAACCAAGTACCAAGTATCCAAGTGTACCACCTGATGTAAATGACTGAATGAAATTACTACTTGTATCATCCATACTTGAAGTTGCAACTACACAGAAAGCACCAAGTGCAATCATTATTAAGATCTGTGCAATTCCATTTTTCCTGATTGTTCCCTTTTCTCTCTCACTCTTTATATAGGAATGAAAGATCTCTCTACAATCTTCAATGATTGTATCATAATTTGTATCATATCTAGAACAAATTTCAAGGTTTCTTATCAATACCTTAAAATGCTTGTTTTTAACACTATTTTGTAACTCAATCAATGCTAATGTCTGATTACCACTATTCTTTGCGTTTATTACAGCTGTGTAAATCTGATCTCCTAAAGGATTCTCAATGTATCTTGATGACCTCTCAAGTATGTCAATCAAATCATCACTTGACTTTGAAAAGTTATCAATGATGTTCATAAACTGTAACATCTGCTCTTCTGTTTTATTACTACGTATCATAATTGAACCAGAAAGTACTAATTCAAAAATCATTGGTATAATCACTGCAGTTGTTATTCCAAAACCTGCACCCTTAAACACTACAACAATTAGTGTTACAATTGCATCAAATACAATCACTGCCAGCAAGTAAAATTCAGTTGTCAACCACGGAATCTTTTCTTTTATTCCACTGTATGCTAACTTTTCATCAATGCTAGCTAAGAAATCTTTCTTACCACCCTCACCATGAATGTCTCTATCTCTTCTCTCTGCTTCTGCTCTTTCTCTCTCTGCTTCACTCATTTGTGCATAGAATGATCTGATTTTCTCATTTGCATTTGAGTTATACTTGAAGTAGTTGATTATACTATATACAACGTAGAATACCAAACCAAATAAGTAAATCTCCAAAACATATATGAGCAACTTATTGTCTAAGAACTCTAAAAATAATTCTTTAATGTCCATTACCTCTTACCTCTCATGTCCTCTGCTTTTTAGAAGATTTTCTTATATGTCAAATCTCCAATTTCAGGATCATATCCTGTAATCTCCTGCACTTCTCTTACTCCAAAGTCTTGCATAAACACTACTGTATCCAAGTGAACTAACATCTGTAGTGCCTCTTCCTGTGAATAGTCTGAATTATACTTGATGTAATCGACCAACTTTTTCATTGCCTCTGTAGCAGAAGAACCATGAACTGTTGCCCATCCTTTTGCACCTGTATAAACTGCATTTAACAGGTAAAGTGCCTCAGCACCCTTAATCTCACCAATGATGAAATAATCAATATCCATGAGCAAACCATTTCTTGCAAGGTCACCAAGATTATATTCAATCTTGCCCTCACCACGGTTAATGATTGTGTGCTGAAATGCAATGTCAGGATGATTACTAAACAATTCCTCATTTTCCTGTATACACAATCCTGAAATGTCGTCAGGTAATTTATCCAATGCCCAGTTTATTAATGTTGTTTTACCAGAACCACCCTTACCTGCAACTAGCAAACCACCGCCATTCTTTATTCTATCTTCAAAGTAGTCTGCCATCTCTCTGGTGAAGAAACCTAACTCAATAAGTCTTTCTGTTGTGTACTTATGCTTAGGTATCTTTCTTATTGAAAGCAAGTACTTTTCATTACTGTTAACCACAGGTGTTGTAATGTTGAATCGCATAATAGCTTTGTCACTACTATACTTATCTGTGAAGTTCTGCAATGCATTCTGTGCAGAAATACTTGCCTTATTCTTAATTGCTGTGTGCTCAACGAATTTCTTAAAGTGATCAGGATTCCTAAACTTCAGCTTAGAAGTTTCTCTATGTCCTAACCTCTGTACTCTGATGTGATCCCAATCATAAATCTTGATATCTGAAATTTCATCATCATCAATCAATTCATCAATAATGTCATAACTCCACAAGAAGGATGCAAAGGTCTTAAATGTATCTTCTACATCTTGCTCATCCTGTGTAATATTTGACCTGATATAGTCATAAACTAATTCTGTAAATGTCTCTTTAGTTATTTTGTTACGCTCCAACATGTTCAGCTGTATAGGATCAATTTGAACAAAGTAATCAGTTACCTGATCGGCATATTTTCCAATACGTTCCTTTCTTTCATCTGCTGTCTCAACATGTTTTTTCTCTGTTGCTTCTGATTCATCTTCAGTCCCCTCGTCTACTTCAGATGTATCATCCACAAGTTTCTCTGTAATCTCTTTTTCCTCAATGTTCTTCTCAAGATTGCTACTTTTCCTACCAAACAAACCCATGTCTTATCCTCTCTTCAATTATTTTTAATAAATATAAATTTTTATTTCTTCTTATATTATATGCATAGATTCAGGTCTGCTCATTTATTGTCAATGCAATATAGCAAAATTAAAAGACACTACTAATTAAAGTAGTGTCTCTAAACTGTCTATTATTCATTTATTATGTCAAACTATTACCCTTTACGCTCTAAACTTTCTGCACTTTTATTCTCAGTTGCAACTGCCTTCACACTGCATGCTTGTCAAGTTATTTACAAGCATATCTGAACCTCTACCTGAAGCAATTTTACCATTAAATGTTAAACCCTCATATTCCTCAATGCTTGTTATTTCCTTTCCAGGATCAATCTCAACTAATCTCTCTGTATCATTCTCTTTTGTACCCTGTCTATTTTCAATTATGTTGTTATTATGTCTTTTCTTAACTGTATTAACTTTCCTTTTGTTTTGCTTAGCCTTAGGTTTACTGATCTTTTTCTTTTGTCCCATGTCCTTTTACCTTCCCCTCTTGAGTATCTCATAGCTTCTATTTATTCTATCAATGTATCTATCACTATTATCATGTGTATTATCAGGATGAAAGGCTTTCAACAATCTATTTCTTTGTGTCTTAAGTTCATCCAATGTATATTTATCATCCAACATGAATAAACATTTTGCTCTTTCATATTCATCCATGTCAACACCCTCATTTTGTCCTGCCCACTCTCTATTTCCAAAACGTCTGCTTGCTGTTTCAAGTGTATTCTCTGTCAATGTAATTATTTTCATTAAATTGTCACAATACAATTCAATTGTAATTCTTAATGCTTTCTCATAATATGTTATGCTCTTAATTCTCTCATTTACTTTTGTCAACTTATGCATCAAGTCACTATTGATGTATTCCTTACTTTCTACAATCTTATCAACTAGACTATTATATGCAACCTCATTTTTCTCAATGTTCTCTCTATTATTCCTTAACTGTCTTGTCCAAATACTAACTGTATCTCTATTATTCAACCCTGCAATCACATCTATATTAGCAAGTGCATTAGTAAATATACTGTAATTATTTGTTTCTTTCACTACTGTAATAATGTTAAACTTCTCAATACTAGTGTCCTCATATAAGCTATCTATCCACTTACTAAATTTTCTACTGCTTGCAAGTTGCCAACTAATGAGTGCAATCTCTCTACTAATGCCAGCTACTAAACTATATGCAAGGTCTGCTACTGCAATTATGCAATATACCTTTAATGCTATGTCTGTTAATTTATCAACGTGTACAACTGCGCATAATCCACTGCACACTAAAAACCCTACTGCTATTCTAATAATAACTATAGGTATCTTTCCAAATTCTTTTGCAACATACTTAAATTCTGTATTGATCTCTAACAGTTTATCCATGTCCAAGGCTCACTTATCTTTTAATAAAATAAAATTAAATAATAATTATTATTTATTTATAAGCACAAAAATAGGTACTAATCCCATAGTCATTAGTACCTACTATAAACCAACATGCCCTATTCAATGCTAGTTTTCTACTCTTATGTATATCTCAAATTCTTTCCTTAGCCTATTTTCTATTTTATTTGCATCTCTAATTTATCAGCACAATACCTCATTTTAATTATTTGCTAATTGATTTTTACCCCAATGCTACGCTGATTTTTCTAAATGCTTATCGTTCTTTTTACTTTATGTCACTTTCCTACTTTTAATGCCCCTTCTATTAAACCATCTTTATTTTCTATGTATCTTGACTGTTTTCAAAGGCTACCCTTCTCTTTTACTTCACTTAAGTTTTTATTTTATATGCTCATCACCCTATAAACTATATGTCCTGTTTATACTGTAATGCCTGTCCTTTTTAACTCAATCTCCTCAATTTTACTCATATGGTCAAATTCCTCAACAAGTGCTTCTCTGTATTTACAAATGTAAGTTGCATTTATTTCAGTGCTTGTCTCGATAGTATCCCATATCCCACTCACTAACATATTGACTCTATCAAACTTATCAGGTGTCATTACTACAGGTGCAATGTCATTATCAATACATAACTTTGCAACTATTATCTGTCCAATGTCTCTTGTCTCTTTTCCAAAGACATTCATTCCAATCAGGTGTACATAAACATTTACAATTGCCTCAATTATCTTCCTATGCTCTTGATTTTCCAAAATTGAATCCAAATCTTTTTGAATGTTGTGTGCTTCTTCTATTTTCTCATTATACATTTCTACAATGAATTTCAAATAATTCTCATGTGCATCCCTATTTTCATTACTGCCTGTTTTACTAAACCTGTTCAGTATCTTTAATTGACTGTGTCTTAATAATTTAGCCAATATGTACATATCCACAAAATTAAATCCTCTGCTAATCCTAATGCCTATTTTTACTGCCAATAGTTTATCTACAATGTATTTCTTATTTACTTCACTGTACATTTCCTTTTCATTTGTTAAAAGCACTGCTTTCTTCACTTCATCAAAGTCCACTCTCTTGCCATCCACTAAACACATATTGTATACCAATCTTCTGTATAAGTCTGTCTCATATTCCCTATTGTTTATAATCTGTTTCCAAAGTATACTCATAACTGCCTCTTTTCTTTTAATATGTCCTACACTGTTTTAGTGCTCATTGTCAAATGTTCAATGCATCAGACCTGTCCACTCTTTTTAGTAAAGTGTCTATATGATTTTAGACCACTGCATCTTTTATTTCCATGTCTCATCATTATTGTTCAATGCATCAGACCTGTCCACTCTTAATAGTAAACTGCCAATGCTTTTATTGATTTTGCAGGTGTCAATAACCAATGTATCCCCCTATAACTGTTTAATGCATCAGACCTGTCTTTTCTTAATAGTACAATGCCTGATTTTAACATTACTTGTATAGTGATGATTGTTCAATGATATAGCCTTTTTCCACCACTGCATCAGTCACTGTCTTTCCTTTATAGTAAACAAACATCATTAAACACTCTCACTGCTCATCACTCCTATTTTTTAGGCAAGCTGATGATTGTTTAATGCATCAGACCTGCCTTTACTTAATAGTACCAATGCATCAGCTTTTTCTAATGTATTATAGCTGTACATGCTGTATTCAATTAGTGTTCAACTGCACCATTATGATTGTTAAATGTAACCCATTAATAGTAAAATTTTCTCTACTTATTAGTACTTGATTTCCTTTCATAAACCAATCATGCACCAATCATTTTTATATGCATCAGCTTTCTAATTTTTACTAAGTGCATGGCTTAATAGTAACCCCATGTATCCAGTTTTTACTATAGATGTATCTGTTTTTTAGTTGTTCAATGCATCTATCTTTTCAAGTTGTGTATAAACCAATTTCAATGTAATTTCATTTTATCATAGATGTATATGATTTTTATAGTGATGCTGTGCCTTTTTAGTCTCTATGCAGTTGCCCCTCTAAATTGTAAGCAGATACTCAATCCCCTCATTTGCCTTTTCTCTTTCCTCACCGTATAACCATCCATAATCAGAGGTATCAAAATCAGGAATACTGTAAGGTACAATTTGTTGATGCACATTCACAAATTCATCAGGTCTCCTGCTCACATAGTAAGGATCATTTCCACAAACACCATGTGTCCTGCATAATACCTCAAACAAATCATTGTAGGTCAGCTTTATTTCCTCAAGCAAAGGAAATAAATCATCCCTGCCTTCAGGTACTGTCCTCTGAGTTACAAATGATGGGTTAAACCCTCTCCTGATATAGAATTGTTTTCTCATTGTATCATCAATTCCTGCAATGTCCACAATTTTACCCTCTGCAATTAAACGATCCCATGTATCCCAATGTATCCTAAAGATCCAGTCAAATTCACCAGAGAGCTCGCTGTATTCATGGAACAGGTCACAAATTACATCATTGTCCAAGAAGATATATGCCTTTCTAATTCTATCAATCTCTTCTATTCTTTTATAGAGTATACAATTCTTTCTAGCGAGCTCCTGCTCTTTCTTTGTAGGTCCTCTACCAATTCCTAACTTCATTCTGCAACCTCCTATATGTTAACTTATAACTGGTTTGATGCATCTCTCTCCATCCTCCTATCTTTATTATACCACATTTTCCTTGTTTTTACAAGTTAATGCTAAACCTTATTATTTCTTGTGTATGTGATAAAAAATAAGAGGCACAGGTCTCTAAAGCCCATGCCTCTTATCTTCTTACTGTTCTTTCCTATGCATTAGTGTAAATCCTGAACGTTTACATTCGGTACATAGAATGGTCTTGTATAATACAGCTTGTCAAGATCCTCTGTATAAATGTCTTTTCCATTAAAGGTTCCTAACATATTATCCATGTTATAGTACATATTGCTATAGCTATTCATCTTAATTCCTGCTGTCTGGAAGTGACTGAAGAAATCAGATTTACCCTGGTTGATTGGACACAACTTAGGGTCTAATACTGAACTTCTCTCTGTTGGCTCAATCATACCTGTCTCAATCTTTGTAGTAATCTCTTCATAAGTGATACCATCAAACGCTTCATTGTACCACTTACCATCACTACCTGCCCAAGCAGCATCATCATCGTATCCCCTATTTCTCTCAAGTGCATCACACAACTTCTCAAGTACCAAGGTCTTTGCGTTAATGTCCCAAGCTATTTTCTTAGGTGAGTCATTAGGCTCATCTTTAAGCTTCTTAATATAACTCTTGCCCTGACCTTTTGTCAAAATTGTAGTTCCATTCATCTTGATGTTGCCCTTATAATCAGCTGTGAAAGTATAGAACTGTTCTGATGTACTAACTATATGAGCATTGATAAACCCTTTACCCTTAGCTGCTTTGAAATAGTATTTCTTAGATGTACTAGCATGTTTACTGCCTGTAGCTAAACTACTTATGTCAGATCCACTATCTACCAAGACACCCTTGAAAGGATCACTGTTGTCTTTCCTGTTCTGCCACTGTGCAACCTTTAATTGATTCAAAGCATCTACTATATTCTTAGTAGTCTTTTCATCATTTTTCTCTGCTGCGCTTCTAGTGAACTTACTGTAATTCAAACCATTTGTTAAGGTTGTATTCTTAACCTGTGTCAAACCATCTTTCTCAAGTACAGGTTGAAATGTCTTAACTGTTATTGTCTGCCTATTGTTCTTTGACCTCTTGCTACTACTCAAAATCCTTAATGTAAATGTTGCACCGCCAGGTAACACACTATTTACTTCATGATTTTTCAGAGCTTGTGAATGTGTTGACCACTGTAAACTTTCAATTGTCATGTTAGGTTTAGATGTCTTATCCCAAATTACCTGACAAGCTGAATTGAAATTCAATGACCTTGCATATTCACCAAGTACATAAACCTCTTTGTCCTTATCACTCATACTGTCATATCTCATTCTGATGTAAGGGAAGAAACTGAACTTAAGACCACTCTTTGCCATAGTTGCTGTACTTACTGTATTACTGCTGTAAGTAATTCCATCATGTGTACCACTATGAACACCAGGTTTTTTCAATGTATTCTCTGCTATGTCATTGTTAGAACTTCCACCACTTCTACTTCCTGAGAATGTCAAGTAAGCAATTTCAATGCCTGCTATGAAAGGAATAGGTGAGTCAGCTACATCACTATCATGGCATCCCTCTGAACCAGTTGATGAAGTGTAAATATCACTACTGTTGTCAATAAACTTAGCTGAGATCTTTCCTTTGAAATCAACCTTTCTTCTTAACCCCCTTGACTGATTAGCACTATAGAATGCATCAAGTTTTTCAAGAGATTTAGTACTAATTCCCTCTGATGCATTTTTCCATTTTGCTAAGCATAAAGCATCTTTTCCTCTGTGAAATACAAGATAATAATGCTCAAACCTATGTGTACCACCACCTATATTGCTAAGGTTTTGTGAATTAAACGAGTATGAACTCAAAGTTCTACGATTACCACTAACTGACTCATCTGTCCATTCATCATCCCATGCCTTATAAGCTATATTGTACTTGTATTCATCAGCCCTATAACGTGCGTTCATAATTGCCAAGTTTAAACTTGTATCAGCCAATGACCAACTACAATAATAAATATGACCACTACAGTATCTACCACCACAGAAATAAACATGACCGCCACATGCATCATTTAATGCACTTGAATCCCACACAAATGAGTGATTCTTCAATATATCCTTGCCATTTTCAGTTTTATATAAGTCCACTTTCTTAGAAATCTGTGACTGCTTTAATGTATAATCTCCAGAAATAGGCTTCTCTTTTTGCTCTTTCTGTAATAATACATAAAGCACTATCTCATTATACTTTTGCTTATGGGTTGTTGTCTTGCCAGTCTTCTTATCTTTCTTCTTCTCTACTTTCCTATGCAATGTTACTTGTGCAACTACTTCTTTATTATTAGGCTTCAGTGCTAATTTAGACTTTGTAGCATTACCAACCAGTTTCTTATCTTTCATGGTTGATTTCCACTTTAATGCATCAATAGACTTTTTGACCTTGTCTGTTGTTTGATAGCCTATGACATGATACTGAATCTTTGTCTTTGGCTCATTTTCTATGTCTATTGTAGAAGGATTATATTTTCTAACAAATGTTCCTTTATCAATGTATTTCACATCTCCATCCAAGTTGATCTTCTTAACTCGGTATGTCTTAACTATTGTAACCTTGTATGCCTCTTTCTTTTTCTCCTTTTCATCTGCTGTTCCTGTTACCTTATTAGGTGCCTTTTCAGGTTTATAATGACTATCATAATTTTCATCATATGTACAGGTGCTATCTATTGCATCCTTTTCAGGAGTAAGTGAATATAAATGTAATGATAAACCTTTCTTTCCTAAACCACTTTTAGTTACATATGGTAAATTCTTTTTATGTGTGTCTACCTTTGTTAAACCTAATTCATTTTTCTTTAACACCATGCAGTACTGCAAAATGAAGTTGTCCAGAATCTTTGTACGTGTATTAGAACCAAAACCATGTTCAGCATTAAAATTCAAATACTCATATCCTGTAGCAAGAATTGTCTGACCATTTAATTTACTTGATTTCTTAGGTAAAACTGAATGCCAGGCTAAAGGTTCTACTACTGCATATACAGGTTCATCTCCTGCCTTAGCCATTATTTTATCATAAGCCTTTTTTGTAACTACCCATTCGACAAAATTATCAATATTACGATGCTTAGCTATTTTCCATTTTTTCTCCTTGTTACTATAGTATCTCTTATGCTTAGCTGCCCATTTCTTGAATGCAACTCCATTACCATGAAAGCTACCATTAGAATAATAAAATGCTTTAGGTACCCCAAAATATTTCTGTACAGCAGGTGTAATGTTGCGTTTGCCTTTCTGATCTTTATTACCTAATCGTGTATCTCTTTCATAATTACCAGCTCTAACAGAACTATACCCAAAATAACAGTCATAAACTGTTGATATTGTCTTTTTACTTTTTGTCATAAGGTATATTCTGTAACCCTGCTTGCTCTCTGTTGGTCCACCATGTAGTGTTCCACCTGCTCCTTGTGTACCACCACCAGTACCATTATTGCCTTCTTTTCCTGCATAAACTGTTTCTGTCATGTTGGCAATTGGTAATGCTGTGATTATCATTGTGAATGCAAGTGTTAAACATAAAACTCTTTTTATCCATTTCATTTTATCACTGCCCTCCTTGTTAATTACCCAACTCATCTAAAAAATCATTTAAGTCCTCTTCACTCTCAATTGTGTCTATTATTATCTTTGAACCATCAATATCTAAATAATAATGGCATCCATCTTCATCAATAAACTGATTATGCTTTACTCCATCTGCATCTGTATATGTACCAGCCCTCTTATCAGTGTTCTCTTTTTCATATTGCTTGATCTTTTCCTCATCATTTGATGCTGCTTTTTCTTCATCTGTTCTTATATCCGAAACTACTGATGTATTCTTTTCATCCTCTTTCTGCTGTTCCTCAACTTCACTGGCTTCTTCGTCTGTTAACTGCACATAAACATCTCCATTATCATCTACACCTACTCTTGAATCTTTACTATAAACATCCTTTAAGTTTTGCTCTGCTGACTCTGGTGTATCCCCATCAAGTCTATATGCCACATAGTTCTCAACAAACTCTTCCTCTGTACATGTATACTCCATTTCCTCATGTGTCTTATCCCACAATTTCTCTGCCTCTGCTGTATACTCCTTTGTCAGTTTAGCAGTTTCATCTGCTGATGTTGCTGTGGATTCTGTACTACTATCCTTTATGGTGTTCGTATACTCACTTGCATCTGCTCCTTTATTCTGTCCTCTGTGTGATAAACCAATTATGAGTAATATCACAATTACTACTACTGCTATCACTACTGAAATTACAAGCTTCTTTCTCTTCATGACTGCTCTTCCTCCCTAATCTTTTAATTAAAATAAATTTTTATTTTATATAATTCTAATGCTATTTCTTTTGTTCATTGGTTTATTAGAAATGCAGTTTTCTATTCATAGTGTATTTGCACTAGCATTTATGCTTGTTTGTAGTATAATAGTCATATAATTACAAAGGAGGAGTTGTTGATATGCATACAGGTATTACCGAAGCTATTAATGATGTTTTACGCAACACGGATTTATTCCCTGTAAATCCAAACAGATTTTATGACATTCAAGAAATTTATGCTATTGTTGATGATAATGTAGAAGATGATTTTGGTAAGACACCAGATGACTTTCATCATTACATACGCACATGCATTTGTAATTACTTCAGAGGTAAAAACCGTACTTTATGCAGAAAACTTACTCGTAAACCACCAGAATATAAATGTAGACAAAAGTATATCTATGCATTCCTTGAACCGGAACCTGCAAAATAAACAGGAAATAAGCCAGCACTTTTTGTATTGGTGCTGACTTTTATAATCTTAATGCTCTTATGAAGGACATAATAAAAGGTGTGTACGCCTAAACATACACACCCCCTTTGTCTGTTACATATTTGAGATGCTATCTCACTTGCTGAACTGCTGTTTATTCAAAACCAGGGCCTTCATCATCATCTTCGAATATACCATCCCACATATTCTTATGATCAACATCACATTCTAAACCATCCCAATCAATGAAGTAGCATCTATTATATTCTTTATCATAGTAGACATTCTTCTTTTTACCACTGACCATCTTATAACCAATGCATTTGTCTCCATGATGAGGTTTTACTCCAGGCATATTGCATCTGATAAAATCATCATATGCATAATTTGGTGCATTCGATGGTACTCCATTATCCTGTGTTGCTACCTTCTTTCCTTTATCATTGTATACAAAGTATTTAGGATTGGTTGTCTTACTAACACCGCTGCTGTTGTGATTGCTGTTGGTGCTTGGTTTTGAGGATGGCTTTGCTGCCTTTGGCTTGGTCTTGCTCAATAAACTCTGCTTTACCAACATTGTACTCTTTCCACTCTTAATTGCATAATACTTTACTTTCTTAACTGTAGATGTTCCAACCACTGTGACTTTTGCACTTTTCTTTAAACTCTTTGCAACCTTTAATTTGCCTGTACTTGTAACTTTATATGCTTTTGTTGCTTTCTTAACGTACAGCTTCTTGCTCTTTTTGTACTTCTTTATTTTAACTGTCTGCTTCTTTGTTGCTGTGACTTTTTTAACTGCTGTGGTTTTATTTGTTGAGGATGAGGTTAGAAGTGTACCTTTCGCATTACACTCTACTAACTTATGGGTATAAACTGATCTTAACAATGCAATCGCTTCATTCTTAGTGATCGCTTCATCCCACCTGCTCCTTGCACTTGTCAGCAGATTCTTTTCCTTTGCAACACATAAACTCTTATAGAGCTCCCTGTCCATCCCACTGTCTGGATTTGAAATACTGTTATTCAAGGCTGATGCACGATCTGATTTCGCTACAGCTCCACCATCCTTTGCATCTGTATAACAACTTGCTGAACTGCTTGCATTTTTCAAGCTGTCTGCATAATATCTGCTTACTATGGTATAAACAGCTTCTGCCCGTGTCATACTGCTATTGTACAACTGGTTATTCAAAGTAAGATAGCTGTCCTTGTTTACACTCTGTGCGTACCTGTTATACTCTGACTGTCCAACTGATTTCTCAAATGCAGTATCTGTCTGAATCTCTGTCACAGGGGTATCTGCCCTCATGACCATAGCCATGAACTGTGCCCTTGTCAATGATGCATCTGCATTTGCCTCTGTACCATCAGGCAACAGATTGAAGTATGCATTTAATGCCATGTTCACACACTTTTCCTCATCGTCTATATCCAGATCGGTATAGCTGTTGCAGGCTGCATTTGCTATGAAATTCTTATTCGTGTTCAGGGCTTTCTCGACTGCGCTGTTGTTCATTGCAACACTAAACACATTATTGTAATCATTCTTACCTTTGATGTTCGTATAAAGGGAACCCTGTTTGCTCTTAATTGAAAGGTGATTCTCAATGCTGTTTCTTATATCATCATGTCCTGTTACCTCTGCTAAAGGTACCCAATTCATTTCTCCTTCGTTCCCTATACTCTGTCCTTTCAGTGAAGACTGTTCAGATGGCATTGCCACCTCAATTTCTACCTGCTGACCATTCCCCAACATGCTAACCATCTCATTTCTAGTTGCAGCTGAAACAGTACATAACTGACTAGCAATAATTACTAGTGTCATTACAGGTATTACAATACGCTTCACGTTCATAAATTTACCTGACATATCTTTTACCTCCATTTGTATTATTTTAATATAAAATTAAAACACTATAATTTCAATATAGTGCCACCTACCTAGACATTATTTCCAATCATAACCATTTTTATACATAAAAATAACACACCCTTTAATTAGAGTGTGTATGCTTTATTTTAAATATGTAATTAAACTTTGTATCTTGTGTAACTATATTTCCTCTATTGTAACATGCAAATTTTCATAATGCACAAGATACTCTCTCACTGTTGTCATATCAATTTCATATGTATTTTTCAATGCAACAATGATTATTTTATCTGGATCTCTGATCTGCTTCAATAAACCATCTATGTCAAATGAGTCACCATTGTCAATTAGAATTATATCAGAGTCTTTACACTGACTGACAAGCTGATCAGTTGTCTTTTGTGTATCATTATAATTGAGTAGCGTATGCTTATATCCACTCAGCATACAATAGGTGTCTAATGCAGAAATTAACAATGTTTTTCCTGTGCCTGAATAGCTACTTAAAACATTCACTCCTGCATCAAAATTTACGTTAATGTTGATTGTGTTAAATTTATATGATACTGATAATTTATCCATATGTATTATTCCTTTCTATTACTGTTCTGTTTGAAATACTTGTGCATCTATTTCATACTGTGCTCATAATAAGCATCACATGCCTCTGCATAGTTATATTTTGCCTCAGCTAATTTATGTGCTGTTGCTTGTGTCATATTAGGGTCACTTATTAGTAACTGTATCTCATACAACTCATGGTACAACATCAATACATCATGTGCTTTTATGTTATTACCATCTCTTTCTGCAAGCCTATACCAAGATGATGCCATTGCAAAGTCAGGGAAAAATGGTTTATATCCACTACTTAATATGTGTCGATCTAGGAATGCATAGTTCTTTATTATTTGACACTGTTCTATGGAAAATCCTGTATGTCTAGATACATTAATTACATCTCTCTTTCTATTTCCTATCTCTTCATACATCTGCTTAGCTTTTTTCTAGCTGCTTAGTAAATTAGGATTTTGTGCTCCGCTTATGTGTATCATAGTATCTTTACCCCCATGTAACTGTCATTTTCTTAGGTAACTTATGTTTATCCTCATATTCTATTACTAAATTCCATGTAGCTTTAATTATGCCGTTATCGTTAGATGAGTGATAAGATCCATCCATCTTTGCTTTTATACTTTCTTTAATGCCATTCATTTCATTCCAAGCATTTGCATAAATATAACCGTCTACCACTCTAATGTTTGTAAAAGTTACCATACTGCCATCCTCCTTTTGATTGCTTAATCTATAAATTCTACGTCCTCATCTAATTCTTCACTGCTGTTGTATACAGGACATACGCCTGCTGGATGTTTGAAAAGCTTATCAGACTCTTCTGTAGGCTCATCCCCTATAAACCCAATTGTGTACCCTTTTTTTTATCTATGTCTTTTGTCATAATTATCCATGTATCATAAATTTTGCTTAACTGATCAGGATCATCAATGTGCATGTCTACATATATTTCATTTGAGTTGTATTTCTTCATACTGCCTCATCCACTTTTATTTACTCTGCTCTTCCTCATTTTCATCAGTGATTTCTATTGCACAACTAAAGTCCATTTGACTTTCTCCATGTCCAAGTAAAAAGAACTGAAATCTATCATACTCCTTAAGTCCAAGTTCTTTTAGAATGCCTGACATTCCCTGTCTATCAGGCGTTATTACCCTGCTTTTAACCCACATATCAACGTATCTCTGTGGAACCTCAATGTAACCCATCTTATGAAGTTCTGCAAATATACAATCAGGATGCATACCCTCATAACTCTCTAACAACTGCATGCTAAACTGCTTTGTATCAGTGTTGTACTGAACATATGCTTGCACTTCCTTAAATTTCTTATTGTATATCTTAAATTTTCTGATCATTTATAAAACCTCTCTGTCTCAAAAACATATACCTATATGTTATCAATTTCCATATCTTGTTTATATACTCTTTTGGTAATGCATCATGTAACCCATAAAAGATCTTTGACTTGTCTGCCTTTGTAAGTCTGTTAACTTTTATAGGGCTATCAATATATCTCAAATTTTGATACAAACTTCTGGTGCCTATATAATTGTTAACAGGTATATCTGCCAATATATCATATGCCTCGATACTCATACCTGACTTACTAGGAAAGGGTGCTAACAACCCTAATCCATTGTCAAATAAAGGACTCATTGTCCAGTTATTATTCTTGCATAGCAACTCTATATTGCCACCATGTCTATCTCTTTGAAGTGTAATGAAATCAGCAATTATCATGTGCTTGACTTGTCTCTGTATGCCAAATTTTATTACCAAAGCATCTACACTTAAATTGTCATGTAAATCATGTAAATCCTCTAATGTCATACGTGAATCATACCCTACAAAGAAATTCTCTGACTTACACACATATGTCTCGTAAACAACTCCCTTTATTTTAACCAGTGCATTAACTAATGTATATTTTGCACAATCAAAGCCAAGTATTGTTAGTAATCTGCTACAAATAACCTCATTAACTGATTCATCCCCAAAATACTTGTTGTTTGAATAGAAATTAGAGCATTTGTAATAATACTTCTTGCCATTTTTAATTTCTGTTGCCTTATAATAGCATCCATATGATACTCCACCATTATGTGTAGTCGTCCAATTAAGATGTGTTAAATCTACTAATTTCATATGCCTTACCTCACTAATGGCTGTATGCCTGACTGTGTAATATTAGCACTATATAATTCATACTGCTCATTAAATGTCTGAAACATACCATTTTGTGTTTCCTTATTGCTATATGCTCTTAACCCATATATTTCATGTATACTATACGGAAGTACTTCTAAATTGTTACGGGTAATCAATACATAATAATTGTCTGTACTCTGTATTGCTACTGCAAACTCTTTTGTTGTTATGAAATGACTTTGCTCATCTATAAACACAATTGATTTGCTAATCTTACCTAATGTATCCCTCCAATTTCTTCCATGCAAAGTAGTACATCTAACATTGCATTTCAAATGTACTCCACTGCTTACACCATTATTATCGTATGCATCTATCATTTTTACCAGTGTTGTCTTTCCTGTACCGCTGTCCCCTGTGATAACTGTGATATTTCTTCTTATTTTTAGTGCATATCTAATTTTTTTATTCCAAACCTCTATAGTGTATTCACCTTTCAATGCCATGACCTCCTACACGTACTTGAATGCCTCATCTAAGTATTCACTCCTGTTATGAACCACTTTTCCAGTGTTCATTATCTCTATTTCAAATGGTCCATCTCCAAAATCCATTGTATGAAACAAATTAATTGTCAAGTCCTTATGTTCTGCAATGTCTAAAATCCATTTAGCACAGTTATCTCCACACATAGATGCATTATAAACAAAGCTGTCATCATATTCCATTAAGATCAGAGTTTTCACACCGCCTGACAATATAGAAGGTGCTATTTGCCCAAGCACAGGACTTTGAATGCAGTTTGGTCCAAGAACATCTGATTTATCAATGTCCTTTATCATTTTCTTAGAAAGATCTGAAGTTAACCAACTGTCCTCATAAACATTATCAAAGTATAGTGGTGTGTCATACACTGTATTTTCCATTTCTCCAAAGTATATCTTTAACATATTATACCCTCCCACTTTCCTACCTATATTATACCACAAAATACCTATTTTTACAACTGCTCTGTTATTAAATGTCCACAATTCTCATTAAAATTTTTATTGAATAAAAACCAATGTCCATCACTTACTGCATCTCAATTTTTACCCCACTGCATACTGCATTTTTCCAATAAAAAACAACATTCATACCACAGCTCATCCTGTCTTGTATGAATGTTGTTTTTAAGTTTTTCTTTCACCTTAATTTACTTTGAATTTGTTTAATTTCTCAACTAATGCTTGTGCTTTACTGTTGAGTAATTTCATATCACTGCCAACCCCAGTCATTAAACTTGTCAGTTCCTCTGAACTAGCAGTGACCTCTTCACTTGCAGCTGCTGAACTTTCTGCTCCACGTTGAATCTCTTCAATCTGACTGTTAATACTCTCAATCTCATGTACAGATTTTCCAATTACTGTGTTTATCTCATTTGCAATGTCTGATGTATTTGAAATACCCTTATCCAATGTCTCAAATGCTTTCATCACTACATCAATGTTTTCTGTATTTGAATCATTGCTTTCAACTACTTTACCAATGCAACTGGTACATTCTGTAAACTTGTCAACCAGACTTGTAATGATCTCTTTAATGTTTCCAAGTTCATCACTTGTACTCTCTGATAAACTCTTGATACTATCTGCTACAACTGCAAAGCCCCTACCTGCTTCTCCTGCTCTTGCTGCTTCAATTGAAGCATTCAATGCTAACAGGTTTGTCTGACTTGCAATCTCTTCAATACTATTGATTATTGTAGACATCTTTTCAATTGTGTCATTTGTTTCTTTAATCTTGTCTGCAATGTTTGTAACCTGTACTGTCATATCTTTACTACTGTCTTGCATTGTAATGATATGATTTTTCATTTCTTCAGAGTTCTTACTTAATTCCTCAGCTGACTCATCAATTGTTTTAACTGACTTACTAATATTCTCTGTGTTATCTTTCATATCTTGTACTGCATTTGTTACTTCTGTAATTGCCGCTGCTTGATTTGTTGCATCTGAAGCAACTCCCTCAATGGCCAGTGCAATTTGTTTAGAGGCATCAACTGTTGATTTAACTACTGAATCAATTTTACTTCCTGTACTTTCTACATCAAGTGATGTCTCTAAACTATTTTTAATGATATCATTAAACTTCTTAATTGCATTGTTTGTATATCCAATCATTTGACTAAGTTCATCTTGTTTACCATATGTATCAATCGTTTCTGTTAAATTGCCATTTGAAACTTCTTCCAAGCTCTTCTTGACTTTGTCAATGCTTTTAACAACTCTTCTAATGACTAATACTGAAACAATAACCATTAAAACTATGATGACTAGACTTTCAACTATCATGAACAATGTTGAACCATTGAAGATTCTAGTTATTTTAGCATTGCCCTCACCTTTCTCAATGATACCATTTATATCATCTGTGTAACAACCAGAAGTCAATACCCAATTCCAAGGCTCAAATGCTTTACTATATGCAACCTTTGGTGCTTCTGTTTTACCATCACTCTTTGTAAAGATAAACTCATTAAAACCACCGTCTTTATTCTGTGCAGTTTTCATGATCTCCTGTATAATCATTACTCCATTGCAGTCCTCCAAAGTTTTCCTGTTTGTACCCTCTTGATCAGGAAGTATTGGATGCATCACCAATGTATAGTCTGTACTGTCAATCCAGATATAACCATCTGACTCATCACCATATCTAATACTTCTTACTGCCTCTTTAGCCTGCTCCTTAGCTGCATCTTCAGTGATCTTACCACTCTTTGACAAGTCATAATAATACTGTACTGTTGTCAATGCTGACTGTACTTCTGACTTAACCTCTGTCTTGTAACCATCCAAAATGTCGTCGTGCCTGATTTCTTTAACTGTCTTCTCAATGTCAGTGTTGATCCAAGCGCTTGTTCCAAGCATAACTAAGCAAGTTATGAGCACTATACTAGAAAATATAACTGTCACTTTCAAACTTAGTTTATTCTTCATTTATATCAATGCCCTTCTTTCTTATTTGTTGAAATTTCTTATTTCATTGATGCTAAACCCTGCAAGGTCACAGACATCTCCTTCAGTATAAGTGTATTTAGCACCTGCCAAACTAGGAAATCTGAACTCTGCAAATGAATAATCAATGATCTTAATCAAATAATAAGTGTTTCCTGTTGCTTTGTACTGCTTAATTGCATCTGTTATGATGTCCAATCCAACAACACTTGCAACATCTTCTCTTATTTCTTTGTACTCAACTTTCTTATCTTGTAGACTAGGAAACATACACTCGATCATTGCAAAATTAGCAATGTCAATTAAGAACTCTGTATTCTTTGTCTCTTTGTATTTCTCAAGTCTCTTAAGTACATTTCCAAGTGCATCCATACATTTATATGTACTATAGTTTTCGATCATCTTGCCATACTTATAATATGAAAAGATCATTGCATCTTTTCGTCTGTCATTAAACCTATCAAGTGCATCCTCAATAGCTGCCTTAACCTGACTATCAATGCTTTCCTTATACTCTGTACTTAAGATCTTTTTCTGGTCACTGTTTCTCTCTTTTTTCATTATGTCCTCACTGAACTCTTAATGCCAATCTCAATTTGCAACCCTAAACCTAAGCTACTCACTGTCTCTCAACTTTTCTTGTTTGACAGGTAAATTCCATACTGGTAACAAATCTTTCCATCACAGATCATTCTGTACCAATCACTGTCTTTACATTTACCAACCACATGTACCTTTGTTCCCTTAGGCACTGACTTAACTATTCTGTATTCTGTACCAGGACCTACTCTAATATTCAAATAGTAGCAATTATCAACCCACATGTACTTATCAATACTATCAAGGTCTACTCCTTTAGCTGCTTTCTTATCTTCCTCAAGTTCCTTGTCAGATACATCAATTTCATCTCCATACTTATCAAGCAAACCATCAATTGTATCAATGTCACTTTCTTTCTTAACTGTTATTGCTCCAAGTTCCTCTTGATCTTTCTTTTTCTCTTCCTCAAGTTCCTTGTCTATCAGGTTAACTCCTGTGTTTGCTCCAGCATTTGCACTGACTAAGAATTTCTTTTCACATAAACTAATATATGTCTTTGTAATCTTGTCAATCAAATACTCTCCTGTAACACCCTCATTCCAATCTGTCTCTTCCTCAACAATTCCATGTTCCTTTGCAATACACATTGCATTAAATATATCACTAGGAAGTCCACTGTCTTTATTTTGTAATGCATATTCTAAAGTAAATGACTTACAACCATATTTACCTTTGAAACCTAACTTCTCAATTAAGTTACCTGCATTTTTACAATCTGTAAATTCCTCATTTCCACTGTAATTCTTTAATTCATCACTGTAATATTTAGTAACCAGTGCATATATCAATTCAGCTTTTGACATTGTCTCATTATAAGTAATGCTGTTTAATGAACCATCATCTGTCTGCAAATAACAATACTGCTCACTCTCCTGTGCTGTACTGTCATACTCATTTACTTCATCTCCTACTTCATTTACTCCTGTGTTACTCACATTATTCTCTGTGACCTCTCCGTCATTCTCTGTGCTCTCTACTGCCTCTGTACCAACATTTTCTGTGTTGCTTCCACTATTTCCAACTGCTTCACTAAACTTGCTATCTGTATCTTTTAACATTACACTGTTATCAGCCTTATATAACACTGACATTGCAACTTTTCTACTGATGTTGTTATTCATTCCTGATGTGCCATCTTTATTCACAGGCATCAAGTTAAAATAAACGTTTGTCGCTGTCATAAATCCTGTGTAATCACTATTGATATCACTGAACTCTTTCTTAGCAACCTCTGCAATCTCATGTTGATTATTGCTGTCATTCCAATGATCTTCAACAAACACCTTGTTCATAAAAGCATTGTATAATGTACTATTTCCACACCAGTTGCCATCTGTATCAACATATATGCAACCATTCTTTGAACTCTTGTCAAATCTTGTTGTATTGAATGCATCATCAAACTTATTCCTGAGGTCAGGATAACTTGTAAGCTGATCCAATTCAATCCACTGCACATCTTCTGTGTCCTTGTCCTCTCCAACGTTAGCAACAGACATATGAATGTTCTCTTTCTTATTCATTGCGTCCAGCATCTCATTCTTGAGTGTACCACACCCTGTGAAACTGCTAATAACCATTACAATCATAAGTCCAAGACTAATTACTAATGCTGTTCCTTTATTTTTCTTATGCTCTTTCATCTAAGTATCTCCTGTCCAAAATAAATAAAATTAAATATATCTCTTATATTTTATAAGTTCATACTTTTGCCTAGGTCTAAACACAAACTAGTCTACTCATTTATTTTAAGTGTCTAACCCATATAACAAAAGGACATGTTTTCATAAAAAGCATGTCCTTCTATTATTTTATTATGTCATGCTTATGCAACTCTGTGTTTAGTCCTCATCTTCAGATGCAAATCCTCTCTGAATGTCAATGCTATCATTGTTATTCAGTTTCTTAACCTCTACTTTTGCAGGCACCCAATCATCAATCTGATATGCAATCATATCTGTCAAGATGTTACTGATTTCATCCTCTGGTGTCCTAACACAATACTCTTTCTTAACCTCAATGATCAACTCATCGTGTCTAGTGAAGTACAAACTCATACAGTCTGCAAGTCCATGTTCCTGAATGTAAGTTTCAAACCTCTTAATGAGTAAACTCAAAATGTCAGCGCCTGTACCCTGAATAGGTAAGTCAAGCATTGTTCTGACCTTTGCTCTATCACTATAAGACTCACCAACATCCAGCATTGTACCAAATGCTGTACCAATGCAAGTATTTCCTTCTTTACTGTACTTAGTAATCATGCTTCTGTACTTCTTGATTGCCTCAATTTTTGTAATGTAATCATACACTCTAGCGCCATCAATAATTTTACAGATTTTCTTAATTCCCATCTTAGATGCCCCGTAAGATAGTGCCAAGTATGCTGTTTTAAACTCATTGCGTTCAGCCTTTGATACTGTCATATCAACTCCACCAAGGTGTCCAACAAGTTCATAATCTGCATTTTTCTTGTACTTCTTGTCACAGCTCTCCCAAGTTACAGGTACATCACAAACCTCACTGTCCTCAAGAATTACTTTCACTGTATCAGGTAATACAGGTCTTAAACCTTTCTCACTGCCTGCACAAACAACCTCAATTGCATCAATCTTTTTACCATTGATCGTCATATTCTCACAATTAGGTCTAATTGCTGAATACGTTGCAGGTGAAACTGTTCCAAGCTTTCTCAACTCTTCAATACTGTATACCCTATTTTCAGGTAATGTATCTACCAGAATTGTTGCTTTTGTAGTTGGGCTAAAACACTGCTTAAACATTGTTTCGTAAAGACCATCAGGACTTTCCAGTGCATAGTATAACTCTTTTGCCCCTGTCAGGTTAATCAAAATACTAGGCTCCTGATTCTTAATGTCCACACTGTATAATGTATTTCCATCCTCATATGATGTAATTACATCCCATAACAGTGTCTTTGGAATTGTCATAAGTGCAGGATCAGAGTAGTTTACTCTGTTTGTCTTGCCTAATGTGATTCTAGGATGTACTAAACCATTTTCATCAGAGAACTCACATAACATATTAAGTGTTTCTGCATATTTTTTAGCTGCCCTGTAGTCTAATAAATCCTGAGCAAATGTATATCCTAAGTCTGATAACTTGTGCATTGCCTCTTTGTTGGTTGTCCACTTACCTGTCTCATCGTCATAACAGATATTCAGAATGTCATTCTTAACACCAAGGCTTACCTCATCTGCCTTACTGCTCAAATAATAAACCAACTGATTATTGCTATTAGGGTTTGATACCCCATATTTTGTAGCAAAGTCCTCTTTTAACACATTCATCAAGTTCAGATAATAGTCACGCAGATTCTGACATTTACTAATGTTGATTCTTACTCCACGACGCATCATCTTATCAATTGTAATGGACATGTTACCAATGTCAGGCTTGTCAACTTTTGAATTGATCTTATACATTTTCTATCAATGCCTCCTCTTTTTTCTAACTGCCTTTTATTTTTTTCTTATGTCTGACTTTATATGCTAAACCACAATTTTTACCACCATCTATCTTTTAATCTTTGCATATTTGCTCTGCCTACAGGATTAGCAGTATGAAATGTGATTGGATATAATGTCTTTCTTTCTATCAGCCAATCCAATAAACAGATTCCATCACCGCCATCACTGTAATAGTCACCCATATCATGGTCAAGGCTGATTAACTCAATTTCCTCATCTCTTGACTCTGCTTCTTCAATCAATCGCTTTGCCTCATTCACACTCTTTGCATGATGTGTGAAATCATCAGGCATATCTCGTATGTCGTCTAACCATAATTGCATTTCTAACTGCCTCTCCTTAGTCTACTTCATATCCCTTAAGTTCACTCTTTTTCTTAAGTGTCCTTATTGTAAAATTAAACTGATCACTATCTAGTGCCAGTGCATTCCTTATCTGTATGAACATATCGGTTATGTCATTCACATTTCCATCTGTATAAACCACATAATCTGTATTGTCTATCTTTTCATATTTATCCTCAATACAATCACTTTCCTTGCATATTCCTGTATTTCCTACTGTCTGCAAATCATCAAATAATGTATCTCCATAAACCTTACTGATTATATTCAAAACAATAAAGAGTGCAACATCTAACCTACGAACATCAACATCAATACCAAGTATTGATACCTTTCTCAAAAATACACCATTTCTAGCAACAATGTTTATATCATCTACATCCACCTGTCTGCTATTATCTTCAATAATGTCAGTACCAAGTTTACTCAAATCAGCTCCCTTTAATACCATGTTGAACTTAATTAAATTAAGTGGTATCCTCAAAGCCTTAGTAAGACCTACAATTGCTGAAAAGATATTAGAATTATTAAATATTGCTTCTAAATAATAACCTGAGCTGTATATACTATAAACTTTGTACTGCTCTCTTGAGTCAAAGACGTATTTTCCATAAGTACTGTCTACATTCATTTCTGGACTTGTCACTTCATTTTCCATGAAGATCTCTCTGAACTTATCAGGGTTATCACTAATTATAGTGTCCATCATTGAAATAATAAGTTCAACCCAACTTCCTGTAAGTTCAATTGTTCCATCTTCTGTATAAACAGAAATTAAGTCACAGTTATCAATCATTCCATATGTCAATTGTGTTAAATCAGCCTTGACCTCTCCATTTTCAGATGCTACAGGGATTGAAACATCCCTGTAGTTCTTAGAAATCTTAGGTCCTTTAGCCTTTTTCTCACTGTTGATCTTCTTCTGCTTCTCTGTAGTTTTTACTTTCTTGTTGCTGTGAACCCTAAGCCTCATGCTCTCACCTGTTTATTTTATCTGTAGATGTTTCTATTAGTACGTGCAAAGTTGCTAAGTTCAGGACAAATAGCCTTAAACTGCTGACTTCCTAATAAACTTGTAAATGCATCCCTATTCGATCTGATAAGGTCATTTACTGCCATAGCACTGAACTCCTTAGGTCTATCAGGGTCTAATACCCAACGTACTGCATTTCCAATCTGATGCAGGGCTACATCGTCAAAGCCGCCCTTCTTCTGACATCTATCAAAGATCTCTGCCATCTTACTGCTTAAGTTTGTCAGTGTAATGTACAGAACCTCATTAGGAATGACATCCACCTTAGGGAAGTTTCCTGCCAGAATTTCATCTGTATTTAACATCTGATTTCTGTACTCCATGAAAGTCTTAAATGCTACAACAGGACCACTACCTACGTTAGCCTCCATTCTTGCAAGTAACACTTCATCTTCAGGATTGAAGTCATTCATATTCAGAATGTCGCTGACTGCTTTCCATGAACGAGGTGATGCAAACACAAGATCTGTATCAGAATCAGGATTGAAGTTATGAAAATCTTCATTGTTGGTATTCAGATAAGCAATGACCATAGGATTCACCTTATGTGCAACCGCCCATGTTTTCCACTCGTCAAACTTTGCAACAATCTCATAAACAGAGCATCTGTTAGCAAAGTTAGGCTCAATACCATTGTACTCACCACCATCATCCTCGCCGTTACCAATACATACTACAAGCCACTTCTCAGGAAGTACATAGTCATTTAACTTTCTTTCCTGCAGGAGCTGATAAGCTGCTGTTCTCACACTCTTGCTTGCTGATGTAACCTCATCAAGTACAAGGATTCCTCTTTCAGGGTCTCTACTGCTTTCAGGATGCTCTGCATCAAACTGAGGTAAGATGTCATTTGTCAGCCAAACTGTTTTCTTATGATCAACGCTAGGATAAGGAATGCCCTTTAAGTCTGTCTCTGTATATAACAGAAGTCTTAAGTCAATATATCCAATACCAAGTCTCTTTGCCAGGTCTCCCAGTGATTCAGACTTACCAATACCACCCTTGCCTAAACCAATAATAGGTCTGTAGTTCTCTTCTCTGATCTGCTGCTCCACGATCTGATTGAACTGTCCTACACTAATTGCTGGAATGCTTAAGTTTGCCATAATTAAAAATCCTCGCTTTCTTACACTAAACAAATTATTTATTAAATATACTTACAATATAAAAATGTCTCACAACAGGTCTGTGAGACATTTTAATGCTATTATTTTTTATTAACTTTTTTAATTTCAACGCTGTAATTACTAATTGCATCGTCGAATTTCACTCTGTAATCGCTTAAGGTTCCAAGTACTTTTCCATTATCACTGCTTTTAATTACAACATCACTGTAATCACTTATTTCCTTACCGCTGACAATCATATATTTCTGAGCCTGAGTATAAACTATACTGCTATGTAAGTAATCAAGCTTGCTTACCTTATCACTATCCACTGTAATAGTTATTTTCCTATAGTCCCTACTTATACTGACCTTAACAATGTCATTGTCAGCATCCTTAATTAGAGTGTCCTTATAATCATTTAGCAGCTGCTTGTAATAATTTCTTAATGCATCCCTGTCTTCTCTATTAAGACTGAACACTAATGTCCCATCAGCACCTGTGCTTATATCATTTAGCTTATGATCCTTAATGAAATTTGCTTGGTATCCACTATCTCTCTCATTGTCATATATCAAACTAGAAGGAAAACTAATTGATATATTCTGTGTAGCTAGCAAGGATTCACTGAAGTCATTTACATATCTTATGACCATGAAACAACAAAGAAAGATAGCAGCTATTGCAGCAATGTATATCAGGTTACTTCTCATCCTCTTTACTCTATTTTTCTTAATCAAAGAATATAATTCAGATGTAATTTCCTCTCTATCATTTGCATTATAGTCTAAATACCTCTGCTTTAATTCTGTTTCCTGGTCAACCCCTAATGCTTCCAATGCATCTTTTTCATCCCAATGTAACATCTCTTTATTTCCACCTGCAACTTGCTACTTTATTACTTGTCCTACAAAATAAACATCCCGCTTATTCTTATCAATCTTAATGTTGAGCTTTTCAACATAGTTGTCACTACTTGCTCCCTTAGGTGTATAAACCACAAACCTGTAAATAATCTTGTTATTTATTGATGTACCATTTGTTTCATCCACCTGCTTGTCTGTAATACTTGTTGCATCAGCCACATTATAAATTTTAGAACCAACTACAATGTAATCACTTGATTTCTTCTTGTCAAGTTTTCTGTTATCAAGCTGATCCACTGTTCCTTTAAGTGACAGCTTCAAATCAGGCATTGCATAAACCTTATCTCTTGACATATAAGTAGGGTACTCATCATCATACACAAGTTCTAACTCATACATTGCAATCTTAACATCTTTTTTATCATTGTTGTCTACATTCACAACTGTGTCACTTAAAGCATTATAGTTGTTAATATATTCAACAACTTGATCATACCCATAAATCACCTTGTTCATTTTCAAATAAACAAATGACTTGTAATTATCAAATGATGCTTTATCATTTAATTTAGTGTTAATTGTCACAGGTACCTTTACCCATTCACCTGTCTTAGCAGGTTTACTCTTTGTACCCTTTACTGTTTTCTTAGGTACATTGCTTTTCACAATATTGCTTTTTGTGATTTCACTGTCAGTATTCTCTGTACTATCCACAACTTCTGTGCCAGTCTCTCCAACTGCTTCTGTACCTCCATTGTTTGTAACTGCCAAATTATTTTTGCTTTCTTTACTGTCACTTACACTTATATGCTTATCTGGCTCTTTAGTACTCTTTGCATATATGCCAATACCAATTAGCACAAGTGCCATGATTATTCCCAGAAGTATCTTCTTAAAATACTTACTGTTGTTTTTCTTTGTATTGTTCTTTTTTGATTTTTCCTCTGGTATTACAGAGGAGGAGAAGTCCTCAATGACTTCATCCTCTGCTAAACCATTATTTTTCATATCACTCATAAATACCACTCCGTTATCTAATTGTAAATGTAACCTTACTTACATTTCCTGCTGAGTCTACTGCTTTTACTGTATGTGACCCATTTCCAATGACTTTTAATTTCATACGGTATTTCCCACCTTTTAACTTCTCTGCATATGCAAGTGATGCTCTGCCATCCACATAAGGTGCTCTGTTATCCACATAAGCGCTCATGTCTTTGTCATTATCCATCACTGACACGCTCATGTCTTTACCTGATCTTTTAGTTGCAATTACAGGCTTATCCTTATCAACCACAAGTTTGAATTTATTATTAAAGTATTTTGTCTTTACTTTAACTGTATATTTTCCACTCTTGCTGATCTTGATCTTATTGCCCTTAAATGAAACTGCCTTGCCATTCACTGTTACCTTCTGTATCTTATCAGGAGTTACAATGTTGATTGTTCCATCTTTTGTAAGTCCATAGCTTACCTTAGATGTAACAATTGCATTTTTCTCTGTAACATTCATTGTTCCACCCTGTTTCATCTTCTCAGACGTAACTGCAATCATGTTTTTACTAGAAAGCATTACACCATTCTTAGCTGATTTAGTATAAACATAAAGCAAGCCCTTACCCTTTTTATCCTGCACATCCTTGAACTCAACGCTCTTTTTATCTGTTGAAAGTTCACCATTCGTAAATAATACAGGATTATTCATACTAACATACACGTTTAGCCAATCTGCCGCATTGTTTTCCTTACCTGAATTAGTGTAACTCATTACAAACTCTGTCTTATCAAAGAATTTAGGTCCGCCAATTTTAATGGCGTTATTATCCTTATTTTTCTCTGTCTCTACTGCATGATAAACTTTATACTGCTTACCATTGACTTCTTGAGTGCCCATGTAGGTTATGCCACTATCTTTATCCTTAGTGCTTTCAGCAAAACCAAGCTGCTTATCTTCTTCATCTGTTACGTAGAATGTATTCTCTTCATGTGTCTTACCCTGTGTATCTACTGTGTAGTGCGAGTCCGTACCACAACCTGTTAAGCCTGCCCCAATTACAATAGCTGTTAATAAACTGATTACTCTTGACTTCTTCATGTTCCCTCCTGCCTTTTCCTGTTTAATAGAAAATGCCCAGCACCTATTCTAAATGTTGAGCATTTTCTATTTTTAAGCAAGTCTTTTATTTTTCACCTGCTGTTTTTTTTCTATTTGCTGCTTTTATCACTTTTACCCTCAATGACATCACTATCATCAAATGTACCAATGTGCATTGTATCAACAATCTGTTTCAGGTACTCATCACTATAGTTAAGTCCCTCTCTACCCTCAACAATGACATTAGCTGACTTGTGAAGTTTGAAGTTTCTAATGTTGACTACATAACCATGAATGCCATCAGCACTTTTTGCATCACCAAAGGTTGTATAAACCTTTAATTCATCACTGTTGCTATCATCTGTCACTGCCTTATCATAATCAGGTTTAAGACTGTCAAACATTTTCAATACGTCTTTTGCTTTCAGATCCTTTGCCTGTGCCTTAGCTGTATAGTCGTCAGAACCACCCCAGTCAACAATTGAAACCCAGTCTGTCTGTGTACAAAGTCTAACTACTCCATCTTCATCAGGCTGCTCTTCATTTTTGAATGATCCGATGTTTCCATAAATTGATTCAAACTCAATCTTGCTGTCTGAATTACCATACTTCCAATGAATCTTGTATTTTGAAGATGTATCAGTTGCCTCTTCTACAAGATGACCACCAGGTATGGACCTGTACTCTTTGTTTACCTCTACTGGTGCTTCATCAGCAACCTCTGTACCATCTGTCTCTTCATTGACTACTTCTGTAACCTCTGTGTTATTTGTCTGTGCCTCTGATTGAGTGCTAGGTACAGGTGCAACTAATGTCTTTGCCTCTCCACAACCTGTAAATGTTGCAGATGCAAGTGTTAATGCTAAAAATAAAGCTAATACCTTGTTCTTCACTGCTTTATCCTCCCTCTCTTATGTCTACCTTTAATGTCTCTTCTTGTAAATAACAATCAATGCACATGTCAGTATTAAACCAACATGTGCACCAATTTAAGCTATCCTGTCTCTATTTTTACTCTGCCTTGTACTCATAATCAGCAGGTACCTTGCACTTAAGTTCGCAGCTGTCATACTCTAATGACCATTTAGCTACAACTTCCTGCATATCCTTGCTGATATACTTGTCTGCAAGTTCTGACTTAGCAGTATCAAATGCTGTTAAAGCCTCTGCATATCTTTCCTCATATCTCTGCATCATAGGGCTTTCCTGAACTGCACATGTACTGTCAAGTGCATGCATCTCTGCAAATGAAGCAACGATACTCTGAAGTGCCTGCTGTTTAATGTCCAGCTTGTGAACTTTCTTTGCATCTTCCTCTGAAACTGTGATGACCACATCCTTAATAGCTGCATCGTCATTCTTGAATCCCTCTGAAACATCACACTTTAACTCACAAGTGTTGTACTCAAGTGACCACTTAGAACAGATCTTCTGAAGTTCATCGTCGATGTACTTATCAGCAATTGCTGACTTAGCTGTATCAAAAGCCATCAGAGCATTCTCATAACGCTCTTCATATCTCTGCATCATAGGACTTTCCTGTACTGCAGGTGTCTCATCAAGTGCATGCATCTCTACAAACGAAACAATTGTGTTCTCCAAAGCCTGCTGTTTCAGGTCTAAAGTCTGCACATTATTGGTATCCTCCGTGCTTACTTTAATGATTTTCTCTGTAATCTTCATTTCTAATTTCTCCTTTTTTTAATTATTTATATCCAACTATTAAATAATAGTTTAATACCTATTATATTATCGTGCCAGTACTTCAATCTTATCCTGATTATGAACGTAATCAGAAATTTCACCTTGTCCCTCATCTGCATGGATCTTAACCATTGTAGCGTTCTGATCATTCACATATCTACCAAGCTTTCTGCACATTTCTACAAGCTTGTCATATTCTTCCTGACCGATCATAGGAACTGCCCACTGCTCAGGAACCCATAAATCCATTGCAAGATCTTTGTATCTCTCATTCAATAAAGCAAAGCTGTTATTGAAATAACATGATGCCAAAGCCTGTGCCTTATGCATCTCACATGTGAATGTTGCTCTCTTGTTGACTGTACCAAAGGTCTGATAATTAAACCCTGAACACCATCCACAACCCTGTCCAATTGGACAGTAGAAGCACTCATCTGTTGACTGTGAACGTCTAGTAATTTTTCCCATGCACTCCAAACATTCTTTCTCACAAGGCTTCTGTGCAATTCCTCTCCAAACATCACCAATAACAATAGGCTTCTGCTGTGTACCAAGACTGCTCTCCATATATCTGATACAAGGGAAGATTCTACCATCAGGGTCTACTGCTAACATATCTCCTGTACCACCACACCAGTTATTGTTATCACTCTCTAACAGAGGGTTACCGCATCTTTCCTGCAAAAGTGAGAAACTATAATCAAACAGATCAATCTTATCTTTAATAAAGTCTGTGAAATCTTTACACTGGTAGTAAAGTTCTGTTGCATGTTCAGGTTTCCAAACATCCTCGTATACACAGTTAGCATTGATGTCGTAGTAACCATCCTCAACCATCTGCTTAAGACTCTTTGATAAGAACTTAATATTATTAGGTGCAATTGTGATCTTACTTCCCATGTCATAACCACGAGCCATCCAATCAAGTGCTGCTCCATGAGCCAAATCATATGAAGGTTTTCCATCAGGGAAGATTCTACAGGCATCATGAAGTTCCTTAATTCCATCAACTGTGACAGATAAACTCAAATTAGCTGTATTCTTCTGTAAAAACTTCTGTACCCTAGGATCTTTGTAAAGCACTCCATTTGTACAAATGCTGATTGCGAATTTCTCTGCCCAAGGGTGTCTAAGTCTAATAGCTTCTTCCCTAAAGTAATCTACAATCTGATCAATGAGTTCAACCTCCAAGAAAGGTTCACCACCAATGAAGTCAAGTACAATAGCTGGTGATGTTTCAGGATTGACGTAATCACCAAAACCATCTGCGCCGCTTAATAGCTTATCAACTGCAATCTTTGCAGTTTCAAATGGCATCCTTCTTGTTGACTTGTTGATCTGATAACAGTATGTACATGCTAAATTACATTTGTCTGTAACCTGAAATGTAAACTCCTTTGATAAAGGAATTGCCCTGTGATTCTCTTTCTCCAGGTCTGTAAGTGATAAACCACCTGCTCTTTCCTGAGCCTGTCTCACATATTCAGGGTACATATTGGAAATCCACTCATTAAACTGAAGGAATTTCTTTCTTTTTCTACGCTTCTTTTCCATGTTTATCTCCTTTGAACTGCTATTTCTGTATAGTCTCTGCTGATTTTCCAAGCATACTGTGCAGGGTCAATTCCCATAGCAAGTAATGCACCATTTGTATAAACCCAATTGTTAATTGATGTCTCGAACAACCTATGCTCGAGCTGCTGATACAACTCACTGTCCAACCAATCAGGATCATCCAAATGTTTGTCAAGCATAAAAGCTATATTGCTTGCCGCTTTACTCAATTCAAATGTGCCTCTGTTAATTACATATTGATAACGTTCAGGCACATCATAAACATGCAATCCATTGTCTTTAATGTCTAGTTTCTCCATTATTCTTTCTCCAAAATTATTTATTTTTAATTACTTCATTATATATACCTGCCTTGATTCCGGTCCAACCAGAACTATCAACTGATGTTCTCATTGTTTTAACGCATCTGTTCACTCTTCTCTGTTCAGCACCTGTAATTGCACGCTCACCCTCGCAAGTACCACTACATCCTGTACAACCATGGCATCCATTGCAAAATCCTATGCAACTTCCTACACATAAACCTGTACATTCTGCTCTACAAGATGACCTCTCTGCTTTTTTGTTTGTATGTATCATTCTTGCAGTGAACTCTGACTCACCATTCATTTCTTCTCCTGCAAGCTTTTCTACAACTTCAATAAGCTTCTCATTAAAAGCTTCAGGTATTGGATCGCCTTTCCTTACGGCTTTTAAACCTTCAACGTCCTCTATTTGAAGTAACAAGTTAACTGTTTTTTCTCCATGCTCTGCTTTAATTGGCTTACCATCTTCTGGTTGCTCATCAAAATTATACCTTTTAGCAGCTAAATGAGATACTGAACCATACCCATTTCTTCTATGCAGTTCTTCTTTGAGTTTCCTTTTTAACTCCTTTACATCTTTTGCCTTCATGTTAAAACCTCTACTCTTATGCTTCTATTTAACCCCAAGTAGCGACTGTAGGCTTCCACTCATGTCCATTCCAGTATTTTGTAATGCCTCCATGAGCTGTGTCAATCCAAACAACTGTCTTATCACTTGGTGCTACTGCACTTACACAAGTACCACCACTGCTTTTACTTTGTGTAGTACTGGGTGTTGGAACAATACTGGTTCCAAACTTTGCTGCAAGTGCTACAGCAGCCATTCCTAATGCAGATTTCTTTAAAAACTCTGCTCTAGTTATTTTATTCTCTGTATCCTCTTTCATTTCTGACTGCCTCCTAAAATAAACTACTTACTACTTAATTGACCTTGCCTTGCTCCTAACTTACTAGTCCTCATAATCATCAACCATAGCAGGAACAATCTTTGCAACTGTATGAACTACACCAATAATAACAGCTATAACTATGGCACCAATGCCAATAATTGTAATTTTCTTTGTACTATCACTCATTTTTGTTTACCTCTCTTTTTCTTTTCTGCTAATATACTTACCCATATGCTTAACTGATACAAACCAACCATAGGTATTGCAACCATACACTGTGAAACCACATCAGGAGGTGTTATAATTGCACTAACAATGAATATTATCACTGTTGCTACTGATCTTCCTTTTCTCAATATGTTTGAGTTTATTACTCCTGCCTTTGTCAAAACTAAACATGCCAAAGGCATTTCTGTCACAACCCCTAAACAAATTTCAATTGTCAGGAACAATGACAAATACTCACTCAATGAGACATTAGCTTGAACTCCTAAGTCATTTCCCAATCCATAAAAGAACTGATATACAAAAGGAAGTAACACCTTATATGCAAATAATGTACCAGCTACAAAGAACAGGATTGCTCCAATTCCTACAAGTATCAACTTTCTAAAAGCATGTTTACTTGTAAATATAGGTGAAACAAACCTTGCAATGTGATAAATTATCAAAGGTAACACCACAATTATTGAAAACACTCCTGCAATTCTTAACTGTTGTAAAATTACTTCTTGAGGTGAAATATATACAAATGTGTATCCTGCCTTTTTACCTAAAGACATCACAAATGTTAATATGTTTTCACTTTTCACATAAGCTAGTATAAATACTACAACAAATGCTAGTAATATGCTAAATACACGTCTCTTCAGTTCTCTTAAATGTTCGCCTAATGTTAATTCGTTAGGATCTTTATTTTTCTCATGTCTTTTCACGGTTCCAACCGCTCCTATGCCTCTGTCTTACTGTCCTCTTCCGTGTCCTCACTGGCTGACTTTTCTTTGTTCTTGCCCGCTTCTTCTCTAATCTGATAAATTGAATCTTTCACTGCTTTTGTCAACTTTGGCAACTGCCTAGGCCCTACAAACAGGACAATTACAAAAACAATTAAAAAGATCTCCAAGATTCCTGTACCCATGATAATGTTATCCTCCTATAATCACTTGTTCTTTTCATTTTTATTATCTGTTGTCAATGTTTCCTTAATGCTCACAATTGTATCATCAATGTCTTTCTTGATATCAGTCACAGGCTCCATTGCTTCTTTTACAGGTGTTATAACACTATCATCAATCTTCTCTTTTTCATCCTTTAAGTACCTAATTGCTCTTCCTAATGCTATTGCATATTCTTTAAGTTTCTCAGGTTTGAACAATGCTAATACTACTAAACCAATGAGTATTATCTCTGATAAACCGATGCTCATGTTTACACCCCTAAAAAAATAATAAAATAATAAAAATTTATTTACTATATTTTAAATGACTATAACCATGTTCAGCATCTAACTTTCTACTGTATTTCCTCAAATTCAATATGTACTATTGATTTAGTAGCTGCACCAATCTTAATTAACTTATGCCTGAAAAATGTCACACTCCAATCCTTATGCTCAATTCTCATTCTGCTATTCTCTAACTCTTTTACACCATTGCATTTCTTCAATTCCTCAATGCACGCTCCCATAAGAAATGCATCTGTCAATGTAACTCCCTCAATCACACTGTCACTTTCACTATTGTCAAGTACCTCCACAAGCTGTACAAGGTAACCTTCCATTCCTGTAAAAGCATAGTCATAAACTACTTTTGTACAATCTTTGTTTTCTCCTGTCACAACTTCTATATTGGAAGTAATTCTTTCATCAAGTATGTATCTGTAATTATATTTATCCTCTCCTGAATTTCTTGACCTGACCTCTTCCCATAATTCATCTGTATCTGCAATTACCTTAATGATATCAAAAGTTCCATCAGGTGCAATTAACTTCATTCCAATGTTATTCAGACTTATTGTATTGCTCATTCAATTTTCCTCCATACTCCATTACTCTGTTAGCTGCCAAACTTACTTCTTCATTTAAACCACTCAACTGCAATAATTCCTTTATTAGTGCCTTATTGTTTTCAGACATAATGCCCATTAAACCAGCCAATAATATCACCAGTGCTTCATAATCTATATCAGTGCAGTATTCTTTATTAGTCATGAACTTACTAATTAAATTCAATGCTCTATCATATGCTTCATTACTTTTACTCTGCTTTACCATATTCTCTATGCCTCCATTATACACCTTACTATGTACTTTTCCATTTCTGAAACTCTATTTCAATTTTGAATGCATATCGAATGTCGTTTAATTTTCCAATGCTTATTAAAACCTCGAAAAATTTTAAGTTTTTGAAACCATATGTCGAACCAAATTTTTCGCTAATGCATACCCCACGATTGTACGACTGCATTCCTTAATAGTAAATCTATGTAGATTACACTATTACTGTTATTATTGCCAATTTTCGTTAGTTTATTCAATTTATGACACCTAACCTTTCATTTTTCATCAACAAATCAAATTATTAAAATATGTTAGAACCTACAATGCATACCCTAATTTTTCACCGCTGTCTAGTTGCTATGTCTATTCTTCATTTTCCTATGCCAATTCCTATCCTCTATTAAATTAGCAAACCAACGCTTTCTAAAATTCTTAGAGTTGAAATACCAAGTACTATTGTCTGACATTTTAGTTAATGTCCAATCAATATATTCTCCCCGTATACAAACCTTAACACAATTGTATATTCTTAATACTTTCCCTGTACATGTGTTATGAACTACTGCATAATCTCCATTCAATTCTGCTTTTGCACGAAAATAGTAGATCTTTATCACTGTATCAGTGAACTTACTATGTACTTCCTCTACTTCATCTGCCCCTGCAATTTCTTTAGTGTCAATTGCATCATCCACTGCATAAATCAGTTTATCTCTCTTGATCTTATCCTTACTCATACTGCCTCTCTCTTTCATTAAAAATTAAAAATGAGAGTTCAACTCCTTTTTCTATTTGTCAAACTCTCATTTCAACTGCCTATCCTCTCTTACTGCTCAACCTCTGTCACTTTTCCAAATGGAGGTCGAAAATCTCTATTGTAGTCTTTTGTTAGCACCCAAAGTGTATCTTTGTACTTGTGACCCCAAGAAGGGTTATTTAGTCCTTCTTCAATGATATAACCATCTGTAAAGATGATTGTCACATAAGGTTTACGCTTACAAGCAGGTGAATCAAAGTATCTAAATATACATGAAGGATCTGTACCTCCACCACCGTACATCTTATTGTTTTTCAATGTTGACTTCTTATTAAGATTTGTCACTGACTCAACCTCTCCATCCCAACAAATAAGATCAGCATCTACTTTATACTGTGTAGTCAGCTTTAACACCTGTCCAAGAAATCTTCCCAGATCGTCCTCTGAAATAGAACCACTGGTATCAAAGCAAATCTTAACGTTGTCAATCTCATTACTTAATTCCTTACTATGTCCAGGATAAATTAAACTCTGGTAATACATTCTTTTGTCAGGTGTAGCAAATGAAGCCTCTGATTCTTTCATTTTGATACAGAATCTCTTAAGATACTTACGCCAATCCATATGACTTGACATGATCTTACCAACTTCTCGTGCTAAACCAACTCCACCAACTCCTGCCTGAGCACCACCGCCCATCATCTTACTCTTCATGTAAGCTGCATTTAACATCTGTCGTGACTGTCTCTCAACATCGTCTGCATCTGCAACTCCATCAGACATCTCTGTAGTATTGATGTCAGGTGTATAATTTTCAATGTCTTTTTTATCAATCTTAAGTTCAGCATAATTCTGCATATTGTCATAATCAGCAAGCTGCTTTTTACCTCTAACAGTAATAAAGTCCTTATCATTGTCCATTTGTGACAACATATGCTCATATAAGTCCTCAACAGTGTCTGTATCAACACTTACTGTAGAACAGAAGAACTCGCCCTTAGGCATCTTAATGTATGTTACAGGTCTTTCAGGTCCAACCCCAAATTCTTCATAGAGTAACGAGTTTGCAATAAGGTCACATGCGATATTAAACAGCTTGTAGTTTACTGACTTACGTGTCTGCTTCTTTCTTGCAAGTCTGACTACATGCAATAAACCAATATGAACTGCCAAATGCATTGCTTCAAATGTAACCTCATCAGACTCAAGTGTCTCAATGTATTTAGGATTGTAATACATATTTTTACCACAGAACTCCATTTTCTCAACCATGTCACTTTCGTTATGACTAAGTGAACTGTAGATTGCAGAATAGAAGGAACTGATTTTCAGTCTAAGCTTAACTGTTGTACGCACCAACTTATCTTCAACGTTTAACTCTGCCATTTTAATGTCCTCCACTAATTTCTAATCTCTAATGTTTAATGCCTTTTCTCTTTTTCAGTTGTCAAGCTTCTTTTTACCTATGTCTCTCTTTAACCATGAGTGCTGAAGTCAATGTCCCTGATGCTTCCATCCTGAAATAAACCTACTACCCTAGTAATGCCAGCATTTACAATCTTTCTACGACACATCATACAAGGACAAGGATTAGCATATGAACCATCACTGCACTCCTTACCAACAATGTACAGTGTACCATCTTTGACACGCTCTCTACCACCATTCATAATTGCATTATCCTCTGCATGAATGGCTACACATAACTCATAACGCTCACCCTTTGCAACTCCCTGTGCCTCTCTTTCACAATAACCAGTGTCACAGCAGTTATCTTCCCCACGTGGTGACCCATTATATCCAGTGCTGACAATCTGATCGTTCTTGACAATCACTGCACCATAATGTCTCCTTAAACAAGTGCTTCTCTCCAGTGTTGCTTCTGCAATTCCTAAGTAATATTTGTCTTTGCTAGGTCTTTTCATTTTTTATATGTCCTTTCTTTTATTTGTCCTGTACAACTCTTTTATTTGTCCTGCTAAACTTTCTTTCCTCAATGTCAATCCTATCTTATTTAGGAAGATTAAGTGATAAATTCATTGCTGTCATTTCCTCAATCTCCTGCCATCTGTTATCAAACCTGTTGGGAAATTCAACTGCATCCTGCTCTTTTAACTTGTCAACAATTCCTAATAACGTTTCAAAAGTTAAATCATCACAGAACTCTGGACAATCAGGAAAGTTCAGATTCTTTATTTTGAATCTCATATTTTCATCCATCCTGATCTCCAAAGGAACCCCAATGCTGTTTTTAACATTGATCTTATGATCTTCACTCATATAAAGGTACTGACACAACCTCTCAATGTTGTCAAATCCTTCTATTAGTATGTCTGATCTTCTCATTTTATCTGTCCAAATCCTTTCTTTACACTGCTTGCAATATAGTCAAGCTGCTCAACACTAAACTTACCACTGCTTTCTAACTCTGTAAGTACCTGCATCTCTGCTTTGTTACGCAACTTAAACACTCCAAGTCTGCCCAGCAACCATTTTCTCATGTTCAATCCTCCTTTGCAAATTGTCTATCTTTGCTAATGTCTTGCTAGTGAACACATTCTTGAGTCCAATGAAACTGTTATTGAATGATTCCTTGCCTGTTCCATAAATTACAACGCCATGCTTATTTATATCAATTGTCCTTATTACTCTTTCCTGAGGCTCATTCAATAAACCATACTGCTTGTATCTATTAATGCCAGTGACATTCTCAAATGTATCACTGATCCAAATTCTGTCTCCAATGTCTAGCACCTTTACTCTCATGTCCACCATTTTTAATCACCGCCCTTAATTTCTCTCAAAATTAAATTATCTACATCTATATACATAAATGTAGATAATCTTGCATCATTTTATACCTAATGACCAAACTATTTTTAATTTTTTATCCTACTTTTTAACTCTTATGCATAATCATCTGTTTCCTTAATGCACCATATCTTCTAATCACTGTAACATAAGTTAAAACAACGTATTTCAAGTTTTCTTTACTGCCAAGTATTTTATAGTTATGTACATTCACAGGATCTACAAAATAAACAATTGCACTTATCATATTGAACATTGTGTAATTATCAACACCACTGTATAACCCCATTGAACAATCTCTAATCATGTTAAGCATAGTCACTATATCTTCTCTGAAGTCATTAAGTTCAGGTGTCTCTCCTAATAGTTTATATGCTTTATTCAAAACTTTGTCAATCCTCATTTCCCCAGACATAAGCTTCTTTGTTATACTATCAACGGAGATTTTATTTTTCTCCTGATCAAATTCATAAACAATTGCTATTCCAGGTATTTCTACACTGTACTTGATTCTGACCTTATGATATGCACCAACAGGACTATCACTACAAACCTTAACCACCTGCACCACATTATCCATTATAAATGACACCATGAATTTTCTCTTAGGTTTACTTGCAATCCTAATGCTACTATCCAAATCTTGCTCTTTTACAAATTCAAGATCCTCTGTAATATACAATGCCCTATCTCCTAGCAACCTTGGTGACAACTTAATAGCCTGTGCAATTAGTATATCTGCACTTGCATCTCCTATTATATTTACTGTATCATCATTATTATACTTAAGAGTAACTATCCTTCTCATTTGTCTATCCTTATACCTCTACGTTAGGTACTTCCTCTTTCTTCTCCTTATCTATAATACTATAGCTTGAATTAGCCTCATAATATGTTGAATAAACTCCACCAAGCTGTCCATATATTACTCTTGCTACGTTGTCCAATTTTGATCTTATGTCACCAGGGAAAATTCCATATGCATAAATTCTTTTATTGCCACCTGCATATCCAACCTTGTCTCTAGTTCCCATGTTTACTGCATAAACATAAACCTTAGTGCCCTCAAAGCATACAATCTCATGCTTACCTAAATGAAATTGAGGATTCCTCAAAGATGCAACAATGATATATCTGTTACATAATGCACAATACTTCCTATTGAATGTCACTACTGCATGTCCATTATTTCTTACACCAAGTATTTTCAACATTCCAGGTATCTCTTTAGCTTGTCCATATGTCAACTTAGGTTTCCTACTTGTCTCTACTGTTATATTCTGTCCACTTACTTTTGCTACAGGGTACAACATATCTTTTCCACTGTATTGCTTACTATTCCAAATTGTAAAAGGCTCAATGTTGATACCTGCAACCACTGCAACATTAGGTACTGTAGTGACTGTACTCACCTTTAAGTCCTGTATACTAATTTTCCTCTTACGCCCATTAGTCTCTTTCAGATGCTTAACAAGTTCATCCTTACTGTAGTTATTCTGTGCATATCCATTCACCAAGTTTTGTTGATAAACGTAATCCTTTGCATTTTGTCTGCTTGTACCTGTCATATTTTTAACATGAGTGATCATGTCACTTTCTGACTGTATCTGAACTGCACCCATAAGTATTTTTTTCATATAGGTAAGTCTTTTTGCCTCACCAAATGATAAACCGTAACTCTGTAAAGCTTGAGGCGTAATTTTACCATTGTTGCTTACAACATATTCATAGTAATTGATTTCATTCTGCGTGAACCCCATATTTAATAACTGACTGTTGATATTTGCTTCCATGCCTCATTCACCCCTTAATTTATAATATAAATTATTATTTATAATTGAGTCATATGTCCAAATATATGTAAACTAGTCAGTAAATATGCCAGATCTGCAAGAAAATAGGATAACCAGCCCTAAATGTCTATCTGCTAGTTATCCTACATGCAAGACTTTTTATTATCACTGTCTAATTTAAGGAATTAAAGTCATCATCCTTAAACCACCATAAGCATCCTCTCTCATTTCTCTTGTAGATTTTCTTTCAGGTGCCTCTAACCACCCTTCCTCTACCTTAAGGTTAGCAACCAATGCAAAGCTGTCCATCATATCCTGATACTGCTCATCAGTTAAAAACTCCTTGCACATTTGAGCTACTTCAAATGCCTTGTGATAATCTCCACATTCTGACCAATTAACGTCATTCTTAGCTGCAACTTTTGTAATCAATTTCTTAAATGCCACAGGTCCAAACTTGTTAATGCCCTTAACATGATCTGATCTGTCTCCTACTGTTGCAAGGTATAAACCTAATGCATTGTAAGGAATGAATACATTGAACTCTGGTTCCAAGTATGCTTCATAATTGTCACGTCTTACAGGAGTGTAACCACCATCAACACTCTTGTATCTCATAACAATTACATTGTCACATACATTTACAATCAAGTCTTTATCATTTGTAAAGATTACTGTGTAATCATACTGATCTTTGTATTTATTACAAATGTAATTTACTAAATCATCTGCCTCAAATCCATCTAACTTGTATGTATTATGTCCTGCAATTGTTAATCTTTCTTTAATATAATCAATGTTTTTAACATCTTCTTCAGAAAGTCTGTGTACTCTGCCTGACTTGTAATCAGAGTCCTCACTGTCATTTCTGTGTGACTTACTATCAAAACAAACTGACACTGTCACATCATTACCCTGTGACTCAAAACTTCTTCTTTGTGCTTCAATCTCGCTCAAAGGGTGAAAGATTAAAGTAGTGTCTTTCTCAATTACAGTACCATTCCAATCAATCGGAGCTGAAAGTCTCTTCAAATCCTTTCTGAAAAAGTACTTATAATAGAGATGCATAAAATCAAAAATCAAATGTATTTTCATATTGTCCTCCGAATCAAACCAAACTTCTTAACACCTGTGTCTTACTAAACTTCTAAGTGATTAGCTTCATACAACATGTAAGGTGCAATATACTTTCTATGTACTGCAATAATGTTGATGTTGTCTTTCAAAAACTTCACTGTCTTTGTACTCTTTTTCTCTGTAAATACAAACTCATTAGTAGGATTCCAATACCCTATAATCTCCATTGTATCTCCTGTTCTTAAGTACATAAAAGCCCCATCAATGGCTGCTGTTGTTCTTCCATCTGTAACCTCAACAGGCTTAATGATACATTGATTAGTAACCTTAATCATTTCATCATTTTTCTGACTGTCATTTGCATGTAACATTACTGCATTTGCCTTAAATCCATGCATATAATCTGTAATGTCATGTGTAATTGTTTTTTCTGTTGCTGTTTCCTTAAGTTCAAAGCCCAGCTTACAATCCAGCTGCAGAGTCTCTTTGTTACTAAACCACTTAACAAACTTAATAGTTGCACTACAATCTTTCTTAACTGTATTTCCTACTTCATAAGTGACTCTACAATCTGTATGAGGCTTAAAAGGAACAATGACCTGCTTATTTGCATTGATTCCCTGGATTTTCTCAATGATCTCATCACCTGTCTCACCATCAATTACTCCCTGCTTAACCAATGAATTGATAAGCTGTGTGGTACTCTTTCCATTGACTCTTCCAAACTTAACTCGTGCATCAATGACTGTATCAATTGGAGTATAAATGTAAACTGGATTTTCTCCCATGTCAAAGATCTGATGCCCTGACACAACCAAGTCCTTCACACCGCTATCATAATGACTACTTCCAAACTCCCCTATGTGAGTCTTTACTGTATCAATGCCAGAAATATACTTTGCCAATGCTAATGCTGTATGTCCCTCTGTATAGGCTCCCTTTGTTTCTAATGTATTATCCATCCTTTTTAATTCTCCTTAACATTTACTTTGTTATAAGTTATAAGTGCATCAATAATTTCAGTCACTGTCTCTTCTGCACTTATATAGTGATTCATTTTATATCTCTCAAGAGATTCTACCTCATTAAAGTCAGTTGCTAAAACATCATTGTTATGAGAAATGTAATCTATTGAAAATATAGGCAATCCTATTACCCTATTGTACTCATCGGGTGCCCTCTTAATATCAACCAGTGTACCAACACTTAATGGATGATCTTCCTTATTTTTCTTAAAATACAAAGTGTATCTTCGTTTACCTATTTGTATAAACTTCATTGTCAGAAGTTCATCCAAAGTTAATAACCTGCTTGCTATACAGTTCTCATGTGATAGCCTTGCTTCTGCAACTGTCTCTATTCTCTTGCCATTGCCATTATGACCACGTATATCAGTATAAACCACCAAGGGTCCATCGCTTTCTATGTACTGACTTACAGGTTGAATGTCTATTGTCTTAATGCCAAGAGTCCTTAGAAATTTCAATGCCACCCCTCTCTGCCTACAACTACTTAATTGTCTGTCATACCTTATTGGAGAAGACTTATTATTCAAGTAGTCGTAGAAATCAGAGAAGTCTGAACTTATACAAAGACTGCTCATTAGACTTACCTCTCAATCTCTCAAAAATCTTATACTTAATATATCAAAATGCTATTCATCCAAGTCATCAAACAATCCCATGTTCACCGCATTTGCCAATGTACCAAGTGAAGCATCTATCATATCATCAGATAAAATTTCAACCTTAGGTTCCACAATTTTATTCTTCTCTTTATTCTTATAGTATCCAATGTCTTGTAATGCTGACTCAATAATCTTTCGCTGTTTTGCAGAACATCTAGTGTAACCATTCCTCTTTAGTGTATCAATTATCTTATAACAAAAATGTTGAGAATCTATATCTCTTGTATTTCTAGCATCTAACAGTGCCTGACATTCCTCTTTCAACTGTACATCTACTTGAGCCTGTGCTTCTTTCTCTGCCATCTCTTTATGTGCTGTTCTATCTACTGCAAATTTCTCATAAACAGTACGTAGAAAAGAAACTTCCATAACTGTCATTCTCTTCTTATTATTGTAGTTGTTAAGTGCTATTGCCAAAGCCCTCCTGTATTCAGGATTCTCACTTCCTCTAGGAAATGTCTTGCATATATTATAAACAATTTGTTTGATTGGAATATCCTCTGTCACTTCATCTTTTTCATAGCTTGCATATTTATATCCCTTGTTCTTTTTCATTTTAGCCATGATGCGAAGTGCTTTCTCCACTCTATCAGAGTCCTTAATCCACTCAAACAAGTTGTTTAGCTTTTCTGCGCACATCTGAATCATTTCATAGAATGTATTTTTAACTTCCCTATTGTCTCCGTACTCCAATCTGTAGCCAGCCTGTCTGAAATAATAAGCAGAACCTGTTAAAGTCCACTGTAATAAACAAAGCATTTCATATGTCTCCTGTGTAGCCGGATAAATAGGCTCTTCCTGCAAACCCTTAACACCAAGTTCAACCTCTTTTTCAGTTGCATATCTTAAACCATTCGCTGCACAAATTTTATATACCATGATCTTTCCATATTTCAACTTGTCCTCTATCTCATTATCTCCAAGTGAATAGTCGAAACAATTTTCATAGTATTTCTGCAACATTATGCACAATGCTTTTTTATTTCCATCAGTGACGAGGTTATATAAAGGACTGTCATCTGACAATAATTTCAATGTCTGATTTATCAGATAAGGTGTCTCCATATATTCATCAAGACGTATCATTGACTGCATAAAGTCAATCAACCCATGTAATTCATTTTCCTCTAATAAACCTAATAACTTATCAAATGTCATTTCCCTAAATCCTCCGTGTCTCATCTTTAATCATCAAAGAAGTTCATTGCATCTGAGATATCATCTGCATCTCCAAAGTCAATCATTTCCTCTTCAGGTGGTGTCTCAATTTGAACTACTGTACTTGCCTTCTTTTCAACTGCTTGTGTCTCAACCACCCCTGCATTTCCTGTATTTCCTGCATTTTCTACAGTTTCTACTGGCTTCATTGACTCTGTACTGCCAACTCCCATATTTCCTACTGCTTGCTGAACAATTACCTGTGGTTGCTTTCCTACTGCAATTGCCTGTTTCATTTCATCAAGGATTCCATCATATGCTTCAATGATATACTCCAAACAGTCCTCTGCTCTTGCATGAACATCATTGATCTTATCAGATTCATACACTGCATCACTTATGTTTACACCAAGTGAACTTTGTAATTGTCTAAGCTGTCTTTCTAATACAAATGTTGCCCTTAATGAATTGTCTGATTTCTTCTCAATCTCCAAATGCTTGTTCATTAAAGCCAAGGTGTACAACTTAAACACCATATTGTACACCTCATCAACTTTCTTTTTCATATCAGAAATCTCTGATGCAACTCCAGACATAAATCTTTGCCTATTAACTGACATACCACTGCTTTCTACCTGCTGAAGCATTGCCTGTTTTTCTAAACCATTTGCACCAACCCTAAGTATTTCAGGATTATCAAATGCAAGTCTAATTAAATTAGACATGAACTGACCCATTTTATGAGATGAATTTAATGAATCAATAGTGTCAATGATATCTTTCTCTTTGTCCTCATCAAATGTCAGCTGTGAACCAAATCTAATACTACGTGTACTCATTTCTCTGTTATCTCCTTCCTAACTAAAACAGGTCTGAATTTACAAAAGCCGCAAATTTATCTCTGTTCAATTTGTTATGTATGAATGTATCTTTTATACACACCATGTTCTGATCTGACAAAAGCATGACATACTTTGAAATTGATTTACTTGTTAATGCCTGTTTAGTTCTTCTGTCAAGTGCAGTTGCTGTACACATGTTTATTACCAATTTTAACTTACGCATATCTACTTTAGCCTCATTGACTTTAAGAAGAAAATTACGTATGCTGAAATAATTCTGAGGCACAACTGCCATATTTGTAGCTGATATATCAAAAATTGCTTTGATCAAACTATCATTTATTCTGCTGTTTCCTACTCTACCAAGGTCAACAACAATGTATGTATATTTCTCGCCAAGTCTATTGAACAAAGATGTATAGTCTGCATTTGCAATCCTTTCATCATCTACTCTATGTATCAATCCACTTAAATAGTCTGTACCTCCGCCTTTTGTATGTTCCACATTCTTAATAATCTTGTCCAAGTTATTATTGAAAATGTTGAACCCTTTTTCATAAAAGATACCCAATCCTGTACACTCAATGTCCATTAAACCAAGACCACTGAGTCCACCACATAAAGGTGTCTGACCAAACCATGCATCAGCTGATGCTTGTGTAATGTCCATATCAATGTATAACACATTTGATGTTAAGCATATTTTACTTGCCAATGACACAGCTGCTGTTGTAATACCTGTACCACCACAACCAAATACTGGTATAATCTTAGCTGACCCTGTATAGTTGATAGGTTTAACTGTCAAATACTGATATCCTATGCCATTATTATTACTATTACTTGTCTGCTCTTTTTTCTCTGTGTTGCCTGCTCCACTTCCAAGCGCCTTAACTGTATTTTTCAATGCACTGTCTAACTGATTACATTTATCTTTATAATTCTTAACCTCACTTGTAAGTTTAGTCCTACTATTTTTAAGGGCAGTTATTTCTTTATTAGCCACGCTTAACTGTTCTGACAATGTTTTATTAACTATCTCCAATGTCTGATTTGTACTAGCTAATGCACTTGCTCCTGCTGATTTATCTGCCTGCTGTGCAACAAGTACACTGTACTGCTGTTCCTTTTGTTCCAACTGCTCATTTGTCAATTTAAGCTTAGTCTCTAATCCACTAATCTGTTGCTTGAGCTTATCAATTTCATCTTTATACTGACTATTAACATCTCCCTGCTGTTCCAGCATTTTACTGTTTGCATCAGTTGCTAAACTCAAGTCTGCCTTACACTCATCCAACTGTAAGTTCAAATTAGTAATTGTTCCTTTCAGCTGGTCAATTTCACTCTGCTTGTCATTCAACTTTCTGTTAAGTGCTTCAGTACTCTTTTTAAGTGCTGTTGCTGTTTCTTCAATCTCAAATTTAGCAAATTCAGCTGCATCTGCTTTCTTTTCAGCTTTTTCTGCTTTCTTTTCAGCTGCCTCTACTTTTTTGCTTAACTGCTCTTTCTCATTCTCAAGTGCCTCAAGCCTATCTTCAAGGTGACTCTTTTCTTTTGCTAATGACTCAATTTTCTCATTGAGTGACTCTTCATTTTTTTCAGAAGTATCTTCTAAACTCTCAAGCTGACTTACTTTTTCTGCAAGGCTGTTTTTCTCATTCTCAAGGTCTTTCTTCTCTGCTTCAATGCTCTTCTGTCTATCCTTGAGTTCTCTTATTTCATCCTCAAGTGCAATTTTCTCATTTGTAAGTTTCACCTTAGCATTAGCAAGTTCACTCTTTTCATTTGTAAGCTTTTCTTTCTCACTTAATAAACCTGCTTGTTTTCCCTCAATGCTTGACTTCTTTTGCTCAAGTTCACTCTTTTCTTTCTCAAGTGTCTCAACTCTTTCTGTTAATGTTTCCTTATCTGTCTCAAGGTCTCCTACATTTATCTTGAGTGTATCTCTCTCGCCCTTAAGTCCATCACATTCAGCTTTAAGATTGTCTCTTTCTTTTGTAAGGTCTTTCTTTTCTTTTTCAAGTGACTCAACCTTTTTCTTAAGATCATCTCTTTCTTTTGTAATGTTTTCTACTTTTTCTTCACTGCTCTTTAACTGCTTGTTAAGTCTATCAATGTCTCCCTTAAACTTATCACGCTCATTCTTTACATTTGTAAGTTCTAAACTCATTAACTCAAGTTCTTTATTTGAACTATCACTAATCTCATTTACCTTACCCTGCTCATTCTCAAATTTCTTTAATGTATCATTGTATTTATCTGAAAGTTCACTTAATTTTTTCTCATAGTCTGCAACTATTTCTGCATGTATCTCACCAGATTCAATCTTACTATTCAACTCATTTAACTGCTCAACCTTATCATTAAGGTCTGTAGTAAGATTTTCAATCTCTGACTTCTCTTTATCTAATTCAGCAGTCAACTCAGCAATACTGCTTGTGCTCTGCTGTAATTTTCCCTCTAACTCACTGTAGTCTGCATCATCAAAGACCTCTCCATTGTCCTTAATTGCATTAAACCTATCAACAATGTCTTTCTTTTCATCCTTGAGTGCCTTAATTACATTCTCAAGGTCCTCAATTCTCTTGTTAGCCTCCTGAACATCCTTAACTGCCATTCCATAATCATATCTAGCATCTCTTAATTTTGTTCTAAGTTTATCAATTTTCTCATTGTCTGTTTCATTTAATTCTGAAGCATTACTCTCTGTCTCATGTGTGTTATCACTGTTCTCTTCAACTGTCCCAAGTTCATCCTCAAATGAACCCATACCCTCAAATAAGTCTGCCTCATCTTCTTCTGATGTATCTTTTGCTAAACTAACCTTGCTAGCTTTATTTTCTGAAGTGTATGAATCTTCTGATGGAGTGTCTGACACATCAAAATCTTCCTGCCAGTTTTCTTCCTCAATGCTTTCATTTTCTTTGTCAATGCTCTTGTCTGTGTCAATGTTTTCTTTGTCAATGCTCTTGTCTGTGTCAATGTTTTCTTTGTCAATGCTATCCTGAATTTCTCCAACGCCACCAAATATATCTGTGACACCCTCCAAATCCTCTGCCTTTGACATTTCCTTGAAGTACTCTCTTCTGCTGTCTAGTGTTGCTGCTACATCTAAACTGTATCCTAAACCTTTCATAGCAAAATAGATATCTTCAAGTGTCATGTATATATCAAAGTTAAGTTCATCTGCTAAACCTAATGTTTCTAAATCATCTTCATCAGGTATATAGAACAAAACCTTATTTTCATCACTCTCACTCTCAAATGACTGAATAAACTTCCTTACTGCATCCTCTTCATCTTCCTTAATGTTCTCAATAATTACCAAGTGACAATCAGGATGACTTCTATGCAATATATCCAAATCTTCAGGTATTAGTGCCCTATAAGCCTTGCTATGACTAAATTTCATATTAGATTTTTTTCCAACCTTAATGATTATACTAATTGATTCATTAGTCATTTCTCTTTCCCTCTCTGACATAAACAGAGAACCACCATGCCTGTCTTAGTGGTTCTCTGTACTACTTTACATTTTACTGTGTAATCTGTCCTACTCCTACTGGCTGACCTGCTTCTGCAACTGCTCCATTATTTACTGCCTGCTGTACTGGCTGAGCAATGCCCTGTCCAACGCCCTGAGCAACACCCTGTGCTGTAGGTGCTACAGGCTGAGATGCAACTGCTGCCTGCTGTTTATGCTTAATTTCATCAATCTTTGCACGAATAAACAAACCTGTGACATTTGCAAACCTAGCATTGTCTCCAAAAGGAATTACTGCTGTTCCAGGTGACCATGTCTGTAACTCCTGAGTTACAAAGTAACTTAAAGGTTCAGATGTCTTAACCATCTCTCCTTCAGGTGTTGCATACTGACTCTGCATTGATCCACCACCAGAAACAACAATGGCATTTACCATCTGAATAGGGATCTGAATCCTCTTGAAGTATGTATCAAGATACTCATTTAACTGCTGAGCTAATTCTCTCTTAGCAACCATTACAAGGTCACTTACGTCTACAAATCCCATACCCTGTTGCATCCTACCCTCTGCCATGACCTTTTCAGCATCTGCTAATGGTAAATCAATAGCAAATTTCTGACAGATCTGGTCAATCAGGTTGTCACGTGCCACATTACCGCCAATACGATATGTCTGTCCTGACTTATCAAGGAACTTACCATTCTTTGTAATGGACAGATCTGATGTAGATGCACCAATGTCAAGGTGAAGTACTGTACCACTTAAATACTGTCTTGTCTCTTCCTTAGGTGTACCATTCATATTAAAGAAGAAAGCTGCTGAAGCCATATATGACTCTGCATAGCATTTTACTGAATCAACAGTAAATGTAACGCTCACTCCATTGTTGTACTTTGGAAAATAAACTGTGTAAGTTCCACAAAGTACCTGTGCAAAAGCTTCCTTAGCTGCATGAACCTCAATAGGAGGTGTAGCCAAGTAAAGGTCTACATGCTCAGCTAACTCAGGATGTTTGAGCTTACTTACTGCACATGCCATAATAGCTGAAATATAGTTGATCTTCTGCTTATGCTTATGGGTATTGACTGAAGGTCTCTCGTCAATTCCACGATGCTTCTCTGCCATGATTCCCATGAGCACATTTGTAGGGAAGAATCCCATTGCATCCTGCCCATCTCTTGTAATCTGAGCCTCCAAACAACTCTCAATGTCACCAGAGTCAGGAATGATAAGTGATACATTCATATCAGGCAGTGTTTTCATGTTATTAGGCAATACATCAATTTTTCCACTGTCACTAGTGTATCGTGTACTGCTTGCACCTAAATCAGCTGCTACAAAACTCATTTTAATTTACCTCCGTTTAATAAATAATTTTTACATTTATTATATTTATATGCTTGAAATAACGCAATAATAAATTACACATTTTTAATTTATTCAATTATATGCACATGCGCCACTTCAAACAACTTAATAAATAACTACTTACTTATATTTACATGCAAATAGACCTAGTACCCATTTCTGAATACTAGGTCTATTACCTTTACTCACTGTTTAATTGAGCTTATTACTTATATGATTCTGATACGAGGTTGACATCACCTGCGTCAATGAGCAAATTGCCAACCTTTTTGACAGGAAATACAACATATACTCTATTGCCATTCATAGCAAGTCCAGATAACTTTGTAAGTCTGTCTGCCTTTAATTTTTTGAATGCTGAGTAATCTGTTTTGTATGTCTGTGTTGATACAGTTGTTCTACCAAAAATTTTCCTTCTAAATGTCCATCTCTTAGGACTGTCTACAACTACATCGCTTACAGGTACATATCCTGTTGTCTTTCTTCCTTTGCTAATGTAGAATTTACATTTAAGAAGTCCATACTGATCTACAGATGATGTAGGTACCCAACCAACAGCTGTTACTCCATAAACTTTGTCTGAATCCAATGTTATTGGATCTCTATCAGGTGTAGGTTGTGACTTGTAAATTACACCATTAACTGTTATTGCATGACCTGACTTAAAAGGTATAAAGTCTGCTGCTTCTACCTCTGTTGATCCAAATGTTACTCCAAGTATTGAAGTAATTACAAATGCAAGAACCAACATTAAACTTGTTAATTTCTTCTTCATGATGTGTTTCCTCCTAAAATTATTATACATTACATATGAACCTCATATGCCTCCAATTGCATAACTTCTGCACTCTCTTCATCCAAATGTCTCATAACATCCTTAGATGTGAAAGCCATTGTTCCAAGTACAGGCACCTTTCCAATGTCAACCTTAAATCCAGGTCTGTCCATGTATACTGGTTTTGAGTCTGAACCATCTTTATCAGCGTTGAAATCCAATACATAATGCTCATTTTTATGTTTCAAAATGTGTGCTACAACATCAGCTGTAGACTTATACTTATGCCAACTGATCTCTCTTCCCATAACCTCGTCAGAGTATTCAACCTCTGACTTAATCACACTATCAGTATAATAAACAGAAATTCTATTTTCCTCATCACTAATACCAATGAGGTCAATAATTTGTCTACGTGTTCCCATATTTGAGAACTGACCCATTCCTGTGTCCAAGATTACAAGTCTTGACTTCTCAATGTTCAAAATCAATGCTGATCTGGCATCCTCTATGTTATCAAAAATGTTTGATACATTTACACCCCTTTCTCTGTAGTATTGTAACATATTAGGTAAGTGTCTATCAGTTATGATGTATAACACAACATCTTCAACCGTTTCAACAGGTTTTTCTTCTGCATTTTCACTTTCCTTAGCTGCCTTTTTCTTATCAGCCTTTGCTTTCTTTTCCTTTTTCTTTTTATCCTTTTTATTCCTAGTGCTGTCAGTTTTTTCTTCAGTAGTCTTTTCTGAATTATCAACTGCACTGTCTAAACCCTGTGTTGCCTCTTCTGTTTCTGTCTGCTTGTCTGCACTTTCCTCTGCAACTTCCATATTTCCAAGTGTATTCTCTTCAACATCAAAGTCAAGAGCCTCATTTTCTAATTCTCTTTCATTACTCATAAACTGTCTCCTTTACTTAATAAGAGTAAACACATACTCTCCAGTTGAAGAGTATCCATCACTTGCTGCTTTATCAGAATCAAAGTATGCAACCTTTGTATTCCACTTTGCATTTGAATGTGAATTACTTGCATTATCCACACCTGAAACGCTACGGCTATTTACCCAATTGAATATCCTTTTAATTGGAGTGATTCCTGCATAAGTAATAGGTGCATTGTAATCCAAACTTACTGTTGTCACAAGTGCATTGTCATATCTATTACTTAATTTACCTGCACTTCCTATAAATGAGGAAGGAGCACTCTCTTGAATTAAAGAGTCTCCATTCTTTTCCAACTGCTCTTTTAGGTTTGTATTACCAAGCTGACCACTGCTAGGGTTATATTGAATATGTGTCAAATTATATAAACCAAGTGAATCACCAATATTAAATGCATTTGTTAATTCTGAAGGTGTATTAGGCAAAATACTAAACACATTATACCTGTACTCTGTTATTCTTGCCTTGTCACAAAATACTTTGAACCCCTTAAACTCAACGTAATAACTAGAAGGATCAGTTGTCTCATCTGACTTATGAATGTTAGCAGGATTACAATTTGAAAGCAACTGTGCCAAATTCCACTGATACATTTTATTAAGTATCTCATCATCCATATAAGGTATACCCAAGTTAACTGCTGTATACATTTCATCTGCATATTGCTTAGCTTTTGCTTTATCAGATGCCACCTGAACCTCGTCACTGTAATCATCATGACCCCAACCCTCATCTACTACTGTTGATTGAGCTGTGTCTCCAAACAGTCCTCTATCAAGCAACTGTAAATTTGTCAGTGCTTGAATACCTGAGTCTATCTTAAACTTTGTGCCTCTACTGTTAGTTGATAATGTACCTCTACAGAAAGCATCAAAGTCTGTATTCTTGTAAATCTTTGCCCAGATAGCTTTTGCATCCTTGTCAGCATCATTTGTGAGTGTTCCATAGAATTTACCAGATATGTATGTATGACCATCTTCTGCTTTAATATCTTCCATACTGTACATACCACCATAAACATTTTTCTCATCCTCATCAGACAACTGTCTATATGACTCCTGTGAAAACAACTCACAAGCTTGCTTAGCTGCTTCTTTTGATAACTGTGTGATCTGTAAAGAAATTACAGATATATTAAAAATCTCAATAAGCAGAGACCCAACAACCATAACGAGTATTGTACCTATCAGAGTTCTAAATATTGTTTTTACTGTCATATTCCCTACTCCTTATTACTCAAAATCGCTGTCGTCAAGGTCTCCAAAGTCGCCACCATCATCTCCGTCGTCTCCGTCGCCAAAGTCGTCGCCAAAGTCGTCATCGTCTTCATCACCAAAATCATCACCGTCGTCGCCATCACCGAAGTCGTCGCCATCACCGAAGTCGTCATCTCCGTCGCCATCACCGAAGTCGTCTCCGTCACCAAAGTCGCCGTCAGAATCACCAGAGCCATCATCACCACCAGGCATCTCTCCATCATAGTCCTCATCTCCAGACGGGTCTTTATCTACATAGTCTCCATCATCATCGTCATAGCCATCATCAATGTCATCCCAACTTCCATTGTTGATGTCATCATCTTTAATGTCTGGATTCTCATCTATGTCAAACACATTATTAGTATAGTCTACACCTAAATCAGGATAATACTTCAAACCAGGTATTGTATAAACCAATTTAATTGGTATCAAAACTGCATGTTGTGAATCACTTCTCCTATTTGCCAATACAGTGTTACTTGTTTCTACTGTATTATGATTTCCATTATCCATGCCAGCCACACCTGCAGAAGTGTCATGCATTGTTTCTACATACTGCAGAGGCCAAATTATTCTATATTTACAATAAACACCTGTGACAATATAATTTCCATACTGTCTACGAGTTACTGAGTTATGTCCATCAGACTTAAGAGCCTTTGCATTACCATTTTCATCAAGGTAATTTCCTGAACCATTGTATAATGTGGCTCCTGAGGTGTCATTATCTACAACTATGTGTGCATTCTCTACATATGAAATCTTATTCAAACTTGTCATATACTTATTGAGTGTTGTTAACTCCTGTTGAGGCAAGTAATTATTCTCTACTGCTGTTTGCATAACTACATATGAAATTCCCAACATTTTGAAGTAAATGAAAAAGAAAGTAAAGATGTTAAATATGAAGAATGCAACAAATATAAAGATTGGTACTTTAATCAGTGACTTAAATATAAACTTAACATTATCTGCCATTGTTGCCTCCCAAATCTAAAAGTACCTGGGACCATTGTCCCAGGTACCCTTAATTTTACTTTATGATTGTTAACATTCCTTAATGATTTACTGGAAACCATCAACTGTCTTACTGTTGTTAGCTGAGTTAGACTTATCAGTACTGCTGCTTTTCATAGTACCAATGGTGTTACCAGTTGCACCTGCTGTACCATTACCATTCAAGTCAAGTGAAATACCAGTTGCATGCTGAATCTGATTCTCAACTGTATCAACCACTGATGTTACTGTGTTTGGCATTAAGATATTGATAACAAAGGCACCAACAATAACGCAAACAACGACTGTAATTAAGATAACGAAAATTTTACTTACTTTCATCTCTTCTACCTCCACTTTTAATTAAATAATTTTTCTTTTCTATAATTCTCATGCCTATATTCTGGTCTACTAGAATACACTAGCTGCTCCCATAATATCTGGCAGATATATAGCAGTTGCACTTATGATTGCCTGAATCAAAATAGGCAACAATATGTTAAATGAGAGCTGTGCTCTCATTACAAGCTTCTCTTTATGTTTTTGAAGTGTATACTTCTTTGCTTCAAGGAGCTCATTTCTAAAACCAATTAACTCTGCTCTTACATCACCACCCTCATTGGCCTGTCTGATCAATCTCATTAACTTGCCAACCTGAGGAATTTCTCTGTACTGCTTAGCAATATAGTTTGTAGCTTCATATTCACCATATGTATCAATATAGTGAATACATGTATCAACAAACCTGTGCATTTCCTCACTATCAGTTGTCTTGTCATAAGACTTCATTGTACCACTAATAGGAGTACCTGAACTTGCTAATAATACATAATGTATCATCAAATAGAACTGTGCAAAGTTCTCAATAATTTCCATGTCTTTTGTTTTTACTGTCTGTCTTACAACCATCATAGGAAATGTATTACACATTACTATTGCTGAAATTATGAGCAGTAAACCAAGAGGACCATTGAAGAATACTGATACCAAGAGTCCAAGTAATACAACAAAAGCTTCAGTAGCTTTAATCAGTGCATTAAACTCTATTGCCTTCATTACTCTTGCCTTGCCAGGTATTCTTACATTTGCCCTATATAAATTGTAGTTCCAATACTCTATATAGGACTTACTCAAGGCAAAAGGTGTTCTCTCAACAAGGTTAGTGATTGCTGAAATAATTCTGTTTGCTCTAACAATAGACTCATCATGCTTTCTGATTTTGTCCATGTTATCTAACTCATGTGTAATAGCCTTACCTCTAAGAGGATTCTTAACCTTAAACATCTTAATAATTATCAGGAATGCTGCTATAATTAGGAGTGCAATGATTATCAACCTTACCCAAGGTAACATTGCAAATTGTTTAAGTACTCCCTCATCCATCTGTGATGAAGAACCATTGTTGTTTCCAATATACTGGAGTATCTCTCCACCACCAGCTGTACCATTCTTTGTATCCAATGTTCTCACCTCCTTTATTAAAGCTCTTTTGCTCTCAAGTATGTAATGTACATAAACTCAATAACAATTATTAAAGCATCAGCTGCAAGTATTGCATTTCCAATTGCTGTCTTGAAATAGAAATTTCTGACTACATCATAAATAGCAATGACACCGAACAGGAACACAAGGATCATACTGATACCAGTAATGAACTGTGTTTTTACTTCCTCGAAACTACGTTTCATATCTGTTCTAAACTCCATGTTGATGTTGTTTATCTCTACAACATCCTGAAACATATTTGCAATACCATGCTCTTCCTCTAATTCGAAGACAATACATTTCTTTATGAAATCATCTGCCACACTCCCTAACTGCTGATTCAATTCCAACAATGCTGTTTTGATATGGTAGTTTTTTTGTTCAACGTTATCAATAAAGTCCCTAAAAGCAGGTCTAATGTTCTTAGGTATAACGTTGATACTATCTTTAACCGCTGCAACTACACCAATTTTAATGTTATTACAAATAATGTTCTCTGCATCAATTACTGATTCAATACGAGTATCATGAGCCACATTTGCTTTAGTATACATTACACAGAATGTTGCTATAATTGCTATTGGTGTCATTATAAAAGTCATAGCGATTGATCCAAATAAAATCTTGCAGATGATTGTAACTACTACTGTAACTATGATGACTACCATTGTCAGCAACTCATATGGTAAGATTCCTGTAGAATAAAGGTTAAGGTCTATAATCAATTCACTAAGGAACTTATATAATTTAACCTTTGTTCTCTTCTCATTTATCTTGCCTATCTCCAAATCTCTATGGTAGTTATCTTCTCTCTTATGTATAAATTTACCAAACCCTGTTTTCAGTAAACCCAAACCTTTGTGTAACAATGCTATCATAGGCAGATTAGTTATCTGCATAAGTAACATTATTGCTAACAGGATGATGAAGATAATTGTGATAGGCGTTGCACCGTTTCCACTTGCTATATTAGCAAATAATGATGAACCCATTTCCTTTCCTCCCTACTATCACTTACTTTAATCTGTCTTATCCCACTTTAGGCATTCCATATCTTTCAATGTCATTACCTGTATAAACCTCAACCTCATTTGCTGCGTCTTTCACATCTTTAAGCAGGAAGTCATATCTCTTCTTTGACACACCCTCAAGCTGGAATTTTCTAATTGTTCTTTCTGAAAGCTTTCCAACCCTTCTATGCTGACCTTTAATCTTAATAACATTGCCTGCCTCATCATATTCAGGCTCACCATTGATATCAAAGATATAAAGGTCATTAAGTAATGCTTTTTCATTGTTGTTAGGATCAACTCCTACAACCTCTGAGATCTGAATTACTTTACGTGTACCATCCCTCATAATCTTCTGTACAACAATAATGTTTACAAGACCAACAATTGTACTTAATGCTAAGTGTGAAGGCTCATTGCCTGACTCTGCAAGATATGCTGTCTGGAAACGCTTAATTGCACCCTCACTACTCTCTGCATGGAATGTAGTATTGATTGGGTGACCTGCCTGCATGATTTTCATACACTGCTTAAACTCACCATTTGTACGAACCTCACCAAAACAAACGAATGTAGGAGACAATCTCAATGTCATATCCATACAGTTTGTCATTGTCGGGTCTTTTTCTGTTGGATGCTCTTTCTCTGTTGCCTCCAAGTGAAGTACATCATTATAAACACGACCTGAATCATCTTTGAAACGAAGGTCAATCTCGGAAGGGTTCTGAATAAGAACTGTTCTCGTTGTTGCTGGTACTGACTGTAAAATAGCATTATTTGTTGTTGTTTTACCTGAAGCTGTAGGTCCAACTGTGAAGAATGTCAAACCACCTGCTGTACATAAGGCTAACAATCTTGCCATATTGTCTGACATTGTATGCTTAAGTACTATCTCTCCAAGTTTCATCTTACTCTTACGGAACTTACGCAATACAAAAGCATGATAATGTTCGCCTGTCGGATCATTAGGATCAGGACTTAAACCAGATGAGTGAATAGCAGCAATTCTGTATCCCTCAATTGTTCTAGCGTTGACCAAGCAATCCTTAGGTGTCAATCTCACATCACCTAAAAGCTTACGAATAATAACTTCCTGCTGTTCAGGTGATTCAAATGAAATGATATTTCCTTCCTTGTCCAGTAAATCCTGTACATGTCCTTCAATTTCGACCTTGAGCTCTTTACCATTACAACGGATCTCATAAACTTTCTCGTCCATCATTGCCTGAGTAAGTATACCATAGTTTGTAATGTCCTCAATTAACTTGTCTACCAGCTTAACTGTATCAGGCTTATTTTCTCCATCAATGTATCCTTCAACGAGAGGCTTTGTATTCATTACAAAATCAATGATGATTTTCTTAATTGCCTCTTTTTTATTAACTGCATCCAAGTCTCTATACTTGTCTGACTGTTCCTCTATTGCCTTACGACAATCATTAGTAACGCTTTCAAGTGTCTTTGTAAAGCCATCACTAATAGCTGTAAGTCTTGCTCCTCTTTTTGACTGGAGTTCAAGCAACTCTTTAGCGTTCATAAACCTTATGCCTCCTTAAATTTACTTTCCTGTATATCCTGCAATACTAAGTATCTTATTGGACAAACCTATCATTTTACGTGCAAACTCATTCGATTCCTCATTGCTACTTGAACCCTTTTCACAGAAGATTCTCTCTCTTAATGAGTTATCAATAATATCAACACTGAAAGGTAACACTCCCATAAGTTCTATATTCATTTTTGTCAATGGGTAATCAGAAAAATGAATTGATGTCCTCTTATTCAAAATGACTCTCATTTTTGTGAAACTGTCAATACCAGTTGCTGCCATGTTTCTTCTTAATTTCTCTGTGTTGATTACAGAACCAACACCCTCATCCCAAACCATGTAGATTGCATCTGCATAATACAATGTTGTATTGCAGAGCATATCATCAATTCTCATAGGACAATCAACAATTACAAGGTCATAAAACTGTCTCAATTTTGTTAACATGTCTTTGTAATTCTCAATTGCAATTGCATCATTACAATTGATTAAGTCATTAATTGTCCTGTTGTTTGCGAAAATCAAATTGATCTTATTAGAAGTATCAATACTATCACTCAATGAGTTCTGACCAAGTAAATAACCCACCAAGTCAGGTTTGGTCATTTGCTGCTCAATCCCTAAATAAGTATGCTGTACAGGACAAAGCAAATTCAAGTCTAAAAGCACAACCTTTAAACCTTTTTGAGTAGCCTCATATGCCACATTCGTAGCTATTGTAGATGCCCCAGCACCACCAGCTGCATTAGTAAACACAATCAGGTTGTCTATTACTTTTACCTTTGTGTCTATATCTTTACCAGACAGCTCTTTAATAATCTCAACTGCTTTGTCAGAAGTTTCCTTTGCCAAGTTCACTCCTGAAGTGCTGTTAGGATCCATTTTTTCAAGCTGTCTAACTTTTTCTTTGAAAAAACCAAATGCCATTTTCATGCCTCCTATCTGACTCTAAACCTAAACTTCAAATGTTATTAGTTAGATCTCTGAGGCAGAGAAATCTTAAATGTTACGCTATCTTTACTTAAGTATTTGTAATACTCTGACTCTTCTTCAGGTGTTAATGCTACCATAATATTTGCAGGTGTAACACTCTGTACCCACGATTCAGAAGCATCTAAGTTTGCCTGTTCATAAGTTGACATGTCATTGTACTGCTGGAACAAGTCAAGAATTGAATCTCCCTGTGAATTTAACAAGTCAGCCAACATAATTCCTGTAAACACAGGCTCTTCCTTATATGTCTCTACTGTTGTACTTGTGTCTCCCTCTTTTACAGCCTCGTCTGTTTTGTAAATAGCTGTTACATTGATTCTATCTCCAGGCTGAAGGTATGCTTTGAATGACTCCAAATCCTGCTGACCTGCATCAAGTGAAACAATGTTTTTACCAGGGAATGAATACAATACTGAATCACTGTTATCTACTTTAGAAGTAATGAAGTCATTATACATTGCAACTGTATCTGACTTTAATGGGTAAGCTGCAAATGAGTTAATGATTAAATCTTTTTCACTCCAAAGTAAAATACGTCTTTTCTTTTCACCACTGTCTGTAGTAGTTGCATATTTCTCAAATTCTCCCTTGAGCATCGGGTATTTCTTAAGTACACTCTCTGTAATTACCTGATTCTTATAAACATTGTCAGACAACATTACAACATCCACTGTCTCTTCTGCTTTTCTACCCATGGTATAAACCCATAAAATAAGTACTGCGGTTATTGCAATGACAATGATCAATGCCATACTCTTCTTGGAGTTATTCTTTTCAGGTCTTGTAGACAACCCCCTGCTTTGTGCTTTCTTTCCAATCTTCATGTCCTTCTAATTCCTTCCTTTCTACTTCTTTATTGTTCCTTACCTTATATATGCAGTTATTTCATTTGTGTATTCAAGATAAATGTCAAAATAACTGCCACTCAATGGTTTAAATGCTTTACATTCAAAACCAAGTGCATCATAAATAAACAATTTTCCTTTTGTTTCTTTCAATTTAACGTCAATTGCACTTACTCTAATGTTGATTTCATCTTGTGATGATACTTTTGAATTTCCTGTTGCTATCCTCCAAACATATCCTGCCCTCCTAAATTCATCCATGTTGTCTATATGATATATACCTCTTGCCTCTGGTTTAATGTTTCCAGCTGTAATCCAAGGTCTAGGATCCTCTGTAGGCTCAATGGTATATAATGTATTCATAATTTCATCCAACTGCTCTTTTGTACACTTGAAACCAAATGCAGGAGGATGCCCTTGTGCATATATGTCACTTGAAAAGTCTGCAAAGTATTTTCTGTAATTCACGTCTTTGTAAATTCCTCTAAATGACCCTGAACAAATGCCACTTTCCAAAACAGTGTAAACAGCTGCATCTTTATGTGTATCTCCGGCTAATCGCCCTGCAATTACTCCATGATAGTTGCTGTGTATACCCATATTTGTTATGTCCATTACTATTGTTTTACCTGTAAACACTCTAGGTGCCAATGTCCTTAATCCACTCTCACTGTCAACTACCTCAACTGTGGTTGCTTTATTAATTGCATTCACCTGTAGTTTAGCATACTTCTTAAGTTCCATTATATTATCAGGATTGTTTAAAACTATATCAACTGCTTCTGCACCTTTTCCAGCACGTATTGCCTTATTTATTATTGGTGCCAATGAATATGTAATAAATGATTTATCCAATGTTGCTTTGAATTTATTCATTGCCCTAAGTATTGAACCAAGTGCTCTTTCTGTTTCTCTACTAAACACTGTCTTATTCAAATAATACTGATTCCTATCATTTAAGGTATTGATTACATCAGTAAACAATGTCACACCAGCCCATTGATACAAAAGAGAATTTTCAATGGTACGCTCATCGCCTACTGCCCTAAAACAAACCCTCATAAGTTCATATACTACCAAACCACAAGACATATCAGGCTCTGCTTTGTACTCTCTTATATTATCAAATGCTCCAGGTTTAATCTTGTTAAGCCACTCAATATCAATACTTTGTTGAAAATTATCCACATTGTTGTTAACAATTACAAAGTTATGTATTCCATCATTGCATTTACCAAAATACTCTTCATGCAATATATCATGATGGTCAATGACCAACACATCACATTTAAGTGCTTTTATCAATTCCAACTCGTTACTACTTGAATCAGTAATGATTACCAAATCAACCTTATATCTCTCATTAAAGAACCTCACTTGATTCTCCTGTATACCATGAGTTTTCTCCTGATTTATCAGAATCACATGGTTATTAGAACCTAAATATGTGAGTGACTTCTTTAATATATAAGTTGTTCCAATTCCATCAACGTCTACATCTGTTCCTAAAACTATCTTGTTGTTATTCTTTATATGTTTAAACAATAACTGTAATGCCCTTGCTGTATTATAGAACATGCACATAGGAGGTTTTTCAGGTTCACACTCCCCATCCACTGAAGGAAACTTCCATTTGTCAAGTAATATATTCTTTTCTTCAGGCACTACCTCATTATTACATATGATCGCCACTTTTAATTTTCCTCATTTCATAAATAATTTAATTTCTTTTCAATGAACTATATGCCCATTCACATGCCACCCTCAAACTGTGTCTATGTCAAAGATTTTATTGTTTTTATTTAACTTGATTACCACATTGATGTAATTGTCCTTATCAACCACCATTTGTAATAATACTCTGTCTTTACTCTGGTTTTCCAATGATGACTTTCCTGCTACAATGTATTTAACCTCTAAACTGTTTTTATCTACCAACAATCTATTAGTATTCTTAATCATACTATTGTATCCATCCTCTGTAAAGAACTGTAATGCTTCTCTTTTCAATGTATAATCAATGTCTTTCTGTGTAACTAAACTAACAAATATTGTCATTACATCTTGTAAATATGCATCCTCTGTAATTGTACCTGTAATCTTTGTGTCTCTATTACTATTACTTTTCCAATCACGGACCTCCTCTGTCTCTAAATCATTGAGTGCACTTGTCTTAATTTCTCCTGTATCCTCGTTTAGTTTAGATGCAACTACTTTCATTTTTCCAGAATCACTAATGTATCTCATTACTAACATGTTATTTAGATAAATGGGACCTGTCTCATTCATTTCATCCAAGCCACCTTTGCTTGTCTCTTCCTTTTCTGAACCTGTCTGCTTTTCTGTATCAATGTATTTTCCATTACTCTTTGTGTAACCATTACTTACCTTATCTGTATCAATATTATTTTCCTTGCTGACAAACTGTTTACAACTCTCTTTTAACTTGTTATAATCTTCTTTGCTTGTGACTAATTCATTGAATTTAATGTCAAGTTTTGTATATTGTGCATCAGCTATGTTAAACTGCTCTTCATATTTTTCCTCGATGCTGTCTTTCCATGCTGATGCCCAACCAAGCATTAATAACATGACTGCTATAAACCCAATTGATATTGCAAATGCTGTATCAACTACGCTATAAGTCTCTTTCCTTTCTTTTACTGTGCCATTTACTCCTTTTTCCTTTGTATTATCTTTCTTTTTTAACTGTCCTAATTTATTCATTTACCTTTACTCCTAATTCTGATGCAACTGTCTTTTTATCAAAAAGCTTACCTTTATAAATGTTGTAACCACTTATATAACTCATAGGTAATTTCTTAATTGTATGTCTTATAATTTCCAGTGCTGTCAAGTCCTCAAAACTCTCATGTCCAAATTGCTCATCGATGAATGTTCCTTCGAACCTACCAATTGAAATATACTGCTTATCAACCTTAACTTTCTTTGTCTTTTTCTTTTTGTGCTTGCCTTTCTTATTTTTCTTATTGTTTTTCTTGTCCTTTTTACTGTCCTTGTCCTTTTTACTGTCCTTGTCCTTTTTACTGTCCTTGTCCTTTTTATCCTCTGTCTTGTTTTCTTTTTCACTGTCAGTTTTCTCTGTTGTGTTTTCTTTTTCGCTGTCATCTTTTTCTTCTGTCTTGCTCTCTGTTGTGCCTTCCTCTGTCTTGCTGTCCTCTGTTTCTGTCTCTGTTTCTTGTTCAGTGCTTTCTTCTGTACTTTCAAGTGCACTTGTTAATAAACTCAAGTCATTGTCTACAATTGACACGTCTACCTTTTTCTGTCCTGCCCCTGCTTTCTTTTTGTGCTTGCCCTTTCCTTTTTTATCTGTGACCTCAACCTCTTTTTCCTCTGTATAATGTCCTACGTTATTCATACAATAAACATGAGGTGTTTCTTTTCCAGAAGGTATTCCACCAATTAAAGTGTTTGCTTCAGATGCTATCTTCTTTCCATATTCTATGTCTGCTGAACTTGCACCTGCATAATAAACAACTCCATATTTCAATACATGAGGTGTTTCCTCAACTGTCACATATGCCTTACTTCCTTTTCTTACCTGTCCAACAATTACTACTATATGTGATGTCCATGAAAATACATCTCCAGGTAACATCTTACTTCCAAATGCAACCTCTTTAATTCCTGACTGCTTTGTAAAATTCCTTGCTGTCGAGTTGACATTGTACTTATCTGTAATTTGATTGTATAGCCAAGATGCAAATCCACTGCAATCTAAACCATCCAATGTATGAGTACTAATTCCATTACTGTAATCAACTTTTGCTAAAAGCTTTCTGTATTTATCCTGATCTAATTTATCTGTCCCAAATGTCTTTGACCTTTTACTAATGTAATCATCTAAACTTCTTATGATTCCTCCCTGTGTACACTCACCACTGCTTTGTCCATGTTCAGGACACCAAGAACCATGAGGCTGTATACATTTCTCATAATTATCTCCTGTGTACAAGTCACTCCACATTTCCCATGCAGGATTTATTCCATCTATGTAAGATGCACCACTATGTCCACCAGCCCAAACATATCTGACCTTTCCAACTAAACAAGCCGCTGCTAACATCATATTCTCTCTACTTGTATAGTTGAGTTTATATGGTACAATGTATTCGTCTTTTGTACTCTCTGTATTATCATTAACTGCCAAATCCTTATCATAACTTAAAATGATAGCTAAATAATTTAATCTTGTCTCATTCTTAATTCCAATGTCATTGAATATTTTTCTAAACTTGCTCTTAATTTCTAGCTGTCCATCTTTATTTGTCTCAACGACATTCTCATCTTTCTGCTTGTCATATAAACACTTTTCATAGGCTTTGAAAATTTCATCAACTGTATCTTCCTTGCAACCTGTGTATTCCATTACTGCCTCATAGAACACAATCCTCTGCTTAACATCCTCTTTCATGTTGTCAAAGTATTCTTGCATAGGTCCTCTATCGCAATTAAACCTCTGACTCATTAAAGATACTATGTCATAAGACACACTATATAATGCATCAGGTAAAAAATACTCTGAAGGTCTATCTATGTTATCATCTCCACACTCTATGAAGTCTGCTTTTTGTAAGATGCCCTGCTCACCTTTTCCTCTGTATATATCCATTGATTTATATGTTGTCAAATCATTATAGATGCTAGGCTTCTTATCTGCATAAACTGCTTTGCTACCACAAAGGGCGTGAATTTGTTTAACTATGCCTTTGTCTACTCCCAAGTGCTTGCCAATCTTACTGTAAAGTTCGTCCAATTGAGCATCCAAACTCTTAATGTTGATTAGTGTATCCTCTACTCCTTGCACGCCCTGTCCATCTTTTTCTACTGTATTCTCAATTTCCTCTGCTTTAACTGTTATTGTACTTGTAGATGTTAATAATAAACTTGCCATTACCATTGAACACAATGTCCTACTCATTAACATTTTACCACACTCCTAATTAAAATAAATTTCCTTATTTTTATTTTAATGCAAAAAATAAGGAAACAATACAATTAAGTACTGTTCCCTTACTTTTTCCGCAGCTTTGACCTCTGCTTAAACTGTTCAATCAGTCACCAACTCTGCTTTCCTAGTTATGTCAGAAGTCCACAATATTCAATTTTTCTTAAAGGATAAACTTTAAAACTTCCAATGTCTACAATCTCAATCACATTGTGTTATGCAATTTCAACTATACACAATGTCCACTTAAAGTTTAACAATGATTTACTCTTGAATCCCTATGCTTTTTCCTTAAAAGTATTGAGGTGAGGTCTATGCCTCATCCTCCCCATCCTCAAGGTCATCTTCAGGATCTTCAAGTTCGTCATCATCAGCACTCATGCTTTCGATAAACTCTCCAATGTCCTCCAGTTCATCAGGCTCCAGAAGCTGAAGTAATGCTTTAATCACGTCAGGTAAGATTTCTGTGTTGACACGGGTACCCTTTCGAGTAGGAGCTACATCTCCATTTGCATCAGTGTAAAACTGTCTAATGTCTGCACTCACTGTTCCTGTGTTCTTGTTGGTGATCTTAGAAACTACCATGTAATCTCCACGATTATTCTTGTCGATCTGAGCCAACTGTTCATTGATTTCATTTTCAAATGTCATAGCACTGTCCTCCTTGCGTTCCTCACGCATTAAATTTGTAGAGCAATTAAGATTATGTACTACATAATAATAGTGACCTCTTAACTACAAATAATATATTACCACATAAACCAAATTTTGTCAATACTCATGCCCAAAATCTAAAAAATTAAGTTATGCTTAAATTATTATAAGTCTTACCTAATTATTTAATGTTCATTTTATTTCCTACTGTACTACCTTTTTCAAAACTTGTCTAGTTTATGCCATCTTGATTATCATTATTTCCAAATACTATGCTAAATTGATTTAACCAACCTTCTAAATTACCTGTGTATCTACTAAATTTAGTAGGACCTATCACAAGTGCATTACTGAATATACAGTTTATTTTAGGATTAGAACTCAATAGTACAAGTTCACCTTTACTTAATAACTGCTGATCATGGCTACCCAATGTCTCAACTTGCTTTATTTTATCCTTATCATCTGCTATTCTATGAAAAGGCAGGTCATAATCATTTTCATTAAGCACCATATACTCATTGCTTCCATATTTTCTAATGAGTATACCCATACTTAATGAGTTCTTTTCACTTATATCAATGACTCCCCTATTTACATCCTGCTTTATAAGCTCCTTAATGTGTGAATCTGTATACACTGTGCTCATTCTCCTATTATTGCATGTATCTCTAATCACACAGGCTATCTTATCACTGTATTTGAATTTATTAGATGACACTGACTTTTTCTTAATGCCCTTTGCATCAATCCTAGGCAAGTCTCTTAGCCTAATACTGCCAGTGCTCACTAAACTACCTGACCCTATTTTTGACTGAATGCACTTAGCATCAACTATCTGCATATTAGCTGCTAACCTACAAGCATCCACTTTTGTGACAAAACGATCCTCTCCATTTACCATGTCTCTCATCTTATATCCAACAAGTTCCCTCTTATCAAATATGCGTGCAACAAGTATATACATAAAGCAACCTCCCACTTAATAAAATAAATAAATTTTTATTTCTGTTTCCTCTTTATGCCAACAGGGGTGTCAATCCTATATTTAGTATTCATTCAGACAAATCCTAATGTATACCCAATTTACATACATGTGCATCTATAGTTGCATTAAAATTGAAAAACTAGTATACGCCAAATTGCTGTGCATACTAGTTTCTTAATTATGTTATTATTCTGTTTTTAACTGCCTTTTTCCTACTTTTTTCTGTTATTTTCTGTTTAGTCTTGTCTTTCTTAATGTTCTGTTAATTGAAATCAAAAGTGCAAACAGGCAGACAACTAGCAAGATGCAGTCAATTTTGTCTCCAATTGACTTAGCCATAAATAAATGCCAAACAGTAATTTCAGCCTGTCTGATTGAAGGAACTACAAGGTATCCACCTACAAGCGTAAGTAATACTACTCCTGCAAATAGTCCAATCCATTTCCATGCCTGCTTTTTGCTCTCTTTTCTTATGTCTGCTACTTTTCTTCTACTGTTCATTCTTTCAATTGCATTGCCATTACTTTTCATTCTCATGTCCTCCTATTTCAAATATGCTATATTCATAAACCTCTGTGATCATAGGCTCATCAAACAAGTATTCTGCTTCTTGTTTCTGTTTACCAATATATGGACCATGCTTACTCCACTTCCATCCATTTAAACTAGACTGCCCTTGCTTATGAATGACTTGTAACACAATCACATATTCCTTGTCACTCTTAATTTTCTCTTTGTATTTCTCCAATACCTGAGTATAGTCATCACAAACACCATAGTCAAATGATTTCCAAGGTGTCTTATTCATTACAATATTGTACACATCATTTCTGTTAATGTATATTCCTACATGAGGGTGATTTGCCCCTCTTATTCTTAGCCCATCCCTCACTTCCTTAATGTCCACTAGCATATCTTATGTACCTCCAACCTATTAAAAATTTTTAATTTTTTAACTCCTATGTCGTACCCAATTTTGACCCCACTGCATAGCCAATTTTTTGACCTATGTATGTCACTCAAAAATTATGTAATTTCTCACTCTGTAGTTAGTCAATCTTATTTCTCACATAAGGTCTTTCATTTTACCATATTATATCACAAATTTAATAAATTGTCAATATACCTAAAATTACCAATGCACATCCTATATTGCATACCCAATTTTTACCAATGTCATGACTATAAACAAAATTACACCCCACAGTTTTCACTGCAGGGTGCTCTGCTTTAGTGCTTATTTTCATCTGTTAGTAAGTCCTTATCAATAATCTGGAAGTTGTCTCTATGTACATACAAAGCCTTACCATCAATCATAAGCTTTGTCATTTTAGGAAGGTCCTCAGGAGCCTCCCAATAGACCTTTTCTCCTGAATATGCTGTGATAGGTTGTCCTAACTGTGACTTAATCACAATTACACGTGACTTGCCAAACATATTCTTGTACTTATTGACAAACCCTGAAATTGCAGCATTGTCTGTTAATTTTCCTGATGACTCACTGATGATATCAGATGACTTAAAATATACATCAGGCTCCAACCCTTTCTGAGCACAGATCATTGTATCTCCACAAGTTTCCAGTTCATGACCATCAATGTTAAGCGTAACAATTGATGAGAGCTGATATGTAGTAATGATGTCGCCACTATCAGATACACTCTGCACCTTAATCGGATTACCTGTCATACCTACCTTTTCACCTGACACAAATCCTGTCTTGTTACCAAAGTTATCATAAAAGTAAATGTTGTAGTCATTTCCTACAAGCTTACCTTTAATGTCATTTACCTTTGAGTCAAGGAAACTACAACCACTAACTGATGCACACATCAGTAAACAAACACAAACCACCATGACAAGTCCGCTCTTTTTCCATGTTCTATTTTTCATTTTAACTGTCCTATTCCCTTTCTTCTCTGCCTCTTTCGTTTTCTCTGTTGTCTACTCTGCTTTTTCTTTGCTGTCTACTCTCCAACTTCTCCAGTCTTTGCCTGTAGCTTCCATTGTTTTCAGAAAGTCTCTGGCTTCCATAAGTGCTTTACCAAGTAAATTAGTATAACTCTTATCTTTACACTTAGGACATTCGCAATGACCCCAAATGTTGTCATGCCAACCTGTAGTGTCCTCCAGAATCTCCTCATCACCTGTTCCAAGCAGAATCTCTCCTAATTCAGGATTCTGTCTAAACTTAGCCAAGCATACTGCAACCATAAACTTGTACTTGACAAGTTCCCAATCTTTCCTTAACTGAACATGTCTTCCTTTTTTCTTTGCTTCAGAAGGTCCTAAGTTCTGAAATGAAAGTCTTTCATTTTCATCAAGTGTCTTTAATGATTGCCAAGCTGCTTCACTATTCTTAAAGTGCATATTGTTAAACACCAAGTCACAAGGATAAAAATTACTGAAACATGCGTATTTTTCGTTTCTCTTACTAAACTTAATCATGGCTTGTCTCCTTTCTTAATCTTTAATTCTATTATAACACTTATCTCCCTATTTTTCAATATAAAAAGACATACACATCTAACCTAATGTGTATGTCTTTTACTTATATGCTGTATCTAATTATTTACTGTGCTCATTCATATCCACTGTAATTGTTTCAACTTCAGATGTACTTCCTTTATTCTCCACTGCTGAATTTCTCTCTTGTTTTTGTCTCTTTTTCTTCTTGCGTTTAGTAACAATAAACCAAATGATTAAACCAAATACTAATAAGTATAACAGATTACCAATAATGAATAACAATAAATTAACAATCAATAAAAAGAATGATCTTATTCCATCTTTAAAGGCATGTATTGCTTGATTTATCAATGGCTCATCTTCTGGTCTCGCAATATCATCACTATTAAAGTTAATGTCAACTGTAATAGTTGAATATGCCACATCAGTATCAATGTCCTGCATATGTCTCTCCATATCGTCCATTGTTTGTTTAGCAGTGTTCACATAATTAGTTATCTCAAGCACATCATTTAACACATCTGCCTGTTTTAACAATTTACTGTATGCCTCATAATTTGATTTAGCAATTTCATATTGTCTCTTGTAATCAGCATATGTTGACTTCAAATTTTCAACCTGCTTATTTATTGTATAATTCTCTTTATCCAGCTTATTTGTCAATGCATCAACAAACTTATCCTTGTATTCACTAGGAACCCTTACTGTCATTCTACAGCTATACTCTGAACTCGTTGAATTTTCAATGAAACCATCATATTTCTCAATTGCATTATCTACTTTTTCAATTGCCTTTTTCTTATTCTTTTCTCCATAAACTGAATACTCAACATTATAGCTGTATACCAATTTATCTTCAATGCTTTTAGTATTTTTGCTAGTGCTTATTTCTTCATTCTCACTGTTGCCTTCTACATTAGTGCTGTCACCATCTACATTAGTGCTGTCACCATCTACATTAGTGCTGTCACCATTTTCCTCATAGGTGTCCTTATATGTGCCATCATAGGTGTCGTAGCTACTATCGCTTGCCCCTGTCACATCTACATTTGCAATACCATAACCTTTATTGCTTGTGCTATTCAATGTTGAACTTGAATTTGAACATGCTGTACAACTAAGCATCATTGTACAAATCATTCCTAAAATTACTAATCTTTTCTTCACTATGCATTTCCTCCTTTTTAGTGCCTTTTCTTTTATTATGTTCATTTATGTTTTAAGTGTTACCCACTTATTACTCCAAAGCCTATATTTTCTCTTTTAATGATTCTTACATATTCTTCAGAAACATCCTTTATAACTCCAATGTTCTTAATGTGATAATTAAACATATAAGCTTTAGGACATTCCTTATCCATACGTCTTAATACTCTATAAACATTGCTTTTCTTTGTTTGACTTAAACCACTATCATAAAATTCATCTGTGTTATCTAGCACTTCAGCTATGTCATGCCCTACTGAAAACACTGCTTGTCCACCATAATAGAGTCTGTCTATAGTAGATTGAAAGTCAAAATACATACCTATATTGACACCTGTTTCCTTGTAAACTGCTCCTATTATTTTCCTAATGTATTTTGTACAATTTGCTTTCTTTCTCATATCAATAAATGCTCTATCATTTATCTCCAATGTATATAAGTATTTTCCATATGAATTAGCCACACTTGGATCTGTACTGAAATAAATGCCTAACCCCTCATTACCCAATGTACTAGTATGCTTAACCAAGGACTTGCTTATTTTTAACTTCCTGAAGTTACTGTTACTACCATGATAAACTATCATCTGCTAGTGCTCCTTTCATAATGTTTAAGATCTAATTCTACTGAACTAGACCTTACTGCCTCAATGTCTTACTTGCTATGCCTCTCCTTTTTATGCCCTGCTGCTCTAATCTAAAAGTGAATCCTTGTAGATCAATCCCAGTGCATTTTTAACCACTGCTTGTGGTGTTGACTTAATAGGTACTGCTCCTATGTTGATCCATCTGTCATCATATTGCCTATATACTGTAAGTGCCTGTCCACTAAAGTTACTAAAGTTGATATCATAATTCTTTAAGACTCCAGCACTATCTGTGATGCTTAACTTACTATCATCATCTGTAATATGAAAATCAAGTGTCATATTAAAGTTATTTCTAAAGAACTGTTTTAAATAATCCTGCTTGTTGACAAGGACTTCCTTCACCTTAGCCAAGCCCTTATGCTGACTAATTACCACACTATCTGGCTTATTTTGTGAACCATACTTGCTGTACACAACATTTGAATAGTTATCAGGTGATATCCTATCTGTAAACTCTGTGTGTTTTCTTACATTATTGACATGTATATCATATTGAAATACCTCGTCAAATGATAAACCTGTCTTGTCTGATACCATATTAACTGTTTTTCCAAATTTTTCTCCATGCACTGTATACTGCATACCAGGATCTCTAGGCATACCATATAAGACATCACCCATCTTATCAGGGTCTGTTTCTTGATTGCTACCGTAGATTATATCTACATAAGCATGTGCCATCTCATGTAACAATATGCATGCATCAATTCTACTAATTGCAGATACATTATTGAATGACTTTAAATACTTATAGTTAAGTACTATTACAGGATATGCTCCATTAGCTGTACTAGAACTGTAGCCAGTACAATCCCTTAAGTCTACAAAGTCTGATGCATCTGCATAGTTACCTAACATCAAGACAAGGTTAGGATTTAGTTTGTTCATAAACACTTCTTTATTGTATCTCATATACCATAACTTAAGTCTCTTAAACTCTGGTATTTTACTAAACAAACCAAGTCTAATTATCAATTCGTGATAGTGCATTGGTTTATACTCAACGCCCTCCACTTTTCCCTCGTATGTATCCAACACTAAACCAGCATATTCGTATTTGAATAACTCAAAGGTTGATTCTGAAATAACTGTGTATACAACACTTTTACTTCCCCACTTATTAAAATGTATATAATACATTTTATTAGTGTTATCTACAGCATCAACTGTAACCATCAAATTTAGTATAGCCATGTCCATGTAACACAGTGTCTTTGTTGCATTATATGCTGTCTTATTAAACAGTCCAAGCAACTTATTTATTAAAACTGAGTACTTAAATCTACCATTTATGGTGATTCCTAAGTGTTCAGCTACTGATGCTACAATACTAGGGTCCAAATACTCTTCTTCATCCTGTACAGGTTTAACTACAGGTGCAGGTTTTCTAATTGGCTCTGCCACAGGTTTCTTTACTACAGGTGCAGGTTTTCTAATTGGCTCTGCCACGGGTTTCTTTACTACAGGTGTAGTTACTATCTTACCTGTATCTTTGTCTTTTCTTAACTGTATAGTAGGTAAACTCTTAATGTCGCAATTCTGACCTCTGAACAACAACTTGCCCTGATACACCTGTGCACCAACATTTACTACCTGTCCACGACCTACCATAAATGCCATTTGCTCACTTGTGTATTTAACCTGTTTATCATCCTCTGAGACTAAACCATAGTATTTAGTGTCATTACCATTTAAGTATCTTCCAACAAGTTTATACTGTGTCCTTGCTCTACTCATGTTCATTCCCTCATTTGTTATTGCTCTTTCTTAAAATATTTAATGATCAATCCATCCCACACAAGTACCATAACTTGGTCTAGTATTGTACCTGCATAGACCCATATGCTTTGAATTGTACTAAAAATGTATATTGTCCACGAAGTTGTTCCAACTATTGTTATAATTGCCTCTGCTAATGAATAGTCATTACTTTTCTTTGTCTTAATCAATTTTACTATAGCAGGTATTCCTGCAATATAGCTACAAATATAATATACAATGCAGAATAGTTCCATTTCTAGTGTTTACCCTTTATTTTTTGATGTTCATCTTTTATTTTCAATGTCTTATGTGTCAAACCTTGAACTACCAAATTCCATGTCTGATGTATCAATCTCACTGTTAACCTCTGGTCTATCAAAGTTTTCCATACTCTTACTCCAGTCAGGCACCCAATAAGGTGTGCTAGGTTCCAAATCTTCAGGCTCAGGGTCAAGTTTTATCATACTTGCCTCCCTTTCCTTCATGATCTCCTTATTAAATCTAGGATGATAGTCCTCAACCTTATCATCCTCTGACCATGCTAACCAATAATTGTTAATGAGATTTATTAATCTAGTGCAATACATCAATTTTGCATAGTCCATAAACTCCATATCAAGTTCTCTCATTACATCCACCCTGTTAGGTTTAGGTGCATCTTTCATTAACATACGCTCACACTGCTCTTGATTTAATGGTCCAAATATAGGTTTTACAGGACTAATAAACAAATCATAAGGGTCAATCACTTCCCCATACATGTTCCAATTTTCATCTATATGTATTATACAAACTGTTCTATTCTTATCCTTACAATAAACTGTGTCTGTGTAAGGAGGTTCAGATGCTGCAAAATCTGTGAACTTGCTCTTATAATAAACTCCCATTGCCTCTCCTTTATTTTAATTGTACAATCTCTATAAGCTATGCTGTCATATTGAGCCTATCGATTTCTCTGATGTTATTCATTATAAACTTAATTGTACAATTTCTTCTTTCTAGTGTAAGTTGATTGTACTTGTTAGACTTATCTATTATTTCACCAAGTACATTTTCATTTAGTAGATGATAACTCACTATTTCTCTAAGGTCTCCAGGATAAATCAAATGCCTATACTCTACTAAACACTGAGGTATTTCCTCACTAAATCCTAGTCTGGATGAGAAATACCCCATGTCCATGTATTTGACAGCTGCATCATTACCAAATGTAGAAAAACAACATAACCCATTGTCATACAAAGGATACCATATTGTTTGTCTTTTATTAGCCCTGTATACAGATAAATTCTCCATGTGTCTGTCCATCTGTCCTAATATGTAATCAAATATTATAAACTGATATAACTCCAAAACAAAACTGTTATACCTACCTTTTGTAAGTACTATTGTCCTTTTCATAAGTTCATCTACACTTAATTCAGCTGTACCTATTATACTTTCATAAGGTATTATATTTCTTATATCTTGCACCTCAAACCTTGAAAATGCTCCATATAAACCATTTACTTTTCTACATGATGTCTTACAACATCTTACCCCAAGTACATTTGCTATCTCATATGCAACTTGCTCCATGATGTGATCTTTACTTTGTCTGCTTACTCTTTCTTTGAAAAGTCCATGCTCTTTGTTGATAGTGCATTCATACTTCTCAATTGAACCATTGTAATCTTGCCAATGCTTAGCCTCATACATTTTATAAAGCTTTTCACTTAGTTCCTGCTTGATTTTATTTTTATTCTGCATAAACCAACTTGACCTCTATGCTAATCCCTGCTCATATCCAAAGTCCAATTCCAAATGAGCTGTATCTTTTCTTGCTTCTACTGCCATCTTATCACATTTATTGTTCAGCTTTGTATTCTCATGTCCTTTTACCCATGTAAACTTAACATTTCTCTGCATGGTCACTAAATTCCACAGTGTCCTCCACAAATCCGCATTAGGTAACCTACCATTCTTACCCTTTGTCCAGTTATTCATTCTCCAATTATTTATCCAGCCATTATTAAATGCATTACAAACATATTTACTGTCTGAAATGACTTCTACATCATGCCCAACTCCATTGATGAATGCAAAACCATTTATTATAGCGATTAACTCCATCCTATTGTTTGTAGTCATCCTATATCCACCACTGTGCTCTCTTTCAAAGAGCTGTCCATTAGGTAAAACTGCTTGCAACACACAACCCCAACCACCAGGTCCAGGATTTGGACTACATGCTCCATCTGTATAAACCTTAATGTTCATAATTTTATCCTCCTTCAGTTTGCTATGCATCAACTCTTTTTACTCTATGATTCAAGTTTTTATAGTGATGCATCAACTTGCTATTTCCCTATGCATCAGTTTTTATAGAGGTGACTAAACCATTTAGTTTGCTATGCATCACCCATTTTTCACTAGTGTATCCCCCTAAAACTAGCACTGCATCAGCTTCCAATTTACTATGCATCAACTCATAATTGACTATGCATTCCTCTGAAATCAGCTATGATTCAATTTTTATAGTGATGCATCAATTTTACTTGTTTTTCTATGCATCTTTGTTTTATTAGGTGATGTATCCCCCACTTAATTGACTATGTATCACCCAAAGCACACAGATGCATCATGTTTTTTAGGTTCCCTATGCATCCCCCAGCATATTTTCCTATGCTGCACATTAGTCTTAAGTGTCAGTCTCTTTGTATTATCTGTATCATTCAGTTATGCTATGCTAATGCTTTCTTTTTGCTATGCATATTCACTAAATCACACTGCACTGTCTTTTTATTTCAAATTTTAATAAAAATTTATTTTTATTTGTACCTTATGATCTAAAACATGTACATCCAACATCACAGGTGTATCTGTTATTGTGTATCATGGCTATTTGTGAAGTGCTTATATAAAAATAGCCACCAGTATTATTAAAAAATACTGATGACTATTCATCAAACCTCTGCTGTTTTACACTGCATTGTGCTTCACCCTAAACATCATTCTTAAATGCTTAAACCACTTTCTAGGTGTAAATGTGTCTATTACTTCAGGCTTACTATATAAAAATACAGGCACCTGGCACATATTATAGTCACTCTTTTCATACTCTGCAACCATTTCTGTTACAAGTGCTCCAGAATCGCTATGAAAGTCCATATTTTCAGCTGATTCTTTACTCATTCCTCTAAGTCCACAGGTATAATCTTGAATGTCATTATGGAACATCTTCCTGCCTATAAAGGAAACAAACCTTGCACCAAACTTATGTCTAATTGATAAGGTACCCTTTTCAATATAACATGCAAACCTGTCACCAACTACAAAGTCAAATCCATTCTTTAGTGCTTTATAAATGCTTTCCAAATGTCTAAGGTCATATCTACCATCACAATCAGCAACTATAATGTATTTACCTCTTGAACAAGACAAACCTCTTTTAATTCGTGCCCCATAACCTTTAGACTTGCAACTTATTACTCGTGCCCCATGTGATTCAGCAATGTCAGCTGACATATCACTACTGCTGTCTGCCACAACCACTTCTCCATCAATATTGTTCTTTTGTAAAAACTTATGTGCATCATCCACACATTTACCCACTGTCCTAGACTCGTTTAAGCAGGGCATTAAAATTGTTAACTGCATTAAACAAAATCTCCTTTCTGATCTTTTTGTTTTTTAGTGTCAAAAAGGTTATTAACTACTGCCACACTCTTAATATGACCTGCCCAATCCTTAATATGGTTTGTCCTAGCTCAAGTATTTGTCTGCCAATTCATTCCATGACTGCTTTATATTCTCAAAATCAGTGTTCATTCTTTGAAAATATAATGAAGACTCAACATCAATGTCTGCTGTCCTTTTATCTACACATGCAGGTCCACTTCTATTCGAACTTGCAACCAATGTAACTGCACTAATCTCATAGTCTTTTCTTTTTGTTTTCTTTGCCCTAATACCATAAGTTAATGTCTTTCCCATTGATGACCTAGGATCGCTGCGCTCATACCACTTGTTATCAATAATTAATAACTTTTTCTTTCTCTCGTTTACAAGCACACAATCAGGTACCAATAAAAAGTCACTGTCGCTTTCATTATCATCTGCTTTATAAGTTTCTGTAATGACCTTGTATTTACCCCACTGTCTGTAGTAGTTTTTAGTTGCTTTCTGATATATGTATCTTAATCTTACACCATCCTCTAAACTAAGAAGTCTCTGCTCACCACTCTCATCCCATGCTAACCAGTCATTCACAATTAAATTACAAACTGATAATACAGGTCTATACCACTCTGTCACTTCATCTAAACCTATGAGTACATCTCTACTAGGCTCTATGTCAGTCACATCATCTAACAACATCACATACCTTTTTAGACGTGCAACCAACTTTATATTGATCTTCTTACTAATCACATTGTTTGACTCTAATAACAAATTAAATGCTAGCTTTATAAGCTGATTATATTTATTATCAATGTCTGAACTGTTCACTGTACAAACTAATTTCCTGTCTGCCAGAACTCCTGTCTCAATGCTCTTCTCGATGTCAATGTCTCCATAAGGTTTATCTGTAACAATTTCTTTTGAGATGTATTCATACAAATAACCATTGTCATAAACTAATTTGAAACTACTACACAAGAGTTCAGCCAATAAATCATGCTCACCATTCACTTCTTCATAGTCAATCCAATTTTCATTGAAGTATCTTAATTCATCAACAGCGTAACACAACATATGGTATATATTTTTCCACTCAATGCTCTCTAATTGCATCATGTCCTCCAATTAAACAATCACTGTCTTGTTACTGTCTCTTTTTAATATTCTGCCTTGTCTTTCTCCTGCTCAATGTAGTTCTCTAACTGTGCATCCATTTTTGCTACAAGTCCAACAATTTTTTCCTTGTCTGTCTCATTTAATGACTGCTCTTTCTTTGAAATTGAAGGCTTAATACTAGTGTCTACAATCAATTTTAATTCTGATACACTTGAATAATCAGTAAACAGAAACCTAGGTCCAATAATATTCTGTTTGCCCTTGATATCTTTCTCCAAGTATTCATTGATACTAACCACTGCCTCATATACCTTTTTCATTGCTGATTTCAATAAACTATCGCAATCAGGTTTAATGCTGTCAATGTTAATCTTTGCTTCACTCATATCAATCACTGCAAACCTATCAATAGTAGCTGCTGACATCTTATGAATCCCATTGTCCATTGCATTCATTGTTGCTACAATAAACAAATTATCAGGCATCACCAGTTTAGAACCATTCCTAATTGTAATAGGCTCACCACGTCTTTCCATGAGATTCATCATTTCTCCAATGACTTCCTCAACTTTTGTCCTGTTGATCTCATCAATTACAAGCACATATTTATTATCACTGTCATTATATGCTTTTTTACAGAGTTCAGTAAAAATTCCATCTGTATACTTGAAACCACTCTTTGTATCCTCACTTGGTCTAAGTCCACCAATGAAATCAGTGTAACTATAATTTTCACTAAACTGTACAATAGTTACTCTCGATGCATCACCTGCAAACTCATTTGCAAGTGCAATTGCTGTAGTTGTCTTTCCCATACCAGGAGCTGAATAAAACATTACTGCTTTTCTAATTTTTAGAATTGTAATTAAACTATCTTTTGTGTACTCTCCAGGTAACCAAATGCTGTCAAAAGGTTTGTGATGTAATTCAGCATCAGCGAACTGTTCAACTTCTGTGTCACTGCTTTTATTAGATGAAGATGACTTTTCACTTAACTGACTATTGATCTTTTCTAGGTTGTTTGCAACTTCTGCAATGCCCTTACCAATTGCATCTGTCTGACCAATAAACATATCCCTGTCTATATCAGACAAGTTATTTACAATTTCACTGTCTGTTATAGTCATCTGATGTGTCAACTGATTTGTCCTCTTCTCTTTATCCCTGTATGCCTCTAAAATCATGCTGTCTATATCTGCAACCTCCTCTGCTTTTTCTTCTGCTTCAACTGCTTGTGTATCTGTTTCGGCTGCTATGTTCTCTTTTGTAGCTGCTGGGTCTTTTTCATCACTAGTCTCATCTGTGATTATATAATCTGCTAAAGTTCCTGCTGATTTATTATTGCAGTCTATAACTACCAAGTTACTGTCTGAATACTCAATTCCTGTTGCTTTTAAGAAAGCATCAATGGAAGGGTATGAAATTTCTTTAGTAGCCACTCTACCATTTCTAAACACTGTAACCAACTCTTTAGTGCTCTCATTTCTAAACACCAGCATATTCTCTTTTTCTGGAATGTTTACCTTTAACATTTTTATAGTCCTCCTACTTTTTAAATGTATTCCCTATTACTCTCTATGATATATTCTACTAGCCTTTTAAGTTTGTTGAATGCCTGCTACTAAGTTTTCTTTATCCACTGCAACAGTCCATGGTGTCAATGCATCTTGTTGATCTGTAAGCCAGTTCGTAAAATCCTCTTTTTTCATCCTGATTACTCCCTTTTCTATTTCTATTGTCTCTTCTTAATGATTGACTCAATGACATTTATTTCTTCTGGTGCTAAACCATATTTTTTATATAGCTCATCATCTGTAAATATATGGTCAAATTCACCAGGATCTGGAATAAACTTCAATGTCTTATCATTAAAAATTATTGACCCACTTAAATTTATAAGTATTAAAAAACTTACTAACTTTGAAGTTATCCAAGAATAGAAGCTACAGCTTTCATCTTTACTGTCTGATGTGAATATATAAAGTGATGAACCTGAGGTATCATGCTCATTACTATTTAAACCTATTACTTTTCCAAGTACCTTTATGTTTCCACTAGGATTAAAAATACAGCCTCCCTTACCTATGTATTCCTCTTTTATTTTTGAGGTTTTCATATCCCATGCACCAGAAGAAACTCTTGAGCCACACCACTGCTTTCCAACGCATATTGTATATTGCTTTCTATCCTCTTCACTTATAATGCTCAAACTAAATTTATTGTATGACTTTACCTTATTTACAACTTTCTCTCCTATATTCCATAATGTACTATCTGGTGTCAGTTCTCTATTTTCAATGCTATTTATCAATGGTTGAAAATATGCCCTATTCTCAATGCACTTGACCTTGCATGTGTCCTTTCCAATCAGATAATAAGCTATCCCTGAATTATCTGATATGCCAAATACTTCTATGCAGTCTGGATAATAAACTATCTTTCTCATATAAGGGACTATTGCTTTTCTGAATGTGTCATTCTTCTTATCTGACTTAGCCTGCCATTTTGCAGGAGTGACCCAACAGCTACACTGTGCTGATAAGATATGACCCAAGGTAACAAAGTCAAGGTATATATCATTGTTATATGGAGGATTTCCAATGACTACATCAAATTTCATCTGTCTGAACTCCTTTTTGATTGCTATTTTCTTTCTTTGATGACTGACTCAATGATGTTGATTTCTTCTGGTGTGAGGTTGTATTTCTTGTAAAGTTCCTCATCGGTGAATATATGGTCAAATGAACCAGGATCAGGCACAAACCTCCACCATTCATTAGACGTTGCAATGCCTGTTAATCCACATAATGATAGTGACAACAAAAACCTTACAAAACGTGTGTATGCCCATGACTTAAAATAGTTACATGCCTCCTCTGTGTCAGCTGTGTATATCAGTCTAGAGTCATTAGGTACTCCAAGTGTCTGTTTATTGCCTTTCTTAGTGTTAATGATATCTATTAATCCCAAGCAGTTAAACATGCCTCCAGAAGTCCATAAATATGTTTTAGGCAGATTAGATACCAAACTGACCTTATTCGCTGACCATGCTTCATACTGTTTATCTTTAGGTGTTTTTTCCACATTAAATGTTTTGTATTTACCTAGTTTATGTATTAACCTATTTCCTATATTGCTAAGAATATTGTTAAGCTGCCTTTTCTCTGTATCATTGTATATATAAGCTTTACCTATGGACTTATGCTTTAATGAAATGTTCTTAATCACTTTTTCTTCATGTTCAATCTTACTAACTGTAAAGTAACTTATTCCTCCAGGATCTCCAATTGCAAAGACATCTGTACAATCTGGATAGTACACAATCTTTTCCATATAAGGCACTATTTCTTTTCGGAAGTGCTCGTTTTTGTCTCCTCCCTTAGCCTGCCACTTTGCTGGTGTTACCCAGCAACTGTATTGCTTGGCTAATTTATGACCAATTTCTACAAAATCTATGTATGCATCTTTATTATATGGAGGATTTCCAATGACCAGATCAAACTTCATTTGTCCAAACTTCCTTTCTACTGTCCTATTGATAATACCATCTTTTCTTTGCTTAACTAAACTATCATAGTCATATGTGTCAACTAATTTAATATGCTTTTTTCCATATTGAGCGTAACCATACAAATTAGCCTCTGACAATAACATACATGTCATGTCAGCACACAAACCAAATAACTGCTTATTTAATATATGTAGTGTTCTCTGACTCTCTGATAAGTATGCCAAATAAGGTGAATTATATAATTTCCTAAATGCACCAACAAGAAACCTACCTGACTTACAGTACATATCCAATATAGTAACATCAGGTGTCCAGAAGTCCTCTGGTATTAGATCTAACATATTCTCTACTGTATCCCAAGGAGTAAATATGATTGAAGTATCTTTTATTCTGTCTCCATACAATTTTTCTATGGCATCATTCCTATAATTACTACCTAATAACATTTGAATAGCCTCCAAATTAAATTATTAAAATACACTTAATATATTTACATGCATAAAATAGGACATGACTTTTATTGTCATGCCCTATTACTTTCTCTTAAAATTCAAACGCAGAATCAGGTATAAACTCTGTTATGCCATCAATCTCTTTCTCTTTTTCATACTTTATTGTGATTAAGTCTGAGAGACTAAACCTCATATCTGACGGTTTGAAAGTCTTTAATATTGCCTCTACTCTAAACTTATTGATTGCACATTTCATGTCTTTGCACGTTTTTTCAATGATATAATACAATGTATACCAACCACTGTCGTAATTGTAGTTATTTTCATATGTACAACGATCACTGTCTATATCTTTTATTTTGACATACTTGTTAAGTTCATCAGACCTTAATTCAATGGTACCTAATCCTTTAGCTATAGGTGTAAAATCCATTCTAAAAAGGCAATAATTTTGAATTACGTCCCTAACACGAAGTCGCTTGTAACTCTCATTGACTCTATAGTTATCCACTGGTTGACCCTCTATATCACAAGTATACTTGAAATAATTATAAGATGCAAATTCACCTAGCTTCTGATTACATAATTCTCTATATGCTGAACTTAAATTACTATGCCATGTACCACTACCAAAGTCATTGTACATAAATACTCTACCTGTCTCATACAATTTACCTGTGCCAAGTACTTCATATTTCTTAGCCCCAATAATGTAAATCTCTATGTACTTACTTTTTAACTGCTTGTCATACAATACTAAATCACGTGCAGTACTAAAATCAAATGCTTTCCTATCCTCTTTTTTGACTGTAGGTCCAAAATGAGCTACTGATTCAACTTTGTTCTCACTGCTTTTAACTTTATTTTCAGTGTTTGCCTCATCTTTCTTTGTGATTTCCTCTGTCTCTTTCTTATTTGTCTTAACAATTACTCCAGAGTCCAGATCATAAACTGCTAAAGTATCAGTCTCACTGTCATAAGGATAATGAACATATACTTGTGAATCTAAATCTACTGTAGGTACCTCCCTACTAACCTGCTCAATGCCATATTTATCAAGTACAAATTGATCAAGAAGTGCTTTAGACTCCAATTTTGTTAGCACATCATTCTTAAAGTAGGTGACAAACTCCTTGAAGTCCTCTGTTGAATTTATCTCGTTATTACTAATTTTATCCTGTAACATATTATAAAAATATATGCCACCTGATATTCTAGTACCAACATTTATATCATCAATGAAGCTTTCATCAGTTAAACCACTGACATCTAGTCTATTCCAAATGTCTACTGTAAAACCACTTGCACCTGTAAAAAGATTAGCTAGCCACAATGCTATGTCCTCGTCTGAAAGAGGTGCCCCATATGTATTTGTAACTATTCTTACTGCCCTAAATCTTTCTCTTAAGGTCTCTATTCCTGATAATCTGTACAATCTAACTGCTTCCATGCTTCCTCCATCTGTAATAACCAGCTCAAAATAATTTTAATAAATATATCTTTTCTTATATCAAATGTACTCGAACAGGTTACAACAGTAGATATAAATGTCTATCCTATTTTTAATACTGTCTAAATCTTAATTCTTGTGCACCTTTTTCTTCAAAGTATCTTCATCTGGGTTTGAGATGCTTAACACCATACTAGCTGCTTGTTCTTCCTCTTTTAATATTCCTCTTTATAAGTATTATAACTCATAACACAGTTCATCACATCAGATGCAACTGCTAATTGCTTCTTTTCATCCTTAATATCCGAACATTCTTCGATGAAATGAGATTCATTCATTACAACTAAGTCTTGAGTAACAAATATCCGATGATACTCTATTGTAGTCATAAATTTATCAAGTAATACCTTATCCTTAGTATAGAAAGAATATTTATTGTTTGCACTATCTATAAAAACAATGCAATCAGCCAAGTTTCCATCAATTTTTACTGTATCTGTCCAAATTGCTGTTGGCTCGACCCAAAGATCTGTTAAAGCCTTATTTGCATGACATTCCTTAAACTTATATATCATATATTTTCCTCTTTTCTATTATTGTTTTCATTCCAATCAACTACTAATGCTCAAGGTCTTTTACTATTTGTTCAAGATCAAGAATTTCAACGATTGTCTTGTCATTCTCCTGTAAGAAACCACTTACTTCATGAGCATGTGAACTAAGTATTGGACCTCTCTCAATAATCTTTGAAGTATCACTTTTAATAATACTGTCAACACTCTCTGTTCTTAAGGCAACCATGTTTCCATTCACTGTACAAACTATATCAACACACTTGTCATTTTCTGCTGATGTAAGTCCAAACAAAATCTTGCCAAGGCTTACTTGAGGTATAATTTGACCTCTGAATGCAACCATTCTTTCTACCAATGCACTATCACTTGGAACATCCTCACTCAATAATTCCTTATCAATAGACACCACATAGTCAGAGTTGATTCCAAATGTAACATCGTTTATTTTGAGTGTAATTAACTCAAGTTCCTTCTCTTTTTCTTTCATGCTATTTCCTCTCTGCATCCTCTACTTTTGTCTTTGTATCTTTTACTTTATTTGTACTGTCAAATACATCTTTTTCATTGCTATCATACATTACAGCAATGTTTCCACTGGACTTAGTATGTCTCTTACTTTTATCAAAGCTAATATATGTATTTCCTGTTGCTGTATCTGTGACTACTACCAAATTATTGGCTTTATTGATCTCAAACTCATGCTTTGTCTTATTCTTATTCTGGTCATCCTTATACTCTTTGTATGTCAAATACTTTCCATTTTTGTCAAGTAATTTACATACCTGTTTGGTCCTATTCAATTTAATGCAAGCTATTCCATCATCATTGAATACCTCTACATTTGTCTGCCCATTGTACATAATACTAAAAGCACCAACAATTATTAGTACAAGCATTACACACATTACTCCAATGAACATCTTTACTTTAAATGCTGTTCCACCTTTACTATGTTCTCTCATTTTATTACTTACCTCCCTTTGTTAATTACAAAAATTACTGCAAGTATAAACATTGCAAACACTATTCCAAGTATTACCCTTGTCACATCACTTATTGTAGCATGTCCTATTACTACACCAACTAGCATATCAGATGATACCAAAACATTATCATTTCTCTTGTTATTATCCCCTTTAGTCTGTATCTCTTTATTTTTGTCAATGCTTACCACTCGATGAATAATGTCATTATCTCCATATCTAAAACAAATAATGTCATTCTCTTTTATACTGTCAATCCCACATCTCTTAATCACCGCTATACTGTCTTGCTCAATTGCAGGTTCCATACTTTCAGTAACTACATGTCTTACTGTGAAATAGCAAGTGCATAATAAACTTACTAAACATATCATCGTAATTACAAGTAAGGTGATCCAATTAGATGCATATTTCATCCATTCCTTCTTAAGACCTACACTCATACTAAATGCCCTCTTCTATTTCTGCCAGTCTATATCATAATAATACTTACTGTCTTTCTTTAATAATAAGTCGTCTGCAACACCCTTGAAAGGTCCAAGTCCCTCTCCCGTACTTGCCAATTCAACAATCTTACTGTTGTTTGAAAATCCATCCTTTGCCTTAAATAAACCTAAAGCTTCAAGGATAAATACACTAGGCTCTTCATAAGTAACAATAAGCAGGTTTTCTTTTGCTCTTGTATTACCTACATAAAACAGTCGTCTATCTTCATCTAATCTGTCATATATATCAGCAACAGGTACTCCATCATCTATCATTTTTGCTATTCCATCAAATGATGGTTGACTTACATTATCACATGCAAGCATGACCACGTCTTTCCACTCTCTACCTTTTGCACTGTGAATTGTTGATATGGTCAGCTTATCTCCAATAATGCCCATCCTACCTGACTCATACTGCTCGGTCACTCTCAAGAAGTCTTTCATATTATCAAACCCATCTTTTTTCGCAAGGTTGTTAATATACACAACTAGTCCAGTTATTGACCTCTGTTTATCCTCTGTCTTATACAAGAAACTTGTTGAAGTCAAATAGAATGTTGTCAGTGTTCTTAAACACTGTGCCTTATCCTCACAACATAAAGCATTATACAATGCAATCATATCAGCCTTAGTGTCATTCATCATCCTATTGATGTAATATCTCATTTTCTCTTTAGACTGTAAATTAACAGTAACCTTAGAATCAAACTGAATTGAGTTGTCAATAAACTCTTTAATCAGCCAACCAAGAGCATCCTTAATGCTTAATGCACTTGAGTCCTGAAAATTAGCAATTGCCCTAGCTGTACCTGTATTCATGTACTTACACATTTTCCAAAGCATATTACTTAATACTGCTGTTTTCCAACAAGGCTCACACATTTCAATCAGCATTTTAACATCTGCATACATACTGCTTTTTGTAAGCTTAGATTCCTCTGTACATGCACAGTAGATTCCTTCCCTAAGTAACATATTACTTAAAATAGATGCCTGAAAATTATTTCTTACCAATACTGCAATGTCTGACTCTTTATCTCCCTGCTCAATCCACTTTTTAATCTGGTTGAGCCCTACAATACTTAATGAACATAAATCTTTCCTATGTGACACTGCAATCTTAACCTGTCCACCCTCTTCATGAGCTGACATGCCCTTATTAAACCTCTTGTCATTAAACACAATACCTGTAGCTGCATAATTGACAATCTCACTCTTACACCTGTAGTTTGTACTTAATACAAAGTTTCTCATATTAAACATAGGTGCTGCTGTTAAAATAATACTCGGGTCACTACCTCTCCAAGCATAAATACACTGATCATCATCACCAATCAGTGTCAAATTCACAACTAGCTTATTAGGTTCTTCAGGATTAGTAATCAATCCCTTAAGTATAGCAAATTGAATCTTACTGACGTCCTGAGCCTCATCAATGTAGAAGTCATGCCACATTGCCTGACAATACTGTCTAATCTGACGTGCTGTCTCACTTTGTTGAGGGTTAGGGCTTTTTGCAAACTTGACCACCCACAAGTAGAGATAAGTTTGCATATCATCATAATCAATTAACTTAGCTGCTGTTTTCCTATTAGTATACCCTGCCCTAATAGCAGAATACTGCTCAAGAGTCAAATCTTCAAGTGTATTCACAGGACATTCAATAGCTTTCCTATCTGATAACAAGCAGTTAATCTGATATGAAATTAAATTGTCAACTGTCATCAATTCATCATCCTTAGGAATAAACCCTGCATCTTTACATGACTCTAAAATCATTCTGCGTCTATCCCCATCTTTGATAATGTCTGCTGTAACACCAAAGAGTCTTAATATATTCAAGAAGAAAGAGTGTAAGGTACAAACCTTGACCTGTTTATTTACTCCAAGTTGCTTGAGTAACTTATCAAGTCTATCTTTCATTTCATCTTTGCCTGCTTTACTATAAGTTGCATAAACCAACTTATCAACGTCTTTAATCTCTCCTGTCTTAATTCTCTTAGCAATCAAGTGTACAGTTGTACTTGTCTTTCCACTACCTGCACATGCAAGAATACAAGCGTTACCTCTGTATTTAAGGATTTCTTTCTGCTCATCACTATACTTAAAGCCTGTAGCCTGTTCAATCTCAAGTATAGTCCTTAAATCAAAGTCACTTGGAGACACACATGTACTAGAAGAAGTCAGAGATTCTCCAACACCCTCTAACCTCAACTCTTGTTCCAATTTATCCAGATACTCACCCATGTCTAGTCTCCTTATACTTGCTCATTCTCATTTAAGTCTGCTTGTCCTTCATTGTCCAATGCAACTTGTCCCATTTCTGTCTGTGTTTCTTTATTTTCTCCCTGCTCTTCAGCTTTTTCTGCCTGATCTAACTTCTCTCTTGTCTGCTCAATAAACTTGTCCAATGACTCATGGTCATATTCAATCTCCCAATCATCAAAGACCTCTTTCATTCTTTCAGGTATTGTCATAAGTCTCTTAACGTTATAACCATTATCGTCAATGTCTACAATAACATTAATGCTTTCTGACTTATCCCTCTGTATAGGAAACAGAAAATGATAACTACTACCCATAAACTTATTGTCAAAACCAATCTGATCCAATGCAATTTCAAGCTTGTCTGACTTCAACTCTGTAGGCTGTTCCATGTCATGTTCAAGTGCCCAATTCAAATGTGTGTAGAAAGTATTCTGGTTATATGTCTCTACAGAAAACATAGGTCCACGCTTACTGTTTGTAATGCCAAGGAATCTTGCAATTCTACTAGACACAACCTCACCTTTTCCATGTCTACCAAAATCATCAAGTGCTCTACTCTTTTTATACTTAATGAGTATACCTGCAGTGCCAGGCTTTAACTTCTTAAACACCTGCAATCTTTCTTCTGCTGTATAGTTCTTAGCTTTACTCTTGTATAAAAATAACTTAAACTGCTTTTCTGCTTCAGGAATGTCGGTATTCACTTCAATTGTGATCCCCAACTTCTCATAATATGTAAGAACACCAACAAATGCCTCAATGACATTATCAAGTATGCTTAACTTACCTAAGTCAATGATGAAATGGTTAACTCCCTGCTCTTTACTCATTTCTCCAACGACATAGTCCACATAATTAGCTGTCAGTGTATTATGTAACTGACTAAACTTATCAGCCACCGTGAAGGTCACAATTCCTGTCTGCTCGTCCTTCTTAAAATAAGGCATCAAAGCTTTTCCAAAAGTCTCTATCTTAATTTCTTCAGGTGTCTTTTCAACTTCTTTTTCAACTTCTTCATTTATTACATGGTTATAATCTAAACCCTGAAGCACATATATCATTTTAATCTTGTTCGCTGTATCCTCTGCATTGGTAAATTTCAAATACAGATTGTTATTCTTAATAATATTCTTGAATGCATCACAATTCCAAGGTTCAATTACATTTACCCCTGTCATGTCCAATTCCAGTTCCTGCCCTGCAAACTGCTGTAACTGTTCTTCTACTATTTCCCAGCTTTTATTTTGGCTTATAGTGTCTACACTATATATTTCCTTCAATTTCTTCTTTAACATGAGTGACCTCGACTTTCTACAACTTGCAACACAAAATGTCTACATTAACATTATATACTTTTTACCATATTTTGTCAACAAAATGTATCAAATTTCTACAAAATTATTTCTTTTATTTCATGTCATTTTCACAAACTCCTTAAGTATTTCCATTTATTTATATTTTACACCATATTTTTTCAAATGTCAATACTTTTTAACAACTAGTTGTCATTATGTACATATTATATGCCACCTTTAATTAAACCTCTATACCCTCACTGTTATCTCTATCTTCTAAATGATCACTATCTTCATCACTGTCGATAGGTTCATTATTCAAAAACCTAATCAACTTCTTCCTGTCATTCTGCACTGTTTCATCAAGCAACCCTTTATTACTTAATAGGTAATTAAAATACCCAACAAAGTCTCTATCATCATTTACTGCCTTAATAATTAAGTCAATTCTCTTATTCAAATAAACCTGTAGACTCTCTAGCATTTCAAAGAAGTCAGAACTATCAATGTTGTCACTCTTTTCACACACGTCTGTGTCAATAGGTATACTCAAATTCTCTCTAAGGTTATTTCTTTCTCCAAAAGTATCCAACATTTTTACTAATGTCTCTTTATATTCCTCTTGGTCAAATACCTCATCATAAGCGAGCGACCTTAAAAACTTATCTGTCAATACACTCTCTAATTTAGTACAATCTCTTTTAACAACTGTTGTTGTATTATTATAAGATGTCTCTCTTATATTTTTCTTAAGTCTCCTAGATACTTCTGTACGTAATGTATTTACTTCCCTATTGACATCAGCTAAAGACATATCTGTCTTAATAAAAAATTTAGTCTCATCTGTAATGTTATCGCTATTAAACACAATGTCAAAGATGGTCTCAATCTTTTCCAATCGTGCCCCATCCACATAATTCATAATGCCCTCTTTAACACCTGTCAGCTTATACTTCTCAATATCGCTGTAATACTTCTTTAATACCTTTACCGCGTCTGTATGCAATGTGCTTACCTCTCTTTCTTAAAGTCTTATCCTCATCACAACTAGTCACTTATTTGTCTCATTCTTTTATCACTTATCCTTTATTATTTCATATCAACTGTAGTGACAAATAACAAACCCTGTCATATAAACATTATCAATCTCAAAAGGATGAAACTCAGCATACCTAAATGCCTGTCCTTTCATATAAGGTGACACCCTATCATCACTACTTACCCCATACACTTTCTCCCCTACTTTTGGTTCGTCTAAAAACCAAATCATATTGCTTGATCCTGTACCTATCTTGCCTGTACATTCATACAAAGAGTGCATTTTAGGCTCCTTATCCTTTCTAGGGTCTATACACAATCTTCTTACTTTCCTAAACATAATTTATCATGCCCTCCCTGTTTTTATTCATAAAACCAATCAGCTACTATGGTCAGAAAATTCTCAACACTGTCTAATACCTTTACAATAAGTCTGCCCATTTTTATTCCTCCCTCTACTCCAAACACAATAATTGTCTAATCTCATGTAACCTCTGCTTATCTACCTCACTTAACCTGTTATTACTAATCAAATAATTATAATAACCAAGCACAGCAGGTACAACAGTCTCATCCTCAAGTCTTTCAATCTTTTTAATACGTTCCTTACTATAACAGTTAATAAACTGCTTTAATAACTCCCACGTATTATCATCCACACTCTTACACAACACTGTCCTAGGTACCTTAACCACCAAAGACTCTCTATACTCTTTACTTTTCTTCATATACTTTAACTCAAGCTGAGCAAGGGTCTCAAATGCCTCTTCCAAATGTTCCTCTGGATAGTACATTATATTCTTAAACAATTCAGGACTAAAGTATTTCTCCAATCTCTTTTTATCATGCATGATGTTGGTTTGAGATGTATTCATATTCAACCTATCAACCTCATAACAGCTTTCATTATACAACTCAATGGTCTTTTTCACACTTGACAGGTTGCTCTCTAACCACAACAAAGACGCCATAGTTAAAAAGGTACTATTAAACAAAAATCTATAATACTCTTCCATAAACTCAATGACCCTATTATCAATATCTCTGCCTGCTACTTTCAAAGTAGGGTTTTCAACCCATTCTCCATTATTATAAAAATTAGGTAAATATACCTTACTCTCGTCTAATAAATTTTTAGCCATGTCCATATCTCCTTTTCTACTATGTCTATTCATCCAATCAGTGTCCATTCAATTAACCATTGTCCATATCTTTTCATAACTAGTCAACCAAAAAGACATTATTTCCTACTATCTATTTTACCTCATTTTACCTTAATTGTCTATACTCAAATTTTCATATCTCTCACCACTTTCAAATGTCAATCAATTTTCAAAACTAGACCTATAATTGTCTATTATATCCTATTTATTTTATCTATCTCCTTTCTTAAATGTCTATTAAACTATCTCTTGTAATCTCTCTTTATCCTAAATGCCTGTCTTTCTATTTTCTCAATACACATTCACAAATAAGAATGTCTATTTTAATTCAAAACTAGACACCAAATAGTCCATTCTATTTATCATAAATTATTCAATAATTCATACGCATGTCTATACATAAATTATCATCAAACTAACTTATATTTTCAAATGTCCAAATACAAATATAATTGCCCTTTCATTTATTATTCATATCCTACAATTTATACAAAGGCCAACTATCTCAATGATCATTGTCTATCCACTCATATTTCTATCCCTCCCATTTTAATTCAGTGCCCATTCATACTCCCCATCAAACACAAACCATTTCTATTAAGTATATTCACACCATTCTATTAGTCAAATCAATAAACACAATTGTCCACAACTTTTTCTCTCAACACCACACTTTTATCTCAATTGTCTCCTTAAGCAAAACACACAAATCATTCATTAAAAATTAGTGTCCATCCATACTACTTCCAATCTCTATCATTTACTCCTATGATCTATTCATATTACTTTCAATCTCTTTACTATTTCCACATTGCTTATTCAAATCAATCTATAGTCCAATCAACAAATCTTCAATCTATTCATCATTTCCTCCTTAGTCCAATCATATCACTTCCAATCTCTACTATCAAACACCATTGTCTAATACTATTTATTTCAACAACACTATCACAAACACAATTGTCCTATCACATCACTTTTCAACATCTCTCATATTTATCTCAAGACACTCCATAAATCATCAAAGTCCATCCCTATTCTTTCCAATCTCTATCAACTTACATCAAAGTTCATTCATTCTCTTTTTAATCTCCACTAATTCCTATCAAAGACTATTCACAATCTTTTTAATCTCTATCAACCTTAATCAAAGTCCATTCATAATTTATTCATTCTCTTTCAATTCATACCAAAGTACTACTCTATTTTCTTCATTCTCTTTCAACATTTATCAAAGATCTATTTTAATCTCTTTCAATCTCATTCAAAGTCCATTCATAATTTATTCAATCTCTTTCAATCTCATTCAAAGTCCAAAACAATAACTAAAACAACTACCAATTTTATTTCAAAACCAATTCATAAAATCAAAAGACTAATTCATTTTTTCAAATTCTCTTTCATAAAATCAAAAGACCAATTCATCTTTTCAAATTCTCTTTCAATTTTTTACAAAAAGCACATTCAATTTTTTAATCAAGACCTACAACAAAAATCAAAACGTCGTTCATTTTTCAAATTACATAACAAAATTAACTAATTTTTCAACTAAAATAAATTAAAAATTTCTTGTTATACTCACGTTTCAACCAATATCCCCCACCCATACATTTATACCAAAATCCCTCAAAAATCCCTTAAATCCCTTAATTTTTGAATCTGGAACATATCTCCCAATCAATTCAAAATACTATAATATACCACAAATTTTATTATTAAATATTTTTCTAATTTTAATAAAAACAATGTCCATTTTCCAATCATTCTCAAAAACAAAACGCCCTAAATCAATTCCAATTTCTCTTTCAAATTCCAAAAAGTCGTTTTCAATTCTAATTAAAACTAATTCAAAATTTCAAAAGTCCTTTTCATTTATCAAAAGGCCTATTATCTTTCATTCAAAACCAATTTCAATTTTCAAAAGTAGTTTCAATTAAACACAATACTCTTTCTATCTAAATCAAAGTCCTTCTCATTTTCTTTTATCTCTTTCACTTTCAATCAAAGTCATCTTATCTTTCAATCAAAGTCCTATACAATCTACTCCAACCCAAACCAAACCCCCAATTGTCTATACCAAACTATTTCTAACCCCATACCCAAACCCAAAAGTCAAAACTATTCTCTTTTTATCTCTTTCAATCTTAATAAAAGTCCATCATTATTTTATCATATCTCTTTCATTTTTCTTATACTTCTTTCAATCCTAACCAAAGTCATTCTATCTTTTCCCTTATCTCCTTCAACTTCAACAAATGTCATTCAATCTTTTTCATTATCTTCATCAACCAAAATCAAAGTCAATCACCTTTTCTTTCCATTCCATTATCTTTTTATCTTATCTCTATCTATTTTATCCAAAGTCTCTTACCATTTTCCTCTATCTCTTTCAATTTCAACAAAAGTCTATTATCATTCATCCTCAACACTAAACTTTCATAACCATGGTCTTTTACCTTTTTTATATCTCTCTCAATCATACACAAAGTCCTTTACTTCTTATCTCCAATATCAAACCATTTTAACAAATGTTTATTACTCTTTTCTTTTATATCCACTAATCAATACAAAAGTCAAAACCTTATTACCAAAAGTCACTTACTTTTTTCCTTTTATCTCTATCAATCAATACAAAAGTCACTTACTCTTTTCCTTTTATCTCTATCAATCAATACAAAAGTATCTTCCAAACTTATCGTTGCCTATCCCACATATACTCAACACCACAACAATTTAGTCACTGGTTATCTAATTTTCTTTATCTCTTAGCAATAAAAAACAATTGTATATAACACAATACAATTGTTCCTCTCATTAACTATTTTATACTTTATTTCTCAATAAAAGCAACTTATTTTTTAACCAAAAGTCACTTCCATTTTTATAATTGTCCACACACATAGTCTACACACAAAACCATTGCCTGATCCAATAAACCACAAACACCTAATACCACAATCAAAGTATATCAACTAAAACACCTAAGTCCATATACTCTATTATTTTATTTCATATATTAAAACCAATGTCTATTCAACATAATTCAATCCCCTATTCTTCATCAATTGTCTATATCATAATCAAAGGTCAATTCTCTTTTAAACAAAGACCACCTTCACTTCTTAAATTGTCTATTTAATACACTTCCAATCTCTTTTACCCTATTAAAGGTTATTACACCAAACTATTACTTATCTACCCTTAATACTACATGTAATTTTATTCACAAAACCTGACCAACAAAAGACCAATAATTACTCTTTTTCTCTCTTATTATTCACACCCAAAAGTCTATTACTATTTTATCAAAGTCATACCTAAACTACTAATCAGCCATAACCTTTTCTACTTGTCTATACCTCTTTTTCTTATTGCCATTTATTTCATAAAACTAGACCCTTTATTGTCCAATAACAACACAATTTAACATAATACACAAACACCTAAATGCCCATATAGTTTCACTCATAAGTCATACTCTTTCCTACCTGTTTAGTCTCCACTTTCCCATAGCCCTTTATATTACAAAACCAGACCATTTATTGTCCAATTATATCCAATTTATCCTAACACATACACAACTAATCTTTCATAGGTCATCCCCTTTTTCTTAGTGTCAATTACATTACAAAACTAGAGCCTCCATTGTCTAATAATACACTAATTTATCAAATTATCTAAACTACTAAATGTCTGCACAATTTAATTCATAAGTCATTTCCTTTTACTTATTGTAACATATTACTATTATATATGCTAATCCTAAACGAACCTTGTCTCATACAATACATTCTAAAACCTTGTCTCTCAATAGTAATGCTATTATCCATTCCAACCATAGTCCTAATATCTAATAACTCCTGTATATTTATCACTTCATTTTTCCACACAACCTCTAAATCAAAGTCCTTGGTACAATTATAGATGACTATATTTCCAATACTATTGTCAAAAGAACTCTTATTCACGTACATAGTCAACTTATCATAGTAGAACCCAGTACCACTCGCGTTATTCTCTATTTTTAAAAGCTTATCTCTATAACAAACAGGAAACTGGTACTTAATTTCATATCTCTTTCCAATTGCCTGTAGTACCACAAATTTATCATCAAGATCTATCTCTATAATCTTATTGTCATTCTTTTTAATTGTAAGTCTATTATCCATTTTACAATAGTCCTCTCAATAAACTAACTTGTTATAACCTTCTAGACCACTGGTATATTCCATAAAGGCAGTGCCACATCTTGCTATTTAACCAAGTATCTATCAATCATACCAATGATACACTACTTTTTCAAACTATGGTACTAAACACATCACCACTGCATCAACCTCTTTAGACCACTGGTATCACAATACCTTTTCAACGGTATTATTCTCTTATACCACTGCAACACTCTTATTTACCAATGGTACACCCTTTCTATACCACTGCAACACTCTTTTAAGACCACTGGTACATCCTCAATAGACCACTGCAACACTCTTTTAAGACCACTGGTATCACTCTTTTAGACCACTGCATCCATTTTAGCACCAATGGTATCATTTTTTCCAAAGTTACTATGCATATTAAATTTTACTACCTAAGCATCTAAATTTTTAATAGATGCATCTATTTTTCACCTTACCTATGACTCAACTTTATTTACCCATGACTCAATCTTTTACCCAAGATATAAACACATTATCATATGCCTTTAATTATATGTCTAAACAAAATTTACCACACAAGTATCTAAAAATTTACCAGTGCATCAATCTTTTTACTCCCCATGACTCAATTTTTATTTTACCTATGCATCAATATACTAATTTTACTATGCATCAATCCTCAATTATTCCTATGGTTCACCCTCAAATTGTCCTATGCATCACTCTTTTTACTCACTATGGTACTCTCCCACCACTTCCTATGCATTAACTCTACTATCTCCTATGCATCAACTCTATTATCTCCTATGCATCCCCACATTATGGTCCACTGCATCTGTTTTTTTAGACCCCTGTTATAACACATTACCAATGCCATTTAGTTCAAACATATATCTATATCCAAACTGTCCAGCATTACTACTATGGTCCTCAACTATAACATTACTGTCACTGTACAAAGCTGTCTCTGTATTACTACCCAACATTGCCTGCACATCCTTCATACTCTTAAAGTCATGAGCATCTCCAGTACTGTCCACATATTCAATGTCAATGGCTAAATTATCTCTCAAGGTCACCATAAGTCTATAGGAGATCTTACTCTGTACATACACATTAGTCACTGCAAACATACAGACTCCACAGTGCTTAACCTCAATTACCTCTGAGCATACCTCTCCATCCATTGCCTTCTTTGTCTTAATTTCATAGCCTTCTTCTTTAAGGTCTGTATTATCCTCATTTAACACAAGTCTACCTTTATTACCATCCATGTACACTCTAAATACCTCTTTGTCCTTATATTTAGCAACAAGATAGCCTGTTTTTCTCTCTGTGTCTGTCATTTTATTTTAAACACCTTTCAATTTAACACTACTTCTCTCTACTTAATATCACTGTTGCATCAATCTCTGAAAGTCTCCACTTATTTTCAAACAATGTATCTAAATCTCCTGAGACTAAGCTGCTTACTTCCATAAGGTCTGACACCAATGCATCATTACCATTTATATGTAATCTCATATCTAACCCAAGTATGTCCTTAATTTCAATGGTCTTAATCTGTCTCATTGTTGCGTACACATTAAACTCATGTCCATTGATTTCATATCTTATGCTGGTATCTCCAAACCTAAGCTTACTATTTTTCTTCACTATTTTACCACAAATTTCATCAAATGTCAAATCATATTCAAAACTAGTATAAAGGTTGTCTCTAGCAACTAACCCTATCTCCTGTTCCAAGTCTAACCTTAGAATTACCTCACCATTTTCTAGAAGTTCTATGAAATCTTTATCAATGTCTTTTTCTACATTGTCCTTCACTAAGTCACAACTGTCTTTCATTTCCAAATGTCTATACCTCCAAATCTAAATGTTTATTTATTTTCAAATCTTGTGTACCACTTGACACTATTTTCTGCTTATTTATTCAAACCAAATTAAACCACTATTGCCTATACTATTTACTCTCAATGCTATCCCTATTGGTATTCATTGTCTACTCTAAATTTCAAGTGTATTTATCATATTAGCCCATTGTCTAATTCTTTTCAATACTTGCTTACAAATTGTCCTAGTTTTCTTCTAATTTAATTACTTTCATTTTTATTTATAGTGCTATTACACTTTATTGGTCATGCCAACTCCATTAAATTAGCACTGTCATAACAAATTAAACCTCAACTTATCCTTAGTGTGTCTGTTTTTATAACAACAAAGCACAACTACACCAAACCATCAAACCTATTTGTCCTCCAAATTTTCTAACTTGTCAAAACCCTGCTCACATTTTATCTCCACTGTAACTAATAGCTCATACATACTGCCTATGGAAGGACTCTTCTTTACCTCATATGTTGCTGTGACATATTTACTATCAATGTCATAAACTCCTTCAGTATATCCTATCATATTAAACACTGCCAATTCTTCATTTATGTCAATGACCTCATCATTTATTGTAAGTACAAACTCTGAACTCCTCTGTATCTCACCCTTCTCCATTGTTGGTCCTGTATTATGTGATGCAGAAGAATCAACTCCAAATGTAAAATAAATAGCTTTAATACTGCCTGTCTCATCTATTCTAAATGACAATACAGAAGAACCAAGGAACTCATGAATATACTTACAGCCAAGGAGTTTACTTATATGCTTAGAACATGTTATATGTCTATAATTCATTTCTATCTGTCCAGTATCTGTCTCTACTAGTCCACCATTTGTCTGTATTTTGACCCTTTTACCTATATCAAAATTCATTTCTTTCGTGTCACTAAACACTTTTAATGATATCAACTATTTAACCTCCATGCCTACTCTTTTATACCCTTGTATATTACTTAAACTCCCAGATCCTTTCCCGGTCCTAGTGAAGTCAGCCTCAAAACCACCTGCAAATATGTAATCTTTAGTCTTGTCAATAAGTGCCAATCTATGTCTTTCTTTTATTTTATTGAGCTTTTTTATATCTTTAAGGTCTATGTTAATTTTACACTTGCCATTTGAAAGTATCTGTACTTTATTAGGTAACCTCATTTTTCTTCTTTTATTCTCCCTGATCCTATCCCTCATGCCACATCTTCTGATTGATCATGTCACGCCACTTTATAGTACTGCCAAAGTTAATTGTCAAATTGTCAAGAAGTATCCCATCATGTGTATTCACTGTGAAGTAACTGCCATCTACTTTATACCCACTTCTCATACCCAACATATTAGCCATGTTTATTATGTCATAGGCCCTAAACTCCTTATCGTTAAGTCTTAAAATTATATCACTAGCCTCATCTAAGTCTGCAAAATTAAAACTTCCCCATATGCTTATCCCTGTCACATAACCCAAGGCATTCAAGTCAAATGTAATGATAATACCAACAAATGGAAATGATACTTGTACCTTATTCATGCTAAACTCAATTTGTTCCTTTACTTCTTTAGAACATCTGATCCAATTCTTAATTTTACGCTTGTTCAACTTTTCAGTAAGGTCTACTGTAAAAACTACTTGCTCATCTAATATCATTGTCAATGTATACTTTACAGTGTCCCAATCTTTCTTTCTGTTAAATATAAACAACTTTTTTCCACCTGTCCAACTTCCTATGCCTATTTACCTTTACTCAAGAGCCATCCATTAGTAAATGCCCCTCTTGAATCCCTACCAACCTGAAATCTAAGAAAATAAGGCACACCCTTTTTATTCCCTGTGTCCTGCTTATCTGAGTCAAGTTCCAAACAAAATCTACATTCATCATTCAATGACCTATAGGTGTTGTTTAGATCTTGTCCAAAGACTTGCATTACCATTATATTGTCCATATCACCAAACAGGTCATATTTGTCACTGTTGACCTCTAAAATCAGATTGTCCTTTTCTGTAACTGCATGCTTATCTTTTACTTTGTGTATGTACTTCTCTGTAAACCAATAAGATTTATTGGAAATCCAAAATCCATAGACAATGCCTCTACTATTGAACTCTAGAAGTACCGTACCAAAGTTATATGTCAATTGTAAGTAATGGTCAAAATCTTTATTGAATATATCCCTTGAACCAGTGGTTGCTTTGACAAACTTTATGCCTTTTCTACCATTTGTTATTGTATGCAAACCTACAATAGCATGATCACTAATAAACCTACCGTTCCAAAGATTTATATTGAGTTCAAATACCACTTTGACCCTGTCATCCTCAATAATTGTTAATGTATAACTATCCAATTTAGTTTTCTTTTTCTTTTTTATCATGTTTAATACATCTTTAATACTGCTCATCTCCATTACATTAAACAACCTTCAATTTTATTCACTGTTACACCTTAATATATCACTGGTTATCTTAATTTAATCAATGCTAACTGTTTATTTTAATGTTACTATACCTACTAGATGTATATTCATTTTTAGTCCATGCTAATCATAACTGATAACTAGTTTTCATATAGTTCATAAAAAATCTCTAAAACTTATATTATCATTATAGCACATTTTCCATTATTTGTCAAGGATAAATATCACAATCTCCATGTCGTTACTAATGTATTAAAAAATAAAATAAGTGCAATATAGATTATCCTTGTGTATAAACAATAAACCTATACTGCACTTATCTTTAGTTATGCTATTTAATTTTTTAGATATGCCAATCCTATGTTCCTATGCTTACTTATATCTCACATTTAACACTCAATGTATTACTAGAAAATCACATTTCATGTATAATGACTTTTAGTTTCATGTTGAGTATCAATTTTTTATGTAGAGTTCTAATTTTTAAAACACAATCAACATTTAGTGTTATATATTTATATCAGAATTTAATTGTAATGTAGAATCAAAGAATCACAATAGTGTAGGGTGTTAATGTCTGCCTGTTGGTTTATTACTCCCTTTTCAGCTCCCTTTTCAGAAAAGTGTTCTTAATGTATAGTTCAGGCTTGAAACTGTATATTATACATATTTTCATGATTTTTATTCATTTTTGATCTTGCTCGGCAAAAATTCTTTATGCTCGTTATATAGTCCCATATGCAAAAAATAAAGAACTGATACTCGTTTTTGTTTGAGTATCAGTTCTTATTCCGATATACTATTTCTTTATGTTAAGGAACAATTACAGTATGTATTCTGTCTTTATTAGTGCTGGATGGCTGTTCTCCAGGTGTATTTCCACCACCGCCTCCAGGTGTAGTTGAACTCTGGGCTGTCATTTTGCAACTTCCAGTACATCCGCCAATGCAGGTACCGGTGCAAGCTGCCAAACAATTGCCTTTACAATCGTTTTTACAACCTGTTGCACATGAACCTTGACAACTGCCTGTACAACTACCCTGACATGTTCCTGTACATTCGCCTGTGCAGGATTCTTTACATCCTGTGGTACATGCCCCTGAACAATCTGCTCCACAAGTGGTTGTGCAGGTCGTATTACAAGCACCTTTACAGTTGCCATCACAACTTCCAATCTCTGCTTCACTACTTGTATTACATGTTGTGTTACAACCTGTACATGATGTTTCACATAAACCTTTACATGTCGATTCACAATTTGATTCACAACCAGATCCACAACTGCCAGAGCAGGTTGTATTACAACCAGTGTTACAACTTGCATCACAGCCTCCCGTGCATGAAGCATTACAACCGCCTGTACAATCTCCATAGCAACCACCTTTACATGAACTGTAACAACCACTATCACAAGAGCCACAGGAACCACTGCAGTCCCCTCCACATGAACTACTACAACTACCACCACAATAGCCTGAACATTCACCACTGCAAGAATTTTTACAACCACCTGAGCAGGTTGTGTTACAACCACTGCTACAACCAGCTAAACAGCTGCTGACACATTTTCCACCACATGCTGTGCAGCTTCCTTTACAAGTGCCTGTACAATCTTCTTTGCAACCACTTCCACAACCTTTGCATTTGCCCTCACAATCGCCTGTACAGGCTGTACAGTCATCTGTACATTTGCCTTTGCAGTCTCCAGTACAATGAGTTTTACAATCTCCTTTGCATGAACCTTTACAGCCGGTCGTACACTCACCTGTGCAACTATGTCCACAATGACCATCACAATAGGCACAAGCTGCACTACATGTACCATCACATTTTCTACAGCCACCTCTATGTCCACCTTCGCAAACTGCTGTACAATTGGAACATCCTGTGCATGAACCTGAACATTTATTGCCACAACCTTTACAGCCTTGACAACCACCTTTACAGCCGGAACAGCTGTGACTGCAGGCTCCACCACAACTTGAACAATGGTTTTTACAGGATGAATCACAATCTGAATCACAACCGCCGCAACCTTTACATCCATTCTTACATCCATGCCTACATCCTGCCAGTGCAGAAAATTTACTATTAGCAATCAATTCATTTACTGTAACTGCAACTGTTCCCATTAGTGCAATAGCTTCGGCTCCACGCTTGATTTCAAATTCATTGTGATTCTCTTGTTCTTCCTGCTTGTCTATCTCTGAAATTTCTTGAGTATCATTATTAACATAATCATCCTCATAAGGTTCAGCAATAGGTTTTATAATATCTATACTGTCTTGCCCTCGTAAAATATTGCTCATTTGTTCCTACCTCTCATTCTAAACATAAAAATAAATTTTTCTTTTATTTACTTCCATGTTGATATCGAGGTATACAAAATAACCTCAGATGACTATGCACCTGAGGTTGCTAAATATATTTTATATTTGTTTATTATTACATTACCTGTACACTTTTGTATACAGTGTATGGATTTTCAGTTCCTGTATATTCCAATTCATACAATGAACCTGTTTTCTTATCCTTTATAACACAGTCTGTAAAATTTTCTTTTCCATTGGGTGTACTTATTATCAATACATATCCTGCATCTGTTTCAGTATGTAAAACCTTTGTTTGTTTGACATCTTTCTTTGGCACTTCATAGTAAGTGTAAATTTCTTTATTTGACATTGTTTCAAAATTCTTTAATGCCTCATAATCTTTAGAGTTTGATATATTGTACAAACGAACCCCACATTTTTTACTAGTCAATTCCCCTGCATATCCAGTGCCTGTTAGTCCTTTTGCCTTTAACGTAAACTTAAGCTTTATGTTCATATTTGTGTTGAAATAGCTATCTTTGCCTTTAACAGTTACCTCATATGTACTTTTCTTTGTTTTAGAGTTGTATAACTCTCTAACTGAGTTTCCACCAGCCTCTGTACGTGTAGCAGTGTATTTATTTGATACAGTTACATTGATTACCTTTTGATTTTTGTGATTCGATTTTAACCAAACAATGATCTTGGTTTTTCCAGGCTTGCCAGCATAAATCCAATTCATGCCATCCACCTTTACAACAGATCTGTCATTGGTTACGACCTGCACCTTATCATTTTTGTAGTTGGTTTTAATATTCAATGTCTCATTCTTATATAATGTCAGCTTATTTCCTTTAATGTTTGTGACCTTAATTGCCTTTGCTTTCGCCTGTACAGGTACTGTCTGAACCGCCATGGCAGTCACCACCATTGCCAGTGCAAGCATGAAACTTACCAGCTTCTTTGAAATCTTCATTTGTCTCTACCTCCGCTTTTTTGCTGTTATTCTTATTTTTTTCTCTTTCCTTACATTATTTATTCTACCGCCATAAACCTGAAATTGCAAACCTGCTGTATACAAAATTTTTCTTTACAGGTCATTTGATTTTCACCCATGCAGACCTGAAATCCACACTGCTTATGGCAGACCACCACTGTCGTGCATCACCCCCTTCAAAAAACAGGTTTTCTTTTCTATTATCAGACATGCAAAAAACACTGCCTGCGGCTTCGTGTCAGAAGAAGCCTTTTGTGTCTATCGGCAGTTCACGTCCTGTAATGCCCCTGTAGGTAATGCGCTTCATTTTTACCCGTGTCGCGTTATCCACATATCCTGTCGCGATATGGAACAGTCTCTGCATCAGTTCATTTTTGCTCTGTTCCTTTTGTTTTTCCAGCCACCAGAACATCATCAGGTAAAGGTCGAGATATTTTGTCGCGGGTCTGTCTGCATGTTTCCCAAGGAACCGCTTCAGGGAACTGTGCAGGCTGTTCACCCGTCCAAGGTTAAACGTTCCTGAGAAATGCTGTTTACTAGGGATTTCCACATGACGGATATTGTTTGTATGGCAGAGATATTTGTAACTGTGATGCCCGTCTGTAACCAGAACTGCCTCCCCTTTTAACCTGTCCTGTAGGTACTTCTTCACATCACTGCTGTCTGCCGAACCTGCGCTGATTGGCTGCACATAAATATGGTTGCTCCTGTCAACCGCAGTGAGTATGCAGACCTGCTGGTGGTTCCTGTCAATCATGTCACAGCCTGTCAGTTTCTTCTGGCTGCCAATGATCATTTCCCTTAAACAGTGTGGTTTTGACTTTGCAAGCCTGTTGAAATCTTTCCCTATGTAATCAATCCGTTCTGCCTTTGTCCTATGGTGCCTTGGAAGTCTGCCAAGGGTGTCAATAAACCTTCACTCCTTTAGTAAGAATAAGTATTTTCTTATTCTTACTAAAGTGTAGTTTTTCAGGACGTGAAAAAAGGCTCTCCAGAAGTTCTGAAAAGCCTTTGCGTATGGTATTTAATTTTTACAATGCATGTGTAATTTGTGAAATGTATATTTATACTGTTGGGTTAAGAAACACACAATTCTGAAAAGGGAGTTAAATCTTATGGTTTTACTACTTATACAAAAATCCTAACTCATATACAAGTGGTCTCATTCTATCCTCTAACTGCTTGTACAATTCATTAAACTGCTTTAACCCCTCTGGGTCATACTGCTTTAACAAGCCTTTAATCTGATACCAACCAGCATCCCATGTATTTATATGATACTCTGGGTGTGCTTGGTTAAATTGCTTACGATACTTAAAACTTGACTTTAGAAGTTCTGTTGCTTTGTCAAGTACTGCTTGTGCATCTGGTGATAATGTTACTGTTTGCAATTTTTTGTAGACGAATCTCTCTTTCCCAAAACTATCTATATCATCTTCAATGGCTGTATTGATATCATCTGTTCCATATTTTCCACCTGCAAGATCTGCAATATCCTTTACTGACATCCAGAAAAATTCATTTTGGATATTATCATCTGAGTATGGTGTTCTTAAATTTCTCATTGATGATATATTTGATTTTCCGTTAAATACACTATAGACAACTGAATCATTTAACCACTGGCTGTAGTTTTGATTTGTTAAGTTAGGAATCATATATTCATCATGTCCATTTATCCAAGTAGCATATGCACCACTAATTAGTGCTCTTGCTGTAAATGCACTACATATTCTGTCAAAATTTTCTGGAGTTATTTCAAAACTAGCTAAGTGCCCCTTTAATTTTCGTGGTATTAGCATAACAAATTGTGTATTTTTTTCTACAAGGGTTGAGTCTGCAACTAAATAACCTATATTTTCATCACATATGCTACATTCTCCATCTGTAATATTAAGAGCATTTGACATTGTAAAAGTTTTTCTCTTATTTGTAGTCTTAATCTTTACTTCTTTAATGTAATCTGTAATTGTATTAGTTGAATATCCAAATTGCTTTCTTGACAATAATGAAATGTGATTATCTATCTGTTCTTTCACATCAACTTCAACTGCTTTGTCAGCATCATTAATTATGCCCCATAAGCAAAAGCTTATTGCCCAGTTCCCTTTAACATCTGCAAATTGTGAAGCCTGTAGCATAAAGCCATCCATAAATCTTTTGTATAAAGAGTAGTTGTACAATTTTTCAAAAGTTCTACTGCACATATATAATGTAGGTGCAAATATACTTGTATATACATCTGAACCAAAGAGTTTTCCAATCTTTGTTATTCTGTATATAAATTGAGCGTATAGTTGCTGTCTGCAATGTCCTAGTTCTTCATCATCCATCAACATGTTTATTCCTGTTATTGCTATACCACTCTTTTTCTCCTTACCTGTACCGACCATTTCTCCACTTGTACCATAAGGCGGATTGATGAGGAATAATAATTTCTTTGGTTCGTGGTCATCATCCCCAAGCAAGCCATCAATAAGTGTTGGTGCTGACTGATAGAGTTTTGTTGATTTCAAAATATTGATTGCTCTGTTGTATGCAAGCTGACCTTCCTCAAGTGTCATAAATCCTTTATCTACTGCCATTGCATATAAATCTAATATCTTTGCAAAATTGATATATGGCTCCATTGCCTGCATATTAATTCCAGCCTTGAATGATAATGGTCTACGTAATTCTACCTTTATTTGCTCCATTTCCTCCACATCATCATTGAGAAAATCATACTGAAATTTCACTGCATTCTTGTTATATCTTGTTGCGATATTCAAATCTTCCTGCTGTAATGTTGAACAATATAAGTCAGCAAATTGATAATCTCTTGTAAGGTTTCCTGTTCCCCATGCACAATCCCAAACCATGTATTCATCTCGCCAGTTTTCCCCAAGGTTCTTATCAAGAAGTTTGTGTGCTTCATCAACCCAAATTGATGGTGTATAGAAATCACCCTTGCGCCTACGATCGGTATCCTCGATAAGTCTGTCCGTAATTGCTGTAATCTGTTTTTGTTCAAGTCTACTATACTCTCTCATATTGTAGAGAATCTTGAACTGATTGTACTTATCTGGATTTACTTTAACTTCTACACCATGTATTTTTAATTTATCTACTGATGTCTGACCTCTAGATATTGACTCCTCAAACTCTTCATTGAAAAATGTCCCAATAAAAAGGTCTACTTTTTCTCTTGAAGTGAGTTTAGAACTGGACTTACTGTCCATTACATACATATCAAAGAAATCAAATGCTAGAGATATTGTATGCTCGTTTAAATCATCTGTAATCTTTAAACCTTTTCCAAGTTTTACTATTTCTTCACACAAATGAGAAATACACTCTTTATCGGTTGTATCATAAATAATTGATTGTGCTTGTATATTTCCATCGTTTGCTATTGTTCTTATCTTAAACTCATTTTCTGGTTTCAAATGAGCTGTTGATGCACTTTTATACCCACTGAAATGTCCGATTGCATGAGGTAACAGAATTGATGTTGGCAAAGCCATGCAATTTATCTTGCTACCAAGAATAATTACTTTAGGTAAACTACTATTCAGTCCTTCCCATGGACTGTCATAGCCAACTATGTTGTCATGTATTTGCTCTAAATAGCAACAAACTTGTGTCAAAACATTTGCTCTATCGAATGCATTTGAAAAGTCAACGTCAAGTTTACACTCTAATTGAAGTAGATATGGTATTTCCATACCATTTGAATCATCTATATAGTAACATTTGTAAATTCCATCTGTTTTAACTTCTGGATAAATTATGGTATCTACATCAATTCTTGTACCCCCGTTACTAACTTTTGGTAATAGCTTCCTTATTTCTTGCACATAAATTGGATTGACCTGTTTATCCTCATTTGTTGCCTGCTGTAACTTATCCGAAAATGTACTCATAAAAAATTCTCCTTTACTAAAAAAATCTTTTATTTTCCCTTATCCATAAGTCTGTATTCGAGTCTGAATATTTTTCCAACTAGTTATTTGAAATTATCACATATACATTACTTAAGTTGTGTACTCATTACTGTAAAGCCACACCCTCTTGGTGTAGACACGTTTAAATATTTATAGGCACAAGAACAAAATAGATGATTTTCGAATCATTTAAAATTACATTTTAATATATTTTAATGCTGGTGTTTATATTCTATTATCAACTATAGAAGCCAGCACCTTTTTATCTGTGCTGGCTTCTACATCACTACTATTTTCCTTAAATGCTTATTATCTTTTCTTAATGACTGACTCAATGATGTTTATTTCATCCTGTGTTAAACCATACTTTTCATAAAGTTCCTCATCTGTAAATATATGATCAAATGAACCAGGATCAGGTACAAACCTCCATGTCTCTGGTGTTAGTATTGATTGAGTAGTCAACCCTACCAAGACTAAAAATCTGACAAATCTTGAATATATGAAACTCATTTTACTTCTTAATGTCTCTAAATTATCTGCACTGCATATTACCTTATAGTGACTGGGCAACTCTCTAGCCTCACTAATGTCATAAACCTCTCCAATCTTGATGCATTGACACATGCCAGTCTTTCCAAAAAGAAAACTGCTTTCTCCCTTTGTTCCACCTATTGCAGGAGGTGTTGTAATCATGTAATTATACCTTCTAAATGTATCATCTATTTTAAACTTATGACAATTAGCCATTTTATCTATGATAGAATCACAATAACAACTTAAACCTCTAGTTAAACTCCTATATGCTGTCTTCTCATTTATACTGCTGTTAGTATTGCATTTATTTAGTATAGCACATGCATCATTTGCTTTCTTACTGATTAGATAGTAACTTATGCCACCAACATCACCAATACCAAATACGTCGCCACAATCTGGATAATATACAATCTTACTCATATAAGGCATTATATTTTTTCTAAATTGCTCATTTCTCTCTCCACTCTTGCCTTGCCATTTAGCTGGTGTTATCATACAAACAAACTCACTACTTAACTTATGTGCATCTGTCACAAAGTCAATGTATATATCATTATTGTATGGAGGATTACCTATGATTAAACTGAATTTCATGTCTACAAAATTCTCCTTTACTGCTTGCTCTTAACTATTCCAATGCTTTAATTGTACTCTCTATGTATTCAATCTCATTATCTGAAAGTCTGTACTTTTTATATAACTGCATATCTATTTCATCAACTGTCCTATCCCAATCTATCACTGACTCATCTGAAAAATCTTGAAGAGGTACAAACCTATACACTTGTCTAGTTGCATGTTGAGTTGTTTTCACTGCTGATACAAGTATCCTTAGAAATTTAGTTTTCCAATACTTAATGCAATTAAGTGCTTTCTTTTCATTATTGACTGCATCCCCATGTACAACAGTGTAAGTTCTTGAACAACAACTGTTCTTTCCACCTATAAATGGTATCTTTACAATTTCATTGTTTGTTGGACCTGTTATTGGTACAAACAATTTATATTCCTTTACTAACCCTAGTGTACCATCAGGTAAGTCTTTCTCACTAACATATGCTTCACCATCTGTCACTCTACTACTTGTAAAGTATCTAATATAATTTACACTGTCTTTTATATTTGAAAAGCCACTCCAATTAGTATTAAAATAACTATCATTCGGAGAAAACTGCCTGCTAGTTCCAATAATACTATCTAAACCAACTTCTCCAAGTTTACTGACCTTTGTAACAATCTCCAATAATCTTTGATTACGTATTACTACTCCATTATATGCCAATACCCCTTTTCTCTCACTGCAATCTCCATTCTTATCTATGTATTTCACATCCACATTTCCATGGTATCTTTTATTTATTAGAAAGTAACAAACCCCACCAGATATGCTTACATCCTTAAAACAATATGAAGAGTCTGCAAAGTCAACAATCTTTACAAAGTCATTTCTAGTACGCATCATATTCAACCATGTGCTCTCTAAACCATTAGGTTTGTCTGACATCCACCTACTAGGTACAATAAATACTACCCTGTTACATAAATATAATGCCATGTCTATAAATAAATTATATACTGCTTTTGCAGTACTACCAGTGTCTGCTTGATAGGGAGGATTCCCCACAATAAGCTCAAATCTCATATTTTCTACCTGTCCTTCTCTGCTAACTGCATGAAGTATTCATCATGCTTTTCTCCCTGTATTAAAAATATAAAAATTTTCTTTTTATACCTCAATGCTTATAAATATGCAAAATAAACAAATTAAAAAGCCAGCACAAAATGTAATGTGCCAGCCTCTCTTACATAACTGTATCTATAAATTTCTATTGCTTGTTTCTGGAAAGTCAGAACAATTTTCTACAATGTCTATTCCATAATCAGCAGGATCATCTACCTTAACCTTGTTCTTAATTCAATACTGTCACTCCAGTTTCCTCCCATGTTAGTCATCAAAGTAGTGTATTGCATCCTCTGCATATGATTTAAACAATTCCTGTATATCCTCTGGTATATCCAGACCATTATAACTTTCATTATGATTAAAATACCAATCTGCTATTGCCTCAATTGTAACTTGAGGGTCTCTATCATATCTCAATAGGTCTATAATTGTTTGTCTCTCTGACGTACACCTTAAACCTACCCTGTCAATCACTTCTAAATTGTCATAACTGTCCAACACTGTACAATTTACACCATCAATGTTCAATTCTTTTAATGAATAAACATCAAGTGATGGTCTATATGCCATTTTATTGGTACCAAGGTAGTCAGAAGCAGTCTCAAATGCCAAAACACAATCATATCCTGCTAATTTCTCTCTTATAGTGTTGTGTAATGTTTTTAATTGCATATTTTTGTATGTTATCTCTTTCCCCTCCTTAAATTTTACCCCATGTATAAATGCAATACTGTGCTTGCAATTTTAAATATTAGGTCAAGAAATACAAGTACTACTGGTAACAAAACTATCATAAACTTCAAACTAGAACCCTTGCTACTATGTCTACGTGCATAATAATAATTGTCAGGACTAACGTATAATTTATATTGCTTTCCTACTTTAGGTGTGATTATTGTATCATCTATCTCTGTTATGTACATCACCCCATCTATATAGTAGACGTAAGTTGCATATGTAGATTCGTCTCTTTCCTGTTGCCCATTTTCTTTTTGCACCCATCCATGTTCTACTCTTCTTAACTTTGTACAGGTTCCCATTACAATGATATCTTTATTTTTACATGCCTTTATGTACCCTACTAGTGCAAATATAAATAATACTATGACTATTGAAAACATTAAAAATTTCTCCTTTTATCCCCACTGTTCTACTACTTTTTCCAGCATACTTACCATCTTTCTGTATATGTCTCTTCGGTCCTCCTTAATGTCCCTGTTAGCTTTCCTCTCAATTTTAACTGTCTCTCTGACTTCTCCATTGCTCTTGAATGGTTTATAATGTACATCCAGCTCATATCCCCATGTGTGACTCTTAATTATTAAGTATGTGGGAAAATCCTCCTCTAAACCAACAGTCACTTTACATGCTAACTGTCCATCACAGTTCTCTATGCTACAACTCATGTCAAGTACATAGTTATTTGATATGTACTTTCCTGCCTTTGATGCAATACTCACTATTTCATCAAAGCCTGCAATTACCTTATCACCTAGTGCATATTGCCTGTATATTGCCAAAACCTTGTCTATTTGCTCTAAGTCCTCCCCATAAACTGTAAAATTACATGACTTAGCATCATATGTGAAGCCTTCTAAATATTTATTACTGATTTCAACTACAGGTAAAGGACTCTCAAAATAAACTCCATTGTATTGATCATTGAGAATCTCAATGTACATAGGTAAATGACCCACACAGCAATATTCCCCACTCACCTTTGTTTTCAAAGGCTTCATAGGGAGTCCAAGTCTATTCTGTAAGTACTTTCTTAATTTTGCAATGCTCATATCAGTAATGCCTATTTTACTCTCGCTTAATGTATCCCACATTGCATCTTCTGCTCTACCTTGAGACTTTTTCTTATCCATAAGTCTATTGTCTTTTGTCAACATTAGGTTATCACATTCCATATTTCCTGAACTAATGACACTCTTTAATTCAGCAGGTGTAAACTCAAAATATTGACCTGACTTAAGGTCTTTAATAATGTATTTGACAATCTTTCCACCTTTATATCTTTGTTTTTCAATGCAGGTTGTTTTCATCATTGATGCTGTCCTCCAAATTGCCCTAGTCGTTATTTGTCATTCTTACATAATTTGATATGGTCCTTCTAAAGAAGTTATACATTTCAATTGTCACTTTTTTCTTATCCAATGTACCTCTTTTTACCTGCATTGCCTGTCTAAACCTTTCAGGATGATCCTCGTGCTCTACAACTATCTCATATCCCCAAACATGACTCATCAACTTTATTAACAGAAGACCTGCCTCCCAAGTATTACAAGTCCAGCCCCCTAAAGCTGCTGCCCCACAAGGTCCTCCTTCTTCAGCTGTCATTTTCCGCATCCTGCCATTGCTCTTATACTTTAAACCCTCTACTGACTTTACTAATGCTTTTTCCAATAATATGCTCATTGTATAATATCCTATAATGTCTGTACTCTTTAATGCATATGTATTATAAATCTCACACAAGTCAGCTAACATTTCCTTATTGTTATTATTGTACATTGACTGTACCATTCCATTTCTAATTGTGTAATTCCTCAACAAATTAGGGTCTATCTCATTTGTAGGTAATGGCATATCTATTGTTACAGTGTATTCATCCCCATATTCATCATAGCGGTCAACAGGATCATCCAAGTCAGCTATCATTAATAAATGACCAAAACAACAATGATCAACATAGCCATGATCAGAAGGAATTTTTATATTCTGCTTCAAAGCTTTACTTAATGCTAATACAAGAGCATCTCCAGACACTCCCTCCTCAAGGTTTAATTTGCTGAACATATTGCTTGAACCACTGCTGATTAACCTACCATTAGATGTAAGTTTCAAATTTGTACATGTAACTCCAGGCTCTCTCAACTTATTCTTCAAATCTTGAGGTGTCACTGTATAATAACTGTTATGCTCATCCTTAACTTCATAGTACATTATTTTACCATTCCTGTTTCTAAACTTATTTGTACATGTTAATCTCATAATTTGTACCTTGCCTTTCCCAATTTGTTATGTTTGTAAGTTTTTTGTTTCTATGCTCAACCTTAAATTATAAGAGTTAAACCTATTTTATTGTAATGCAACATTTCAACGAAGTGATGCAACCATCTTTCAATAGTGATGTATCCACCTTTCAATAGTGATGTATCAACTTATTTTTGATTATACAACCACTTTTTTCCTGTGCACCTGTTCCTATTTAGTGATGCATCACCCATTTGTTCTCTATGCAACTGTTCTTAATTGCCACTGCATCCCCCAACTTGTCTCTATGCATCACTTTAACATTTTATCTGTTGCAATAAACCATATAATAAGGTATACACATTTTTCTGCTGTGATATGTTTTTTGTAAGTGTGTCTATTCTTACACTTTTACTATGACCATCTTTTTCAATAATGCACTCATATCCATGCAAGGTGCTTTTTAGTGATGCTACTGCATTTTTAGCATCTATGTTATAAACTAAACAATATTGTCCAGCATCTTGTGACCACAGCTCATCTATTATGAAATTACTGCCCCAAGCTTTTCCTAGTGCTTTACCTAGTAAGTCAAATACTGTATCATAATTAGGTATCACTGTATTCTTGAGTGAATAATGCTTATATAAGTCACATATGTTATATAACAAATTAGGCTGTGCAGGACTTATTTCTATATAGATGAAATCTCCATCTCTGTCAAAGCCCCTCAAATATTTACTGTCTATATCTTTTAGAGGTAAGGGTATGTCAAACCCTACACCACCATCCTCAAGCCTATCCATTATTAAAGGTAAATGCCCTACACAACAAGTTAGCTGAGTATTTGACCTAAACATTACTTTTATAGATGCCTGCATTACTCTTTCCATGTGTGCTTTTATTTCATCTAGCGTTAACTTACTTAAATCCAACTGTGACAAATTACTTGCTAGGTGCTTATTCTTATTATTTTCATATGCAATTGCTTTTGTTTTAGTAAGCATTAACTTATTATTCTTTGTTAGTGTTAAATTTGTACAGATGAACTTCTTACTCCTAATTGCACTCTTCAGTTGTTCAGATGTTAACCTAGTTTTATTATTGTTTTCATCCATTATATCATAATATAATATTTGTCCACTACTGTTGCGCTCTCTATTTATACATGTTACTAACATTTTAATGTATATACCTCCCTCTAGTTTGTTATGACTATTCCAGTTACTTCTATGACCTATCCCTTTATCCTCCTATGAAACCCCTTATATCCTCCTATGAAATATTTTCCCTATCCCTAGGTCTTATATTTTATCCCTAGGTCTTATCCTTTATCCTCTTATGATTCTCCCCCTTATTTGCAAGATCCAATCCCTTTATCCTCCAAGGTCTCCTGTTTCCTCCCAATGTATGTGATTCCAATTTAATTGACTTGATTTTTAAGCAGTCTAATCATTTTGTCATGTTTATTTGTATTTTATTCAAGGTGAGGATAAACTCTTGTGCAGTATCCAATTTTTATACTAGCACTGCGTTTTGTTTATATTTTAATTGAACAATAAATTCAATGCATATCAACTTTAGCAATGCTTATCTGTCTTGTCCTTCTTTTCAATTAAAAATAATCTTTTTATTTCTAATTGTCTTATATGCTATTATACCCGTATTACTTTTTATTCCTATATGTCTGCTTGTTTCTTTATGTTCGATCTTCCTTGTTTTATGCCAGTTTCCATATAAACCATATGTCTCTCTTAATTTATATGCCTAATTTTTACACTTACTGCATCACTCTTTTATCAATGTCTTTTGAACCCTCTAATTTTTCTAATTTTTCAAAACCAATGCACACAATGTACTGTCTATCAAATTTTCACCCACTGTCTCACCTAATTTTTTCAATGTTGAAATCACATGCAGATACTACTTTTCAATGCTGATTTCTATTTCATCAGTAGCTATTTACACCATCCATTTTAACCTTTCATTTATCATTTATTCATTTTAATAAAAAATAATGTAGACACCAAATTTGACCCCCAGTGTCTACACCATTTTTCTACCTATGCTTATTTCTCGTTCAAACACTGCTTTTTATACTAAAATAAACTTTGCATATTTTCAAATAGCCAATGCCTTATTCATATCCTTTGCTTACACCACATTAACAACTTGTCCGCTTTTGGTCTTATCTTTTATTATTATAAAAACATATGACTATATAATACTTTATCTAGTGTCTCTTCATAATCTTCTATGATAAAGTATTTGCTTCAGTGTCTCTTCATAATCTTCTATGATAAAGAATTTGCTTCAATGTCTCTTCATCACAGATTCCTTTTGTAATGAAGTCTTGAACTCTACTCGTAATGCCCCACATTCTTTGAACCATGTCCTCATCCTCAACTGCATATGCAATTGCATCTTGTGTAAAGTACTTACACATTCTATAATATGCCATTGCAAGACTTATACAAGTTATTGACATTGCACCATCACAAACCTTATGTCTATAATCATACATTCTTTGCTCATCAGGTGTCAACCAATGCTCAATCTCTTTATGTGATAAGTGTATGAAATTATTATCAATGCCTGTATATATTTTATCTGTAGTATTCTCATTACCAATGTCATAAACAATTGCTCCATAACGTTGGTCATATATGTCTTTCGGATCTAAAGTCTGCTTTAAAGTCTCCAAATCAACCATTTCTAGAATTTTTTCTACTGCCTCATCTTTATCCTCTAATGAACATATACTTAGTAATGATACGTCATATATTCCATCACATAGATTCATATAAATCCATTGACTGCCAGGATCAGACCAATTGTCTGCAACACCTTCATTACACACGTCACTGACAAATCTCATCTCATGATCAAGAAACTTTACAGTGTTCTTTCTTTCAGAGTCTTGTCTAACATCTACAATGTTTAAAAACTGTTCCTCTGATGTATTTCCAAACAAACTCTCAAATTTGAGTATACTCTTATATGCCTTTTCCTTTACTTTATTTGTAAAGGACTTTCCCTTAAGCAGTTCTCTTATTAAAGTTTGTTTACTATTAAACCCTAGTGTATAATCATAAGTGTAGATGTAACTTTTAACTCCTATGCGATACCTACCAAATGTTACTTTGTTATCTTCACAAAAAGGATCTTTCACACTTAAAAGATGTACCTTACATATATCCTGTGCCTTCCCTTTTATCATTACTGTAATTACATCATCAACACTCATCTCTTCATCTGTAATGTCATAAAATTTCCAGTTATCTCTCCAAATGTCAATGTATCCAATCTCATAATCCACATGATCAATTTCACAAATTACTGTAAATTCATATAGTCCAACGTTAGAAATTATTCTCTTAAATGTTCCATACTTGATTTGTACTGTATCACTTATTCTTCTCTCCCAGAACATACTCAAATCAAAACTGTTCTTATTACACTCTTCTATGATTGTTTTAGCAATCTCTGGTGCTGTTGCAGTAGTGAGTGCATTAAACTCATTATGCATGACCTTATCATATTCTCTATATGCATTATTGAAATCATTTAATGTTTGTGCTTCTGAAGTATTACTTATTTCTTTATTAAGTCCTCTCAAGTATCTATAAGCACTGACACATAAATTTCCTTGTACTCTTGCTAATTCTGAATTGTCTATTCTCATTCTTGAATCCCTTTCCTAATATTATATCAGGTTTTCCTGTAAAAAGCAACTTAATGTATACTAAATCTGTAACCTAATGTATTATGTTTTTACACATCTGTATATCTTTCTTTATTTATGACTCTCTCATTTTTCACTGTGCTTTATTTGCGATCACGTAAGATACTATCTATGACCACCCTATATTCCTCTGGAATATTAAACCAATCATACAGCTCTTCATCTGTATACAGGTGATCAAAGGAATTATTAGGAGGACAAGGGACAAACCTGAATGTATTATCATTTAAAATTCTTAATGAACTAATGTTAATCAATATAAAAAATCTTGTAAATTTACTACTGATCCATGTATAAAATGATTTACACTCATCTATATCATCAGAAGTAAAGACATCTTTTGATGCACCTATGCTTGATTTCTCTGTACCTCTTAATAATCGAGTCTTACTTAATAATGTTATTTGTCCATCTTGACTAAACATCTGTCCACCCTTACCAATAAATTCTTTTCTTATGCAACTGTTCTGAAAATCCCATGCACCAGATGCTGTCCTACAATCACTTAATTGTGTGTTAATATTAAGGGTGTATGCCTTTCTATTTTCTATATGACCAATCTCATATGATTTATACTGCCTCTCTTTGTGTAAGTGCTCAATTATTTTATTTCCTATGTTCCATAATGTTTGTCTATGAGTTATATCTCTTTTCTCAATGCCATTAGCATATTTCTGTAAATTACACTTATTTTCAACTGTGCAACTATTCTCATATGTAGTGCTCTTGTCCAAAATAAACCAAGTAATTCCACAGGATTCTGAAACTCCATATACGTCTAAGCAATCAGGATAAAAACATACATATTTCATATGAGGTACCAATTTCTCTCTAAACTGTCCATAACTCATTTTACTACTGATCCTATGATTTGCATCTGCTGTTTGCCACTTTGCAGGTACTATCATCACTGTATACTGTTCACTTAATTCATAACCAAGATCTATGAAATCAAGATCCATGCCCTTGTTATAAGGTGGGTTTCCAACTACTAAGTCAAAATGCATATCAAAACCTGTCTCCTTTCTAAGTTCACTCTGTCTATCTGCTCATACTTATTCCCCCAACTTAAATTAAAAAAATAAAAGATTCTTTTTATACTTCTAGGCATAAAAATAGGACATGCCTTTTATATGACATGTCCTATTTATGAACACTGTGCTGTCATCTTGCATCCGCTATTTCTCCACTGCAATCTGTTAAACTTTATTTAATATCCAACTATAACTTATATCTGCATTTTTATTCTTGTTATAATCTTGTAAGTAAGTGTATAAACTTGTAACTTGAATGTCGCTCAATACTTTACAGTGTACACTAAACTTATCAGCCACTGTACACACATTTTGCTCAAGCATTGCTCCAAGTGTAATTGCCTCATCTACACTCTCATTGCAATTTTCTGTAATGATATATGCATCCAAACTATTGTTCTTACTAAATGTATGAATTGATCTCACTATGTTCTTATCTAATTCAATCAATGCAATTACTCTATCTAGTCTATAAACCACAACTGCTATGTAATCAGGACCAAATGTAAAGTCCTTATATGTAATGCCCTCTCCTGTATAAATTAGCCCAAGTCCACTTGAGATAGATGCCTCAAATACATTTTCTTTGTCATATACTAATTGTAAAAGTAACTTACCTATCATTCTATGTGACCTCTTTCATTATACCTGTGTATATGCCCACTCTAAATGCTTAGCATTAGGTTTATATGATCTGCCATCAGGTGACATGTTAGTATACATTGTTATCAACGTCATATCCTCATACTCCTGTGTAGTTATATCATATAATTCCCCAAACCCCTTAAATGTATTACCTAGCATATTCTGCACTAAACCAGCATCAATGATGTCTCCATCTCCTTCATCTGTAGTGAACCAAGCTTTCAATGATCCATCTTTAATAAATAGGTTTACCTCTGCAACATCAGTGTCACTACTAATAATCATTGCCACTAATTTACCCCTGTAGCTAATCAAATGAGTATAGTACTCAATGTTTAGCCTCTGGTCATAAACTTCAACCTCGCTGTCCTGATAAACCAAACCTATACCATTTGATAAAGATGCCTCAAATATTTTTACTCCGTCTTTTTCAATTTTTAATACTGCTCTCTTCATAATTCACATGCTCCTGTCCACCAAATTATTACTTTTTATTTATTATATCATACTGTCATGCAAGTGTAGTCTTTATTAAAAACATGTATGTTAACTGTTTCTTTTTCGATGTCATATCTAATTAACCAATTACCAACATCTGCTACTTCTATATCTTTCCTATTTGCATTGTCTATTTCATATATCTCTCTCTTTCCTCCCTCATTTTCCTCTGTAGTTTCTGTTTCATCAATGCAAGTTATTTTTATTTTGAAGTCTCCAGGTTTAAGGTTATGTGCCTTAACTATCATACTGATTATACCACCATACTCATCATGCATTATCCTCAAAAACACTTTCTTACCCAATTTTAGACGAAGTTCTGTTGGTTCTTTGTAAATGCTAGGATCTCTAAAGGTGCTCATAGAATATGAATAATTAGGTCTACCAATACAATCTACAATGTCAAGTTTCTTTTTATTTCCTATGCTAGTTTTAACATCTATTGCTGCCTTTGCATCTATCTCAAATGTTGTGTCTTTATCCACATTTACATCAAACCATGTCTTTTGTCTATAATCCCAGTTCTTTATTACTCTGTCTATTCTAAATTCTGTCACCTTACCACTTATTGCAAAGCTAACTCTTACATTATTTATTAAGTCTCCAAACCCAATTTCATTGCTAAACTCTCCACTAAGATATACTATCTTAGTTTCTTCTGTCATGTTTATTATCTTTCCCAAATGATATAAATAAATTGCTAAGCCATCTGACTTTTTAGTGCTGATTTTCATACCTACCTGATCAACTTTATTTTCTTTATGTGCAATCCTTAAACTAATACAGAACCCTGTCTCTTTATCTACTGTCATAAGAGTATCAAAATAGCCCTCAAATTCTTCTATATAAAGCTGTTGCCATATTGTATATGCATTATATGTAATTCCACTATCCTCCCATGCATCCCCATAAACCACAATTCCACTTCTTTCATCATTACATGGTTTATCTATATCTATCCATGCCCATCTTGATTCTCCAGTGTCTTTATCCTCTTTTTCAATGATTAAATATAAATCTTCATTGATTAGTTTGCTTTTATCAAAGTTGTCCAATTTTTTATTTATGTCCATACTTCATTCCTCAACTGTTTCCCGAGTATTTCTCTTATGCTTTATATTACATGTATGAACTCTGCTGTTCCTTGTTTATGTATCAATTTATATCTACTTAGACCTATCACACTAACAGACACGTCACTTGTAAAAATCCAATTGCCAAACATAAAACTGCTATATCCATCTCTTAACACTTCAGGATCACTGTTATTTATTTTAATGGTATCAATCACTTCTCCATTGTATTCCCTTGTAATGATAATGTCTATATTTTTTCCAACATCAATCACCTTATGACACAAAGAAATATCAATGACCTTTGCACTATAATCATTTTCTATTTCAAAATCTATAGATGCCTGATGACCTATAATTAATCCGCACCTATTGTCACTCTTATGTATATCAGCTAATTTATAACAAGTCCTTCTAAAAGACATTTCAGGTCTATATACTCCATGAGTATAGACCCTATCCTCAATTCCATCATCAATATATCCATTTAAAGAGTCTTGAGATTTAATAGCATCAATACTCTTAATTCTTAACTTGCTTGTACCATCAAACAAAAAGTTAATACCTATTTTCTCATGTCTATCTTCCCTAAAATTTATGAACCTAATATAAATGGTATATTTATATCTAGGATCTATTGCAAATGATATGCAGATACCAGGAATTAAACTGTCAAGTCCTAATTCTCCATCGTGAAAACCACTTAAGTATAGTGCTTCTACCTCTTTATTTATGTCCAGTACCTTGCCACTGTTCCCATTTATAATGTATGCATCATAATTATCAGGTACATATTGAAATTTAACCTTGTCTACTTTCTTATCAAATGCCCTCACTGTCAGTTGACTTCCATAACTATCTAGTGACTCTGCAAAACTGAAATGCTCAACACACCAAGGTTCAAATGCCATACTTCTTCCTAGATATGCATTACGTGCTTGTTCTACTTGTTCTCTTCTTTGTGCTGTTGCATTATTGTCTACATGCCATGCACCACCATTTAATTTATCAATATCCTCAATGCTTAAACATGTATCCAATCTTAACCATGAGTATTTTCCCTCACAACCTGCTAGTTTTCCTTTAAGTACAAGATATAAACCATTTTCATCAAAGTCTTTTCTTATTTTATCAAAGTCCATTTCAATCTCTACCTCTATTTTTCTATGTCATACTTCCTATTCATCTATGACCCCTGCCTATTCTTCTAAGGTGTAAGATATTCATATGTGCACATATGAGCACTGTCCATGATTGACAACATAAGTCCTGATCTCACAACAATCCATGAACCTAAAACTGTTATATTTCTCTCTCTTTCTTCATAATAGCCATATTTCTTTTCAGCAATGACATTTCCTTTTCCATCTGTCACTATAATTGTCACAGTCATATTTTCATTCTGTGCATTATAACGAAGCATGAATCTTGACAATTTATCATCATTGTCTATTCTAAAATCAGCTGTAAAGTCACTAAGACCTCCTACTTTTCCAATGCTCAGCAAATTAAAATTCCCATCATGCTCACTACTCTTTGCTAACTTGAATCCCCATCTCCAAGTAGGACACATTCCAATAGTTCCTAAGTGCTTAGCTGCATCATCAGGTGATATATGAAAACTATTGCCTGGTCTTAATTCACTCTCAAATGCCTTTAATGGTTCTGTAATGTCTTTTGACATTAAACATTGTTTCCCATTATCTATTCTAAGTGTAACCCTCTCATTTTCATCATAGTCCTCATCTTTTCTCATTATGCTTATACTTAGTAACTCTGCATCTTCTATGTCAATCCCCTGCATCCTATCTCTAATTCTTGAATCAAAACTCATCCTAATGCCTGGTATATATTCACCTATGTTAATCTCTGTACATCTAATGTCTGTGCTTATACCACTTATGACAAATGCTAATCTCTTTGTAACTAAATCATCCACCTTGCCATCCCTAATAATATATTGTGACAATAATTCCTTACTAGAAAAAACACAAAAGTTGTCTATCATTCCGCTATGTGCCCTAGCTTTTATAATCATTGTATGATTTACATTAGTATGATTACTATATCTGAACTTAGATGCCAGCACTCCAAGTGACTGCCTGTATCTCTCTGTTATACTGTTTAATTCCTCAATTTCATGCTTAGGTCCCTCTGACCAATAATCTCCATGAATTTTAAGACTGTCATTTTCCCATTTCTCATTTAAGTCTATCCAAGACCATTTGTCTTTTTCCATATCTCCAAAGACAAAGTATAAACCAACTTTGTCCAATCCCAACTTCTCTATGAGATTAACTTTTTCTAAGAAGTGTTTTCTTTCAAATATCATGTACATCCTCCTATATTACTATGCCATCCTCTTCACTGCCAAGTCTACAAACTACAAACTCTCCAAGACATGAACTATGTCTTATATTAAGTATACTGTCCTCTTTCCATATCATCCACTGACCAAACCATTTATATATGTTATAATCTGTATTTTTAGTGTATAATAAACTTAATTTATTTTCTTTCCCATCTTTTATTCGTGTTAATTCTATTGTTGCATCACTGTTATTCTCTAAACACCTAACTGTAGGCTTTATTGCTATAGAGCATAACCTCATATCATTCTCTATTTCAAGTGTGTATACACCTAATTTTGCATAATGTGAGAAACCATCCCTAAATGTTATGATCTTTCCTAATCTGTACCCATTTCTAACATAATAGTGCAAATAGTTTCTCATAATTGAGCATCCATCTTTAATTTCATTGCTAGCATCCAATCCTTTATGCCCTTTAGATAATGGACTACTGATGTTGTAGTCAAACTCAACTGCACCATTAACTGTAACCTTGCACTCAAGTTCCTCATCATAGTCATATTTGATATGCTCTTTTACTACTATTAAACTGATTCCCCCTCCCCATTTACATGAGCACTCAATTTTTACTCCAGGTACCACCTTATCTAAACCTATCTCTGCACTGAGACCACCACATGTACTTATTACTCCTATCTCCTTACAAACATCAATGACATTTCCCTCATTTATTAAGTATACTTCAAATAATTCATTGTCAAATTCAAAAACTGCCTTGTCTATCACATTATCTATTGTCCTAATTGCTAATGTAGAACTATTCCATTCATATGTACCCTCATGTAACAAGAAGTCGTATATGCCAAACCTGTTGCCAAGTAATGCTAGTGACCTAGGAAAATAAGACCTCTCCCTTTTACCATATGCATACTTATTAAGTCCACTGTCTTTTACATTAAATCCTCCGCCAAACTTTATTTTATGCCAAGTCTTATTACCTTTTTCTCTAAAGATCAACCATAAACCTTTTCTGTATAGTTTACCAAATTTACAAGTATTCATTTTTTATCCACCTGTTCAACTCTTGTTCCAATTTTCTCTGCCAATTTTCTCTATCACTTTTTATATGTCAAGAAATGCAAATGAATGTATCTTTCCTGTATTGCTTAAGTGATTTATGAGTACTGCCCATCTTCCAGTAATACTAGGAGTATATTCCAAGATCCAATGTCCAAGCACTTCTTTTGAAAAGTGATTCTTACTAGCCTCACTGCATTCTCTATTGTCAATAAGTAACATTGATTTATCTACTATGCTGTTGTCCTCTCTTTTCCTAAGCATAAACTCAATTTTGTCTGTACGTGTATCTTTACCAATGATACTCATATTACTTAAACGTTTTTCTCCATCTAAAAATGCCATCACATACAATCTATCAGGCATCCACATCTTATACTCCATGGTACTCTTCTCTTCTCGAGTGGTCAAATTACTACATCTAGTGTAATAAAAACTGTTAACTCCAGGTCTAGCCAAATCTTCATCCATACTTTTCAAACAATGCATGTCATATTTATTGCCCCTTATTCTTTCATTTGTGTATCCAAGGTCAAACACTGTTTTCTGTCCCATACTATATGATACCATTTGCAAATATGTACTGTCATCCCAATCAAACACTGCTTTGTATATTGAAATTCCAATGTTACCACCTTCTCTTTCAGTGGAATCTAACACAATTTGTATGTTCTGTATTAAGCTTTCAAGTCCTAACTCTCCATAAAACCCTGCAAGTTGTCTAACTCCTGCGCATTTGTTAATATCTATTACTACATCACCCTTTACTAGGTATGACTCATATGTTTTTATATTGTATTTCATTTTAACAAAGTCTATATTTCCATCAATGCACCTAAGTATTATATTATATGCACCAATTTCATTTGCTGTATGTGTTTTTTTATTGAACTGACCTCCACTATATTCAGTTATGCCAAGTGTAAAATTATTATCCAATTTACCACACTTACTGCTATATAAGGTATCTACAATGGTGTCCTCCTGTAGTCTAAGCTGTTTACCATAAACCTGTGCACCATTTACTTCTTTTTTGACTGTATCATCTAAATTAAACCATGACCAGTCCATATTGTTCGAGTCTATCTCCTTAAATAGCAAGTAAACATCTCCATTGTCAATTCCACAAATTCCAAAGTCTGAAACTTTCATTCTAGTGTCTGCCCTTTCAGTATACTTTTCTAAATCTCTTTCGTTCCATTGCCAATTCCTACAAATACAAAGTCATTTACCTCAATAGCACAGTCCTCATAAACAAATTTACCGCCACCTGTCATATCAGCTATGTTAACTAATTCATTAAGGTCATAATTCTCATGCCCAGCATATACCTTTATACATGTATCAACATCATTTATACAGTTGAACTTAAATACATCACACTGATTATTCAGAAAACAAAAGCCACAGATAAACGTACTGTTTCTATTCAATGCATTTACAATATCTCCATGAACAAACCTTGAACTTTTCACTGTATCATTACTAGGATCTATGCAATTCAATCTAAATGATATGTTACTAACATTTGTATTAGATTCTCCACGATTTAATTCATAATTAAACCTACTGTTCTGAAGAATTGTCACAATGTCCTCCATCTTTTTAGCCCCTGTATCAATCAAAATTTTATCAATGCCATGTTTGATTTCAATGTATTTATTTCCGTTTCTCTTAGCCTTCTCTAATCTTCTATTGTACTCTTTCTCATTTTCCTCTGCCTGTTCCTCAATACTAACCTTTCTTCTCTTTTTTCTTTTTGATTCCTCAATTTTTAGTACTGTAGGCACTAAATCTATCCTACATGTACTAGATGCATCATAAAGCTTACCAACCTCATAGAAGTCTATTCTCTTTGAAGTGACAAACAAAACCTCATTTGCCATGTATATATTTCTTGTTGAAGTGCTATCAATCTCTTTTACTCCAACTTGTCTATGCTTATCATATAATTCTGATAAGTTTATCTCTCTTTCACCAGTGTATATGTACTCATACTTCCTGTTATCAAGTGAATTAAATGCAACTGCTGCTAGATACTCTGTACCTAAATCATGCAATAAACTAATCACATGACACTCTGTCAAATCAGGTGCATCAATCTCTTTCTTTGTAATGCTTGTATGGTATACTGCTGTATGTACATATGGTATGTATGCCCTTATACTTCTAGTAGGCACATACTTATAATTTCTTGCCAATTTCTCAAAATCATAACTGTACCCTGTATTACTACTGATCAACATAGCCCCTATAAGTGGTTTCATCTCTGATGGCTTTATTATTGTTTTCTTGTATTTCTCATCCAATCTAAACTGCACAACCACATTCCCTGTTGCCCTACTCTTTACTTTTATTGTCTCTATATGATATGCTCCAGATCCCATTCTTACAACCCCCTGTCCTGTCTTTATTTGCTTTAAGCCTGTCCTTTTACTTCTATGTATTTAATCCATTCTCTTTTCTATCCAATCTTATGTATGCTGAAATTTCATCAGGATCTTTTGAAATGACCTCATGCACAACCCAACCACCAATCTCTGTATCAGGTTCACTATCATATGCATCATTATTAAACAACTCATAAACCATTCTTTGTCCAAGTGTCTTATTCTCAACTATCACTTGCACATCCTCATTTCTATCTGTCCAAAATAAATCAACCTTATGTACTCTTCCATAATCATCTATGCAAACCCATAAATTTACTATGTCACTTCCAATGAACACTCCTATTCTAGTAAGTTCATTTGACATTACAGGTGTTCTGCAACTCCCTCTATAGAAGCGTTTTTTACTTTTAGTTGTCGAAATTGCAGGATCACTACCCACTATAATCTTAACATTCTTTGAATTGTCTATATGAAATCCACATGTACAAGCTTTTAAACTAATAAGTCTACCCAAGTTAATTCTAAATGCCTCTTCTAATTCATACTTGCCCTCACTCTTTTGCAAGCTCTCTTGCTCCTGCAAGTCCTCTGTTTCCAGTCCTTCTTCTACCTCATAGCCGTTCATTTTCCTTTTGTCACGCATTACAATAATTTCTGTATTGTCATCTTCATCTAATGGTTGTCTATACATTTCAATTCTAGCATTGATGCATCCTTCTATAGAGCCATCTGAATTAGTCATAGGACTTATAAAGCCTGAAACCCTGACATTAGACATTAAATTGTCTAAACCAACTTCTGTACTGTCACACCCAAGTGCTGAAGTTAAACCAATTTGTTCACTAATGTATATCTCTTGATTTCCTCTGACTAAATACATATCTGTATCTGTCCTAGACTTAATTGTAACTCTCTCCAATAAACTATCAAGTGTAACTCCATTTATTTCCTCGCCTGTATTACAATTACAGGAGACTGCACAACCCAGCCTATCTTGGAAACAGCTGCTGGTTGCTACTTTTACCAATGCTTCAGTATATTCAAGTTTTTGTAAGTTAGTCCTTCTATCAATGCCCCAATAATCACCAGATATGTCAATCTCATTGTTTTCAATAGGTTTATCTAAATTAACTAATGCATATTTACCCTCTTTTACAAAGACTAAATATAAACTAGTATTGTCTAATTCTAAACCTAAACCCTGTCTATCCAACATTTCCTATGCTCCTACAATTACCCAAGTGCTAAAATAAACCTAGTGTCATGGTTGTTTTCCTATGACACAGGCTTATTTATTTTTAAGTATTTCCACCTTTTACATGCTTTCTACACTGCCAATCTCATGATTTACTTATGCCAATCTGTATGCATGTTTTATTCAGCCTCTGAATCCCTTATTGTAATCACTGCACTAAGGTATTCCAGTTTCTCCATTTTATTTGTATCTAAATTAAACACTTGCTTGTCAAGCAGTTTACCAGGTGTCAGTCTATATCCAAAGTCTGCATCCCAAGATTCCTGGTCAAGCATTGCACTTAATTCACACTGTGATGCTAAATCAAACACCTGCTCATCTCCATTATCATCTGTCCAAACAACCTCTGCTTTATGTCTGACCTCATCCCAAGTCACTGTAACAGTATCTAAATACTGGTCATTCTGTCCAACCTCTAATGTCACATGATTATAGTCATCCCACAATACTGTCCAAAATGTAGATTCAGAAGCTAACCTTGAAGTTTCAGGAACTATACTGTCCACCAGCTTATTTCCACACTGTTCACACTCTGCTTTGATTGTATCCCTATCATCTACAGTAACCTTTTCAAGGATAGGACACTTCAATAAAACTTCATCTGTCTCTTTTGATTTGATATGTACAAGTAAATTCTTTTTCATGCTTATTTCTCCTTTTATATGTCTATTACTTTTCTCAACTTGTCTTTAATTTGCACATAAATAATTAAATTATAATTATTATATCTAAATGCAGTTTTTACTGTCACTGCTTACTTTCCTTTTCACATTTCACTGATAAACTAAGTGTGCCAACACCACTTGCATAAACCTTAGCTGACTTGAAATTATCTAGTGCCTTTATTACTACATAACTTGTAATCTTATATCTTCGTCTATGCTTGTATTTAATAGATTCAAAGCTTATGCTTGTGCCAAAGCCTGTTCTAGTGTCCTGCTCTCTTTTTATTATGACTATATCTTTATTTTTAATAGGTTTTCCATCTTTATCAAAGCATATACTTGCACTCTCCACAGGAACACATAAATTCCCCAATGTTCTATTTTTTATTACTACTGTCAAATCCAATGTAAAACTTGATATCATTTGTGAACTCTATTACTAACAATTCCTTAACTCATCCATTTCACTGCCTCATCTTCTTTATTGTGTGCCTGTTGAGTTTAGCCCTATGCATTATTCCCTCTCAATACAAGTTGTGTGAAAGTTGAATCACAATTTTACCCCAATCTACTATAACTTTTAATGCTCCATAATTTATTTCATTGTTGACACCTATTAGGTCATGTCTTGCATACATGTCCAATACCTCACGTACATTCATATTTATGATACTGCCATTCTCCAATTCTCCTATGATCTTAACTTCTGTATCGCTGGTATCATCCAACTCAATATGTAATATCCTCTCATCTTTCATTTTATTAAGGTCATATTCTCTTAATTCATATGCATCATAACCTCTTGTCTCTGCTGTTAGCGTTTTATGATCTATATTAAACACAATATGACCACTGCACATTAGTTTTGAGTTACTGCCCTTAAACTTATCACATGACAACTTATCTTTACTATCATATGCATCAAAGTCAAACACAACCTTGTTGTCCTCTTTCTTGACCTGCTGAACCTCTATCCATTTAACGTAGTCAAATCTAGACATGTCTGTCAACCACATAACCAATGAATCATCTGTAAGTGTCAGTGTAATTTCATAGCAGCCTATTCTTGTAGCGTAATGATTAACCCCTAGCATTACATGTGTAAGAAGGTCACCTACTATGTCTATGACCTCCTTAGTTCCGTCATTCCAAAGTACATTCAATTTTATATCTGTATCATTAGGACATGTTAATGTAATCTGGTTTAATTTCAAAGAATCGAAATGTGGATGCTTAATGTCATCATAGTCATTGTCTCTTATTACAACATTGTAACGCTGATCCCATAAACCATCCTGTACAAAATCTATTCTACCAGTTGTAGTTAAATTTTTATATTGCATTTTATTATTTAAACCACGACTAGTCTCAAATTCTAATACTCTCATATCATGCATATGTCCATTCAAGTCTGCATGTGATTTTCTAGTGCCCTGTACACAGAAATTCTGTATCTCTCTATTTGTCATAATGTCTTACCCTTTTTCTTTTCATTTTCTTAATTGTCTCTTTCTACCAAATTCCCTGTACAATTCTCAATAATTCCCTGTCTCTGCCTTTTTCTCTTTTACCAATCCATAATTCTCACGTCTATTCACATAACTTTCAATGTCTCTCTGTTCTTTTTCTGTGATGTTATATTTTTCATATAATTCTTCATCAGTCCATTTATGCTGGTACCCTATTTTCCCATCTGTACCAATTTCATTTTCAATGCTAGGTACAAACCTAAAACAATCATCTGTCAAAATAAGGCTAAGCTTACTCTGATTTCCAGAAAGTAACATCTGAACAAATCTTGTATTCAAATATCTTATAAAGTTCTCACATTCTTCCTTACTGTCTGATGTAAAAACTAGCTGCTCAGCTGTTCTATTTTCTCTATGAACCCCACATGTCTTATCTATTCCCAATGTGTCCTCTATATAACTTGCACCTGTAAAGAATACTCTTCTAGTTGTCCTATCCTCATTACCCTCCGTCAATTCTGCACTAGCAAATGCTCCACCACCTGCTTTATTGTTCATATAAACTCTAAATCTGCTGCTTGTGCTTATATGATTGAACATAAATTTCTCATATTGTCCAAGCCTATTTACTATATTGTCCACAAAGTTTAATAAACTCTGTCTGTTTCTTATATCTCTGTAGACTCCATCACTTTCCAGTGCTTTATACACCCTACATATGTTAGACACTAAACATTTCTCATGCAACTCTTTATCTAATAAGAAGTAGGTAATTCCATCCACCTGCAATATATCAAAAATGTCCCTGCTACAAGGATAAAATACTACCTTTTTCATATGTCCAACAAGTTCTTTTCTGAAGTTATTGTAATTTACACCATTGCACTCGTCATCTGATGTTTGCCATTTAGCAGGAACTATCATACAACAAACTTCACTGCTGAGCTTGTATCCTATTTGTATGAAATTTATATCCATTCCCTTGTTATAAGGAGGATTTCCAATGACTACACTAAACTTCATCTTGTCCTTCTTTCCTTACCTCTTTCATTGCCTCTATTTTGCATATAAGCATTTGGAATCAACCTCATGCCACTTACATAATATACCTGCATCTGTACAACCAAAATGTGTATACCATTTATTCACTGCATCAGCATAATTTGCTATAAGCTGTTTCAGCTGATCTGAAGGATCTCCAGATATATTAAGTCCTTCATATGCTGCAAGTTGATCAATGTCTGCTGTCATTTTTTTATCCAAATTGTATATTTCCATATCCACCATGTAGCCTTCAGGTCCATCCCCAAATGTCTTAGCACCCCATATTTTGTATTTAGTATTTATACATTTTGTATCCTTTCCCAATTCACAAGCCTCATCAATACTTAGCCTTGTATATAATAAATACAGAAAGTAAGAATACTTTACACTATTGTAGTCAGCAAACCCTTTACCTGTATATAAACAATAAGCTGCATTATAAATTGCTGTGTAAAATTTATTACAAGTGTCTCTTACCTTTTCTGGGTATGCCCTTAAATAAACAATAAAGTCTCTAGCTGCATTAAATGTAATTGCCTCTTCTGTGTAGTCTTTTCCAAAGATGCCACATTCTAACTTATCAACGTTGAATACTCTATTACCTAGGTCTAATGGACTAGGTAGTGCAACATCATTTATATTGATTACTTCACATTTTCCATTATGCTTCACTTCTACAAAAGGTCTACATGTTTTAAACCCCACAGGTTCAATGTATCCAGTGATTTCATTTAATGCAAATGTTTGCTGGTTTACCCAATATGCAAATGCAGGTCTTTTACTGGACCTTGCTTTTAGCTTAAACAACCACTGTCCACCATGTTTAGGTACTGAAATAAACCTATCCCATGCAATGTCTTTCTCTCCATTGTTACGCTCAAACACGCATCCCAACCTGACATTATTCTTATAACACTGCATAATTATTTTATTCACTATGCAATCTATTTCTGTAGAGCTCATGAACACTGTATCAATCTGACATGCTTCAATTTTAATGCCCTCTATCATATGAGATGTTGTATTAAATATAAAATGTCTGTGCATTCTTTCAAGACTTGCATCTTTACCTACTAATGCTTCATAACAGTCTTTTGCTGCCATCATGATCCCTGTGTTGTTGCTTGCATATATAGATGCACTCTCATATGCATCTTCCCTTTTATTACATGTGTATCTTCTCCATGCGTTAATGCACATAATTCCAACTATAAATGCTATAATTTCATTGCTGTTTCTACAAAATTCATATGCCTTACTAACACTTTCAAAATACTTGTCAAAATATACTGCATTGCTATCACTACCAAACTGCATGCCAATTCCTCCAATTATAATATGTCACTCTCATAACACCTGTCTATAACCCATTTATTATAAGGGTCATTCATCCACTTCATTGCTTCTGACTCATATCTCTTAAGCACCCTATACAATAAACTGGTTTCTCCCTCATCTTCTTTAAGTGTAAATCCATCATAACTTGCAAGTCTACTTAAACTAATAGTTGGTTGATTCCATTTTACTACACTGACATCAGTTGTTTGTGCCATAGACTCATACTCTCCAATAAAGTAGAAGTCTTGTTTAGATATGTTATCTAAAACCAATCCGCCTGCCTCTTTTACCAACTTAATGGCACTATTGATATCCAGCTTGTAATAAACCAAATAGTTCATGTATTTTAATACAATTGCAGAGTTGAGAAAATCAAAGTCAGTCCAATTTCTTAATGCGCTAAGTAAGTCTGAATAGAAATTAAGTCTGTTGTGACCTGTTATAACACTGCTACATCTCCTATATGAAATGTAATCACCAAATGTAACTGCGTATATAGACCTTTTAAATCTTGTAATATCATCAACCATAAAGTGGTCTAAATCATCTTGCACTGTCATATTTACATCATCAGGGTCAGGTATCAACAAATCATAGAGATTAAATGTTTCTACCTTGCCATTATGCATCATCTCAAATGTCATACCTTCATGACACATGTCAGTTATATCTTTTTGTAAAGTCATACTTGCATTTATTGTATCACCAGGAATGTAATAGAAGTCAATCTCACTGACTAGCCTTTCTAAATTCATGTTAGTTCCATGTGAGTCAAGTCTCACCTTATATTTCCACTCTGCACCTGAACCATTAGGAACACTTATAAACCTATCATAGTAGATCCCATATCTACCATTGTCTCTTTCACATAATTTACTAAGCACAACTCCATTACTTTCACACTCTGACAGTATTGCATCCATGACATATCTAGGATTGTCAGTACTCATCTTTCCATCATTTATGTATTTTCCTACTGTCTCAATGTCACTCCATCCTATAAGTGTCTTAACTCCAATGTAATTATCATTTTCGTCTGTGACTGTAAAAATAAAGTCAAGTTCCTCATCTAAACAACCCTCAAGTACCCTCCAAAGTGTCCATGCAGACAACATTCTCTGCTTGTACTCAATGTTTTCAATGTGCTTTTTTAATCTCCATGCATTTATTGCCATGCAACCTACAATATATGCTATGACCTCATTATTTAAGTTAAGGTCCACATACATGTCATTTGCATCTGTATATGCCTGTCCTACCAGTATTGTATCATCCTTAAACTCTATGTTTAGCTTCTTTTTATTACTGTCTGCCAAGTTTATTCCTCCTGCCCAACAATTCTAATTTTCCTATAATATTATTATATCACAAAGCACAAAATAAGACAAGCACTTTTTAACTCAATGCTTGTCTTAAATTCTTAACGAAATTTCTTTTTATTTTACTATGCAACTACCTTAACATTACTATGTCCAAATGATTTTACCTGTGTCTGCTCCCATTTCTTCACTGATTTAGTACATTCTGTCTCATGACTCATACAATCCCATAGTGTATATATCATCAATGAGTCTCTTGCATAACTTATTGAGTCCATACTTCTTTTCTCTGCTTGCAATTCTAATATATGCATCACCTGTACTGAAGGTTACTACATCAAATGTCAAACCTTTCTTTTTGATTGCTTTATCCACATATTCAGAAATGCTGTCACTTAAACCAGTTGTGTCTGCTGCAAGGTATTCCTCATGCTGTTCCATAAACACTGAACAACCCTTTACTGATCCCAAATAAGATAAGAAGTCGTCAAGTGTCTCAAACTCTGCACCAACTAAACTGCAATGCTTAACCGTATGTGTATTTGCATATGTCCCAATCTCATTCTTGATTCCCTGAATGTCCAGAGGAATATCCTTATTGTATTTCTTACAAACTTTCTTGATTCTTTTATCTACAAGTGCCTTAATTCCCCTATCTAATGCAATCTCATCAAAACTAGTAACACCCATACTGCCTACATTTTCATTGTCCATGTCAATACTTCCATCTTCAAATGCTGACTCTAACCCAGCCTGCTGTGCCATTCTTTTAGCAAGTCTTTTTGCTTTCTTACTGCCCATTGTCATATGCCTCCAAAATAAACAAATTTTAATTAGAATACTTTTTCTCTTGATATCAATGCCTTACTTAAAGTCCATTTCATAAGTCACCCATGTTTTCAGAGTATTTAACGTATTCTACCCTAAGAGCCATTGCAATCCTATAAGCTGCAAGCCAGAGCATCTCTCTATCTTTATCAGTTGTCTTTAATTGCCTAAGCTCATCTTTTGTTAACAACTGCTCAAGTATTTTATCTCCTATGAACATATCCTCTACAGCTGGAAATATTACACTAAAACCATGTCTATCAATCTTAATAAAGCTTGCCTCCTGTGCTATTTCCAATGCCAGATCAGTATTTTCACATGTCAACACCTCATTTTCCACATATGAACCTAATAAATTGTGAAGTATATCTCCTGCATCATCATAGTATTTAGTAGTATTATATATGTAGTTTCTAAATCTACTCTCTTCTTGATTTATACCACTAAATGTTCTAAAGAACTCTCCACATGCAATCATTAGATGATTATGTACAGTATAAACAAAACTACTGCATCCTCTTATTGCCCTAAGTGCCTCATCAACTGTATCATATGTCACTTCCGCTCCATTATCTGACAATAATCCTTGATTGTCTGCATCTAAAAACTTTGAGTATCTCTTATTCATTTTAGTAATGCTTGGTGATGATATGTCATATGTCTTTCCACCAATTTGTACTGTTGATTGTTCATATACATTAAGTAGCTTAGTTGTTAGTCCAAACCATTCAGCTATACCAATAAAGAATTTGTTTACTCCATCACTGCCAAATACCTCACAGAATACTGTATGACAATCAACATTGATGTCAAGGTATCTTCCTTTGACAATTTGCAATCCAGATTCTATTGTATGATCATAAACTAAACCAAGATTGATTCCTTTATCATAGAAGTCCTTATCAATCTCTCTTGCAAGTTCAACTGCACTAAGTATAAACAATTCATCATTACTGCTTTCTATTCCAAAGTGATGCTGAATCACTTCTTTCTTAATGTCATCTTCATACTCACTAGGTACACTGCTCCAAATACCAAGTACCCTCAATTTTCCATCCTTGTCCTTCACTGTTGCTGCAAGCTTGTATCTTCTGCTCTCCTTGTCTACTATTCTTTCAGGTGTCATATCCTCTCTAAAGTATGTCTTTACACATTTGTCTTTGCTCTTAAGTGATTCCCATGCATACCACCTATATGCTAATTCCAATAAGTCCTTATGATATTCTGTATGCTTCATGATATATGCATTGTCTTTATTTGCATATGCCTCTACTATTCTGTAAACCATATCACATGTTCTACACATAAACTGATTTTCAACTCTATTGTCAAATAGAAAATGATCAAACATTTGATCAATAGTGCTATACTCTCTATAGTCACTGTCATTTAATTTAACCACTGCTGGATCCTTTTCTCCTGCACTGACTGTTTTTAATCTTAAGATCCCATTCACTTCATCCATGCAAGGTCTAAGTGCTGATTTGTATATTCCTACCATTTTAACTGTCCTGCCTTATCTTACTTTTGTACCATTACTTTTCCGTGAGAGTTTAAACTGCCAAACTCTTTTGCTCTTAAATCATCCAATGCCCTTATATCGGATAATAAAAATAACTTTGAATACCCTACTTGTGCCAAATAATTATCGTGCATAGCTTTAAATTTGCTATATATGTTATAAGCTGCAATTACATATGATTTATTCAGTTTATCGCTACGCTTCATTCTATTATCAGCTGTCCACTCATCTAAACCTCTTTTATATTCAATGTACTCACTTTCATCCAGTATGCCCTTCATTATTATATCAGAGATTCTAATTTCTCTAGCACTGTGTAAACTATAGTCTAACTGATTAAACTTGGCTTCTGCACTGCTATTTCCCTCTATTACAGTGCCCTCAATGTTTCCCCACAATGAATTATTCAAGGAAAATATGTAATCACTAGGAAGTCCTCTTAATATCTCCAAGCCCCTTTTTGTATCAGTAAGTATCACATATAATTGATATGCCTCTACTACTATTCTTGCTTGTATCACATAATCTTCTAATATGCTATAACTTCTATTATTTAAACTATCTACTGTTTCACCACTGGCTAGTAACTCATTAAATGATACTATCTTCTTTAGTAACTGCTCCTTATTATTAACATATATGAGCCTACTCTTAAACAAGTATATATTAGCCAATAGACCTGACTTAAAATCATCTAAGACTTCATTATTATTACTAAATGCATTTAATGCATCTTCAATGCACACAAATCCTACAAAGTTATTATTTCTTATAAGGCTGACCTTTCTTTCCCTGTTGAACAAATCATAAAACCCTGTATTACCCTCTTTATCCCTGATTATGTCTTCAGGTTTTATTTTTATCACATACTTATCAACCTTAAAGTTTAACTGCTTCAAATCAGAATACTTAAGATCTATTATACAATTGCCATGATATGAAGGTCTATAATAAATGCAACCAGCTTGATCACTGTCTGACATAAATGTTTTATCATGTGTAAAAGTATTATATGCCGCTTGACCAATCTCTACTTGCTTGTCTCCAATACCCAATAGTACATTCCTAACAAACCAATTGCCATAAATACCAGGAAATCCTACGACCTTACCAGGTATGACCTGTACCTCTCCTAATGGGCTGTCTGTATCAATCTTATGTGCATAAACTATATCAAAGTTAATGCCAATCTTCTTGTTTATATGTTCAAGGTTATATGCATGCTCAATTAAACTCATTGCTTTTAATTCACTATTGCTTGCATAAACCTCATTTCTGTCTGCCCAGTCTTTAATTCCAGTGCTGACTTTTATACACTCCAGTGCATCTCTTATATAAAGTGTGTCCACCTTTCCATTTTTATTATGTAAGAAAAATTCTTTCATAGGTCTATGACATCTTCCCATAAGTATATCATATATTATCTTAAGTTCAGCAAATTTTCTGAATGTATCTTCTAATTCTAAGTTTGCCCAATCCTCTGATTTTAACTGCACAAACAAATTTCTTAGTGACAAACCCTTATTGTACATAGGTCTATATCTTTCAATAAGTGTATGTGCCAATAAACTTAAATTGCCAAGCACTTCATCTCTAAGTGCACTATTTTCTCTAGCTGCACTTACAAATTCATCTACTGTGTCAAACTCAATTATATTGTCATCATCCATAAGTACATACCTATCACCACCTATGTACTCATCATCTGCCTCTATGATACTAAAAGTCATTTAACTGTCCTCCAAACCAACTTTTAATTGATTGTACACACTGTATCTAGTGCATATCCATCACTTTTAATTGCATTAGACATTCTAATTATTGCAAGTGTCTGCATTTTAGCTGCCTGCTCTGCTCCCTCTACAAGTCCTTTCTTTTCATCCCTGCTTAGCCATGGATCTATCAATGTATCAAACTTATCAACAGGTTTAGACACAATTCCTAAATATATGTCTGAGCTATTTTCATCCTCAAAGTCTGCTTTTTCCTTAAATGCCTGAGACAATTTTCCATGAATGTTCTTATTTGACATTATGAAATGATCTTTTAACTCCTGATATATGTCCTCTCTACCTCTAGTAATGACCAGTACCTCTTGTACACTGTTGGTCACATCCATTAACATGGAGTTTATGTCAAAAGGATGATTCTCAATCAATTTATCTACTGCTTCATCTACTGTTTCAGAGTTAGAATCCACTTCCTCATATGCAGATACTAATTTATCTACTGCACTCCTTACTTTTCCCATTAAGAAGTCAACATATTGTTTACAATGTCCAGCAGTCTCAATTAAACTGTCCTCACTACTAAACACCCTAATTCTATTCTCTCCATCCTCTGTCTGTCTAGCAAATTGAAGCACCCCACCTGTCATAACTGCTTTTGTGTATTCATTATTGCTGTGTGTCTCTGCCTTCTTTTCTTCTACCTGACTTACAGGGTTTCCACTTATGTCTCCATTTGTATTTCCACTGACACTCTCACTCACACTGCTGACATTTTCTATCTTTTTAGCTGCCTCTTCTCCATCAAGGTTGCTGAGTGCCTTTTGAAATGCTTTCTTGAATTTACTTACCCCTGCATTAAATTCCCTCTTAGATGTCATGCACTGAATAAACCTTGAACAACTAATTATATTATATGTACACAGTGTTTTACAGCACTGTATCTCCATTACACTCAACTGGTCTGAATCAGCTTTACCTGATCTGTACTCCTCATACTTACTGCCACTTAAACCTTCACTACAAATAATCAACTTGTCAGGTCCAAGTGTATCAAGTACATTCTTTTTAACTCTAAAGTAACTACCTGTTTCATCCTGCTCATACATCAATCTAGCCATGCTTGAGTCATTTTTTATTACGCTAAAGTATTCTGAGATTGTCTCCAAGAACAAGTGTACTGTATACATGAACTTGTAATCTTTCTTTTCTACTGCCTCATCAAACTTCTCCTGTGCAGTATCCCAACCAATCATACTTTTCAGAGTTTCCCCAATGCCAACTGTCCTTGTACATAGATCTATCATATATGCTGGATTTAATCTTAAGTATGTCATAAACTGTTCAATGTCTGAAGCCTCAAATGGTTGTCCGTTATCATCAATCAATGTTCTTCTTTCCTTATCGTATGCACAACTACTCACATTCATAAGTCAATCCTCCTAAATAAAATAAATAAATTTATTATTTATATACCTTTCATGCTAATTATTATGTTAAACCAATTTTTTATATGTGAACAGTAAACCAATTACTATGCTTATCTGTACATGTCCTATCCAATTTTATCCAATGTCTCACATGTTATTGTAGTTTTAATTTCTATCTACTGCATCTCTATTTTTATTATGCATCAGTCATGTTTTATCATTAGCTGATTTCATACATTAGTTCAACCTCTCTTTTATCACCTAATGAACACTTTTTATAAAATTGCTAAATTGAATTTTCACTGTTCTCAATTTTTAGCTACTGCTTATCAAAATTTTCATCACTGTTGAACCTTAATTTTTGACCAATGCATACCCAATTTTTCACCACTGCTTATCACTTTTTCTGGTGCTTCAATTACCTAATTTTTCCCAAAGATTTTTAAAACCCATGCATATACCTTACATGCCAACTTTTTACTGTGTACTCAAACATCACAATATGCTTATTAGATCTAAATCCAATAAGCATATTTCATTCTCTTATGCTAAACTGATTTTCTAGTGTTCATAGCATTCATACTACTGCCCTTTCTTTTATTATGAAAGTGCTTCAAATAATGTGTCTGCCTGACCTGTTTTAAGTTTTCTCTCTGCTTTATCAATAGTGCCATCCATAAAATCATCAATGCTGAACTTTTCAGACAGTTCCAATTTATTGAAGACACCAATCCATTTTCTCTTGATTTTGTTAATTCTCTGAGTGTACCCTGCAATTAAAAACCCAAGTATCACTACTACTGGTATCATGTAATAGCACTTATAAACAATTGCATACACAGCTGCTAAGAGTGCACATGCTGCTGTACCTCTAAGTCCGTATAATGACATCTCTGCTCTGTCAAAGTCACCCAGTGCATCATCGCCAAGCTGTCTCTTCATATTCATGATGTCCTGTAATGCCTGTTTTCTCATGTTGCATTCTCTACACTCACTATCAAGTGTCTGTCCACCGCAAATAGGGCAAATACCCTTTTTATTTTCAAAGTATTCAACTTTTTCTTCAAAGTCCATTCTCATGCTTTTAAGTTGTTTCTTTCTCTTTTTAAGCTGTCTCTTTTCTTTCTTAAGATTGTGTTCCCTCTTTTCAATGTCACTCTCTCTTCTCTTGATGCTCTTCTTACCCATTTCCTTTGCTCCTATGCTTCTTCTTTATGTTCTGCTTGACTCCATCTGCATATGTACCAAATGTCTTATGTATAAACTCAAAAAGCTGTGAAGCATATTCTCTATACTCCACAGCTTTTGCTATGTGCATTCTTTTTATTTCTTTGCTTTGCCAATCTTGATTGTCTTACTCCAAGGTCCATATACATATGAACCATTAGACACCTTCAAATAAGACCTTGCCCTTAAGTAATAAACCTTGTTAGGTTTTATGCCAGCATCCCTACCAAATGTTATTGCACTACCTGCAGTGTATAAACTTTTATGCTTTTTCATATTCTTTGATGTAGAAATCTGCCACTCTGTCTTTTCGCCTAAAAGTAATGACTGATTTTGATATGTACCCATTACACCAAACTTAATTGTAATATAATCTTTCTCTCTGCCTTTTGATCTTACCTCTATTGTAGAAGGAAGTTTAGTGATTTTTCTTACATCTGTATTAAGTTTCATCTTAATGTTAGTAACTCCATGACAATCAAGGTAAATATCCTTATTTTGAGCATAACAAGTATAATAGTATGTACCCTTATTAAGGTAAATGTACCCAACACCTGTCTTTTCATCAATTCTCATTGATGTTTGAAAGTGATAATTTTCATCGAAAATATCAAAACCAACAAATTTCAATGGGTAATCTCCTACATCTGTAAGACTAATCTTAAACCTTACCTGATAATCTTTTGTAAGGTTAAGCTCGTATACTTGTGGATCAGAATAACCACTTTCAACCAGTGTAGTTGTCATACCTCCTATGTTTTTCCAAGGATTTTTCTTGCCCTTACTAGCTGCCTGGACATTCACTGGTAATACAGAACCAATGATTAAACACATTGCTAAGATTATTAGCAATAACGACTTTCTTTTACTTTTCATAATGTTGTTCCTCCTTACTACTTGCTATTTCTTATTTCTCTTTTGCATCAGTTACTACTGTATCTGCCCCTTTAACAGTGACCCAACCATGTTTGTATCGTGCCTCTGCCTCTTTCATTTTAATGTACTCCATCCTCACAATGAAGATCACATTCTCTTTCACTGTACACTCTCAATTTTTCCGCCTCCTCAAATAAACTGCTATTTGCCTTACTTATGTTATTGAGTGTCAATGTGCCTACAAATTATGTCAGTACCTGACACATCATTGCAAGGTCCAAACCAAACATATCCTCCATGTGTCTGTAGCAAGTCTAAATAATCTTTCTCACTGATTATCATCATACTCTCAATGCACTCAACATCATCCATGTCCTCGAGTTTATTATTGTCTACCAGATCTTTAATCACTGCCTCTCTGTCTATTACATTGTTACCATCAATTTCTCCAATGATGTTGTAGCCACCAGCAATGCCATCATAAACCACATTGAGATGTGTCAAATAGAAATTCTTGCTGTTTTTCATTTTAATTGTCCTCCAACTCTTTTTAAATGTTCTTCAACTCTTTGCTTTTGTTATCATCTGAAATGACCAATGCTTCAGCCTCTGCAATTGTACATGCTCTATTTTCAACCAATGCCCTCATAACTTCATCTGCCCTGTTGACCAACTCAAAACTTACTGCTTGATTTGTTTTAGCATATGCATCCTCGATTTCCTTTCTGTCATTTGAAATGACCAAGGTATAATATAAAGATGCTAGTACTATTACTATGCAACCAGTCTCATATCCCAAACCTATAGCTGAAGCAATTAGAGTTGCCAAGGCAATTACTAATATGATAATATATCTTTTATTCACTGCATTGATCTTTTCATCATCTAAACCAGTTGTCTGCTTGTCTAAAATGAACTGCTGTACCTGCTTAATTGACTCTGCTCTATTTATACCCTCGATGTCTCTCTTTTCCTCATTGATGAGCTGTTCAATTACTTCACTGCTTGCTGATATTTCAATCATGTTATCATTCCCTTTCTACTGTCCTTTGTTACGCCTTGCCATTTTTCCTTTGCTCCTTTAACTGCTCATCTCTCTTCTGCAATGCTCTTAAGATCATATAAACTATATAGTGCTAAATCACCAAATCCAAGAATTAAAGGAAGCCCTTGTCCATGTCATGCTTTTCCTCTTTTTATTTATTATATCATATATAATCTACTCTGTCAAACCTGATGCATTGCTTTATTTAGTCACTGCATCCATTTTCTCTATATGGTTCAATTTATTCCACTGTATCATTCTCTTTGTTCAATGTATTCATTAACCATTCTATGTTATTCTCTGTTTTCTCTAAGAGCTTAACCCCTCTTTCCTCCTATGTTGTTATGTTGTTCTATGATGTCTGCTCTTCTCTTTTTCCTCTTTTCTTTCTAAATACTTATGAGCTAAATTATTTGATGTAAAGATTAAACTACCAAGGATTAAGTACCCTAATACTCCAATGACCCAGCTTCTTAAGATTGTGCTTATCAGAAATACTGAAGGTATTAAAATAAACACTGATGTTATCAACCACCTTTCACTGATCTCCCTTGCTTTCCTCTCGGTATCTAACAACTGCTTGTTTAAACTTCTCAACTCTGCAAGCTGTTTATCTTTCTGCTGTGAATCTTTTCTTAACTGTTCATTTTCACTCTGTAACTGCTCTGTTGTTTTATTTTCTATGCTTATTTCTTTTGTTTCTGCGCTGTTTTCTTCAACTCCAATGTTTGCTTTAATCTCTTCCATTTGGCCATCTCTTTCTTTTAAACTGCTTTCCTTTTACTAATACTGTCTTGCCTCAATTTCCTTCATGTCCAATTGACCTTAGGTTTATATGCCATATGATACCACTCACAAGCATCATATACTGTTTTTTTACATGTTAAAGGTTTTATGCCCATTTGCTCCAACTATGTGTGACATAGGATCATCAAAGCCTTTTAACTGTATCTCCTGCTCAGCAAATTCTATAAATGCATATCTATTGGTGTCCAACAATTTCTTTAAGTCACCAATCTTTCCTGCCCTGTACATCACATAACTCATTGACTGATTGCTCTTTATATAGTGCTTTAGCATCAAGTGATCAATGTCCACCATCTCTTTAACTATGTCATCAAGTTTTTTACCTGCATCGTTTAAACCTGAAATTCCAAATGCCATCCGTGTCAAACACAAAATACATATGCATATACATATCACAAATACAACGAAGTTAGCAAATTCCCTATGTATCACTACAGTACTTAGCACTGAAAATAGCACTGCACATACCATTACTGCCAATGTTGTTGCTATATCTTTTGCTATCCTGTTTCCATGTTTATATGCCTTTTTTGCTTTATTGTAGGAGTCTGTCATTTTCTCATCTAGTCCATCCATTTGAACCTCAAAGACAGATATTAACTCTTTTTGCTTATCTACCTGTTTTTTAATGCTCTGTTCCATTCTGTCCTCATTCCCTTTTTATTTGTTTTATGAGTATTGATTACTTTCTATGTTTATCCCTCTTTTATAACATGTTTCTATTTTGTTTCAATTAAAATTTAATAGTATTTAATGCTCTCCTATTTCACATATAAGCTTAATCAATGAATTGATTAAGTATTTCTTAACTGTATACCTGACATCCTCTTTTTGACACTGCTCTCTAGTAAACTCAATAATGTCAAAATACAATTTTCTGTTTGCTTCAAAATATACGTTATGTTTGCAAGCCTCACTCAAGTCATCAAACAATTCATCAATGACCTCTAGTGTAAATGCTGAAGTCTTACCAATTACTTCTGTATGACTATCTTGAGCAACCTTACTGGCTGCTAAACTTAACTTCTGTACTATAATACTAATACTCTGATCTAGACTGTATTCCATGACCTTATTCCCCTACCTTATATGCAAACCCATCAATGCTGCCTTTAGATTTCATTGTTGAGTCAATTTTTAATAGTGTATTGAACTCCTTATTTCCTAGCCTTTCAATACTATTATAATAGTATTTCATAGCATCCTCTATGTCCTCTATTTCAAATGACTGTAATGCTTCAATTGCACCAACTATCACTTCATCACGTATCTCATTTATTTTCAATGCTTTATTTGATGTCTCATATGCCATGATTATTTCAGCTTCAAGCCCATCAGCATCATTTTTAAGTATCTTTCTATTATGAAAGGCAACAAATAAACTAGCTGAAGGTATAATTATCATAAATACTGTTGATAACACTGCTATACATGTTAACATCAGTAGCCCTGTATGTTCCATGTTAATTTTACAACCTGCAAACAATACTCCAATTATGATCAAAATTCCAATTATAATGCTTGTCACACCATTTAATATAATGTCTTTATCCATATCTCTGATGCTTAGCACTCTACTTGTTCTGCATTTTAACTTTCCCTGTATGCATGACATTTGTTTACGAAACTCTTTGAGTTTTTTAATGTTTAACTCCTTTTTATCCACTGCTATGCACCACTTTCAAACCAAAAATTAAAATTATTAAAATACCCTTTCTATGATTTATAAGCCTTTAAACATGTCTAACTACCTGCATAAACCAAAATGAGAGTGCTGACACTACTGCATCAGCACCCTCTTTAGTAATTATTTTTTCTTTACATTGTCAAGTACCTTGAATCCAAAGCCAATAATAATTGAAACCACTGCTATAATAAAAACTCCCAAGTCTATTGCTTTTATTTTTACTATTGTTCCCATGATTATATACGTTGAAAATGTCACAAACACTGCTAAACATATTCTAACAATGTTAGGCACATTTTTCTCTGTGTACATCAACCAAGTCAAGGCGCACAATACAAGTAAAACACCAAAAATCTGTATGATCATTATACCAATCAATGTAAGAAATCCATTCATTTGATGCTTGTCTCCTTTAATTTACTACTCAACAATCTTACAACAATGTGCATAAAGATCATTCACTGTATCAAAGTGTTTGGTATTAAGCTCATTCTCAAAGAACTCTGCATTAACATCAGCATATTCAAGCATGTCATCCATTGCACCACTCTCAACGTCGTCAAGGAAATCCATGATTGTACCATACTCTTTTGTTTCACGCTCACCATTCTCTGTTGAATAATTAAACACTAAATCCTTCATGTCTAAATTCACCCCCCCCCATGTAGTTTCTGCATTAGTAAATGTCTGCTACCTGAGAAAATAACTCTGCATCATAATCTGTCAGGACTACAGACCCATTGTCAGTGCTTTTTAACTTTGTCTTGTGTTCTCCTGCTGCATCAGAAATTACACCTGCGTTCACTCTGTAATCATATGCATCACACATCTTTTCCATAAGCTTGTTCTCCATTGCTGCATAGTCTGCACTCTTTTCTTCAGGCTCAACAATCAGTGTTTCAACACCTGTCAACTTGACAACCTTAGTCAACTTTGTTGCTTTAATGTCATTGCTATTACCTAAGTTGTTTCTGTTACCAATCACTGTCACTCTTACATAGAAGTCTGACAGCTTAGGTTTTGAAACGTTCAATGTTTTTCCATTACACACACCCATTCCTGTAATGACTACACCATTGAGCATGTCAAACCCATCCAATGCATCCTTCAGTTTTCCAAAGAAAGCACCTGCCAAGTTGATCATTGTCTTTACATAGCAGTTTAAACTATCATTAGTGTTGAATATATTTACCTTACGCTCAACCTGAATCTTATTACCTGCCTTTGACTTTCTGTCAAGTTCTACTCTTACTGTACGTGTCTTTTTATTGTTATAATCTGTCAAACTAACCATTACAAATGCATTGAACTTACTTGTGCTATCCACCATGAATTTTTTATCTTTATCAGCAAAAATCTCATAGCCTTCTGTCTCATTGAACAGTGTACCTCTCTTATATGATACATGATCAGATCCAACAATAGTGTCAAACTGCATTTCATCACTAAGCCTGAGAAAACTCCTAACAATGTTGCAGATACCCTTCTTAATGATGTGTCCAGCTGCCGCCTCTTTACAAATGAATGTAGGTACATAAAGTTTATCTGTCTCATCTGTTCCATCAGGACACTCAGCAGTATTTTCATAAGGCATAAACCATGTAATGTATGTATCCTCTCCAATACTGTGTGCTCCAAGTGATTTTGCAAGGTCAATAAGCTTAGGATATCCATACACCTCTTCTAAGGGAGTATGTACTTCCCAACCAAGAAGTTCCCCAGTATTGTTTAGCACCCTGACATAAAACTGTCTATTACTACCATTAGATGTAGCATTTTCTCTTTTAACATTATGTATTCCCATACTTTAATATGTCCTCCCTTTCTTTTTCACTCTGTAATTATTATATCATAAAACTACAACTAATACAATACCTTAAAAAATATAGACGTAATATACTGAATTAGTCCATGTATTACGCCTATACTCTATGCTATCTATTTATTTCTATATTGCTCTCTTAATACCACTGATAAACATAACTCATGAGTGCTATCATCTGCAACCTTAATGATACAGGCATCTCCATCCATGTAAACATTGAAATCAGCACTGCAAACTTGACTGCCACACTTACTATCCTTTTGTTAAATTTTGATTTAACTTTTCATTCTTTCCTTTTTCCACATTTTACCAAATTTTTTACTAAAATTTTTAAAAGCAATGCCTATCTCAAAAATAACCCCACTGCTTATCTAATTTTTAGCCAATGCAATTCTTATTAAAAAACATATGTTGATTTTAATTTTAACTGCACTGTGTTGTATTTTTGTTAGTCACTTGTCTTTTATAACATCGACCTTTCATTTATCATCTAAGATTTACATTTCTATAATTTGTAGAATTTCTCTCTACTGTATACCCATTTTTACACACTGTTGAACCAGTGATGTATAACCGTTTTTCTAGTTATGCTGAGTTCCTGTGAAGGCAATGTCTACAACATTTAGACCAAATTCCATTGCACACGTATTCATATATCTTTCAACCTGCTCATGTGCTTCATCAAGCCTGTTTTTTGGATAGAACTGCATATATGTATCTGTATCAATGTACTTATCAACTAACTTATGTGTCAGATCTGTTAAATATAGCATCTTACCAAGACTACTTAGATCAATTTTGATGTCTGCTGGTCTAAACTCATGGTTATAAAAGTCAGTAGCTGTATGCCTATCACAATTAACATATGACTTTCCTAAGTCCTCCACTGCTCTTGTAAAGTATATCTTACATAAACCCCAGAGTGCCTGCTTTCTCTCATTCATGCTCAACTCTGAAACCAACTGCTTATAAATCACTTCTGTTGCAAAAGAAGTGTATTTCAATCCTTTTTCCTTGCATCCTGATTTGATCATCTGCTCTACTGTAGAACTAAGCTGAGGATTTTCTGAAAGACCAAATGCTAGGATATTGAATCTTATCATCATCTTAAATGTATATTCACAAGATAACTTCTGCATCTCTGTTAGATACTTTTTATCTCCTGAGTCCTTTAATAAAAGTGAAAGAATTGTATACTTCTTATCAAATTCATCATACAATTTCTCAAAGCCTGCATAAATTTCAGAACTGAATCCCCATGTTCGTGGGAGTTCATTCTTTACTGAAAGCAAGCATTTTTCCTCTATACTAGTCATTATCTAGTGTCCTCCTTAATTTTCTCTGTCTCTTACAATTGTTTCAATAATGTCTCTGTATCTTATTCCACTTGCTGTTTTAGCATCTTCTCTGTTCAGACCATAATACTCATATAGATCCTCATCTGTCCATATATGAGTAAATTCATAATCACTGTTAGGAGGTTCAGGCACAAACCTGTAATAATAGTCTGTACAAACTCCTGTAAGCTTACTTATATTCATTAGAACGAAGAATCTTACAAATTTAGTGTTCAAATAACTTGATAATGACTCACATTTTGATTTATCGTCGCTTGCATAAACTTGACATGAGTCTGCTGTGTCATTGCCTTGTCCATCAAAGTTATCATATATGAATACCCTTTGAGTGACCAGTGTATTACCATCTTTTCTAATCATTGTCCTACCATTACCACTGGTCGATAACTTTCTAGCTGTCCAAACCTCATAATGCCCTCCATTGAAAGTAGGCCACTTAAAAGGTTTGTAAGGCATCATATATTCAATTATCTCTTGTCCTAAATTATTCAAACTCTGTTGCTTAATTATCTCTCTTGTACATTCATTATTAAATAATGCCTGCTCATCACATTTGTTAATGACCTTGCACTTGTCAAAGGTGTTTTCCTTATCAACAAGGAAGTATGTAATACCATCACTCTGTGCAACTCTAAACACATTACTGCTTTCAGGATAAAAACACACTGTACTCATATGCTGAACCAGTGTGTCTCTAAATTGACCATAGTTATATCTACTAACTGCTTGTCCATCTCTTTCTGATGTTTGCCACTTAGCAGGAATAATTAGTACCACATATTTACTTGTTAAACCAAACCCTAAAATAGCAAAGTCTATATCCATTCCTTTATTGTAAGGAGGATTTCCTATCACTGCACTAAACTTCATTTCTACTGCTCTACCTTTTCTGCTTTCTGATCTATTTCATTATCCTCTGTATCAGCAGCACTTTTAATGATCTCTACACTTTTCTTCTTGAACTTAACTGTATCCCCCTTGATTATACTCTCATACATATAATCATTTTTACTATAGCCAAGTTCTCTTTCGTATGCTGTTCTTGTATGATCTTTTACATTCTCCAGTGTGAATATCAGAAATGTATTGTCTGCACCTGTATAATGAACGTCTAATACTTTATACTCTGTGCCTACAGTAAATGTTTTTGTCTCTTTCTGTCCAGCTTTAAGTATCTCCCCAATTGTAACATAGTCAGCTTCTGTGCTTTCAGTGTTCTCTGTACTGCTTGTAAATACATCCTCAAGTCCACATCCTACTAAACTTGTACAAAGTACAACTGCACATGTAATTACACTAACCATCTTTGTAACTAACTTATTTTTAACTGTCTTTTTCATTTTAACTTCCCTCTGTTCTTTACTTACTGCTCTTCCTTGTCATGTACAAGTGAATTGAGAATCCAAAAGGCCTCGCTGCTATTGTTGTTCCACATATCAAAGAAAACTCTCATTGTTGGTACTGTCTTTCCATCCACAGTAGTGTTCCCTGTCGTCTTAACAAGGTTATTGATGAAATCATACATTTTCTCAAAGTCAACCCATGATGATTCAACAAATTTGCTCTTGTCAAGCACCTTCCAAACAGGATGCTCTGTATTCTTAACCTCTGTATCTACTTTCTTTTCTGTTGTCTGTTCACTCATTTTATCTGTCCTCCATTTTTCTTTTCTTGTATAAATACTCAGCCAATGTATGCTCATGCGTTTCAGCTGTCCTCTTTTATTCAAAGATGTCTGCCACTTTTCTTACATTGTATAAATGTTCAATCAATGTACCATTTATATCTGATGCAAGACCACCTACCTGCCAAACCTCAAAATAACCAAACTGACTTTTCACAATAAACATATTGCTATCGTCCTTAATCTTGTTTGTAGACGCTGTATGATCTCCTTCATAAAAAGGTGACACATACTCTAAACAATTGATGCTTTTAATTACTTCCTCACCGCTGTTATCAGTATTACTGCCATCATGTGAATGACAATATACTCTACTCCAAATGAGATCTTTCTTATCAACTGTCATATAAACCATTTTTATATGTCCTCCTAGTTCAAAACCTGAATTACCTCAAGTCACAATCTTTCTTTCAAATATATTTATATTTTATCATAAATTAAACATATTGTCCAGCCTATGCCAAACCTTTAATACTCCCTATGTCAGCCAAGTTTTTCTATATGCTTACTATTTTATTAGCTATGTATCTCTCTTCATCCTCTGTCAAACCATATTTCTTACTAAGCATATCATCTATTTCCTCTATGCTTTTATTCCAATCTATGTCACTGTTTTCTGTGAAGTCCTGCATAGGCACATATTTTGAACAGCTGTAACTAAATGAAACCCTGTCTCCTGAAATTCCCATATGTACCAACTCTCTAAACAATTTTGTCTGCACATATTTATATACTGCCTTTGCCTCATACTCTGTATGTACTATAGCAATAATTGAATATGAATTAGTAACTATTTCTCCAGGTCTCACCAGTAATAATGATGTTATCACCTGCTCTGTCTTACCTACCTTACTACCACAGACAACCTTGTATTCATCAATGCCATCTCTTCCTTTAGGTAATGCATTTGTATATTTACAATAGCCATCATGTTTACTATCCATGAATATGACCTTAATATCACTGTCATTCTCTTTATTATCTGTGTATTTTATAATGTCTACTGTCTTATCTGTAAGCATGTAATTTCCATTACTTGCCACACTCCAAATTCTTATGTTTCTTGTCAAATTCCAGGATTCAAAATCTTTATGACTTGTAATCTTACTTACAATACTGTACTCATCTTCATTTGAAATAATGTCATACCCATCTTTTGTAAGTATCGGTTTTATTAAACTCTGTCTTGTCTCGCCATTCTGTGTGCAATCATAAATAAACTCATGTGTGTCATCATTTTTATTCTTGTCCACATGCAGTATTGCTACTGCAACATTTGCATCCTTAAATACCTCTTTCCTAATAGGAAAGTCATGTATATAAACCAACCCATTCTCTACAATGTGATTTCTTACATCCTGAAGTGTATCTCCAACTAACCAATTGTCTTTTGATATAATTACCACATGTCTGTTACTTAACTGCACTGCTAAGTCAATAAAATTCTGATATATGCTTTTGTTTTTATTTTGGTAAGGAGGATTTCCTATAATGACTTCAAATTTCATTAGTATGTACCTCACAGAACATCAACTGTATTACCATATTCATCCTTGCCATCACAAGCATTTAATATTGCTTTAGCATTATTTATCTGTGCAGGTTTGTTAATTTCCTCTGCCTCTTTAGTAGTGTACATATTACCCTCTAAATATGTCTTGAGATAACCTGCACGCTCTTTAGCCACCCTTACTGCTCTTGCATCTCTTTCAATAAGAGGCTTGAGTACATTTTTGTTGATCTTTTCAATAAACTCAACTGTTCTCTCTGTGTCAAATTCCTGCTTGTTTTTAATCATATATGCTAATACTATACTCTCAAATGAACCATCTGTCTTATTTAAGAGATCCTGTAATTTTTCCTTGTCTGACTTCATTATTTTTATGTCCTTTCATTTATTCATCTCTGCTGATATCAAGTCAACTATGTATCTCACTACTTTTATTCTTGCACCTACTCCAATACTCTGTAACCCTAACTCATTTCTTATTGCTTTATTCCAACAATTCAATGGTACATTTATTTTTCCAAAGTCTAATTTACAAGAACCTGATTTATAAACCTCTGCTGCTCCAATCTTACCCAAGTCTGACTTATATTCTAGCACTGCAACTTTCTGATACTCAAAAAGCAGTTTACATAAATCATAGTAGTGAGCCAAATCCAAGTCATATCTGAAATCTAAGCTGTCTCTATTTTTGAAATATGCACCATATGTAATGAACTCTTCATCATCACTTTCAAGCTTGATAAACCTCTCAATGTCGTTCTCCAGTTTATCAAAGCTGTGCAATACCTCATACTTATGATATATACTTTGCAGTGAGCTAATTGCATCTTCCAATATGTCTGCATAATTACAAGCATGTGTAAACTCTTTCATAAATGTGTCTACATCATTTTCTTTCATGCTAACATTTATTAAGTTGTAATGTCCACCATCTAAATGTATATATGCTTTGCTCATTTTTTGCTATGTCCTACATTGCATTAAACATTGCCTGCACTACTCTATCCTTGATATCACTATTTTTAATAATGATGTAATTTCCAGGTCCTAGGTCATATGTGAAATCATCAAAGTTATACTCTGTAACCTCCTGCATTACATTTTTCATTTGAACTGTTCCTCCCAATCTGTACCGTGTTCCAAATAAGGCTCAATGACACTACTTACAAATAATGAGTATTTCAATACTTCAGGTGAGTTGCTAGGTATCTCTGCATTGTCTTTTTCCATTTCCGTTGCTATTATTTCAGATGTCAAACTCAATATAGTGTTAGGCATCATCATTGTATCAAATGCAATTGTTGCATAAGCCTCGCTTTCATCTCCGCTCACTGCCTCACCTAAATCAGGTATTACATCATCAACTACATCCACAATTACAGCAATGCTGTCCATTTCTGTATCTGTGCATTTATAAACTCTGTAGAGACTATACATTGCAATAATGATAGTCTGTAGTGTAACCATTAAAGAAACACTTAACATTCCAAGTGTACTCACACTTGCTTTAGTGAAGTCCAAATCATCAATTGTATGCCCACTATCACTTGTAAGAAACTCTTCTTCCTTAGTGTTACCTGCTTCAACCATGATACCTAACATACTATTGCATGAGTACCTCAAAGTATGAATAAGATGGTCACTCCATTCATGAGGTAAGTTCTCAACTCTTTCAATGATTCCCAGCATATCAGAAATGTATTCCCTGTTTTGCTCTTTGTTCATAACCTCATGCTTAAGTTTAACCAATGCTTCAATGTTGTCTCTGTATTCCTTGATTATTGTCCTGAACTCTTTTGTGTGTCTCAAGGCCAACAATAAATTGTATCTATCATTAGTCACGAGGTATCCATCCTTTTCCTCATCAAGTAGCATCATAACAGAAATGCCTACCTTATCATTTACATCTCTCTCAACTACAACACTCATATTCTATCTCCAATCTATTATTTTACACCTATTATACCACATATGAACCTAAAAAGTCAAGTCAATGCTATTTTGAACTTTTCATAGGTGTATTCAGGTCAAACTTGATTCTACCGCATATGTTCTCAATATATCTCTCTACTGACTCATGATAAATCAGTGATTTAACCACTTCAATAAGGTTGATTAAAATAAATGCTGAGCATGCTAATAATACTCCAATGCTTACCACATAAGCAAGTGTGACATAAACATTTTTCTTCTGTACACCCTCGCCTATTTCTTGCACTCTATGATTTAGGATTGCAATTGCAATAATTGAAAGTATAAAAGCTATTACTGTGTTGTATAAACAACAAACCAGTGCAACTCCTGAAACAGTCATTGCAATTACACCTAAACTGCTTGAATTGCTTTGTCTTTTTCCTCGGTCATTTTCTATCTGCATTGTAACAAACCTCCCATTGTCTATGCCTGTTTACCTATTTCTCTAAATGATATCTCTAAACCTACCTGATTCATAGCCTTTTTAACTATGTCTCTATTACCTGTTGCCTTAAACAATTGAGCATATGTTGTAGCTGCAAGTTCTCTCATAATTATCTCTGTTGCATCACACAATAACTGTCTGTATTCATCTTTCTTTGCAACCCTATTATTATAAGAAAGTATATTATTTACACCAGCGTTGTCAGTTCCATCATACAATGCCCTTGCCAATGTTCTAACTTTTCTATCCCTATTTTCTTTAATGAGTTCTCGTGATTCAGCTATGATGTCTTTAATATCCATTGCTGACAAACTATATTCGGTATTGTCTTTCAGTATTTCTCTAATGTCTAAAGGTGAATAACCAAGTACAGAATACATTATAACATCGAGTCTGTTCACTTCTTTTTCCTTGCCCTTACTTACTGACCTTGTGTACATTCCACAAACAGACTGTCTTGACATTTCTATTCCATACTCACTCTTTAGTACATTTGAAATTTCTCCATAGCTACAACCATTATCTCTAAGCCTTATAATTAAAGCCTTAAGCTCATTCTTACTCATTACTCTGCTCCCAATTTTTTAGTTATTGTTGTTTTAATTCTTACCCCTCCAGGTGATTTCAATGTAACCTCCATTGACATAGTGTCCAATGTGGTTTCTACCTTTTTATCAAATGCCTCTATTGTGATTGGCACATTGTCACTTAATGAATCAACAAAGACCTCACAATAAACATCATATGTATTCTGATAATTTTCTATCTCACTCTTGGTGCATTCCATTTTGTAACCATTGACATTTACAAGCACCTTACTGCTCACAACCACTCTGTAATGCTTAAGTTCACTTTTGTCAATGTTCTTATTTCCAACTTTTACTGTCTTACCTAACATTATCCTGTCCAACTGATCTGATGTAATGATTATTGTCTCAAGTGTAGCCTCCATACTATTAAGTATCTGCTGCTTTTTAGCATATCTTTCAAGCACTTCCAACAAGTCTTTCAATTCTTTATATGCGTCAGATACCAAAACTGCTTTGCTTGAGTCTCCATTTCTGTTGTCAGGGTGATATTTAATCATAAGCCTCTTATATTTTTTCTTAAGTGACCCATGACTTTCTTTTGTTATATCACTGACATTAAACATTTCTAATGCGTCACTAACTTCCATTTATCTGTCCTCTCTATCTTTACTGTTCTAACTACAATTTTAAAATTGTCTTTACAACAAGCACAAGCAGAATAATAATTCCAATTACAACTCCTTTAGACTTGAAAATGTCTCTGCTTATTTCAGCCTCTGCCTTATCTTTTCTTTTGGATGTAATAATTCCAATAACCAATGAAATTAATCCAACAAATAAAAGTACAATACTAATAATCTCTGATGCTCCAATTGCTATCATTGCCAGATCCTCCTATCAAATTTACTAACTTAACATTTCCAATGTAGGGTCAACTACTGTTTTTTCTTTTACTAACATTTCAGCAAGTCTCTCTACTTTATCAAAGTTATCACTTAAACTTGCCTTAACTTCTTTCTCATACTCAAGGAGCATATCATCACAAACTCTTATGGCGTCTGTATCAAATGAATGTTCCAAACCATTATTAACAAGTTTATTAACTGAAACCATATGATCACCAAATGCACAACCACTGTACAGTCCACTAACTAACCTTGTTGCCTCTGCAATGTCTGAACTACAACCCTGTGTATGCTCACCATACTTCAATGTTTCAGCAACCTCTCCTGCAAGTAACATCTTAATTTCATCAATGTATTCAGACTCAAATTTTAACTGATTATCTCCTAATATATCCTGATCAGGTACTGTAACACCGCCCATACCACCTGTATAAGCCATAACACTTACTTTTGCAATAGGTGTTCCAGTCAATAAACCCATGACTGTGTGTCCTGCCTCATGTATTGCACTAATTTCAACATCTCTTTTAGAGGAATGCTCTTTCTTAACTCCCTTAGTGTTTAATCTCATTACTGCTTCATCTACATCACTGTACTTAAGTACTCCTTCTCTTTTATCCATGAAGGAAATCATAACTGCATCACTCAAAGCCTCTTCAATGTCTGCTGCAGTTAAACCTACCAAAAGCTTACTGACTTTTTCTACTGTCACACCTTCCTCTAATTTCTTGTCTTTCAAGTAGAGTTCAACAACATCATCTCTGTCTTTCTTATTTGTTGGAGGTCCAACATAGAATTTTCTATCAAACCTACCAGACCTTAATAATGCAGGATCCAAATCATCCAGTCTGTTAGTAGCTGCAATCACCATTATTCCAGGTGTTCTATTCAATCCATCCATTTTCTGTAACAAAGCATTTACTGTATTAGATGAATCTTTCATGCCAAGTGACTCACCGCCGCCACGCTTACTTCCTAAACTATCAATTTCATCAATGAATATAATACAAGGTGAATTTGCTTCAGCCAATTCCCATAATGCTCTTACTCTAGCTGCTCCAACGCCTACAAACATTTCATTAAAGTCTGAACCACATGTACTAATGAAAGGAACTTTTGCCTCCTTTGCAATCGCTTTTGCTAACAATGTCTTACCTGTTCCAGCAGGTCCATAAAACATAATACCATTGACTGTTCTTGCTCCTGCCTCTGCAACTTTTTTCCAATCAGTGATTGTCTCAACTAAATACCTGACCTCTTCCTTTGTTTCTGTAATGCCCCTTATATCATCAAAGGTTGTTGCATTGTTTTTAGCTTTAAGCAGTGTAAACTTCTTAGTGTTACCACCAACAATTGTACTTGCAATATATAAAGCTAACATTGCTGTTAAAACAATCATAGGTAATGTTGCGACCACATTCATCACTGCTGTAAACATTGTTTTCTTTGTGATTTCAATGTTAGCACCATTTTTCATAAGTGTTTCAACAAAATCATCACTGCCAGGATTCACAAAGCTTAACTGCTTACCCTCTTTCGTAAATGCCACGCCTGATGTCTCATCTTTAGTGATTCTTACTTTTTCAATGTCTCCACTCTTTACTTTCTCAAGCAATGCATTGTAACTGATTGCTCCATCTACTGGTCTAGTGCTCATATAAGCACTTGCCAATGAAAATATCAAATAAGCAACGAGTATAATTCCTATCATAACTTTACTCGGGTTTGTTATCTTCTTTCTTTTTCTCTGTGGCTTGTTTTTTAACTTCTGCTGTTCTGTCATTATCTGTATGCTCCTATAAACTTAATCTCTTTTATTTCTCTGTCTCATTCACATCTGACTCTGTATTGCTCTCACTTGATTCTGTACTCTCTGTAGTGTCAAGGTCAATTCCATTATCATCAGCAAATTTCTGAATAATGTTTTCTAAGTCCTTAACAAGTTCATCCACATACTCATATGCTTCATCACCACTTAATTTATTCAGTGCATCATCGTCATACCATTTCTCATCAAGTGCCCAATCATCTAACTCAATGTAACCATTAGCAATCCAGTTCATGTACTCGCTTTCATTATAAATGATATAACAACAAGCAACAAACGTACTATCTTTTGTTCCAGGCTTACCTGATACTGAAAAACAATAAATTAAATGAGGTTCCCAATTTTTACCAATGGATTCTTTCATTGCATCAATGATTGAATCTCCAACATCATCTGCTAACTTACCATATGCCTTTTTAATTGCATCTGCTCCCTTTAAATCAATTCTGTAGTCATAAACTTTATTCTTGCCATCTGTTAAATCAGTTGTCATTCTATAAAATTTAATGTTATTATCATTCTCTTTCGTAGCATTTACTACATTATTTAATATATCTACAAAACTTACATCCTGTCCAATATTAAACTTCTCACTGTCCTTTGAGTATTTAACACTTGTACCATCTTTTCTGTAAATTGACGAGTAATCTCCTGAAGATGCCTGACCAAAAGCTTCTCCATTCTTATTGTAAATATAAGTGTCATACTTATTATCTCCAACCTGTACCTGAATATATGAATTACTTCCACTAATTTCATTCAAAGCTTCTGTAATTTTATCTCTTGCTGTCTCTGCTTTTTTACCTGTCAATTCCTCATGTGGCTCTGTGTAGGTAGAAATTCCTTTCTTTTCTGTATTCTCTACTACCTCTGTACCACTTTCTGTACTAACTGCCTTATTCTGTTTAGCATTGTGATCCTTAAAAATAACAGAAACAGCAGTAATAAACAGAACTGCAACTAATAAAAAAATCAATGCCTGACTTAATCTTTTACGCTTATCCATTTCTAACCTCCAAATAAATAAATTTTTTATTTATTCTCACTTTATGCTTTCTTTATAAGTATTAACCATTCCACCACTAAGCCATACACAGTTTGAAGTGCCTGCATCCATATTGTTAAATGTCTTATTGAACCTATACATCTCCGAACTCAATAAATCAGCTGTATTTAATATATAAGCTTCAGGCACATTCATACTTATAGGTGACCCATACTCCAATTTACCATGGTGAGAAAGTATCAAATGTTTTAATAAACTCACTGCTTCTCTTTCTCTTTGCAATTGCTCTTCACTTTTTATACCCTCTGCCTCATTTAACTCATTGATTCTATACTCCTGATAACCAAGCTTAAGCTTATAAGCTTCAACGTCTATCATAGAAACACACATTGTAATGTGAGTCTCAAGTGATGCCTTTGTACTGTATTCAGTGGTACCACTTAGTCTATCAACGTTTAATTCTTGTGTCTTTGCTATATCATGAAGTAGCGCCCCGCTTAATAAAAGCTCCTTATTTATAAAGTTAGGTCCATACTTATTTTCCCAAAAATCTGCAATTTGTTCACTCTGTGCAATCACTTCAGCTGTATGTACAAACAATCCACCCAACTGATTGTGATGTAAACTACTTGCTGCTGTCCAAACTGCAAAGTCTCCCCAATTTTCTGTAACTATATTGTAGACCAAATCTTTGTAAATGCTTTCACTAATTATGTTAAATGCTCCTTGAATTATTCTCTGAGCCTCATCCATTCCATCCGCCCAGTCAATAAACTCACCAGGATCCATGTTTACTTCCTCAAAATTGTAAAGTATGCAACTGAAACCCAATGGGTCTTTATCATACTTCTTAACATCTATCGCTGCACAGTATATTTTACCATTCTGCATAGCCTCAATTTCACTGTCTGTTGCTCCAAACTTCTTTGCAGAAATTGAAAAATCTCTGTCCACCATATTTAAACAAATGTATTTAGTGACCTGATCTTTCTGAATCCTAACGTCCACATTTTTAGCCATGAATAAACCAAATACTCTTTCTTGTATATTCGCTGCAAAATCAATTTCTTTAATGTGCTTATATTCCATAATTTACAATGCCTCCTTAAATGTCATACTAGCCAAAAATTTGAATAATATTTAATATACTTTCTCTTAAAAGTAAAGCCATCATTATGGTCTACAAACAAAATAAAAACAGACACAACTTAATCTGCTGTGTCTGTTTTAGTTTTATACTGCTCTTTTATTTTACATCCAAGGCTTCTTCCTTAATTCCTTTGCCCATTCCTTGCCTGCCAGTGTACTTTCAGGATAAAATGGTTCTCCTTTTGACTCTGCTTTCATTCTCCTGTAGTCTACCTCGAACCCTAATGCACCCTCGTAATCAACAATATCTTTCATCTTTTGATTCATGCAGTACTGTGCATATGACTGTGCAATTTTCTGCATGTCATTTACATCTTTTGCAATGAACTCAATATCTACATCAGGTAGTAAAACCTGCATAATAATGCACTCTTTTGCTTTTCCATTGATTTTCTGCACTTTGGTACATTTGATCATAATATGATCACCAAGTACATCAGCAATTCCAATAAAGTCTGTACTTCCTTCAAATGTTGCCCCGGAACATAACCACTGAAACAGGTCTTTTCTTAAACGCCACTGATGACATAAACCATTGTTCGATGCAAATCTCTTTCTTGCATCCTCTGCTTGCCTGTACAGTGCACTCTCTACTTCATCATTTTCAAAGTTGATACTGTGTGTAGCTGCAGCCTCTTTTTCTGCAACACGTCTTTTAATCTCTTCTGAAATGCCTCTCTTAAGTTCCTTAGCAGAATTTAATGCCTCATTTACTTTACCTGCAAAGGCATTAGGTACACCCTCAGGTCTGGTCTTAATTGTATCAACCATACCAAGTAAACTATCAATGATAGTTGATAATGCATCAGCTGACTTATCAAGAATCTTAGCTGCTGTTACATCTTCATTCTCTGCCTCATCTTCATCCTTAATGTTCTCTGCCTGCTTGTCCTCTTTATCGTGACAATGGCAACCTCCTGAACATACATGTCCATTTCCATGTTTACACTTTGTATGCTTTGTTTCCTGCTCTGTCTGCTCACTTTCCTCAAGCAGCTTTGTAAGTGACTCTAATTCCTCTTTAGCCAAGTCTAAAACTTCATTCATCGCTAATCTCTGATTTGCTACTTCAGCTTCATCAGATCTACAATAGTCATTCACTGACTTCTCAATTTCTTTCTTGAGTCTTTCAAGATCTGAAGTAGCCAATCTTTTACAGTCCAATGTATCAAGCAGTTTTTTAACTGCAAATACATTATCAACTAGATCTGTTGTTTTAGCACCTACTGTTTGTGCAATGCCTAAATACATAATCTGTATCGCATCATTGTTAAAAGTCATATGTATTCCTCCTAATTTAATTTATACATATATTATAACACACATATGTCAATACTAAATTGCTTTATACTGTATAGCCTTTTTCATCTGTATCTCTTCACTTTCCTTCTTTGCATCTTTACACACCTGTTGTATCTCCAATCTTAATTTAAGAGGCATTTTCTGATATCCAAGCAGTTGTCTTAAATTTAACCTGAATATGTATTTTCTTATAAAGTCCTCACTCAATTTCTGAAACATTGAGATATAATACCAATCAAGTCTGTCAACTAAACCAGCTGTGTCATAACTATATCTACCAAGTTCTACATTTCCTGTGCTTGATCCAATTCTTGCTTTTGATGTGCCATCACGTGTAAGAAATGTCCTTTTATCACTGTAAATTTCAATTTGATCTGTGCTACATTCATTTCCTGAAGGTGACATATTCTTTTCAATAAGTATCTTCTTTACTTCCTCCAAATCCCCTTCAGGTGTTTCCTTACATACCAGTGAGCAAGTCAAAGCCATCATTCTTTCAATAAACTCACCACTAAGTTGTGAATTTCTACATATAAATGATATGCATACTGCATCAGGTGCCCTTCTTAACATTTCCTCGAGCTCCTCTTCTGTATGAGATGCACATGACCACTTTTTCCAAAATTGAAACCTTTTATTTTCTATTTCCTGTTGCTGTTGCTTATTTTTCATATGTCCTACCTAATTTCTTGATTTCTTAATAAAAAAATTATTTTTTCTTTCTTAGTATTTTAAAGTCTGAAATCATGTTAAACAATACTTCTCTGCGGTTATTATATCCATCCATCAATGTAACTGTCTTTGCAAACATGTTTATCTCTTCTATTACACCAAGTATATCAATATCACATATCCTAAATTTTACTGTATCTCCAGGTAATGCAATGTTCCCATTCTCATTTATAATGCAATTACTTCCTTTTATCATGTCCTATATCCTCTTATTCTATGCTATTTTCCTAAACCAGCTGCTACTTCATCATCTACATAGTAGAACATCTGATTTCCCCTACTGTCGTGACAATTATAATAGTATGCTGAATTGTCAATATAATCAAATGTTGCTCCATCCTTTCCATTGTATCTAATTGAGTTTATCTTTGTAGGTAACACATTACAAGGGCAACCATAAACCACCTGACCTGCTTTAAATACTTTCTTTGCTGTTGCCCTTGTTACTCTAGTAAGTCCATTTACTTTAATCTGATTCATAACCTTTTCCTCCTTGTTATACTCTATCTGAACATGTCATAAACCTTATTTGAACCTGCGTTATGTATTCCAGAGGCTGCTTTGCCAGCCAATGTCAATGCTCCACATGCTAAAAATGCACCTGCACCAGCCAATGTCCAACCTGCTTTTTTCCATCTCTTATCTGCAACTTTATAACTCTTAGGATTAGTTCCCCAACCACCACGTGCAAATAAACCTTTATCAAATGCTTTTGACCTTTTCCAGAACCTGTCTACTCTTCCTACTCTCTTCTCTGAAAACCTAGGATTCTTACTATCTGCAAACTGATCTATCTGAATCCTACATGACTCAAGGTCAAGCAACTCCTCCAAATCATCTACCTGTTGTGCAAATTTCTGTCTGTAGAACCTCTTTGTCTCTGTTGAACCAGCAGGTATAATGCCAAGCATCTGTAACTTCTTTCCTTCCTGAAAGACTTTCCAAACATCATCTACTGTACATCCATACTCTCTAATGATACACTGTGCACCATTCATGTCAATTACTAACTGCTGTAAGTTAGGAAATTTTCTTAAGAGCTGTTTAATACTTACAATGTCCTCTAGTCTTATATCATATTCACCACCAAGAATTGTATTGAGTAATAAAGGCTGCCCGTTTACATTTACCTGAGGGTCTATAATAGCAATTCTAGTGACCATTGATCTACTCTTATATTTCTCTTCTATAGTGTCTAACACTTTATCCCAGCATTTCTTAAACTCAAAGGATGTACCATACCTACATTCGAAGAGCTTTCTCTTAAACTTGTAGAAACCATCAAATTTATTTATTGAGGTCTCAACTACATCATTTGCAGGTATCTCCCAAACCTTAGTTGTACTTCTAGGACTAAATACCAAATTACCTGTGTTATCATATTTATAGAAAGGATCAATATCATCTAATCCCATGTCTACTTTAGACAACTGAATGACCTTCTGCTCTTGAGTCTGTGCATCATCCACATCATCCTTGTTCACAAACCTATCTTCATCAAAGTCTGCTGACCTTTCTCTAAAGTCCTCACCCATGAATGTTTTAACATTGTTAGCCATTGTCTCTGCTATCTTTCTTTCCTCACGTATCTCATCACTAACAATGTCTTTATATCTTTCAAGGTACACGCTCAACTTAGGAGGCATCTGGTCATATTCCAAGTCACAATTCTCTAAATCCTCAAGTATTCCAAGTGCATATTTATGATTATTGTTTTTATCTTCACCGTTGGCAATTGAAACTTTCAATGCATCAGTATAAGTTTTAAGGTCACATGCTCCCTGTGTACAACAATAATGAAAGTTGCTTAACACAACTGATGCTGTGTATAAACCATTCTTACTGTTTTCACCCCTATCCAAATAGTTGAACCTATTTTTTGTTATGTACTTATAAACAATCTTATCATAATACTGTTCGAGCATATACTTATCAAAACCACTGTTCATAAGTTTTTTAGTTGTCATGAACCTCATTGAAGATGCTGCTCTAGCTGCAACTTCCTTTCTTCTCTGTATTTCATTCTGTTCAACAGCGCTATCAGCAAAATCTCTATTACGTCCATCATCAAATGCACTTGCATCCACACCAGATGCAACAGAGTTAATTATATTTTGAAACTGCTCCAAGTCATTCTGTTGCTGTGAAGTAAAACCACTCATGTCAGGTGTTCCTGTTTCAAATGCATTGCTATTTCCATTAAACTCTGTCTCTGCTGAATTATCTGAAGTGCTATCTTCATTTTTACCAAATGAGTTAACTAAATTCATGAATGCATTCAATTCTTTCTGTTTGTCAGAACTTAAACCTGAACTGCCTGAATCTCCTGCACTCCCATTATCCTCTGTATCTGCACCATGTCCTTCCTCTGATTCCTCTTCGTCTGAATCATCAAAGCCCATGTCTGAAAGGATTTCATCTTCATCAATTTCAAAGTCATTTGACTTTTTAGCTGTGCTTGTCTCTTTATCAACAGGTGTATCTTCTTCATCTCCCTGTGACTGAAAATGTTCATGTATGTTCTTTTTTACATTATCCATGTTTACAGATGAGCCAGCAGATGCATAGTTTTCATTTATTGACATGCCAACTGACATATCCCCAATGATGTTACTATCTTTTACCTTGTCAACAAACTTATTACCAATTTTAGATGCCCCATTCTGTAGGTGTTGTCCAAACTTACTTGCTGTATGTTCAGGTTTTTTCTCTGTATCTTCATCTTTACCCATGTTCATTATCATCTGCTGAAACATTTTCAACTGTTTCTGCTGCTCATCTGATAAACCATTCATGTCCATTCTACCAACCCCACTTTCTAAACATTTTCATTCCTATGTTTACTAACTGATTAACCTGTGATCTACTCAAATCATCCCTGCATGACTTAATTACACTGAGTATCAACTGTCTCAACTGTGCATCAGGCATCCTCTGTTTCTGCTGTTGATTATTATTTCCTAGTGATCTACCATTTCTTGAATACCCTGCATTTGCATTGTTATTACCCATGTTAGTATTTCTACTATTCATGCCTGCACTTGCATTTCCTGTGCCCCTGCCATTATTCTCTAATGGTTGATCATCCATATCAAAGTTATAACTATTTATATCAGGCGCACCATTGTTTCCTTCACTGCCCTCAGCCTCTTCTGCTGCTCTTATGTCATCGTCTGACATATCACCTGTGAAGTCCTCAAACATTGACACCTTGTACATACAATCATAAATGTTGTCATACTGAAATAAACCAGGATTATTTGACACAAGATTACTCAAGTAATTAAATGACGAAACCAATACTCCAGCTGGTGTTATTGTTTCTGGTAAACGTCTACCATCATTAACCTGTGCCTGTAATTCAGGTGCAAGTCCATTAAACAAATATTTAACGTATGACTGTAAACCTAAAGGCTTATTTCCCTTGTGTCCATCAAAAGCATCTGTCCAACAATTTTGTGAACCTGCTCCATAATCATCAAAAGGTACTTTAACTCCTCCACCAAGGTCTGTAGTAAACACCTTGAAAGGCTTAAATATGGTTGCATCATCAGACAAACCACTTTCGCCAGTTGCTATCGCCCATTTACCCTTTGCAACCTCATCTTTCCAAGCGTATGAAGTTTGATCACCCCATGTATTAGTTGATACCAATGCTCCTTTACCTACAATCTTTGTAGTTTTCTGTGCAACCTTAAGCATCAAGCTACCAATCTTTGTGTTTCCTGCTCTATTCTGATTCAGCCAGTTATTACTCTGAAAAATTGTAATCAATGTTGTGCTACTATTTCTCAATGCCTTTGTAACAATTGTTTGCCACTGTAAACATCTTGAGTCAACCCATTCCAACCACTGCTTACAGAATAAATAACCAGGATCTTTCTTCCAATTCTTAGGATCCTTAATTTTACCATCTTTCTTTTCAGTAGTTGTAACATTTCCATTTCTATCTGTCTTACTCTCTGTCTTAAAGCACTCTCTTTCTCCTACTGTTTCCATATATGCTTTCATAAGATTTCGTGTAGTCTGTTCCTTAACTGCTGCATCCTCAATCTCGTCAATTACAAACACTGCCCATCTAGGATCTCCACAAGGTAACATCTCCAAATTTTCAGGATTACTTCTCAACAGTATTGCGTCGTGTACAAACTGAAAACCTGAAAGCGTGTAACTTACTTCAAGCAGGTCTTTTCTTGCACCAGGGAACTTACTTCTAAAAGGCCATGACTTATTATCATCCAATGTAGGTATCAATCTTTCCTCTGCATCTCTCAGACTTTTATCACGTACTCCATGTGAGTATTCTTCCAAATGACCAGGAAATGTATTAGAACCACCCTGACAACCATTAAACACTGCTGCGTCTCCAGCATTTTCATCCCATGCTACTTTAGCAAGTGCTGCTCCATTATCAGGCTTACCATCAAAGTAAAAGATGTCACATCCATCTGCCATTGCATTAGTCAATAATGCTGATGTCATAATACCTTTACCAGAGCCAGATGCTCCATATATTGCAACTGAACATTTATCCTTAAAGTTGAAGTTCAGAACTCCACCGTTATTTTTCTCTCCAAGTATTGCATTACTCCAACTAGGTACGTTACCAGACTCAATAATACTGTCAATTACATCTGCTGAGAATGCTGATGATTTATCATAGTCTGCTTTGTCAAGAATTATATCGTACTCCAAAACTCCAGTATTGTTGCCGTTATTCTTTGTAATGACCTCAACTGCCTGACTACTAGCAGAACCTGCATTGAAATAATTTGCAATTTCTTTTCCAATGTATTCTGCATTTAAAGGCATTGCTGAACAAATTTTAATTGTCTTATGACTCTTCTTAGAGTTAGTAATTACTATGATGTTCTTAATACTTGAAGCCATGGTGTTACAAACACTTGTAATGATTGAATCGTTTACACCTGCGTCCTCTACTTTTGCACCAGCATCCAAACAAGCTTGTGCCAAACAATCTGTGACACGCTCTCTCATCCAATTCGTCATGTCTCCAAAATTAGTGATACGTACATCAGAGTGCTTTGCTTTATTATCCAATGCCCACTGTTTCATTTTAGGGTTGATTACAAACATACCTGTCATAAATTCTGTGTGAAGTCTAGGATATAATTGCACATGATCTTTAACGTCTGCAAATTTAGGTGTAGTGTCTTTCCTACCATCTATTCTCTTACCAAAGATCTGTTCTGCCCTTGCAACTGCTGTCTTTGTAACCATGTCATAATTACAACCAGGTGACAAAGGCACTGCACCACATCCTGCAACTCCTATTGCATACATGACTGCACTATAGTATTTCAGGTAATTAGCTTTCTTTCCTAATGCCCTAACATCTTTATCTGATGCTGAATGATTCATTACAAACTTTCTATGACCATCTTTCTGTCTGTCTACTGACAATAAACCTTCGTCTGTCAATACTCCATCAGTTGCAGTTATACCTGAGTAACAAGATGCATACAAATCTGACAGTGACATTACTATACCATTAACTGCTGCTTTTAATGGTGAATTATCAATGTCATTATATATCTCTTTAAACATTTCAAGCTTATCTTTTGCTTCTTGTGTCAATTCCTCTTCTTCAGGCTCATTTTTAATGTTTATTTCTCCATCTGCAAAGTCCTCACTTGATAAGCCCATGCTGTTCAAATCTTCTTCACTGATTTCTAAATTATCAGCAGGGTCATCTTCTGATCCTCCCTCTGACTCTTCTTCATCACCAAACATCTCATTTAATAATGCATCGTCATCATCACCCTCTGTTTCCTCTGACCCATCTTCATCAAATAAACCTTTATTTGCAAATGCTTCCTCTGCGCCAGCATCAAAGTTATCAACAGCTTCCTCTGCAACTTCAGGATCTGCCTGCTCTATACCAAATGTTTGTAATGTACTCTCTACCATTTCAGGTGTAACAGTATCAACAGGTGTAAGTCCTGTATTTTCTGCTATGGTCTTATAAACCATTACATATGTATCAAGTGTCTTTTTACCACTGTTTCTCTGCATTGCCAATGATACAAGTTTATACAAGTTATCATATTTCATAATGTCTGTCATATTTACACTAGATACAACTCCTAAAAACAATGTCCTGTTCATAATTACATTATAACTATTCACATCAGTCACTGTTGCTGTCTTAATGCTAGCTGCACTGGCTAATATGTCATACTTGTTCAACAAGTCGCTTGCAACTTTACCGCTCATATTTGTTGTATAGATGGCTAGCTTTATTTTCTCCAAGTCTGTCATAATAAACCTCTCCTTACTTCCTGATTTCCCTCTATGCTCACTCTTTTTCCTCTATGTTCACTCTTTCTAGTTGATGCTCATCTTATTTCTTAACCTTGAGTCCAGCTATTCTCATAAGCCTATCTCTATTTGCCTTACTTATATTACTAAAGAATCTACTCTTTTCCTGTATTGTCTTTCCATCTAATACAAGTAACAACACATTTGCTTGCTGCCTTTCATCCAAACTGCATATCAGCTTTTCTTCCTCTGACATCTGACTTTCAATAATGTCCTCACTCTCTTTTTCAGTACTGCCATACCTCTTTTGCCTACTGAAGTCTTTTACTTTCTGACTGTATTCAGCAACTAAACCTTTCAAAAACAAGGCATCCAATTTATACTGCTGATCTTTTACATTAAACTCTGTGTTGAGTCCTGCATGAGGTATGTCTGTCCTCATTACAAAACTGTTTGAAGTCTGAATTAAATGCTCATTTAAATCTAACCAGTTGACCTTTTTACTTTCTATGTCTGACATTTTAAAATCAAGGTCCACATTCTTATTTCCCTGATGTGTCAGTATTTCATCCAACCTGCTTACCATAGCAATTAACCTAAGTCTAGGAAATCTTTTCCTAAGCATATCTGAACTTATACCTGTCAAATTACAAAATGCCTGACCTAACTCATGATTCTTAACGCAATTATATTGAGTTCGTGTTGCCACTAACTCTGGTAACATTGACATTAAACCTGAAAAGTAAGGTTTAGCCTCATCACTTGCTAAACATACAGCATAATCTACATAGATCTCTTCTACATTATTTAATGTATAAGGATTTAAGAATACTGAAAAAGGATTTCCCTTAATGCTACAAGATTCAGGCTTCTCTGCTTTTTCTCCTACTGCTTTACTCATACTATACCTGTTCATTTTTTCATTGTACTGCATCTGACCTTTAAGTATGTCAAACAGGTTAACTTCCATCTCTTTTACATAGTAATGCTTACCATCTTTCTTAGCTGTCTTAACTGTTGTATAGTACTGCACTGCCACTCTTTTACCAGTGATCCAAACCTTTCTTACATTAGTAGGTGAGTTATAATTATCTATGCTTCTCTTTTTATAAATTGGACTCTGCTGAGCCTTTTTCAATGACTCCATATTTTCCATAGTGCCAGAAGCATTATCTGTATTGACATACATAATAAACTCATTGTCTCCATCTTTTAACCTAGGTCTATGCAAAGCTTTGTTAATGTAATAATTTAAGGTTTTATATGCCATGACTCTCTAATCCTCCATGCTAAACTTTGTTTTCTCACAGGTTTCTTATATGTCACTATTACCATATCTAATGACATCCACATTTTTGCTACCTGTTGTACTAACCAATTTATCTATGTTGATATTACTACCCTCATAAACCTTTAATGTTTTCAATGCCTTACAGTTTCTAAATGCTGAATATGCCAATGTTTCCAATGTTCTAGGCAATCTTACTTCCTGTAGTTTAGTACAATTCATAAATGCTGCTTTTCCAATAGAGGTGTTTCCATCCATGATTTCTACTCTTTTTAAGTTCTTACATCCCTCAAAGGATGCATCACAAATTTTTCTATTTGCACTACAAATCTTTAATCTTGTAATTCCACTACCTCTAAATGCCTCATCCATTATAAGGGGTGAGTCAAGTACAACACCCTGAACCAATCTAGTACACCCCATAAAAGCCTGTCTGCCAATTATCTTGACACTACCTGCACCCTTATAACTCCTAATGCCGGATTTCTTAAAACATTTGTCAGGAATCTCTGCCAAATCACTATCCATTGCCAAAGTGACTGCACCTATATGAGACTCTTCAAAGCAACCAGGCCCTAATTTTCTTACTGTATATCCAATCTTTACTGTATCTGCTGTACCAATAAATCTACCAAGTCCAACAATAGGTGGTTTAAGGTCTAACTCTATTCCCTTACTGCTTTTAGTCTTCTTTTGCTTAAGCTTGTAAAGCATAACACCAAGGTTATCTACATATGCCTCTGCTGACCATATTTCAGGATCAATTATTGCATCCAAATTAGCTGATTTGCTAACTCCAATACCTGAAGTGAAATAAGTACCAGTGCTAGGCTTGTAAATGCACATATGCCCTTTATCATCCATATATGCATTTAAGAACTTAATGTCCTCAATTCTCTTGTCAAGTCTATTCTCTATATCAGCTATGGTACTATTCTCAATTTTGATAAGTTCACCTGAAATTGACAATGCCATTATATTAAACAAATTCTCCATTGTCTTTTCAATATAGCAATATCCTCTAAACTCTGTGTTATCATCTATTTCTCTACTGCAACACCATACTCCACGACGTGCAGGATTCCAATTTTTCATTGTTGGAATAGTTCCCTTAAGCTCTATATTTGCTATGTTAAGCCACCCATTCTTAAGGTAGCGTCTGAACTCCATATTACCTATGTCCACATAATCTACATTCTGTTCAACACCCAAATCTGTATCTGCTATGAAAAAACCAACCTTGTTATTATTCCTTACCAGAGTGCCTAACACCAATTTCATATGTAAAATACCAACCTTTCATAATATATTAAAATATATTTTCTATTACTTATCGTGCATAATATAGTGTATACCATTATAGTAAAACATGTCGCTCAATAGTCAATAACCCTTGTTTTTCAATGTTCACCTGAAAATAAAAATTAGGTGAATCTATTTATACAATCGTCTAAACAAACCCACCTAAGTATCTCTCTTTTATTTACTATGAAACTTACATTGTTAAAATGCCATTAGCAGGTATCTCTCCTGTATTATTACTTTCCTGCTCTGCCCTTGCTAAACCGGCACTGTCATTTGCTGTGCTGTTTTCTACTTTTGACTGCTCAACTATATCCTCCAGAATCTCATCTGTTGATTTATCCTCTGTATATCCTGAATCACCCTGTAAGTAAACCCCATTAGTTGCAATGTAATCTTGCTTAACGCCACTCACATCTCCTACCATTTCCAAGTAATAAACATGACTGCCCTTAGGAACAAATCCATGGTCATTTATAATGAACTGAAAGCCAATCTGCACAAATGTCCAAAGTATATCATCAATTATCTGACGATTCTCAATATCAACACCACTGATTATCTCGTCCATCACAAGTATTCGTCTACTTCCTGTGATCACAATTAAACTCAATATGCTTAACAGTGACACAATCTCTGCAAGTCCATGACCACTATTGCCCTTAAGACTCCTTGTCTTTCCATTTCCTACAAACAAAATCACATCTAATTGAGGGTACTGATTATTTCTCATACGCTCTTGTAACTTAATCTTACGTGTTGTGTTTTTAAACATACGTGATAGTGCTGTATTTAGGCTTTCTGTTAAAAATCCATATGCCTCACCCACCGCTTCATCACTGACTTTAGTCAATAACTCAATTGCATGTGTTGCAATGTCCAATGCCTCTTTATTGTTCTTGTTGTTTTCCATCAGTGTATTGATTGTTGCAATTAACTGCTCTCTTGCCATTTCAGATGCCCTATTCTGAGATTCAATCTGTTCAACCACACCAATAAACTGCTTTGCCTGTTCCTTTAACTGTGCTGTATCCATTTTTTATATGTCCTTTCCTTAATTTCTATAAGTAATTTTTTAATATAGTTGCATTTGATAACATTACCAATGAAAAGCAAGTCACTGCAAATACACAACATGACACTACTATTAGTCTAAATGGTTTTAGCTGTTCATGCCTATGTCCATATTCAGAAATCACAATGATTGTGAAAATTATTGAAAATAACACAACAAAGAAATAAATGTATAGTCTTGCTTTCCAATTTCCACTTAACACCTTATCTGTACCTTCCTTCTCTTAACTGAGCCAATTTACACATTTTTACTACCTCTCTTTTATCACTTAAACTTCATTTTTAACAATAAAGCTGATTTTCATTCAATGTCCTCTGAGTGCTTATAAAATTTTCAAACTTGTCCACACTCTTATTTTCACCAATGTACCTCAATTTTACTAATGCTTATCATTCCTATTTTCTCATTAAACTCAATTCTTATATGCCCTATTTAACCCCCACTGCATCAAGTTTTTTAGTACCTGTCCTATCTATATGTCTGTGTTTTCCATGTCCTTTTCTCTTACCAAAAAGGTCTGTAATCATAATTTTTATATGTATCTATAAACTCTTGCGCTGTGTATCTCACTGTGTCAAAGTATATTGTATGTACATCACACTCATCAAACAATGCTAAGTCTATCTCTTCCAGTGTACTGGGCAACTTAATTGTTGTTACTCCACTACATTGACATATGTCACTAGGAATTGACCCCAAGTCTCTACAATTTCTAAAGTCCAAAGTTTTAAGTTTATCACAACCAGCAAATGCTCTGTTTCCTATTAAACCAAGTCTACTATCTTTTTCAAAGACCACTTTTTCAAGTCTTGTGTATAATGCAAAAGCACTATTATCAATTACCAATGCATTCTTGTTAATTATAATCTCTTTCAAATAATTTTGACCTGTTTCATTGAAACCAAATATGCTACCTGTATCTCCAACACTTGTAATTTCTTCGATATAACTAGGAATTACAAATTGTTTCAATGCTCCGCCTGAAACGTCTGCTAGCTTACTCACATCCAATGTAAATGTCAAATGTTTCCAAGGCATCACTGCTGTTTCTGTATCTGTAATTAAACTATTTATCTTGTCCAAACCTATACCATTGTATGTACTATTGTTAAGTCTAACTTCATCTTTTCTCTCTGCAATCAGCCTTGAACTAATTGCATCTAAACTTTCTTCCTCTGTCTCAACTATCAAGTCTTTGAACTCATCCACTATATTTCCCATGTCAATCTCCAAATCTACTTGCTAAAACTTAATTTTACCTGCTTAGGGTTCATAAACAAATTTGTATACTCAACATCACTACTGCTGTATTTTGTATTCACAAAGACTTTTGTATATCCATTAGCGCTTGCATCAAACTCTCCTTTGTACTCAATACTTCTTACCATATATTTAGTACCCTTAGCAACCTTGGTCACTCTAAACTTCTTCGCTGAATCATCTCCAAACCCATGAAACCTAGTATTTTCAAGTGTCTGTTCATCAAGTAATTCTCTTAATTCAGAAGCACTAATCTTATTATCATCGTCAAGGTAATCTGTCAAATCAATTACAGGATCGTAGTCTGCAATATCCAACATGTATGTATCTTTTGTAACTGTTGCTGTCAATGTCTTAGCAGGTACAAATTTCTGATACTTCGCTGATTTCTTTGATAACTTAAGCTTTTTAATATTTTCAGTAGATACCTTAATTACCTTTTTAGAGCCACCAACTGTTCCATAGAAGTATGAAACTGCATCTCCCTTGCTGTCCAGCACATCTAACTGTTCTTTTAACTTCAGCACTGTGCCATCTTTATACTTAGTCTTGTCAATCTTACATTTCTTTAAGATTGCTTTTCCACCAACCTCTGTATATAACTCTCCGTTTACAGGCTTATAAACACTCATTGTTTTAGCCTTACTTGCCGCAACTACTGTATCTGCTCCTGCACCAATCACAGTTGCCACTGCAATTACTAAACTCATAAGTCCTGCAACTACTGTCTTAATTACTCTTTTCTTTGCTTCTGATCTCATTCCTCTTTGTCCTCCTACAACTCTTATTGTATTTTTGTCTTTTAAGGTGCCTTTTTCTTTATCCCCCTAAAATAAAAATATTATAAATAATACTTTATTTATTTATATGCATAAGAAAAAAGAGCACAACAAAAATGTCATGCTCTTTCTCTTTATTATGTGTGTCTGTGATTTAACCCTACTGCAAGTTTATTGTAAGTCTACTGCAAATGTGTCAACTAACAAGTGTGTCCTTGCTCCTTTGATTTTTGCATCAAATCTGTAACGTGTCTCACCTGTTCTACCATTGACATTGATTCCTTTTACAGTGATCTTCTTATCTGCCTTTAATGTTTTAAAAGGTATAAATCCCAACAGGTATGTCTGTACACTCTTATTTGTCTTACCAGTTACAGAACTACTGAAATAGAAGTTGTGTCCATCATCCTCATCAAATGCTACATCTGATGTGCAAAGGTATCCAGACTTTGTAACCCATTTCTTATTTCTGTTTGCTCTGTACTTGTATGTACATTTGAAATATCCATTGTCATAGTAAGGAATATAAGCTGATGCCTTTACACTCCTAATTTTACTAGCGCTGAAGATTCTTTTTACATCTGTAACTTCTGAATCAGCAAGACTTGGTGCATCAACAAATGCTGCTCCATTCTTTACCTTAAGTAAATATGTCTTTTTGAGTGTGTACTCCTGAGCTGCCTTTGCTTCAACAGGATTGAAACAAACAACTGAAGTAACTACCATAGCTACTGCAAGCATTACACATGCTACACGCTTAAACAAACCCTTCATTTCTTTCTCCTCCTTTTTTAATTGAATGGTCATATTTATAATTAAGTGAGCATCCAACTTATCATCAGATGCCCACCTTATTATTGAACTGCTTTTCTTAGGCAACTGTTGTGTCAGATGCACTAATCAGAACGTTGATCTTCTTTGTAACTCTCTTACCATAGGCGTTCCTGTAAGTTTTCTTGAATTTCTTATTCAATAAGAAATATGCCTTACCATCCTTTACAATGAGTGACTTAGCTGTAAATGTAAATCTCTTTGAAACACGTCCAATACTATGGCAACCAATGGTATAAATTGTTGCCTTGTCAGACGAAACTGTAAGCATATTGTTGCCCCTAGATACAGGAATGGCTTTGCCATTCTCTACATCTGAAGCATAAACATATCCTGCTACTCCATTCTCCTGTTTTTTGCTGCCTACCTTTTCAAGCCTGAATCTGATTAAAAATCCTGGATCATGTCTAACCAGTGTATTACAGCTTTCAACTGCAACATCATCCACGTATTTTACTGCACTAATGTTCCTTAACTTATAGGTGTCCATACCAATTTGTGCTGATGCGAATATGCCACCACTGATTATAGTACCAATTTTTCCATCTCTTCCACCATTCATAAGAAACAGTACCTCTGCATCTTCCTTTAAAGTGATAGGTCTGGTACTTAATTCTACTGTTGCTGCGCTTACTGGTGTAATGCAACTTAATACCATTACAAGTGCCAATACTAATGCACCAAACATCTTAACCTGTCTTTTCATAATCTCTTTCCTCCTTAATTTTAATCTTTTTACTCAAGGTAAGCATTCTTAACATTTGTAACGTCTTTTGTCCTAATGTATAATGTCTTACCATCGTTACTCTTAATCAGGTAGAATGATCCATCATCTTCTTTTCCATGTAAGGAATCAACTTTACCATAGACCTTATACTCTCTACCCTTTGTGTATGTTTTACCATAAGGCTGTGATACTCTATCCTTATGATAAACTGGCTCATACTCTGTCTCTGTATGCACGTTGCCACGCTTATCTGTCCAAGTATGCTCGTAAGGTTCCCATGTCCAATACTCATACCAGTAGTATGTCTGTGGCTGTGTATAGCCTTTAGCATTGTTTGTCTTGATTACCATTCTCTTAGGATATCCACTCTTCCTAATTGAGAAAGGATCTTTACCTGTTAATACTGTCTCAGGTACAAACACACCTACGTTGGTTTTATACCACTTGCATGGCTCACCTTTGTAACTAAGCTTCTTTCCACCTGCTTTAGAATAGACAGCAACTACAACAATGCTGTCTCCCTTTTTGAACTTAGCCATCTTATCTGATTTAACTGAAGGTGTTCTGTAACCATATGCTCCCTTTTTGAAATACATTGCATCGTTGATTACTTTGCTGCCCTTTGTATCAGGTTTACCATGGTCCTCATCTTTGTTGTCCTGAGTAGCTTTAATGATCTTATCAACTGTAGTTTTTGATTTAGCTACGTTACTACTTTTAGTTGCCTTTGCAGTAACAACTGTAGGATTCACAGTCGCTACACCAGTGACTGTTGTTCCAGCAAGTGCTAATACTGTCATTAAAGTAATTAAACGTTTTTTCATGCCTTTTCCTCCTTAAAGAAATGATTGTTGTTTATTCAAAGGTCACTAACAATTATTTTGTTTTGCCCTCTAAATCATTATCTCGCTGTGTCTTATTTGTCTGTAAGACACTCACTGTATCCTTGAAGCTTGACTCAATTTGAGTTGCTCCATCTCTAATAACTCCTACAACCTTATCCAAAATAGGATTGCTCTCTATAGCTGATCCATCATGATTCTCATAGAACATTTTATGACTTAACTCTGATTGTGCTTGCCCTAAAAATGTGTCTGCACTCAATGAGAAATGTCTTGCCCCATTTATACCATTGCTGATTGCTGTATTTAACTTGTACATATCATCCAAGTCAAGTACTTCCATATGATAATTCTTTGACAATTCAGATTTATCCATAAGTCCTAACTCTTCAGTAACAAAAGCTACATAATTAGCACCAGGTGTATTCACACATTTTTCATATGCCTCATTTCCACATGCTGTTACTATATAAACTCTGCTATTACCCTTAATTGTCACTGAAAACCAATTATCATCAATGTCATCTATACCAAATGCCCCTGTCTTTCTCATCCATTCCTTGAGATACTCATTTTTGTCTGTTTTCAGCTTGTTAATGTCAAGCCACAATTCCCCATGTACACTTGTATTTGTATTGCTTGCAGTAAAGTTTACATCCCCTATGCATCTGCCCAAACCCTCAAGTCCTGTATTTACATTTGCTGTATCTTTGTCCATTTTTTCACTTTCTCCTAACAATTTACCTTTCTGAGCTCACTTACTAACATAGGTCTATGGTAAATATAACCCTGTACAGTTCCAAATCCCAACTGTCTTACTTCTTTAAGCCTCTGTAGTGTCTCTATTCCCTCTACAATTACCTGTAATTTCAATCCATCTACAAGTCTTTTCACATATCTTAACATCTGCTCTTTATTACTCCAATGATCATTTGTAATAAAGGCTCTGTCTATTTTAATAATGTCAAATTCATTGTAAACTAAACACAGTAAAGTCGTCTTGCCTGATCCAAAATCATCTAATGCAATTTTAACATTATTACTATGTAAAGTATCAAGGTTACATTGCACATTCATATTACTAAAGTCTGTCAACTCATTAGCTTCAATCACAATTTGAGATCTTTCCACCCCGTATTTGTCTATTATCTTCAAAATCAATGCCCCAATACCCTTACATGCTAGTGTATTAGGACATAAATTCACACAAACAGGTGCCTTAATACCTACTCCCTTTATTACATTTAATGTCTCTACTAGTACATCTATGTCAAACTGTTTTTCTGTCCCTGTGCTTTGCACACTGTTTAATATGTCCTTAACGTTGTCCATGCCCTTATATCCACGTATCAGAACTTCAATGTATTCTACAGTACCAGTGTCGTAGTTATATATAGGCTGCATGGCTAATTCAGCCCTATGTCTCATACTGCCCCTTTCTATGCGCCTTGTCTTAACATTTTTATTAAATAAAAATAAAATCATATTTTTTACAGAACATGTATAAAATAAGGACTGAACACCATTGTAAGCTATGCCATTTCAGAACTTCTGATTGCTTTAAGTAGTCTAGTACACAGCTTACCATTTACCTCTTTAATTAAAGTATCTGAAGTACCTATCATAACACACGGTTTATTGTGTTTCTCACAGAAACTAATCTCTGCCTTACAGCCTGTACTTGTTCTCCAATCCCCAACTACTAGTGCTATATCACATTCCTCAAGCAGGTCTAAACACAAATTGAGTCCATCTTCATAACTAAGTTCATTATACATAAATCCATAGTTATGCACAGGTGACACTATGCAGAAATTATCCACAATTTCTTTATTATTACATAATGCTTTAATCACCTTTTCAATGTCCTTTGTATTTTCTTCCTTACCTCCACTTGGATGTGAAATGTATAACATTCTCTTTTTCATATCTAATTCCTCTCTTTCTTATTTTTTACATAAAAATAGTGAGTACCTTCAATTACTTTGCAGAGTACTCACTATTAAATCAACCTGTATTATCTTGTTAACATAGCATACTGAACTACATTTAGTGTAGATGCTCTAAATGCCATCTTCTTATCAAGAGGAGTCCTCTCTCCATCCTGTAAGCCTTCTCTTGCACTCATATAAGCTGCCTGCATTTTAGCTGTATCAACCTCTGCAAGTCTAATGCAAGTTAACTCATTTCCAGGTGTACCCTGAACATCAAAGTCTAAAGCAACAAACTCTGTCTTTAACTGACTAAGCATATCCCAAAATACTTTCAATGACACATTAAACTCTTTCTGTGCAAGTGAGTTAGTAGGATCATTGATCTCACTAGGATTTACTCTGTACTTATCAACTACTGATGCAGAAGCACTTCCTGCCTCAATGACTAAATCTAATTCTGTTACTGCCTGATCTGATTCAGTAGGCTCAAACTTAAACTTGATCTTGTCACTTTTTGTTACTGCCAATGCTGACTTAATTGAGTTCTCAAGAAACTCTCTCATAAACATAAGCTGAAAACTCTGATACTGAAGTGAATTATATCTCTCTAATGCACCAATATGAGTTTTACTGCCCTGCGCCATTTCAAACCAGATAGCCAGCTTATCATCCTCTGTATCCATGTACAGTACGCAGTATCTACTCTTAGTGTATAACTGAACTTCATCACTGTTCTTATCAGCACTTGTCTGTCCAAGAATTGAAATAATTGCCTTAGCAATGTTCTGAGGAATGACCACTGATGAGTGCATACGATTTCTTTCATTTGCACAAGCTGCTTCAAATGCTTCATCAGAATAAGTTCCATTCTCTACAAGCTGACCTCTGATCTCATCTAATCTTTCCTGTGTCATATCATATCCCTGAATAGGTACTGCTGTTAAATGAGCAGTGTTAGAAACGAAAATCTTCTGTGTCTTTGTTGACAGATAGATTGCTCTATTCTTTTCTACAGATGTCCTGCTTAAAGCATCTGTCAGCTCGCCAATAATGTAATGGTCTGCTGTCTCTGCTTCAGGGTCAGTAAACAAAGCATCATAGTCCATTCTTGTTAATATAGATGCCTTCATATTTGAACCAGGTTCTACCCAAGCTACATCCATCCTCTTGTTTGCCATTACACGCTGTCCAACAACATTACCCTCTGCATCCTTAGTCTCAACACTTAAGTCTGCCTTAATGACAATGATATTACCAGGTGCATATTCAAACTCAATCTGATCTACCTTAATTGAACCTGAAGGCTGACAATTTGCAATTGCTCTTGATAATGCTTCATATGAAACAACCACTTTACCAAGGTAATCACTATCCTCTAACTCAACGTCAATCTCTTTAATCAGAGACTTATGTCCATCTGAATAGCATACCTTTAATTTCTCCTCACCATCCTCTGTTTTAACAGTGGTCAGCAACACACCAGGAATAGACTTATCTCCACTTGTAAGAGCAGAAATCATATTCATGATGCTTGTAATTTTTGAAATGTCTACTTTCATGTTTCTTATATCTCCTTAAAAATTAAATTTTCAATACCTATCATATTTAAGTGCTTGATTTACTGCCCCATACCAAACAGAGGAGGTAAGGTCATATTCTGAGCTGCTCCCTCATTAGTCTCAACTGCTCCATTCACTGTACTGAACTGAGGTTGAGCTGCTCCAGTAAAAGGAGGAAGCGTGCTATCAGATAAACCATCTGCATTTGTATTTCCTACAGGTGCTGTGCTCTGCTGTATATCTGCTGTATTCTGCTGTACAGGTGTGCTTACCATCTGTGGTGCTCCACTTGTACTTCCTACTGTATTACTATTTGCTCTATTCTGCTCTTCACTTGCAATCTTTGCTAATACTGCATTTCCTGACTGTAAGGTGCTATTGATCTTTGCAACCTCATCATTATACACCTGCTCGATGTTATCCCTTGTGACCTGAATACCTAATTCCTGTGTCAATTGTGCACATAAACTGTCAATCTCATTATTAGTGTATTCGATTTCAGCATTTAATGATGCTGACTGATCTTTGTAAGTCTTAAGTGTACTATTGTACTGTCTTACCTGACTTAAATCAATGCCCTGTAACATTCTTTTTCCTCGCTTTCTTAATAAATTAAAAACCTCTTACTTATATTTTTAAGCCTATCCCAATGCTGTTTTTAATAAATCAATTGCTTTATTTTTGTATTTATCGTCCACATCTTTCATTCCACGTATGATGTCCTCAGGATTACCCACATTTCTGTCATGATTATCCAACTGTTTAACTACGTCTGAAATATCAACCCTCTCTGCTTTCTCAACTTTCTTAGCTTTCTCTTTTTCCTTAGCCTGCAAGTTAAATGAGTCTGCCAGATCCCATAATTCAATATGCTTGATTGATAAATCAATGGCACCATCATCAAATACTGTAATGATTATTATTTGACCCTCTGTGTCCATATATCCTTCTCTATATGAAGGTCTCATCATACAACCAGGGTACATTACCTTTAACTCATGCACATTATCTCCTTTAGCTATGTATCCACTAAAGTCCATTATCTTATGTACATGACCACAAATTAAACAATCTGCACCAAACCATTTCTCAAGGTGATCCAACTCAATTGCTGTACCAAAATTTGCCACCTGTGTACCTGCAAATTTATAAAAGTCATGAGCCACAATAAAGTTTGTGTGCTGATCATCATCCATGATTACTACATCTGAATCCTTTGTCTTTCCATAATCAACCATGCTTATATTTAGACTTCCAAGCATTAAATTAGTTGAAGGTTTTAACAACTTTTTGTTAATGTAATAATCTCTTTCTGTCTGTCCATATCCTGCTACATCATGGTTACCCTTTAACTCATAGTGATTACCATTTGTAAGTTGTTTAATTTCCTCAAGGTAATTATCTACTGCCTCTCTGTACTCAAGTGTACTAAATCTACCATATGAGAAGTCTCCTGCTCCAATCAGATGTGTAAGCTTTTCCTCTTTTACTGTATCAACTATTTTTCCAAAGTAACATAAACTTTCTTTAGCGTAGTCTCTATGAGCCCCATAGTTTTTACTGCATAAGTGAGGATCTCCATAAACACCAGCCTTAGCAACTATATTAGCCATTTACCTGTTCCTCCACTTTCATCATTGTCCAGCATCCTCTCTACATCAAGCTTATCAGCTAATTCCCTAAGTACATCACTCAATGTCTTTATGTTCAATTTACAAGTTTCAGGTCTACACCCAGATTTTATAGGTGCCTTCCAACCACATCCATGTTCATATCCTAATTCCCGTGCAGTTCTAGGATATCCTACAGGACATTCATTGCAGTCATGTATGTTCTGAACTGTTGTCAATGACCCATAAGGTAATGTAATATCAACTCTTATAGTGTTGCCACCATCATCATAGTCTGCTGTTATTGAGTACTCAAAGTCATTACTGTCAATTTGCTGTGTCTGCTTTTCATTAGTGTCCATGTCCACCAATCTCCTCCATCTTGTCTATATCAAAGATTACTGTTTCTCCACATTTTGGACATGTTTCACATGCTACACCACACTGCTTCATATAAACCTCTATCTGATCAATGTAATTTTTTAACTGTCCAACTGTTTCTTGCTTCTGCTTAACTGTATTACATAAACCAATAACTCTGTAAAGTATATTAACTGCTGTCATATGACTATCAGGAATCTCACTGCAACCATTCAATCCCTCTCTGTCCTCAATCATCTTAGTAATGTTATCAAGTCTTGTCTTATATGCCATGACTTTATTTAACTGATCAACCACTACTTCTGAAATTTCAGTTAAATTACTTACATTTACTAACTCTCCTGCCTCTTGCTTTTTAACTTCAAGTCCAGCAATCTTTTTAGCCAAGCTTTCTAACTTAATCACTTTATCTGTATTGATTTCATCGAGTGCATCTACTTCTGATAACATCTGTCTTTCATTTATCTTATCAGATCTTAATTTCAATAATCTGCTAATGTTATTTAAAGTTGATGCTCTCACTTCATTCAGAGGTTGCAAATTAAACCTGTCAATCAAAGCTATTGCACCAAGCTGCTCTTCACAGGCTTCTACTTTTTTCTTAAGTGCAATCACTTTTTCAAGCTTGTCTAATGCTGCCAAACTCTGTGTTAGCCTATCTTTTACAGAGATCAGAGGTTCAACATCCACTGTCCTAATTGCCCTTAACTGAGTGTCGAGTGTTTCAATACTGCTCTCATTCCTAGCAATCTCTGCTTTGTACTCATTGACCTCAATGTTACCCTTCTTAATTGCCTTAGTCAGCTGCTCTACTTTTAATGCATTATACATCACCTTGTAGTTAGTAGAACTAGGTGTAACTACAAACAGTAACTGATCCTCATATGTCCTTACATGTAAGTATTCACCTGTTTCAGGCTCTTCAATTAAACCCATAAGTTTACTTACTTCTGCAGGAAGACCATCTGTTATTTTATTTGTATCCCACACCTTACCATCAGGGTAAACAATTCTATACATATTGATACCTTTATCTTGTTTAATACGTATAATCTCTGTTCCATCTGCAAGGTCAATTTCTACACCAAGCATATCGGTATCATCCCTGATCCAATCCTTTTGCTCACGAGGTGAGTCATGCAAAGCACACATGCTAAATGCCTTAATTACTGAAGTCTTACCTGCCTCATTTGCTCCAAGCAAAGTGATTATTGGTGATTCAGTGAAGTCTATATTTACATCCCCAATGTTTCGGAAATTCTTAATCTTCAAATTCTTCAAAGGACTATATCCATACATAATGTACTCCTTATAAACTATAAGTTGTTTTTAAATAAAAAGGCACAATCCTTAATTAGATTGTGCCTTTCCTTAAACCAGCCTTGCTGTTCCTTAAGCCTGAATGCCTGCTCCTGCAAATACTGCATTAGGATCAGCCGTCTGTGTCGGTGTAGCTGCTCCGGCATCTAATGTAGGCATCTGAACTGTAGGTGTAGGAATACCTGCTCCTGCTGTTTCCATTGTAGGAATGTTAGGAATAGTAGGCATTACAGGAATACCACCATTGCTCTCTACTCCATTAAGGTTTGGTGTAGTAGTTGGTGTAGATACCACATACTCAAGGTATTTAGCATTTGGATTTGTAGCAAGCTCTGCCTGATACTTGTCCCACTGCTCGAACTGCTCTGTAACTACTGCTCTAGCTGCTGTCACTGTCATACCCTTAAGTTCAGGGAATGATTTATCAATGCCATCCCAGTCAAACTTAGAAACATCCTCATTGATCTTATCCACAACACCAGGGTACTTAACAGTAAGTCTGTTGTTAGGAAATACCTGAGTTGTAGTTGACTGACTTACAAGAAGTCGTCTATCATCAACTGAAGGGTACTCAAAGATCATTTCTGATCCAGGAAGTTCAGAACCTGAATTAGCTACCTGCTGCTGAATTTTCTCAATACGACTAGCAGAAAGTTTCATGACTTTCAGATCATATTCAGGAAGTCCGTTGCTGTCAAGGATTTCCTTGCCCTGCTCGTTGAGTCTAAACTTAGCAATAAGCATATACATCTTAAGTGATGCAGCCTGCTGTTTTCTCTCATCTCTGTACTGTCTGCCAACCTCTTCGAGATGTTTCTTTCTCTGATCCCCTGTCAGCTTGCAATTCTCTTCTTCAAGTTCTTTTCTGTAGTTAGCAATAGCCCAAGCGTCAGACACTCTTTCACAGAATGGACATGTACCATCATTAAGTACATTACCTTCCTCATCTGTTCTCTCAATACCTTCAAGGCATGCACACTCCTTGAACTTATTGTCTGCTGTTCTCCAACTATGTGTTGGAACACTAATTGCATTGATTACGTTGACTACTGCTTCTGCACCTGTCTTTTCGTCAACTGTTTTCTTCTGCATTGGAGGAATGTAAACGATATGTCTAGCACCTTTTTCTGCACTGTACTTGATGCTATTGTTACCTGCTGCTTCACGTAAGAAGTTTCTTACGTCACTTACCTGCTTAGAGGCTGATTTCAAAAAACTACTCATAATTGATGTTCTCCTTTTCTCTTAAAAATAATTGTTTTGTCTGTTAAAATTGTTGATTGTTAAACTGTAAAAATTTAGTGTTTGTAATATTTAATTGTAGTTTTTCACTCCCATATATTGTGCAGGATATACGAGAATAATGTATAAAATCGTGTCGTGTGCAGTTCGACACTTTTTTATTAAATTAAATAAATACAATCATTTATATTTCAATGTCTATTTTTAGGTCCACCTAATTTCGACCATTGATACCAAATTAAACCACTTGCTTGAATTTACACCACTGATGTCATTTTCTATCACATCATTGTAATTGATTCTGAAACATTGCTCATACCTTTATGTGTACTGCTCAGCAACCAATCCTTACAAATTCCTAAATACTCCTGAACCCAACTAATGTTATCGTCAGATTCCTTACACATTTCATCAATGTCTTTATATTTTATAAATATGTTCAATGTAATTGAACGATGACATTTCCATCTTTTAGATGCTTTCCTACCAGGTGCATCCCTATCAGGTATCTTAATAATACCATGACTACACCTATCCAACTGTTGCATTATAAAATCAGACCTATGTGTACCACACATAGCAAATGTATTAGGTATCCCTAAACTTCTCACTCTTATAGTGTCTGTAATACCCTCTGTAATAGCTGCCCATCCAACTTTATATGCATATCTGAGATTCTCAAGTCCATACATTGTCTCTCTACGTCTATAATACCTAGCAGTGCCATAGATATATCTTTCATCTGCCTCTGCATTATATCCAACAAGATTAAGTATTTTACCATTTGCATCCTTAATAGGAATAATGTATCTGTTATGAAAGATAGGCTTTTTATTAGTCTCTGAAATTACTCCAAAGTCCTCTAAACTATTTAAGTAAGAAGGTAAAATCATCTCAACTGCATCTCCTATATAGAAAATGTCAGATGATTTTACAATCTCCATAGGAAACCGTCTAAAATCTGCAAACTCCTGTAGTTTGTTATCTCCTGCCCTGACTCTTAACTCATTCACATAGTCTGTTAACCTATCTGTATAATCATTCATTTCTTTTAATGCATTATTCATTTCCATTTCTAGAAGTCCTCTGCATATCCACGTATTTGTCTCTCAACTTCCTTGAGTACCCTAACAGGTGTGTCAATAAACCTGATGATTTCAAATTTATCACCTATGTCTACTGCATCTATACTGTTGCTTTCACCATTGTTCTCTGTCTCTGCTTCTTTTTTCTCTGCCTGCCTCTCAATAGTAAAAGCTTTCTCATAACTTGTCATGTTATTATTGTTATCTAAGTGTAACTTATATCCAATATGCTCTGTAAGGTCTAATAACCAAATGTTATCAATCTTTACAAACTCATGCCCTTCCAACATAAACTACACCTCACTCAAACCTACTTCTTTGATGTATTTATCAAGCTTTCCAGGTCCAAGTACTGAATCAGCCTTGACCTTAATCACATCTACTGCCTGCTCAAGAATTTTCTTACGCTCTGTTAACTTACTCTGTGTAACTATTCCTTTTACTGCCAGATTACAATAAGCAGTGTATTCCATCTGAACCTCAAGTAGTGCGCTAATGAACATTCTTTCAGCACCTGTTACACTATGCTCAAGCTTCACATTTGTAGTTGCCTCTATTACTTCTGTCTCGTAGTCTCTAACTAACACTGTCTTTTTGAACGTAACAGATATGTCATTTGACACTTCTCCAAAAGAGGCACCCATGATGTCATCCATTGACAATGCCTGCATCACATTTTCCTCCAATCATTTTAATTAAATAAATTAAACACTTATTTATAATTATATGCTTAAAGGTTTAACCTCATTTGAGTTACATCACGCCCAGTCACTTCTACAATAGGCTCACCCTCTACGTAGTTTTTATACACCCTGATCTCATCTCCAAAAATGAAATGTCTTAAAAGAGGAATTTCACGCTCCAAGGAGTATTTCTCGCCCATTCCAAATTTTACAAGTCCATCTTTCCTGTACAAATATAATGAGACGTTCTGTTTACTTTCTTTCTTTGAAACTAAACTCTTTAGTGCCTCTCTCTGGAATACTGTGACAGACTGCATTTCACTAAAGTCAAAAATAAAATTACAAGGGTCAATCTTAGATGATTCAGGTAATAACAGTTTTTTAACTGTATCACCTGAAATTGCACCCTGTATATCAGCACTCATCAATTGTTCTTGTTGTTGTACCATCTTCTCATTTACAGAAGGCAGTACAACATTATCATTTGAACTATTAAACAGTTTCATGGTTGCTTCATCCATCTTAATGCACTCCTAACTAACTTATTAAGCAGACCTTCTAAACTACTCTGCTTGTGCTCTATTGTTAATGTCTCCCTGATTCTTTTCCCATTCTGTATCGAAATGTTTCTTTGCCATCAAGGTTTTATACTCTGTCTCAAATTCTGATGCCCTGATGCCCTTTACATACTGACCTGTATATTTCAATATGTTAGCATTATTCAGAAATACTATCTGTAAAGCACCCTCATCATCAGGGTCACACAAATAACCAGTTAAGAAGTCAATCAATGCATCAAGCTTCTTAAAGTATATATTACGTACATCCAAACCACATATATGCTGACCAGGTAAAATACATGCTCCAAATGTAGCAATTAAGTCCTGTACTGAGGATCCAAATAATTTATTACTCTCGTCTATACAAGAGAATACCTGTGCATCTGCACTGTAATCAATGTCTGCTACATCATCCTCTTCTTCATCATCACTGTACTCAACATCAGCATCTGCTTCTGACTTTTCATCAATTGTAGTCTCATTTGCCCTAAACCAATCAGGCTGTGCATCTATGTGATTTTCCTTTAAGAAATCACCAATGTTTAGCTCCAAGAACTGCTGGTCAGTATATTTTGTACCATCAGGAGCTGTATATGCCTTTGCTTCATCCCCACGTCCATAATTGAACTGCAAGTTAATCAAACCACCAATGGCAGGGTGAATATTCTTATGCCAATTCTCTGGGTTTCCAAGGTAATCAGCAACTTTCTTACGTCTGAACTCATAAACTCTATTTTCAAAGTAATCAAGCACTGTATGAGGATCTACATATGTACTGCAATCCTCTCTGTAAATAGGAATGCTCTTTGCTTCATCTGTAAGCTGTTGTAATAATACAGGATGTATTTCAGCCATCTTACCTTTTGCATAGCCCCATGCTTTACCAATACCTGCACCAATATATAATGGAGGATATCCATCCAAATGGAACTGCATATTCTTACCAACATCAGCAAGTACTCTCTGAACATTCAAATGTTGTGCATCAATCTCCATAAGTTGCTCATCATGAATCATGTTAATAATCAATAACTTACCAAGCAAGTTATTTCTTCTGATGTAACTAAAGTTTCTAGCTACGCCAATCTTAAACACATCTGCCGCGCTACCTTGAATGACTGCATTACCTGCCTGTCTCAATGCTCTAGCTTTCTTTGCCTCATTGATCGTTCCATCTGGCTCCTTGAACGAATAGTATCTACGACGCTTAAACTGAGTTTCAGTGTAGCCGTAAACTTGAGCTAATTCCTTGACATTATCAAAGAACTTACGTGTCCTAGGCTGATTCTTGAAGTATGCCTCATATTTCTCTGCTGCCTCATCTCGTGTTTGAGGTGTATTCTTACCTGTCAGCAGAATTGCCAATGATCCTAATCCCATTCCATAAGGAATACCAAAGTTAAATGACTTAGCTGCACTTCTCATAGGTGAAGTCACTGAAGAATAAGGAACGTCATACATCAGTGAAGCCATAAGTGTATGATAATCACTATCAGGGTCACTAAACAATTCAGCAAGTTCTGTATTTCCTGCTAATGCTGTCAGCACACGGTACTCAATCTGTGAGTAGTCAGCATCCAACATTACAAAGCCATCCCTAGGAATAACAATTTTCGTTATCAATTTAGGGTACTGCTGTGCGTTAGGCTTACTGCAGTTATGAACGCATATTTCATTTGCAATGAAGTTATGAAATTCCTCAACCTCCAAGTCATACACATGTCTTTTACCAACAGAACGCTTATCTACAATTTTATGATGATTGTAGCATAAACTTACTCTGTCTGCTCTCACCCATCCATTGTCTTTTGACAAGATTTTATGATCAGGTGTACAAACTAAATTGCCAAACTCATGTGTGCCTTGACTTTGCCATGTAAGTTCAATACAATCCTTAATGCCTTTGTCTAATTTATTAAGTACCTTTCTAATTGCTATATTGCCATCATTATCATAGCAGTATACCATATCCCCAACTTCAATGTCTTTTATTTTCTTATAGCCGCCAACTACAGAAATCAATGCATCCTCATCAATACAACTCATTCTTCCCGTAGCTGTAGAAATCTGACCATAGCTGCTAAAAATAAATCCACCAGGGTACATGAAGTAAGGTAAGTTGTCGAAGAATTTAGTTAACTGTGTATCCTTATCCTTATACTTTGCATACATTCCTGCAACAGGGTACTTAGGTTTTCCATTCTCATCCTTTTCTTTCATGAGTCCTTTATAAACTTTCTTTGCTACAGACATTTTACCCTCTGACAGCGTAGTAGGATACCCAAGCTTATTATAGAACAAGTCAGCAACCTGACCAGGTGCAGATAAGTTTAATACATTGTTTGTATTCTCAGCAATTGCTTTCTTTACCTCTTCTGTTAATGCGGGTATTGTTTCTCTTAACTGTCTTGACCTTGTTTTAGACTGCTCATCTTTCTTATTCTCAAGTAACTCAATTTCATTTCTAACGTTTTTTAACTCATTATACTTGTCCAACTCTTTCTGATCACTGTAACCTACTGTTTGTCTGATTTCAGACTCAATCATAATAAGGTCTGCCTTAGTTTCTTCTCGTGCATTTAAGATTTTTGTCTCATCAATTCTATGTCCATAAAATTCCATATATGCAATAGCACAAGAAACAATAAGTTCAACTGAATACAGATACTCAATTTCCTTATGGTTTTCAACCATATCTTTCTTGTACTTATTAAACAACTGAAATGTAACATCACCATCAGTAGGTGCATATACTCTAGTTCCCTCATATGTCATATAAGAGAAATCAATTTTACTTCCTTTTTTCTTCTTTGCCCCAGCTTTTGTTCGAACTGTACCAGCATCATCCTCTTTCCAATTAGGGAAGAAGTCATCCAATTCCCACTGGTCAATTCCTAATTCCTTCTTAGCCAAGAACTTCAAGGATGATTTCTCACCCCTATTACTTGTTGTACTTCTAAACTTATACATCAGCTGATGCATGATCATTGTATCATCTGAAATGTTAGTATCAATATGATACAGCCATCCTACTTTCCACTCGAATGTACCATTATGAGCCACAAGATGTTTAGTATGTAAGATGTCTCTACATCTTTCCATTAGAATAACATCAGAACCCCATTCACTGTCTGGTGTTGTTCTAATGTAGTTAGCCATAAAACTGTCATCATTTCTCAAGTCTCCTACTGTATATCTTGCTTTAATATTGTTCACAGTAGTTTTTCTTACAGGACTATCAAGATTCTGATATAGATTATCAAACTTTCTATTGAAGCAAGGAAAATAATAAGATACATCATTCTCAACACAGAAGATTATACCTACTAACCTATCTGCCCTAATTTGATTTTCAGGGTTTGCTGCATTATATCTCTCAAGTTCCTTCTTTTTGTCACTGCCAATCTCGCCAAACATGTTGATATGCAAACCTGTTGTCTCTGTATCGTATGCAATGACGCCATTGTATTTATCCAGAAAGCTGAATAATTGTTCTGCTGTTGCATCATCATTAACAATATAGTATTTCTTATTTTTTAACCATGACACGTCTTCTTTTTCAAGTGCAATCTCCTGTACTGAACGCACTTGAACTGCTTCTTCCTCTGTATCTGTTACATTTGTAAAGTCTTTCTTAATCTCTGTCAGTTTTATGTAAGGTATATTTTCAGGAAACTGTGCCTCCTTTATATACTCTAACTCAACTCTCTGCTTATCAGACCTAATAGATGCTCCAACTACCTCACCCATGTACAACTGTATAGAGTATTCCACCTTTACCTTTGTAAATTCATGTGAGTTCATTGCTCCAAGTTCAAAAGGCATTGGTGTATTATTTTTAGAAGTGCAACTCTTTACACCCCTCTTGATCAATAAACCTAATTCCTTTGCCCTGCTGTTATTGTAACTGTAACTACCCGTGCCATCTGTCTTATAAGCTGACACCACTGTACCACAGTTAATTAACAAAATCTCCATATGAGACTTTGTGTAATTCATCAAAACTCCATATGTAACATCGCCAGTTGTAAACTCTCCACGTGTAAACATATCTTTTCTTACTCTCTTTCTTACTTGCTTGCTCTTATTATTTCATGTTTATTCTTTGTTTTTATGTGTATTTTTGTTTTTATATGCTTATTCTTGTATTTTTTATTTAGTCCATTCCAACTATTTCAGGCTTATTTATATTATCTTTCTCAATCTCTGAAATAGTTTTATATGCCATATTTGTAGCACTTAAGTCAATAACATTTTTTGTACCAGTCTCTGATTTCTCAACTACTACAGACTTAACATCATTGACTACCTCTTTTTCATTGCAGTACTTATAGGATTTTTCATGATCTCTAGGTCTACATAAACCAACACCTAATGTAATCTCCATTGTACCACCTGCTCTATAAGGTTCAACTGCCTTATTCATATAACCAGTGTATGCCTTATTTTTCTTAGGGTCTGTGATCCAACCAGCAAGTATACTGTTATCTGTAACTAACATTACATTAGTGAATCCTTTACTCAACATAATGCCCTGCCACTTATAGATACTGTAAAGCGCATGCTCATATGCCTGAATTGCTGAAACAAACTGGTGATTCTTCCATAAAGGAAGTACCCTAGTAACCTTAGCTGCAAGCTGCTTACCCTCATAATCGTAATACATAGCAACTGCAAAGTACCCAAAATTTTTGCCCTTAGGTCTTTTGAAATTGAAGTGACAGTAAATTGTCCTTCCCTGATTAGCTGTCTTACTCATAGTAATATCCTCCATTATCACTACAAAATTGTAATCTGTGGTCGTGTCTTAAATCTACGTCCAAATGCCCTAACCACAATGTCATCAAGTATCTTTGTTTCTATATCAAGGTTATCAATATAACCATTGGTATCACCATCTTTATCTTCCTGCCTATGCAGTCTAAAAGCTACCGTAGTTGGTGATAATGTGAGCATCTCACAAACCAAACCATTCTTCTCACAATTATCAATAATGTTATTACCAACTATTGTATTTGCATACTTACAAGAATATGAGACCACATCTTTGTATCGTGTGCAGTCAAACTCTTTTGTATGAAAGTAATCAGAAATCTTATGTGTTTCATAATACTTGTAAGGTGACTCATCAATCTTAAGTGACTTACTTAATTCAAACATACCATCTTTGTATTTATCAAGTATGCTTGAATCCTCCACTCCAAGTATTCCACAACTAGAAAGTATATTCTCAATACTATCATGTGTCTCTCCAACATCCTGATACATTAACTCAAATGCGATAAGGTCTGCCATATCTCTGTTAATGATCTCCACTAACTTTTCATCTGTACCAAGTTCAATATAATTGCAGGTATCAACTGCATATAATGACTCATTGATAAACTTCAATGGATAAGTGTAAGGTAACCCATCCTTAACACTTGTATTCCAGCACATATCAAATGTACCATTTGCACCTATCTTTCTGCTTAATTTTTTAAGATATGCAATTAAGGTTTTATAGTTAAGTATGTTTCTTTTATTAGTTGCCTCTGTCATTAACTTACTTAGCCTATCAATATCTTTATCAATGAGTTCCTTGTTAAACTTAACTGCAATCTCATCAACTTTCATGTAATTAGCACATAAGTTTGCTTTCGGTGACTTATGTTGAACTAAATGAATCATGTCATATAACCTCCTTTTCTATGCCATTCCATCTGTATTTATATTTTTCTGCTGTCCTTCATTCTCATTCAGAAATGAAGCCCCACTGCCAAATAAACTATTCAACGCTTCTGTTATTTCTTCTGTTGTACCTGCTCCCTCTTCTGTTGTGCTCTTTGTCTGTGTACTAATGTTATCAAAGTCAACTGTAGCTGTACATGCTTTAAGGTAATTGTCTCTGAACTCAACAAACTCTGCAAACATTTTATCATACTGCTCTTTGTTTTCAACAGGTCCAAGCCACTGAATGTCAATGACTCTATTTATATTGAAACAGCGTGCATCCTCAATTGCCATGTCATAAACTGCCACATTTCCATTTCCAATGTTACATCTATTGTCATGTGATGCCAAAACATTGCCCTTATATCCAAACACCATGTTAATGATACTCATACAACGTGTACATAACATCACTCTAAATTCTCCATTCTTCTTAATGAAAATTACAATTCCAAGTTCGAAATTTAATCTACTGTATACTTCAGGATAATTCATGCCTAGTTTCTCCTTTCAAAAACACTTAAAAATTAAATAAATTACTAATTTATATAATAACTAGTCTATCTAGAAATATAAAAAACCCAAACTAACTGCTTAGCCTGGGTTTCTTATATGTATTTTAATATAATTTGATGCTTTTCTGATCACATTTGAATGTTACTTTTCGTACAATTCAACGACTTTTTCTATCCTATCAGCGGAATAGGTATATTCCCTGATGATTTCTACCGCTTTATCAACGCCTGCAACTGTAATTGCTCTTGCAATCATCAGCATTACTGTGTCGTTTGTTTTTTCAATATCATGTATCTCTTTTCTTGATATGCCTAATGCCACTAATATATCTGCATAAGCATCTTGCTTATCATGTATCATTGTCTGTAAACGTACAAACCAAACCTGAAATATGTCCGGACCATATTCATAACGTTTATATTGATAAGTCTTACAAACATCTTCTAGGTCACAATGTTCATCTTCATAAGACAACAATGTTTTCCTATCTGTGATTGTATCAAACAAGGAAAGTTCCTTACCATCAGTATCACTGACTGTTTCTCTGACTATTTCTTTCTCCTGCTCGTACTCTTTTGTTACATGCCTGATTACACAAAACTTAACACAACTTCCTACGTATCCTTCGAGAGATACGATAGCCCCGTCCCTATTAGAACGATCTATGGCTTTTTCTGTATTGTAGTCATCACACCCATATAAGTAACAGAGGATTTCTTCATATATGTCCTCAACGTCTGTAAGCTGTAATGACTTATTCAAACTCTTTGCAATTCCTCGGATTTGACTGTATGTTGACCTTCTATTGTCTAACACATAATCAATCGTTTCTTTTGACCATCCAACAAGTGACTCCTCTTCTTCCTTTAATGGAGAATAAATTATCTCTGACAGACTTGACATACTCATTGGAATTTTACCACCTTTTCAATCCTTTTTAATTTTCAATGCTAACAATATTGAGCAATGATAGATTCGAAAAGACCTTTTGCAGAATTGCTATGTGCAGAGCATCTCAAAATTGAATTAAATGCTGAATAAAAATCAGGATTGTATTCTGCGATCTCTGCGATCTTAGCAAATACTCCTTCAGGCTTGCGTTTCTTCGTTGAAGGCTTAGCTAAACTTGCTAACAAGTCAATGTTTCTAAACACATTCAAAATGTTTACTTGATACTTGTCACATATATCAATGCAAAACTCAATTTGCTCACGCATTGATAACATTTCAGCTGTATCATCTGTTGAATCAGCTGTTGCTGCCATTGCGTATGCTTTTTGAAATTCATCATTGTTATCTTCTACATCTCCACCCTCATTAAAAGATGCAGCTGTAGATGTAATTAATTTGTCTGTACGTTCAACTACTCTTCTTGTACGTGTTTTCACATTACCCTTAGAGTCCAGGACAGGTCTACCATTCTCATCCATTACTTCCTCAATGACCTTTCGTGTCTCTCGTGTCTTACCCTTATAAGACTCAACGACACCTTTCTTATACTTAACGTTCTTTGCATAAAGTTTGATACGTCCTAATACAAACTGCTCAACATTCATTAAACCATGTGTGCCGTAATTCATATCAAAACCATTGCCATCCTCTTCAGACTCAATGATTGAAATATAAACATCCTGTATTAAATCCTCAATCTTATCTGTATCAACTCCTCCAGTGCTACGTATAATCTTTACTACATCCCTGTAGTGTTCCATGATGTAATTGCTTGCCTCCCTGTTTATTTGAGGCTCAACAAGCTTAACCTTTAACCCAAGGTCCACATCTTTACTACTGATTAACATTCCTTAACCTCCATGACTAGCTTAATTAAAGTTATGACCGACATACTTTTAATTTCCTAATTTTTCCACATAACACTATTATATATCCTTCACTAACTATTGTCAATATTTTTGATAAAATTTATGAAAATTCTCTAAATCAAATTTCTATCCCTATTTTAATAATGTATCTTAATAAATAAAATAATGGTATACACCAAAACCATGATGCATACCATTATCCATATATTTACATATAAACAATTTATAAAAACTAGGACTATAAACTGAACATATCAGCATTCACAACTAGTCCAGACTTTTTCTTTTTAGGCTTAGACTTACTTTCTCCACTGCCATCTGACTTACCTTTATTTCCACCAGACTTGCCTACAGGAGCTGCCAAATCTTTGTCAATCACCATGTATCTTGCACAACCACAGCAGTTCATACATTCATGATTAGCTGTTGGCAATGCCCCATCTGTTGTTCTGCCGTACAAACTCATTAACTCTCGTGCCCTAGCTGCTGTCAAACAAGCAAGTTCTCCAAATGATAATGGTGAACTACAAACACCAAATGTATCTTTCTTGAATCCCAGCATTTTACTTAAGCTGCTAATAAACAAATTAGTGCACACCATATCAAGTGTTGTTGATCTGTCTCTAAACATAAGTCTGTCAATCTTAAATCCCTTTGCCTGCTGTAAATAGCCAAGCAGTTCAGCTGGAATTGTATGTGTACTTACCATTTCATCAGTGATATCTACATAAACAAATTTTGCTACATTAGGCATCTCTGACTCAATTAACTGCAATTCGTTTAATAAATTAGGTCCAACTGTTACTTCAGCCAGGTGTGTAGACCACTTGAACTGCTCGTACATCTGTTTCATGTATGCAATCTCTTCTGCACCATAGCTCCCAAATCTGTATCTCACGAAAGGAATATCCTTTTCAATGTTTAATACATTTCCCTCAACCTCAATCCTATTGCTATCACTTACTCCTACATGCTTACAACCTGTTAATACAATGCTTGAAACCATATTATCTTTCCTCTCTTAAATAAAAAATTAAATACCCTTTTAATACAAACATGTCTATCTTACTGCTTATTCTTGATCTTCCTATGTTTAACTGCTTTTCACTATGCTCATTCTTTTTACTCAACTGTATCTATTTTTTCAAATAACTATAATCTTAATCGTTTTCTCATTTTTTCTCAAAACCAAACATTTGTTCTTATAAAAAACCTCTCAAAAATTTTACCCTGACTGCCTATTAAATTTTTCACCACTGCTTATCTCATTTTTGACCTAATGTCGAGAAACAGCGTTCTGAAGTTTCTGAAAACTTCTTCCTTTACCTTAACTTTATCATACAAGATTTACTTTCTTAAAAATTGTAGATTCAGCACCTTAATGTACCATGTTTTTACCCCACTGCATATCAGTATATGCATCTTACTTCATTTCTCTGCTGCTGATACATTAAACCACTCATGCCAACTCTCTTAAATTACTCATGTCTTAACTCTTTCTTATCTTGACTCTCGGCACATTCATGTATCTACTACATGAAGGACCAAGTCCAGTCAAAATACTTTCAGGATCAGTTAATTTCTTTCCACACCTACCGCATTTTCCTACATGATAAACAATCAAATTACCAACTGTTTGCCCTGTAAACAATTTGTTCAACACAAATTCCAGTGATCTTATTTTTACATCAGATGCATTTCCTAAACCTTTACTGCCCTTGTAAAACTTGAATTGATTTAAGCTACTGTTGAAAGCAATTATTCCCTGATACTCCATTCTACCATTATTGCATATGTTCAAATAATATATGTATTCCTCATTTTCATTGTTGCTCTCTTTATTACTCTTTTTCTTTTTCAATGCATATCTGAATTTATCCTTTGTTTTTGTACTGTACAAAATAAACTCTGAATTGCCAGCCAGCATGAAATTCAATGCATTTGATTGTTTAACTTCTCCACCTTCCATGTCTCACTCCTCCAATCTCTAAGGTTTCTTAAGGCTTAACAGGAAAAGTTGCTCTTGCCCTACCCATTAGTTCAGGATCCTCAAATGAAATTGAAATGTTAGATGGTAATTCTGGTAAGCACTTCCAATTTGGTGCAAGCATTCCTCTTTGTACACATGCTTTAATCTTATTCTGATCAAGTTTTCTTATTCCTCTCTGTGTATATGTCTCAATATCACCCTGCTCATTGATTAAAGTAATGATACCACCTACAACTGATATTGCTGTTAAAAATCTTCTCTGTTTCTTTGCCATTTTTTGTGCCTCCTTAACCTCTCAACTTAATGTCATCAATAAACTTGACCTGATCCGCTAATACATTTTCAGTGCCAATTATATTTTTTATCCTGCTCTCTGTCAATACTGACCTTGTACAAACCTCAAACAATGCTTTTTTACATTTGAACTCCTGTACATCATCAGAATCCATTACATTTTTTAATGGTTTCTCCAAAATCATATGCATCAATTCCCAATCTTTCAATGATGTCTTTGATGCCAGTGCTGCCTTTTTTCTAAAAGTAAATTCCTTCACTTTTCCATAAGGTCCATCCTTTCCACCTAGTAAGCCAATCACTTCACCATAGAAGTAATTGATTCCAATAGGTACGATTCCTGCATTTATCAGCATCCTATATTGAATGCACTCCTGAACAATTTTATCTGTCCTATAAACCAAATTCTTTGCACCCATCTCTTCTTCCAGTGTAGACATAATTCTTAAAATCTTCTTACTATTTGTCTTTTCACTTGAAACAGGCTTAGTCAATGCATTTACAAAGTTATCAAGTACATAGTGCTGTATTCCTCTCATGTATTTCTTCAATTCTATTGTACTTAACTCTGAACCCTCATGTCTAAGTCTTATATCATTGATGACGTCCATATACTCATCATAGGACTGATTCATTTTCAACATGAAATACTCTGCACCAGATGACTCAATCTCCAAACCCTGATCCTCGAACAATAACTTAATGAACTCTTTCAAAGTATCTCTGTTCGGAAATGTCAACTCAAAGCAGTTAACTGAATTACTTCCTGCTATGATTCTGTTCCTAAGCCAATCCTTATAAATCATCCAGTCTGTACTGTTTATAACGAGTATACCATTATCACTAGGCTCTTTCATGTATTTTTTCAACTTGTCCAGCTGTTTACCTTTCAATGTATCCAATTCTACCTTACAGAACCACTTACCATTTATACTCTGTACTCCAATTACATCCATGAAGGTATTAAAATCAACTGATGTACCACCTGCACTATCCTCTGCACCATCCTCTTCATCAAAGCCAAACTCTTCAGATAAGGCACTGTCTATTGGAATTGAACCAATGACTTGACTCTCTGTACATATGCTCTTTAACTCATCAGCCACCATGTTATTAAACAAATTATACTTGCCAAACACAAACATTATTCTTGTATTTTCATACACTTCAGTTGTAAGTATATCCTTGAACTTGTACTTCATTATTTAATCACTGCTCCTTTATTTTTTAACTGTCCAAAATTATAATTTAATTTTTTCTTTTTATATATTCAAGCAGTTCACAACTAGTGCTCATATTGAGCTACATGCTTTACTCCTTGTTGTCTAAGTACCCTCTCGTCCAAATAGTAGATCAAGGACATAACTTCATGATTGTAACTTGATGAAAGGTATCCATCAGGGTATCCACGTATTATATCTGCCCTGAATGCCTCTAAATCAAATACACTAAACTTGTTATCTGTATCTATCAATGCATATTCCATAAGCAACTTATGACTACCCCTATAACTAGGGAACAAATGGACAGTTACCACCTTTCCATCCTTTATTGCACTTCTAATTATTGCTGACCTCAATTCCATTGTATCGCCGTACAATAATTCTGAACCTGCAACCAAACTTTTGCATCTGTATATTGGTATAAAATCTGTGTCAAGGCTTTCTCCAATTATATAAGTATCAGCATTTCTCTTGTCTATCATCAAATTTAACTTAAGTCCACAAGAACTAACACTGCCATCAGTACCATCTAAACTGTATGTGCTCACATGAATAAAGTTGTCTATATTTATTTTTCTATTTGTAATTCCATTACAAGCTTGTGATCTATCAGAATTTGCCAGGCCAGCACCTAAACAATACAAGACCTGAACCATTTTAGCTAATGGGCATACTCCAATTTTCAATATGCTAGCATCTTTCAAACTAGTTGTCCTGTTTAATAAACCATTGACTACTAATTCCTTCCCACCAGCCCCATGATATACATTCTCAATCACTATGGTGTCTCTTGTATCTGTAAGTCTATACACTCTTTCAACCTTGTCTGTTTTTATTTTTCCTACTGCCTCACCCAATGTAGTGTACAAACTACTATTGTATAACAATTCTGCTGACTTACTGTCTAGCTGATCTGCTGATTTTATACCCATGCCATAAAACCTATTAGCCAAGCCCTCCAGTTCAACTGTATTTGCCCTAGCATAATTATGACTGTCTTTCATCTTATCCAGCAAGTCTCTCTTTTTATATGTAAGCCAATAGTTAAACCATTCAATTTCACTTTTGTCAAACTTCCTGAAATTATCACTTTCGATAATGCTCCCTCTTTCTCCTAACTTATACTTATCCTTAATCACAAGTGTATCATCTGTAAATTGTCCATATTCAACCTTGAACATATAACCACTTAATATGTCATAAACATTAAATGTGCCCCAGCTGTGAGCTTTATCAGAACGACTGCTTTCTCCATCAAACATGAGTAATGAATCAAAGAAACTGTCCATCATGTTATCTGCATGTGCACACATAGGTATCTTTATTTTTCCTACTGTATATCCCTCTGAATCATATTTTGTGTTATAGTTGCCAATCTCTAAATAAGGTGCTATTGAAAAATGCTCCCTATCAGAATTAAAGTCATTATCTGTTAAGTTAATGAAATCAACTCTTCTAGTCCATGCCATAAACACAATGTTATTGTCACTGTCCACAATGTAAAGTATTCTCAATGAATGTATTGATGCCTTCTCCATATGTCCAGTGACTACTATCAATTTATACTCTGAACTCTTTAGTATTAACCATGGCTTATCAATCACATACTTGCCATCATCTTCATCAGTGCCCTCATTTCCTTTTAACCCTGTAAACTTATCATCCCAATAAGGTATTACTGAATCCTCAAATATGTTCATCACCAAATTACATAAGCATCTAACTTTTTTGTCACTAAATGTAAACCTACCACGTGTTATAGCCCTACCAGATGACATTGCATTTTGACTATTTGCTGTATCCTCCCATTGAGTGCCTACTTCCCTTGCAGGCACCTTAGGGTATCTAAGGTCTACCTCTACAGGACAATTGTCTACATCTTTATCGTACATTGCCAATAATTTATATGCCTGCTTAGCTGAACCTATGTATTTATCACCCAACAATGCCTCATACTCTGTTCCCCTAAGTGTCATATCAATAAGTGCCCTGTCTGACTTATTTTCTTTCTTGCCATATATTTGCTCTAATGCTTCATCTATACTTTCAACAACAATTATAATGTATTGTCTATTTATACTCACTGAAGTACCAAGTGATTTCAATGCCTTCTCATTCTTCCTATGAATAAACAATCTTGTCCTAATGGATTGCTTTCTTTTAGAAAAGCTGAGTGCTTTTATATCAACGTTACTATCAATGATTATATTGTGTATCGCCCGTTCATTCATGCCAAAACACTGTTTATTTACTTTAACAATGTTATTTCTAATAATTACTGTGTCTATCTTTGCATTATTAAATGTCTCTTTATTTAACTCATGCACATTTGGAAATACTCCAAGATCTACTATATCTGTAGTACAGCCAGTAAATGCATTTGCCTGTAAATCTTTAACGTGTGCTAAGTTGATTCCATATTTCTCAATGTCCTCTATGTTTTCAATCTTGTTACAACTATACACCCCATGTCCAAAAACTAAATTATCACTGTCAAACTGTAATTTGCATACGTTTTGATCTATATCTTTAGTAATGGAACCAGAAATTTCACTAAAGCCAGGTCCAATTTCTAGTAATGTATTCTCTGAAAATAGAGGAAACTGTAAACTTAAGAAATTTTTTGCTTGTGTCAAATCAACAAAATCTGCTGTACAATTTACAAAACTGTGTGCCAGTTTTGTTAAATTCGTAGGTAACCCTATTTTATTTAACTGATTACAATTATTGAATGAGTCACTTATTGTAATATACTCTGTATCACCTAAACAAACATTCTGTATAGGTGTATCGCAAAAGCTATTAGTTATTGTGTGTAAGTCACTCGTTTGTGTACCTACTAATCTATTAAGTCCAGTGCACTTATTGAAACTGTTTCCTATTTCACTTGTGTAGTCTGCAATTTTTACATTCATATCTCCCACACACTCATCAAAGCTTTTGTGTATTTCTCTAAATGTGTCTATATCTACTCCAAAGTTAAACTTTGTCTTATTAAAACTTAAATTTGCTGTCCTAAATTTTTTACCGTGCAATCTTAATGTTATATGCTGCTCAAACTTTGTTTTATTAAAGCATTCAACATAATTCTCTACTAGGCTATCTTCAAAATCTATATGCTCTATATTGCAATTATTAAATGCATTACTCATTCCAACACTGCTAGGCAGGTTAGTGTACCCTATGTCCAAATAATATAACCCAGGTGCATCTAAACCACCTACCTTGTAACCATCTACATGTTGAAAATAAACTATATCAAGTCTATCCATTTCATACTCTGTGTCATGTGCATTAGTTGTATATGTCTGTTTATTCGTATACAATGAATCAATTGCTTTAATCTTAGGTCCAAATACTACCTTTCTAAGCTTGTTTGCTCTTTGTCCTATGCATCCTAAATTCACATAGACCACTTCTTTAGGTAAATGTAATACTGTACATTCAGGGTCTATCCTCATTATTTTATATGCATTATCCACATAGCTCTCTATTAAATAGTCCCATCCATTTTTATCCATGTATTTCTTGAATTTAGCAATGTCCCAAACTTCCTTGTCCTCTGCTGTTATCTCAGAACTTTCTATGCCTGTGTTTTCTTTATTGTATGTATCTCCCTTTACTTTCTCATGTGATTGTGAATTTGATTGTGAAGTATAAACCACCTTATATGTATCACTTAAACTTTCTATTGTCGATTTATCCATCACACTGACACTCAATCCTGACTGTGTGTCACATATACATCCTACCTGTCTACCCTCTTTATCGTTGATGACCACAATACAATTCCCATTGTACTTATTAGTGTCTGCGTTTCTAATGATTCCAAAATTATTCCAAAGCCACTCTTTATTCATTACCTGCAACTTATTCTTTTGTAATGCTTCAATCATCTTTTCATAAGGATATCTTTTTATCTCGTTATTCTTATCAATGTCTACAGTCATATAAGCTACTGTATGATTAGAATTATCCATGACATGACTAACTATGTATATATGACTCATCAGTTTTATCCTCCTAAAAAATTAAAAATTAAAATAATTTAATTATTATTGTATATTATGAAGCTATTTCAGCCAAACAAAAACAAAAGGCATGTAGCTTTCACTTGCCACATGCCTTTTACTACTTTTCAGGTCTTTATTTTATTTGTGAATGTCTACACCTACAACCTTTACTGTCAAAGCTGTATCTCTGTATCTGTAAACTTTTCCTTTCTTAACACGACCAGATGTGCAATCTTCCCAATCACCTGCATTGCTCGTGAAAATACTTGCTCTGTTACCCTTAATGTACATAGAAGTGTTATGCAACCACAATCTTCTGTTGATCTTCTCGACTTCTGAATTAAACTTATTATATAATTCAGATGCTTTTGCATATCTTTCTGATGCATTACCAATACTATCCACCTGTGCAATCACTTTTAATATGTCTGCACTTAACAGTGATGTATCACCAGCTTTTGCCATCTGTCTTACCACACTACCAGTTGTCTTTGTCATTTTAGCCGATGTATACTTATCAGTTGCATACTCAATGCTGACCTCTAAAGGCTTATCCCCTGTGCCTGCACCTGCTTCATCTGCGTCTTTGCTCTTTACTACTGATGTCTCTGCTTTACACTCACCTGTATAAATGTCAATGCCTGCTTCTTTTACAGCTGCAAGTGCCTCACTATTCATCATGCCAAACATTCCCCAAACGTGTCTGCCACTTGCAGATGCCACATCGGCATCAGAGAGTTCTGCTCTAGCCTCTTTCATGATTCCTCCCTGAGGACCAAATGCTTTAGCTGCTAATCTAAGCTGTGACTGCTTTTCTATAAGTTCAAGCACCTTATCAGGTGTCAGAATACTGTATGCCCTACGCTTACTTGAAATTAAGTCAATCTTTGAAGTGTCTACCTCATAGAACACAAGTGACTTAGCATCAATTACCTGACTCATTGGCTCAATGATATGCTTATCAGTAATCTTTGTCAATGCAAGTGACTTACCAATCTTGTCAAGTAACTCCTGCTCTCTGTCTGTAGATACTGCAATACCAAGTCTCTTGATGTAGTTATCTCCATTGTTGAAGATCTTCTTTGATCTTGTAACGTAACTTACAATGTTAGTTGAAGCCCCATTGATACAAACAGGAACAATGCCTACTTTCTTAAATGTTGCATTGACATTCATTTTAGCAGGATTAAACTTAGGTAATGGAGATGCAACCTCACCAATTCCCAGAGGTGTGAATCCTTCAACTGATGTATGACCCTCTTTTGTAGTAGCAATGTAATCTTCTGTAGGCAGCTTGATTACTAAACCATTGCATTCAGCAATGAAGTCATACAGTGAAATAATGTCAATTCCTGTCTCAAGTGCACCATTGATACGTGTCTGCTTCTTTGTAGCTGATGACTTAAGTCTCTTAGCCTGTGGTGCATCACCAATAACCTCTGCTGGAAAATCCTCCATCTTAGGTCCATCAGCTTTACCACAAATGTATGAATTTCCTTTGCTTGATGTCCTGATTGCAAAGTTACCAGGCTTAAACCACTTACATAACTGAATCACATTTCCGTATAAGAAGTTGGTTTTTGAACCATCAGGCAGTTCTACCTCAAAACCGTAGTTCTGATTATCCTTAATGTATCTCTTTCTAATGAAAACCTCATTAGATGGAATCTGACTGTACTCATTTCCATTCAACATGTACATAGGAACAGAGTTAATTTTGAACCTGCCTTTCTCAACAATTTTTCCCTGCACCACGCTAATCTGACTGTTGGAAAATTTACCACTGATGATTGCAGCGATTGTCATAGGCTTAATCATCTCTGAATTAGTAAGCCCACCAAAATCACGCTCACGTCCTTTTAACATTAAACCAATTAAACTGCCCTTGCTATCCACAATAGAGCCAGTGATCTTTACTTCATTTCTTGCCATCTCTTTTTCCTCCTACAATTTATACTACTATAATACACTATAAACTCCATTTTGTCAACCAGGGTGTCTATAAAATTTTAATTTTAGGTATATTCAGCTTTTTCTTATATGCTGTCCATCTCTTTCAATGCTTTATAAATGCCTATACCTCTTTTCTCTATAAAGTTCACTCTGCTTTCTTTATTAAGTATTGTTCTTCTTATTAAACCAGCATTGTCCTTCAACCAAAAATAAAGGACACAACATATTATATGCCATGCCCTTTATTCTAAATGCTATTCATTTTTCCAGCACTGTTGTTTACTCAACTTTTACTGATCCAAACTTAGCAACCACTGCCTTAGCATATTCTGTAACTGCACCACTTAAAGGTCCCTCTTCAGGTCTTGCCTTAGGCTTCCAATCTCTACCAAGTTCGATCTTTCCTTCAGTAGAGCTGAAGTCTTTATCATACTTGATCACTGAAACTGCAATGCTCTTTAACTTGTTCTCCACCTTAGCCTGTGCCTTAATAAGTTTCTCAAGTACAGGTAATTCAAAGGCACCATATAAACTGTTAGTGCCCATTCTCTGAATCTTAAGCTGATTCCTTACGTCCTGTCCACCAAACTTAACTGCTTCTGCAATTACATTAGCGTTAGACTGATGTAAAATAGTTGCCAATCTTGACATTTCAGCTGCTGATGTACAAGAAATAATTGCACCAAAGTATTCACTTGACATGCCTACTACCTTACCAAAGAATAATACCTGTGTAGTGATCTTACCCTTAGGTGCCTCTTTTACTGTGCAATCTCTAATTACAAAGTTACCACCAATAGCAGAAACGATGTCTCCATCTTCGGTATGTCTGATCTTACCATTAGAGATCAGCTTGTTTTTAGCCAATGCAACTGTTTCAGCAACAGAGAGCTCTGCTAAACTGCCTGTATTTGTAAATACAGTGTAACCAATCAACTTACCCTTGTTTTCTGCTCTGTTAAGGATGACTGCATGTGCTACACCCTCAACCATACCAGTGTCAGTATTGATGAAGGTATATTTATCTAATGCACCATTAGTTGAAACAATGTTAGATCCCTCAACACTAAGGTTATTAACCTTAATTTTACCCGATTTAATCTCTTTCGCCAGGTCAGCCACACTCATTGTTACTGTCTGATAGTCAGAAGAAATCAATGTATAAGCACTAATGTTATCTTTTGACTTTCCCTGCTTAGTAATCATAGTAAATGTCCTCATTGCCTTTTCTCTCCTTTACATAATTATTTTATAATTTAATAAATTATATTTCTTATTCATTTTCACGTCTGTGCAAATGTATTATTATTAGTACACCTATGTATTGTGCTTCAACATCCCCAAGTATTTATGCAACCTATACACAATATACTTTTTAATTATATCTGCCCTAGCAGGCGACATTAAACGCAAAGTAGGTTCTATATCATTCAAAATGTCAATTGTTTTACTTGCTATGTTAAAATTGATGTTATCCAGTGTATCTATTGTTGCTACCTGTCCATCATGCTTTTTATCTATTGTATAAGAATTATTGAAGATCTCACCCACTTTATATTTGCTAGCCAAAGCAAATAATAATGGTACATTTGATAATAAACTTGCACCATTATCAAATAGAGGTGCTCCTGAAAATTCTCCTTTAGTATTTCTAAGCATATGCACATTTCCATAATGTCTATCACTATTTCCAATAATAGCATCAAACAGAAACATAGTGTCTATGTAATATTTAGGAAGTAACTCATACATAATTTCTTTATTTGTGACCTTATGTTCACTTATTACATTCCTTGCCCTCTTAACTTCTGCTACTGAAGTGATTGAACACCCTTTCCTGTCTATCTTTTCACAAATACTTGCATACTTACAATTCAGCAAGTCTCCACCAAACACTCTGTTGATTTCATCTGTCTTGATTAGGTCATATTCCAGAACATCAATGCCTAGGTCTCTACCAATTATGTATGCCAGCTTTTCTCCAAATGGTTCAGTATTAAACAAACTGTTTCCTTTTATAAGGAAGATTCTTCCTGTTAACCTGTCTCTAACCCACAATTTAGGTAACTGACCACCATTTGCATGTGATCTCCTGAAATCTTGAAATTCCAATTCCATTCCTTTATACTCTATTATTTTCGCCATATGTATTTATCCTCATCTCTCACGCCTATACTATTATAAGGGTAATGACTCTCTCCCAACTGTCCTCTAATCGATTCAGTATGGTATCTATCTGTATCCTTGTATACTAACCAATATGGGTCTGTAACAACAGAACATCTAGTGATCTCTGCTATTTTATCAACGTCATATTTTTTAAGACCAAGCTCTCTAAGTAGCTTTCTACTGTTCAATCTGTTCTTAGGAAATACCCTCTCCTTTTTCCAAGCAGTTATGACCTCATTCATGTCTGTTCCATTGTCTAAACCAAGTTCAAATATATAAGGCAACCACTGCTTATGTATATTGTCGTTGAGTTTTAATACAAGCTTACCATTTTCATCATGAAAGGTACCTAACTCAAGTCCATCATACATAATAGCTATCATCCTACAAGTCCTCCAAACTCTGTCATGCTCTTCCAAACCTTAGCCACTGCATCAGCAGCTTTGAAGTACATCTTATACATATCATCGCGAGTCAGCTTTAATTTATCTATGTAATTATCTACCCTCTTCCAATTAGCTTCTTCATATGCTTTCACTAAGTTTAGAAGCATACCACCATCACCCTCTCTGTATATGATAGCATCTTCTATTGTCTCACTTAAATTCAACTGGCTCATCTCTTTATCAATAGTGTTTCCTGTCAATATATCCAAAGCAGAAAATAAACCAATCATGTAAGCATCATCGCTTTTAACTGAACATTTCTTTGATTTCTTTGCAATCTCTTCACAGAACACTGCTCTATGATAAGAAGTCTTAAGTAACTCTTCTGAAGCATTGTCATTCCTTACAAACTTTAATAAGAATATCCATCTTTTCAACGATGATAAACCTATTCTTACTACTGCATCTCTCACTTTTTCTATACGTGTCCTAGCCCCATAATACACTGAATTAGACAATCTAATTACCTGTGCTGACATTAAAGAATCATGTGCGATTGCTTTTGCAATGTCATCTATTGATGCCTCCTCATTGTTTATCAGTGCAATTACCTCAATGAAGTTTACATCTGAGTGTGAGTTACAATCAATCTGAATGCTTGTCTCTTCTCCAATGTATTTACCCTCATATAAGTCAACGCCTGATGTTTCTGCCATCATGTAATCTTCAGAAGTATCAACGTTATAAGCCAACAACTTACCCTGCATACTTCCTTTTTTAATGATTTTATTAGGCAGACCATGAATATCTATCTTAACAATGTCAGCAAGGATGTTTGCCATTGTAGCAAACTCATCTTCCTTATTCAATTCAATAATAATTTTATATCCACTATCTTTTAATGAGCTGATTATCTCTATTTTTTCCTTGTCATTTAAACAATTATTATTGAACTGAAAATAAACTGAATGTGTGTCCAAACACAACAGCTTGTTCTTATTTTCTTTAGTAATGTTATACTCTTTAACCTCAAGTATAGTAGGTATATTTGCCAAGGCATCCTCAGGATCATACCTCTGTATAATGTTAGAAATAAGTGTCTCCAATTGATTTCCACTGTTATCTTCGCTATACTTTAAGTCATTTGCGAATAATTTCTTGTTAAGTTCCCTTACAGGTTGTCTAGTTACGTATGCTTCCATGTACTCCACCTCATAATCAAAAATAAAATTAAATCTTAATTTTTATAAATATAGTGCACAAAAAATGGCATAGCATCAGATACCAATGCTACACCATTTTTATACTCTATGTCTTATTTTATTTTAGAAGTCATATTCATCATCAATGTCCTCTTCAAATATATTCATGTTGGAAATGAACAACTCTTCGCCTTTCAATGCATCTTCAGCTGTCTTACCTGCCATTGTGTATACTGTCTTATACTCTTTCATATAGCAAGGTGTTCCATACACTGTATTACCTGAAAATAACTTACGTACAAGCACTGAATCATCATATGTAACAAACCATTTAGCATGCATACTCTTTGTAAACTCTGCAAAATGTTGATGAGGAAAACCATGATGTGTACTGCCACCCTTACCATATAACCCTGATCCCTCTTGAGCTGCATATGGTGGATCTAAGAAAATAAAGCTATCATTCGGTGACTCTTCAGCATACTTCATTGTATCCTCGAATGATACATTGTATAACTCAATTCTCTGTAAAAGCCTATGAGCATCATAAATGACATTCAACTTATCTAGCTTAAAATCACAGAACTGATCCTTACTTAATGAACCTGCATCACCCATTCCACTGAAACTGATCTTATTTACTAAAAGCATACGTGCTGCTCTTTCTTCAAGTGTCATTTGAGTGGTATCAACTGTCTCTGCCCAATCCCAAAAGTCTTTACCCTCTTTACATGCCAGATTATATAATGCAATGTTATCTCTAATAATTTGCTTATCTGCTTCTGTCATGTCTGACTTCTCAAAGTCTTTGTTCTCTCCATTATCATTGATGTAACTTCTTGCAATTCCTCCAACAAACCCAGAGTCATGTACTGCACTCTGATGAGGACACCACTTGTTAAACATGTTAGTTGCAATCTCAATCACTGCATCAGGATTTTGTTTAATGCCCATCCACATTGACCACATCTCTGTATACAGGTCTCCGCCAATCATTCTTTCAAGCTTACTAAATCTTCCATCGTCTGCAATTGATAAACTAACTGATCCACCACCAAAGAAAGGCTCTACAAAAGTTTTCATATCTAATGGAAAGTATTCAATCATATCAGGTATGAACTTCCATTTTGCTCCAGGGTAACTTACTACAGGCTGTGCCATTTTAATTTTCCTCCTTGTATTTCCTATTTATATAGTGTTCACAACTTGAACCTCTTGTGACTCTATTTACTTTATTAGTGACCACTGTATAATAACAAGTGTTCAACTTTCTATCTCTGTAAAAACAATTCCTACAATCCTCACCAACAATTCCTGTACATTCAACTTTTTCTAGTGCCTTTAACTGCTCTCTTCTAAGTATCCCATACTCAATGTCAAATGTATCTTCCATTAACTCATCTAAACCTTTCATTTGTTCAGGTGTTATGACCTTTTGATTAGGTGCTTTCTCTTTTACTTCCTCTGTGTCTGCTTCTTTCTCATCTGTCTTTGATTTTTTCTCCAAGCCTAAAGCCTTACGTCTGTATGTGTAATAATATGTCTTTGCTGTTCCAATACCTACACCTAACTCATCACTAATGTCATGATAATTTCCACCTGCTCTAATAATTTCAAATACAATCTCTTTCTTTAATTTCTGTGTCTTATCTGAATTATGCTTACTGTGTTTATTTACATCCTGCTGTTCATCTTTACTATTATCAGTGACCTCTAAACACTTACTCTGCTTATCTCCAACCTCTTGTGTGTCTGTCTCTTTCTCCACTGTAATGGACTCTTCATTCTTAACTTCAGTTTTATTTTCTAATGTACACTCTGTGCTGTCCGGCTTATTTACAATCTCTGCCTCCTCTATCTTAATCTCTGTCTGTTGCTGCTGTACATCAAGTTCTTCGATGACCTTGCCCTTTTTATCAACTGTACAATCTTTGATTTTCTGTGATGTCCTCTTAGTTGCTAGCTTCAACATATTTTTAATCTTGTCAGCACATTTCCTGCATAAGTCATAATGCTCATTGTCCAAGTACATTGAAACATAATCACCATCATTCAGCTTTTTACCACAATGTTCATTATCACAAACTATGTAACTTACTTTCATTTCTAAACTCCTATCTTTATGAGCTTATGCTGTGTCTCATAAGCTTCTGTGTTTATCAGTTCTTTTACTTTTTCTTTTAAATACTTCTCTGCTGATCTTGTATCAACCTTATCCATTGAAATAAGTAAGTCTACATTATCCAATGCTTCATATAACTTAATTTTTACGTCTACCTTTAATTTTGCATCTGCCATGATACTTTTTTCTAAGTTAACCCTATAAATATTAAGTTTAATTATATCTTTGTCACTGTTGAGTTTTTCCTCTACTTGGTCATTCTTCTCAACAAACTGTGTTTTTGTTTCTTGTCCACGTATAAAGTAATTATATAGAAAATTAATTGCCTCATCTTTAGTGACCTTGTTTCCTGACATTCTTGAAGCATATGCCATGTGAAGATTTATAATGTTTCCACCAACTCCACAACCGAAACAATAAAAACTCTCTGTGTCCTCATAGTACCTAAAGGATGGTGTGTCCTCATCATGTAAAGGGCAACAGGCTCTTGGATCTCTGTCAAAATTAACAGGATAAACATCATAATACCCATCCAACTGAGGAACAATTATTCTATAAAAGTACATTGGAATGGTTACATTTTTCAGCACTGCTCTTCTCATTTCATCAGTTGCTGACTCTTTTTTAATGTATGTACCGTTTCCAGTTGTATTTGTGTCTCTTATAAACTTACCCATGCTAATTAACCTCTAACATATGTATCATAGTATTCAACTATGTCTTGTTCACTCACTGCCTTGTTCATATATTTTCTAGCAACCTGTATCCTTACTTTTCCAACTGTTTCATCGAAACTACACAGTGCCAACATCTCTCTATTAGCCTTGCTATCAAATTTAACTATTGCTAAGATTCTGTAAATTGTGTACTCTCTGTTTGACTCGATTGCTTTCTTAGCATACATAGTGTATTTCCTAAACACTTTTAATGGAATTGTAATTATATCTCCAAAGTCCATCAGTTTTAATGCTGTCTCGTAAGCTATATCACTACTGTCTATATCATCAATTACTTCTTCCTCATTAAACTTATCAATGTGAGTCACACCAATTATCTTTGCATCTGCTTCAATTCCATTGGTCATTTTAATCACATTATCAAGTCCATCCAATCTTTTAGTGAGTGTATCTTTTAATGAATCAATCTCTTTTTCTTTTTCTTTAAGTATCAACTCTTTATTCAAGAGTTCATTCATTTTATTACTAAAGACCTTATCTACTACCTGTTGCATGTCTAAACAATTTTGAGCTGCTGTCTTATTCACATCTTCCTGCATATCTTTTTCAGTTGATGCTGGACTCGCTTTTTCTACTGGTGCCTCTGTCTTTTCAACTTCAATGCCCTCTGCTTTTTCAACTGGTGCACTCTCTTTTTCTACAGATGCCTCTGTCTTTTCAACCTCAATGCTCTCTGCTTTCTCTTCCTCTGTTAAACTATTCTTTCCCTCAAGGTATTCCCTAAATCTTTTCTCTGTCTCCAACACTCCAAATGGTGTTTGACGGTAAATAACCTCGTACTTGAATTTATTCACAGGTGACTCAGGATCATCTAAAAGCCTGTCTCCAAACTTATCAATGTTGATTACCTTATCATCAGAAAGGGTAAAAATCTTGTGTGAGTTGTTTATCTTCTCAACCTCACTGTTGATTGGTGTTAATACCCAGCACAACTGCAAATTTTTATGTTTATCTCTTCTCTCTAAAAGGTATCCATAAACCTTTAACTGTGTATTCTTAAATACCAATGTTGCCCTTGATTCCTTAATACTTTTTCTTACTGTATCACTAATTTGTAACTGTGACCCCTCTGCAAATACCTGCTTATATGCATCAAAGTCAAGTACATACACACCACGTTTATTGTAAATTGATTTAACAAATGTAATATTACTCATTTTTTCTTGCCTCCTTTCCCTCTGTACTGTTCACCACCCATTACATAAAGGAAACCGCACATAAACCAGCCAAGACCAAGTTCTTTTCTTCTGCGCTTAACCTCTTTTTTAGTTGTTCCATACATTTTTGCTATGTATTTATCAGATTTACACTGATTAAAAAACAAGTCATGCAACTCAACTCTCTTGATCTTATTCAAATCATCCAATGTACCAATCTGTTCAACCCTTGCCATCTTTATTTTTACTCCTTTCTGCCCTTTTCTTCTTTTTTTGCTTTAACCACTGTTACTCTCCATTTAGCTGACTCCCTCAAAAATTGTAGATGTCCTCTCTATTAAACAACTGACTCCACCTTGCACTAATAAGTTTAGCATAAAATATACTTGGTAAGCCATAATTTCCTAATGCATATGAGTCATTCATCTCAATGAGTATTGTCTTTTTATTACCATGGCTATCTCTAATTACTCCAATGTCCATACTACATGATGCAGGTCTATCTTCCCATTTTCTAAAGGCATCCACCATACTTTCTACTGTATCTGCATCATAACTGTAATGCCATGCCTCATTATCCCTAAGTAATAAACCATATGGTCTTATGTCAATTAGCTTGTCATATAGGATGAAACCTCTCCATTCAGCAAGTATATCTAATTTCTCACTACATATTACTTCATAATTTTCATGACAATTACCACAACCTACCAAGTCTGCTATACTTGCTATCACCTTACCTGTAAATGCCTTTTCTCTATTCATAGGTTTCACAAACCATCCTGCTGACCATTTCTTTTCATCAGATGCAATACTATTTATTGTATCTGTCCAAGTTTTCCTTCCAAGGTATTCCTTCAAACAATCAGGATAATTAGGTAATTTGTATGATAAACCAAATTTATCAAAGATGCATTGACATTGATCAATATAGTCTAAAACTATATCCTCCCTGCCAACCTTATCATATATCTCATCAATACTCTCATATGCTTGCATTTCAGCACCTAACTGCCTGAACCCATACATTGCATGAGCTATATTCTCTGAATGAGGTATATTCATTTTTAATCCATTGTCATACCTAGTTTTAACCCAGATCATCTAACTTTCCCCTTAAAAACAAAATTTAATAAAAAGAATTATCTTTTATATTCATATGCCTGTTTACATGATTATATTTTTAATACCAATGTTAAATATATCATTACATATGTACCTCTTGTACAAAACAAAAACCCCCATGTCAATTAGACATGAGGGTAAACGCTATTGTATCAGACTTAAAGTATATTAGCCTTAACTTAAATTTTCAATTAACAGAATTGAGGTACAACATGTCTGATACCACTGCTCACTAATATACTTAGTATGCCTGGTGGGACTTAAACCCACGACAAATAGCTTAGAAGGCTATTGCTCTATTCTACTGAGCTACAGGCACAAAATGATGTCAGATGGAATTAAACCCATCATTGCCATCTTTCTTTATTAACTATAGTAATCTCATAATAAGATTTACTTTCTTTCTAAAATGCAATTCTGTAAACAATCAGATTTTTTATTCCTATATTTACAATATATGCACCCTAAATTTCGACCAAATCTATGATTATATTCTGAAAAATTTACTACCTCACAAGAATCTCCGAAGCCTATTCTTAAAAAAGTAGAGCATACATTTCGGATTCCTACTACTACCCCATCTTTGATTTCCTTACAATCAAAACTAATGTTGTTATCAGGTATTATAAAATCTTTGATGCGTAGTGCAGTTTTTTGAGTAGCTTTTACATAAACTTTACCATATGCATTGCCTAATTCATCAGTTACATTTAATAACTCTGCATAAAAAGCATCCCAATATTCAGGTTCTTCCCCACATTGATAAACCTTTTGCTTAGTCTCATTTATTAGTTTTCCACTAAAAGTTCCAAAGTATCTCATATTTTATACCTCATCTTTCAGCAGTAAAGTCTACTGGAAAATTGGTAGGGTAGTATTTGAACCCACAAAGGCACAAACCAACAGTTTTATAGACTGCTCACTTTATCCTCTTGTATACCTACCAATAGATGTGTCTGGTGGGACTCGAACCCACGACACATGGCTTATAAGGCCACCGCTCTAACCTACTGAGCTACAGACATATAATGCTATTGATGAGATTCGAACTCACGACCCTCTGCTTAGGAGGCAGATGCTCTATCCAACTGAGCTACAACAGCATGTTAGCAGATCATATTCAATTTAATGACCTGCTATAGTATTTCAAATGCCACAGTAATCTAAATCTTTTGCTCATTCATACTCAAAATTCATGGAGGACACTAAACACAGTTAATGTCCAAAGTTGTTGTGCTAGGGACTGATCAATCCCTAGCACTAGTTACACCATTATACATGATGCCTTTGTTACACTTGTAAGTGCAACTCTTTTTCATTAAACCTGCTTTATGTAATTTTGCTGTATGATTACCACATTTGAAATTTCATTTCAGAAACTACACGTCAGCTCTTTTACTGACCAGACCTCCACTACCTAACCTCCTTGCTTCTGAACATCTCCAACGCCACCAGTGTTGAATTACAATGGTCATTGCCTCCTTGAGCAGTTTGTTACCAAATCTCCAATGAGTAGGCTAAGCCCTACTGCTCTCAACCATTCCATAGTTGTATCGTATCAACCAACGTCAATCCTTATATTATCCGCTCGTAGCGGTCAGTTTATTGGAACAAGTGTCTACCTGCTATTCCATTGAGCATCCAATAAACCTATCGGACTTCTACCGATTTTCATTCGTGCACAGGCAATCCCTATGAACTGTTATATCATAAGAATCCCTAATGCTATTCACTTCAGATTAATAGAGTGTCTTTCAACTGTTAAGCTTTAATGCTTTTTCGCCGTAGCCGGCTCATCTCTATCTCTCTTATTTTTTGGGTAGCCTATTTGCTCACAGTAGCCTACAGAACTCTAAGCTTTCAGTAACTGTAATCCCGGTAGCCCGATGGTCACTTCATGTTACCGCTGTAGGTTTCCCAATCACTGTTCTTTTATCAATGAGGTAGTTTTCGTGCTCACCACAGCCTGCTAAACTCAATGCCTCTGACCGCCCTTATGTAGCCTCATGCTATCATGCTGTCTAAGCAGGTTCCCTCTAATGGCTCTTTTCGATCTATTTTATGAAGGTTTAACCTCAACACTGCATATACTCTTTTGCAAGTGTCATTCCTACCTACAAGGTATAGTACCCATTGAGGGACTTGAACCCTCACTCCATAAGGAACTAGAACCTAAATCTAGCGTGTCTGCCAATTTCACCAAATGGGCTTAAATAAATTTTGAAGCCTCACAACACTTACCACAATCAATGCATGTTGCTATTTTATCATTTAGCCAATCTTGAAGTGCCATGTATCCACCTTCGTGTTTGTATGTAAGGTTTTCAACAGACTACGTAATTCATATTTACTATCTGTCTCAACCTTACATATTTATTATAACACCCGATGAACAAATTGTCAATTGAGAATTTCATTTATTTTTGAAAAACTCTTTACTCTTCTCTCTCAACAATAACTATATTACTACATATACCCCATTTTGTCAAGCTTAATGCTAAACAATTTTCATACAAAGTTAACAAGCTTTATCTGTATGCTCATATAAATCTTTCATAGCATCTTTCACTCTATCACTGTCTACCATATCCTTATACCTAGGCAAGTCATAGAATTTATTATAAGTACACAAAGAACAACTACAATGAATTTTCCCCTTTGAATACTGTCCATCATGTTCATACCAGTCCTGTCCATCCCAATACACATGACGACAAATCCATTTCTTACGTGCAATTGCCTTGTTTCTTACTTCTCTTCTGTAACTTCTTGTGCGTGCCATATCAGACACCTCCTGACCTATATTTACCTCCCCTGTAAAGATAGTCAGGAAACCTATGCTCTTTACAGGTTCAGTAGGTGATCAGGAACAAATAATACTCTTGTTCTGTACATTACCTTTCTCTCCGTGTTATGTTTTTTCTTTCTCATGTTAGCCTCTTATTTTTCAGGTGACCCCCTCAGAAACCTGATGACTCATCGGTTATTACATGATTAACGCTTACTCCTTACGTCTATATCATCTTTCCCAATTTGTACTACCGTAACATCAAATGCATTAAACATTCATCAGCTTAAATGCTTTCATGTATCTACATTTTTCAGCTTGCTTGAGTAATTATCAAGAGGGTTTTCAGTGCACCAAGAGGGACTTGAACCCTCACTCCACAAGGAATCAGATTTTGAGTCTGACGTGTCTGCCTATTCCACCACTGGTGCTTATTCTTTTTAATATGTTCTAAATCGGAATGACAGGACTCGAACCTGCGACCTCATGGTCCCAAACCATGCATTCTAGCCAAACTGAACTACATTCCGTTAATAATTATGCACATGCCTTAAATATACTATGTATCAGCATATTCAAGACATGTTATCTTTTTAATTAGCTTGTCTTACTCTCCAACTCTGTGATGTTGCTCATATCTTTTATCAGTAGTACCACCATTACAAGATATAGCACAAAGCAAATTAAGTCAGGTACAAATGATTTTAAATTATGTATGCTATCTTTTGCACCTATGCCTGACATAAGACAAGTAGCAGCAAAGGCAATAATTTTCAATGTGTAACTATATCTTATATAGTTGTACTTAATGCTCTTTGCATATTTGTCATGCCAAATTAAATCCAGCACTGTAAATACAATCAATATTATTGCAAAGATTGCAACTACTATGATTGCAACCAATGCCAATGTTGTTCCAACTGCTACACCAATCATTTGTCCAGTGTTTGATTGCCCCTTAGTCTGGTCATAGAAAGTATTAAATACTTGTGTACCAGATAAAGGCACAAACAAAATTGTCAGCACTGTCATTATGTAAAGTATGACAGAAGTAACTATGTCCCTTTTACCATAATACTTCATAAATTCCTCCTTATTTATGACCTTATAATTTAGAGGAGGTGGTGGGATTCGAACCCACGATCACGGTGTTGCAGACCGCTGTCTTAATCCTCTTGACTACATCTCCATATTATTTTAGTACTGACCAGGAGAGTTGAACTCCTGTCTGTGGATTCGTAGTCCACTGTTCTATCCACTAAACTAGGTCAGTATTTTTATTAGTACAGGTAGCGAGATTTGAACTCGCACGCTATTGCTAGCAAAAGATTTTAAGTCTTTTATGTCTGCCAATTCCATCATACCTGCATATATCAGAATTAGAAATGTCTTAATCACTTCCTTAACTCTAAATACATTATACACCACAAAATAAACCTTGTCAACCATTTTTTCATAATTTTTTACTAATGCCCTACCCTATTTTTGAGCGCACTTTGAGTAAGGTTCTACATGCTATCTTTAAACACCATGTATTGTCGCCTACTTCTCAAGTTACAGTCACCTAATAAAGGGTCAACCATAAAACCACCTCCTGTACCCCTTATCTATTTTTATGCAAAATAAAAACCTGTCAAGCCATCAAATGACCTAACAGGTTTTATTATATAGTCACTCAACAACTCCAACTGCCTTTTTCAATTAACCAAAAGAAACCTATTGCATAACAATAGGCATAAAGGTGTTCTGAGTTCTGGTCGTATGCAGTTGTAATTTTTAACACTGTTATTACTCATGTCCATTTCCCCTTAAATCTTAAATAAAAAAAATTTAAAATACAATTATATTTATTTTTAGTGCCGTTTTTTCTGCATCATCTAATTATTACTAAAGTAACTCAATTATTTCACAATAATAATCAAAATCTTCAGTGTATAGTTTATATAAATCTACAAGACTTACCCAACCAAGTCTCTTGAAGTCCTCATCACTCAATGCTTTAACATTATTTTTATTATGTCTACCTGTTTTCATTGCACGTAATGTATCTCTTGTATAAAAGTCAATCTCAATTAAACTCTGTATTGTGTTGATGTATCTAAATGCATAATGACACCAACCAAATGTTGAATCAAACTCAATATAGCATTTAAAGTTTTTATAATTAAGTCTCCTAATTATATTCCTTGCAACTAGTTCAAATGGCTTATGATCAATTTCCATTTCCATACGCCCTTTTCTACACCATCTATGTATCTGTTTCTTAATCTTGTATTTAGCATGATCTGATATGTCTATCTTACCATTCTCACAAAGCTTCAATCCCAAATACTCAATGCTGTCACCTGGCTCAAACCATGTATATTTATCAGGATTCATTGTTAAACCATAACTACTAATAAAGTCCAGCACTTTATCTAAGTATGTCTGTAATTTTTCCTTACTGTCTGATAAAATAATTATATCATCACTATATCTTGCATAAATGCATTCTTTATCAATAAAATAGTCATCACAAGGTTTCAAACATGCATTAGCAAATAAACTACCAAGTGCACATCCAGGTACTAATGCTTTCCACTCATTTATTACCCTGCCTTTGTATTCCACTGTAGTGTCCAACATTATTCTTGATACTGTTGCACCAAGTTCATTATTGAATAACACATTCATTAACTCATGCACTCTCTTTTCAGATACACTATTGAAATATGCATGTATATCTAACTTAACGCCATATCTATATTTCTTAATGTCATTCTCTTTCTTAAGGTACTCTATTGCTGTACACGTACTTATTCCTTTTCTATATGAAAAGCAGTTTTCACTCACAAGTTCAATATGATACATTGTCACTGCCCTATAAATTGCACCAATGACCATTCTATCTTGAAGGCTATACATATATACAACACGCTTCTTATTAGTCATTCCCTTTGCAATCTCAACCTTTTTAGGTATAGACCACTTGTATGTATCATTTGCTAACTGCTCAATTATTTCGTCTTTAAGTATATCTTTAATTCTCCAAAGTTCATTCTTTTCTGCAGGTGTCATTGTCTTTTTTAACACCATTTTATTATATGTATCTTCCCAATAAACATTTTTCTTTAACTCATCTATTACTGTCCAACTCAATTACTCTGTCCTCCACTTACATTTCATACAACGTGCATATAACAAACCGTCACGTCTATACTTACCTACACAATAGTCTCTCCTTATGTTACTATGACATGTAGGTTTAATCATCATGCCCTTAATTTTATCTATAAGCCAATCTGTATTATTCCAAATGATAGTATTCACATCCCCATACTTTTTAGCTGTTGTGATTGCTTGTATCATACTAATTTCAAGGTCTGTCAATTCTTCTGCTATGTAACAATCCCATTTATTACTAAGTATCATCTTACTATAAGTGTCTTGCCACTCTTTTAATTGCTTATTTAATTCCTTATCCCTGCTATCTTCCATAAACTATTGACCAAAACCTTTCTACTATGCTAAATTAAACCTTTCAATTTCACACACTTTTTAACTACCCATGCATACCCCAGTTTTTATCCCACTGCATATCAAAATTTTTTACTTATGTCAAGTCCTCATTTTTACTGCTGTGCTTTTGTTTTTAACAAGTCTTGTTTGTTCTTAATTTACTATCTTTCATTTATCATCTTACATTAACTTTTTAAGTTATTGCTTATTTGCTAATGTATAACTCTTTATATACCTTGTTATACATATTACGTGACTTAACTTCTATTTGATGTCCTTCATATAAACTCCTTATGTACTCATCATTATTATAAGTAAGCAACCACTGACACTTAAGTGCCTCTATCCTTTCATGTAATAAGTCATGATTAAACTTACTACTGTTGCACCTGTAATACTTGTCTACTCCTTCACAAGTGTAAGGAGGATCAATCAACATGAATACTGATTTATGGTCATAGTCAAGAAATATATCCTCATAGCTTTTATTATAAATTCTTACGTCTTGTAATAAACCAGATGCTGCTCTTAACACATTAAACTTGTAATCATCATATTGATACTTGTAATTCATACCTTTCATAGTGAGCATCTCTCTTGTTACAAACTCAATAGCTGCTCTTTCTATTTCTGTACCTGTAGGTTTCTCAATTTTATCAATGAGACAATAAAGTTCCAATGCTCTTAATTTTGTTATCTCTGCTAATAATTCATCTCTATGATCCCTTAAACTATACCAGAAGTTGACGACTTTTTCATCAAGGTCATTGTATATGACCTCTCCTTTATATCCCTTCTTGATAAGTTCCAACCCTGTTGAAAACCCACCACCAAAAGGCTCTATATAAACATCATAGTTGTCTATGTTGTAATTTTCTAAGTTAATCTTTTTTCCACCTATGTATCTTAATACGCTTTGCATGTCTATTCCATATTTCCTCTATGTATTTATTTGTATGCCTAAGTCCATGACTACATTCCACCAAGTCTCTTTTGAGATAAACCTGTGCAGCCTGAAACTTTGCTTCAGGCAGCGCAGAGTTTACTGTACTGACTCCTACATACAATTGTGTGTAGTGACACATTATTCATTTTATTTAATGTTCTTACTCGTTCTCTTTATGCTACATGCCTAAATCCTTGGCTGCATTCCTCTACTTCTCAAATGTTGAGGTACACCTGAGGACTGAGCTATCTTTGATAGCTCAATCATCAGGTATATGTACTGATTTCTACATATAGCGGCGTACAGCGACACCAAACTGCCTTCTTATTAAACCATTTTCTTTTTTAATTTAGTACTGTATACTTAAATCTTTGACTGTATTCCACCAAAGTCTCACATTTTGAGGTTAAGCCAGGAACTGAGTAAACTTTGTTGACTCAATTCCGGGCTTTACGTACTGATTCCTATATACAGTGGTGTACAGTAGCACCAAGGAGTCAATCATTTTCTTTTATAATGCCCTCAGATTACCAATGTATAACTCAATGTCTTCTGCTGTACAATTATCAGAAGTTAATGTATTAACAATTGGTGCCAACTGCCATTTCAAATCTGAACACTGACAAGACTTGTGAGGACCTAATGCCCTATAGTTAATAACCTCTGCCTTTCTCAATCTTTCTTTTGAGTATGACACCTTCTCAGTAATGGATCTACCACCCCTGACAATGACTTCATCCTCTCCCATGTCATTGTAATAAACACAGCAACCTGACTCATAGTAAAGTCTTAACTTATCAGGTAACTCATAGTCAACAGGATTTTCAGGGTCAAATCCTGTTAAGAATACCCCAGACAATTCTGGATGATGCTCAAAGAACAAATTGCACATGCTAGGATTGTATATTGCCAAAATTGCCAATGCCATCTCCATCCTAACTGCATTGACATGTCTTTGTTCAGCATTGTTACTCAAATTTTCATCGCTGTACTTCATCATTGTCTCTACAGTTGCAGGTATGAGTACATCACCTAAACATGTTGCGTTTCTCTTGTAGCTCTCATAATCTTTAAGGTAGTCTCCAATATACTTAAGTGTACATTTTGTACCCATGCTTTTATTGTACTTAAATCCTCTGTTTTGCTCTGAAATTGCAAAGCCAAGTTCTGCCATACTCTGTGCAGACTTAAACTCCTTAACATCAAATACTCCAATTTCATGCTCTTTCTTGTATGCCTCAGCCTTATTTATAGCTGTAAGTATCTCAAGCATACCATTGTTTAGATTGCTGCCAAACTCTTCTTTGACTGCCTTTTTGATAATTGATGTATCCCAATGTTTACCACTGCCTTTTCTTACTACTATTTGAGGATACCTCATTGCTTCTTCAAGTAATATAGGTCTCTGAACACACATTCTATAGAACATTGCATGATCATTAATGTCTGCATAGAATGTTACAAGTGTAGACACCACAAACAATTTGTAGCTTAAATCAGCATTGATGTCAGACATAAACTTAATTGGTTTTCCTTTGTACTCTTTCTCAATAGAAAGTGCTGTATTGGAAATTATATTAAGCATTTTCTCATATCTGTATGTTATTTTACAATTGCTATCCTGCAATTCAGCCCTAATGTCATTGATTAACTCATTAGCCACAATTCTCATTTCAAGGTCTAGCCTTAATTCTCTTCTATATTTCCTATGACCTCTACCTGTTTCATCAGGTACATAAATTCCGGCATATCCTAAATAATTAGGTGTTCTACCTAAAATTTTCTGTGTAAATATATTAGCCAACCATGCACGTGTCTTTCTTTTATGCATTTCTTTTCTGTACTTTACAGCCTTTGTATTGACTTTCTTTGGACTGCGTGAAGGTTTATTCTGTAATGTCTCTCTTTTAATAACAGGTATTGCCTGTCTAATACCTGACAGGTGCTTATCCTTACCCTCTCCAACTACCTTACAATTAAGGAAGTGTCCATCACATTTACTTATGTCTGCTGCTGTTAATGTTACAGGCTCACCATAATAATTTACTGCTTCAAACCCAAGTGTAGTACCCTTACTATTTACAACCCTGCCTAAAATTGTAAACCCAGGCTTATCCAGTATATTTAAGTGTGGATCATAAACAGTTAACCTGTCCATACTACATTCTGTGTTCTCAATTTTATTACATGTCAATTTTGCATTTGTAAATGGGTATCTACTCAATAAAGCCATGGTCTGGTCTACTGTGTATGCCTTAGCTCTTTTTGTAACCTCGTCCAATACCAAATAACCCATAGCCTGCTTTGAACTTGCACTGTCTTTAATCTGTCCTAAAAGTCTAAACCTAGCTTTTACTCTGTTAGGTTTGTTTTTGTTAGAGTTGTTGCTAAAACTTTCATCAACAAAGTTGTTGTTAGCCATTGCTCATGCCTTCCTTTCTCTATGCATTAAACTCAATACCTGTGTTGTTTCTATGTTAAATCATATTGTAACTATGTCCTTTTCACTTCCTCCCCTCTCCTTTCTCTCTTTTCTCCCTGTTATTCAGGTTAAACCTACTGTAACTTTTTAATTTCCAAGGCTTATACTCATTTTTCCAATATGATTTAATTATCAACTTAATGTCTTTACCATACTTGATATAGTCCTTACCCTCTTCTGTACCAAGTCTCTCCCATTCTATTTTAAATCTATCTGAACAATTACAAGGTATTGCATTTTCTCTCATAATGCAATAAATTAAACAATCAAAGTCCAATCTTCTTAATTTGTAAAGCTTAGATAATGAATCCCTAAGCCCTTTCATTTGAACTACTTGCTCATACTTATATTGCCTTACGTCCCTATAATCACTATCATATGCATCTATTTCACTGTAATGTCTTAACCCTAAATCGTTCCTGATTAACCTCTCTTTATTTACAAACTTATCAACTGTTCTAGTGATGTAGTGATATCCACCCATATGCCTATTCAATAAGTAGTCATCATTTTTGAAACAGCTATCTACATATTTCTCATATAACTCCTTCATATCAAATGTGTTGTCTATCCAACTATCACTGCATAACTCCATAAACTCATTTGTATCCAAGTTATATACCTTAAGTCTAAAATTATTCTCATTAAGTTCTAACTTTTCATATTTGTAGTTGTATCTGATAAACAATTCCCTGCCAGAAGGTCCATCTTTTAATAATAGATGGCCTTTATTATCAGATCTACGTCTATTTCCATCTACACTGTATAACTCATATGTGAAGTAAGGTAAATAACACTCATGGTCTCTATAATTAAATCTTATGTCATTCAACCATGTCAACCACTGCTCATCAATTACTACTACAAGTTTATTGTCAATGTTTTTATGTATTAACTCATAAATTGTAGTGTATCTCTTTTCCTTACATGCTCCATTTTTCACACCTGTAAGTATTCTCTCATATATCTCATTGTTGTTTTCTCCAAAATAAGGTATACCCTCAATCATTTCCAATGTCCTCTTTTATTTAAACTACTTTCCCATTTACCAATTTCAATGTTGTCCAATAATTTCCATGCTTACTATTTCTCTTACAAAAGTATGCCAATCTTTTAGCTGTCTGTCTATCTAAACTAGTGGCTGCTTGGATATAAGGTGTGCACCCTAACAATTTACCACATGCATCAAATATCCCAAATGTCTTTTCATCTCCATGTGGAAAATAAACTTTATACTCCACATGCTCAACTCTATTTCTATTGATGAATACCCACCAATAACCCTCTGCATATACCAAATCTCTAGTGCTCAATCCTTCTTCTCTCAAATACTCATATGCCTCTCCTTCGGATTCAAACTGTATATAGTCATAAGCTGTAAGATTAACAATTTTATGACCTGATGTCATTGCCCCTATTACTTCATGTCTAGCTAAAAAGCTAAATAACTCTTTATTTTCAAAATGCCTAGTCCTGAAATTTCCTATATCAAGTATGTCTGCTGTAAAATCATCATATGCCCTGACTACTATATACATTGCTTAACCCTCTCACAATTCAATGCTTTCTTTTAATTTCTAATTTTTTTAATCCAATGCTGTCTCTGTAACCTTAAGATCTTTAATAAACTTCTTAATGTCCTCATTCCTTATCTTTCCTGTATCATCACTTAACATGAACTGCACATTTCCTATGTAAAATGATTTGTTATCATCTACCATGTACACCTTAATGTCTCCAAGTGTTTTATTATTTATTTTATAAGTACAATCAAAATTATCTAAGAAGTTCTTTATTTCATCATCTGTCCTATACATTATTGACAACTGTATTATATGTTTATTTACTGTTATTTGTCTATTTATTATATTGCCATTGCTATTACTCAATATGTTATCAACATCAACTCCAGATGTATCTTTGTCTGTTTTATCAATGTATTTACTTTTAATCTCTGCAATACTCACATTATCAAATGTATCGCCTAATAAACAATCTGTTGAACCATCCTCAGCATACTGGTCATGATTTATTTTAATTGATGTACCAACAATACCCTTACTGCTCCACCTTATCTCACTGTCTCTTTTGTAATTTTTCAGTGCATCAAGTGTTTCATATTCAAAATTTCTTTCAGCTGGAACTGCATATCCGTCTTTATCATATGCATCCTCTATCATGTAAGATTTTATAAATGCTGCTGAACCATCATTCAACTTAAGCATGTAGTAATTATTACCAGAGTCACAATACTTTACTATACCACCCATTGATTCTCTTATATGTCTATTATTACTTCCAACCTCTTTAAAGATTTTGTAAAATGCCTCTTTATTATCTGATGATATGCTATCTATATCCTCTAATGTAAACAATGTAAACCCACCAAGTATATTATCCTTTTTATCAGAGACATAACAATTACTAATGTAATCTACATCACTGCTTTCATATTTAACATTGAAGTTATCTGATTTTCCATCCCTGTATAACTCATTATTTGTAAGTGTTTTCACTAAATCAGATGCATCAATTATTCCACTTGAACTGCTTCCAAATAAACTTTTATGCTGACTATTATCTACACTTGTCTTATATGTATCTTTAGCAATGCAAGTTTTCACTTCTGTACTGTTAGTGCTATGTATATCACTACTCCCACAAGAGCAACAAATTAAACCAACAAGTGCAATCACAATTATCAATGTCCTAGTATGTTTATTCATGCCCCTTGCCTCCTTAATCATTTAATACTCTTTCTTTTGAAATAAGTGTACCCTTTCAACACTAACTATTGTAAATTGTGTCAACTAATAGTATTACATGTTCTGTAAAATCATAGATGCAATAAATATAATTGCACCAATACCTATTATCTTAAATACTGCCTTTTTAATTAACTTAAGTACCAATAATACTCCAACAATCCCACATACTATTGTAACAACACTCATGACCACTGTCCTCCTAATTCTCTTAAAACATTAACAAGAGATGATTTATCATCATCTCCTGTCTATACCTATCTATATCAAGTTCCAATACACTTTTTAATAGCCTCCACTACCAGAGACCCATGCTCCATTTGATTCTCCAAGCAGATCATCATTGTAATCACCACATCTACTCTCTGTCCTCATTCTCTCATAGAAGTCCTCATCTGATTCACCTTCATGCCTTCTGTTCATTAAACGAATTGCTGCCTCACTTAACTGTATCTCTCCATTATTTCCTGATGTATTTGCTTTCTTTTTAACCTTGTCTCTCTTATTTCCATACTGCTTATCCCACTGTTGAGTAAGTTTATCAATTTCATCTGAAGTACTAAACCTAATACAATGCATCATTCTTGCTGACATTGCATCAATCTCTGCAAGTATGTCACAATTACTTGATTTTTCAATGTTGTTTAAACTCAACTTGACCTTACTAATTACCTCAATGTCACATCTCTCATTGACAAAGCTTAATGTTTTATACAGTGCATATAGTAATGCCCTTGTATGTGAACCAATATGACTCACTGTACCAAATTTCTTTGCAACTGCTCCCTTGTACCACAAGTAACTGCACCACTTAGCTGTGTCTGTACTCTTATCATATTTAGCTATTAAATATATTTTTAACTGCTTCACTCTCTTTACCCCTCTGCACTAAACATAGTTTCTAAGTCTTGACAAGTTTTCCTTTGTTCCACGTAACAGTATCTGAGGTCCATTCATCTGTACCTTTGCATTTGTCACTCTACCATCTTTAGCAAGCTTAATGATGATATCTCTAGGTATCTTCATAAGTTTATCAGGCTGATCTTCACAAATCACTACGTAATCAGTCACATATCTACCATGCTGTACTTTTCCAACAAGTGTAATACCATTCTTTCCTGCAATCTCGTCGTAAACAGGTGCATATTCCTTATGCTCACCCTCTAAACTGTATCTAGGCAACTGACTTAATTTGCAATTGATTCCTTTCATGTTTACAATGTCCTTATAAACTTGAGCACTGCAATTATAAATCTGTTTACTGAGTGCTAACTGCTCAACAACGCCCTTTTTCATTTTAAGTGTACTGTTATTACTTCTATCCTGCAGTACGTAGTATTCAACTGTTGTCCTGTTCAGTATCCTACCAATTATAGAGTACTTTGCTCCAAAATTATAGTCCTTCATAAACTCATCAACCTCCCAAATTAACTCAACCTTGACACTAGCATGTTACCAACGAGTAAACTCACAACAAATGCGATTACCAAATAAATCAGAAATGCTTTAGCAAAATCTCTTCTGTATCCCTCTGCATTATTGTTTTTCATAACCATAATGCAATAAATAATGTTTAAAATAGGTATAGCAGTTATTACCAATGTAATAATCCACTGTTTCACACTGCTTTCTCCTGAATTAGTAGGTGCATCTTGAAATCTCTGCTGCATTGTATTCATACTTCCCATGTTCTGCATGTTTCCCTGCATGCCTCTCATGTTATTATTTACCTGCCCTCTTCTCTGTTTAGGCTGTTGATTAACATTTTGTGTCTGTCCATTATCAAACACAGGGTCAGGTAAACCATTTGCACGTGCCTCCTGAATCTGTCTCATCTGTTCCATCTCAAGCTGCATTTTTTCTTTACGAGACATCTTCTTTTTCTTCTCTTTCTTCTGAGGTGCCTGCTGTTGAACATTCTGTGTCTGCTGCTGATTTCCCATGTTCATGTTTCCATTATTCATGTTCATCTGCTGACCAGTCATGCCCATTCCCATGTTTTGATTGTAATTACTCATTCCACCCATGTTCATGTTGTTCATGTTATACGTATCAGCACTCATTCCACCCATGTTCATGTTTCCATTATTCATGCTCATTCCCATGTTTGGATTGTAACCACCATTGTTGTACTGCTGGCCACCCATTCCCATGCCCATGTTCATGTTTCCATTGCCCATGTTCATGTTTCCATTGCCCATGTTCATGTTGTTCATGCCCTGTTGATTATTTTGCATGCCACCCTGAGGTCTAGGTGGTCTAACAGGTTTTTTAGCTTGTGCAGTTCTAAACTTATTACTGCCACACACAGGACAAACCTGCACTGAGTCATCTACCATTTTATTACATCTCATGCATGCTTTCATTTTTCCTTGTCTCCTTTACTTATCTTATATTCTGTATAATGTCTGCTACAATTCCATTGATGTCCTGGTCACCATCAATCTCAATACCTGTTCCAACCTCATGTGCACCAATATAAACAGGTATTGCTTGCTCTCCATAAACTTCATGAATCTTATCAAAATCTATCTGTCTACATAAAGACACATGTCTTGATCCTCCATATGGAGCTGCTATACTATATTCTTTACAAGTATATAATAATCTTTCCTTAGTACCCATTTCATTCAATTTGCTTTCACTTACAATTTTAAAGTACTTGCTATTATTATCAGTTGTATAGAACACATTCTTCTTGAACCCTAACTTTTCCATAGCGTCCATTACTTCTAAACCTTTATTATAACCTTGTGCCTCGACAATGATGCAAACGTATTTCATATATCCCCCTATGCTTCTAACTGCAATTCAATTACTTTATTATTTTTCAAAGATGCCTGAACATCTATTATTCTCTGATTTAATGATCCCTTAAATCTCTCTTCTAAGGACCTCTCTTCTAAAACAAACCTACCATCCACTAACACATCTATGTTATGTAACATTTCTACCATGCTGTCTGTTACTCTTTTGTCTGATTTGTTAATTAACTGCTCATATGTAAAACCTGTGTATGCCCAAATACTTAAGTCTTTGCTATGAATAAACTTACAAATGTCTATCATATCCTCTGCCTGAAAGAAAGGATCTCCACCACTGAGTGTCACCCCATCTAACAAAGGATTCTCATCAATTTGCTCCTGTATCTTTGCAATTAACTGCTCTTTGCTTATTTCCTCGCCACCATTAAAGTCATGTGACTCTGGATTATGGCACCCCTTGCAATTGTGATTGCAACCCTGAAAGAAAATTGCCATCCTCCAACCTGTTCCATCTACGACACTCTCATTATAAATCTGTGCAACCCTCATTTTTTACACTGTCCTCTCTACATTTAATATGCCTATAGAGTTGAAGCATTTACTGCCCCAACTCTATTAAAAAATAATTTAATATATTAAATTATACAATCAGGCATATTTTAAGGACATGAACCCTAAACTTCTATGTCCAACTCTTAACAGTGCTTAACCCTATCTCTTTCCTCTGCACGTTTAGCAGAGTTCCATGTATTGAGATCTCCTGAAATGTATCCAGTTACTCTTCTCTTTCTCTCAAATCTAACGCCTTTACCTCTTTCTACCTCTGATACAACTGCTGACATAATAATGCCCTCCTTTAATTTTTATTTTATATTAAAATACATAATATTTTGTATATTATGCCTAAATCAAGGATGTTTTCACAAACTTAAACCCTATCACGCTCTCTAAACTAGTCCAGTTTTAATTTTACTGTCTAATAAAGACAGGTCAAGCTTTCGCCTGCCTGTCTTTATTACATTCAAAACTTGTCCAATCTTTTATTCATAGTCAAATTTCAAATCTGATGTATCAATAGCATTTGAAATTCTATCTGCCTCTTCGTTAGGATCTCCACATGCACCACATGTACAAATGTTGTCAGCCCCTGCTGTCTGATGAATCCTCTTCCACATTTCCATTGTCATAGGTTCACCCTCTTTTCTACCACAACGAGGACAAACATCATCAATAATGCCTGTGTAATTACAAACAGGATCTCTATCTACAGGGTGATTGATTGCAAAATAGCCTGCATTATTATCATGCATGTATCTTACAACTTTCATAAATGCTCCAACATTCTTTGTAGGGTCTCCATCCATCTCAATATATAAGATGTGACCACCATTTTCGATTGCATGGAAAGGAGCCTCAAGCTGAATCTTCTTTGTTGCACTGATCGGAAAACTTACAGGAATGTGAGAACTATTTGTATAATACTCCTTATCTGTAACTCCAGGGATTATACCAAATTTCTTCTTGTCCATCCTTACAAACCTACCAGACAATCCTTCAGCAGGTGTACCAATTACACCATAGTTCATGTGTTCATTTTCTGACCATGCATCTGTATAATCTCTCATATGCTGAATGATTTCAAGACCAAGCTTTTCTGCTCTTTCAGACTGTCCATGATGCTCACCAATCAATGATGTTAATGTTTCTGCAAGTCCAATAAATCCAACTCCAAGAGTACCATTTTTCAAAATGTCTCTAACATCATCATTAGGTCCAAGCAACTCACTTCCAATCCAAACACCCTGTCCCATTAAGAAAGGATAGTTGATCGGATGCTTTAAACACTGCAACTCAAATCTCTGTAAGAGCTGTTTATGAACTAACTCAAGCCTGTTATCCAATAACTTATAGAACTTATCAATATCGCCATTGGACATAATTGCTAATCTAGGTAAGTTGATACTTGTAAATGACAAATTACCACGACCAGGAATGACCTGCTTACCTGCATCATGCTTGTTTGTACTTACACGAGTCCTACAGTTATGACTACTAATGTAAGAAATATCAAGCATATCAGATTCTGTCTCAAGGTCATAACTAATTCCATCAAGTTCATTCTCTTCACAACCAGATGTAATACTTACAACCTCTACTTCATCTACATCACTAAACTTGCATCTGTCAACTGTATTAGCCTTGTTAATCTTCTTTCCACAATGCATCTCTGCTACTAACTCATCTGTAATTTCAAACTCAATAAGGTATCTGATCTTAGAATGCTTTGAACTGTACTTGTTTCTGTACATTTTAGCCTTGTATCCTAAACCTCTAATGAGTGCTAATTCTGTCATTGCAAGTGCCTTGTTTGTACTTCCAATGCTGAACCTTGCTGACCTCTCTGTCTCTCCATCTCTACTATCACTGCATGTTACATGTCCATCAGCATCCATTAAACCAGCAAGAAATGCTAATCTGTATTTCCTAGAGGCTGTCAGTAATGATGAAGGAATAACTCTCTCTGCTTTCTTATATCCACCAAAGATTGAAGCCAATTCACTCTCTGCATATTTTAACTCTTTGATACCTCTGATACAGCAATCAAAGTAATCACCCTTAGTACCTCTATGCTGCTCTTTCACATTCAACCTGTATCCAAGATCATTTACAATGCTCTCAACGTAATCTACTACATCTTTTTCGTCAAGTCCAAGACTAATGCAAATCTGACTTCTATATGATGCATCTGCAAGTATTACACCAAGAAGATAAGTATGCTCCTTGAAATAAGCTGTCATAAACTTATCATTAGAGTTGACTGCATCCTTACGTGATACCTCCACTTTATCCCCAATGCTTAAGTCTTTTACAAATGTCCTGCCCTTTCCAATAACAGGTAAAGGATGATCAGAAGTAGCTGTCAAACTATATCCATCAGAGAACTTAATCACATTGAAATTGTTGACATTTTTATTCTTAATGAACTTCTTAACTTTAACAAAGCCATGTACTGAATCCTTTACCTTAACATCAAGGTCAGACACATCAATATAGTCAGAGTTTTCGGAATACTTTGTAATACCACGAAGATCACTGATTCTGTCATATGCTTTCTCAAATGTCTCGATGTACTCTAAACCATCCACTGTGTAATGTATAATTTCAGAGGATTCTACACATCCCATCGTAGCCATCTCTGTTTCAGGATGTCCAGGTACATATAACTCTGCATTATAAGGAGCATCAAGGTTTACAAAGTTAGGATAAAGCCTCTTTGCACTTACCTTACATGATAACTCAAACAAATCATAGTTCGGATCTTCTTTATTATAGGACACTCCAGCCTTTAACTTAAAGATCTGAATAGGGAAAATAGGGATCTCCCCATTTCCTAAGCCATCCCAAGTTGACTTAAGTATTGTTTCCATGACCATTCTACCTTCAGTAGATGTATCAGTTCCGTAGTTAATGCTACTGAACGGTACCTGAGCGCCTGCGCGCGAATGCATTGTATTCAAATTGTGTATGAATGCTTCCATTGCCTGATATGTATCATAATATGTATCATCATATGCATCTTTCATTACTTTCTTAAGTCTCTTCTTAGATGCCTTGACCTTGAACTCCTCACAGAATTTAGTAAGAATGTCATTGATATCACTATACCCTTGCTCATTCATTACATTCCTATGCTCTTCCTGATAAGCAACAAGTCTATGCTTTAACTCATGGTATTTCTCTTTGCTAAGGTCAAACTTAATCTTTGCAATGTGTGCAATCTGTTTTACATATGTCAGCGCCACATAAGGAGCTAGGTAATAATCAAACAGAGGAATTGACTGACCACCATGCTGATCATTCTGATCACTCTGTATAGCAATTGCTGCCTGTGCTGCTGCTGCCCTAATACTTCCAGGCTGTCTTAAATAACCATGACCAGTGTTGAAACCACCCTTAAAGAGCTTATCAAGTGGAATCTGCATGCAGGTCTCAGTTAATGAGAGGAAGTCCAAATCATGAATATGTATATCTCCATTTCTATGTGCATTAGCTATATCAGGTGTCATTAAGTACAGCATGTTAAAGTTTTTAGCTGCCTCTGACCCATATTTCAGCATGGTACCCATCGCTGTTGAGCTGTCGATGTTAGCATTCTCACGCTTAACCTCACTGTCCTCTTCAGATTTAAACGTGATTTCCTCAAATGATTTCATAAGTGCAGTGTCCATTTCTCTTTGATTACTGCGCTTAATACTTTCTGTAAGGTATCTCTCTGAAGTTGCTGCATGTTTGTTATCTACTAAGCACTTATAAACCATATCATGCAGATCAGATGCCTCAATGATATGAATGTCATTTGACTCAAGCATATCCTGAATCTCAAGTGCTAAGTCATCTGCAATCTGTAAGTCCTCTCCACCAACTTCAGCTGCTGCTGCAAATATAGAATCTGCCAGCTTTCCAACCTTAAATGTCTCATAGGTTCCTTTCCTCTTTGCAACGAGAATTTCCCTCTCATTATACTCATTGATATCACTATTATCGCTAGTGTCAATGTCTTCTACATCAGGATCAAAACCCTTTGATGTCGTGTCCTCCATTTTATAACCTCCTATATTCTTGTATCCTTGTTGTAAAACCATAGTCTGACAACAATTTATATAAATTAAAAATTACTCTTTTTATACCTTAAAAGCACTATATCTAGACAATTTTCAATCTAGTAATCACAATATATAGTTAAAATTTTATTGAAAATCCTCATGCCCTATATTCCATGACATAAAAAGTCTAATTTTTAATTTAATTTTATAAAATTAACTATTCATATGCATACAAAAAATAAACCTACTTAACATATACAATGCTAAGTAGATTTATACATCTGCCTGTTATTTCTTTTTCTTGATACCAAAATAACCAATCACTGCAAGTTCTATTAAAACTATGCCTACTGCAATCATTACTGCGCCTGTACCTGCTAAACCTACAACTTTAGTATGCACACCAGCTACAATAAAGGCTACTCCAAGTAAAAATTCAAGTATGCCAACAATTGCAACTAGCATCACATCAGTTTTAGTGACCTCCATATATGACCACCTCCTTTATTTTAACTGTCCTTCTCTTTACTTAACTGCTTTTCTTCTTTTTCCACGCCCAATCTTACACAAACGAATCGAAGTTTCTGTAGGAATCACTGCATATCTTGTCTCACCCTGATCAGCTCCACTGTTTGGTGCCTTAAAAGTAATTTCTATGAGACTCAACTTATGATTGAAGGGTTCCCTAGCTCCAACTGCAACGACTTCAGGAATGCTACTTGTATACACCTCAACATTTGAAATGCATTTCCTCTTACCATTTAGTGTAATCAGTGTTTTTACACTTGTAAAATATGCACCATCATAGTCTAATTGCATTAAACCGTGTTCAAGCTTTCCTGTCTCAAAGTTTTTAAACTTACACTTAATGTTCAATGATGAAGAACCAGGACATAACTTATCAATGTTACATGCCTGTGTTTCAGGACACATCTGTGATAACAATGATAAGACCTCATGTACTGCTTGCTCACTAACCTTAGCCCCTGATCTAAACATCCAAATTACTGTGTAAGGTCCACCCTTATGCCCTGTCGACCTAATTTTAGGAAGTGTAAACATATTCATGTTTACTCCACTACTAGCAAGTACTGCTGAACATGAATTTAACCATTCCCCTATGTCATTTGTTGCTATGTTACGCATGATATAATATGCTCTATTACTTCTGTCAATTTCATCCAATTGACTAGTGCCTATGTATGAATATAACATACTCAAACTCCTTTCTAAATGTATAAATAAATTTACATTTATTATACTTAAATGCTATCAAAATAAACCTTTTATCAAAATTCCTAATGCATATCTCAATGCATATCTAGTTTTCAGCTGTCCATGGAAAACTATTTCTTCACCTTACCTTTTCCACCCCCGAAAATTAAGCAGGCGATTTACTACCACTGTCATATTAACTGTCCATCTTATTTTTCCTTAATGCTTAGCCGTTTGAAAAATTTCCAACTTTTTCGAACCTCTCCCAAACCTATAAACTAAATTGTTTTAATTTTATACACAATTTACACAATTTTATTTAACTACCACTGTACAAATGAATTTCTGTGTGCCTAAACTCACATTAACCTTTGCTGTACCTTTCTTTTTTGCTGTAATTACTCCATATTTATTGACCTTAATCTTAGAAGAACTTGTCTTAAACTTAGGTCTTACATCTTTTATAGTTGCTGCACTATTTATCTCAATGCTCAAACCATTACTTGTCACTGTCCTAGGTTTATTACTAAACCCTGAAATCTTTAATGTTGCTTTATCTCCAACCTGTAACTCAATATTTTCTTTATTTAACCTTAAATAACCTGTCTTCTCTAATTTAATTCCATAATGTTCAAGTCTATTTTTTGTTGTATCATCATATCCTCTATTAGGTATTTCTTTAACTAAAAAGTAATTATAGCTATTTTCACCTGCATCATAAGTTGTATCTATGTCATACCACTTACCATCCACCTGTACAACATTCCAAGCATGATGCTCATTTGAAACAATATGTGCATCCAAACCTGCTTCTAATGCCATCTTATAAAATATCTCTGAAAACCCAACACACATTGTCTTGCCACTACTTAAACCACTATATGCATTATTAACTTCCATATTGTTATAATCATATTTTAAGTTGCTACATTCCCAATCATGTATTGCCTTAACTTTCTTAAAATCACTGCTATTCCTGATTCCCAACTTGTCTATTATCCTAGATACCTTGTTATCTACATATTCCTGCTGTGCTTGTGTCATTGAATACTTAATGTCTGTATACTCAATTGTATTGTTATACACTGCATATTTGTATTCCCTTATATTAAACAATAATGTATCATCACAATACTGTGCTGCTAAACCAAATAATTCAAATGGTGCATTAGCTATATCTGCAACCTCATTTCTATCATCACCACATAAATAAATTGTAATGTTTTCTACCTGATTTTTAAGTGCTTCTCTAACATCATCAACTGTATCTGTTTTACATAAGTCTACTGCATAGTAGTTATTCTGCTGTAATCTACCTCTAACCTCTGCATTAACACTATTTACTCCTGTGCATAATGTTAAACCAAATACTAAACTTACTGCAACTAGTCTTTTCTTTAATGCCCACACTTTTCCCTATTCCTACCTTCTCCTATATTTAATGCCTAAAGCATCTTTAGCCTTCTGTGTCAACACTGATTTACCAAGCTTACCTAAATTTCCAAGTGATCCCTCTAAACCACCTGATGCAAGTCCTGAAACTCCTGCACTTATCAATGTCTCTGCAACTTCTGTACCTGAGCTTCTCTCCCTTTTACTACGATTACAATGTTTGCACATGCTCTGAAGGTTCCAAATGTCATCTGTTCCACCAAGTCGTTTAGCCACACGATGGTCGACATCTATTTCACTCTTAGGAAACCAACCACCGCAGTTAACGCATCTCCAATACATGCCACGTCTACCAGGCAATCTAGTGCCAGGATTCGCTTTGAAAAAGTCCTCTCTATATCCCATAATGCTTACTTCCTTTCAAAATAATAATTAAAAAAAATAAAAACTTGTTCTCTATTCAAATACAAGTATTAAAAAAGGCAGTGACCTATTTAAGCCACTGCCTCTTTATTTCTATCATGTTTATCTTTAAACAATACAGGTACTCGTTGCAAACTTATGTGCATTAGTCAGGGTAAATCCCTTGCCTGTTTCCTTATCTTTGAATGTAACCTCTTCTTTACCATTATAACCACCTGAGGTTGTACTCATTCCTGTAGAGTATATCTCGTTAATGTGAGCAAACACCTTAGCTGCCTCTTCTGAATCATTAGCGTCAGGGTGATATAATTTACAATACTCTCTGAACTGCTTCTTAGCTTCTTTGTTGTCAGCACTAAATAATTCACTGTATTTCTTACAATTAAGAATGTCTTTTACGCTTTTCAATGTCATCTAACTTTTTCTCCTCTGCTTTAAGCATTGCATTAAATGTATCCACCTTTTCTGACTTAGCATCTCTTTTTATTTCAGCTGGTCCATTATCTTTTTTAGTCATGTCTAACATTGATTCAATGCTTTGCACTCTTAGTATCTTCATTTATGCAACCTCTCACTCTTTACTGCTAAACCCTTATTCTCTTACCAAGATACCATGGGTTGTATCTGCTTGCTTAATTGCATTGAGTGTTCTTTCAAAATACTTATCATCATCTCTACCAATTTCAGGATCATAGACAAACTCAATACGAGCATCATATCCTGCCCTAAAGTACATATCATATGACCTAGCTGCAATCCTGTGTCTGTTGTATGTCTCTAAAAATGTGAAGTCCTTAATGTTGTTATCAATGACTCCCATATGACCAAATGCCTTGAAGTCATTTAACTCATCCTCATCAATCATTCCTACAAGTCTATACAACTTAGGAGTTGAGAACTTAAAAAATCTTAACATGCCATCAGTTCCATCATCAATGCTCTCAATTGCCTCATTGATAAGCTGCTCAAGATTTTTTCCTTTGCTCACATATTTCTCCTTGCCAGGCTTAAAGAAGCAACGTCTATATGCTCCATTTCTAATGTTTTTCTTGTAAGAATAGAGCTTCCAATCAGCACCAAGGTAAATATACTGAACACCTGTCTTTGTTTCATAAATTCCACCATTAACAAGGTCATTCACTGCAATTTCCTTGCACTCTGCATTAAACTCCTTGCTGTTGAGTCTAACAATCTTGTCATATTTCTCCTGCATATTCTTCTTGTCAATGACCATCACATCACCAACCTGTGTAATGTTTGCATGTGTAATGCAGTATTTATCATTTCCAAGGTTATCAATATCTATAACCCTGTTATTGTAATAGATTCCAGCTGTCAGCTTTCCACTGTGACTGGCACTCACAACTGCGTCCATGTCTTTAATTTCTTTACCGAATATGTCCTTATACATCCTCAATGTACCTCTATTGATTTTGATTAGTTGATAAACTGAATGTAAACGTTCTTTCTTCCCCAATGTCTACACTCTGATTCTGTAGGCATGTAAATGTCAATTGTTTCTCCACGAGGAATGTCTCCATTTTTACCATAGCCTGTATCGTGAAACTCTCTATACCCTAAACACTCTCCAACTGATCCATCAGAATTGCATCTGTAAATGTAACATGCTTTACCTAACCATGAACGCTTACCTGCTAATGTAATACCAGTTTTACAACTACTTCCATCAGCTGTTTTTCTGTTGTACTTATTCCAATAAGCTGTAGCCTCTACTTTAATCATAGGAGCTGCTTCATCCAGATAATCACCATGTACAAAACCCTCATCCCCATTGTAACTTACCTTATACCAACCGTTACTACATAAGGACAATGTGTCAACTAAACTACCCTTGTTAAAACTGCCAATTCTATCTGACTCCTGACTAGGCATCTCTCTTACATTGACTGTCTGTTGAGCTATTAAACGTGACTTGCATTTCTTACCACTTTCTGCAATCTTTTTAAGCTTGTCCTGCTCTTTTTTCTTCTTTGCATTATCAATAGCTTTGTCAATGACCTTATCATCTAATGTTGCATGAACAATATTCGCTGCCTTAGCTGTCTTATCAATATTGTCTCCATCATATGATGCTGTTAACATTTCTTGATCTGATGCAACTACTGAAATTGGCATGTTAGCACTTTCATCATCTTCTGTATCAACTGCAACTGCACTTGTCTTAACTACTTTGTTAATGTCTTTAGCAGCATCCTGTCTTGTATTGTAACTATAAACATTCATGCCTGCTGTGATTCCACATGCCACAACTGCACTTGCAATTGTTACTTTTGCAATGTTTTTATACATTCTCTTACGTCTAAGTTCTCTTTTAATATGTCCTTTTATCATTTAAGTTTACCTCACTTCTCTTTCTTAATATACTTATATTATACCATAAATATATTCAATTTTCAAGTTTATTTGAAAATTATTGATAATGCTATTATAAACTTACCAATGTCTTTTGTAACGCCCTCTTTTCTTTTCTAATAAACTGATACCAAATTCCTTAGGTCCAGTAACAAAATTTCTTCCTCTCCTGCCAGGAATATACTCTGTTGCTTCTTCCAAACTCTCAAAGTTGACATTTTGAATCATGTTGCTTAACTTCATCGCTGTCTCATCTTTTCCACTAGCTGCTGTACTCTCTTTAGCTATATGTTCAATCACTTCTCTCTGAAGTTCACCTGACAATTTATCAAACGTAATCACTACCTCACTTGCAGTGCTGTCTTTGATTTCCTCAGGTACGTCAACCACATCATTCATGGCATTCCTTAATTGCTCAATGTCCAGCACACCATTATTGATGCCATAAGCCATATAATATCTGTACAGGTGTCTAGTTGCCTCTGCAAGTTCTACATCTCTACTGCTTACTTCATTACTGCCTTTGCTACCACCAACTATTGCTACATGTACCTTTTCATCCCCAATGCTTCCCATTAAACCAACCTCTGCTTTTTACTCCTGTAACTAACTGCTTAAAATGTAAAGCCCTCATCTTCAGGATCCAGTTCATCACCCTCTACTGTGATGTTAAACATATCCATATAACCATGCATTCCATAATCTGCACTGTACTGCTGTGCTCTTTCATCAAGCATTGTATCATTCAAATGTAACTGCTTAATCCCTACTGTCTTTGTTGCATCATTGAATGTATACTCAAGAATAAGCACCTGATCACCCTGTAATGCATTTCCAACAATAATGTTGTTCTCAAGGATGAAGTCAACCACTTTTTCAAAAGTCTTGTCTAAACCATTTGCACCAAGTTTAGAATTGTAAAGGTCAATCACAATATCCTTGAGTCTAGCTCTACTCTCTGTTACGTTGTCTGCCTGAATGTCAATGCCATAGATATCACATAATGCTCTCGCTGTATAATATGTAACATCCTCAAAACCCTCTGCCTCTTTAGCTGTCTTTAACTTTCTGTCAAGCATCTGCACTAAGAAATTTCCATTACCACATGTAGGCTCCAATTCACACTTGCCTAACTGATATGATAACTCATTGACACCCTCCATGCTTAACATATCATTAACTATATTAGCAGGTGTAAACACCTCACCAAACTTCTGTACTCTTTCTTTAGACTTGACTAGTGTCTCTCCCATTACTGTATCCTCCAAATAAACAAGGGCACATGTAAAAACTTATGTATGTAACATCTTTTATTTTCTACGTATGCCCTTAAATTTCAATGCTATATCTTTTTCCTTCTTACTCTTTTAACTGTCCTGCTTCTTTTTCCTATGCCTCAACTACTTTCAACTTTCCTGACATAATGCTATCAACTGAAACCACCATTGCATTTCCTCTGTCATCTAATGCATTGTAATGATCCTCGTCTACCTTGTCCTGCAATTTCATATACTTAGGAATATATCTGCTTACCATGTGCATTAAACACATTTTACCTGCCCTCTCATCAAGGTTTAATAACTTTGTTCCTTTGTGTAAATCAATCATATCAACTGACCTCCTTTAACATGAATATGTACTTGATCTTGTTTCTTTTATTTTTGAAATATACTAAAATGCCATCTCCATCTTCAGGTGCATATCTGCCTTCAATTTCAATGAGTAATCTACTCTTTTTGAAGGTCAGGTACTCTTTGTTAGTGTTTACAGCAAATGCAAAATTCCTGTTATGATGTTTAGTAGTCTGTATCTCAATCTTATAAGCATCATAATTTTTCTTAAGGTAGCTGCTGTAATGCCACAAGTCCTTGATGTATGACATACTCAGTATCAAAGCCACTGTAGTTGTACCAAATGACATGTAATCCCATAAATTCCATGTGAAGTAAACATTGCACCTATTGCATGCCCAGGTAACTCCAAAGACAAGCAACAAACATACTACTATGTTTAACATTGCTATGTTCATTCTCTTATGTACAACCTTTTTAACCTGCCTGTCAATCTCTTCATTATTGACAAGCTTATTAAATTTATCAATGTTAGTCTTGTTTTCTGCAATATGTATCATATTTTTAATTCCTATGCATTAGTTTCTTTATTCTGATGCACTGCTTTCCTTATCAATGATTGCCTGCATTTCTCCAGCTGTCTTTACAATTCTTGCAAGTGCATTAGAAAGAAATGCTGTGTTCTTTTTATTCTGACTCTCTGCATATCTGCAAGATGCAATGTCCAGCTTCTTACTTAACCCTGACATTTTATCAGATAATTCAATGATCTCATTTCCAACTGAATGATATTCACACTTCATTTTAGATGTATCAACCTTAGGCTCATCTAAAAACTCTGTGTTCAACTCTGTAAACTTAATGCCTTTTGCCATTTAACTTTCCTCCAAACAATTTTTATAAAATTACTCTTATTATAATATAATGCCTAAAACTATGCTTAGTCCTCTACAAGCACAAGTTCCAACATTTCTCTTAAGCTTAAGAAGGAACATTCCCCTGACGTGATATAATTATCATCAATCATAGCGTCAATGACTGTGTCACTATCCTTAGGTGCATTAACTTTACTCATTAATGCATCCTTATATTCAGCCACTGAGTTGTATTTGAAACAAGGATTATACTCTTTTCCATAGTCAGAACCCTTTACATATATTGTTATTACTTTATTCATGGTGCCTCCAATTAAACCAACTTGCTGATTCTAAAAAAGGTATAGCCTTAACTATCTCAATTAAAGACTATACCTCTTTTAACTCTATGTATCCCTACATACCCCTATGTTTATGTATTACTGCTGATTCAGCTTCTTAGTTGTTCTGAGATGAACCTCATGCTGGTGCATCTGAGACTCATTGTACTTATGAGGTTTCATACCAAGCTTTGCAACTTCATAAGAGTCAGATACTTCATAACCTGCAAGTTCTCTCCATGTTACCCACATGTCACGTAAGAACTGCTTGATCATGTATCTGTTTGCCATTGCATGGCGGTGAGCCTTCATGCTGTCAATCTCTTTTCCATTCTCGTCGAATGTAGCCTTGTATTCAGGACGCTGACATAAACGAGCACGATAGTCTCTGTAAATCTTCTCATACTTATCACCACGTGCTGTCTTAAGAAATGAAGGTCCAAGCACTCCAACCAGCTTAGTCTTTACTGTAGGATTATATGTAAGACCAAGTTTAGTTGCTTTCTGTCCATCCTTAGTAGTGTACTCCTGCTCTTCAAGGTGACTCTTCTTCATTGAACGTCCTTCATTCTTGTAGATAGGATTACCTTCCTCATCATCTCCCTGGTAAACAGGTACTACATCAATACCAACGTATCTGTAGAATGAAGAGATATGTCTTGCCTTGTTAATATCAAGGTATGCCAGACAAACAGCTGCCATCATGACACCGCATCCCTTTACATCCTTAAAGAATGCATCCCACATAGGATGCTTAACAACTTCACCCTCAATGATCTTCTTCTCTTCTTCCTCTGTACGAAGCAGATTATCGTACTGCTGAATCATCTTTACATCCAGCTCACTGTTAATGAGACTTAATGCTGTTCTGATCTGCTTAAGCTTGTCCATACGATTAGAAAGCTTCTTTGCCAAGTCTTTCTTTTCCTTGTTCTTCTTATCAGCGTCTGCTGGCACAATCTTGCCGTCTGACATTACAAAACCATTGTCCTCAACCTGTTTCTCAATGTCAGCGATTTCTTCTTCTACGCTTGCTCTTGACGATTCAATAGCAGAATCAAGTTTCTTACCTGCTTTGATTGAAACAACCTTGCCATCCTGCTTTGTAGCAGAAACATATGCATCTGTAATACGTGACGCCGCTGCTCTGTAATTGTCAATCAGTGCTTTCTGCTCTTCTGACATGTCTTCCTGCTTAGTCGAAGGTGCCTGCCCTAACTGAATGTTAAATGATGCAACAATTCTGTTACCAGTCTGGATTCGAAGCTTCTGCATATCATAGTAAGAGCTTACCAAGTTTCTGATCTTTTCTTTCTGAATGTCCTGACATAAATCTGTTTTAGTAGTTTCCATGCTTTCTGTACCTCTCTTTTCTTTAACTTATATACATATTATAACAAAAAATAATTGAAAATACAACCAGATGTCATAACAATTTATGATATAAGAAACAAACTAAACATTACTATGTCACTTCATTACATATCACTGCAATCCACTTTTTATACACTGTATACTCTTTTTATTCACTGATATATCTATTTAATTATTGCTAAAGAACCTGTGACCATGGTGTTCAACTACAAAGTGTTGAGACTCATGCCAAGTGCTTGTGCATAATGCAGGTGCATAAAAATAAAATACCTTATGCTTAACTGCCATTCCACCCTGATCAAATATATAAGCACATGCTTTCTTAACTGTTTCATTAGGCTCTCTGCTCAATGACCCACTATATCCATACCCTGTCCTAACTTGTTCAACAGAGCTTGCACCTTTATAAACCATTGTGTCTCTAATACACTGTGCTACCAAAGCTGCTCCAATGTATCCCTCTCCACCTGCTTCGCCCATTACTAACCTCTCAAGGGTATCCCTATCACTGTCAGTAAGTGTAACAGTTGTTCCTGTGTAACTATTGTCAGGACTTTCAATTCCAATAAGTGTTCCATTCTGTGCAGGTACTGACCTAAAAGTAGGAAATACTGTCTTTGTCTCACTCAAAAGCTCTCTCTTAATGAAACCTCTCTTATCCTTACTGATCTTTACCTTATACCAACCGTCTACAGGTTTACCAATAGTGATAATAGGCTCATTTATCTTAAGTTCACCTAAACTTTTACTGCTTTCATTAGCCTTTACCCTGATTGTTGCTGTATTACAAGCATACATTCTATGTTCAGCGTCCTTACTAGCCACTGCTCCTGCCTGCTCCACATTTTTCTCTTGCTTGTCAATTTCCAAAATAGCATTATTACTTAACTCATCTGTAGAAATCTCTGTTAACTGACTAAACCTATCATTTAGTGAGTTCTCATTATCTGATGACTTGTATACCACACCAAAATCAGAGATCTCTTTACCATAAACCAGTGAATAAGTGTCACCACTGTCATTTACTCCAATTGCTGATGCAATCCCAACTGGTATACTGCCACTGTTCTCCTTATTTTCCTGTATTAAGTTTTTGTTCTTTGTGTCCACAATACTTGTCACTGTCTCACTGTAACTTAAATCTGTAGTTGCATAACCTACTATGCTAGTCTGTGCAAGCATTGACGCAGTTAATACTAAACCTGCAATTTTTATCATCCTAGACTTAATGATACCACCTCCAAAATTTATGACTTTAGAAATTGACAAAGTTTTTATATAAAAATAAAAACTTACTATTATATCATAGTAAGTCTATTTCCTGGTCAATATTTTGTTAACAAGGCATCATCAATTATTACACAAATGTTACACAATTATTTCGAGCCCTCTGAATGCCAATTAAACACCCAGAGGTGCCTATTCTCATTTTATCTTCTCTTTGTTATCCCTAAACCCTTGAGTATTTTATTATGGCGTGCCACTTTCCTTAAAGGAGCTGCTACAAGTGAATCTACTGGATGCATAATTGTATTTCCCACTGTATGTATATTATCACCAAAGCTAGCATTAGCTGATTTACCACGATTACAAGGTTTACATAATGGCTGTAAGTTCCACAACTCATCACTTCCACCCTGTGACCAAGGTCTAATATGATCTACTTCCATCTTTTCATAATCTTGAATGTTAGCATGTTCATTACCTGGTCGTCCACACCATTTGCCACAATGTGCACATCTGTACCAGTATCCTTTTCTTCCAGGTAATCTAACTCCTGGATTTGCTCTTATAAACATCTGTCTCACATCTGATTGTGTCATATTTTATACCTCTCATTTCAAATTTGATTTTCTATAATATTTCATGCATCCACCTTATTATTTTTTCCATCCCCAAAGGAAAATACTTGCAAGAACAATTCCAACAACCGCAACCAATAGAAGACTATTTACATAAACTAATGCTTTCCATACTCCAGATGTTGTCATATATTCATTTGATTCCTCTATTGGATAATTCATTGTATGATCTGACTTCTTGCATTCAACATATGTTTTCCCGCACCAATCATATATTTTGACATCTTTTTCGATTTTCTGTCCTTTCTTTCCGACAAGAACATCACTGAATACATAGTCCGTTTCTCTGTTTTCTGAATGTATTTTTAACCTATAAGCCTCTTCTTTTTCAATAGATCCCGTCCGACTAATGGTCTGTTCTACATTCATTTTAACCAATGCAACAACGGTTCCGGTATAGCATCTTCCATTTTGTTTAATTTCCTTCATTTCTTTTCTGCTTTTCAGCACCTGTGCCAATACCACATATACCAAAGTTGCATATAAAACAAAAAAGAGTACTGTACCATTCCAAATAAATGAAAAGGCATGTGATATGATTAATATAAAAATAAACATAATCACGATTACTGTATATTTTAAAAATCCTAAATTTGATTTTCTATAATATTTCATGCATTCACCCTATTATTTGCTATTCTCGTACAGAAACCATAAAACCTCCACAATGTAAATGAAGGACAAGTCCATTCTCAATTTGAACCTGTCCTTCATTATTTAGCTGCTATTTAAGCTAGCCCGCTGCCATTCTTATCTTAATTATCTTCATCATCACTGAGGTTTACACCATAGTTAGTGCCCAGTGCATATAAACCACCTGTGAAGCCAGAACCAATAGCGTTGAACTTCCACTCTCCATCATGTCTGTAAAGCTGAGCAACAACGATTGCTGTCTCTGCTGAATAGTCCTCACCAAGATCGTAACGGATTAACTCTTTACCTGAATCTGCATCCAGAATATGTACATAGCTGTTCTCAACCATGCCAAAGTTCTGTGCTCTTTTAGCTGCCTGGAAGATTGTAACTGCAAAGTCGATCTTATCTACTGTAGGCTCAACTGCGTCAAGGTCAACGATGATCTGCTCATCATCACCATCTCCACCACCTGTCTTATTGTCACCTGAATGTGTAACACCTGTAACCTCACGATTGCCATAAAAGACGAAGTCCTCATCTTTTCTTACCTTGCCAGACTCTCCAAGTAAGAATGCTGATGCATCCAAGTCAAAGTCATAGCCTCCATCATATCTGTTTACATCCCAACCAAGACCAACGATGATCTTCTTAAGATTAGTAATACCAGCATCTAATGCTGCTTTGGAAAGAGAAACCTTTCCACCTTTCTTTAATGATACTGCCATTTTGAATTTCCTCCTGTACCTGTATTTTATTTTATAAGTATAACTTAGCAATTTTAGGAATGCTCTGATCCTGAGATGTCTTACCATCTGCTACAAATGACCATTCATTTCCTTCTCTAACTAATGCTCCTGCATAAAAAGTAGTTGCACCAGTTCCATCAGCAATGTCATGTGAGTTAAACCTACAGATCTCAAAATCGTCAGCTCTGTCTACCACTCTGATAAAAGTGCTTCTGATCTTATCGAAACTCTGGTGTCTCTGCTGTGCACTGTAGATTGTGACTCCAACAATGATCTTCTTGTATTTCTTATCAAGCTTATCAAGGTCGATAAGAATTTCCTCATCGTCTGCACCATTTCCATCAGCGTCTTTCTTACTACCTACAAGGTTATCACCACAATGATGTACTACTCTGTCGCCATTGACATCGTAATAATTCTTATTGCCATACCAAATGACATCCTTCTCACTTCCAGAGTACTTATCACCATCCTCAAGAAGTACTAACCATGCATCACAGTCAATCTGTGACTGACCCATACTCCTAACTGACTGAACTGGATCACTGCCACCAAATAAACGACTAAGCAGACCTTTCTTTTTAGGTGCCTCTGTGTTTACCTGAGTAGGATTACTGTCAGATGCTTCTGTCCATCCCAAGCCAATCATAACATGCTTGAGACCACTATCAGTTGCCTTAGACAAACTAACTTTCTGTCCTTTTGACAAGCTGACTGTCTTTTTCTGAAGACTAACGCCCATTTTAAATTTCCTCCTAACATTAACACTTTAATAATAATTACCCTTATTATATTTTAATGGTATAATTCAGGCATATAACTTAACAAGTTATTGTCTTTTCTGAAGACCAATGTCTATTTTCAATCTCTTTCTAACATTAAAATTAAATAATAAATACTCTTATTATATTTTAATGCTAGAAACCAAGCATACCACCTAGTCCACCTAAGCCGCCAGCTCCACCGGCACCGCCCATACCACCAGGCATATTGCCGCCACCAGTTCCACCGAGCATTCTACCAATTCCTTGTAGCGTATTACCAAGATCACTGCTTGTTTCTCTTGCAGAAACTCTCTGCTGCTGTGTAGGTCTACTGCCTGTTCTCTTTCCATCCATGCTGATATCAACACCTGAGTTTCTTTCCTGAGGCTGAATAATAATCTTTGCTCTTCTCTCGCCTGACCACTCAAACATATATGACTCACCAGATGCCTGACCGATTAAGTTCTTCCAACTTAAGTCCAACTTAAATCCAGGATCTGCACCAGACCAACAAACAACTGCATCAGGATCAACCTCAACTGTAGCACCATTACTTTCATTCTCAAGTACAATAGGGTTACCATCAATAATGATAGCTACATATGAACTGTTGTCTGTACCTGTTAATGTTGATGTTGCTAAACCTTTCTGACTGATTACACCCTGTGCAAGGAATCTTACTCCATATCTACATGAAGGTGTAAAAGCTAAAATGTTCTCTGACTCAACTGAAATTTTTTCGCCAGGCTGTAACTTCATTACTACTACATGCTGCTGATCATTTGCATAGTATGTAATGCAAGGACCACCACAAGTAACTTTCATAAGAGGAAGATTCTCACCTGTGAATCTACGTCCAATCTGGTGCATTACGCCAGCCAGAAGATTTCCTTCAGGTCCAATCAACACCTTATCAAACTTGTAATTCTTTGCTCCGTAGTTCTCACCTGCAATAAATGCACCTGCTTTAGTAAAGACGAAGTCATTGCCATTACCATCAGCTGTAATCTTGAGCGTAAGCTCATTCACTGTCTCAAATTTAACCATTTCCTTGTCTCCTTTAATTTTTATATAATAAACAACTGCTTATTATTAATATGAGTAGTAGCTATCTTCATTAGCCACTGTACTTAAAGTAATTTTTCTAATACCCTGAACAGGTCCAGTAATAATTACCATGGCATTATCTTTATTTTTCCATGTATACTGATTCATTTTGTCGCCAAGGCTTTCATAGTAGCAATTATCTCCAAATGATGAAAGCAAATCTTCAAGGTATATATCGAAATCTATTCCCTTAGCAATTATTACTTCATGATCTGAAGTACTGCTCTTCTTGCTCTTACTGCTCTTCTTGCTCTTACTACTGCCCTTTTTACTATTTTTCTTGCTACTCTTTTTACTGCTCTTCTTTGCTGTCTTTGTATCTTCTTCTTTTCCTGTTTTAATCTTTTTAGCTTTAGAAGCAGGAACAAACATTGCACTGTCAACTGTCAACTTTATAACTGCACAGTTCATAGCCTTACGTGCCTTATTTGTTGAAGTATTGATTATAGTAGCTGTTATTGTTGTACCCTTGTTATTTAACAACTGTACATCTACTTGTGCAGCAGGGTCTATCTCTGTTTTACCACTGATAACATAATAATCATTTAAGAAATAACCACCCTGCAAAAATGTACTTAAAGGATTCGGTAACTGATATTTTACTCCATCAAGTATAATCTGCATGTCCTCCCAATCATCTGATATGGCTGCTCCTGTAAATCCTACGTCATTTGTTTTATGAACTGTATTATCCTTACTATCTGCAAGATACTGATCTGTATCCTTTGCAACTGTATTATCTTTATCTGCCTTATCTTTATAATACCCTGTAGTCGGTGTCTTAAACACTGTTGAACTTGAATAATAACAATTATAACTATCCATTATAGCTGCTATTGAAGCATTTAATTCAGGATCTGACACTGATTCAGGTGCCTGCTGAACTAACATCCAAAATGCTGTTACTGAATCATCATCAAGCACATAATAAACTGTGCAGTTCATATCATCAATGACCTTATCTGCTGGAATGATCATCCAAGTTTTTCCTGCATGATCTTCTTCATATTTAGAGTTTGTCAAAGTATCAATACCTGCAACCTCTTTACACATATAGCCAGGAATATCAAGACTTGAATCCAAATTTGTAATGTAACTCATTGTTATCTTTGTCTTTTGATCTTGGTATTTCCAAACCTGTTTAGTGCTAGATGACATTTCAGCCACCTGTGTAAACATTGTATTGTTTATATTAACAGTTGCATATCCATTTATATCCACTGTATAATTAGTAGAAATGTTACTGTCTGCCTCTTCTGTACTAGGCTCAACTACTTCAGTTGCCTGCTCTGTTGAATCTGACAATGTATTATCTTCTGTATTATCTGTAACAGCATTATCTTTAGTGCTAGTAGCACTCTTGTACATGCACATTCCTAAAGGCTGAAGTTGAGGTACTGCTAAACAAAATGAAATTATAAACATCAATATACTTTTCATAGTGATCTCCTTAATTTCTAACCTGCAACATTAACTCCATACATCTCACACAATCCTGCTAAATCCTTTGCAACCCCATCTCCTACAGGATTGAACTTCCATTGTCCATTGTGCTTATACAATTCACCAACGACCATTGATGTAACATTGTTGTAATATTCAGACAATGTGAACCTAGCAATCTCTACATTTGTATCTGCATTTACCACTCTAACATAGGCATTTGACACCATACTAAAATTGAAACCTCTCTCCAAAGCCTCGTCAATAGTAACAACAAATGTGATTTTATTTACTGACTGATTGACTCTATCCAATGCAATACTTATAATCTCATCGTCGCCCTCTCCTTGACCCTGACTATCTCCTGAATGATTTACACTTCCATCAGGACTCTGTGGCTGTCCATAAAAGACAAACCAATCATCACCAATGATTCTATTATCTGCACCAAGCATAAAAGCAGATGCATCAAGGTCAACATCCTGATTTAACACATCCCAACCAAGACAAACTCTTATATTTTTCAGTGTTGTTCCATTATTACTTAAGGCTACCTTTTGACCTTTCTTAAGTATTACTCCCTTACCTACTGCTGGTCTCTTTTTAGCTACAGGTTGCTGAAAATTCTGTACCTGCTGATTTCCCATGTTTTGTGTGTAACCACCCATATTATTTCCTGCATTGAACTGCTGATTAACTGCCTGTCCTCCCATGTTTCCCATGTTTCCCATGTTCTGATTCATGCTAGGCTGTACATATCCCTGATTGCCTAAACCAGCACCCTGCATATTCTGCATATTCTGCATGCCCTGCATATTCTGTTGTGTAGGTGCAGGTGTATTTCCTCCTGCCAGTGTTGAAAAATCTAATGCTCCTGTTGTTTTCATTGGAATGTCAAAACTCATTTTTATATGTCTCCTTTTATTCTTGATGTTAGGATTAATTTATATTAAAGTCTATCCCACTCTTGCCAAGTCTATCTTTAATCTTATTGTATAAACTATCTTCACTATCACTGTCTGATGAACTTTCACTGTTTTTCTTTATCTTTCTATAGGATCCATCAGGAAATGTCTCATATTCATACTCATCATCTGAACTGTCATATCCCTCACTTGAACTGCTATCACTTGATTCTTCAGTGCTCTCTGTATCTGTACCAGCTGCCTTATCTATTGCATCATCGACTACATCATTTATCCTATCTGTAACACTACTTCCTGTAGTGGCTTCAACTAAATTATTAATGACTCCAATCTTATCCTCAACAAGCAACTCAACTGTTGCATGTGCTCCTGTCTTAATCAATGACACTGATAATGCTTTAATGTTTACATGATCATCACTTACGTTCTTAAGATCCTCTTCACTCGCAAGTTTGACTTCTCCAACTGTTCCATCATCCTGTGTAATTCCAATCTTATTTGCAACTTCATAATCATAATTGATCCAGTGACCATCACTCAATGTATCCTTAAAAGCTGTCTTACAATTAAACTTAAATGCATTTCCATTAAACATTGTTTTGTCTGTTGTAAAATCCAATGTATCATCTGCACAACTAATTGCAATCTTTGTATTATCAAATGACACATCTATTTTATTATTGTCACTATCAAAACTTACTTTAATATCATCATCAGGTAAATTGCTACTAAACCATTTTTTGCTTGCTTTCTTGTTTTCTACAAAGCTTGAACTGCTTGTATCAAATGTGGCAAGCACATTATCCTTGTCCAAATTCTTGTACTGCACTGTATTGTCACTATCAATCACAATGCCTTTCTCTGCTCTCTTGCCCTTCTTATATTTTACAACTGTAGCTTTGTTATAATACTCGTCATATTCCAAAATGTAACCGTTTAACTTAAACTTATCAACGTTACCAGCTACAAAAGTAAATGTCTTAGAATTATATGCTATGTAATCTCCAGATCTTACATTCTCTTTTCTAAATTGTCCTATCTCAAAATCCATTGCATTTCTATTATTCCACTTAAGATTGACTCCCTTAGGTTTATTGTGTGTCCTATTTCCAATAAATACTCCATCATTATATCCATAGACTTCTGAATCCCAACCAGGTCTCAAATACCCAAATATATTGCTCTTTTTATAAGACACCATTTTATATTTAGGTCCACCAAATGAACTATTTGTCTGAACTGCACCACTTAATGCCTCTGTTGCTTTGGTCTTAACTGCATCTGTTGCAACATCTTTAACTACTTCCTGTATAGGTGAACCACTAGCAATGTTCATGACTCCATTTACTACTGCACCAATACCACTAACACCTGTAGCCATTATGACTAACGAAACTATTACCTTCTGTAACCACTTTTTACCAAAGTTCTCAACCATTTTCATAATCCTCTCAAAAATAATAAATTAAAAATAAAAAATCTAATTTTTATTACTATTATGCTAGTTTATATGCAAATAAACAAAAAGCAGTAGCCTAGTATATACTAGGCTACTGCCCTTAACTTTATATTATGTATTTGCTTTACTTTTCCAGAGCATCTAACAACTTTTGAGCTGTATCAATTGTCTTTTTAAGATTGTTTCTTAAGAACTCTGTGTTCTTCTTATTCTGACTATGCTGATATCTTTCAGCACCATCTTTTACCTTGTCCATTGCTGTGCCTAATCTTTTTAATGAATGCATCTTTGCTGCTAATTCATCTGCCTTTTTCTTTTCGATAACTGTTACTGTTCTCTCTTCATGCGTATCTGTCTTTTTCTTAACAGCAACTCTCTCTTTTTTGACTGTATCAGCCTTTTTCTTGTCTGTACTTGTCTTTTTCTTAGCTGCATTGCCCTTCTTCTCCACTGGTGCTTTCTTCTCTGCTGGTGCTTTCTTCTCTGCTGGTGCTTTCTTCTCTGCTGGTGCTTTCTCTTCTTTAATCTCTGTACCTGCATCCTCAAGGTCTGCAATCTCATAAAGGAAGGTTGTACCTGCAATTAACTTTCTGTTGACTGAAGTACTCTGAATGAAGATTCTAAATTCTTTAGCATCTTTTGCATATAACTTCTCATGCACTCCACCTTTTAATGTCTGAGGCTGTAAGCCTAACTTCTCTCTTACCTGAGAACCATTAAACATTTCTCCTGTCTCTTTATCCTGCATAATGATCTCTTTATACTGCTGTACTGTTTCAGCCTTTGTCAATTCATAGAAACCCCTGCCCTTCTTGAACTCAATACCATTGGCTGTCACAAATCCCTTAATGTCACAGTTTTCATCAACTGTCATTACCTGAAATCTACCAGGTATTACAGGTGTCAGCTCGTCCATATCCTTAATTACTACTGCATCGTCTGAATGACCACTGCTTGAACGTGTTTTCTTTCTCTCTGTATAGTAATCATAAGTGTCCTCTACTTTCTCACCACGCAGACGCTTAATGTTATTTTCCATTGATCTTGTCATTCTACCATTATCTCTAATGATTGTGACAAACTCATTAAGTCTTTCCTCACCACTCTGCTGACACACTGTTGCTTTGATAAGGTCTACAATCTCATTAAACTGATCAAGTGTCAGATATATGCCCAGTGTCTTTTCTGCTACTGTCTTGTAGAATCCTCTTGATGAACTTCTCCAACCTGCAAGTGCATGAACTGCAAACACCTTGATACCATTCATTGCTAATCTGTCTGCTTCAGCTTTCCAATCAAGATTATCTTTATTATCCCTGTAGCTAGGACTATGTGGTGATGCATCACCAATCATGATCATAATTCTATCAGCGTCACTTCTCCAACTAGCCTGTGTATGTGCCACATTAAGTACAAGTTCATAGCACTCATCAGCGTCGCCGCCATATGTTTGTGCTGTCTCTTTTACAAACTTGCAAAGCCTATCTTCATCTCTTGTAAAGTCCATGAATCTAATTGTATAAGGGTTATCCTTATCACAATAGTCTCCATGAGCGATGATACCAAGTCTAAGATCTGCAAACTCTGCAAACATATCCTTTATGAACTGCTCAACCTCTCTTCTGACCTGTGACAATACAGGATACATACTGCCTGTTGTATCAAATGACACAAGCAAGTCCATTTTTGTAATGTCTTTCTTCATTCTCTTTACCTGTCCTCTCTTTATTTTTTATTGTAACATAATCTTTCAATTAGATCTATGTCATTCAACATAGTGATCCACTTTTCAGGAATACTGTTGACACCATAGTAAACAGCTGCTAAACAACCTGCAACAGCTGCTGTAGTGTCAGTGTCCTTACCAAGGTTTACTGCTTTTAATACACATTCACTGTAACTATCAGTTGTAACAAAACACCAAATAGAAGCTTTCAATGTATCCACCACATAACCAGATGACCCAATCTCTTCTTCTGGAATTTTGGCTATTTCTGCACTATGCTCACCAAACAAATTGATCATGTATTTCTCACTTACACTGTCAAGTGCTTTAGTGATAATGTCCTGCTTGCTCATCCTCTTGTCTGCACTATTGATTATCTCCAACATTATATGCTTAAACATCATTGTAGCTGAGTCACACATATCATTATTATGTGTCATTCTACTAATTCTCAATGTACAATCATCCTCACAAAAGACTGCTGGAAAGATCCTCATTAGACTACCATTGCCCTGTGCATCTTCATCTGTAACACCACAATCATCAATGTTATATCCCTGTAACATTTTATGTATTGCTCTACCACAAGTGTTACCACAGTCAAACCTATTATGATCTACTGCAAATTCACCTGACACAAACCAATCTACAAAGTTACATGCAATAATTTCACATGCCTTATGTGACTTATTTACAGTGCCTCCATCAAAATTGTATCCTGCCTTGTTCAGTCCATCCACTGTTGCTAACATCATACTTGTATCATCTGACCATGTACCAGCAGGTACATTCCCTGTTCCATACCCAATCATGTCTGTAACAGGATTTTTCTTCAATGTCTCTCTTTCCATAAACTCTACGGGCACTCCCAAGGCATCACCTATTGCTGTACCAAGCACTCCTGCATATAATATGTCTCTACTAAGTTTTGCCATGTCTTAACTCCTATTCTACCCAAGCCTATTGTTTGTTAAAATAAAAAGTCAGGGTCATCACCCATGTCAAAGCCAGCACCATTTTCATCACTGTTGCTGTCATCCTCGTTGCTGTCCTCATCGTCCTCTTCAGGGTCATCATCTTGATTAGCGTACATGGCATCAATTGCACTTATTACATCTCCATATGTTAATGTATCACCCTCACTTGTAAAGAACTCTGTGTCCTCATCTGTTCTGTTAAAGTCCTCATTATCTTCATCAGTGTCCTCTTCATCTTCTTCAGGGATCTGAACATATTCTACATATGCATATCCATCAAAGCCTCCCTTAAAAGCAAACTCTGCTGCTTCTGAATCAGATAGGTCGTCAGGGTCGTAGCCTGCCTCTCTTGCCGCTGCATCTGCATTATTATTGTTGATTTCAAATGCTTTTCCTTCTGCCTCATCATCATCCTCATATGCAGCAATGATATCTCCATTGCACATAACCAAACAAACTGCCTTACCAGCGTATTTCATAATGTATACCTCCTTAATTACTATGATTGTTTATTCTACTTCACTTGCCATCCGCCAATCTCCACGAGGACTAAGTGATACTGAACCTACCTTGATTCCATCAGGACAACAGTTACGCTTGAACTGTGCTCTCTTGAATCTTGTAATGAACTTATCTAACCAGTAAATGATCTCTCCCTCTGAATACTTGTAAGTCTCACTCTGCTGACATGCCTCAATTGCATATGAAATGATCATTTCTCTGCTGAAACCAAACCTTAATGTATAATACAGGAAGAAGTCATTTAATACATAAGGTCCAACACTATCTTCTGTAAGCTGAGCAATAGTGCCATCCTTTGAAGGAGGAAGCAGTTCAGGTGAAACAGGTGTTGCAAGAATGTCTCCAATGCAATCAAGCATCTCACCACGTTTACTCCTGTCAAGAGTGTTTGCTGTTGTTAAACCAACTCTGTTGACCAGTATTCTTACCAATGTCTTAGGTATACTGCTGTTCACACCATACATTGACATATGATCACCATTATAAGTACACCATCCCAATGCAAGTTCACTTAAATCTCCTGTACCAACCACAAAACCACTGCTCATGTTTGCAATATCCATAAGTATCTGTGTTCTCTCACGTGCCTGTGCATTTTCATAAGCAATGCTTCTATCATCCTCTGAAAGTCCAATGTCTTTTAAGTGCTGCTTAACACTTGCTTCAATATTGATCTCCATAGATGAAACACCAAGCAAATCCATGAGTCTCACTGCATTGCTCTTTGTTCTTGATGTTGTTCCAAAACAAGGCATTGTAATACCCAATACTCTGCTATGATCATATCCAAGTTTATCAGCTGCCCTAACTGCAACTAATAATGCAAGTGTACTGTCTAAACCACCTGAAACACCAACGACTGCACTTGCACAACCAATGCTTTTCCATCTTCTTGCCAGAGCCTCTGTCTGAATGTTAAAGATCTCGTCGCATCTATTATCTGACTCTGTAAGTCTAGGTACAAAAGGTGTAATGCTGATTTTTCTTAACGTATGATCATATTTATGTCTGTAACTGCCACCAATCTGTCTGCATGTCAGTCTAATTTCTCTTAATGCCTCCCTGGGTCCAAATGTAAATGTCTTATTGACCTTTCTATCATGCCTGATTTTATTCAGGTCAATGTCATTTACGGTAACACTATTGTTCTTATCAAACAACCTTGCTTCTGAAAGAATTGAACCATTTTCAGCAATCATATTATGTCCACTAAACACAATATCTGATGTACTTTCACTACTACCTGCTGAGCAGTACACATATCCACAAATGCACCTAGCACTCTGCTGTGCTACTAATGAACGTCTGTAATCACTTTTACCAATGGTTTCATTACTTGCTGACAGGTTAAGAATTATCTCTGCCCCATTAAGTGCCATGTCTACTGAAGGAGGATTAGGTGCCCATAAATCTTCACAAATCTCTACTCCAAACTTGAAGTCTCCATTATTAAACACTAGTGCCCTGCCAAAAGGTACCTGCTGTCCCCACAATCTAATTGATGTTGCATTAGTATCAAAACCACTGTTGAACCATCTTCTCTCATAGAACTCATTGTAATTAGGTAAGTAACACTTAGGAACAACCCCAAGTACCTCACCTGCTGTAATGATAATAGCGCAATTATACATTGCATTATTCAACACAATAGGAGCACCAACTACAAGGATTGTTCCATAATGTACTGAATCAAGCAAAGCATTGATGCTAGCTGTGATCTTATCCTCTGCAAAGTAATCAGAAATTGACTGATTAAACATCAAATCCTGTGCGGTATATCCACATAAACTGAGTTCAGGTGTAACCACAATGTTTACATTACCATGCTCTTTTACAAGCTTCTCATATGCTTCTTTGATTTCATAAATGTTAGCCTCCACATTTCCCACATGTACCTGAGGAGAAATAGTTGCTACTCTAACTAAATTGTCCATGATTTACTCTTTCCTTTCTGTATATCACTTTTCACTTATAAATTTTCTTCTCTAGCACCTATTATACCACACTTAAAACCATTTTGTCAATAAGTATGCTCTTCTTTTTATATGTATAAACCATTTGTTTTAATCAAATGTTCTATGCAATGTTGTCACTGTAATATAACTTATGTGATGTAGTTTCTACAATATAACTGATCTCTAATCCATTCCCTTTTCTCCCAAAAAAGACTCTGTAACCTACCTGCTGACCTGCCTTTTTATTAGATGTATCAGCTCTTTTTCTGCAAATTACCTCTTCTTTATCAGTGTCTATCACAATAAACTCCATATGACCCTTTAATGCCTGTTCATTATCTTTAGTTGGCATCACAAGTAAATCTAAGTCTTGATTTTCAGGCAACTTGCTCATATCCTTAATACTAAAGAATACATCTGCATCTGCTATGTCAATATCTTTATATCTTGATGTAATTTCCATTTTAGTCTTATGACCTGCCCTTGCTAATGCAATGTTCTTATCACAAGAAAGTGAGTTCACATCAGATATAACCTGCACAGTAGTTAAATTATCTGAGTTAACCACTCTTAAATAGGGCTCAATTGCAACTTTTCTTGTAAACATCCCCTGCTTTTCCCCTGTATATGTTTTATTTTTAATTGCTATTATTATCATGGATAATGCTCTCCTATTCTACAAAATGCTAGTCACTTCTTATTAAAATGCCTAGCCTTATCAACCTTTGTCCTATTTATTTAATGTCACCAACATGCTCCTTTAAGTATTCACGCATCTCTATGATTTCAGATTGTGTTAATTTGGTGATGTTACAGCTAATACAATGATGAGCCATGTAGTTGACAATCTTATCAATGGTTTCAGCTGTAATTTCAGTGCCTGCTTCCTTTTCAGTCCCTGTTTCCTTTTCAGCCTCTGCTTCTTTGCTCTTGTCTACCCATTTCTTAACCTTGACCATGTCATAAACCTTGACCACTTCACAAGGCTGTGAGTCAAACATGCTTTCCCCAAAGACACTAAGATCTTCAATCCAGTCTATACTGAAAAATCTACTGTCTTTTTCATCTCCAAGCCTAACTATTGTAGTAACGCTTCTAGTATTCTTGTAGACGTCTGCACTTGCTTCTTTGTCATACTCATACTCATGAACCAATGTATTGAGTTCTTCCTTTGTTAACTTCTCACCTGCATCAATCTTTTTGAGAATGTTTTTCCCATATTCATCACTGTAACTTTCCATTTCATGCTGCTTTCTTTCCTCTTCAGCCTGCTTAGCCTCTTCTTCCTGCTGCTTTTCCTTAAGTTGCTCCAATGTCCTCTCCTTTAAACCAGGTAACTGTCTCATCTGATAAACTGTCAGGTCTGTCCACTTATGTCCTGTATCCTTAAGTACCTTGATCTTACTGTTTACAGTAGCTGCATCATCATAAAACCTCTGCATCTCATCCTCTGTATATCCAAGTTCCTTAAGTAATGCTTTTCTCTCTTTAACAGTTGTATTTACTCTTTTACCCATTGTCTACATCCCCCATTATTCATTGTAGAATCTGTGACCTGTTGCATTTACATCAATCATAAGCTGTACATCCTCATCTGTAAGCTCATAATCAAAATTATCAAGGAATGCTTTGATTCCATCATTGCTGTCAATATCTCCTGATAAGTACTCACGTACAGTCATAAGGAAATCCTTTTTATAGCGGCGCCCTACTTTCACAAGTTCACAGCGTCTGCTAAACTCTCTAGTGCCCTCTTCCTCTCCAAGTGTAGCCATCAGAAAGTCTTTAGTGACTAACTGACTTTCATATGACATTCTAGAAAAGGATTCATTCTCCATTTCCATAAGTCTGTTGTTTTCCCCATCTGTATTGAAGAAACCAATCTTGCTAAACATTGAATCTTTCATCAGAAAGTCTCTTTCCTCTTCTGTAAGCTGCTCTAGCTGATTGTATAGCTTATCATATGCTTTCTTAAGGCTTCTTACTCCATCATCAATGCCTGTTCCCAATCTTCTTGTTCTAAAGATGTACGCCCTGCCGATCTCAATTGATAAGTACCATAAGGTATCATAAGGATTAGACTCCCCTTTTAACTGTGGCAGATAAACTCTGTTCTTGCCCTTAACTTTACCTTTAATGATATCTCCCATTTTTACTTGTCCTCCTTATTTTTCACATAGCATTTTGACCCATGACCTGAGGTAGTATTCCAGTCTTTTTCCAAGTCTTGCATTTTTTCTCTAAGCTTATCAATTTCTTTTTGAATGTCTGCTTTTCTCTTCTCTTTGTCATTGTACTCTTTTTCAAAGAGTCCACATGCAAAACCAAATGTAACCAACTGTTTAACAAAGAACTCTCTGTCAATGTTAGAGTATGTTAAACCACCCTTATGCTTCTTTGACACATCCCTAATGAATGTGTCAGCCCAGCAAGGTCTACATACACCACATAAACAATGTGTTGTCACTTTTCCCTGACTGTCAATCTCCCTTTTGTAGAATGATGTATGACTTTCCTCATCATCATCGCTGATTATCATGTAATGCTCTCCATTATAATCAAAGTATATTTTCCAATCACACACACGTCTGATTCTCAACAATCTAAGATCTGTAATTTCCAACTTAAATGGATCTTTCTTTTTAGCCATGTCTTTTTCCTCTCTGCTTTATGCTTTTCTATAAACCTCTGCTGGTCTAAATGCATTTCCTCTGCTCATCTCTCCTGTGCCAATGATTTTATTTGAAATTAAGCGTCTAAAACCAGGAATCTTGTATTCGTTCAGAGCCTCAAATGTATCTTCCAGTTCTCTTACTGTAAATGTCTCCCTTACAAAGTTAAATCCTATATCTGTATATAGCAGTTTACCTTTTATTCTGTCTACTGCATCACTTATAATGCTCTTGTGATCATATGCAAGGTCATTTAATAACTCCTGAGACTCAACATTCATAAAACATCTGTCCATACTTACCCAAAACCACTGTGCCTCATATCCCTCAAGTGTCAATCCTTCTAAGTCACTGTCAGGTTTTAACATATCAAGATAAACAATAGAAATTACATGACCTCTTTCATCTCTATCAATGTTATTATCTACTGTATAGAGCTGTTCAAATGTGCCATTCTCAATGACCCCTGCACCAAGTTTTCTTCCTATTGCATCTATTGAAGTTTCTCCAAGTCTTACAATAGTTCCAGGAAGTTGCCATTTCTTATTACCCTGCTTTCTAACAAGTAACACCTGTACCATCTTAGGCACCAAGCGTTTACTATCTCTTTCGGCTATGTCTTTAACTCTTAATATTACTGTATCTACTGCCACACTAGGCTTTTCAAACTCACTAAATGCTTCTTTCATAATAAACCTTTGCCTTTACTCCATATCCCCAATGTTGTTGTCCTCTGTTGCTTGCATCTTATCTGATGTCTGAACTATGTACTCTGCTGTCTCTTTATTACAACCAAGTATATCTACTAATGCATCCTGCACATCCACTTCCTCGTCTGTGTCTGCCTTAGTTGCATACTCTCCAAGTTCATGTATAAACTCTGTCTCATCAATGACCTGACCTGCATATCTAGTTGCGTAAACTAAACTAGATGCAATGCCCTCTTTTTCACAAAGTCTCTCAACTTGTTCCCTAGGTAACCCTTTGTAATCAGCTGCTGTTCCAGTTTCTACTTTTCCAGTTAATATGACTACTGCAACCGCTAGACATGCTCCTGTAACAACTGCAAATGTTTTAATTGCTTTAACCTTGCTTTTACTCAATGTATTCTCAATGCCCTTCATGCTTTTTCCTCTTCCTCTCTCAATCTTATAAATATATTATACCAACTTAAATACAATTTGTCAATAAGTAATTTTAATCAATAGCTGATTTCATGTTTTTACTAGTCTCTCTTTTATCACCTAAGAACATAATTTTTTAATAAAGCTGATTTTTAATTACTGTTCACTGAACTGTCGAAAAATTTTCAAAACTTGTCTACCCCAATTTTTAGCCAATGTGTATACTAGTAATCAATGCTTAAACCAGCCTTTATTTTATTCCAACTTTTCCTACCCTATTTTTCTTAAAATCTTCTATGCTAAACCGAAATAGCCCAATGCTTAGTCATTTTTATACCACTGTTTAGCCTGATATGCTCATCTACCCTCATTTTTATAAGACTTACCCCTATATTTATTATGCCCTTTCCTATTATGTCTGAACATAGAAAAACAGTACACAAACTATTTAGTCGTGCACTGCTCTTCCTTTAATGTGTATTTATTTTATTCAGATATGTAATATCCCTTATTGTCTATGTTTATTTCTTACCAACGATAAGCTTCTTAACCATATCCACAGGGATGATTACTAAACCAATTGCCATTGTAACAAGTAATGATTTAATATCAAGCATTGTTGTTCCAAACACTCTGCCACCAAACTCAATGATCAGAGTCTGTAATACAAAGATTGAACCCATTACATAAATGAATCTCTTGTTCTTACCAAGTCCTTCAAACAGGTTAAACTTTTCTGAACGTGTATTCAAACTGTTAAAGATGATTGAGTAAATGAAGAATGCAAACATCAATGTTTTCTTGTATAATTCAGCATCCTTACATGTTGAAGGTGTTAACATTGTTGCAAATCCACCAACATTCTCAAGTATTAACAGAGAACCAATTGTAATAAACACTGCTGCTGTTCCAATTGACGCCTTGATATATTTTGTAAGAATGTCTGCCTCTCTCTTAACAGGCTTCTCTGCCATATATCTCTCAAGCACTGGCTCCCCACCAAATGCCATAGCAGCAAGTGTATCCATAATTAAGTTGATCCATAAAATTTCTACAATACTGAATGGCTCTGTCCAACCAAGTACTGGTGAAAGTACATTCATTAACAGAGTGCTCACATTGACTGTAAGTTGGAAAATAAGAAACTTCCCAATGCTCTTCATCATTGTTCTTGCGTTTAAGATACAATTCTTAATGGATGTTAAACTGTTATTCAGAATAACCACGTCGCCTGCTTCCTGAGCAACTGCTGTACCATCACCCATTGCAAAACCACAGTCTGCCGCTTTCAAAGCCGGACTGTCGTTCACTCCGTCTCCGGTCATTCCTACAACATGACCAAGCTGTTTCGCTAAGTTTACAAGTCTCTTCTTATCAAGAGGCTTTGCCCTACTTACAACTCTTAAGTAAGGGATCTTTTCCTTGAGTTCATCATCACTGAGTGCCTCAAGTTCATCATGTGTAATAATTACTTCCTGTGCATCTCCTGTTAAGATACCAGCATCCTGTGCAATAGCCACTGCTGTCTCTTTCATATCACCTGTAACCATTACTACCTGAATACCTGCTGAATGAAGTTCCTTAACTGTATTTACAGCATCTGGACGTACATCATCTCTTAAACATAAGACTGCCTGTAAAACTGTCTTGTCTTTCTCAATTTTAGCCACTGACAATAACTTCATAGCCCTGCATGACTGCTCATGCATCTTATCCAATACTGCTTTCTTATCTTTGTCTGAGAATTTCATTTCAGTGCCATCTTCATCAACAAAGTGTGTAACCTTATCAATGATATTTTCTGTAGCACCTTTCCAAAGTGTTACACCACCCTTTAACTCTGCTGTTGCACATTTCTTTTCAGAGTCGAAACCACTTACTTCAATGACCTGACTCTTATCAAAGCTGTTCTCTTCTTTATAACCATGATTAAGAGCATATGTAAGAAGTGCTCTATCCATGTTATTTGATCCAATTGCCTTGCCTTCTGAAACCTTAGCCAAATTATTAACTGTAATTGAGTCAATAAACTCTTTTGAATCTAAGTCTGAAACAATTTTTCCTGCGCCTGTGATAAACTCAACAAGTGATAACTTACCTTGAGTAATGGTACCTGTTTTATCACTAAAGAGGATATCCATAAAAGCAGAGTCTGCAAATGCATTCTTATGACTTACAAGAATGTTGTTCTTGTACATGTTCTCACTATTCATACCCTGAATAACTGAAACAATCAGAGCCAATCCTTCAGGAATTGCCATGATTAAGATACTTGCACCAAGCATAATTGCTTCTGCAATTAAGGAACCAATTGCACCAGCCTCAATTGCTACATTGCCTCTAGCAATAGAACAAACGACCTGTAAAATACCAGCAATGACACCACATGCTGTACCAAGCTTACCAATCTGAGCAACAAGTTTATTAAGTTTAGCTGTTGTTGCATCAACAACTTCTTCCTCGTCTGACTCATTAAGTGACTGGTTGATCTTACCTAATTCAGATGCATCACCAATTACTGTAGCGACCATGTATGCTTCACCAGAGGTAACTACTGAACCCATAAACACCTTACTAGGTGATGAGTAATTAGTTGACTCTGCATCTTCCATACTATCTGTTGCTATTTTAGTCTCATCTCGTGACTCTCCATTTAATGCTGCCTGAGATACCTTAATCTTACCGTCGATTACTAAACCATCAACTGGTACCTTATCTCCTGACTGCAACAACACTACATCACCCTTGACAATCTCACTTGTCAAAATGCTCTGTAATGAACCATCACGCATGATCTTTGCATATACCTTGCCGTACTCTTCCTGTAATGCATTGCTTCTTTTCTGATTCCTGTACTCATTCAGAACATTAAAGCCTGTAGCTAATGCCACTGCTAAAAGAATACTGATGATCTCTACTGCATCATTCTCACCAGCAAATGCAGTGAAGAAGTGACCAGCAATGACAATTGCTAACTTAATTGCCAGTGCACCAAGAAGAACAAGAATACAAATGTCCTTTAATGCATCAAGGAACATATCAAGTACTCCATCCTGCTTAGCTTCAGAAAGTTTGTTGACACCAAACTTCTGCTTGCTCTGCTCAACTTCAGCAGAGGTTAGACCCTTTAACCTTTCCTTTTTATCCATGTCTCTACATGACCTCCTTGTAAAAATAAATTATAAAATAAATACCCTTATTATATAATAATGTAGATTTTTAGGTACAAAAATAGTGGGTACTGCTAATACCCACTAAACAATCTGCATATCTATATTCTTATCTGTTCTATTCTTTATACCACTGTTATATCAAAAATAGAACATGTCTGATAAACCCTATGCGGTTAATTTATTTGCAAGGATGTTAATGTCCCCATTGTTAAATAAAATGTTATATCTCAAGGATACTGTCTTACTACCATTGTCAAGTCTACCATTTCCAATAGTCCAAATTCCATCTGAAATGTAACTATCCTCTGTTTTCTCTTTTCTTGACTTATCCATTACTGTATAAACAGACATATCCTTGTCCAACTCATCTTTATACTGTACAAGGTCAGTTATGTCAGACATTGTCAATCTATTCAATGTTGCTCCCTTGAATTTCAGAAGTCCAAGTAATCTCTTATCCTGCTCAGCAATCAGGATCTCATGTCTGGACCCATTCAGTAAGAAGTCTACCTTATAGATATACTTGTCCGCCATATTTACAACTTGTCCATCTTTTAACTTAAATGACATTGGTATTCTTACCATATGATTAATCTCACAATTCTTAAGCAACTTATAAAGTAACTTATGAGACTCATAGAATCCCTCATATGTTGATTGAACACTCGCTGACTCCATTACATAATTACCAAAGCACATGAGAGAAGAGTAGTTGCCACCATTGATTTTATTTGACGTTGCTAAACCAATACTACTGTATATCTTATATAGCTTATGGTAATCATCATTATCATAACGAGCAATCTTAATCTCCCTGTCAACCACTTTATTTTTACATGAGTAGTTGACAATTAAATGTCTATTGTCATGTAACCACTGCTCTGTAACAATTTTAGATTTACAATAGTTACTTATCAGAAGTCCACTCATTATTTGACCATTGTTAGTCATATAAGTAACCAAGGTATATTTCACATCACCTGTCTTGTAAGAAGGGACCTTGTCCTCTCCAATGATATTTTTTAGTCTACCTGTAGACTTAAGATTTTCAACATGCACTTTGTTACTGTTAATGTCCAATCTTGTTACCTCTGATAACTTTCTAGTATCAGGGTTATAACACATAAATCCTTTGTTGCCTACTTTCGCTACAGTGATCAACATAATAAATACTCCTTTACTTTTTCTGTCCTTTACTTTACATTTATTATATCAAAATCACCATAACTTGTCAACTCTTAATTTCTTTTGGTCAGCTTGACACAACTGCAATGAACATTTTATGTGCAAAAATGTCTATTGCACTTATGCAATGCTAAACTTTCATTTTGTACCTGACCTACTATATTTCAATCAGGTACAATCTTTGACTACTAATGATCATACACCTACTGCAACTTTATGATCGATGTCTCCCTATGTTGAATATCCATCTTAAATGCTGGTCCTCCACCTTCATTCATGTCTCACACCCCCTTTCTTATTTCATATCTTTATTATACCACTAAACACTATATTTGTCAATATAAAAATTGAGAGGCTGTCTAAGCAACCTCTCAACTGTTCATCCTCTTATTTACTGCTGTCTGTTTTAAATACCAGTGCCATCTGAAATGCTCTGTAAATACTTGGCATTTGCATCCTCAATTCTCTTAGCCTCGTCCTTACGAATTTCATCATACTGCTTTTCCATCTCTTTGTACTGTGTGATTCCATTCATAATTGTATTCCATGAATACTCAATGTCAGCTGCCTTAATTGCACTTGTATTAGCTAATCTTTGACTCTGCTGTAACTGTCCAATTGCATTATCAGCGTTCATCCTGATTACCTGTGATGTTGCTTCATCTAATAAACTCAGCCCCTGTGCCTGAATTGACTGCTGTTTAGCAATTACACTGTTGACAAGTGCTGTCTTAAATGCAGGTACTGTTACAATAAATGCACTGTTTACTTTTCTTGCCAAATTAGCATTTGTATACTCCTGAATCTTGAATGTAGGAATACTCTGTAATGCTACTGTCTCTGCTCCACGTAAATCAGCTGTTCTCTGCTGCATAAGTGTCAATGCCTGCTGTACATTCTGAAGTTCAAACTGTTTATCTCCAGATGCATCTGTTGCTACCTCTGATTCAAGCTGACCTTTGTAGTCCTCGATTTCCTTGCAAGCCTGCTCAGCTGCCAGCACTACTGCAACTAACTGCTTGTACTCTTCCTTAGCTGCCTCATACATTTTCTCAATGTCTTTATTTGAATCTTTGATCTGCTGTTCATAAACAGAAAGCTGTGTACAAATCTGCTCCATCTCATTTGCTACGCCCTTGTACTTACCAACAAGTTTATCCAGTTTTTCCTGAGCTGATTCCTTAAACCTGCCAAAGAATCCTTTCTTCTTATGCTCTTCTTTTAATTCATCAAGATTCTTGATTTCCTGAATGTCAATCTTCTTCATAACTCCAAGCAGAGACTCAACCATTTTAGATGTATCAGACACTGCTGTACTGTTGTATTTTGATAATACCTGATCAGCCAAGCCTGCCATCTTTGTTGCAGGCTCCTTTCCAAACTCCACAATGCTCGTAGTGTTTGTAATGTCAATCGTTGATGTAAGTCTGTCAATTTCTCCACTTGCAATAATCTCTTGCTTATATGCCTCTCTGGAATTAGCAAGGTCATATGTTTCTCTCTGCTGCTCGATCGCTGATTTTGATAATGAAACTGCCCCATTATCTGATGGCTCATCAACAACTGTTACTGCTGAACCCATCATACCTGTGTCTGTTCCTTTTTTAATTGCCATGTCTTTTTCCTCTACTTTCTGAATAATTTATTAAACCAACCTGTCTTTTTCTCTTTTTCAGGTGCAAGGTTACTAATTGTATCGAGTAGTGAAACCTGTACATCATATGCAGCTTCACCAATTACATGCTTCTCATACATGAAATCATTTGTCACATAATTTTCTACTGATGTGTAGCATGTAGGTACATAGACTAAAACGTCATATCCTAATGACCACATAAACTTTAATAAGACCACATCTTCTATTGCCAATGTATTTTCATCAGTCAACAGAAGTATGATACTAGGATTAGTGTTATAAAATTCCATGCCCTGTACCATTCTTAAAACTTCAATGTCTAAGTTTAACAAAGCACTAAGTACAAAATTTTCATACTCTTGTCTATCTCCAAACCTAGATGTGTCTATTGTTTTATCATTAAGCATCTCTTCAATTTTATCAAGCAAGAAATCCTGCTTAGTGTTAGACATAAATCCATAACTGTAATTTATGCCTTTCTTGATTCTCTCTTTATCAAGCTTACCTGACTTGAAAAATGCAAATTGATCAGATGCCTTTGTACCATTCACATCTGTACCATGCATAATAGTCATTCTAGGTGTTGAGCTACATAAACTGCTTTTTAAGTCACATGCATGTTTTACAAATAGTGTCTTTCTTCCTACATAACTCTTGATCTTTCTCAAATAGTCAGAGACATTTCCATTTACACCATTGATCACCTTAAACATACAAGGCATTTTACACCTGTCGAAACTTCCTTCAAAGCCAGGTCTTAAATATACATCCTTACCTACCCATAGTTCAATTTCTTCAAATGCTGTTCTGAATAAAACTGACTCTGCTGTGACAAACATTCCAGGTCTGTACATTCCAAGTGTATCACCATTATATAATGTCTCTGCCACTCTCTGAGCTGCCCCTGCTGCCATTGTTCCAGGTGCCTCTCTTTTATCCACATGTGGCATTTCAAACTGCTCTGCTGTACCCTCAAGTTCAAATGTCTGAAATACTCTGTCCAGCTCATCTTTCATAATGAACTGCTTACTCTTATCAGACTTAAGTATAACCACACCTACATTCTGTGTCATACCAAGAATACTAAGGACTATCTCATCTTTTTTAGTAGGTGCCCCATAATAAACCACTGTACAGTTTCCACTTGACAATGATTTCATTCTGTTTAACGTGCAAACTACATAAACTACTTTGTTATACAACATACTTCCTGTGTCTGCCTTTAATTCACCCTGATCAAACACGCTTTTTATCTTGTCTGCAAATTCCTTATTTTTTAAGTACATACAAAGGGTACTGACTATATAATCATGCTTATCTATATTAAATCTAGGCATTGAGTTTGTTTCTTCCAATGTAACATTTCCAAAACCATGCTCAAATATGTAATTTCCATTTTGTGTACCAATCTTGTACATCTTACCATAGAAATTATCAATTGTATCTCTATATTTAGTAACACCACTGATAATTAGCTTGATTGTACCTAAATTTTCACATATTGTTTCTTCTGCCTCATCAAGTGTATGAATATGATGCTCCTGTTTAACCACACTAACAGATGTATTCTCTTTTTCAACCTGAGCATCCTTCTTATAATCGAGATGCTCATGTGTTCCTGACTTGCTTACTTTAAACCCATCTGTAATTCCAATATCTTTATCAGATATGATACAAACTTTAACACCTATGTCCACCAACCATTTGATGTATGTACACTCATGTTTTGAAGGAGTACTGTCAATAAACAATACTGCATCCTCCCCATTATCCAATTTCTTGAATAACTCCCTGAACTGTCCTATACACCAATTTCGTGTCTTTAGTCTGAAATTCTCTGTCTGTGACTCATTTCCAAGGTCTACCTTAGAAATCTTATCTAGTATCTTGTGCATACTAGCACTTCTGCTAGTAACAACTATACTTTTTGATGTAGGAGTCTCAAACCTTTTATCTACATACACTGTAGCTTTCGAATACCACTGCTTCATTAACTCCAAATTAGAAGTATTTACATCATCCACAATGATATTCTCTAAACTACACTGTTTATTTTCTGAACCCTGTCCTAAACTAACCATTGCCCTGCATGCTCCTATTTACTACTGCAACACTTTTGTTGCTAGGCTGCTTTCATATTTTCAATGAAGTCTATCTCTTCTGCAAATGCAGATGCTTCACTGTCCTTTAACCTCTTGCACCAGTCCTTCAACATTTCATCTAATGACTCATATTCAAAATGAGTATCATCGGAATGTCCAACCCGTTCTGTCTCTGAGTCCTTTGTATTTTCACATGCCATCTGAAGAACAATGCAGCCATCCTCATAAAACCTATACATAAAAGTATAGTAGTCACAAATTCTAAGCATGACCTCCAATTTGTCATTCCATGCATTGAACATATGATTCGTGATGTCCTCTACAAGGTATCTCTCATTTTCTACAGTGTCACTTAAAAAGTGGTTACTTAAGTATGACTGTTTCATTTTGTATTCCATAATGCCTCTCCATCTTTTTCGTACCTGTCTTAAATCTTGCCTCCTATTTATTATCAAAATGCTCATGCATTTTTGATGTTAACTCAGCATCCCAGTTGTACTTCCTTGCTAAAGTTTCAATGATCTTGTCATATGTCAGTGACCTATTCATGTCCTTGGTTACTTCTACCATACCAACTGCCTTAGCCTCTCTTTCAAATCTTTCCTTGGCCTCTGCGAATCTTTCATCATTCTCCTGCCTCATTCTTTCCTCGGCCTCTGCTAATCTTTCATCATTCTCCTGCCTCATTCTTTCCTCGGCCTCTGCTAATCTTTCCTCATAGTTGATCATGTCAGTTACTCCTTTCTTAGCCTTTCTTAAACTTACTCCTGATTTATGCTCTATTGTAGGTACAATGTCTTTAATCTTGAAAAAGAAGTCATATAATACCTCTCTTGATTCATCATCTACTGCATCATATAGTCGAGGTAATTCTATAATGTCTATCTCCATTAAATCTGTTGCATGTTCTGGTTCAACCGTCTTACCTCTAATGTTATCATAAGATCTATGGATTCTGAGCTTATGAATATACTCATCATTCAAGGTCTTAAGTAACTCTCCATCACCACCTGCTAATTGTTCATTGCTAATATCAAACTGAACAGATTTTGCACAGAACCAAATAGAGTATACCTTATGAATACCAGTGTACTTTGTATCTCTAGCAGGTACTGTATTTCTTAATAATGATGCCCCATAATAAACTGCCCTAGACACCACATTGTACCCAAGTACTTTTCCTGAAGTACTATTCTGCATTTCAGTATTAACTGTAATGATTCTATCTAACTCTGTGTCTCCCTCTTTTGATCCAGGCTTTCTTATCTTAAATGCAAAGTCATTCAGTGTCTTTTTCTCACCACCAGTGCCAACTTCTGTATTTATGCAGTCCACTTCATCATCTAAGACGTCTGCATCAGACATATTAGGATTTCTTTTACGTGAATCAACTATCAAACGTGCAACCTCTACAAGTGTTAATGCCTTGTATTCTGGAATAATGCTTTGCACTAATAATGCTGAAATTGCCTTATACCTCACAATGTCCTTAAAAGATTCATCACAGGTTATTGCCTGTTTTCTTTCTGCTAACCCATCAACAGACTCATCCAAATAACTGTTCTTACCCATTGTCTTTCTCCTTTTGTATACTTATATTATACCACAAAAACTTGATTTTTACAAGTATATGCCTACTCCAAAAATCCTTTGATAAACTCAATTGTTCTCAAAGGACTCTCCACTCCACCTGACACTGTCCTAGCATCTGTCACAATGCCCTCTTTAATTAAAGCACCATGATCAGGAATGATAGCCTTGTTAGCCAGTGTCAACATAGGTAAATCTAACTGACTATCCCCAGATGCAATGATATAAGGTTTATTTAACTTGTTCCACAACCATCTTAATGCTACCTGTTTAGAAAAGCATTTAGGAATAAGGTAACATTTATTACCCTGACGTGTAAAGTCAATATCCTCATATGCAACTGAAATAGCATTTGCCTCTTCATCAAACTTTTTAGGGTGAGATGTTTTTGTAAACAGGTAACAGCCATCAATTAGCTTAGGCATCCTATCAGGATCCAGACTTTTAAACTCTGATAAGTCCATGCTTAACTGCATTAACCTAGGCAGACTCACATTTTTTCTAATGTAATCACTCCACTCTTTAACTATCTCTCCATTATGAAGGATGAGTCCTCCGTTTGCTACTATTGCATATTCAGGCACAAATCCTAATTGTACTCTGTTATACTCTTCCAAACTCCTGCTTGTTACAGGTACAAATGTAATCTGATCATTGTCCTTTAATTTCTGAATGCCCTCTTTAACAGATGGTGACATATAGGAAATCTTTTTAATGCTACCATCTTCATTTGCCTTTGTCTCCACAAGTTCATAAGCACCCTTAAAATTACTTTCGTCTATGAATCTTTTTGAAAAAATGAGTGTTCTATCTAAATCAGATGCATATAATATATGTTTCTTCATGTTATTTCTCCTAATCTAAAAGTCTACTTTGATATCTAAATTCTCTTTACCCTCAACTACCATGCCAGCTGCCTCTAATTTACTGTTGATTTTATGTAATTCAGTGATCTCACTCTCTTTTAATTTTGATCTCACATTCTTTCTCTGCTCTTCCACTAACTGATGCCCTCTCATACTCATCATTGCCTTGTCAAGTCTAGCACATGCTTCCCTATTAAAATTCTCAAGTACAACCTGCTCATACATTTTTCTGTTATGCTTGTGAACTGAACCCTCTATGTTATAGAGTAAATCAGGTGCATCATCTCCATGCTTACCCTTGTTCTGACCTGAATAAACTACTTTTGTAGTGTTATTCTTCCCTACTTCCTTAAGTATTGAAACAATACTCTCATGTCTATCATATTTATCCTGATGCTCCATTCTGCAACACCATGTTACATCATAGCCACCTGCAATGTTTTTTGCCTTATGACCAATGTATATACCATTATCTTTAGTGACAATATAAACAATTACAGGTGAACTTAAATTCCCTTGATACTGCTCGAGCACATATTTAATGTTGTTCTTAACAATCATTCTACCTACTACTCCTAGTCCTTTATGCCCTTTATGTCCAAACCCTTAAACCTTAAGCATCTGCACTCAATTCCTTAATGATTCCACATACTTTGTAGTGACCTAAATCCCATCTCATTGTAGGAATCTTCTTTTCTTTACAGAGTACCAAAATATGCTGAATGTCAGGATCATCCTCACTAATATCCTTATTGATAAGCACCTTCCAAGGTACCCTACGCAACAACACTCTTGTTGTTTCTCCAATACCAGGCTTAACCTTTTTATAGTCAGGCACATTCATTACATGACAAATGTCCTGCACAATACTCATACCTGTCCAGCCCTCTTCAGGTTTCATGCTGTTAATCTTATCCACTGTAACTTCTTCTGTATTAGGGAACTCATTTGAAATAATGTCAATAAACCCATTACTCCTGTCAATGCCCTCAAACTTACTGAAGTAAACTGCACCATGGAAGTCTCCTTCCTCAACATTGATATGCTTATTCAGGATTGTTCTACTGGTCAAACCACTTACTGTACTGTTCAAGCAAGCACTAGGTAACAAGTAATCCTCATGTGTACCACAACCATCCAGAATGTTAGCAGGATCTGCTAACACGTACAGCTCATCACTCAACATGCCCCATTTCTTAGAGTCCTCTTTTGCCAAGTCTGCAACTGCCTCTTTAACCTGCTGATCAATCACACCTTTTCCAGTCCAACCATCAACAAAGAACATGTTCATAACTGAATTGCCATGCTCGATACATTCTGTTTTATAGATATACTCCATAGCATTCTTGTCGATTCCTTTATCACGAATAATTGAAATTCCATAGTGAGGACAATCAATGTTGTACTTGTATTTAAGATATCTCTTAATGAGGATACCTACAGGTAAACCTGCTCGTGCCAAACTAATAATTACAGGCACATGCCCCATCTCTCTATACAATGACTCATCCAGGATCATCTCTGACACAACTGCAATGTCATTTGCAATTTCCAATTTCTTGTTTGCAAGTGCTTTTTCATATAATGCTTCATATTCTGCTGAAGGTGCCTTCTCCTGAGGTAACATTTCACTGTAATGTACACCACTCTGAATAAGTTTTTCCCTCTCTTCTGTTGGAAGCTCTTTCATACAATCAGACAGGTTTTTCAGTAAAACCACCACGTCCTCTTTCTTGTAGGATGTCTTAACCAACTTATCCATGTCCATCAATTTCTTGTTGCATGTTCCATCCTCTGTAATCATGCCAAACTGTCTCATTTTAACTGTCCTCCTAATAAAACTAATTAAACCAATACTGTATAAATCTTGCCATTTGTGAGTCCACTTAATTCCTCACTAAGCTTTCTTACCTGTTTTTCATTGCAACTATCTGTTACTAGAAGTACCAACTCCTGCTTTCTCTCTGCATAGCTGCTTTGTTCTCTATGCACCAAATTGTAAATATATGTATTTCTATCTTTACTGTATACGCTGCTCACTTTAGACTTGCATACAATGTATTCCCTAAACTTGCTATGCTCTTTTGACACTGCAATACTACTTCTTGTAGTTGCCTGGCATACTACCTCAACATTGTCCTTTACTATTTTCTCAAGTCCAAGTGCAAGTGTAATAGGTACATACATAAACTCCTCTGTACCAATTACCCTAATGTATTTATACTTGTTATTCCTAATGTCTGCTCCAAGAAGATCAATTATCTTAGCACATGTTTCCTCTGCATACTCTCTTTTGTATATGATGTCATCTACTAATCTAGATGTCTCAAACATTTGTGCTTTGTATTCCTCATCTCTCAAGTCAAGGTATGTGACATTTGAACTAATAGGCACATACTCCATTAAACCACTGTTTTCAGTGTATTCTCCGATGACTTTTGCATTTACATCTGCAATCTCACCACTAAACAGTGCAACTGTCTCAATTCCATGCTTCTCAAACCTCTTTTTAGATGCTGTATCCTGCCAATTACAAATACTAGCCACAATGAAGTTTCCTTTAAACTCTGTCTCACTCTTTGCTTTCAATGCCTTGATAAAGTTAATGATTGTATTTCCTGTAGTTAACTCATCATCTACAAACACTACTGTGTCATAATCAGAAATGTTGCTGTCTTCATCACCACTCATACAAAGCATCTTTTGAGTTGTTGCATGACTATGCTCCTCCTCAAAGGTCAACAAGTTTTCTGTTCCTGGTATATCCTCTCTTGTGGTCACGGTGTATTTTACTGCACACTGCTTAACATCAACCTGTAATGTATCTGCCACAATTTGCCCAATTGCTGTCGCTGTTTCTGCAAAGCCTATAACTAAACAACGCTCTGACTCTCTTTCTTTAATAATGCTCGCAACACCTTCTCCAAGTGTTTTACACATAGCAACCATGTCACTTGCCTTACAAGGTATATGCTTACATTGCTCTTTATTAACGAATAGGAAATCCCTCTTAGTGTTATTACTTCTTTTCTCTACTGTAATAAACTTCTCGATGCTCATACCCTCCTTTTCTTCAATGTTGTTGACATACTTTCTTACATCATCATTTCTCATTTTAACTTTCTCCTATATTATATCATTTTTTATTGAAATTTGCAAATACTAGTACTTCTTAAATAATTTTCCAATTATATCAGACTTCTTAACGTTACCAACTTCTGCATAGCGTGAGTCTAAACTGTCATTTCTATTATCTCCAAGTACAAAGTATTCATCATCTGCTAGCTTTACTTCCTTCACTGCTCTACCAGGATCTTCAATGGTTTCTTTTCCATAATCCTCGTCGAGTTCCGCACCACTAATGTAGATCTTGCCTTTTTTATCAATCCTAACTGTTTCTCCAGGAAGTCCAATTACTCTTTTTATAAGATTCTCATCTCCAGTTGCATTACCATCAGCATCTACTGATTTACCATGTCTAAACACTATAATGTCAAATCTATCATAGTGTCTGTCAAACTTATTTATCCACAATGTTTGTCCATCATGTAAAGTGTTATTCATACTATCACCAGACACATCAACAATTTGTGCAATGTATGTTATGGACAAGAATGTCACACCTGCTGTAATTACTATTGCAAGTACAAACTTCATAAGTTCCCTACAGATTAGTTGAACTGCACTTACCTTTTTCTTACTATGCCTCACCTCTTTTGTGTCCTGCATGTTTTCATTTTCCTGTTGTCTCTGCTCATTTTCCACTGTTCCTAACCTCCACTAAGTCTATTTCTCTATTTTTACCCTGCAACACTACTGCATGTTCAATGTATGTCACATATTTATCCTTGAAATTTCTAAAGTCATCAATGTTATAATCTCTTATTTCAGTGCCAATTCCCTGTTTATCCAGTGCATCTTTCAATACTGCCTGTGCAATGTCCAAACCCACTGAAGCAAGATAATATAAACCACCTGACATTCTAGGATTTACCTCAAGCAATCTTATGTTTGTCAAACTATCTGTGTCTGACCCATGCTTAAACCTGAACTGCACATTGAAAGGACCAGTGAATTTATATGTATTAGCAATCTCTTTGCAGATGTAATACAATAATTCATTATAGAATATTCTCTGTTTCCTCTGCTCCTTACATCTACATACTGCTATGAACCCTTTACTACTGTTATAGCAGTCAACGCTGATTTCAGGCGAATCAAGTGTTTCCATAAACAACACTTTGCTCATTTGATCTATACTTGCACTCTTAATCATGTTAAGTACTTGTTCTTTACTCACCACGGTACATTGCTGATTTCTAAGTGTATCTATATTTAATCTAGTGTCTCCCACTCTCCTAAAGGACATGCCTCCCTCATCACTGTCATATTTGAAACAACATGTCCCATTTTCTATAGAATGTAACACCCAATTATAACTAGTGTTATGGTACTTATCTGAAATGTAGTAGTCGGGTATCAACCACTTAAGGAAGTCTACTTCTCCAAGCCTGCCATAAACATCTGCTTTGCTACTTAATTTTTCTAGTGTATCATAGTTTTCAAGCACAAGCCCTGTTCCTATCTCATCAAATTTATTCCTGTTTTTTGCAATTTCTAGTTGCTTATCCTTCACAAAGAATAAGTTCACCTTATTCTCTTTACAAGTATTTACTACAAAATCAATGTAATCATCTACATTTGCATATCTCTCTTCCACAATAAACTTGTCTACAAAAGCTTTATACACATGGTCAGGATTTTTAGAAGATGCAATCACATAAACACTCGGATTTATCTCCTTAATTCTTTTTATAATGTTTCCTATAGATGAAAACCACTGGTTGAAATACAATACGCAATGCATAAACTTACCTCTCTTAAAATAAAAATAAATATATTTTTCTATATACCCAAGCATAAAATTGGGGCATACACCAATTTTTGATGTATACCCCAATTACTGCCCTGTCTCAATCTTCACATAAAAGCTAAACACCAATCTACTGTATTAAGCCTTTTTCTTTTTAGAAACCTCTACTTTCCTAAATGCCTCTTTAACTGCTTTACGCACATCACTTACTCCTGTGAGACACTGAACTCTTAATGTGTCTGCACTTGAGTATTCAACAAGCTTAATCTTGTTTGAAATCAAGCCATTCTCAATTATCACACTGCTGATGTTATCAAATGGTCCCTGTACTACATAATCTGTACTGTGTGAACCCCCAATTTTGCTGACTACAAAATCTTTTTCACTGCATTTACAATTATTGATGAATGTATTCTTAAACTTACTATATGATCTACGAGGAACATTCTGTACCTCTCCTGCAATAGTGCCAGATGCCAAACTATTCTTTGCAACTAAACCACTCATAAAGCTTAAATTGCCTGTCTCATCCTTAATTCGTACTGCTCCAATTCCTCTACCATTAGTCAATACTGCATCAATCACAGGTATATTATTCATTACATTCCTGTTGCCAAATTTCATATCAGCTGCATTTGCAGGCATCCTAGATGCCTTACCAATAAGTCTACCATCACGTGTAAGTGTCATATTCACACACTCACACTGCCCATTTATTACTGCCAGCTTTAACTGATCCTTTGGAACTCTCATTGTTTGACCTGTAGCCACATCACTAATTACATAGCCTGCAAGTTTTCCTGTACTGTTGTCAAGTAATTTATTTGTAACCCAAACTCTTAACATATGTATACCCCCTAACACTCTCCACGACTAGCTGACATACTATCAAGTATCTTCGCTCTTCTAGCTGCTGTCTTTCTTACTTCCTCAATAGGTCTTAATTCCTTAAGTCCAAGTGCCTCATCGATAGAGTACCCTTTATTGTATAACTCAACAAACTTCTGTAGATCTGCATTAAACTTCTTGCATAACATTTTAGGACTAGAGTAGTAATCTCCATGATAATGTATTGCTGTACTCTGACCTCTGTTTCCATTGATCTGTACATGCATGTTGATCTTTTTAGCTGCCTCTTCCTCAGCTTTCCTACGTCTACTCTCTTCTTTAACTGCCTCTTCAGCAGCTTTTCTCTGTGCAATGTAATTATTTACAAGTGCCATTGTATTAGGATCAAAGTCCACTTGCACATATTTCACTCTGTTATCATCCTGCTTAATGCCAAACCCTTTCTTATTAAGTCTAACATTACAAATGTTATTGCCACTAAGTACTGCACTTACAATCTGGTACTTGTTGACCTGCATTGTTCTTAATGATCCATCAGGTTCTCTACTGCCATCAGCCACAGAATAATTCATGCCGTTCTTTTTGTTACTAACGCCTACTATCTTCATTACTAATGCCATAACACTGACCTCCAATTAACTTAATTTTTTATTTATTAAAACTAGTTTAATTTGAAACCAATGTATATATTATAGTCATAGTTCAGCATATAAAAGGTATAGTTCAGATCGCATTTAAGTTCCACTGTTATTGCACCAGGTTGTCGAATGAATTATCCTGTGCTTTATTACTATTGTTATTTGCGTTTTCTATATCATAAGTGACATACCCTAAATTACCCTTGTCAGCTTTATCTTCAGTTGAGCTTGTTTTGCTATTTGATGCTTCACTCTCACTATTTGCTGCCTCACTCTGTGAATTTTCCTCAGCCTGTGAATTTTCACTCTGCTTATTACTCTTTTTACTAGGTGCCTCTCTCTTTTTTACCTCTGGCTGTGTCTCTTTTGTATCACTGTCTGTATCATTATTTCCTGCATTAAACCATGTTAATAGGAAGTCATACCAATGTTTCTTAGGTGTACTCTCTTTACTCTCTTTACTCTCTTTTGCATCACTTTCTTCAGTACTGCTAGTAACATCATCTGTATCTGTCACAACTGCTTCTGCCCCAAGTAAATTATCTTTTACATTGTTCAGTATACCTAAACTCTTTTGCTTCTGCTCTTCTTTAGCTGCCTCTTGCTTTTCATCATATGAACCATTTATTTTAGCCCATAAGTCACTAAAGAAATCTCTGATTTTACCTAAAAGTCCAGCTGTCTCTTTCGCATTTTCTAGTGCATCAGCTGCTGTCTTATCTAAACTCTCATATGCACTCTTAATTGCATCAATGTTATAATCACAAGCACCAACCTTACTAAAAAATGTCACAAGACTATCTATCTGTTCATCCTTAAGTTCTACTCCCTGTGTCTTAGCTGCACTCTTCACTAAACCTCTGATTATATCAGAATCTGTAACGGAGTCTTTAATAACATCCTGCTTAACATCACTCATTATATCACTTGCTTCATCCTGACCAATGTCATCTGCCAGTTCTGCTGTCTCAACCAACTCTTCAGATGCTAATTCTTTCTTTGTACTGTCCATCTCCTCACCACTGGCTGTCTCATATGCTTTAAATATGCCAGTCAGTGCACCTGTACCACTTACTTCAATAGGTGCAGCACAAACAACATTACAATCTGTAATACCACTTGTCACCAATGCATTCCTAATCATATCACATGTAACCCAATTCAAATTAGCTGTCTTAATATGAATGCCACCCTCATCTGTTGATTCTATGTATGCACAGCTAAACGTATGCGTACCGATCTGTTGCTTAGTTGCCACACCATCCAATAGCTCATGCTCTTCCTTATTTGTTACTGTAATTACCTGAACATTGTCTGTATCTGCTCCAAAATACTCAAGCATTAAGTTTTTCTGCTCTTCAGACAGATCTGCTCCCAATGTAACCACATTGTAGCTATCTGCAAAAACCTCCATTTTAGTGCCTGCAAACATTCCTGCAAGTAATGTAAAGACTGTCAAAATGCTTAAACACCTAACCATATGCTTCTTCATAATTCTCTCCTTTTTTAAATAAAAATAAAACTACTTCTTTTATTTTCGAAGTAGTTTTATATGTATTACTTATTAAGTTGATATGTAACTCTTTTGTAATCTGCTATGCTAAGCTCTAAATTACACTGTATATTTCAGATAAGTCTCTCTTGTTTCAAGGTTAGCCATGTTCATCAGATATGTTGCTACACTTCTCTGAATGCCAACAACCATTGCTTTGTTTGCAGTTGTAACCTTTTTGCTCATGTCCATCTTTTTAGCCAACTGCTGATAATATGTTGTTGTATCCTTAAGTCCAAAATCCTTAATCATGTCCATTATCATACTACCAATGGTACTATCTGCATTAAACTTGAAGTCAGGTTTGTTCTCACGTGCCTCTCTGACATTTGCCATGTCATATCCTGCAAACACCTTTTCACTTTTCTTTCTCTTAGTAGTCTTAAGATTACCAACCACTGTAGCCTTGTCTGAAACATCAATGCTATTCTCAGGACTATACTCATTATAAACCTCTTTGCACACCTGAGCTGCACTTTTTACACCTGATCTGCTTCTTGTAACCACTGGTGCTTGTCCTACAACATCACCGTTGTCATTCAGCTTTAAAATGTCAAACTTATCAGTACTACGCACAATTGCTTTGCCCTGCCACCACTGAATCTTGGTGTTCTTCACTTCTCCTGCCTCAGCCAGTTTTACAACAGTGTCCTTATCTACTTTTTCCTGTGTCTCCTTGCTATTTACATCTGCAAGGTCATAAAACAATACTGATCTTCCCTGTTTATATCCTTTTGTAATCTCGTACATATCAATTTACCTCCAACCTTAACTATATTTACATTATAATTGAAATTTTCGTTCTTGTCAACCATATTGTATAACTAGTTAATGTTTTTAGTAAATCATGTATACTTAATCTTGTCTTACACCATAAACACCTGCTAAACCGACAGTCTTACGTGCCCAGTTCAAATGAGTCTTGACCTCATTCATTCTATTCCCTGCTGCACCCTTTTTAACCCCTGTCAAGTTTGCGTTCATTCCAATGATATTCATTGCATCATCATAATCTTCTCTGTGTACAACCAAACTTGACTGTACTTCCAATACTTGACTAGGATGAATTACTGTTTTACCAATGAATCCATTTAATCTATCAGCATATAACTCATGCTGTAAACCTATCCTCCATCTCTCATCAGACGGATTCTCTTTATTTTCAAAGTATTCCCACACAGGACCACTGACAATATAGCTTTTACCAAAGACATTCATAATGTCATTAAGTACACTACGTACTACACCAATATCATAAATGTCGTCTGTGATACTTCTCCTGATTCCATAAACACTACAGAAGTCAGCACCACCTACTCTAATGTTCAGTACACTATCCTGAATTGCACGCAGCTTATCATTCATGTACAATAAGTTGTCCATCCTAAGCTGTCTGTACATTGTATTCTTGTTTTCAATAATAGGCATAATGTATAAATCTGTTTTATACTTGCTCTTAACTTCATCCCTAACCTTGACAAACTGCTTAATGTATTCATCACAATTTGTCTTATCAAACTTAGGAATGTTGAACCCTGTTATGTACTGTGTATACTCACCCAACATCTCAAGTGTTTCTTTAATCTGCTTAGGCTCTCTCACTCTCACAAAGATAAGAGGTAACTGATCAATTGTAATCTTATCATTCCTAATTGCATCACCTAATTTAGTGACTGTCTTAACAATTGCTCTCTGTCCAAACCCTACCAGATCATCTCCAAGTGCATCTTCAAGGTCAAGCACGATTGACTTCCATGGTTCTGCTTGTCCTGCAATAATTCTAGATGCTACCTTATCATTTGAAGCAGGCATATAAAGCAATGCCCCAACTGCATATTGCAATATCTCCTTTCCACTGTTCTTGTTAAATGAATTAGGCTTGACTACAATGTTGTAATTGTATCTCTTGTCAAGATAGTGCATTTCACTAAAATCATACTGCATTTTAACTTTCCTCCTAAACAATTATTTATTAAAATAATTTTCTTTCTTATACACATAGGCATATATTCAAGTCAAACGTAATAAATCTTTTGTGGTCACTCAATTAAGTGCTTGTCTATTCTTTATTTTACATGTTATTCATTTTATAAAACATACGTACATCTCTAGATGCTTTTAAGTAACTAGGATACATAGTGTCCATCAGATACAGGTTATGCACATCTCTGACACGTGACAACGCTGTATACAACTGCCCATTCTCCCAACACCTAGGGTCAAGGTTAACTGCATCATATGTCTGTCCTTGACTCTTATGTATTGTAATTGCATAAGCGAGTTTAAGAGGAATTTGACTGTATGTACCAATTACCTCAATGTCCTGAGTCTTTTCATTCCAGCCCTTAATATACCAAGATGCCTGCTCTACGTCAGCAACTGTTCCATTATCGAACTTAACTGTAACTGTGTATTCATTAAGGTTAATAACTTCTCCCATGTCTCCATTCATATATCCAGCTGCAGGATTATTCATAAATGCAAGTACCCTAGCACCAATCTTAAGACTTATCTCATCATCTACAGGCTTATCACTATCTCTTACCTCGCCCTCAACTTCACTTGTATATGTCTTTTCTCTACCAGTCAGCAGATTATATTTTTCTGCATTGATTGCATCTGCTTTTTTACGTGTACCACACAATGAAATTGCATTTTTGATAGGCTCATCACTACAATTCCGAAGTATAAATTTCAATCCTAGTGTATTACCTCTTCTTAACTGCTCAAGTGCTCTCTGCAATTCAACATTATCCTGTCTAACTATTTCTTTTAATGAAATATAAGTAAAATTGCAAATGTCCCACCATTTTGACTTAAAGGCATATCCCTTATCAATGTCCCCATAAACCATTTTCAGTATGTCTCTGTCACCAGGTGTAAGTACAGGAGGTAACTGAAAGAAGTCTCCAAACAAAATCAGCTGTATATCAGGCAATTCTGCCTTTCGTCTCTTCACGTTAGCACCAACAACTTGTTTGATACAATATTCAAACAAATCAATTCTAACCATGCTTACCTCATCAATAATAAGCACATCACAATCTCCCAGCATGCTAGTTATAGCTTTAGGTTCTTTAATCAGAGGTCCAATAGGCGCCTTAAATCCCCTATGCAATGTCACACCATCTACATTAAGTGCAGCCAACCCAGTAGGTGCCATTATTCTTACTCTCTTCTTTTGTTTACTAAGTGCATCAACTACTCTAAGGAGTAGAAAACTCTTTCCTGTACCTGCATCCCCAGTTACAAAACAGTTCCTACCACTCATTATTGTGTCAAATCCAAATTGCTGACTGTTTGTAAACTTTCCATTTGCTACCATTGTCATCCCCAATGTCCTCCTAAACCACTTAAAAGTAAACTCATATCTGAATCAAACTCTGACTTCTTTTTTGTCGCTGTCTGTCTTTTTTCAATACTGTATTTATTACCATTTGCATTAGCAATCTCAACTAACTTATTGTGGAACTTAATTACATTTAATGAAACTACTACATAACTTAAGTCAGGTGCATAATTAAAGTGAAGATTCTCCAAACTTCTTACACGTGAAATTGCCACATATAGCTGTCCACAATCCCAACTATAAGGACTAAGGTTTACTTTATCATAAGTCTGCCCTTGGCTCTTATGTATTGTGATAGCGTATGCTAGCTTCAAAGGAAACTGTGTAACACTTCCTACCTGCTTTTTAGTTAATTTTTCAATGCCATACATATCTTTCTCTATACTGTATCTGAATACAGGCCATGTATATCTCATAAGTGTCTCTGTACCACCTGAATCCAACTGCACAATCACTTCATTGTCATATAAACCAACTACTGTACCAAGGCTACCATTCTTGTATCCTCCACTCTCATCACTGTTTATTATTACAATTACTCTTGCACCCTCTCTTAATTCCAACATGAAATCTGCATTTACATCTGTAGGTAACACATCCCCCTCTGTTATTGCTTCATAGAAGGTAGATTCCTCATCAATCTCTCTTAATCTCCTAGTGTTTATCTCTGAAGCCTCACTGTTAGTACCACAAATAGTAATTGCTCCATCAATTTCATTTTTATTTGAATTTTCATAAATATAGTTTACATAAACCTTATCGCCGCCCCTTATTTTATTAAGGTCTAATATAAAATCATTGTCTCTCTGTCTAACTACCTCTGTAAGTATGACAGGTACAAAATTGAACATGTCCCAAAATTTTGACATAAATGCATATCCTGCATCCATGTCCTTGCCATAGTATTTATCCAATGCAATCTTCTCATTAGGTAAAAGCACAGGTGCTAATTGAAAGAAGTCTCCTACTAATATGAACTGTATATCCTCTAAACCCATATTATGTCTAATTCTATTTGCATCAAGCACCTTATTACACACAAAGTCAAATAAATCCACCCTGCACATACTAACTTCATCCATGATTAGCACATCAGTTTTGATAAGTTCATCATCTGCACCATACATGTCTCTTCTATAATTCAATACCCCAACAGGTGCATTAAACTGTCTATGTACTGTAACTCCATTTATTTTCAATGCCGCCATTCCTGTAGGTGCACACATTATCACTGACTTACCCATATTTTGTAAGTGTTCAGCTGCTTTTAGTATAAGTTCTGTTTTACCTACACCGCCACCACCTGTAATGAAGGTATTCCATCCATTAAGTATTATATTAAATCCTAACTGCTGTCCTACTGTAAATTGCATGTCTTATCCACTCCAATCAAAAATATAAAAATTATATTTCTATATATTCTTATGTATGCTCAAAAAGAGGTGTACATCACTCCAAATGCACACCCCTAAACTCAATTATGCTTCTTTCTTTTTACCTCATGAGTCTCTTTACTCAATGTCTTTTACCTCTGAAACGAGTGACTCAAAGTTCTCAATCTCATCATCTGAAAGCTTATTCCTAACTTTCTCAAGCCACTCACTTAATTTTACACTGACAGGCTTCACTGCAATCTCTACTGGCTCCGTGTAGGTTTTCGACTTATGAATCATAGTTGCAATGTCCTCTGACACAATTATAGGCTTGTAACTACTTGACCTCTTGACCTCTTCATATTTCAGATTGTCTGTCACAGGAATTGCATTGTTACCATTCTCTTCGAGAAACTGCTTATAAACTGCTTCATATGCCTCTGCTGCCATGTAAGTAAAGCAATCATTGTTTGCTGATCTTGAAACATCTCGTGCATGTGCTGAAACCAACGCTGTAAAGCGTTTTCTGTACTCTTCATTTTCAGAACTAAGCTTAACCCACATTCCTGATGTCTCCCACTCTAAGTTGAAAGAGTCAACCAATTTTCTGTCTCTGTCGAGGTTAATTCTTGATGCCTTTAAGTTGTAGCCATATTTGAATCCTTTGCCCTCACAAACATACAAGCCCTCAACATACACTCTACCTGCCTCATGCTCATCAAGTAAGATCTCACCATATCCTTCTACTGCCACTGATCTATACTCATGCAAATGCAAGTTCTTGTCAATGACTTCCTTATACTCTTCAGGAGTCACTCCTGAAACCTCAATGGTAAGGTTATCATCAGTTTTCTTTTTCCATACTGCATTTTTATTTACAAAGACTGTTGTCACAAGCTGACCATTGTACTTTCTGCTCTTGACAAGTCTAACCTCCCAAATTTCCTTTGCAGATGAATTATAAACCTTAATCTTTTTCCCATTTCTCAAGAGCACCATAAACGCAATCTTGTAGCCCTCACCATGCTTACCAATGGTATTTTCATCATCTGCCTTTGTAGTGCTGCCTAACAGAAGACTTTCCTTTGTAAGAACTGATGTTTTGTTTGTAATTCTTACTGTACCTGTCTCTGCACCCTCTGCATTCTCTGTATCCTCCTGCACAAATGAGAAAGATGCTTTATTTTCAGGATTGATTGTTTCATTATCAATAGCGTTCTGATAGAGTTCCCTAAATGCTTCAGTGATTCCCCAATCAGGTACATATCCAGTTGAAATGCTTAACTCAAACTTACTCTGCATATAGTTATCTCCTTTACTTTTCCTATCTATATACATTATAATTGAAATTACTCTATATGTCAATCTGTAATTCTTGTAAATTGCCCCTAAACCCCAAACAATTTCTTAAATTTTATATACAATTCTATTCCCTTAAATCAACCTCAATTACATAAAATCTTTTATTTTGCACCAATTTTTGGAACCCTGACTGCCTAGCTAAATTTTCCTCAATGCTTATCCCATTTTTACCCAATGTCAATGACTAGCGTTCTGAAGTACCTTAAAATTCTGAAGTCATTCCTCTCTTTTGTCACACAAAAATCAATTTATTAAAAAATGCAGATTATTAACCAATGCTCATTGAACTGCATATCCAATTTTTACCACTGTACAAAAATACAGGACATTACATCATTTTCATAACGCAACATCCTGTAAACCCTTATGCTTTACTCAATTTTCTCTTTAAAACTTAATATTATCCTTGATTATATCTTTCATCATATGTTGTCTTGCATCAGTACACTGTTGATGATCAAACACTGAAATCTCATCATCATTTAATATCAGGTCAGAACCATGAACTAAACATGTGCATCTGTAATACATCTTGCCATCTGTTCCAACAAACAATGGCTCTTTTGTTCTTACAAGGTCATTGTTTACTCTTTCAGTAGACTCTTTTAATTTCTTTCTAGCAACACCTAATTTATTACTTGTAGTGATTGCTACACTAGGTGCTTCCAAATAATCATCATAGATCTGTCCATAAGTGATACCTGACTTATCCCCACACTTATTGCACACAATCTCTTCTGTATTGTCTACCTTACCAACGACCTTACTTAAAGGTATTGTCATAAACTCACCACATTTAGTGCATAACTCACTAGTCAGCACGTTATTGTCACAATTACAAATGACCTTTCCCTTGTACCAATCATAAAACTTAATGTTTTCATAAACCCTATTACATGAATTACATTTAACTGTACATGTATCTCCATCTCTTTCCATAAGTTCCATTAAGTTTTTAACAGTGCCAACATAATTTTTCTTATAAGCACCAACATAATTGATGTCTGTTGCTTTTAATTTACAACCAGGACATTCAATCTCTTTACTCCTGTTAGAACTCAAAACACTCACTTCTGTACCACATTTACTACATGTACAAATCACTTTGTAGCTTGACTTGATTGGCTCAATATCCTGTATATCTAAATCAGCATTCATGCTTTTAACTTTGCTTAAAAGCTTATCAATTTTGCTACCAGGCTTCACATTATCCAAAGGTGACTTAGCTCTGCTTATAAGCTTTGAAACCCCATCCTCTGTAGTTTTCTTAGCTGCATTGCTGTTATTCTTTATAATCACCCTTTTAAAATGATCTACCTTATTTTTCTTAAGTGACTCAACCCTGCATCTAGCTTCATTGATGATCTTACTACAACAAGGACACTGTACATCTAAACCCTTACCTGTCCTAACATACTCTCCAACCTTGGTTGTACTAAACAATCTACTGTATGTGTCGCAGTATTTACATATTGCAACCATGTGCCTAGGATCACCATGTTTCCAACCAGAACCATCCCTATAAACCTTACCTGCAAAGTCCTGTATTCTGAACTGTCCAATTTCACTTCCAATGCCAATACCATTAATCTTATAGCCTGCAGGTATTGGCAAGACTGCTGTTGAACCATTTCTGTATGTCTGCTTTGCATATAACTTAGCCACATTTTTCATATCAGTTGTAGGTGACATTACCAATTTCTGTTTCTCTCTATTTATAGTGTCACATACTCTACAACCAATGCCAGCATCCAATTCTTCCTCTGTGTAAACATCACTCTCAAGGCATCTCTGACAACGACAAACTACCTTTGAGTAGTATGTCTGCTCCACATATAAGGTTGTATTCCCTACTCTATCTCCTGACTTATACTTCATACCCCTATTTACCACCTTTGATTAGTTTTGAAATCTTATTGTATATCGTCTCTTCTGTCTTTCTTATTCTTGTATACATGTCTGAAGCCCCTTTACTAAGTAAATACTTCATAAGTGCACATGCATTCTTTCTCTCTTCCTTGCTTCTTGTTTTTGATTCAGCGATCTTAAGTTCATATCTGTACATGTCATCTTCTTTTCTTAATGTAACTCCATCATCAATCAATGCCTTTGCAATGTATGAACAACTCTTACCTGTGTCAGCTGCAATTGCAACCAATGGTGCTTTTCTATCATTATACAAGTATTCCAACTGTGCCTTCTCAGAATAATAAATGTCACTCCATCTATTTAAGAATGCATCACCTGCATCATAGTCTCCATCTGTTGATGCAACAAACTTAGAATAATCAATGCCCTCACCTGTTCTTCCATCTGATTCAGTATCACCAAGTACCCTGCCAGCAATCTCAATCTTTCTGTCTTTCTTACTCCAAAACTTTGTATTGACATTATTTACAAAGTCATAAATCAAAGGACTATGCTCATTTGTAACTGAAATTGCCCTACCTAATTGCTGGTAATAAACAATTTCTGAACGTGTACCTCTTAACATTACTATGCCTGTTATATCATCATCATGGTACCCCATATTCGTCATATTGACTGTCATTATCAAATCAACGACATATTTATCTTTCATCTGTGCATCAGTCAATTTCTTAGTGTTATCATATTTAAACCTATGCTTCTTATCTTCCTCTACCAGAGCATTTATCAAACCATCCTCTGTATCACTCGAAGTTAAGTAATGTGCCTTAATTAAGAAGTCACGCTTAAGTCCCAACTCACTCTTTGCAACTTCATTAAAAGCACTGTCAAACCATTCCTCAACCATAGGTCCTCTTTCAGCAACATCCTGTATATTATTGAAAAATACTATGAATTTAAAGTATTTCTCATTCTGTTTACTAAGGTCATATCCTGCCAAAGCAAGATACTTATAAATAAACTCTGCTTCTGTACCATTTTCCTTAATGATCTTACTCAATTCCACATTGAATGATTCATCATTAAACTTAATTCCTGCTTTCTTTGCCTTTGCCTTCGTCTCTCCCCTTAGCTGCTCTGCTAATTCTTTCATGTTATATTTATAAGTACCAATGACCAACTTATCAATAATACCATCATTGATACAATTAGCTAATGTATATTCATATACCTGAATGTTATCAAATATATCATTCAAGACTGATTTATCTTCTTCATCGTCCATTCTGTTTGGAGTAGCTGTCACTCCAATCATTTTCAACTGCCCTGCTTCAGGTCCAATTATACCTTTAATGGAGTCATAAACCTTCCTAAAACCTATAGATCCTGCTGCATGTACCTCATCTACTAACAAGATGGAGTATTCATCTTTAAAATGATTTAACCAATAGTCATTGCCATTATCATTTATCCTACGTGTCAATGTCATATAGGAAATAAACTCCAAATTCTTAACAGCTGCTCTTACCTCACTGTCATCACTGTTTTTTCCATATTTAACCTTAATCTCTGAAGGTATAATGTCCAATGGATAAATGTATGCAATCTTTTTATCAGGGTATAGCTTGTTATAAAACTTAGCCACTTGAATTAGCATATATGTCTTACCAAAACCAGTAGGTCTACAAACAAACACCTTGCCAAAGTCATTCAACTTCTGTATTGCTTCATCAATTGTTTTCTTTGACTCCTTGATCAATGCAGGATGCAACTTCTCTTTAGCCATGTTCTACTCCTTTCATAAATAAAAAATAATTTTTTCTATTATTTGCATAAGGTGCAGAACTAGAAGTCCAACAAGATATCTTTATCTGATTTATCATTTATTGAACTATGTATAAACAGTTTCTCTGTAGCTTTACCCTTATTTGTAGCATGTATGTTTCTATTTATCTCTGCCTGCCACAATATGTCAAAATCATCAGGAGCATGTTCCTCACTGATTAAAACTATGTTATTCTTACTCCACTCCCTTGCAATCTCCCAAAACTCTCTATGATTAAATTCTTTTGTGATTGTCATGTATCCTTTTGTACCTGCATAAGGAGGATCCATATATACTAAACAACCACTAGGATGTAACTCTCTATAATCAGATACTGCAAATTCAACATCTGTTAAGTCTTTCATCTGACTTAATATGTTTGCTTTACTTTCCTGATAGTAGTCTCTAAAGGTATCACCTGAACCTGATGTACCCCCATATCCACCATCATAGAATCTCCCATTAAACCCTGCAAGGAAACCAACTGCCCCTATAAACCAATCTGCATAAAAGTTATCCTTTGCTTTGTAATGTGCCCTGCAATCATTGTACTGCTCTCTTGATACTTTATCAGGCAACTCTCCACCATTTTGTAAGTATTGAAACAATGCCACAAGGTATTTATTCTTATCATATGCCAATCTTTTACTACATTGAACCTTATCAATCATGTTACATCCACCCATAAAAGGCTCGATGTATGTATCTATATTGTTCAAAAATATATAGTTATGAATGAAAGGTAAAATTTCACTGGCTATTGATGCTTTAGAACCCATATACTTCATTACTGTACTCTCCTTGTTAAACTATGAAACACTTTAATAATTATAATGTTAATATACTCATTTGATATGCTTGCTTTTGATGATTCACTAATGATTTTTAATGCTAATCTCTATATACGATGCACTGAGTCTTCCTAATGTTGATTGCATATAATGATTCATTTATCAACTTCAATGTTTATTTATATATGTGATACACTGACACCCAGTAATGTTGATTTAATGATATGATACACTAGAACTCCTTAATGTTGATCTGTTTTACTGATTCACTAGAACTCCTTAATGTTGATTCTACACAATGATCCACTTTTTTCTCTTAATGTTAATTTATAGCAATGATTCACTCTTCTTTCGTAATGTTGATAGGTGGTGCTGATTCACTCTTATATCGTAATTCTTATTGAATTTAATGATTCACTCTTATCTCTTAATGCTAATAGAACTTAATGATAGGATTCACTTTTTTCTCCCAGTATCGCTCAGATTGAATGGTTCACTTTTTTTTCTAAATGTTTGTTATTGAAGTTGATACGCTTTCGTCCTCCAATGCTTGTCAATGTTTTTGACTCACTAAGGTCAAACAATTTTTAATGTATGTTTGATATACTACTAATAGCAACATATCAAACATACTATGTTTTTCTTTTTAATTGATACGCTATCTATCCATAATTTTTATTGACTACCATGACATACTGTGCTTTTTCTTTTATGATACGCTACCTATCCATAATTTTTATTAGCTATAATGACCCACTTATTATGAACAATGTATATTTTTTCCCCTTGATACGCTACCTCTCCACAATTTTTTATTAGATATTAATGACTCACTTTTATTTCCAATGTTATTTACTATTGTGATACGCTTATACCACTTGATCTTTATTGAAGTCCCTGACCCACTCACATCACTTAATGTTGATTTTGTTTTTTGATGCGCTAATTTAAACAATGTTGATATCTCTCCATGACACACTTGTTTATTTGTATCAATGATTCACTCTTTCGACACAATGTTTATTTGTATCAATGATTCACTAATTTTTTTTCAACGACTCACTTTGTTTCATAAATGTTTATTGCATATCTTGATTCACTCACTTATAATGATGTTTATTATATTCTATGATTCACTCTTTTCATACAATGTTTATCTGCATACGTGATTCACTCAGTTTGTACAATGTTTATTGCCTTTTATGATTCATTTTGTCTCATAATGTTATTAACATATCTTGATTCACTTGTTTTCTGCAATGTTTATTAGCATGAATGATTCACTTCTATTTTTCAATGCTTATAGTTTAAAATGATTCACTAATTTTGTACAATGTTTATTATTTTCAATGATTCACTTGTTTTTATCAATGTTAGTCGAATGAAATGATTCACTTGTTTTTATCAATGTTAGTCGAATGAAATGATCCACTTTTTTTAAGCAATGTTTATCTACATGCACGATTCACTCTTTTTATACAATGTTTATTAGTATAAATGATTCACTTGTTTTATGCAATGTTAATTTGTATATATGATTCACTCGTTTTTATCACTGTTGATTACGTATATTGATTCACTTTCTTCTACCAATGTTAGTTAAAAATGCTGATTCACTAATTAAACTTCATATACAGTGATGCACTTGTTTATTATAATGTTTTATAAACATTTTTGGTATGTATTTATTTTTTTCCTAATATGATGATGCGCTAATTGTCGATGATAGTGTTTTCCTCCTATGACACACTCAAATCTATCAATGCTGATCTCCTCCTATGATACACTAACTCCTTATAATTCTAATCTCTTTTATTGATACGCTATCGCACCCTAATACTGATCGTTTGACATGACTCACTTACATAATTTAATGTGACTTATTTCTTATTGATACGCTTTGCCATCTTATTGATTCTTGACTCCAGTGACACACTCTCTGACTTTAATGTTTATTATTTATTCTGATATTCTAATGCTTAGTTATCACGACACACTCCGTGATTTTAATGTTTATTATTTATTCTGATACGCTTGGTTTTCATACTGATGCTTAATCATTATGACATTTTAACACGCTTGTACATAGTAATTTTATTTCCTCGCCCTGACACATGTTTATTTCTGTATGATTCACTTCATATTTTTTTCGATGCACTTATATTGTGCAATGTTTGTTCTTTCCTATGATACACTTTCCATTTCTAATGCTAATTAACATTTTTGATTCACTAATTTCTTCTAATGCTTATTATCATATTGATTCACTAATTTCTTCTAATGTGCTTATTATCATTTTGATTCACTTATCTAATATAATGCTTATAAGATTTTTTGATACACTCAACCGTTTTAATACTGATCATGCTTACTGATTCACTTATTGAAAGCAATGTTTACTCCTTTTCCCTGATACACTTTTGTCACACAATGTTTATTTCTTGTCCTGATACAATACTTTCCCACAATGTTTATTTTTCCTAATGATTCACTTATATGCTCAAATGCTTATCGCTCGCAATGATTCACTTTATTCATGCAATGTTTATTTCCTATCATGATTCACTTATTTCCTCAAATGCTTATCACTTATCCCTGATACACTTTATTTTTCTAATGCTTATTTTTGGTTAAGATTCACTTTCTCTCTTCAATGCCTATCTCGAATTGTGATTCACTTTTTTCTTTTAATGCTTATTGAACTTTTTGATACACTATATTTTTCCAATGTTTATTGTATGTCATGATACACTATCTTTTTCCAATGCTTATTGTCATTTTTGATTCACTTAATTTTTTTTTCAATGCTTATTTGTCACCATGATTCACTTAAATTTTTCAATGCTTATTTGACATCATGATACACTCGAATGTGACAATGCTTATTACTCTCATTGATTCACTCTATTTTTCCAATGTTTATTTCTATCAAGATTGATACACTTTATATTTGCAATGCTTATCAGAGCTTTTGATACACTTACATAGTCCAATTCTTATAGTAGCTTTTGATACACTTACGTAATCCAATTCTTATTTACCTTTATGATACACTTTAATATCTTAATGTTTATTTCGTTTTGTGATACGCTTTCACATTCTAATACTGATTCTGCTTAATGATTCACTCCGATGTGACAATGTTTATTATTTATCTTGATATATTCTCTTTTGTACTCTACTATACTTTTTATCCTAAGTATCTCTACTTAATCAAGTGTCTCTGCCTGTTGAGCCAGACGCTTTTCTCGACGAATCAATGCTCTCTGCTCCTGTGCTTTCTGTTCTGAAGTAAACAAAGCCCAACAAAATGGATCCTTTTCATAAACTCCACCATGTCGTTCCTCATTAGCTTTACGCTCATCTGCAAAAAACTCCTGTAAGATTTTCTCTTTATCTGTTAATCTAATCTCCCTAGATGCTGTTTTTTCCATAATGCCCATTTCCTTTCTGTCTTTTGTGTATATTATATCATATTTTGCTTATTTTGTCAATTTAATGCAGTATCATTTTAACCTCAACTACCCCAACAATAATTGACACTGTAATTAAAATACCAAGAATGAGTAATACTGTAAGTCCAATGTACTTTACCTTATTCGCTGTTGTAATTTTTAACCCATCATTCTTTCTTTTGTTATAACCAATTTTGTATGCAATATACATAAACGCCACAAACAAAATTGTTGCTATACCTGATACCACAGGCTCATATCCCTTAAACAACTCTGCACCAACCAGTAATACTACTATGCTTACTATTACCCCTATAATGTATAAAGGCATATTTACATTTGTATAAAACTGTGAAAGCATGTCCACTTCTTTCTTTTCTTCTGTATTTTCTTTTTCTTTCATGCTATTCCTCCTTACTCAAATATGCCTCAAATGCCTTATAATTGTCACTCTTCTTATTAGGCACTGCATATATTACTTCTCTGATTGTATATTTCTCTTTATTCAATGTTTTTTCAAATGTCTCAACTACAACCCTAGGATCATTCCTAAACACTCCACAGCCAAATGCTCCTAAAATCAATGTATCAACATGATTAGCCTGTGCCACATCCAAGATAAACTCAATTCTTTCCCTCAATGCCTTATTACATTCACTTATGCTCACATGATTTTTACTCGCTGCTGACCAATTAGGTGCTGCACATGTGATAATGTCACATGCCTTTTCTCTCTTAATTCCACGTACATCTGCCTCAACAAATGTGACATCAGGTGAATAAAGTGCAGCATTATAATACATTCCCTTATTCACGTCTTTCCTATTTTCCTCATAGAAGTCTGTCTCTTTTTCTAATACATTGTACAGGAAAGAATCATGGCATAACATTTCTTCCTGTGCTGTGCTTCCATTCATAAAGCCACCACCAGGATTCTTAAATGATGCAAAATTTAATGCTGCAACCCTGCCTTGAGCTTTAGTGCAGGACATAATTGCATCATATGTACCACAATCCTCTAATCTCTGAACCCTGTTAAACTTACCTTGTCCAACTCTCTCATCAATGCCTTCTACTTTTTCTCTGTAGACCCTAGTCTTTTCTACACATGTCTTAATCTCTTTTCCATAATAGTTGTTCATAAGTTTATACTGCTCATGTGCCCTATTTCTCATGTCAAAACTCATTTTTCTATCCTCCTTTAACAATAAATATAAAATATACTTATTATACCCCAAAGCATAAAAATAGGCAGCCCTTAAACCAGACTGCCTATTCCATATGCCCCAAATCCCCAATTTTCACTGTATCCTAAAAAGAACAACTCTTTTAATCTTCTAACCTTTTATAGGCTGCATTGTACTTGCATCATACCTAGGTAAACTTCTCAACTCACAATTGACTCCTTTAAGAATCAGATTGCCCTGATACTGCTGTACCCTAGCATTTCCAATATGTCCAGCCTTAGCCATTGCAAGTACCTCTTCTCTCTTAAATGGTTTTTGTCCACCACCAGAGTTCTGAAGTATGTAACCAACTACATTTCTACCACTTACAATGCTACCAATTAAGTTACACTGTGTAATTGCTTTACCTGCTGTTGTACCTCTCCTAATTCTTCCAAGTCCTTCAGCATTTCTTAAGTCACCCTTCTCATTTACTACAGGTAAGTCATTTAAGCTCATGCCCTTGCCTCTCAGCAGTAACTTATCCTTGTAAATCTGTCCTTCACAGTTTGTAACCTGTCCTCTACCTACAAGATATGCAACTGCCTCTCTATCATACTTGCCTTCTTTTCCAGTTTCAAGACTCTGTAAATGATAACCTGTAACATCTGCACCATCCATGTATCTTCCTACAATTTGATACTCAACTCTTTTTGCACCCATGACTACATCCTCCTTATCTTAATTTCTCTTAAATAAACATCATATTGTTTCTTATGTGTTTTCTTCCAATTTTAGGATTATTCAATTCCTCTTCAATGTTTATTACCATTTCTAATGCCTCCAATCAATCTAACTTTTTCTTTTATTAAAAATTATTAAATATACTTCTTATTCAAATATATGTCTGTTATATGGTTGATTTAATTTTTAGTCAGTGTAATAGCTTTTTTACCTACTGCTCCACTATTTATGGTCATTTCAAACAATTTACAATTTAGAGCATAAAAATAGCAGTAACTATGCTACTAGCTACTGCTAAATGCTTATCCTGTTTTTATTTTATGTGCTACTCTAAATAGTCAATGAAGAAGTCTTCCTCATATAATGTATCATATCTGTATCTAATGATATGTGTCTTAATTAAACTTGTACCTGCTTCTCCACGAATTGTCTTATCATAGATAACCTTAGGACTTAAATTCATATGAGGCTCTAATATGCTACGTATATACTTTTCTACCTCTGCCTCGTTATCCAAAAACTGTATGTCATATCCATTATGAAACAACTGTATTCTATTGCATCTTCTAGTCATATCAATTTACCTCCCAAGTCTTAATCTACAATAAACCCTGCTATATCTTTGAAGAACTTATCTCCCTGATCTGAAGTAATATCACAATGTGCAATCATTTCAATAGGATTAGAAAGATTCAGACTAAAGATACCCATAATTGATTTAGCGTCAATTGTGTATCTACCACTGATTAAATCCACATCAAATGGTGCCTCACTTGAAACTGTACAGAACTGTTTTACTTTCTCAATGCTGTTAATCAACACCTTCTTGCATACTGTCTTTTCTACTGTCTTTTCTACTGTCTCTTTTACACTGCCCTTTTTCATTTACTAATTATCTCCTTTTCATAAAAAATGGCACCCACACTTTTTCATGTGTAGATGCCTCATTACCTCAAGTCCAACTTCTAATCCTTATGTAATAGTAGCGGGGACAGGACTTGAACCTGCGACCTCTAGGTTATGAGCCTAGTGAGCTTCCAACTGCTCCACCCCGCAACATTATTTATTTGAGACCCGTTTGCTTATGCAAAGCCTACATACCTTTTAAGGTTGCCCACTCTCTGCACAAGACTTACTAACCATTGTAGAAGTTCGTGTCATCTACCATTGACCTAGGCGTGATATAAAAATCAACTTCCTTGACTTATCTCAATGTTATATCTGACAATCTGTCAGTTACAACCTGCTCCATGTAAGGAAAATAAAGCCCTCTCACACTTTGTAACCTCGGTTTAATTAGGACAATAACATCATTTTGAAAGGAGGTTTGTAATTGACACACGCCTCAACTACTTCTTTATCTCCCTTACAAATACTATATTACCATAATTTACCTATTTTGTCAACACATTTTTAATATATTTTACATCAACTTCTTTTGTAAGATATACTCCATTTTCAGACCTGTAGATCTCTAAACCATCACACTGCATCTGCTTGGTATCAATGACAAGTATCACTAATTTACCATGTCTCGTTCCTACCTTAGCTGCTGTGTCTTTATCAGGTGACAAATGAACATACTGTCTACTCATAGGAATTATATGTCCACTCTCTTTAATCTTATTGTAATTCTCTTCTGAAGTGCCATGATACAATTCATCAGGTGCTTTAACAGGTATATATCCCATATTAAGGTTTTTAACTGAATGCCCCTGATTTGCTCTAATAAACTTGAAATCCTCTTTAAAGGAGTATCTCTTTTTATTATCTGTATCGACTACGTCTTTCAATGTATCAATATCTACACTCCAATGTCCTGACTTCTCATTGATTGCTTTAATCAACTTATCTGTAGGTACCCAACCACCATCAGCAAGTTCCAAACCAATATCATCAGGCTTATGCCTGAGAATATATGATAAATACTGACTGAACTCTTTCTTGCATTTAGGTGTTACTACTTTATTCATCCTGTATACCTCCTGTATACTACTGTACCTGCTTAACCGCCTCTGCAAAAATTTCAGGATTTACTGTCTTGATTTTATTCAAGATTGCAACCATCCATCTTTTGATTGCTTTATTGAAGGAAGTCTTATGATTACTCATAGCCTTCTTAACTGCTTCACTCTCTGCAACTGCCTCATCATCTACATCTTCAGGATCAAGTGTTACAGTAGCTGTACACTTATCAACCATTACTGCTTTATCCAGTTTAAGTGCCATGATCATTTCTTTCTCTGTGTTAGGACAGAATAAACCAAGAAACTCATCGGATTCATCAAGTTCCTGTCCTGTGAAGTCAAGCCCCATCTTTTTTGTGATATGCTTAAATGCATCATATTTAGTGCCTTTTGCTACTGCTGTAGTAGTTTTCTTACTGTCGTTTCTGTAAATGTCAAACATATTCCACACTCCTTTTAAATAAATAATAAATACCTTTATTATATTTTAATGCCTAAAACTATGCTTATTTTTTCTTTTTCATAAACATTCTGAGCACACCGTCATAATTATACATGCAATAGTTTTTTACCCTCTGCTCATTTGTATTTCCATATGCCCATATATGAGGATTGTTTTTATACAAAATGTCATACATTTTATCAATGTTTCCATTAAAAATTTCTACAAGTATTGCCTGCATTAACTCCATGCCTTTTTCATTTCTTCTTTCTTTTTCTTGTTGCATGTCAATACCTCCTTTGTATTTTTACATGAAAGCTGAATTATAGTATATGTATTGTTGAATTATTCCTGCTATATCTCCATATTTTCCAATGTCGATATTTCCATTATATTTATCATAAATTATTCTCTTTATGTGAGTATCAATAGGAAATGCTGATATCTGATGTAATCCAAACAAACATATACAATTAGCCACTTTTTCTCCTATGCCTGAAATTTCTAGTAACTGCATCTTTGCTATCTCATAATGCTCACTCTTGAGTCTATCTAACCACTCACTGTCCTCCAAACACTTTTGTATGAAGTTGTATAAATACACTGCTCTGAATCCCATTTTACATGCTTCAAAGTCTTTCACTGTGCAGTCCTTTAATTGTTTTAAACTAGGAAATAAATACCCACTGTATTTCTTTCCCATAAACTCTGTCTCTGAGTATGTTCCATACTTATTACTTAATGTATTTACTATATTTCTAATGTTCCTCATTGTATTACACTGTGACATTAGAAATGTAACTATCACTTCAAATAGGTCTTGTCTTAAAATATGAATGCCCTTGCCCCTCATATAACAACTGTATGCAAATTCATCCACCTTGTCCAACTCTAATTTATCTACTGTCTCACAGTAATTCATTCCCAAGTCCAAATAGTTTTCCAACTGTTTCAATTCATTATCTGATGTAATGTTTGTAATTAACCCCTGCTCTCCTGTATCCTTAAACTGTCCTTGTCCTAAAATCACAAGTCTGTCTCCAATGAACCCTACCCATTCCCCAGAGTCCTCCTTGTGCCACCTAAATGCTTGTCCACAATCAAATGTCTTATCCAAGTCTAATTCATTCTTATCAATTCCTACAAGTCTCATTATTTTATTTTTACTGTCTAATACTTTTATCATGTCTCCACCTATATACAACATAAGAGAGAATCACTAAGGTACGTCTAACCCCTTTACTCTTTAGTGATTCTCTCTAAACTATTGTTGTCTATTCTACTTTTAGCCAATGTACTTCTTTACCACACCTGATGCCATTCTACCATCAAGATTTGCACCAAATTTACCCTTCAGTGCTTTCATACACTTACCCATGTTCTTTTCTACATTTTCAGCTGTAAGGTAATCAATAATCTCCTGCTCACTTGCCATTTTAGGAAGTATTGCCTCGCAGTATTCAATGTTCTGTTTTGCAACCGCAAGTCTTTCAGCATCATTCTTGCAGAAACCAATCAGGTCATTTAACTGCTTAATCTCACTTTTAGCTGCACTAACAATCATTTCATCTGTGACTTCTACATTTGCACCCTGCTTTTTAGCAGTCTTTTGTGCTGTCTCAAGTATGTTTTTGTAAGTTACCTGCTTATTCTTATTTTTCTCAAGCATAGCCTCTTTAATCAATGCTCTTAATTTCTGTTCCATTTAATTATCCTCCTATATTTTAATATGTCCAAACACAAACATTACTGCTCTGTGATATATTCTGCATAGTCCTCATATTCAACAAAGCTGCCATCAACCTCAAATGAAGCTGTATCATCAAACTCATTTTCGTCTACAACAATATAAGGTGCATCTGACTCAATGTCCTGAAGATCATCCTCATCTAAGACACAATAAACCTCCTCATCTGCACAGTTATCATCATATTCAATGTCTCCATCCTCGTCCACATGAGCCGACACTTTTCCTGTATAAGCTTCATCAACAATTGCAATGAACTTATAATCTGTGCCAGATGTCTCTCCACGAACTACCTTTACTGATGTTCCTACTCTGTCCTGTACAAGTCTAATAATAGACTCGAGTGTTAATACTCTCATTTCACTGTAACCTCCAATTTTCATATTTTATATTATAAACACCAGAGCATACCCAACCTTATCAAATGCATATGTTCTTTTCAGTGCTTATTTCCAAATTCACAAGTATATCTCTTATTTACTAATGTCTATTTACTTCATTCAACAGACACCAAAAAACCTCTTTCTCTACCTTAATTTCATCACACATAATTTTTATTATTAAAAGTGCCTGTGATTCTACTAAATGCTACCTGAACTGTCATACCAATTTTTCTTTAATGCATACCCTCTTGGAAAAATCCAAATTTTTTAATACTATGCTATCACCACAAAGCAGTTTACTTACTACCTTAAATGCAATAAACATAGAATACTCTGTGTCCACCACCATTTGATCATTTCTACATTCCCAACCAGTGTCTCTATTCACATTATGCTTCGCCCTGTATTCTTTATTCAAAGCCTCTACTTTTTCAAATACTGTCTCATATTCCTCACCTGAAGCATCCATCTTTTTCCAAATGTCAAATACTTCTTTCTGTATGTCTGATCCCTTTTCCTTACTTGTAAAGTGTCTAAACAACCCTGTCTCATACTTTTTATGCCTTGCACCAAGTGATTCATTGTTATGTGCATAACAGAAGTAGTCACAAGTATAATGTGTAATCATCCCTAGTGTAAATGACCTTATAATTTTACTCTTTGTTTTCTCTATTCTTTTTAAATGCCTCTTGTATGCTCTCTTTGTAGTTGTGACCCTATGTGCAGGGTACACACAATTGAAATCAGGAGCAACATTTCCAAATAGATAAGCTATCCTGTTTATCTTATGTTCCTGTTCAGTGTTAAGCTTTTCATATATTGCCTGTCCTATTTGAAAATGTTGTCTAAATTTCATCTCTACTGCCTCTAAATCTCTCCACCAATGTATTTCTCACCTAGCTGTTCTTCTAACCAAGCCATGATAACATGTCTATGGCAGAATTGACCAGGCCCACAATAACACAATATGACTTTACCTTTTACTTTATTGTATATCTCTTTTGCATCAAGTCTAGCAAGTATTTCTTTTCTGTATGTTGCTACATATTCACGCTTAGACATATTATGATACTTGTATCCATAAACAAGACTCTGACTAGGTACTAAACATCTGAGTACCTCTCCCTTGAAGTTGTCAGGTACATTCATTGACACTGCAACCAATCTATAGTCAGGGTACATTTTACATGCTTTTCCATAATATGAACTGTACACCTTATCATCCTGTATTTTTATACCTGTATCATCTAATTTTCTCATATCTAACCCCTTTTTCTATATAACAAACTCTTTTCTTTCTCTTGTATTGTGATCAATATAATACGCTCTGTAATCATCAATTCTGTCAAAATCAATGACATTACCATTACATATCACTGTTGAATTTATTTCTGTCAAGGCTGCTCTAACTGCATCCTTTATACTTTCATATTTCTTAAAAATCCAGTCATTCTCTGATTCATCTCTGTATACCCAAGCCTGTTCAGTGCTAGAACCAACACTCTCTAATGACTTCTTACCTTTATGTAAATGTTTATGTCTGTTTCTATCTGCAACAATATATCCCCTTACTGTTCTGCTATCAACAACCACTGCATTACTTAATTTATCTTTAGTTATAAGTCTAGAAATCTCCATATTAAGTTCCTCCTCGGTGTCACATCCATTCATTTCACTTGCTCTCTCATAAATCATCTGCTCAAACTGTTCTTTCAATGTAATCATAATAATCTCTCCTAAAATAAAATAATAAAAACTAAAAATAAAATAAATATGTAATATATTGCAACCAATGTCAATAGACATGTCCATCTATTTTTTATAATGTTAATCACACTTTACTATAAATGCTGTTTCTATTATTTCATTATGTCAGTTTTCAGCAACACAAGTCTGAAAAATGTGAAAATTCAAAAGTTTAATGCCTTGTCAACTTTAATATAAAGTCAAACTCACTTGTATTTAGATTCTTACTTAATTCCTCATATGTATAGTCAATTAACTTCTTTGTTCTAAAATTAAAGATCTTAGGCTCTCCAATGACTGTTGTCACAAGATACAAGTCCTTGGTAAGTTCCTTTATGTCACTTACCCAAGGTGTAAGTGCACCATCCACTAAACTAAAGATCATTTTATATTTAGGATACTTGAGCTTAATGCTCATCCTCTCCTTACTATTTGTATACACCAATATAAAACTGTTATCACCAATATAATGCACATTGTCATACTTAGCTTCAATCAGTTCATTTCCATTATGATCAATGATACCTTGTCTTAACCCAAAGATCGGTTTATTTGTATATGTCATTAAGTAAGGTGTACCTTTTAAACTTAATGGTTGTGCAATGTCCATATACTCTTTACTAATGACAGTATCTCCATCCGCCAATGCATACATGCAATGTGGACTTGTGTATGTATTGTAACTAAATGCATAATCATCTTCATTCTGTGTTAAAGGTCTTGTTGCCATTGTCTCAAAATCTGAACCTTTAAACCTACCATAGCATATAAATTTTCCTGTATGTGCATCTATTTCACCTAGCATATAGTAGCATTTAGTAACTTCGTAAGTATCAAGGTAAATCTTGCTATTCTTCGCTCCTTCACATGCTCTTATATGATAGTCATAGTCATTATATCTCACATGCCCTAAAGCATCACGTACTGCCTCTTTCTTTAACTCCACCCCTTTTATTTTTGACACAATGTTGCCCTGTTTATCTGCAATGTAAATCCAGTCCCTACATTCCATATAGTTAAAACTTCGTGTCTTACACTCAAATAGTATGTTATTATCTAAAACCCTTAAGTTTCTAACCATATCCCAAGGTTCAATGTCCAGTATTTTTGATGTATCACCCCATCTTAACTCCACTGCATTACCTTTTCTTACCAGTGCATATCCACATCTAAACTCCAAGAAGTCACTCTCATCACAAGAAAGCAACACTTCACAATTTTCGTCAAGTATCTTTACTTTATTTTGTTCCTTAACTTTGATATATCCGCCTTGCATAACTTGGACACTGTCATATATCATATGCAACATGTCAAGGTTATCTTCTAATGCACTTACCATACTTTTAACTGTCCTCTCTTATTTTAACTGTCCTATTTCTTTTCTTTTACATGTTTAGCACTTTTTAACTCTAAGTCACTTTTCTCTAAACCAAGCAACTTAATCATTTCACTAGGTGTCTTACTTCCACTTACTATAAGTCCAAACTGATAATTATTATTGTACCAGTTAATAATACTACAATGCTCCAATTTTTTATACCCTGTTCTTAATCTAATTGAGTCAATATAATCTTTATTTTTAACCTTTGCACCCTTATCAAACTCACTGTTTTCATATAGTGCAAGTATGTCAGACTTCTTTGTTACATATGGTCCTGCCTTAAATACAGTGTTATCTCCATCTATCTCTACAAACTGACCCATTGTCACCTTAATTTTCAAATTGGTGTCATTTCTTACAATGTCAGGTACATATCCTACCCATTCATTGTCACTAATTAAACTATCTATGCTGTTATACTCTCTAATGCCCTTCTGTGAAGAACTAAGTCCTAACCCACTTTTAAAAGCTTGAACAAACAATACCAATGATACAATTATAATTACAAACGTAACTATCTTCATTCCACCATGCTTGCTCTTCTTTTCACCACTGTCCATTCCTAAAACTCTCCTGAATTAAATACACATAAAGGCGCTGTTGCAATACACCCAGCGCCTTTTATTCTTAACCTGTCCTATCTGTTTTAATTTTGTAACTGCTTGACTGCTTTCTCAAGTCTCTTCTCAAAGAGATCAATGTCTACATTGTTTTCTTTGAGTGTATCCTTGAGTATATATGTCTTAGTTGATAATTTACCCTGAGGATTAGATGCAACTCTTACAAATGCAAGTTCTCTTGCTCTGTAAGGAACAACCTCATATGTAACAACCTTGATATACCGAACAGCTCCATCTGCGGCTAATGCTCTTTCATATGCTGAATTGTGATTCATAATATCAGAAATGTCTTTTGCCACCTTAGGCATTTTCACAACCTCTAACATATAAGGCACCATTCTTGAATCAATGCCCCACAGCTGTTCCTTGTAAGGGATGTCATGCTGTTTAAACGTAACATTCATTTTTACATCTCTGTTTAAAGATGCAAATTCAGGCATCTCAGGAATATAGATGCTTGCCTTAGGTGTCTCTGCTTTTTTCTTACGTCTGCCACCCCTTTTAGCTGGCTTTTTCTCTTCAATGTCCTCAAGATTCAAACCTGCAAGAGCATCCATCATATTGTCGATCTCTGCCTGTCTCTCCTGCTCTTCTGCCTCTTTTTCATCTTCCTTGCTCTTCATAAGCAGTTGACTTACTAACATAGCGCTCATTTCTTCATTGGTTAAGTTTACTTCATTATTTCCCATTTTTTGTACCTCTCAATCTTTATTTCATTTCTTTAACTATCTTTATTATATCAGATAAAATTGAAAATTTCAACTTCATGTTATTATTTTTATATTTTATGTTAAACTCCTTAACCAATAATGTCATGCTCTTTACTATTATGCCAATCTTGTACTCACTGTCTAATCTCTTTTATTCTATGCTTTCCTTGCTGTCGGATCATATGTATTATCATTATGAAAAATGTATTCAGGATCTGAAGCTGTGTCAAACTTCATCTTGTAATTGATGCTGACTGCCAAATCCCTGTATATATCAGAAGTTTTAACCTCTACAGTATCATTTAAGACTGCCCTTTTCATTCCTCTCTTGACAATCTCTTCAATTTCATAGTAACTTAATTTTGTATTTTGTCGTGCCCTCTTTTTAATAAGTTCTCTTGCATCTTCCCTAACGTCATCATTCAAAATAAACTTAGGATACATAAAGTGCTTAATGCACTCATCCATATCCAAATCAGGACGTGTAAACATCATTTTCAAATTGAAACGTCTTTCAAAAGCAGGATCAAGTTTATGTAACAAGTTAGTAGCGGCTGCAAACACATTTGAATGATTCATCTGGTCCAAATTCTGGAATACAGAGTTTGTTGCACGTCTTACTACTCCACCATCAGTGTTTGCTCCATCTCTGTTCCAAGCTATTGCATCACACTCATCAAAGAATATAATGCAATTTCCAATATAATTACCAAGCTTGAAAATATCTGAAATGTTTGCTGCCACATTTCCATCTGTAAGTGACTTACTAATGTCAACGTATAACATTGTATAACCAAGTAAATTACTCAAAGCTTTAAGACTAAACGTTTTACCTGTACCAGATGCTCCATATAACAGAAGTCTATTCATAGGTTCCAAACCGTATTCATATAACTTATCTCTGTACTGCTGCTCCTTTATAAATGCCTTATACTTATCTGTGTTTTCCTGACTTAAGATTACATCATCAAATGATATGTTAGTATCAACAGGCATCAACAATCTATCCCAGATCTCCCTGTAATCTTCAGGGAGATCATTTCTACTCATCTTGCTCATCTTATAAACCTCTTTGCTTCACTCTTTCACTTTATGTCTCTACTGCAAACTATAATATGCTGAATTTAATTTACCAAGCATCTCACTTGTATATTTTACACTGTAAATTTTATCAACTACCTGTTTACCTTGATTATAAAGTGTAACCAAATCGCTATCATATGTTGGACTATCCTTTGGTAACTGATTCATATAATCAATCACTGCATCCACGCTCTCACCAAGCACTCTGTCTTTTCTATAGTCCTCAACTGTATAACCAGGTGACAAAACCTCTGTATCACTACGTCCAGGTAAGTATTTCTTATATGCCTCACTTGGAAGTGTATCTGTCTCTGAAAAATCAAAGCCGTCTAAATCATCCTCATCCCCTGATTTATACCTTGCAAACTTTGTCTTGACCTTTTTATTCTTGTTCAAAGTCAACTGACAATCACGCCATATCTGACCAGGATATGTTGCACCATATAAGTTACTAAGTTCTTTAGGCTGATCATATCCAACCCAAACTGCAACTGTATAATAATTAGTGAATCCGCATAACCAACCATCCTTACTTCTATTTGTTGTTCCAGTTTTACAAGCAGCCACCTGCTTTGTTTTACTGTACCAATTTAATTTAGAAGCTGTTCCCTTTGTTAATACGCCAGTCATCATATCAACCATTGTATCAGCTGCTTTAGCACTATAAACTTGCTTTGTATCAGCATCTGAATAAATGTTATTCTTATTTCTATCAAGTATCTTATCAATACATGTTGTCTCTCTATACTCACCATGATTTACTAAAGTACTGTATGCACCTGCCATTTCTGTAGTGGTCACTCCATATGTCAAACCACCAAGTGCTGCACTATCATAATAATCACTAGGACATATATTGCTGAACTGCATCTCAGTCATGTACTTCAAAGCTTTCTTAGGTTTTAACTTATCAAATACCTGCCAAGCAACACCATTTTTACTCCACTCAAGTGCGTTTCTTAATGTCATTGCTTGACCTCTCATTGCTTGAACCTTAGCACCCTTACGTTTAGCCGCTGAAACATCAATGTTATAAACTATTGTATCAGGTGTATAACCATTCATCAATGCTGGTGTATAAACTACTAAAGGCTTTATTGTACTTCCAGGCTGTCTGTAACTCTGATAAGCCCTATTCAAACTATAAGTCTTACTATCATTCTTTTGACTTCTACCTCCAACAACTGCAATTACTTTTCCTGAACTGTTATCAACTACTGTAACTGCTCCCTGCAACTTATAAACCTTAGTTGCAACGTCTTTACTCTTATCAAAGGACAATCCCTTATCAAGTACCTTTTGCATTTTCTTCTGTACTGTTTGGTCTAACGTTGTATAAACATCATAACCACCTGTTGCTAACTCTTGTTTAGCACTGTCATATGCCACACTGTACTTCTCTTTATATTTCTTGTACTCCTTATCATTTTTCCATTCATACTTGAACTTAAAACCATCTTTTCTCATCATATACTTTGTAGCACAATCAATAGCATATGTTGATAAATAATTATGAAATGTATATTTAGGTTTCTTAATCTTTATCTTTTCTGCAACTGCCTCTTTATATTCATCCTCTGTAATATATCCTAATTCTCTCATGTCCTTTAGTATCTTATCTCTTCTTTCCAATGCCCTTTCAGGATACTTATATGGGTTATAATACTCAGGACTGTTAGGTATTGCACATAAATAAGCAATTTGCGAAAGTGACAAGTCTCTAACCGATTTATCAAAGTAACCATTCGCTGCTGACTCAATACCATAAAATGCATTAGCAAAACAAATATCATTGACATAAAATTCCATTATCTGCTCTTTAGTAAACTTCTTTGTCAATTTCAAAGAAATAAGCATCTCTTTTGCTTTACGCTCTAATGAAACCTCATGTGACAAGAATATATTTCTTGAAAGCTGCTGTGTTATTGTTGATGCTCCATGAACTTCAGCACCACTTGACTTAACTGCGTTGATTCCAACTCTTATAAGCCCTTTAACATCAATACCACTGTTGTCCCAAAATGATCTGTCCTCCACTGCAATAAATGCATTTACTACATCAATAGGTATATCCTCATAATCAAGATATGCACTATCTTGATCTCCATGCAACCTTACCAACAAATTACCCTTGTTATCATAAATGTGAGTTGCCTCTTCCATCTTAAAGGTGTTGACTGTACAATTATCTACTGCTTCTGTTGCGAATTTATTGTAGTCATCATAAATAGGCTTGACCTTTGTATATGCAATACCACAAACAATTGCTCCACAGATTAAACAAATTACCACTAACCCAAGTATCAGGTTTTTAATAATTCTTAATATATCAAGAGGTACTGCAAAGAATAATGCTAAGATTGTCAATCCCAATGGTCTATTCTGTCTATCATTGAGTACCCTACCAATAAATGACTTAATCTTTTTCTTCTCTTTCTTTTCAGCTTTTTTCTGCTGTTTAATTGCCTTTTTATCCTGCTTAATCTTTTCTTTGCTTTGACTTCCACTTACTGTATTTGTAGAACTCTTTTTATTCTTTGCCTTATTCTCTTTTTTAGTCTGTCTACTTGACCTATTCCCTAGACTTTTCTCCCTTTCAGCCTTTTCGCTTCGTTGAGTTTCACTGATTATCTTATCAGTTATACTGTTCATATCGTTACGCATTAAGCTATCTCCTTAATTTACAATGTCCTAAACTGCATTTATAAAATAAAAAATAATTTTTATTATTTTATATCAATGCACAAAAATATGTAGTGAAGTTAAACCATTATTGCACATTCACTACATATCCCTGTTACTCTCTATTCTTTATATGTTATATAGGACAATCAATACTGTTTAGTCCTTTAATTACTGTCCTTACTCTCTTTTCAACTGATGCTTTTAATTGAAAATCAGTGACAAATCCTGACTCTGTACCAGGTATACAATGAACAAAGGTTTGCTTAAATCTATCAGCCCCTGTCCTTCTAGCATCCACCTTTGTACATATCATACATTTATTACCTGTCTGATCAATTTTGAATATGACACTCCAATTATTATCTTTGTACACACTCACTTCTCCAGGCTGATTGCTATTTATAAGTGCCACCACTCTATCAAAGTCTGTGTTTGTCCTCTTTGAGCTAATTTTATTTTTCAGTTCTTCTGCTGCCCTATTTAAAGATACACTGTCTTTACCTAATATATGAACTGACACAGGCTTGCTAACAACTTCTCCATTAGTGTTTTTATTCTTTAGTGTAATGACCAATTTATTTAAACATAAGTCTGCTGAATAAGTGCAATGCATTGTATTGATCTGTATTGTACCAGTCATTCTTGCATAATGATTATTCTTTTCTCTTGCCTTGTATGTAAATCCTGCCACCTGCTTCTTCAATGAATCTAATATGTACTCAATTTCATCAAATGTATTAGCTTTATCAGAATCAAAGCACACCACATCTACTGTCTCATTGTTATTTGCCCCTCTAAAGCACTGCTTATCTCCAAATTTCATGCATCTTAACTCTTTGAAATTCTGTATTAACTGATCATAGTTATGAACTCCTGCTCTTAACATCACATTTTCAAAGCCACTAAAATTAGCAATTTTTGTTACCAATGCATTATCTTTACCATTTCTGTCAATAAACTCAAACCTAAAGGATCTCATCTTATTTCCCCCTGTCACATTGTTGCCTTATAGCTAGTAACCTCAACTGTCATGGCATCTCCACACATTTTTCTAAGTTTCTTAGCAATTTTCTCTGCATCATCCTTATTATCAAATGATCTAGCCTCTCCCTGCTTTAATGTATAAAGTATTTCTTGTCTCTGTGTACTCAATTCTTTCAAATAGCCCACAAGACCAATCTGATTGAATACGTTAATTTTATACAATGTCTTTACCATTTCTACTGTCCTCCCTATTTTGTAGCTTGCTTTTTCTTTAACTCTGTGCATCTATTATTTACTACCTGTGCAACCCTTGTAATAAATGTGTTTACACTACCATTGCAATCATCCAAATCTACTGTAGCTATCTCTTTACCAGTGTCAGTATTTAATGCAAAATATAAACCCTTACCCTCTTTATTTTTAAGGTAACTAATTCCAATATTGAAGTCAAGTGTTAAACTACCATTGTCCTCTCCTGCAAAGTCATATTTTGTACCTGTAAGTTCACCAATCCATCCTGCAATCTTATCAAGTTTCAAATGACTCTCATAAGGAAATTTTTTCCCATAATACTCTATAACGTAGTTTACTCTTCTTAACAGCGAATCCACATCTGTGTATGCCTTATCTGGTGTATTAGATGTTTCTTTACTTCCATTGCTATGTACAATTTCAAAACTCCAAACACCTGAAATTGTATCTATCTGTATGTTGCTTAAACCTAATGCTAATGGTATTGTAATCTCATGCAAGCTATTCACTTTTATTGAGTCCACCCTAACTAACTCTGGCTTTATATATTTTGATAATGCAAAAGCCAAATCCTGTAAGCATGTAACCTCATTATTGATGATACTTGCTATCTTTTCTCCGTTTCTATCATAAACCTCACTGACTACATCCCCAACATGCATTGCTGAATAAGAATTTATATTATGTACCTGTAAAGATCCATAGTATTTTTCAAGTTTCTTTATGTATTCTTTAAAATCACTATTGCTATCAAATGTTACTCTTTTAAGATTTGCTGCAATTACTGAAACTCTACCTGCCTCTTTAAACAGTATCAAGTTATTAACTTTACTTTTCTTGTAAAGTTCTATTTGTTGCATTGCCTTTTCTTTTGTATCAAAGACAACCTCCAAACCCAAATTGTCTAAACAACATACATGCCATCTATTTCCCATAATGCTGACTCCTTTATCTTAATGGAAACCTATCAGGAAAGTCCATGTCTATGACTCCCTCATACAACGCTGTATTTTCTGTGAAGTAAGCCCAGAATTTATCACCGTAGTCATAATGCCACCACTCTGAAGGTAAGTTAGTGAATCCAGCTTCAATCATAGTGTTATATAACAGTCTCCTATTGTCTCTGACTTTATCATCATGCTCTATTTCCTCAAAATGATTTGTCCATGCTCTTCCACCAAAGCCATCAAACTTAGTACCCATGTCCAGGTACCCTCCATTTTCATTGCACAAGGTTAAATCCACTGCTCCGCCTGCATTATGTAATGAAGGATGTTTTACATCATATGAAGGTTTACTTACAAAGAAGCTAGTTTTGAAATCTAACTCCATATCAGATAAACCAGGATTGTTATTCTTTATATCCTGTCTGTAGAAATTCCACAACCTCTGCTGTATGCAAATAGGTCTATATGCATCCCAGATTACTAATCTGTAACCACTACCCTCTAAACTATGCTGTGCCTTAACTAACATATCTGCCACTGTTTCTCTAGCATAGCAGTCAGGATAACTACCAGGTATTCCCTGCTGATTATACTGTGATTTCACAATTAAACCCCTGTCTCTCAATGATACCAACTGCTCATCCTTAGTGTCAATCACATATTCTCTTATGCTAGGCATCTTAACTGTGGGTATTGCCTTATTTTTTCTTTCTTCTATGTCACTCATTTTATGTTACCCCCTAATAAATTTATACGTTGTCCCAACCATTTCTTTGTAGCCTTTGCAACTTTTCTGTCTTTACTTCAAGTGTATCAAGATTAACCGTTCTCCTGTATGTACAAGGATTTCTTTTCCAAACTCCTCCTATACACTCACTATTGTTATAATTTTGATTATATGTCATTTTATTATTTACTACCTTGTATGTAACTATTCCATAGTGCTCTGAATACTCTAATGCACGCTGTGCATATAGATCTCCAAATTTAAGATAGTTGTCTATACTCAAATTTGTAATGTTTTTCTCGTTTTCAATAGGCACTATTGACTTTATCCTAAACCCATTCATTTTACTATATTTAGTATAATACTGTTTTATAGCGCCTGTCTCTAATTTTTCATCTGACCTCAACACTCTTGCCTGTTGCCCAGTTCCTACTATAAAAGTAATTAAATAATAAAACATGTTAATCCCTCTTTACTTGCCTGTCTTACCCCAGTGCTCTCCCAATTTCCACTGTATCCCTTATCTCATTCCCTGTGTTAACTCATTAAACCTTGCATCTGCTAAACACTGCCATCTCTTAATAGCATGGTCTGATTTCACATTTCTAGTGATCTTCCTTACATCATCATAGAAAGTGTTTACATTTGTCAATGTATTTAGCTTATCAATCCTGGACACATCTCTCTTTTCTAATGCATAGCTGTAATTCATTTATGTATACCTCCTATAATTTATACAAAACTAAACTGCGAAGGACTTATGTGCCTACGCATTATCTCTTGAGTAAATGCAACAACTGCATCATGTACTACCTGATTATATCCCATTTGTTGACACTGTGCAATGCTATAGTCACAATTTAGTAATTCTGTATCAATATTAGGCTGTGTCCTATTTAAACTTAACAGTGTTTCAGTTGCATTTGCAGTGTTTCCATTTGTTCTGCGCACCTTAGTATTCATAGGTATAAATTTAACACTTAACTGAGGAAATACTAAACCCTGAGAAGACATACTACCATAATTATACCTTTTTCTTAGGTATTCAATGTATTCCTCTACTGTGTATTTATAACACCCATCCCAGGCAGGTATTATTTGCTCTCCACCAGTATATGCACTCTTTACAAGTGTACTTAATTCAACTCGCATGATTATATACATAGTACATTGTGATCTTCCACATGCATTAAACACTATTTTACTACTTATACTGTCTACATGGTATTTACGGCTGTTTTTTACCTCTTCTGCCTGGCTTACCCTGTTAGGTTCTACGTTCCCTATGTAATAGCATATGTTACTTATAAGCGTATCAAACTCACCATATAGTGCATCTTCTAACGTTATACATGACATCACAATTTCCTCGTCTCTCATAATTATTATAAAAATTAAAAACTACTTATAATTGTAATATAAGTAGTCTGAAAATTCAATAACAATCTCCCTGAGGCTATCTCTCTCAAGAATATATGTAACTCTATTTTTAAATTCTTGCTTGTTCATTTTAACACCAAGCCCATCAACAATGTCAATGGGCTTGTTGCCTTACTATCAGCTTCAAATACTTTTATCTATGTCAAGCATTCTAACACTTATTTAAACCTCCAAGTTGAACTTATCAATGAACTGCTGCTCTGTTAAAATAGGTATGCCATATTCCTGAGCTGCCTTGTTCTTCCTACTTCCTGATGTTGTATCATTTGTCACCAAGTAACTTGTACTCCTTGACACACTGCCTGTTAACTTACCACCAAGACTCTCAACTAAATCCTTAATAGCCCTTCTGTTAGGAAAAATGTAAACATCACCTGTGACACAGATTGTAACTCCACTCATTGATGTATCTGTACTTACTTCCTCCTGTACAATCCTTAACTGCTTAAGCAGGTCAACAAATTTATCAAACTTCTCTTCATCATTGAAGTAGTCAGTAAAACTATCAGCAATGACTTCACCAATCTGATCAATGTTAAGCAATTCCTCATACGATGCACTTACTATTTTCTCAATGTCATTGTTAAAATGTTTACAGATCAGCTTTGCTGTTGCCAAGCCTATGTTAGGAATACCCAGTGCATATATTAAATTAGCAACCTTGACATCCCTTGCTTTATCTACTGCATTAACCATATTTTCATATGACTTAATACCAAACCCTTCCATGTTGATAATTTCATTTCTATGTTCAGCAATTTTAAACACTGAAGCAAAGTCACTGATTATTCCTTCATTACTCAATGCCTCAAGTTTTGCACCACTGATACCATCAATGTTCATTGCATCTCTACTGACGAAGTGTTTCAAAACTCTATTGCCCTTTGCTTCGCACTCATCATTTACACACCATAATGTATAAACCCCACTCTTAGGATCCTCATGCACTTCTACAGGGTATCCACAACAAGGACATGTCTCAGGTATAAAACAGGTACGGCTTCTTGTTAAATTTTCACTGATCTGAGGTATAATCATGTTAGCCTTGTAAACCTTTAATGTGTCTCCAAAACCAAGTTCCATGTCAAGGAAAATACTTACATTATGCAAGCTTGCTCTACTTACTGTACTTCCCTCAATGTCCACAGGCTTGAAAATTGCAACAGGTGTAATCACACCGCTTTTTCCTACTGACCACTCAATATCCTCTAAGGTTGTCTCTACTTCTTCATCCTCCCACTTAAAGGCTAAGCTATGTCTCGGAAATTTTGTTGTTTGTCCTAAACTATTTCCATATGCTCTATCTCTGTATGTTAAGACTAAACCATCACTTGGAACTGGCATTTCTCCGTTTTTGATAGTCTTATCAAATTTATCAATGGCTGCTAGTAAATTACTTGGATTTACTACCACATGTCCAACCACATCAAATCCAAGGAATTTAACAAGTGCTAACTGCTGATCAACCTGATTAGGTATTTCTCTTTCACACTTTTCAATGTTGAAGCATGTCCATTTAACATGACGCTGTGCAGTTATACTGCTATCCAGCTGTCTAACACTACCACTGCAAAGGTTTCTTGGATTTTTATAAGGATCTTCTCCAAATGGTAATGAGTTATTGATTTCCTCAAAGTCCTTATAGCTTATTGTTGCTTCACCCCTCATTATAAGTAAGCCATCATAAGCAATCTTCTTAGGCAAGTTCTCAAAAGTTCGTGCATTAGCTGTCACGATCTCTCCAATTTCACCATTGCCTCTTGTAACTGCCTCCTGTAAAACCCCATGATTGTAAGTGAGCACAACTGTTAAACCATCCAATTTCCATGAAAGCACTCCCTCTTTACCATTAAGAAAGGCTAATAATGCTTCACGCTCTTTTGTCTTATCCAATGACAACATACGTGTTGCATGTCTTTGCTTAGGTAATTCACTCACAACCTCATAGCCTACATTAGCTGTTGGACTATTACCTAACACTGTACCTGTCTTTTCCTCAAGTGCTTTTAATTCATCATAGAGTCTATCATATTCAAAATTACTCATGATTTCTTCATCCTGCTGCTCATAAGCGAATCTAGCCTTGTTCAGCACATCAACAAGCTCATGCATCCTATCTAAATCAGCATTGCCTGTCTTATGAATTTCTTTAGAACTCTTCTCATTTTTAAGTTTATTTTCAGTTTTGACAGGATCACCCGTCTCTTTTGAGGTGCTTGGCTCATTATTCACAATCATTTCTAATTTATCATCACTTGTCACTCTTAAATTAGAAATGCTGATCTGATTATTTTTTAATGCTCCAATAATTGCAGAACAATTGACATCCATTACATGCCCCTCATCATCCTGCAACTTGTAACCTACAATTTTGCCACTGTTCTTTATTGCTTCTAATGCCCTTGCCTGTGTCACTCGATTTCCCTCCTAATTTTAACTTTTTCTTTTCTATATTTATATGCTAAACCGCATGTCTTTCCAATGCCTGTAGTTTATCCTCTGTATGCAACAAATAATCTTCAGCTGCTATTAGTTCAATCCCACTGTTTTGTCTCTCTATATCCTGTAATGACATCCCTTTAGGAGGCAACATATTCTTATCTGTAAAGCCACTAAACACTTGAGTGTCTCCACCATAAATAATTCCTTTTCCTACAACAGTTCCCTGTGCCTCTGCAAATTTATTCACTGCACTATCATTTATCCATTTAGACTTAACAACTGCTATGTTAGGGTCTCTTGTCATTTTTATCTCGTAGTATAAATAAACATCATCGAACTCATCCATTGTCTGTCTTTCAATTATTAAGTCCACTTCTCTGTTATTAGTGTCATGGTAATAATATAGTACATTATCATATTTATCAGCCACCATCTTTGTATGAGCAATGATTATACTTTCAAATAATACGCCTCTTTTACCTTTTACAGTTGCACCAGGTGCCTTTCCAATGTTTGTTTTCTCTAGTATTGTAACTATTGAACCAAGTAACTGATTTACTATAGAAGGATTTGTTATATAATAATTAACCTCTGTCTTATTAAACAGATTAGCTGCCTTGACTAATAAACCCATATCCTCCATAGCACTTAATACTGCTTGCATCTCTTTTTGTGTTGCAGTTACTTTTTCATCCACAAGCATCTGTGAACAAACTAAACTATTCAATGCCTTATCTGTATATACTGATGAACTCTTTACATCAAATAAGTCTATCATGTATTTAACACTTGTATTCTTACTCTTTTGAATGTTAAGATATATAATAGCATAGATTATTCTGAAAACCAATGTTCTTAGCTTAGATTTATCTTGTATACTCTCTAGACCTAGAAGTCCAGTAGTTCCTTTATTCTTTGTCATTGTATTATATATATTGTCTATTACTGCTGTCTCAATGTACCTTCTAAGTCCATCTATGTCTTTTACCATATCCTCCCTGTAGAGTCCACCAAGTTGCATATACTCATTCAATGTCTGACCCATTGTTCTCTTTGCCTCAGCATATGAAATGTGTGTCACATTTTTACTGATCACTCTATGGTACAACCCTGCTGATTCTGACTTAACAAGTCCAAGTGAGTCTGTACCACTGATCACTACTCTTTTACCCATGGCACATAAGCTATCAGCTAAGAAACCAGAATTATTGATAATGTCTTTTACTCTTGTAATTTCATCAATAAAAATGTATTTCTTATCTTTGTAATTGTCCATGATCAATTGTCTAAGGTCTAAACAATCCATGCTTGCTAATTCATCTATTGTAATGAACGCACTACTATCATAGATGTTCATCCTATCAATCGCCTGAAGCACTCCAGTTGTTTTACCTGTACCTCTTAAACCTGATATTGACAATACCCTGTTCACTGGATGACTACAATACTCAACAATGCCCTGCACAAAATCTCTTTCTTTTAATTTTGCTATGCCAAGGTTATTTATATACTGTTTTAACTCATCACCAGTAAATGCATCAATTACTACTTTATGCTTCATACTTCTACTTAAGGATACCCTTCTTTCTATGCACAAAAACACTAGTCTTAATGCCTAGTGTTTTTATACCTGCCTTGTTACTTTTATTTTCTTAGTAACTCAATCAGACGGTCACGTGCCTCTTCTGTATCTGTCCAAGCCTCTAATATACTCTGCAACTTTGTTTCCTAAAAGTTCATTTAGATCTCCATCATGACTCTCAATTCTTTTCCTTACTAAAGTTGAACTGATTCCACCAATTTCAACAGGCTGTTCTACAAACACAAAATGATCTTTATATCTGCTTAAGGTCTCATTCTCCTTAACCACCTGCAAAGGCTGTTCTCCATTACGTGCAGTCACTACAAAGTAAAAAGTACTAAACAATTTCTCACTGTCTCTCCACTTACACATCCATGCAAGATTATCTGTACCAAGTATGAAATACATTTTAGATGCTTTGTACTTTTTATTCAATGCACTTAATGTTCTGTATGTATGACCCTTACCATCATCCCCATATTCTATAGTGTCTATCACTATATTTTTACTACTGTCTGAAATCAACAGTTCAAGCATTGTATATCTTTCATCCTGAGTATAAACCATATTGCATGTACTTTTCTTACTCATTTTATGTTTAACATAGTTATCAGATGAAGGTGCAATAATTCCTAAGTCTGCATTAACTGCATCCATAGCCCTTTCTAATATAACCCTATGAGCTAGTGTACAAGGATTAAATGACCCACCTAAAACAACTATTGTATCATTCCCCATTGATTTTGACTTTCCTTCCTTTTAATCTAATTACATTATAACAGATAATTATTATTCTGTCAATAATTTATTCATCCTCTATTTTACATCTAATGGTAACTACTTTTAATTTTCTGTCTGCATCCCTCATTAGTGCCCTTGATAATGTACTATCTGCACTTTTCTTGTTATCCCAATACTTATGTCTAGGATTTGTAAGATTAGACACTAATTTGCCCTTATCCTCATCAAAAATGCCATATAAACAAAACTCACTGTTTTTGCTTTTCTTAACAGGGTCTGCAAATCCACTAACCATGCCTCTATGCCAATCTGCTCTGTCTGATAATGTTTTCAACAAGTATTGCTCTGTTTTAGTAGGTATTGCCTCTCCCCTTTCAATGTACATATAGGCAGTAGCCTCTGCATCAACATATTTTGCTATTGTATTATTATCAGGTCTAGGTGTCTTAACATTTGAGCCTGATTCAGATGCATTACACCCTCCTATACCAAGTCTCTTCATTTCATCCATGATTGTGTTTGATTTTGTAATACTCATACTCTATACCTCCCTAGTATACTCTTACTATAAACCCTCTTGATTCCAAAAATGGAATAAACTCATCTATTGGATAATGACCTTGATCCATTTTTGTACGCCCATTAAATATCTCCCATGTTGCTCTCTCTATTCTCAGTGTTGTATTTTGCTTGTATACTACATAATAGTATTGCAAGTTATTAGCTACTGCTACTAATATTTTTAGGCTAGGCCAGTTCAGAAATGCTGCTAAGTCCATAATGGACAATCCACTGTTATTTGGGTGATTATGAATGATTGCAAACTTATCTTTCCTAATATTATTAGTTAATGCATATAACATTTCATCACTGAAATTTACTTCGTTTGTAATGTTGTCTGAACTAGGACCTATGATTCTATTCCTTGTTAGATTGACCAGCACTATATTTTCCATAGTACCTACATTTTTAGATCTAAATAACTTATATGTTGCTACCCTCATAGTAAGATTAGTCAATGCCCTATCAGTATACAAAATATTCTTAATTCTCATTTGTATCTCCCTTATTATCTCATAGGTATCCTATTCAGTTCTTCAAGCATTTGACTCACATCATCTGGTGTCATCTCTTTTTGTGAGTGCATTTTGTGTTCATGCCACTGCTTTCTGACATCTAATGTGTCCAGTAAATATTTATTTATGTCAGAGGGTATTTCTTTTTTGTTCAATATACAGTCTTGTGCAATATTCTCTGCCTCCATAAACCTCTTCTCTGTAGCTGAATCCACTTTATTGATCTCTCCATTATTCGAACCGGATAAACCAAATGTACAGCAGCCAATACCCAATTTCATCAGTGCCTCTGTAGTCTTATTATATTCATCTATTTCTTCAGGTGATGCCATGTATGCCATAGAAGGTAAAGGTTCAGTATTTGTAAATGACAGTAAACTATTTTCTTTATTCCATCCTGTATCATGTCCAAGATACATTCCTAATGCCCTTTTGTAATCTTCTAACAGCTCCATTTCATCCTCATGAGGCCTAAACTTACCACTTAACAATGTCTTATGAATCTTCTTTCTCTGTTTTAATGACTCTTTCAAATATTCCATGTGATAATCAGGTATGTCCATGTCCCCCAATATATACTCTAGTGCAATTGTTTCTGATGAAATGCATGCCAGCACATCAAAATTACCATCACCATCTTTAAGTAATGATCCATATTTTCCAATCTTGTGTATTACTTCCAATTCCCTAAGTAATTCATCATATTTATCTTTGCTGATTCTTCTCTTTGTCATGCTTGTTTCCTCCTCACTAGATTAACTTCTTTGCTACCACATGTTTTAATTCAACTTTCTGTGCCCAAGGTAATTCTGCCAATTCATCCCACACTGCATCCTCTATATCCCATAGACATCTTTTATTACAAACTGCCATTGCTGCCTCATATAAGTTATGTGAATTTCTATACCTGTTTACAGGAAAATCAGGTAAGTATTTGCTCACAATTCTCCTACAATCTTCAATTTTTATACAAGTCCAAGCTAAACACATCTCTGCATTAAATTTTTCTATTCTGTACACACTCCTGTCAGACAATACAGGTAACAGGTACCAATACTCATTATTCTCTAAAGCGTCAGGTACTAAACCGCTTTGCACAAGTCTTTCAGGTGTGATTAATCTGCTTTTCTGCAAGTCTGGCATATTGACTGTATGTACAACAAATTCTGCTCCAATGCATATCTCCCTATTTTCTACTGCTATTGCTTGCATACAATGCTCAATTGAATCTGTCAAACATATTCTTGCAATTGTCTTATTTTCTCCATCACCTGCTGATTTAGGGATCCTAGGTCTTAGCACCACTGTCTTATCATTTGTATCAAAGTTCACATTATACAATCTCATGTATCTTTTCCCTCTCTATTTTCCATCTCCTATGTCCTAACTTCTTTTAATACAAAGTTATGCTCAAAACCACCCTTGTTGGCTGTCTTAATTATACATGCTGCTTCAACATTTTCATCTGTATACTCAAGTTCTTTTTGTACTTTCTTAAGTGCACATACCACATCTGCAAGTTCCTCTAAACTATCAGATGCATCATTCATTACTGCATCTTTTAATTCATATGCCTCTTCAATCAACTTGTTAAGTGAGTAAACCAATATGTCACGCTTATCTTTTAATTCCTTTATGTCAAGGCTATTTTCCCCATGTTTGTCTATTATTATCTCTGGTATCTTATCTCTTACCAACTTGTTGTATTCCATATCAGATGCTCCAATCAGCTATTTTAACTGTCCTACTTATTCAATTTATTTATCTATTCTATTTAAACCATGACGTCAATGTTCTGTCCAATTCCATTCACTGATGCTTCTGTAATCATTTTAGCCTGTCTAGCTCCTAAATTTTCCATATCACTAAAGGTTTTCTTAAGTACTCCCATACCCCAATCTGTCTTAACCCTATTTGTACTAATGTTTACTGATAATTCTTCAATGTTCACTCTTTTATTTCCTCCACACTCCAAATTTATCATATGCTAGCAAGCTTATATTACCTTGCTATCTTTCTTAACCCCCCTATGCTATATCCCAATTACCTCACAAACTATCCATTGAGTTTGTTCAAGCACTCTAAAACTCTGTCTGCCTGAAAAGGTTTTACAATGAAATCTTTTGCACCTGACTGTATAGCCTCAATTACAATGCTCTGCTGACCCATTGCACTGCACATTACTGCTAATGCACTATTATCATAATCCATGATTCCTTTTAAACCCTGAATACCATCAACTTCAGGCATGGTAATGTCTAAAATCACAAGGTCAGGCTTTAACTCTTTATATTTATCAATTGCCTCTCTACCATTAGTTGCTTCTCCTACTACATTGTACCCTGCTTTCTCAAGAATGTTCTTAAGCATCATTCTCATAAAAGCTGCATCATCTGCCAATAAAATGTTTTTAATCATTTCTCCATGTATTCCTTTCTAAATTTTAAAAATAAATAATTTTATTACTATAATTTTACTGTAAAATAAAAGGGCAGTGTTTATTCACTGCCCTGCCTGTTATTTCTTTTTAGTTGTACAGCACATAATCAACAAGTCCATACTCTTTAGCCTCATGTGCATCCATGTAGTTGTCACGCTCGGTATCCTTACAAACCTGCTCATATGACTTACCTGTGTTCTCTGCGATCATCTCATTCAATTTTTTCTTTGTCTTTAAGATGTTTTCAGCAACGATCTCAATTTCTGTTGCCTGCCCTTTTGCTCCACCTGAGGGCTGATGAATCATGATCTCTGAATTAGGTAATGCATATCTCTTACCCTTTGCACCGCCTGCAAGAAGAAATGCTCCCATACTCGCTGCAAGTCCTAAACAAACTGTACTTACGTCTGCCTTAACCAAATGCATTGTATCATAAATTGCCATACCTGCTGTCACACTTCCACCAGGTGAGTTGATATACAACTTAATGTCTTTTGTGTCGTCCTGTGCATCCAGCATTAAAAGCTGTGCACAAACACTATTTGCAAGGTCGTCTGTAACCTCTCCTGTAAGAAAAATGATTCTGTCCTTGAGGAGTCTACTGTAAATATCGTATGATCTCTCCCCCTGTGAAGTCTGCTCCACTACATATGGAATTAGTGCCATTTTAATGTCCTCCCTTTTTACTGTCCTGTTATTTATATTTTGCAAGTGCTTTACTTAACTCATCTTCAGTGATCACTGCACACTTATGATGCTCTGTTAACTGTCTACAATCAATGTAGTCCTGCTCTGTGATTGTTTCAATAAGTCCAAGTAACTCATTTTTTGATGCATCAACAATTACAACCTCTGCAATCTCATCATCCAGTGCTCTAAATGTCAAAACATTGTCATTGTTAAACATATCACGCTGTTCTGACACATCTGTTAAGCCTAACTTCTTTGCCAAAAGGTCAGCTACTTCCATACCAAGTGTTGACACAGCACTAATATGTGTTCTCTTAACTTCTATGACTAATTCGTCTGTAACTCTTACTCTCACTTATGTTTACCTCTATTTCTAGTATGTATACTGTTTTTCTTACAATAGCTTAAAGTGCAGTGCCCTGAAATACCCAGGAATAGTGCCTTATGAGCCTGCTCCCAGTATTTACAACCAAAGCACTGACCTGAAGGTTGCATTAAGTTATTTCCAGATCCCATATGAGACATCCCTATGTACCTCCTTATGCCATATGCCTTAAGCTACTTTCTTCATATGCTCAACTGCCTTAAGTTCATTGTTCTCAACTGTAACTGTAATGCCCACAAGATTTTCCTCTGAAGGAGCATTAAACAAAATGTCCTCCATGAATCTCTGAACGACTGACTCCAATGCTCGTGCACCTAACCCTGTGTCTAATGCCTTTTTAGCAATAAGTTCAAGTGCACAATCCTCAAACTCAAGGTCTACACCATATAACCCCATTGTCTTTTGCTTCTGCTTGATAAGGCTATTCACTGGCTCAACAAGGATCTTCTTGAGAATATCCAATGTCATACCATCCATCTTTACACGCAGAGGCAATCTACCAATGATCTCTTTTAACATACCTGCCTTAGTAAGTTCCTTTACTAATGCAACATCATCCTTGAACAGGTTTTTCTCTTCTTCCTTTGTGTTGCCAAAACCAATTGTCTGTGTCTTTTTGTTATCACCAGTGATTGTTTCAAATGCACCACCACAAATAAACAAAATGTTAGTTGTATCAATGGTCACTCTATTTCCTGACTGAGGGTGTTTTCTTCCACCTGTCAAAGGCACATCAACTTTAGAGCCTTCCAACATCTTTAATAATGCCTGCTGTACTCCCTCACCTGACACATCTCTTGTAAGTGATGGATTCTCTCCCTTACGAGCAATCTTATCAATCTCGTCAATGTAAACAATACCATGTTCAGTGAGTTCGAGATCACAATCAGCTGCATGATACAGTCTTAACAACATGTTCTCAACATCATCACCTACGTAACCAGCCTCTGTTACTGATGTTGCATCACAAATACAGAAAGGCACATCTAAGATTTTTGCCATGGTCCTTGCAATTTCTGTCTTGCCACAACCACTTGGTCCAATCAGTAAAACATTGCTTTTCTGAATGTCCATATGACTACCTGTTTTTACTAATGGTAATAAATGATTGTAAACTGCTGTACAGATGACCTTTTTTGCATCATCCTGCCCAATCACATATTTGTCAAGTTCTCTCTTCATTTCAATAGGCTTGAGCAGATGAATTTTCTCTGCCCAATTGATTTTGTCCTTTGCATCATCTTTCTTTTCTGATGCTTCAGGATCTTCTATCTCCTGCATCTCTAATAAATCTGAAACGTCAGCTACAGGCAATCTCACTGTACCAAAATCTTCTCCAGGCTCACCCTTGACCTCTACCTCACATTGAATATGTTCATATCCTACAGGATCCTGAGTATCAATTTTGCCTGAAGTGACTGCTTCTTTAAACTTTCTGTACTCTTCACCAAAATCAATGTCAGTGAGCTGTGTCAAACAATCAGTATGACAAGGTAGCACCAAATTTGTATGTACATTACCCATATCACCAGGTGCTACCATCATAATTTCTCCAGGTTTCTTAATCTGTTTATCTGTAATATCTCCCTGACAAATTGCGCAATACTTTCCCATGTCTATCCTCCAAACCTCCTTATGCTGATACTTTAACACCAATGATCTTCATTGAAAACATACCCTGCATTACATCTCCATAAGTAAATGGCTGACCATTATCATCAGATGCAATAGAGATCTCTGTCTTATGGAACTTCTCAGGAGCCTTCTTGTACTCTTCCATTGCCTGTTTCCACATATCACTATGCTTAGCCTTGTTCACTGATGCATACAGCGATGTATGAGCAGTTACATTATACATGCCACAATCACTGTAATCACAGCCACGATAAACTGTAACCATGTACATCTTGTTATTATGAAACTGATCCTTCTCTACCTCTACGGAGTTGAAGTCTCCCATTCTGTTTACTTTTGATACATCCAGAGACGCTTTCCAAATACCACGCTTATTTCTACCAAAATAAACTGTAACCATCTCTTTCTCTTTAGCTGTCTCTTTAGCTGCCTCATTTTCAGTTGCAACTGTAACTTTTTCTTTTTCCATGTCTTTGTCCTCTCAATCTTAAGTATTCTTTTTCTCAATTCATATATTTATTATATCATATAAAATTGAAAAAATCAACTATAAACCTATTTTATTTAACCATATGTCTATAGCTGATTTCTTATAAGTATTTTTTATTATCTTATGTCCTATCTATCTACACTGTTATAAACTTCTATGTAATGCATTTTCTGCACCATACCTGCATCCTTCTAAACATTTTCCTCGCATCTCACATTTAGTAAGGCACTCCTTATTATAATTCATGAACTCATAAACATATTGCTTGCCCATCTCACTCATATTTCCATGCTCACACTCATTTATGAATTTCTCTGCCAAATCCTTAGTATGCTCCATAGCCTCCAACTGTGTCCTGCCACATAATCTTTCCTGTGCCTTAGCCACAAAGTTAGGCAGTAACCCCGATTCCAACACGCGAACTTCTGTTGCTTGAGGTACTATGTCTTTAATACTCTCCAAATCTGAAAGCCACTCTTTCTCATATTCTGTGCCTCTAATCATTTTAGGTATGTAGAATCTGTTTTTATTAAGGTCGTCCTCCACATCTGAAATGATCTGATACTTTATTGTCCTGTGTCTCTCAAGCTGACCAAGTATAACCAATGAACAATCATATGCTGTACTGTAATTATAATCAAGTATCTCATCTTTATCTGTAAAGTATCTAGCAGGATGCATTGCATTTCCATCCTTATATCCAGAGTATAAACCTAAAAAGTCAATGCATCTATCTTCAGTGCTTCTCATATTCTCAACATACAATGTCTCACCAATAAAATCTCTAAGCCACTTGATATCAACTACAAGCATATCAAAGAAATTTCCAACCTCACAATTTGCTTTCTGAAGTCTATCGTAAAATCCAATGACCTTTTCACACCAATCATATATGTAATTCCACTGTCTTAAACTGGTGCTGTATCCCATTGTAGTGCTGTGACTAAATATGCTTAAGACCATTCTTGCATTTTCCTGTGCAATCTTTTTACTTGTAAGTGTACCACTCTTTTTAGCTGTGTTAAGTAATTCCTCAATCATTGCTAACTCATTTTCAGACCTGCTATCAATGTCTTTAATCTGAAGTTGTCCATCACAAACTCTTATGCCTGCTCCTTTTGCACCAAGTTTCTTAACTATCTTCCTTGTAAGTTCAGCATCATTTATATAAGGTTCAATTTCCAATGCCCTCTTTTCAAAGATACCAAACCACTTGTTATATAACTCTCTTTCTTTATCTGTGTCTCCAGTCATCTTACTATAACGCCCACTTTTTTCAGAAGTTGCGTAGTCCTGTAAACTATTAAGTGTCATAGCCAGCATTTTACTGATTCCCTCAAATAAAACCTCTACCTTAGCATGATCAGAAATGCTGTGATGACCACTCTTAACCGTACCTCTGAACCTCTTATCTGCCTTATTAGGATCTGTCACTGCACTGTCAAAATAACTAGTGTTCATGTAACATATCCCTGCATTTTTACCACTAAACCTCTTTAACTCATCAAATTGCTCACTGCTTATTCCTTTTGTTTCAGATGTAATTCCAATTACTGTCCCTGTCATTTGTTACTTCCTTTCTGTACTTCTACAACCTCTATGATTTTCCAACAATTATCATATGCCCAATTGCAAAATTGTCTGCCAAGGCTGAACTGCTCAGCCTTGGGTTTTGTCATGTTTTTACACCAATTAGACATGTTATTCCTCCTCATCCTCACTGCCAGCCTTGAAATTGTATACAGGTAAAATCCTCTCTACAATTTCTACTGTATCTCCAATATTTTCAATGATACTCTCCATTGGCTTATATGTCATCGGACTTTCATCAATTGTACCTCTACCTACACAAGTAGTGAAAATTCCCTCCATGCTTTTCTGAAAATCTTTCACTGCAATCTTCTCCTTAGCCTGTGCCCTGCTCATTAAACGACCTGCTCCATGAGGTGCGCTGTAGTTCCAATCAGGATTACCCTTACCTAAACAAATCAATGAGCCATCTCTCATATTTAATGGTATTAGCACTCTTTCACCTGCTTGTGCACTAATCGCTCCTTTTCTTAATATCATATTCTCTGTATCAATATAGTTATGGATTGTCTCGAACCTGTCAATCTCATGCAACTTTGCTTTCTTGAGTATGACCCTAGCAATTTCAGCCCTGTTACAACATGCATGATCCTGCACCATTTTCATATCATGAATGTAATCATCAAAATCACTGCCTTCTACATATGCTAGCTCATGAGAAATAGGAGGATGTTTTTCATTATATGTTTTATTAAACTCATCAAGTTCCTTGCTAATCTCCTGCTGTCTACCCTCTGACTTCAGTCTGTCAATTATCTCATTCATCTTGTCTTTCTTTGATCCACCATTGAACTTATCTTTTAACTTAATGTAAGCTAAATCCTGATAATATTTGCAAACTCCAATTCCAAGCTGTCTGCTTCCAGTATGAATGACCAGCCATAAACAACCCTTAGCATCCTTGTCTATCTCAATGAAGTGATTCCCACCTCCTAGTGTACCTACACTTCTATATGCAAGTTCCTCTCTAATTGCTGCCCCTGTCTTGCCAAAACACCTTAATGCTCTAACATCTAAACTTGTTCTGTCCTCTTTAGATTCACTGTTGCTCTCTTTTCCACTAGGTACATACTTCCTAATAACACTGTCTAATTTAGTAAAATCAATACGCTTTTCCTTTAATTTGATTGCTAACATTCCACAGTTATGCACAATTATGCCACCATCTAATACAAAGTTATGAGTACCCTCTACATTTAAACAGTATACATCTTCTTTCTCCTGTAATTCAGTTACACCCTCTACGTATACATAGTCATCTTCAGAAACAAGACGTGTATCTTTAACTAAATCCTGAGCCTCAACCCAAGTTACATCTGAATAGTTGCAAGAAGTATCAGTAGATACTAAAAACTTATGGTCTGGTGTACATCTTACTGTAGTTATGTTGTTAGTAATCCTTGACTTGTAAGTTACACTAACAAGACTAGCATTCTCTCTAGTCTTTAATGCAACTGCCCTACTATGAACAAAGCACTTTTGCTCCTCATCAAAAGAATCAACTATAAAACTTTTGCCTACTAAGAGTTTTATACTCTTGTAATGACCGCTTGATAGCCATACTTTTGTATCCCCTGTAAAACAACCAATGTCCACTCCAACCAGGTTAGGTATTACTTTATTATGCAGTGTCATTGTTGTTCCAATGACACACCCTGCTCCTGCATGACAATCGCTCATTATTCTTACTTTACTTCCCTTAACTGCCTCTGTATTCATTAAACTAGTCAGCTGCCCAACTGTTGCATTATCAATGATATCAGTAAAAACCTTACAAGTATTGTTCTTTCCTTTAATCTCTAACATAATCTTCCTCCTATACTACCCTTAAAACATTAATGTCATTTCATATTTTTCTTTGCTTACATTGCCTGCCCCAAATTCTTTAAGTGCCTTGGCTATAATATCCACTGCATCATCATTTGTTACTACATATGCAACCCCTAAGACCCTTAAACATTACATTAAATGTACTGTCTGTGAGTACACTGTAAAAATTATCATTTGTAAAGTCACACAGCAACTTAAGGTTACATGTATTTAAGAATGCTCTATAAACTGCAACAATATCCTTTTTAGTTAAAACAGACCTTTTAAAGCTTAGGCTTACTTATAATTGTAATGTTCAAATCTTTTTCATTAAGTATCATAAGTTACTCCTTATGTCTGAAATCTCATATATCCCTGCATATAGTTTGTTAATAATGTTAATTGCATCTTTATTCTGTGTAAATATAATCATATAATTTGTATCTCCATATAGTGGGTTGTCCCCCACTACAGACATTAAGTATAATCCATTATCAAATAATGCATGTTGTAAGTTTAACAATGTTTTCTGACCTAACTCATTGCAAATAAACCTCCCATGAATGAGTATCTCCTTAAATCCATTGACTTCATATAACCTTGAGACGTCAAATGCCAGTTTATGTGTTGTTTCATTACCTCTAAACCCTGTAACTACACTCAAATTAGCTGTCATACTCAATCTTCCTTCATCTCGTTTCTTAGACACACCACGTAATACAAATGTACCAATACTTAACGCGGTTGCTCTGTATATGTTTGTCAATGTGTCTATCAACTCTCCATCCTCTGCCCCATTTGATTTCAGACTTGTCAGCATCTTATAAATACATTTATGTAATGTCATTAAACCATCTTTTATGTATGTTGAGTTTTTCAAAATGCTTATTGACTTGTCCAAAAGAATTTTTGATTTATCAGCGGGTCCAAGAAATTTTGAATTATTAAATAGCGCTTCGTTTGACTCAATCATATGTTCAAACTTAATTAACTCATGCATTAGTACATCTTTGTTGATGCTAAAAACTGCCTCTTCAGAACATAATTCTATTGCATCCATCACTTTCTGTTTATTTTGAAAATTATTTAGAACGCCTAACTTTTTTAATGAGTATGTCAGTAATGTCTGTCTAAACATCATATTAGTTGCATACTCATTGAACATGACATTTTCCACATCCAATTGTGGTCTGCCATAATCATCAAATGCAAGAGCAGGTTTACCTGAAAATGCTGAATAACTTATCAATATGTTCTCATATTTAACACCAATGTCTATCAGATGTCCAAACACTACTGCTGTTTTCACATCTCCAGATGCAAATCTAGCACCAATGCCTATCAGAGGTCCAGATGTATGTACATCATTCTCTTCATATGCACACAAAATAAACTTCTCTTTATTAAGAGTATCTCTTATGTTATCAATGCCCTCAAGCTTCATATTTACTGAATCCCCAATAAGTAAATAGCCTACATTGTTATGTATATCACTTGCTCTCATATGAAATATACTATAATTAGTCAATGCCTGCTCTTCCTTGAGTATTCCTAAACTCATTTTGAAATGTCCTCCCCAAATAATTCCAATGCACGACCCTTTAGTATTTCAGGATCATTCTCAATCTTATCATCTATTACTTCTGACAGTAATGTTTGCAGTATCAATCCTACTGTCTTACCAGGTTTAATACCTAATAAACTCATAACTGTATTACCTGAAATAGCAAGTCCCTTAAGAGAAAAACACTGCTCAGCCTCAACAATACTGTCAATTCTATCTCTAATGGTATCTGCATTAGGCATAAGCCTATTCACATTTATATGATCGTCCTTATCTGCCTGCTTAATAACACACCACATTTTCATAAAGTCCAGTCCAAACCTATTCAATGCTCTCTTGACTGACTTAGGTGTATCACCTAAATCCATGTCATGGTGCTCTACTAATTCCATGACCTCATTGTATTCCTCCAATGTAAGTCTGAAATTCTTTTTAAGCATCACCTTGCATATCTCTGCTGATCTCACAGGGTGCTTGTAAAAATGACCCTGTCCATTTTCATCCACAGTAAAACAATCAGGTTTGCCAATGTCATGTAATAAACCAGCAAGTCTTATTACAAATGTCTTTTCTTTATCACACCACTGCTTCTCAATATAAGTATTGCAGTAATCTGTTACATAAAGCATATGCTCATATACATCATGTTGATGATACTTATTTTTCTGATCAAATTTAAAACACTGCTGTAGTTCAGAGATTAAAGTAAAGACCACATCACTATATTCCATGAAACCTTCTTTAATTGATGTTCTTGCACTAAGCATCTTTCTAAACTCATCTGTAACTCTTTCCTTTGACACTGTCTTTAACAGTTCTTTAAGTTCATGCATCTTATCAGATGTCTTGCTTTCAATACTCAAGCCCATCACTACTTTAAACCTAAGTGCACGTAAAATTCTTAAAGGATCCTCTTTAAATCTTTTGTCAGGATCACCTACACAACGTAACACCCTATTTTTAAGGTCATTCACTGCACCATCTAATGTTACAAACTTATCTCTTATACAGTCATATGCGATCGAGTTAATGGTGAAGTCTCTTCTCTGTAAGTCATCATATACATTTGTACTGTATTTCACTTCATCAGGATGTCTACTATCACTGTAGTTCCCATCTTTTCTGAAAGTTGTGATTTCATACTCACTGCCATTCCACTGAGCTTCCACTGTACCAAACTCAATACCTATTGTAGTGAATGACACTCCAAACTTCTTCAGTATTGCCATTGTCTGTTCAGGTGTTGCACTTGTACATAAATCCCAATCATGTGGTGTTCTGTTTAAGTATAAGTCTCTTACGCAACCACCCACTGCATAGATTTCAAAACCCTCTGTATAAAACATTGATGACAATGCCACAACCTCTCTAGGTATGTCTTTAATTTGTTCTACTGTAAATTTTAATTCCTCGCTCATGTATAACTCCTTTTCTTATATTATATCATATTTTATTGAAAATTTCAAGTCTATGTATTATACTCTAAAAGTCAAGTCCATCATAAACATCATCCTCTGCATCACTACTTTTATCCTCTGTATTGTTTATTCTTCTCTGTGCAATACTAAACCACTCATTGTCTTTCTCAATACCAATAAAGTTTCTATTTAAGTTTCTACATGCAACACCTGTTGTTCCAGTGCCCATTGTAAAATCTAACACTGTATCCATAGGACTTGTCCAAAGCTTAACACATCTTTCCATAAGTTCAACAGGTTTCTGTGAAGGATGTCTGTCTCCATTACTATTCTTGCCCTCTTCACTTTCAGGTGACCAAGGTACCAATGATCCTATATCATACCAAACATTAGTCAGTGCCCTAGTGTCCATTCCATTCTTATCACCCATGCCAGATGTCTTTTTAACTATGTTAGACATTTGCTTATGAAATGTTGCATCTTTTCCTTTGCAGTACCACAGTATATCCTCTCTTGTAGAAACAAGGTTTTTAGATGCTCCCCGCCCTTTAACTCTGTCCCAGATTATCCAATTCATAGGTACAAACAATTTATTCATAATGTCTATTGTTTTACATACTTCACTCCAACCCTGAAAGATAATGATGTTACCATTTTTCTTAAGTAACTGATTACATAATTTCAATGCCTTTTCTGTATCAAATCCCTTATCCCAATCAGCTATGTCTATATTATAAGGCACGTCACATATAATAGCATCCACCTGCCTACCTTCTGAAATTAGCTGCTCCATTCTTGTGAAGCAATCGTCTAAATATAATTCACATGCAAACACTTCATAATCCTCCTGTTAAACAAAATAAACAAAAATTCTTTTTATTATATCCCAATGCCATACTCAATGCACAAGAAAAGAACCCCCAGGTACACCACCACCTGAGGGCTCTTTTCCTTGCAACATTCAACTATCAATCACCATAAAGGACTATGACAACTACGACATGCATGCACCACTATGCATGTCAGAGACGATGATAGGATTCGAACCTATGACTTCCTGCTGGCCTATTTCTCTTAAAAGGGTTGCTGTAGGATTCACAGATAAAATCAACATGAATCACAAAAAATTATGCAGGCGCTCTCCCAGCTGAGCTACATCGTCATATTTTTATTTTCAGTGCATCAGTTGATAAACCTCTATGTTACTTTTTACCAACTGATGCACATTCAATCTTTTAAATGTTTCAAATTTCTTTTAATGCTTTACAATGTTGCTTATGCAACAATGTCTTTGTACCTCTCGGATTCAAGAATGTCCATCATCAACTCGTATGGTGTAGAACCAATACTCTTAATGACCTGCTTAAACACATTCACTGAAAATCCACTTACAAGTGATGCTCCTGCATCATCTTTTGATGCATGGAATGTTGCTTTCTTTGCATTCACATTCCAAAATACAAGCTGTGGCATTTTGTAACCTGCCTTCTCATATTTCTTAGACATGATTTCAAAGAAACTGATATGACCATCCCACTCACAAGCTCTTGACGCTGCATTGATCTGCATGTCAGAAACAACAAGGATTGCTTTAGGCATTTCTTCCTGTGACACCCCACCTTTAATACAGGTTTCAAGCAGTTTATCAAATGCTTTCTCAAGGTTTGTACTGTTGCCCCATTCCACCTTTTTTACTGCATTAATTGTATCAAACAGTGAAGCCTCCTTAATCTCAATGAAATGAGGATCACTCTCAAAGGTCATAAATGTATTCTTTAGGTCTCCCTTGTTATGCTTAGCAAAGTAAATTGCCATTGCAACTGATACAAAAATAGGTCTTAAACCTCCGCAATGATTAAAGAACATTGAACCTGATGTATCTGCCATTACAAGCACATTGCCATTGTTTACATCCTCAAGGTTATCCCACATTGTCTCCAATGCCTTATCTACATGATCAAGGTCATTGTATTTTGCAACAATGTCACAAGGTGTCAAAGTGCCTGTATTCATCTTCTCTTCGCCCTTGTTAACTGACTCCAGGTATTCCTGCCATCTCTGCATATCATGTCTTGCAAAGGCATTTTTATGATACAGAAGTGCTTTTGATGCACAAGTACTATACTCAATCTCTCCCCACTTGCCTGCTGCCATCTTTACTTCAGGCAGGTCAAGGTATTTACGCATTGCACTGATTTTCTGCTTAAGCTCTCTCATATTTTTGTATGAGTAGCCAAGTGCTTTAGCTGTCAGTTTAGCAAGCTGCTTTTTCTTAGCTGTTTTTGAATTAGGTGAAGCCATCCATTTTGCAAGTAGTGAAATACTCTTGCCTGCCTGCATGTTTTTGTAGTCGAGTTCAAACTGATTTCTCATAAACTCCCACATAGCATCCTCTGCAGGTGTTCCAACAAGTGCATAAAGGTCACTTGCTCTTCCAAACTCCAGAATTGCCCAGAGGTTTTTCTCCACTGACTCTTTTGACTCAAATGCAAGCCATCTTAACATTGTATAGAAGGTATCTCTTTCACCATAGCCCTCACGAACATCTCTTGTGTAGAACAGTAACTTCACTGCGAAGTCTGCATTTTCCTTGAATGCCTGTGAAATCATAATCTGCTTATCAATCTCATCTGCCCCACGCATTGCACCGGCACGTCCAAACATATCAAGTAATGCACTGCCAGTTGCTACCCTTGCATCTGCACCATTGGTCGTTTTGCCCCATGATGCTTCTTCTCTGATTGCTGATCCTAAACCCATTTTATTTCCTCCTGTTTACAAGGTGCACATTTCATACATACTCCAGTGTAATTTAAAAATTGCTGTAGGCACCTCAAACTTAACTACAGTGTACTGTATAAAAACCAAAATGTTATTTTGTTTTTAAAGATTGCTGTAAGTACACCAGTTTCCATGTATCAAAGTAAGAACCCTCAAGCAACTCATTGCTTTGTTTTCTTACCCCTCAACAATATTTATTATATACTACCTCATATAATTTGTCAACAAATAAATTAAAATTTTCTTTGAATAGGCATAAATTTTGACATATAATGACTATCTTTCAAAACTGTTTCCCATTGTTCATGTGATAAACCATTTATTGGTGCGTTCTCAATTTTGTGAGTAAGTTGTTCTGCAACTGCCATTGTCAAACACATTATTAACCTGTGCTGATTATATTTCGTAGTGAGATTACTTATATCCACTGTCAGTTGCTCCCACTCACTGTCTATATCTTTCATATCTCTGTACTTAAGAAATAAATTATATGCGTCTGCAAACATAAACCTCTCAATACCTGAATAAACCTCTGCCATTTAACTTTCCTCCACTGTTTAACCTTTATTTTTCACTGTCTGTTGTATCTGAACCTGCTCTATCTGCACTTTGCTCTGTAGTTTGCCTGGTCTCCATTTTACCACCACTTGTTCTAGTGCTAGTCACTACATGGTTAGCAACTATAAACAATATCATTACTGCAATTATCATAATTACAATACTACTTGTTGCATTGTATTGACTCTTACTTGACATGTCAGCATATTCGCTTCGTGTCTGTGACCTTACTCTCTTAACAATTTCCATTTCTTCTTCAGGTGTCAGTTTCTTTTTCTTATTCTTAACCTCTGATTCCTCTACGTCATTTTCCTCTTTCCCATAATCAATTCTTAGGTCCTCTACGTCACATTTGTCTTTCCTTAGTGTCTCATTCTTCTCATCCATGCTCTACCTCCTAAATAGCCAAAAATTACTAAAATAAATTTATTTATATTACATATAATAATACTGCAACATCAAAATTTTTATATTTATTAAGAAAGGAGTAATTTAACCATGACAAGACGTACTAACGAATTTTCACAGGAGATGAAATCTAATCTCAATAAATTTAAGAATGAAGTTGCAAATGAGTTAGGTATTGACTTAACTTCTCCAAGCTTAACTGCAAAAGATGCAGGTCGAGTAGGAGGACAAATGGTCAAGGAAATGATTTCCAAAGCCAAGTCTAATATCTAACAAAAGCCCCTTTTACAAAAGATAAACTCAACTGGCTTTTACAAAAGATAAAAACCTCAAATTACAAGGCACCTACTTCCTCCTATGAGTAGGTGCCTACTTATGTATATGCTGAACTAAACCTGCTAACTATCCCATCTTTTGTCTCAATTTTTCAAATTTTTTATACAATATACACAATTCTCTCATTCCCTCTCCTACCCTATTTTGACCCTTTTATTTTCCATAAAATTTTAAAACCAATGCCTACATCAATTTTTTACCCACTGCTCACACAAATTTTTCACACTGTTTATCATATCATTTTTCCTATGTTGATTTCAAGTTTGACTGTTATTGCTGTAATTTTTTGTAGATAATTCAAGTTACAATCCTCTATCTTTCATTTATCATTTAAGATTTAGTTTTTGTAAAATTGTAGAATTTGACCCTACTGCTTACTCAATTTTTCATACTGCTTAGCTGTACATGCATCATCAAAAAATCACCTATGCATCACCCTTTTAATTCCCTATGTAACAAAAATAGCACTATATGCTTTTCTCACATATAGTGCTACCTTAATTCTTTCATGCCTATCTCTTTTTCTATCTTGCTAGTATGTCCAAATAAACCTGCCTTTTCATGTTACTGATTGCCTCATAGTCAGGTTCTTCAGGTAATACACAATTTTTAGCTGTATACATATACTCTTTCTCAACGTCATTCAGCAGATCGTAGAAGTCAGATTTCACTTTCAACCCATCTGATGTTAAATACTTCATGTTTCTAATATCCATCAGCATGTCATGCTCTTTTTCTCTGTAAGTAATCATTCCTTTTCCACTGTTCAGATCTGCCCCAACAAGGTAAATATATACCAAGTCCATCATGTGTTTAGCAAGCTTAATATCTGTTTTCTTTGTATTCTCTTTATTTAACTTGCCATACTCACTCTGAATCTTGTGCAACTCACTAATTACTGTCTTAAAATCAGTTACATCCACTTCATTAAAGTGTCCATTCACTAAAATGTGATGCTTGTCATATTCACTTACTGTCTTAATTTCAGGATGTATTCTCTTTAATTCCTGATCACTTACCATTCTGATCTGTACATCAATTGCTGTTCCCTGATGAGTTGCATTAAATGCTGTCATTGCATTATCTAAACTATGCTTAAGCATTTCCAACTCTGTATCAGGATTCTGTCCATTTGCAATCAAACTGTGCTTCATTCTGTTAAACTGTGCATTAGCAAAACCACCAAAGCTGCTCACTGCTCTAATGCTTAAGAACTTATCATAGTTGTCCATCAGCATTTTTCCATGCTTGTCATAATATATAATTTCTTCATCCCTGCATCCAAATATTTCCATGATTGAAGGGTTACATGACAACATAAGATCACAAGTTTTATCAAATGTATGAATACAAGTATCAGTGTCTTTCTCAATAAAAGTACCAAAGTCTCTTTCAACTTTTACAATTTCATTCACACTGTTGCTCATCACACCTCTAATGTCTGTATCACTAGTAGGTGTATCAGTTCCATGTGCCTTACTACCACTTACCACAAGCATCATTAAATTTTTACCAAGTCGACTATGCTCTCTTAAGAAGTCATACTCACTTCCCTCAAGCAACTCTCTGTATTTCTCATTAAACATCTTTTATTCCTTCTGTGTATGCCTCTGGTACTTTAAGCAGTTTTGCTAAACCATACTGACAATTAAATACCAAATCATTGTCTGTAATCTCAATTCCATGTAAATACTTCTCAATGAACACTGTATCAATTGAGTTGTTACATGCTAATTTGTATCCATTCTGCTGTCCATCTTCATCAATGAACTGCTTCATAAACACTTTCTGCTCTGTACCATAGAAACCTTTCAATGTAAAGTATTCAAAATGTAATGGTACAACTTCTTTTGAAAGCTGTTCAACTAAGATTCTAAGACCATTTACCTCTTCTAATGTTAAGCCATCTGCATCAATAATGATCTCATCATTATTCAATGTAACTGTCTTACTTATTGCACTGACAGGCAACTTATCCATTATTGTACACATAATCCATTTTTCATAGTTGACAACTCTCTTTGAACAGCAGTGACCAAAAATGTACTGTCTCACATATTTTGACTCTGCAACAAACTTATTATCTGTGAAGTGAGCAATAAACTTATTGTAATCATATCCGCATAACTGTCCAAAACTCTTTTTTGCACTGTTCATTCCAATTTCTTTCTCGTAGTGAACTAATGCACTAAAGTTTGCTTTAGCCATATCAATGCTTATGTACTTTTTACCAATGTTGTCACCCTTATAAACATTTCCACTAGGAATGCTAAAAGGATTTTTATACTTGCTCATATCACAAGTCTGCAATCCTTTTAGTGACTCACTATCTTTTAGAAATGCTAGAACCTCTTTTTCTACCTGTTCACAATACTCAAAGTATCGCTGTTCAATTCCTCCAAACTGCTCATTGATCATTTTCTCAAAGTTATTGTACTTTTCCTCAAGTCCAAGCAACTTAATTCTCTCTGAAAAATAAGGATCAATAAACACTGTAATGCTTGTTCCTGTATCCCTACAGAACCTTTTATTTAAACCAGCTGTTAACACTTTTCTATCCCCTGTCTTTAACCTCTTCTTAAGACATCTCCATAATAAAATGCAAGGGTATTTGCCACTTTAATATGCAGTGTTCTAATGTTTTCCACATTCCCAATGTACTCATTCGAGGTTTTAATAACGTCCTCATAATCCTTAAGCACTGCCTCTAAAAGCTGCTTCAAGTCCTTCTTTGTTTTGATCTCACCACAACCAAACTGCTTATCAATAAGTGTATCCTTTCCAATTGCCAGAGATACTCTTCTGTTTACACATGTTCTGTCAAGACTATACAATGATGACTGCACCATGTATTTTACATTGTTTGTAAGTTCACCATCTTTATCAAGGTCACTCTTAACCCCGTAACAAAGCCCTGCTAATTTTGAAATCATGAATCTGCTAAACAGTATCTGATCTCCGTCATGCTTAACTCCATCCATAGTTCCAATGACCTCACTAACTAAATTATCATATGCGTCATTTTCATAGATGATCTCACTTCTGTTCATCAGCTGTAAGTATGTGAAGTCACAATGCATTACCTTATCGACGAATTCACTTACACTTACAAACACAATGTCATTGTCAAATCTTTTGGCACCAAAACGCTGTATTAAGTTGCATGCTAATGCACTATCATTGAAGATCACGTAATATGCACTGTTGCCCTCTTCAGGTGAACCAAGTCCATAATCTGTTCTCTTAAGCACTGCAACTACATTCCCAAGCAGGTCATCCTTTCCATGACTGCTCAACACATTCATGTTGCTTTCAATTTTTTCAGCAAGCTTGTATCCTACTCTACGTGTATCTACCATTTTAAATGTCCCTCCTAAACTATATTTTAACAATATAATTGTATCATAAATAGATCGAAAAGTCAAACATATGCCTATCTGTCCTCAACTATCTTTACTCCATCGTGATTAAACTCAAAACTCAACTGTCCATCACATTTATAATCGTTGAACACACTAAAATCATAATGTTGCTTTCTTTTACAACTGTCTTGCCCCTTTTGTCTATGCTTACTCTTCTTATCTTGCATTTTCTCTCCAATAACCATTTGTCGCCCTATAGAAGTGCCTTCCTGTAAATTGCTGAGCCTTTGCCCTCTCCTTTTTGATCTTCTCGTTTTCTTTCACATAGTCCAAGTATTCTGAACAAATGCTATGACAAAATTCATTATGCTTAGTACATCCATAACAAGGTGTTTTTAGCATATACCCTACCTCCTTAATTCCTTGTACCAGTATTTGTAAACCGAGCAATCTCCACAATCCCATATGTCCACATAATTTCCATATGCACAACATGTTAAATGGTTTGCTACTCTCAATACTGCTACCTTGTCAGGATTATTTCTAGCAAAGCTATCTACTGTAGGTCTATGCTGACCCTTAACCACCTTGATTTTACCTGTGATGAAGCCTAAACTGTTTAAGTACCTCTCTACTGTATCAACTTCACTCATTTCTTTCTTGAGTTGGAATCCTGTATTGGCTAAGTCCATATAAACCTTATCCCATGACTGATCAGTAGCAGCTGCTACTGCCCTAATAGCACAGTCTGCTGTCTTTTTACCACTGGGATTCAAATTTTTCTCAATGTACATGTGCTCCTTTTTCCTCCAAACATAAAATTAAAATATAATACCCTTATTATATTTTAGACGCATGTTTTTTGTGTATTACAACATAAAAAATGCCACACACTACATAAATTGTAATGCATGACATCTTTTAAGTTGATATACAAAGGATTCTTATCCAATGGGATAAGAGAGCCGACAGTCAGACTCGAACTGACAACCTAGAGATTACAAGGCTCTCGCTCTACCAATTAGAGCTATGTCGGCATATTTAATTTTCAAACATCATGTTATTTCCTTTTATGATGCTTGAAGTCACTTCAGCAGGACTTTGAACCTACAACCACCTGATTGAATCTAATCAACTGACGGGTGCTCCACCATTGAGCTATGAAGATATATTAAACAAACAATGAAGCGAGCAGACTCGAACTGCTTTTATATCTTATGCGTACCACACTTCAAGACGGAGTCGAACCGTTCAGCCCTGCCAGGCAACTCCATGTACTCCATTGTTTGTTAAGTGGGTAACGGGAATCGAACCCGTTTATCTAGTGTGGAAGACTAGCGTACTAGCCGATGTACTATACCCACATTTTAAGTGCCAAACATGATTCTGTATGGTTTATAGATTAAAAGTCTATGCCTGAAAAATTGCTGTAAGAACCAAAAGCACCTAGCGTAGTTGATGGGATTCGAACCCATGCATCATTTTACTGACCTAATCCCTTAGCAGGGGATCCTCTTAAACCTCTTGAGTACAACTACATATTTTAAAAGCTATTTCTCATCACTGAGGTTGCTACCCTAAGATGCTTTGCTCTAACCTTTAGGTCTTGCCTTTCGTGTTATTTAAACACTACTTGCATCTCAAACCCAACTGTGCTTAATTAGTTTAACATAGGCTATTACACCTACAACACTACCACTAGTCACTAACGCTCTTTAACCTCGACTGTGTTATCAACAGCATAGTTATGAGCTGATGAACTCATAACACTAAACACATTCGTGTCCTTTGAATGTACCTTAGTAAATTTTTTAAGTCTGTAAGTACAGACTTAACACCCTCAATGAGGGTAAGTGGACCATCAGGGACTCGAACCCCGGACCGATCGGTTATGAGCCGACTGCTCTAACCAACTGAGCTAATGGTCCATATTTAAACTCTTCCAGTAGGACTTGAACCTGCGACAGCCTGATTAACAGTCAGGTGCTCTACCAACTGAGCTATGGAAGAATAGCTGACTAGGTGGGACTCGAACCCACAACGCCTCGGTTAACAGCCGAGTGCTCTACCATTGAGCTACAAGTCATTATTAAATTTTAATTAGCCCCAAGCTACAGACATTGCTGTTGGAAAACCTTTATTTTCGTATTCCACTATCAAATTCCATGTAGCCTTTACTATGAGACTGTCATTGCTACTATGATAAGTGCCATCTAGTTTTGCTGTAATATTTTCTTTAGTGCCTATGTTCTCATTAAGTGCTAATGCAGTTAAAACTCCATTCTCAACTTTAATGTCATAAAAAGTAATCATAAGGCAACTCCAATAACTTCAAAGGCTTAATTATCTTATCAATGCTAAAAGGATGAGCATAAGAATCAAAATAATAGCACCTATTTTAATTCCCCTTTTTGTTTTTTCCTTTCCCTTAACATATATCTATCTTACCATATAAACCTCACTCTGTCAACCACTTTCTTTAAAAATTTTTCAATTTTTATTGAAATAAAATTAGACGCACTTTAACAGGCTATCGAAATAGCCTTAATGTTGCAAAATTTGTACCTGTTCCATCATTATCTGAACTGTCTATCAAATAAAACCACCACCTTATTCATTTATCTAAAATGTATTAGTGCAATAAAAAATGCCAGTGAAGATTAACCTCACTGGCATTTGTTACACCACTAATGTTAAGCTATCACGATGATAAAGTATTCAACACCAAAATAAAGCTCGTACTATTATTATTTATAGTCGAACTTATATTACTATTTGTTGTTGAATTTATCATCATGTCTAACATATCTCAAACCTCTTTCTTATTTTTAATAAATAAAAACTACCTTTTTATTACTTCTATGCATCTAAACAAGTATATCACTAAAGTTTCAATTGCTTACCAAGTTTTTCTTAAGTATATTCTGTGCTGTGTCAACGATTTCATCATCAAAGTAACAGATACCAAACTTCATAGGCTTGTCATTTCTGTGCTTGTCATATATTTTATTATATGCCTCAATCATATCCCACTGCTCAATGATATAATTTGCCAAGTACTCATCCTTTAATAAATCAGGATCTTTCACTGCCCTGAACTGATTCTTTTCCAACCAACCAGGCATACCTGCTTTTTTATCACCGCTTAATACTTTATGCACCATGTCTAACACATCTTCCTCAAGGTCTTGTCTAGTCCACTCATGGTCTATTGTGACTTCTTCAACATCGCCCTGATAATATGCCATGCTGTCACACATATGCCTGAAGTCATCTTCTATCTGCTGCTCGAATTTTACACTCATGCTTCTACTACCTTTCTTATGCCTGTCTTTGTTACAGCTGTGTCTTTTTCTACATTTGCACCACTCTCGTCTACTCCAATTGCCTCCATCTCTTTAGTGTTCAATTTACATTTTTTAGTGAGTAACCTAATATATTCCTGTGTACTTTCTCCAATCTCTGAGTATATCTGTTTTTCAATAATGTTGCTTGCTTCATCCTCTGTCATAAACCCTACCTTAACCAGGTTATCCATTGTCTCTCTCAATACTGACCTAATGCCCTTAATTGTAAAGAACTGTAATTGTCCATCACAACCCTTGTAGTTGTAAGGTATATCTATGTATTGAGAATCTCCTGCATAGCACTCTGACAAAGAACCAAACATTACAGGAAGAATCTTAGTGTTTACCAAGAAAGTGATAAGGTCAACCATCACGTCATTAAAGAGTCTAGTATCATCAACAGATGAAAAACAATAAGTCATAATGTACTCCTGTCTCAATGTTGTTGACTCAATAATGTTGTTGAACTGACAATTCTCCACTAGTACATCCTCAAAATTATCAAGTATAAACAAACCACATAATGTCTCGTTAGCACGTGTCAGCATCAATACTTTACCTGTCTTAATTGCATTGAGGATTGTATACTCATTATCATAGATCAATCTGTTCACACCATGCTTCTCATACATTTTGTTAATGTACTCCAAAATTCTCTCTGCATCACCAGGATATGCATACTCCAACTTGACCTTGACACTCACTTTTTCAACTAATTCTGCACCCTTTTTCTTGTCGCGCTTTGCTGTATTATGCACCATCATAAACTTCTCAAATGGTAAGTATGAATAAGACACTGCATCATACACCAAGAAATCAAGATCATTTCTTTCATCTTTAATGTACTCATTTCTAAACTTAAGCGAGCTTATCAAATACAAAGGCATGTATTCCTGCTTTATGTACTTGTAATAGTCTGAAGGTCTGTACATAAAATTACTCTTACGAGTATTGCAATCTTCACAAAGCACTGTTATATTATATTCTGAGTTATCCCCTCCCTTACTGACTGGATGAATGTGTTCCACTGTCATTTCCTTAATACTTATCTTCTTACCACAATGAGCACAACGCCCACCTGTCTTTTCCATTGCTTTTTGCTTTTCTTGCAATGTCAATCTGCATCTTTCTTGCTTTTCCATATAGAATCCTCCTTTATACCTTATTATATCACATTTTATTGAAAATATCAAACCTATGCCTAACTCTGTAAAAATATAAGGGCATAGCCTTCAAACCATGCCCTTACAATAAACTACTCTTTTCTATCTCTTATTAACTCTTATGTACTCTTTTTTATTGCTTATGACTTCTTCTTTTATTTCTTGCTTTTCTTATTATTTACCTTGTGTGCCCTATTGTTTTCACGTTCAATAAAGTATTTGTAACAATCTTTTAACTTGTTCTCTACAAATAGCCACTGATCATAAACATCAACTGTTGTCTCACCAATCATGTAATCATTAAATGCATTCACTGTAATAGGCTGTAAATTCAATTTTTTCTTGTCTATATTCACATAAACCACACAACCAAATACCTTAACTCTATATGTATCTTTATATTCTCTACAATGTCTTACTAATTCTTCTGCATGTCTACGTCCTAATGTATTGTCTTTTTGTAACTTTTCATCCTGCAACCTAACACATATTAACAATGCACATCTATCATTTCTTATTGCTACCATTCTTTGTGACTTGCTAGTTTTTAATTCAAATTCAGGCTCATCTTCCATTCTCTCATAAGGTACATCAACTATTTCTACTGTATTATCTTCATCATTGTATGTCTCTATAAACCATTTTCTAATTTGTTTCTTAAATAATATGTACATTCTCTGATCATCTGTCAGTATTCCATTCTTACATGCTTTCTGCTCATCCAACATTGTCTTACATAATTCAATCAAATGTTTATAAGCCATATTATTATTGTTGTACTTAATTGCTTTCCAATGTATCAAGTTAATATCAACGTATCCTACACCATTAAACATTTGTAATGCTTTTTTAACTTCAACCTTCACTTTTTCATCTACATTGCTATTAAACAATAAATACTGTAATGTACCTTTTAATATATGATTTATATAAATGTCCTCACTCAACTCATCATAGCTACAAATCAATGTTCCTCTTGATCTTGTCTGTCTTGTAATTGATTCCTGAATGTTTATCTGACCTTTCGGTGATGTTAATTCTTCATTTTCTTGTACCACATATTCCTTATAAAGTCCTTGCTTAGCTAACGCTGTGCACCATCTTGAAACAATCGCTGCATATAAACTATCTAAAGTGTTTATTCCATCTAATGTAAATGTCTTAAATTTCCTACCCTTTATCTCATCATATAAGTAACATAACATATTAAATGCATTTTCAATTTCTCTGTTTTGCTTCTTTAATACTGCCAATGCTTAAATCTCCTTAATAACTGTTCAATCACAAAATTACATAAAACTATAATCTCACAAGTGACTCTGTTATGTATTGATATAAGTCCCACAAAAAGTAACATAACATTTAATATGTCAACATTACTATATTCGAAGTACATGTCTTTATCCTTCAATGCTTTCCTCTTTTTGTGTACTATATTTACCATGATTATTAAACTTATAACTGCAAATATTTCAAACTTATTGAATGTCTTTAACTGTTGGTCAATGTTTATTCCAAGCACACTAGTCACAGCCCCAATTACAAATATACTCAATAAGTACATGCATAGCTTTTCTTCATTATGCATACAACTCGTTTTTACTTTCTTTTCTTCTGTCATTTTAAATTTCTTCCATGCTTTCTTACTATTTTACTGTCTTTCTCTTATTATCCAAGTATTGCCCTAAATGTATCTTCCCATTTACTCACTTTATCAGGTGAGTCATACCAATACTCATTAAGTAAAGGCATTATTTCAAATGTAATTATACAATTCAGATCAGCATCTGTTACAGGTCTACCTAAACAGAAATATGAGTGACCAATTTGAAAACCAGGTCCTAACATATCATCATTGCTAATTTCTTTGTTTAACTCAATTATTTTCTTTGCCACCCTATTAAACTTAATGTTACCTGACTGATACATTAGCTGTCTAAATCCTTCTGACTTGTATTGAGGATCAACTGTAATGAATGCGAATCTTCGTCTCAATGCATAATCAAGCATCACCAAGCCTCTATCAGCTGTATTCATTGTACCAATAATGTATAGGTTATCAGGAACACTGAACTCTTCATTACCATACTTAAGTAGAATAGGCTCATTCCTATGGTCTTTCTCAATAAGTGAAAAGCCCTCACCAAGCACCTTACTCATATTTGCTCTGTTAATCTCATCAATTACTATGAAGTATGGTTTATGTTCAAAGTCTGACTCTGCTTTCTTACAGATGTTGTAAAAAGGTCCATGCTCAAACTTGAAACCACCATCTTCTGTAGGTCTTAAACCAATGACAAAGTCATCATATGTATAGTTCTGATGAAATTGCACCTGTACAACCCTATCTTTATCAATGTATCCAAGCTTTGCATATGCTAATCTCTTTGCAGTATATGTTTTACCTACGCCAGGTGCCCCTTGCAGAATGATATTCTTTTTGTAGTCCAGTATCTCTAGTAAGTCTACAACATCCATACCAAAGACTTCCCGCTCAAAATCAAAGCGTGTATACGTTTCCATTCTTTCCTCCAAAATAATAAATAAATTTATTTCTTTTTATATTAAAGCATAAAAGTAGGACATACATCAGATGACATATGCCCTACTAAACTAAACACAATAGCAATCATGCTTGTCAAATTCAATTTCAGTGCACTCTGTTTTATCCTTAAGCACATAGTAATCAGATTTAAGCTTATCCTCAAAACTATTATGTACCTTTTTTACTGCCTGTTCCTTATTATCTGCCCTCACAATAACTTTATGTGTCTCCCAGGCATATCCATTGTCTGTTACAACTTTTACCATGAACATCTTTATTCCCATAATGCCCACCTCCACTCACCCTATGCTATGTTTTTTATGTTATGCTTTCAATGTGTCCATGTTCACCCACATCCAAAGCACTGACATTGTTCTCATACTCATTGGTACATTTTTTTCAAAAAGTACCCTGACCTCTTCCTTACTGTACCAACCAGGTTTAATCTGCTCATCTACTGATGTACTTGCCTTGAACTCTCCACTTGCTATACCTACAATTGTTTCAGATGTCTCATTGCTAATTCCAACTGATGTGTAAGATACAGGTAAATGTGCAATCACTTTGTCCAAATGCAATCCTGTTTCCTCCCAGAGCTCTCTAGTAGCTGCCTCCTCTGCATCTTCTCCGCTGTCAATTAAACCACCAGGAAAGTTATATACCCATTTGTTCATTGCCATCCTGAACTCCTGCTGAAGCATAATCTTACTTTTGTCGTGATTAAACATTATCATTCCTACTGCCTGTGAGATCATTGAGTTGTCTCTCATATCCTCAATCGTAAGATCTGATTGTCTACTTACTGTCTCATATATTTTCTTACTGCCATCCTCACGTGTATACTCCAAGTTATACATGTTAAGGAATTTTCCACTCTGCACTTTCTCAATTTTAGTAAGTTTGTTCTCCATCTCTCATTGTCCTCCAACTAAACATACACCAGTCAAATTGGGCTGGTGTATGCATTATTCTAACTCTTAATTGTCCTTGCTTTATTTATTGTTGTCCATTCTCCAATCAATGCATCTCTGCAAATAGTCAACGTATTCTTGATTCTTGCACATTCCCTTACCTGCTGTATCAGAGATTTTTGCAACGTCCATTCCATTACAACGTGTAACTTTCATCACAATGTTCAGAGGTTCCTCACAAGTGTCATTTGAAATGTACGTTCCAATTCCAAATGCAACATTTATCTCATTACAGAAGTGTCTGTAAATTTTATCTGCCTTCTCAAAATTCAGGCTGTCACTGAACAGAAGTGTCTTTGTCTTAGGACAAATTCCAAGGTCTCTGTAATGCTGAATCATCTTTTCTCCCCACTCAATAGGGTCTCCACTGTCATGTCTCACACCATTAAACAGTGTTGCGTATGTTAACTGAAAGTCTCTTAAGAAGCAATCAGTGGTGATTGTATCTGTTAATGCAATACCATTCAATACTCCATATTCCTTAATCCAAGCATCCAATGCATACCAATTAGAATATGCGGGATTGTGCTTGTGATTTCCCTGTCCAGTACACATAATCCATTCATGTGCCATCGTTCCTACAGGTGTCAAACCAAACTTCTTTGCAAGGTACACATTTGAAGTACCAATGAATCTTGATGAACAATGCAATGTATCATTCAGGTGAGAAAGCTTCTCAACTGCATACTCCTGTGCCTCTGCTGACAATCTACGACGCAGACCAAACTCACTAAATGTACCAATGTACCAGTGACCGCTCTTCAGCATTTCATACTTAGCATCCATTTTTTCCTTAAAGCTGTCAATCAGTTTGTCATAGTCCTTTGCCATTCTGAAGTAGACCTCATTCACAATAGCAAGTGTAGGAATCTCATACATAGATGTATTCAGCCATGTACCAAATGTCTCAATGGATAAACCACAAGGACCATCCTCTGTGATTGTAAAGTCCTCAAAGCGAGGCTGCCACAATCTTAAGAAGTCTACATATGAACCCTTAAGCCACTTGATACCATGCAGATACTCCAATTCAGGCTCTGTAAATCTTAATTCACAGTATGCTTTAACCTGCTCTCTGATCTCCTGCACCATTTCAGGTGTAAACTTCACATCTTTGTTACGACACTTAAATGTCCATGTTGTCTTATATCCTGAAAACTGGTGATATATTGCCTGCCCCATGCTGAACTTATACATATCTGTCTCTAATAAACTGTTAATGATCTGTGCTAATTTCATATCTGTATCCTCCTATTTTTTCAATGCTTTCTTCCTATTTTTCAAAGCTTTCTTTATAAAGTTTAAATGACCTCTCCATGTCCTCATCACTCATATTCTTTCCTGCTGTGTTGAGCATGATAAACAATCTGTATATCATTTCTTTACTAGCGTTTCTAACAATTGCCATTGAAACACTTGTGTTGTCAAACTTTCTCTTGTCCTTTTTACAAAGGTTACTGTAGTACAGACCTTTATAAGGGAATCTATCCTCATAGTATGCAACCAGGGTTAAGAGTCTCTGCTTACCATCCAAGATTTCATACCAATCATCTGTATCTCCTGCATGTGCCCTGTCCACCAACACAATTTTACCAATGTCAATTGACTTGAAGATACTGTCCAGCAGCTTTTCTCTGTCTTCCTCATCCCACACGTAATCTCTCTGATATTCAGGATCTGTATCAATACCAAAACTGTAGTAATAAGTTCCAATAAGTTCAGTTAAGTCTTTAGGATGAAATGTTAAATCAACATCATTGTTGGTTGAGATTGATGTACTGCTAGTCTCTAATTGTCTTATCTCTGTCCAAGGAACCAACTGTAGTATTTTTTCTCTATCATCTATCTTACTCTCTATAAAGTAAGCCATACCATCACACAGCCGCTTTTTTACTACTGTCTCATCAAACCCACCATGCTTAACCTTATCTCCAACATTAAAACTGTATGTAGGAGCTCCATGTCTTAAAATGATCTTGATGCCTTTATCACTCTCTCCATAGGATCTTAATTCTTCTGCCATTTCATACTTTGTCATTTTTATGTCCTCTCTTAGCTACTTAATGTCCATGTGCATTGTTTCCATGCTCTTAAGTGCTCTCTCCTGAGCCTCCTCACTGCCACAAGAACATGCATCAGAAATAATTCTAATGTCTGCATTAGGTACAGCTGCCTTAATCAAAGTTGCATTGCTGATCACACATATATCTGTAAACACTCCACAAACATCAATGATTAAGTCTTTTTGACTAATGTCCATGTTCTCAGCCCAGTATTTAACCTGATATGCAAGGTCAAGGCTACCAAATGTTACCTTGTCAATGATACTCACATTGTCTCCAAGTTTATCAAGTGCCTCTTGAACTCTTTTCTCAATGCACCAACCATCCAAACCTGCTACACAATGTAAAACAGGAAGCTTCTTGCCCTCCATTGTAGATGCATAGGTATCTGCATAATGTGTATCTCTTGTAGCAAAGACCATATCATATTTTCCACTGTCCAACAGCTTTAACACATTGTCACAAACTCTCTCAGGTTCCATGCAACCTAATGGACCTGTTAAGAAGTCATTCTGCATATCAATGACTACCAAAATTCTTTTCTGTGCCATCTCTTTTCCCTCCTATGACTCATCTTCTTCTTTGTATCTGTACAACTTACTTACCTTATTGCCTACAATTGATTTAGCCTTGTACCCTGTATCCTCTATCATAGGCTTAATTCTGTCTCTGAATGACTTACCATAAACCTTCCCATTGACCATTAAACTGTACAATGCTTGAATGTCAGGCAGTGTAAACATTTCCTCTGCCACACTAAACATTACATTTGCATATTTAGCTTTATTCTTAAGTCTCTCAAGTGCTATAAGTATGATGAACACATGATCAAATGCAAGCTTCATTTCTGAAACTGCTTCTACTTCACATTCCTTTCTATTTCTCAGAAACTCTCTAATACTGCCCTTGACCTTATACTTAATATAAATGCCACAGTCCTGGTTCTCAATGACAAGTTCATCATTTTCAGTGCCCTTATTAAGTTTAATGTCACACCATACTGCCCTGCTTGCATCATCCCCTGCTCTAACACTTGTAACCTTTGTCAAAGCCATATATGCAATGCTGATCACTCTCATTCGAGGATCTCTGCTAGGTGCACTCATCGTATACAACTGCTCAAAGTAATTTGCCTCAAGTCCTGTCTCTTCTTTGAGTTCTCTACTAACTGCATCTTCAGCAGATTCATCAATGTTAATAAACCCACCAGGCAGTGCCCAATCTCCTATGTAAGGGTGATTCCCTCTTTGAATAAGCAGAACCTTTAAGGTACTGTAGTCCTCTTTTACACTAAGGATTACAGAATCTACTGTAACGCTTGGTCTCTCATAATCGCCAGGCTTATATCTGTTAAGAAACTGCTCTAAAGTTAAATTATTTTTATCTCTCTTACACATGATTTCATCTCTCCTTATACATATTATTATAATACCAAGAAATTATTTTGTCAACAACTTTTTTAAATAATTTTTTAGGCACCTGTCAATCTTTTTCTTGACAGATGCCCATTCTCTCACTTAATAGTTGTATCCGTTATTGTTATAGCCTGAGCCATTTCCATAATTGTTTCCATAATTTCTTTCAGGTCCAAACCTGTTATTACCAATGCTACTAGGAAGTACCATTAACACTACAAACAAGACCTCACCAACAAAACACCATGACAACAGTATACATAACAGAAGCCACCAACCTGACTTATTTGAGTCATGTAATCTTCTGATTGTCAAGGACAAAAATCCAATGAAGTGTACTGCCACCCAGATGAATCCTATGATGCTGAATGGAACTTTAATAAGCCAAAATTTTGAACTTGCTGGGATTCCAATCACAAAACTACTAACTACAAAATACAGCAGAAAGTATAGCCAGTATTCTGCCCTTGTTGCTCTACCAGAGAAATTAAAGTAATTTCCCCAAAATGATCTGATTGCTTGTCTCATAATTACACGCCTTTCTGACATTCTTAATGTCTAAAATAAATAAAACTCTTTGCCATCTTCTAATCTTAAAGCCCCTAAATTAGCGAACTCATGATTACTTTTAAATACTAAACCACAATCCACATTGCATCTATTACCATAGTATGCAATCTTGCCTAATTTCCTATCTGTAAATCTAGTGCTCTCTGTAAAAGCATAATGACTAATTGTAGGTGTATGTCCATGCACTACCATTGTACCGCTTAAACCCGTAAATGGTTCCAATGATCTATCCCAAAGTATGTACTCTAATTCTTTCTTGCTCATCTCACTTACATCCTTGATTGAGCCATCTTCCTTGATGACAGAATCAGGTAAACCTGCATGTGCTACAATAAACCTCTTACTGCCTATCTCCAAATCCTTATAGTATTTAAGTGTTTTGAAGAAGTCTATATGTTTCTTTATTGTCTTTAGCCCTAAACCTCTGTTTCTGTAATGTTTTAGGAAGTCATATCTTATTTCATATATGCTATCCAAATCTCCTGAGTTGTCTGAATTTACATCCAATGCATTATCCTTTATGCATCTGGACACCATAATGTCCCACCACTCGATTTTCTCATGCTCGTGATTACCAATGACCATCTGGTATTTCCCATTGTCTGATATATTCTCAAGTGCCCATTCAATCATCTCAAATGTCTCTTTTCCTCTATCAACAATGTCTCCCACCAAAATAAACTTTGCATCTTCATCACTTTTTTTTATCTTTTCTTTAAATGCAAGCCACTGGCTTAAACATCCGTGTACATCTCCAACTACATATGTACCCATCTCTCCTTTTTCAACTCCTTACTAAAAATAATATAATTTATATTATATTATTATAAGGTCGCACATCTAGTCAATCTTGTCCATATTACTGCCAATCTCTTTCATTAGGTGCTTAGTATCCGTTTATCAAGCAGTCCATAATGTCAAAATGAGAAATCTGCTCATCTATAAAAAATCCATGGTGATTGATTGACACAATATGCTTTGCGTTTCTGCGAATCCACTCAATCGCCTGCTCTTCTGAATTGAATGTTTTTGTCTGTATACTATTATTTGTGATGTCATTCTTATCTTTTGCCCATGTAATATCAACTGTCATATCTTTACCTGTCCTTTCTTCCAATGAAACATGCATTCACTCCTTTATAATTTCTGTTGAAATAGAAATTCCATCAGCAAGGAATCCTTCCAACATTTCATTCGCAAACTTCATTGCTTGCTCCTCATTAGCTGCCCCAATTTCTTTATAGAAGGCTCTAATTTCATGTTCTTTTCGTAATATAATTTGTACTTTAAAAATCATGTTTATCTCCATTCTTTCTTTTAAAATGCTGATTTTGTTACCATTCTGGTGTCTGTAATTTCAAGACTTCCTTCAGTGCATGTTCCATTCTCTCAATTTTATTCTGCATTTCCACTAGTTTAACCTGCATATAGGCTTCTTTTTGTGTTTCAAAAAAGCCTTCATAAGCAGAGTCTTTAAGATTAGATAACAGTTCATCTGCACCAAATTCTTTAAGTGCATAGTCAGAAAAAACGCCCTGAGATAAGGCATAATTATTTCCGTATTTCTTTTTCTCATCAGGGTCTAATTCATAAATGCCCCAACTACTTCCTAAGAGCTCATTCTTTTCAACTTTCTGTACTAACTTCATTTTTACCTGTCCTTTCTTCTAATTAAATGTGCATTTTTCCCATATCTCTTGTACTCTATTATATCACATTTTATTGAAGAAATCAATAAAATAAACCACAACATTTTTCACAATGCTATGGTTTATTAAGTTGATGCTATTGGATTTGAACCAATGACCAATCGCATATCAGGCGACTACTCTACCACTGAGCTAAGCATCAATATTCATTTTTAGTGGACTGCAGTGGTATCGAACCACCCTCTACAGATTTTCAGTCTGTCGCTAATCCATCTCAGCTAGCAATCCTAAATAATTCACTGTTGTAAAGTCACTAAACATTGCAACCACTCTCCTTTCATATGTTATTTAGTAGGGCATGTAGGAATTGAACCTACGTCTAGTGACTGAGAATCACTCATCATCCCCATTAGACCAATGCCCCATGTTTTTATTGTAATGATAAACACTTTAATTTCAAGTGCTTATCATAGCCGATGATATGGGTGCTGACCCCATCTAACAGACTTGAAAGGCCTGCCTCTGATCCGCTCGAGTAATCACCGATGTATATAACGACTATGAAGGGATTCGAACCCTTGTTAAATGCATAGACAGTGCACCGCGTTAACCACTTCGCCACATAGCCATATTTGTTTTTAAGGGGGATCAGACAGAATTGAACTGCCATCTCCAGAGCCACAATCTAGTGTGCTAACCTTTACACCATGATCCCCATAATAATTAGTATGTCAATTTACTAATTATTAGCGACCCATGACGGTTACGATCCGTCTTTCTCTACATTGACAGTGTAGCGAGTTAACCATCCCTCCCATGAGCCATGTAAACTTTTAATAACTTTCATGTCTTACAATTGTATCTATTGCCTGTGTTCTGTATATTCTATGAATCTACATTTATTACTTCTATCTCTCAACCACAACTATACTATATCACACCCCTTATTCTTTGTCAACACTTTTTCTATAAAAAGTTCAAATAATTTTTCCAATGCTCACCCTAAAAAAGGCTATAGTCTACCTAGGGACTTTATATGCTAAATCAACTTACATGCTTGCATACATTTTAAATGTACTTTTAAGTTATCAATGTGCCATTTCATCATAAAGTGATGCTCAAAATCGGTTTCATCATGATCATCACTATCAATGTCATGTTCATCACTATCAATGTTATGTTCCATCTCATTTTCCTCCTGTCTTTTAATGCAAATAAAAAACACCAGAAACTTATTTCTAAGCCTCTGGTGCTTTACCACGTGCATTAAATTATAAAGAACTTGTACTAAAATAAACCACTATGCTTAGATTTCTTTATTTGATTACATGAAAATAAGTCGATGTGCTCATCATGTGCATCGACAATAATAAAATCATGTTCATCAAAAAATCTAAGTGCCTGATTCATTTTATCCAAGAACTCCTTTCTTATTTCTTACTTTTTACTATTATAACACATTTTGCATAATTTGTCAACCCCACTGCTATTGTTTAATGCTCTCTTTTAATAAACAATCTGTTATTTTTTGACAAAGTAGCGTTTACTACAACAAACTCATTGTTCCTTATTCTCTCTTTTAATTCATCTTTAGCCATGTTTGCTCTTATTCCATTAGTATTCATTAACACATAACCAACAATCTTACTTTTATTCATAATGACATCAACAATTTTAACCTGCATATCATTACTAACACCAATTTCTTTTAATAATTTCTGACTGTTAGCATCATTTACTATTATGCCACTTTCACACATAGTCTTAAACATATTACTGTCAAGTCTTCTCTCATAAGTGCCTCTATCATTTTTACCAAATGCAAAGCTACACTGTAACCTATCTGCTTTCTTGTCAAACTTGTATTTCTTTAATTTAAAGAAATTAGGTCTCAAGCTGTTAATAAGTGTATCAAGTGATGCACACTCCCAGGTGTTATTGTATACTGTGTTAAGTGACTGTAATTCATTAGGTGTAATTTTTATTGCATCCTGTGCTGTCTTATTTTTCAACTGTGCCTCTAACTTTTTAAGTGGCTCATCTAAAGTATGATTGCCAGTAAGTCGTTTCTTACAAGTAACCAGTAATTCAACTCTGTCTCTTAAAGATAAACCACATGCTGAAAGCCATGCCCACGTTGATTCACAAAGCTTCTCATCTAATGATGATGTTAAACAACCATCCTCTAATACACATGCAATTTCTTCATGTGTTATGTCTGAATTTTCATTATGCATTGTATGAAAACCCTTAAATGTATCAATGATCAGAGCTGCCACTTCAAAAGGTCCATTATAATACTCACTGTCTAGTGCTTCTTTCAAGTTGTTAAGCTCATATTTAATATCTGTATATCCTCCTAAATCATCAAGTACCTCATCATTACTAAATGGTCCATATCCCCAACATCCCATGTCTAATACCTCCAAACTATTATAAATAAATTTATAATTCTATTTGCATAATGAGCATTAAAATAGGCACCAACTAGCCTAAACTAATCAGTGCCTACCACACACTCTATGCTATTCATGGAAATAATAGATGATCTCACCTTTTCCATTAGGTGTCTCTACCTCTAACACCTTAAGTCCATCATCCAACTGCTTAGTGTATACAGGTAAACCATTAAAGTTGCCCCATCCTTGTGACATTGCAAGAACCTCTTTATCGCTGTCTCTCACAATAATGAATGATTCCCCATATTCCTGCACATGTCCAATACTCTCTTTTCCAAAAGTATGTATCTCTGAAGCTTTTACCATACTATGTCCCTCCTCCCTTTTCTGCCCTCTTTAAATTCTACTAAAGGTCAGTATCAGCACGCCGAGTGAGAGTCGAACTCACGAACGCTTCTGCGAATAGTTTTGGAGACTATCTGCTTTAACCACTTGCATATCGACGCATATTATGTTGTTTTATATTTTTATGTCATTTTATACTATTACTAAGTTGGTAGGGTGCGATTTGAACGCACAGTGTTTACCATATAGGTCACGGTTTTACAGACCGCTTGCTTCAGCCATTTGCATACCTACCAATATTTTCTTTTCCTTAACTCTAAATACATATTACACCATTTAAACCTATTTGTCAACACCTATTTAAAATTTTTATTGAAAAATTTTACACTGTATACCCTATTTTTAAGTAAAGTATCTCCAAGGACTTTACAGTTACTTCTCAAAGTACTTGCTGAACTCTTTACTATTCATGCTTTTCTTTTGCCACCAATAGTCATAATCACTATCCATATGCATCACTTCCTTTTTATGCTTTTATACACACTAAAAGCACCTAAGTCAATTATTCCATGCCTTAGGTGCTTTATTATATGTACACAAAGATAATTCACTTGCTAAACTTCATATTTAATTGCACGACAAATAACCAGTATTGTTATACCAGTAATATCCATGCCAATATGAATTTCTTACAAGTGTTTCCTCTCTCATTTTTATCCCCTCTCTTTTATTCATGTTCCTCAATATATGCAACACACTCCATTGGACTAGCTGCCTGGAATCCTCTATTAGCTGCCGCCTCCAACACAATCCACCAATCATCAATGATTAAGATCTCATCATTTGCTAAGCCTTTACTATCTGCAATAGCCTGCATCATTCTAACCTTTGCAGTTCCATCATCTGAAACTGATGTACAATAATTTCTAAGCTTCAAACCATAAACTGCCTTGACCCATCTCACCTTATTCTTTGCTATTCTATAGTTTTCAACGCTTGAGACTAAACCAAGTTCAAGTCCTAACTCATCACATTTATGCATGAACCTGTCCATTGTAGTGCTTATCTTTGTATCATCCCATTTCTCTGTAAAATCCCCAGAGGTAAGCACATTTTCACTAATGTATTTCTCGCGTTCTACCTGTGTATCTTTTCTATGCTGCGTGTGCAGACACAATGTATCATCAAAATCAAAAAGTACAACCTTTGCTTTCTTTAAGTCAATCATTATTTTTCTCTCTTTCCTTTTATTTATCTGAAGGCATTTAACCAATTAAATTTGTTACTTAACATTTTATCCTGCTTATCCCCATTTACATAGAGTTTGCAATCATCTTCTTTATTGTATTTACAACAATCTTCTGTTAAACAGTTCTCAATATGATCTGCCCCTTTAGAATAAAACTTCTCCACATTCCTATCACTATGTGTCTCTACAGGAGGTCTCTGCTTTACATACTCTTTTAGAAGTCTTGCAAAATACTTACCTGTATGCTTATCATCAGCTGATAAGTACTTTTCATAATTCAATACCTTATCTTTCATTTCAGGAAATGCATCCAATATGAAATCTGAGTTACAAACAATTTCTTCGAAGCATTCCATAGGAATTAACCCTGCTGTACCTGTCCAACCATTTTCCCTACATTTATGAATTATACTCTGTAAAGCAACTGCTCCACAATCATAGTCCAATGCAATCACTATGCCATGCTTTAACAATTCAGGTGTAATTGTCTTTGCTAATGCTCCACTACCATCACCATTTAAGTCTACAACTTCAAGTTTATGCAATAGCTTCTTAAAGAATGTTTTACCTGACATTGAATCCTCTGTTATCAAGTATTTATACTTGCTAGCATCAACATCTCCTGTGTCTCCCAGTTTAAAGTAAGGATCTAATCTATATGTTACATGTCCATTCTCTTTATTACTAGCTAATACATAAACTGCCTTTACGTCACACTCTACTTTAATTGATGACTGTCTATCAAACAATAAGAAGTAATTATGTGATTTAATGATGTCTCTCATTGATACTGATACTCTATTTGATCTTACTGTGTCAAGTGTATCTTCATCAATGATGAACAAACATTCCCTTTTGCTCTGCAACATTACCTGAAGAGCACTTACATCCTGTATAAGTACAACCTCTTTATTACAACTGTACTCCCAAGTTCCAGTAAGGTTTATTGCCTCTCTGAATCCCTGCACAAGAAAAGATTTACCAGATGCTGATTCACCTGTAACAAGGTTTATTCTATATTTTAACTCTGCCTTAAAAGATGCTGTAATGTCTCCAATTATTTTATTTAATTCCAACTCAATCATTACTGCTATCCTCTCTTTTCTTTTGATCCCAATCTGGATTCTCCTGCTTATACCATTTGTCCATCACCTTATTAACAATGTCTGCTCTAGATTTACATATGATCCCCCAATTTACATATTCTATTTTATCAATGTATTTGAAGTTAAACATATGCATGTAATTACATATAATTGTAATGTCTTTTCCCTGCTTGTCATACTTACTTACTATTTGCTCTAATAAGTCAGTACAATTGTCTCCCATTCTAAGCACTATGTTAAGTTCAGGTTTCTCATATGTCATAATTAGTGACATTGCACCTGCAGATAAACTATCTACACTGTATCCAGTTTCATACATTCTGCTGTATATGGAAAAATCAAGTATTACATCTGCATTATCAATGTCTGAAATTATTTTCTTAACGAAGTCATCTCCAAACCATTCTTTCTTTTTAGATGCTTTAAATACACTCTCAACGCCATACATTACATGTATTCCTAACTTTTCCTCTGCATAATCACTACCAAGTATGATCTTTAACATAATCAACTTGCCTCCAAATCCTTAAATAAGTCAACTCTTTTTACTGAACTGTCATAAGTATCCATATGTCTGTCCTGATGTTTCATCCACTGCTTCTTCACTTTATAAGATGATTTCCAACTTTTATCATAATGTCTCTTTCTATCGTCAAAGCAAGGTAAGTTTTTATAACCCATGTCAGGTGTCATAAACTCCTTGTATTCCACAATTGAACCCTGCCTCTTTACTCTGCCAAGTCTAGGATTTCTAAAGTATTTACTATACTTTGTATGACTTGTGTATGCCACAGGTCCTCTCCTAAACTCACTTTGCTGTGATCTTTGTTCTGCTGCAATTTTAGCTTTCACTCTTGCCCTGTGCTCTAAAATCCTAAATCTTTCAGTCTCTATCTCTGCCTCCATACTGTCAATGTCAACTTCACTAATGACATCTTTTATTTTAGTCACGAGTATATAACCTGATTTATGGTAATCATACCCAATAGCCTTATTCAGAATCATGTCTAACTCTACATTACTAAAGCCTGACAATCTCTTAGCAAGTATTGAACTATCTTTAGCATAAATTGAGTTAATTGCAAGCCTGTGTATAAACATTTCTCTTGTCATATAGTCAGTACGCCATACATACACTTTTCTTATCCAATCATAACTTATTCCAATGATCATATAATTCTTTGCCATGACATTACCTCCTATATTATAAGTCTCAACTCCTTATCACAGTTTACATTTTTCCCTTTTATAAATTATAACATAAACAAATACAGAAGTCAAGACTAATATACAATAACAGGCATACCTACATATGTCTTATCATATAACTTATATGCAAAGTCTTTAGGAAGATTGATACATCCATGAGATCCATTGCTCCTGTATATCTGTCCTCCAAATGAATACCTCCAATAAGCATCATGTAAGCCTACGCCTTGATTTGTCAGACGCATCCACTTATTTACCCATGTCTTATAGTTATCTCCTGTTAAGAACTTACCATTTATTCTTTCAGAAATGAAATATGTACCTTTAGGTGTGTCATGTCCCTTATTTGAATTGCCTGTCACACAGGCACTGTCCATAATCTTCTTTCCCTTTTTATAAACCCATACATGCTGGTCACTTATACTTACCTCAATGTATGTATCTCCAATGTCGGTGTATTCCTGTTTCATATAAGGTGTCCTATCCTTAATTTCATCATTCTTACGAACACTTGACATAATCATATCTTTCTCTTTAGCAGAATCCATGATTGTTCCCCATGTACCACCTGTTACTTTCACTTTCTTACCACTGTGTGTCTTAAACTTTCTAGCTGCCCCCACATTATCAAATGTCTTTTCCAATGACCTTACAATGTTATCCACGAAACTGTAATCAACTTCAACTGCACCACCTGTTGTAATTGTGACATTCTCACTTGGTACTGTATAGGTGTTTCCATCTGTGTATGTTGCTTTCCAATCAAGTACCTTATTTGCTTTTTTCACAACCTTTTTCATATCAGATGTAGTGACCTTTGGCTCCTTAATGTAGTCACCTAATTTGATATTGTCTAAACCATTTTCTTTGATATGTGAGATCAACTTTTTACTGTCAATCACTGTTCCTTTCTTTTCTGCAACTACTTTAAAATGCCCATCCTCTGTTCTTTTATATGTTGCACTTGTACTCTTCTTCTGTGACTTATTATAATCTTTTATGATTTCTTTTAACTTATTGTAGTCAACATTTGTTTTATATGTACACTCTACATTATCTGTAGTCATGTATTCAATGAGGCTTAAACTTTCAATAGGTGATGTATCAACATCCAAACTAACTGCACCTGAAATGTCAAGGTCTCCAAGTTTATGTAACTCACTTGCTGAAATTATGTCACTTACTTCATCAATGCTCTTTCCAATTGTCTCCTTGTTTCCATTAACTGCTGCTTTTACAATCCCTGCATTGTATTTATGTGTGACATTTACTAATGGAATTGATCCACATAAGATTACCAATGCAACTAATCCACCTACAATGTACTTTGCTTTTTTCCTCATTTTTTCTACTCCTAACTAAAATTATTATTTACCACACTATATAATAACGCACAAAAATAGGACATGTCAATCATGCCCTATTTCTTACCAATTTTTACCATGCTATTAAACTTCTAATTGCTTAAACACACTAAGTATATTTTCATGAATTATCAGGTCAGCAGCCTCATCTGCCCCTGTCTTATCATTATTTATAATGACCAGCTTACAATCTTCACTAAGCTCACTTATCAACCCAGCAGCAGGGTAAACCACCAATGATGTACCAGCTACAATCATAAGGTCTGCACCCTTTACTGCCATGTATGCCTTATTTAAAGCCCTGACAGGAAGTTTTTCTCCATACAATACTATATCAGGCTTAACAATTCCACCACATGCAACCTTTTGTCCCCCAGGTCCATCAACTAACTGTGTACATCTAGGTATATTCTTTGTACCTAACATCCATTTAGCTGTATATTTAGCTCTACATCTACGACATGTGTTAGTTGCTGATGTTCCATGAAGTTCAATCACATTCTTACTACCTGCCATCTGATGCAAACTATCTATATTTTGAGTGATTATTGCATCTAACTTATGCTTTTTCTCAAGAACCACAAGCTTCTCATGAATTTCTGTAGGTTTTGCTTTTCCATCAAAGATCATATTCTCCCTGTAAAAGTCAAAGAAATCTTTTGTATGCTTAACATAGTATCCATGACTAAGTATCTCTTCAGGTGAATTTGCACCTTTGTATAAACCATTTGCCCCTCTGAAATCAGGTAAGCCGCTATCTGTTGAAGTTCCTGCACCACCAAAGAATACAATATGATTAGCTTTATCAATCATATGTTGAAGCTGTTCAATTTTATTGTCATTCTCTAAACCTACTTCTCTATTCATATATTTAACTTGTCCTTTCTTACTCTACATCATGCAACTCTAATTATCTGCTCGTATATTAGAATTTCATTAGGTGTAATACACATATTATCATGGTAGTGACCAAAAATCCACTTGTCATATCTTATATGCTGCTTGATAAACTCAAAATAACATGTTAATTCATTATATTTGAAGTTTTTCAACTCTTTATGTCTATGTAACAACATAATCTTATTGTTTAACTCTTCCTCAACCAATGTCTGTGTACTATTTGCACAGCAATGAGTCAATACCAAGTCTGCATATAAACCATGATCTGCTAAGTTTTTCATGCCCAACTGCATCTCACTCTCTGTAGGCATTTCTTGTGCCCACCAAGACTCATGATTTATTCTGTAATTTACATTATTTCTATGCAACCACTTTTTATTAGCAAGTAATCTAGGATCCTTCCTAGACTCAAAGATTCCACCTGCAACATCACTTGACCTTGCACCACCAAATGTAAATACTGTCTTACCACATAAATTATAAACCTGACCTCTCATTAAATGATATACACTGTTTCTAATTTGATGTACATAACCACCATGCCAAGGTATTACAGGATAATTATAAAGCCTGTCAAAATTCTCATGGTTGCCATCTATGAATAACAAAGTATATCGTCTAGTGTCAAACCAATCCAGCCAGTGCTTTTCCTCTTTGGTTTCTCCACGTGCATCCCAAATACCACCAAAATCTCCAACAATTATCACGTAATCATTCTTTGTCATACTGTATTGCTCTGGAAAATTCTTAGTATTAAATCTGCTTTTGAAGTAACCATGAGTATCACCTGTAATAAATATCATGTCTAACCTCTAACCTTCCTGCTTTCCTCCCTTATCAACAGGTCTAAATACAGAATCAATCTGTTTCTTTGCTGTTGGTGTAGAGTAATGCCATTCATCTATATGTCCACTTGTTTTTTCATATTCAAATTTTAATGATTCAGGCTCATCTTCCATTGTCCTATCCATAATCAGAAGCTTAACCTTCATATTCTTTGGTGAAATGTGATTGATCTTTACTGCCACCATATTACCAGGCTCCACCTTAATACCATCAGGCAACTCTGATAAACCAGACAGGTTCTGACTTAATCTAACAAAGACACCATAATCTTCAACAGAGATCACTGCACCATGTACAATTTCATCCTCATGGAATTTTGCAATGTTCTCTTCCCAAGTTCCAAGTAATTCCTTATGTGTTAACTGTATCTTGTAATTTTCATCAATACTCTGAATTACTACTGAAAGTCTCTTTACATCTCTTAAGATCACCTTAGGATTTACAATATGTGTGACACTAATGTTATTTGTAGGTAACAATGCCACGATTCCGCAACCAATGTCACAGAAGATACCATAATCTTCAATCCTTAATAATCTTGCAGGTACTATATCTCCAGGCTCAAGCTTAGAAATAAAATTCTCATGACACTCCTTTTGTGCCTCACGTCTTGAACACTTTACAATATAAGTATCTCCTACCTTTTCAACACCCAAGGCAATAAACTTAATGTATTTCCCTACACGTGACCTTGCAGATACCTCTTTAATAGGCGACCCATCATAATGGTATTCAACCTCCTCGAATGGAATCTTTCCTATAATTCCGCGTCCAATCTCAATAGTCAATTCATGTGATTCGCTGCATGCAATTACTAAACCCTCCAGCATAGATCTATCTTTAATTGCCTGCTTTATAAAATTAAGTGTCATATGCCCCCTATGCATACCTGTCAAAAACTCTGGACTATACTTACTCATTTCCAATTATTACCTCTCTAATTATTATTTTTAATTTTTCTTTCTCTTAAAACCAATGACATTAAACAGGTAATAACCCTTACTACCAAATGCTATTGTTGACCTCTACTTCATTTCCCCACTGCTGTTTACTCTGTAAGTATGCTTAGAAAAACCACCATCATTGTCAAAGATAGTTTTGACGTCGCCCTTATAAAACTTGTCTATAAACCTCTCAAGTGTATTCTCCTGCTTGATTGTACCATCTGATAATCTAATGTAATTTATTTCAGGTAAATTCAAAAATCTGCTGCCTGAATCAGGTTTACCAATGCCACCACTTACTAACAATGATATATTACCAATTGTATACATTCCCTTACTATACTGACTTACATCAGAAGTACCATGTGTACCTCCTGCAAAAATAAGGTTTAACTTTGCTCCATTAAGCAAGTCTGCCTTGCTAATATCACCAAGTAATGCAATTCTGTAATGTGAATCATCATATTTTGTAAGTGCATCTGTTGCTTTCTTAAGCTCATTTTCATCAGTGTCAATGACTGTTCCTTCATTTTCACTGCTCTGTGTGCTATCCAAACTTTCACTTGACTCTGTCTCATTTGAACTTGACTCTGTTGTGCTCTCTTCTGACTCTGTCTCTCCCTCATTTGAACTTGTTGTGTCTGTTCCAAGTAATGCATTTAAGTCTGAATCAGTGTTTTCTGTTGCATCAGGATGTGTCTCCTTATATTCCTCAAGTGTTGTGTCGATCTGTCTCTGTATAGCCTCTTCTGTACTAAGCTGTGCATCATCTACACTTATGTTTTCACTTGTTGAATCTGAAGTCAAACCTATTAAACTAAGTGCCATTTGTCCATCTGATGACTTATTTAATTCTGTCTCAATGTATTTCACATATTCAGAGGACTTCTTATCTCCTGCCTTTGCCTTGTTAATAATGTCATCGCCGTAGTTTTTCCTAATAAACTGCTCTGCTGTTAACTGCTCAGGCTCTATTCTTGCCAATGTGTTTGACACATTTATTGCACCTGTACTTGCTAAACAGTCCTCTTTATCATCAGGTGATGTAACATAATAAGTAGGTGCAATCTTTGCTAATTTAGTGACTGCTTTAACTGAATTATTGCAATTACCATTTTTATCATAGTAACCACCTGTTAATACAATGATGTCAGGCTTTAACTCTTTTGTCTTACTTACAATTTTACCTACCTTACTTGAGTTATCTAAGTCTGATACCTGAACAATTGAGTATCCTACAAATTTCTTAGGCATACTCTCAGATTCAAATGTGCTCATTGAAACTGTTATGTAATTATTTTGTGCCCAGATGAAGGACACAATTATAACAATTGGTATAAACCATATAAAGAATGTTGCCACTGCATCCCCAAAGTTTGAATTTCTCATTTTCTTGCTTTTTAATTTAGCCATTTGCCTTATCCCTCATTTCCTATACTTTCCTATTTCTTGCCAAATACTTCCCAAAGATTCAATGTATGTCTACACTTTACATTGTCTATGCAAGCATAAAACTTATGTCCATTCCAATTATTTACACGTAGCACCATTTTCTTACCACACTTTTCACAAGCAGGTGCAAATGCATTATAAACTCTTTCCTCAAGTAATGACAGATCACATTTCTTAATGTTATCTATCTTGACACCTATTCTTTCAAGAGGCACCCCTGCTGCTCTCAATGCTGATTCAACAAAGAAGTCCCTTTTTTGTCTATCTTCTGATTTATGTGTATAATCATCTAATTCCAATGCACATATTACATCAAGTGTCTCTTTATTTACAATAAGGAAATCAATATGTTTACTTGCTATCTTGTAAAAATACACAGGATCTCTAGTAATTTTATCATTGACCTGAATTATATCAGCCAGTCTTACTTTAGTAAATATTGTAACTCTATCAATTAAGTCAAGATTATTCAAAAGAAACCTGTATAATTTGATTTCCGCCCTAGTCATTAACACTGCAGGTATATAAGGAAACTCTGTATCCATCTTTTCAATCTTATGTACCTCTTCATCTGCCCTCTGCACACCTAATTTACTTGCTTGCCCTAAGAAACTTCCAGGTGCACCTGCTTCAACAGGCTTAAGTACAGGTACTGCCTTTGGTGCATCTTCTTTTTTCTTATAAGTTCTCTTTTTAGCCATTTGCTCGTCTTTCACTTTCTTTTAAATAAATCAAGTACAGTGCTGTTGTATCAAATGTTGCATCATGAAATTCTGCTGCACCACTATCAAACAACCTTGCTGTCTCTTCCTCAATGTCTTTTTCTGTAATTCCTAAGAAGTTTGTAACCTCACAAAGCTTAGGATTCTTGTACATTGTCCTTCTACCAGGAATTTTAAGTACATCCTTAAAATAACTCATGGTATCAAACACTCCCTTAGGTGCATATGTCAAACCTAATCTCCAAAACTCTGTACTTAAGAAATTATTATCAAATTTTACATTATGTGCAATCACTGTTCCATCCTTAAGCAGGTTGAAAATTTCTGCTGCATCATCCTTGAACTTTCTACCTCCTGAAGCCTCCTTATAGAAGTCAATTCCCCTACCACATGCCTCTTCTGCACCACGTTCAATGTAATCCATTTCAAAATAGTAGTTATGACTCTCTATCTTCGCTGTATCTCCCTCTTTCTCTGGGTCATTCAAAATAATAATTGAAAGCTGTCCAATCTGACCAGGTCTCAACCCTGATGTTTCAGTGTCTAAAAATATCCTTTTCATGCCGTTTAAAAATCCTTTCTTTTTTTCTTTATAAACTAAAATTCTTAATTTCTATAATTACATGTCCAAATTCATGCCAATTTTTCAATTATTTTTGAAATTTCCATTTTCCAGTACATAAACTCTCTCTTTTTTATCCTACAATACCTCTGTGGCTTTGAATTTCACCCCAAATTCAAGTTTTATATACTTACCCTAACACTTTACCACTTATCAATAAAAACCACTTAAAACCCCAAAATTTTTGTTTCTGACTAATTTAGTAATTATTTCCTTATATGCTTACACATTATATCAGGTGCAATAAACCTGTAACCAAGCCCTCTGTAATGCTTAGCCAACATTTTATTGTACTGTTTTGTACTCATGTTGAACTCTGTTTCAGCTGCTTGTGTAAAATCACCAGGTGTCAACAGCACATCATTTATGTCAATTAAACCAAATACCTTAACAACTTCCTGAATGTTGTCATGTATCCAAGACGCAATTCCACATCTTCTGAAATGCTTATCTATGAAGATCTTGTCTATAATCGCTATGTTGACATCCTTATCTCTCTGCATCTTTATTGCCTGAATGATTAAGTTAAACTGATCATCTGACTTTGCTACCTTAACTGCTGCCTCTTCTGAAATCCCTTTGCTTTCTACATCAGTAGGGAAAGCACAATTTCCTTTTACAATAATGATATCAACATATCCAATCAAGTACCTATCAAACCTTCCTATTGCCTGTCTTACTAAACCAATTTCTTCGCTTCTATACAATTGCATCTGCGTTATATCCTCTGCAGATTCATAATTTTCAACCTTGCCATATATATTTACTCTGATTTTAGCCAAACCATGTAAATATGCTTGTGTTTTTAAGTCCAATGCTTCATTTAAAGACTCATTGTTATGTAACTCAATTCCCATGCTATTATATAATGGCATTGTATAGCCATCAATAATCACATTGTCAAAATAACCTCTTCTACAAACCTCGCTAATATTCATATGCTCCACCCATAAATCACATGCTCTTATAAAAATATAAGCGATGCTCAACTCTATTAAGCACCGCTTACACCCTTTGATTTTATCTTACTAAACAACTTGTAATGTAGTTTACTAAACTGTTCACTGCCAAACTCAATGTTGGCTCTGCTGTACAGAACTGTGTACCATAGAAGTTAATTGCATCCACATTTGTATGAATTTTAATAGCAATGCCAGTGTTATTAAACAGCACTGTGTGAACCTTTACAAGGGATTCAATCATCTGCCAATTCTCTAATTTAGAAATGTAAATCTTTTCTCCCTCAATGCTCATCTCCATATGATCAGGTGCCACATCATTTTCATTATAGGACATAAGTTTATATCCTGTACCAATCACAGTGCATATATCTTTCGGATCAATGTTTGTTCCATTCTCCCTAGCCTCCATTAACATTTTACTGAAGACCTCTGCAACATCCTCATTGTTATTTACCAATGCACCATCAGGTCCTTCTGATGAATGAATTACCTTACCAAGGTACTTTGTTTTAACTGCCACAATGTCTGATAAGATCTCTTTCTGAACCTGTAATGAATTTTTAGTAATTACAATGCTACTCAACATATCTCCCCGGAGAACCACTTCTTTCATGGTGTTGTTTCCACCACTTACAAAGTTTACATTCTCTCTAGGTGTGATATAATTTTCATCATACTGGTAATTATCCAAAATTGAATATGAATCTGTTTCAGCCTCAAAATAAATAAACATTGAAGATGTATTTATATTCAGTGCCTTACCAATATCATTCAGTGCAGAACCAATGTTTCCTACTGTACTTACACCACATATAGCGTATTTAGTACCATTGATTCTAGGACAATCTTTATATTGCTCTGTGTATAACTTAATAAATGAATTGACCTGTGAGAAATTCTTAAGCTTAACCTGCTTAATTATATCTTTATTTTTCTTATGTGCCTCAATTGCTAACATTGCATTGATGCATTTACACAATGTATTGTCATTTCCACCATCATTATTGATTGAGAACACAAGCTTCATTTGATCATCTGTAATGTATTTAACACTCTTGAAGTTGATCTCTTCATCTGACCAAATGAGTTCATCAACTGTTGAAAGTTGACAAGCTAATAATACAGGTTTTCTCTGTTTACCTGATGTAAACTCATCATTTTCATCAGGTACATCTGTTGTTTCATCAGGAACAAAGTCTCCAAAACTATCTGTCTCTGAATTGAATCCAGGCTCAAATCCATCATCACCATTGTCAGTATTAAACCCTGTCATGTTGTCAAACCCTGAACCCTCTGCTGACTCATTTTCATCAAAGCCTTCTGAATCTCCTTCAAAGCCCTGCCCCTCTGAATCAAATGCTCCAAAGTTTTCATCAAAGTCTTGACCTTCTGAATCAAATGCTCCAAAGTTTCCTTCAAAACTATCTGAATTTTCATCGAAGTTGCCTAAATTTTCATCAAAGCCTTGCTGACCATTTTCGAAGTCTTCCGATTTTTTATTGAAGTATTGCTCATTTTCATCAAAGCCCTGACCCTCTGAGCCAGATTCATTTCCATATGCCTGTTCTCTCTTAGTAGGATGTAATGAACCAATCTTCTTACACTCAAACACCACATCACTGAAGTTGCTCATCAAAACTCTTAACTTGTTCAGGATTTCATCCTCTGTCTCACCCTCTCTAAAGTCAATGTCATAATTCTTTGAGTTCATTCTTAAATCATTTCTAACTGCATTGCTATTCAATTTAAACAGCTCACCATTAAAAATGTACTGTGAAGCCTCCAAACTCTTAATGCCATATAACTTCTGCATTACTCTACCTACAAATGTATGTAAATTATCATTCTGTAACAATTCAGAATTTACAACTGCCACATAATTTCTAGGTGATTCAGGGTTATCATCCATCAAGTCTAACATTTCCTGAGCACGCTTTCTATCAGAACCTGATAGCTGATTGATCTGTTCCTTGAGTCCTTTATTCTCTTCCTCAAGTTCCTCAATCTTTTTATCTTTCTCGCTCATCTTAAGGTTAAGGTCTCTAATCTGTTCAATATAGCTTTCAACCTTGTCACTCTCTGCATGTGACTCTGCACTCTCAAGTCTCTTGATTTTCTCATTGCTTTCATTCAACAGTGCCCTGAGTTTGTTTACTTCTTCATTGCTGATATCAATCCCATCAGAAACAATACTCTCATTATCAAATGACATCTTATTCATAAACTCATCAATGACATTGCTTGCTTCATTTTCATCAGCGCCTGAATTTGTAACCAAGTTGAGTAGCATTCCCTTGATATGTGTATCAAACAATTTCTTGATTTTTTCTACTGTAACTTCACATTCTTTACTGATCTCATCCAATACATCCTCGTCAAAACCCTGTTTTGATACTGCATCCAGCACCTTAAAGTCTGTATTATCCAAACTCTTAAAGTCTACTGTATAAATTCTTTTGTACTTGTTCTCTGACTCGGTGTCATATTTCCAAACCTCTAATGTTTCAGCATTTGTGACCAAGACAATCTTATAAGGTACGCCAGATAATGTCTCAAATGCAACCATCAAGTCATTATCAAGTGTGATTTCCTTACAAGCAGGCACTGTGTAAACTGCTATTGCATCACCTTGAGCTGACTCCAGAGACCAATCATAGTCTCCAGAGTAGATTCTCTCAACTGATGTGTCTCTTCTCATATTGTAACCAAGACCCATTAAAATATCAGCAACAATCAAATCATTTGTAGCAGGTCTACTATTTTCCATATCATGTTTACGAGTTCCTATTGTAGCCAATATATCTTCTTTTAAGTCAATGAATTTCTGCTGTTCCATTCTTTAACTGTCCTCTCCTACAAACTAATCTTAATCAAGCAGTGACTTCTTCCCCTGCATCCTCTCTGCTGTCACCATTCTCTACTGTTGCTTCTTCTGACTCTTCATCATCATAATCATCATTAAAGTCATACTCTTTTTCTGCCTCTGCACCCTCATCGAAGTCGTCTAAATCATCTTCAAATGCATCATCATCTACTTCACTCATGTCACTACTCTTTTTAGCAACTGCCTCATTGATCTTTTCCTTTGCCTCACTGACAAATCTCTCTCCATGAGCCTTTGCCTTATCAGCTGCTTCTTTAGCACTTGCTGCTACTACTCTACCAAGATCCTTGCTATCCTCTGCAAATCTCTTGCCATCAGCTGCCATTTTCTGTGCAACATCATGAAAACCATGTGAATCCATGTATTTCTTTGTTGCTACTTTAGCACCTACAACTGCAACTCCTGCACCAACTACTGCTCCTAATAACACATCTCTTGCTTTCATATTGTTATCCTCCTAGGCTTTCAATGTTTTTATTTTAATGGTTAAGTTAATCAATCTTACTAATGATGCCCTCAACTGCTTTACCAAATGTTCTGTATTTACCAATTGCATTATTTGTAAATGAGTCATAAACCACATGTGAAGCACCGCAACTCTTCATTCCAATGATCACGGAAACTTCAAATACACCCGGACAAATGAAATGTACTCTGTTATATGACGAACCAGGTAAATCTCCACGTCTATTCATAAAATCTACCTGTGTATTTGCATATACCTGAGGAAGATTCTTAAATTTAACAAACTCCTTAATATATCTGTTAAGATTACTTAACTCTTCAAAAGGATTGCAATACATTTCAACTACGCCCAAACTAGCACACAGCTGTCTAGCTGTATCAACACTCATTGCCTGTCCACCAACCTCTGCCATCTGTAATGTAGCATAAGGAGTATCTCTGTCTTTCTTCACTCTTGTAACACCATGGTTATAAGCATCTACTAAACCTGCCACGTTCATTTGTATTTCCCACCTTTCAACAAAAATAAAAATTAAAATACAATTTATATTATTTTAGAGCTTGTTTTTACGCCCTGCTTTTGCTTTTAACTGCTTAATTGTATAAACTTTACTGTCCTTACCTTTATAACCCTTAGATCTTAAAAATGCTTGATAGTTCTTAATTTCTCCATCTGTCCAACTATAATAACTACTGTTGGCATCTTTAATAATGTCTTTCATTACCATTCCCTTATAGCTTAGCATCCTATCTGCATACGTTGAACTCCTTTTCTTATTGTTTTCTAATTTCTTTTTATCTTTAGCACTCGCCTTTACACATGACACCATATTCACTCTCACAGGATCACCCATTGTCATTAAAGGCTCTGTAGTAAACTTATATGTTCCAAACCTCTTAATCTCAATGTCAATGTTTTCATTATTATAAACTATCTCAATTTGACCAATGTATTTACCAGTCATTACTGTGTTACCAGTCACAACTGTCTGTGTATCCCCCTTTTTAATATCTGTAACTTCAACAATAAACTTGAGTACATCAATTGTTCCATTGTATCTGCCATTATTCATATTGTCCCTCATCTCACTTGCACTTGCCAGTGAACTCTGAAGTGACTGCTCTGCCACATTTACCTTTTGTTCCTTTTCCATTTGTTTATGTTCAGTCTCTAATTTGTTACTGTATCCATCTACATAACCCTTGACACAAATTATTCCAATAAGTAAAACTAAACATGTTATAATGCCTGTAACTAGGAAATTGATATGTAACCCTCTTTTGCTATTGTTTTCTTTCTTAAATTTAGATGTCATTTTTTATATGCCCTTTCTTTTTATTATCACTATGATTCAACTTTTTACTATAATGTATCAAGTTTTAGCACTTATGCTGTATTACTTTTTTATTTATATGCTTAAAGTAATTAGTTTGCTATGCTATTACTTTCAGTTTGCTATGCTATTACTTATAATAGTAAAGCATCTATTTTATTTAGCTATGATGTGCCATCAAAGCACCACTGCATCACCTTTATTTTGTTCAATGCATCCACTTTTTATAGCACTGCATCATCCTTTAATTGGCTATGCATCAGCCTTTTCTACCACTGCCATATGTTATATCCATAGATTGAACCACCCTCATTCATATGAAACTCAAACAAATATAACTTGTTATAATCTTTATAATAAATCTTCACATTAGCCATTATAACTGTATCTTCTGTTGAACTATTGTCTGCATTTATAAACTCAACTGACTTATCACTAAATACTGTACTGTCAATATTATTGTTAGATGCATACCCCTTCATTTCCTTAAGTATTGTACTAGGAATTACATGTTGAAATTTATCTAACTCTGCATTATCTCCTGTGATTATTGCTTCAATCAATTCTGTAACCTGATCTTGACATTTACTAGATGATGTCATATCAAATTCATCTATGAGCTCATTTTTTCCAAATGCTTGCTCTCTATAGCACATTACACTTGCCAGCGCAACTACTAAACATAGCACTGCAACTATCACTCTTTTTCCTATGGTGTTGTTTTTTAATTTCAATGACTCTCTCATTTTCTACCTCTGCCTGCTCTTTTTCTACCTCTGCCTGTTCTTTTCTTTAATGCTCCAATGTATATTTTATATATGACACAACCGCGTCTGTGTCAGTGTCCATCTGAAATCTATACATGTAATTCTTATTTACACTTGCTGACTTATCTGACTCCACTTGTAAGTATACTGCTGAATCTGACATGTAACTCTTATTTAATACTGCATCTTCTAATATATCTTCATCGTCCATATCAAAATTTCCTATGCAGTATGTTGATTCAGCTGTATCTCCTGACTGTATTACATTCAATAAATCCTCTGTTATATCTTTTTTATCTATGTCTCTATAAACCTTTGTTATGTCTTGCTCTTTTTCCTTTGCTGAGTTTTTATTAGCAGTGCTCACACTACTTACTATTGCAAGTACCACTAAACAAATTATAAAGACCACTCCAAAATTTATATGTCTCTTATCCAATGCCTTTCTCTCCTTTACAAGTTATTGCTTATTCATATCAATGATTATATCACTATTATAACCTGCTGCTAAAATATATTTATTGTTCCCATAAAGTGTTAATGTATCTTCTCTACCATACCTAAAGACATCCAATTTCCACTCTACTGCACCATATTGATCCTCAAGTTCCTCATACTTATCAATCCCTGCCAGATCATCATCAAGCTCCATGTCATAATCTTCAGTAAGGTCTGACTTTTTTACACATTCTGCATATATATCTTTATCATCATATGCATAAGTTTTTGTTATAAAGTTAGCCATTTCATTTACACTGTATGGTGCTTTTATTCGTGATAAACACTTGTATAAGTCATGAAAGGTTCTATCATCATATGACACTATATCACCTTTCTTAATGACATAATCTTTTGTATTAGTGCTATTCTTTAATTTTACCTGTGCAACTGTGTATTCATAGTCTGTACCATCTGTATCATTACTGTCTGACTTATCATCTTCCTGTGACTTCAACTCTTCATTTTCATTCTCTTTTCTAATTGAGTATGAATCTGCTTGAAAAGTTGTACGCTCTACTGAAGATACATCCTCTGTAGTTGTATTATCTCCACAGGAAGTTAAACTTAATACTGCTAATAAAACTAAACCAACTTGCCTAAACTTCATTTCCTTACTGCCTGCCCTTTCTATAAGTGATGCTTACCACTTTACAACTTCTGTGTCCACATCATTATCATCCTCTTCTGTATCTGCAATATAAAGACTAGCCAATGAACCATCATAGTCTCTATCTGAAGTTGCCTCGTTACTATCATAATAATAGGTGATCCAGTAAAAATCATAATCAAGTTCGACCACATAAACTAATGATATATTTTTCTTCTTAGCATCTCTTATATCTGACTTTGATGGCTTATCCCAAACCTTTACTGTCTTGTAATTATTATCCAATGCTAATTGATTTATTCTATAAACAATTACTTTGATATTATCAACGTCTTTACTTACTTTTAACTTGTCTGCCACTACATCTGAACTGGTTGATTTTCCATATCCCTCATCCTCTGTTTCTGTCTCTGTTGCCAATTCAGATGCAACCTCTTCATTTATCTTGTTAATCTTATCTTTATTAACATGCATCTTTCCATCTGAACCTGTATATCCTACTACATCAGTGTCTTTATCATCCATTAACTTCTTATTTTGTTCATCTTGAGTGTCCTCACTCTGTATCTCCTGTGTTGAGTTGTTTGAACTTGATGCATCTGAGTTTGTATCAGATGAATTTGATGAATCTGAGGAACTTGAGGAATCTGGTGTACTAAACTCCCCATTCCTGCTATCCTCGTTGTTAACTGTGAGTCTACTAAAAGAATCTCCATGTTTATATTTCTTATTAGCATTGCTTGTTTTATTCAACATTGGTGTTACTAAAATTGCAATGATGATTAGTGCAACTGCTACTATGCACATCAATGTTAAAATCAATGGTTTCTTATTTCTCATAATGATCTGTCCTTTCTTTTTTAATGTTATTTCTTTTGTAAGTTGCCCCGACTCTTGAATCCTTTAGGTCTACGAATTGCTAATATAGTACTATAGTTATACTTATTTCCTATTTTTATACCTGAATCCTCACTTGAGGCATGTAGTATCTTACCACCACCAATGTATAAAGCTACGTGACCATCATAACAAACTATGTCTCCAGGTTGAATGTCCTTCTCTGCTACATTTACACCTACGCTTCTCATGCCACCTGAAGAGTGAGGTAAACTCACTCCAAAATGAGCATATAATGACATAATAAAGCCTGAACAGTCACATCCATTTGTAAGACTAGTTCCACCCCAGACGTAATGGTTTCCTATAAACCTTGTACCATATATTACTACCTCTGAACCTAACTTACAAGAATCAGTGTCCTTTGTATATTTCAAAATGTTCTTAATTGCTCCCTTTGCGTCGTATGTTCCATCACCAGACTTCTGCTTATAAACCTTATGACCTAAATCAGTATAAGTTGTCTGCCAACCATTACCAGTAATGGTTGTTTTTCCTTTATCTTTGTTTTTAACGTTTTTATTGTTGCTTGAACCAGGTTTTAAGCTGTTACCCTTACCTATTGTAGGTGACACATGAACATCCTTAAGGTATTTATACAAATAATTAGATGCACTTCTTCTCTCGGAAACTAATTGGTATGTTCCATCTCTGTTTACACATCGTTCATATGCCTTCATCCAATGATCTGAGCAGCTTATCACATTATTATTGCCCTTCATTCCGTTAATTGAATCCCAGAATTTTTGAATGTATAATTTACTTTTTTTATCTGTTGTTAAATAACAGCGTGCATCTGATAGGGACATTGCCTCTAATGAATAATCGGTTTCCTTATAGCCTAGGCATAGGCTATATCCAGGCTGTTCTGAAAATGATGTCCACTTTCCGTATATTAAATCACACATAGGACCAGTGTACACTACATTACTACCCCTAAGTGCATGCCTCTTTGCCTCTGCTAAAACTTTATTCACATCTGCATCACTCTTAACAAACTTATGATCTAGACTAAATGCTTTACCACACCCATTATCCTCAATCAAACCTGATGCCCCTTCTACTGCTATGTTGCCCCCTATACCACATAATGCCTCTATTCCATACTTTTTAGATAACTCTGTAAATAACACAGTGGTCACTATTACTTTTGAGTAAGTCCAGGTACTCTTTTTCTTGATGTCTGCTAAATCCTTATAACTTTTTCCATCTATTTTTTCATATGCTTTAATAACTGCTTTTAGTACGTCTTTATTATATTCGTAATTGCTAAACGTATTTGTTCCAGTGCTACTATCTCCATCTATCATGACTTTGTTGTCTGACCAAACAGCAACTGCTCCTGCTGTATTAAAGTGACTTGATAATTGACTCCATGAAACTCCTATATTCATTAAGGTTTTAGCTTTTTCATCAAGGCTACTACCTGAATAATAACTGGTTAAACTACGAATTACACAGCTATTTAGATGATAGTATTTGTCATTCTCTTTCTTTCTAATTACTATATAATGTCCATCGCCCCTATACCAAGGCATGCTACTATAACTTCCACCAGGATTTTTTATAGATACAATGATCAATGCTCCCTTATCCAAGTATTTATCAAATTCCTTTTGAGTTTGTCCTATGTAAGCTGTCTTAAGTCCGTCTTTTCCATAAACGTCAGCTAACTTGTCAGCTAACTTGTCTTTGTATACATTTACTGGACCACAGAAATTTATAGGTGATTTACCATAATAAGTGATTGTACCATTTCCACTTATAGATGGCTTAACACCATCAACTTTCTCAAGAATATCAAAAGGAGTGACCTCCATACCGAGTACATTGCTTACAGCCATTGCAGTTGCATATGAACTACAACCTCTATAGGCTGCCGTTCCTCTTCCACCAAGATTAACATCGCTATATCTTTGTCCATATTTAATCACATTGTACTTACAAGCTTCTGATGATTGGTGATACCAATAATAACTGTTTCCATCTTTTAGTGTAACTGCATATTTTCCAGATGCATGACCTAATGCAGGAACCTCAACTGATCCATTATTTTTATTATTTGTATTATTTCCATTTGCATCTGCAATTTCTTGCCATGTCCAACCCTTAACCCACTTGTTCATTCCATTACATTTACGACGTAATGAAGAAGTATTAGCTGACTTACAAACCTTACAATTAGGATTCCTACCATTTACTTTATAGTCCTTACACATTTTCTTTAAGTCTGCCATCAAATCATCATTAGACATTTTCATTCTGTCTTTGCCGTCAGCAGACTTCATAAAGTTCTGATAGTCCTGTATTATGGTTTTATAATCATCGACCATTTTATCGTTTAGATGCTCAGCAATAAACTCATTCTGCTTCTTACCATCTAACTTACTGTAGTCTCTTGTTTTACCACTTTTCACATCAGGATATAATGCTTGCCACTCATCTTTTTCCTTAGGACTTAATTTCATATGACCTGTAAATGTAGCAAATTCAGTAGGTCCAAACAATAATTCGTATGTTGCTTTATGATCATCGTCTGCATCATTTGTACATTTTACATAGCAGGTACAATCTTTACTTCTTGTAAGTATACTAAGCACTGATGTAGTTGATGTTGCTGACAAGTTCATCTCATACAATGTCTCTGCCAATACACCAAGTGCAATTAACAATGCTAATGATATAGCAGCCCCGCAAAAGAATATCCTACTTGCTCTTTTACACTGCTTATTCGCTTGCTTCTCCGCAGCCTCATCTGTTCCCTTTTGTATCTTCTTACTTTTCATAAGTAACTTGAACAAGGGATTCATGTGACTCACATATCTCTTAGCTGCTTTGCCGCCAGCTTTTGCTACTATACCTTTTAATTTATGACTTATAAACAAGCCAAGTAGATTAAACACTACAAAGAATGCACATACTGCCATTAGTATAAGCACCAAATACAATAACCATGTAAACATATCTATCTCCTAAATAAAAAATAAAATTTTATTTAGGTAACATCAATGTTATTGATTATGTACATTCTCTATAAAAGAAAAAGAAGGCGTGCATTTCAATAATGCGCACCTCCTTTTCCTTAAGATTGAGTTTAATGTGAAAATTGGGAAATCAGGACAACCATTACTCTGAATGGTGCCCAGTGGACTAGAGGGGAGTCGAACCCCTATCCAAAAACTGTACTTACAAATACATCACTACAGCAATCTCTCGGTATTTGTCAAAGCCTTCCTCTTACTGACTATGCTACCTACAGCATTTAATGTAAGACATCTCACTCTTTCATGCCGTCAAAGCGTTCTAAGAATCTGTGAATCAACAATAATGCCAATCGTTCTTAACTCTTACTGAATACCTATGGCTTCTATCAGCTAAGAGTGCTAAACCTAGCCTAAACTAGGCAGCCATCAATACTTTTTTATCAGCATTTATTTTTGTTTGGCTATTAAGGGATTCCACCCTTGCTGTCGTATTTTGCTTTCAAGCCCCTGTCGAAACCAGAGCTAGCCCATATTTTATTTTTTGAAGGTTTAACCCAAGGTTTTCCTTGTCACTAGAAGTAATGAATGAGTAGTTCAACCTCTCAACCAGGTCTGACTTCTAGTAATTGTTACCTACAAGTTCTATGTATTAGTCCTTCTTAAGATTACGCAACTGACGTGCTACCTTACGTACTACTCCAGGACACTTGATGTTCTTAGGACTTCCCTGAAGATTAGTGAGTCTGTTCTCTACTAATGCAATTCGTGCTTCTTTGTTCATTTCACTTTCCTCCAAACATTTTATTAAGTCTACAATGACCATTTCAACCTACACTAGTGACCTACCTGCCACTACCTTAAGTCCACTGTCCACCACCCATATGGCTTCGACTTCTCCATGCCGTCCGCCCCTGTGGTACTGCCTTTTACTGCGATGGCACCGATAATCAAAAACGATGCCCATCCACATGATTGTGTGACCTCATCCCAACAAACCTCTGCCTCAGTTGAAAGTCAATGTAGTCGCCTGTGTCCAATGCGCGCTATCAAACACAAACTTCATTCCTTCCCATTCCACTCTTGAATGCTTGTAACCATCACAATGGTTACCCCTCCACATCTTTACGCAACTGGCTGCGCCAAGCAATTTACTATAAAAGCATGGCTACTGAAAATTCCTTATAATAATCAGCATCTCCCTTGGTCACCATGCAGTTCTCAGATGATCACTCTGATTCTATCACGCGCCATACGCGGCGCAATGACTATAGATCATATGATTTGTTGATCAAACAAACCATGCACTCTCAACCCCATCAGTGCACTTGGCGATTAACCTGCACTCCACAACACAGTATAGAGCATAACGAAGCTTTCTACTGAGTGCAATCGCTTCCGAAAATAATATGACCGCAACATACCCGGATGTATGTGCGATCCACACACTAAGCATTATTCCCATAGCGGTAACGCTTAGGTGGAAAATATAATATGGAACACCTTGTTCCACCCAGGCAGGTTGCCTTAGCGGCTTATCCTCCCCGGAACTGGACATGCTGGATTCGAACCAGCGTAATGCGGGAATCAAAATCCCGTGCCTTACCACTTGGCGAATGCCCAAAACCTTAAAACTATGTCAATCAGATATGCTTCTTACATTTTCTAATGTCTATCACTTATCTCTCTCAACATTATTTATTATAACATTTTCTTCCAGAAAAGTCAATAACCAATTTCATTTATTTTTTAACTTTTCTGTTATATCTCTCTCACTTACAAATACTATTTTAACACCCAAACACCATTTTGTCAAATTCAATGCTTACTTTTTTATAAAAAGTGTTGCATCTTCAACAATCATGTGTAAACCAAATACCCCTAAGTCAAAAGAACTTTCACTGTTCTCTAACTCATACATTGCTGTCTCAACCTGTTTTTCCAAAGGTATATTTTTATCCACATATTTCTCTTCTATTACACAGAGTCTGTTCATTCCTGCCTTATTACTTACATCACAAACTACAAATGTATCATCTTCATTGTCTGTAAGCCTAACCTTATCTCCGACATTAAACAGAATTGACCAGTCAATGCTTGTATTGACAATCTCAAGTGTATCCAATTCATTACTTGAAATACCAACTACCTGTCCATTGCTATTAACAAAAATGTCATACAATATATCAGATGTAGTCAAGTCTACACACCTTAGACTTCCTGAAACTTCAGTGTACTTACCTACTACTTTTATAAAGGTATCAATATCCTTTACTGCCCTAGTATATGTATTTACACTGCTATCATCATCTTCCTCTGTGCATCCACTATCCAATATGTCAAACATTAAACAAGTATTTGCCCTATTTCCTCCAATAGCAGCCTCTGCTTCATCCAATGCCTTAAATAAAGGTATCATTACTCTACTTACATCATAACTTCCTAATGCTTTTTCTAAAGTTCTCAATGCTACCTTTTTCTCTTTAATGCTATTGAAACTCTGCCAAACCAATGTTGAAAGTTCATTTACTGAAAATTCATGTTTACATGACTCCTGTACCCTATCCATTTCCTTAAGTAACCACTCATTCTCAATGACCTTACTTAATACCTCACTAGGTCTCATTTCCTTATACCTCCAATAAATGATTGTCATTTAACAAATAATCAATGCCCTGCTTATATCCATAAAGTAACTCTGAACCAAACACAGTTGCATATAAACCGCAACTTGTAAGGTTATGAATCTCAATAATAGCTGTACCTGTTTTATTGACCATGATATCCAATGTGTAACTCTTCAACCATTCCTCATGATCTCTTATCTCACTCACTGCATCCCTTATTAACTGAAAGTCAGGTGGAAATTCACAAATGTTTCCATCGTAATTTCCAATGTTAATAATCTCATGATCTACCACATAAACCCTGTATTCTGCTTGAGGATTGAAGTTCGAGCTTACTACAAATAAGTCATCATTACATATCTTCAATGTATAATCATTACACTTAGCTGTATCTTCTTGTCCTCTGTTGTAAAACATTTCATCAAACAAGAAATAATCCAATTGACCTAAGTAACTAAACTGCTTTAGTGTACTTGCATTTTTAATGAAGCAGTACCCTGTTCTAGGAAGGTCACTTCCTTTAACTATCTTGTAGTCACGTTTTAAATACTTATCAGTTCTTAAGTATTTAGGTATTTCAATAGGGTTTTCCTTAATAAACCCGTGCCCCTTATTCAAAACCTTAGTAACAAACTGAATTGTTCCAATGGGTACCGCATATTCCAATTGCTCTTTGCTCATTTTCTCAATATCAACTAAACTCTTTAATTGCCACTCAAATTGATACTTATGCTGATTAAGTAAATCCACTATGATGTGTTCATCTAATGTAAGTTCATTGTTTTCTTTTTGAACTAAATACATCATGTTGTTTCCCTCTTTCCTACTGTTTACCATTTACTTTATGTTGTCCTACTTATCAATTTTTCTTTGTAACCTTTTAAACTTCTCCTGCCAATCTTCTGAACCTAAATGTTTATTTTTATTATTCAGTATGTTTCTTATTTTCTCCAAATGTTCTTTCTGTATTCCACCAGGTATATCACAAAAGTATTCTGTTGAAACTAAATGATTCTCTAAACCATTACCCATGCTAACATAATCATCGAATCTGTAGTCGTCATCTATTATAGCGTAGTTTTCTACAATCTCAATGTTTTCTTTCAACCAATCATTGATCCCTATTGGTCTTATATGCTCATCCTCTATCTGATCATAAAGTATAATTCCTACAGACTGAAGCTCATTCAATAACTTAAAGTACATAGCACTTGAACTTTTTGCCCCATCTTCTTGTTTAGTGCCTATCCTCACTTTTTCTTTAGTGTTGAGAACTATCCAAGTTGATGCAAGAACTACTAAACAATCAAACTCATCCACAATTTCTGCAAGTCTCTTAACACACTCCCTGTCAAATAGCTTTTTCTTTGACCTGTCTCTGTTATGAAACTCAAGGGAATTTAATACTCCATCTATGTCAATAAATATCACATTATGTTTGCTATTTTTGTTTCCCATGCTATCTTACACAACCCTTACCTGCCTCTTTAGCCTTATACAACTGTCCATCTGCTTTATTATAGAGCTCTTTGTAACTTGAAAGTCTATCAGATAATAACTCACTGACTCCAATACTTATCCTGATGCTTACCATCTCTTTATCATATGGAAGTTTAGTATTATCAACTGTAATACACAACTTATTCATGACTGCCTTAAACCTTTGTTTGTCTACATTCACACCAATAATGATAAACTCATCACCACCAATTCTGATGTTATAGACATCTTTTAAACTGGTTGTGCATTTAACCATATTGTCTGCAACACTTTTTAATACCTTGTCTCCAAATTCATGCCCATATGTATCATTAAATCTCTTAAAGTTATCAATGTCAATACATGCTAAACACATTGGTTTATTCTGTTTCAAACAAAACTCTAACATGTACTGCACATTTTCCATAAGGTAGTGTCTATTAAAAATCTTAGTCAGAGGGTCAAGTACCAAGCTACTACTTAATTTAGTAATGCTCTCAATAGCTTCACTCTCTGTACTGCCACCAAATTGAAATGAAGGACTAAGTCTCATAATCATCACCAATGCATATTCTTTGTACCTCATTTTAATAGGTCTAGCAATTACAAGATAGGCATTATTTTTATCGTAAATGTATCTACATCTACTCTCCTTTGCTGACAAACAACCTTTGCAAATGCAACCAACCTTGTCATTTACCAAAGGACATGTTTCAGTGCAACGTCTATTCAGATCCTGCAAACCATATTCAGTAACGCCTATTTCACTCTGCTCTAGTGGATTTACCAATATTATATTGTCAAACTCTGTTTTCAACAACTGCATAGACTCATAAAGCTGTGCAGCCCCTACAATCCCACTGCCAATTTTCATTTCTTACACCTGTAAAGTAAAAGTATAACAAGGCTTGTTCTTAATGTTAATTTTTTGCATCATTTTTTTAAGTGTCTTACTCTCTCCATCATACAAGATGATAGCTGCATCACAATCGTCAATCATTTTATTACTTAAGTATTCATACCACTCTCTATTGTTCTGTACATCAGCCTCAATGTTGACATCATCAATTACATATGGTGCTGTCTCTGAATTACCATGCTCTGTAATTATTGCCTGCTTCTTTTCTGCATCATATACTGTATCAAACTCCCTAACCTTGAAGTTAAACTTATTATATCTTGCATATCCCATGCAATACACTGTTGTCTTATCAGCTGCCCCTACTCCAGACAATGTCCTGTGTAATGCATTATCTAAAGCACTACTGCCTCCAACAATAAACTCATGACCCTGCTTTGTATATTCCTCAAGCCATCTTTCTACCTCTGAAGGTATTCCAACAATTTTGTATGATCCAAAAACTAAAATCTTTGCCAATTTATCATGTCCTCCACTTCTTAATTTAGTGTAATAAGTTTTATTGGCTATGCAAGTCTATTAAACCTACATAGCCAATCCTTAATTTTTCTTTGCCTAGTTCCTACTGAATAATAGGTACTAAAATGTCTCCACTGTTTACACCTTTATTTCCTGATGCTGTCTCACTCTCTTTTACTGTTTCAGGTGTATTATCTGTGACCTTAATTTTCTTGCTTGTCTTATTGTATTTAATTGATGCAATGCATCCATCATACAATGTTCCATCAAGAATTGCATCTGTGATTCCATCCTCAACAATGTCCTGAATTGCTCTCTTAATGTTACGAGCACCATATTTCTCACTGTATCCAGCATCGTTCACTGCTGTAACTACTGAATTATCAAATGTCAGCACCATATTTTTATCCTCTGACATTCTCTTTGCCAGCTTGTCCAGTAACAATTTACTGATGCTCTTGCAATTCTCTTTTGTTAAGCTGTTAAACACAACAATGTTGTCAATTCTGTTGAGGAACTCAGGAGCAAATGTCAGCTTTAATGCCTCACGTGCTCTATCCTCTGCTTCTCTTGCAGGATCTTTTTCTACAGATGCTGCTCCAAATCCTAAAGGCTTGCAACCAGATGCACCATAACCTGCATTTGATGTCATAACCACAATACAATTTGTAAAGTCAACCTCTACACCTGTATTATCTGTCATTTTTCCCTCGTCTAACAGCTGTAACAGCATGCTAAATACCTTAGGATGTGCTTTCTCAATTTCATCAAGAAGTACAATACTATAAGGATTCTGCTTAACTTTCTCTGTTAAGATGCCACCACTCTCATATCCTACGTAACCAGGATCAGAACCAATCAACTTTGTCACTGATGTCTCTGTTGAATACTCTGACATATCAACTTTGATAAAGCTGTTTCTTCCTAAACCAAGTTCCCTACTTAAAACCTTACAGATCTCTGTCTTTCCTACTCCTGTAGGTCCAACAAACATAAATGAAGCGATAGGCTTAGCATTTTCTCTAATGCCAACCTTTCCTCTTCTTACTGCCTTGCTTACAACTTCAACTGCTGTGTCCTGACCAATAATGTTCTTTTTCAAGATTCCCTCAAGTCTAGTCAGTCTCTTACTCTGGTCGCTGGTTAACTTCTCAACCTCAACCCCTGTATTCTTACTGATTACATAAAGCACATCATCTTCAGTTACTGCATATTTGCTTTTATCCTGCTTAGCATGACTAGCTGCCTGATCTAAAATTGTTAATGCTTTATCAGGTAAATACTCTGACTTAATATACTTAACTGAAAGCTTAACCACCTGCTCTGCAATGTCATTACTAATTCCTACATGATGAAATCCTGCATATTCAGGCACTGCTGCTTTTACAATAGTGATTGCATCTTCTACTGAAGGCTCCTTAAACTCTACTCTCTGAAATCTTCTTTTAAGAGCTGTATCTTTCTCAATACTCTTATGAAATTCAGCTGGTGTAGTTGCACCAATTACCTTGAGATCCCCATCTGCTAATGCTCCTTTAATCATATCAGATGCAGATGATGAATTACTTCCTGCATTACAGGTTGTTAATGTATGAATCTCGTCCATGAACAGTACAATGTTACTATTTGAAGCCCACTTGATAATTTTCTGCATGCGCTCTTCAAATTCACCCCTGTACTTTGTATTTGCTGTAATGGTACTCATATTTAAAGCACAGATATGCTGATCAATCTTATTGTCTACAACATACTGAGTATATGCATAAACTCCTGTTGTCTTACCAACTCCAGGGTATCCTACTAAACAAGGATTGCTTTTTCTCTTTCTTCCAAGTACCTCAACCATCTGTCTTACAATGTCACCCATATTTGTAAATGTACCCTCTGTTACTTTAGTTGAGGTATTCAGATATGTAACATATGGCTTTAAGTCAGCAGGAATGTTAAACTCCTTACTTACCATTGCAACCACTTTTTCATAGCTGTAATTAACCATGTCAAGCAGTTTTTCAATGCCCTCATCAATTTCCTCAATTTTACCTGTTTCTTCATCTGTCTCAAAGAAACCATTCATTGCATCATCACAAGTAAAGCCCTTGCCTGAACCTGACATTTGAGACTGCATAATCAATGGAGCAATGTAACTCATAATTGTAGGTGTCAACAGCTTCTGTGGGTCAACAGCTTTACCATTATCATAGTCCACATATCCATACTCACCAGCTGTTGCCAAACCCTCAAATGCAAACAGGAAATCATCCTTTGTCTTACCTGAATCTTTCAGGATCTTTTTACCCAGCTTTGTCTTATCTAATAAAGCAATGAATAACTCAACTGGCTCTAGTCCTTCACAACAATTATCAATGCAAAGGTTAGCTGCCTCAAGTAATGCCTCATTTGCACCCTTGCTTGCCCCCATAAAACTAAGTCCATTAATACGTCTTCCATTGTTATTCGCCATTTTTATACCATCCTTTATAATTTAATAATAAATACCCTTATTATATTTAACTGCTACTTAATAATCTCAATCTTGTTATATGGAATCTCTATCCCTTCTTCCTCAAGTCTATCAATAATTTCCATACGGCAGTCACTACAAGCCGTTGCATTGTCACTAAACTCCTCTGTCCACATAAGAATTTTCATATGTATTCCACTATCTCCAAGTTCAGTGCATAATGCTTTAACAGGTTTAACACCAAGTACCTTATCTTTCTCACTTCGCATATCATAAAATTTAGGATGACTCATTACCACTTCTTCCATGATCTCCATTGCTCTGTGACGCTTATCCTTATTCTCATATGCAATGTCCACTTCTATAGGGTATGAACACCCTTTAGTATATGTACTATTTTCAATCTTAGAAGATGCAATAATTGAATTAGGTATAATCACACTTACATTAGTGTAAGTCCTAATTATTGTATGTCTAAGAGTTATATCCTCAACAAACCCTGCTGTACTATCTCCAACAATACTGATTCTATCGCCTATATTAAATGGCTTGAATATTGAAATAAACAGTCCACTGAGTATATTTGAAAAGGATTCCTGTGCAGCCAAACCAATAATAGCTGCCAATATACCTGAACCAGCAAGTATTGTGCTTGCTAACTTGCTGACCCCATTAAATTGCCCTGCTATTGTACAACCTGCAATGACCCATGTAATTGTTACAAGTGCATTTTTAATGAATTTCATATGTATCATGTTTGCAACCTTATCTTTATCAAATGCCTTATTGATAAGTTTGACAAGCACAAAAGCAATACATATGTACACAACAGAATGTACTATTATTTCTAGCCCGAGCATATCAGTCAATCTCTGAAGTTCTTTCATTACTCAAATGCTCCAATCCTTTACTAAAAATTTTTACTTTTCAAAATCATATGCCTATCACCACATGCTCTCTCACATGCCCATCTTTTAATTTTGAATGTACATCAAATTTCTTAAAATTCCCCTAATCTTTTGTGACATGCATTATTCAAAATAAGCACTTTATCTTTCATTTATCAGATTAAGAGTAAATCTTAGATTAAAGCTCATCACTCACTTCAGACAATGTACCATAGTCTACAGGTGTCTCATCATCAATACCCACTGCACAAACTCTTAGTTCACTACTGTACATATCCTCATCAATATGTAATTCAGCAGTTATATAGTCATCCTCTAACATTTCATTAAGGTGATCTACTAAGTCTTCAATGTCAACTCTAATTTTACTCACTGTCCTCATAACCTCCTTATATAAAAAATAAATTTTATTTCTTATAACCATAAAGTCAATTATAAAGACCAGCGCAAATAAACAAGTACCTCTAAACAAGTACTTGTCCATCTACAACATTCAATGTATCCACCTTCTTTCTATCTGTTCTTCAATTCTCTTGCAATGTCTCTTTTGACCTGCTTATCTTTCATACATTCTCTCTTATCATAGTCATGCTTGCCTTTACATAAACCAACACTGACCTTGATCTTTCCATGACTGCTGTACACACTTAAAGGAATGAGTGTGTATCCATCTCTCTGTACCATCTGATTAAATTCTCTGATTTCTTTCTTATGAGCAAGCAGTTTTCTTTCTCTTAACTCATCTACATCAAAACCATTTGATGTATCCCAAGGTGTGACATGCATCTGCTTCAACACAAGTTCACCATTCACAATGTCCACCCATGCCTCTTTAATGGATGCTTTACCACTTGCTATGCTCTTTACCTCATTTCCCTTAAGTGCAATACCACATTCTAATTTGTCCTCCACAAAATAGTCATGGTATGCTTTCTTATTCTGAATGTTTAGTTCTTTCTGTCCCATGTTATCTCCTTAATCTACTGTCATGAGCCTATAAAGATACTGCATCTTTTCTTTCATTTACAAGCACATAATCTACTCTGTTAAGACGTAAAGTTGTCTGTAATGACTCATTATTTCTTGCAGACTGCTCTACTAATTTCTTGACTTCCTTTTCAGATGCCAGTACATTTGCATTGATTGTCTGACCTCCAACACTACCAAGTACAAATGTACTAAACTGTCCATTCTGTAAAATATACATGATTTATTCCTCCTTACATAGATCCTAACATTTTCTAAACCAAGTACCTGCAATCAATTTAAGCGAAGCCCTCAATTTTACTCATGTCAGTTCCATCTCTCTTAATTCTTAATACTATTATACCCCAGACAAATTATTTTGTCAATAATTTTTGAAAATTTCTGTAAAGCAATAAAATAGGGTGTACTCTTTTAAGTACACCCTAAACTCAATGATTCCTAATTTTACCATTGTAAATCCCAATCAAGGAAACTGCTTATGTGATATGACCTTATCCCTTTTCTCTCTGCCTCTCTTAAAAATGGTATCACATCATCTACAAACAGCACATCCTTTAACTCAATGCCTTTCTCCTTACAGTACTTAAGTATTGTATCTGCTTTTGAATGACTTTCATATATTAACAGACGTTCCACAATTTCTGGATAATGTCTATTTAGCCATATCATCTTATCTTCTAGTTCCTGTCTTATCTGACAATGCCCCATGACTATATTTTCTTTAGCCATGCACTCTTTTATTACTCTCTGCATATGTCTTGATGGATCTCTATACAGAAATACATGTTTATTTATTTCATCAATGCTCATTCCATTCTCTGTACCATCAGGATCTCCTACATGATCATTAAACCTATAAGGTGCTAAAGTCCCATCAACATCCCAGAAGATGTATTTATTTTTAGTGTCCTTTAATTTAATACTGCCATTGACACTCATAACTATTTCCAACTTCCATCCTTAGTGACTAACATATCATTCCAGATGTTATACTCTAATCTCTCCCTTATTTCAGCCATGTCAGAAGCTGAGTTCTTAGGATTAGCCATATTACTAATGTCCAATCCCTCTTCAACTGCCAAACTCAATTCTGCAATCTGTTCAGCATTGTATTCTGTGTTTAAATACTTCTTAATGTCCATTCCATCAATTAACTCGCATACATAATACTGCATTGCTTCTAACTTAAATTCAGGAAATGCAATACATCTTACATCAGCACCTTTAGTTAAACCAAACTTAAGCCATTTCATTTGCTCTGCTGATAAAGCAGGATTTGCATAGATCTTAATGTCAACTCCCTGTGCTTTACCATCTTTCAACTGCTTAATTTGTTCAGGAGTGTATATCTGCTCCAATTTACTAAGTGACTCTTTATTTTTATTGATGTCAGGTTTCTTAGCCTGCTTGTTGTATTTATTTTTATTAACGACCAGTTTTTCCTTAAAAAGTTTACTACCTGGATAAGCCTTGTAGAAAGCTTTCTTACCTGTCTTTTCATCAGATGGAACAAACATCGCATTTTGAACAGGTGTGTCTCCAAACTTTGTCATTCTGTAACCATATGCAATCATCTCTTTTGCTTTAATGTTTTTTACATTTCCATCAAAGTCTGCAACCTTAAAACCTATGATCTTATCATCATTATTTAAGATCTGTGAAATAATTACATAAGGTCTATGCCTTTTATTGCTATTAAACCTACTAGCTGCACCTGACTTCCACTCAATTTTACCAGAGCCACCCAATGAAACATTTATGTACTGTGCTCCATTTGTCAATGTACCAAATAATTCTGATTCAGTCATTTTCCTACAACTGAACTGCCAATCTGTCTGTCCATCAGCATTTTGATTGTACTGTGCAATTACAACTCTGTATACCTTATTTTCTTTATTCTCTTCAATACCTACCACTGCACCAAATCTCTTTACTGCCATGTTGCTTCCTCCTATTTTTAATGCTTTATTTCTATTTCCCACTGTATGATTATCTTGCTGTAAATGATAAATTCAATTTATCCATGAGTGCTGTAAATTCAGGACACTCTAAACTAAAGTCCTCATTTACTAATACCAAGTCTCTAAATTGAGGAATGCCCTGCATCATATCATTCAATGCCACTGTAGCATAGTCAAGTCTCACATTTGATGCTTCACCAACCCATCTAATAATGTTGATTGCTATTTTAATTGCATCATCTGTAAACTCACCTAAACCTGTATTGCCCTGCTCAAGAATTTTCTTGCACTCACTTACAACCTCCCTGATTGTAATATACATAGCCTGCTGTTCAATTCCCTGCATGTCCTTAGCCTTTACTCTACCTGCCAAAATATCATTTACAGAAAGTACATCCCTATTATAAGCGTAAAAAGCAGCAAAACTTGATGCAACATCACTACCAATTGCCCCTGCTGCATAAATTTCAACCTGCTCAGGACTTAAAATACCATTGCTTGCTCTTTTCTCTCTTGCATTTAACTTTTTACTCAATGCTGTCCAACTTCTAGGACAAGGGAAGATTGTTGCAATGTCGTCAGGATTCATCTTGTGAATCAATTCCTTATTATTTTCCAAGAAAGCAACTACTGTCTTATTCACATCATGAGCTGTTGCCCAATTTTTCCAGATGTTAAAATTAACATCAACCCTGAAACAAGTTGCACGTGACAAAAATGCTGACTCCATGCCAGTAAACACACCACCATCACCCAAACCATTTCCAAGTGCAACTACTTTCCATTTTTCAGGCAAGTGATAATTTCCTACTGATCTCTGACTATCTAACAACTGATAAGCCGCTGCTCTTAATGTCTGTGAACAAGATGTAATCTCATCAAACACCAGGAGTCCTACTTCTCCATCCCTGTCAGCATCAGGTAATAGTGTGTTAGCTGCATATGAAGTTCTATGGTCATGAACCTCTGGAACACCAAGCAAATCCTGTTCCTGCATTGCAACCAATCTGATTTCTTTATATCCTATTCCAAGTTCCTGTGCTAATTCTGCAATAGACACTGTCTTTCCAATACCTGACTTACCTAAACCAATAATAGGGTCATAGTTTCCATCTTCTAAGTCCATCCTGATTTCATCAGTGAACTGTTTAATGTTTATCTCCATCATATTCATGGTCTCGGCTTGTAATTCAAGTTCATCATTACTCATCTACTATTACCTCCAATCAAACAAATTATTTATAATAAAAATTACTATAATATGTTATAAATGCTATGGTTTAAGCTTAGCTTTCTTTCCAAAAGGTGCATTAAATCTTTCATAATTGTCTCCATTTATAACCCATATTGTATTTCTATATTTCCTATGCTTCATATCAACTGGAGGTATATATCCATCAGTAAATATGACTATTAAAGTAGGTTGAGGTCTTAATCTCAATCTGTACTGCTTATCTTCTTCAAAGTACTTGAAAATACAATTTGCATCAGTGCCTCCACCACCAACAGGTTTAGTTTTGACAAGTTCCCTTATATTTTCAAAAGGTTCAATTGATCTTATCTGTGTATCCCAGTACACTACCTCTGCCTTAGCATTAAACTTTCTAAGCAGTTGCTGCATTTGATTAAAGACCACACCTAAATCTTTATCTGAAATAGAACCGCTTGTATCAATGCAGAACTTAACATCTCCTAATGTATCAGGCTCTATTTTTCTAGGTCCAGGAAAAATCTTATTACGTGACAAGAATCTTCTGTCAGGTGATGAATAAGACATTGTCTTTTGTTGAGATACTGTTAAGTAATTTCTTACCAAAGCAACCCAATTTACTTTAGGTGCTAATGCCTTTTCTACATAACGCTCTATCCAATCTCCACTCTCTCCACCAAAATTATGACCAGATAATTTATGTCTCTGTATTGCTGCTTTAAGTATGCTCTTCTCTCTTTGTCCTATGGTTTCATCTGACATACTTGCTGTCTCTTCATCATCAACCATGTCGTCTTCAGGAGCAGCCTGTGTTGCTCCCCTGAAAGTGACTGTATCTTCACTGTCGTTACCTAAACTACCAGAGCTACTTCCTTTGGAACTACTATCTCCATCATCTGAACCAGAGCTACTTCCTTTGGAACTACTATCTTCATCATCTGAATCATTGCTAGCTTCATTACCTTCCTGTCCATCATCTCCATTCTCTGAAGAACCATCATCTGAACTGCTGTCTGATTCATTCTCTGAATTGTCTGAACTATCATTTGAGCTGTCTGAATCATCATTTGAGCTGTCGTCTGATGAATCACCATTACCACTCTCACTGTCATCACTGTTGTTGCTATTATTTTGCTTAGGATCTTCTGGAGGATTCTCAATCTCATCATATATGCTTTCAGGTGTATCCTTTTCTATATCAACGTCAGGATTGTATAAAACCCAAGTAGGTAACTTTATTGTGTACCTATTTTTATTCTCAAGTTCCTTTTTTATTTGTTCAGGTGTCATTTCACTTCTTTCCACTGCACTAATTGCTTTTACAGGTACACCAGGCTCCAAATTAAAGTCTAAAGCAATTTCTCTATTGATATAGTAGTCACATGCATAATTAAACTTCTTATGATCTCTTTTACCCTCACGTGATCTATGTCTCATAGCCACATGTGACAACTCATGAATTATTGTGAACACCAATTCATCCAAAGGCAACTTAAGTACAAACTCTGAATTGAAATACAATGTATTCAATGTTACACCTAATGTTTTTGTTCCATGCTGCTTGTCTGACTCCTTTTTATTAAAGCCTGAATATAATGAGTAATAAAAAGGTTTTAATGTCCTCAATGCCACCTGTGCATAATTCATTTTTTCTTCCACTGTCATTCCTGTAACAGGATCTACAGCCTTCATCAATGAATCCTCACTATTCAACTCTGACACAAACCTATGATTTCTAAGCAGTGTTTTCATAGCAGCACGCCTATTCTCATTATTACTAAGGTCCACCTTATTTGTAACTGGTTTATTCTCTTTTTTGACCTGTACAGGTTTTATTTCAGGTTGCATCTGTTTTCTTTCAGTCTGTACCTGCTTTCTTTCAGGTTGCATCTGTTTTCGTTCAGGCTGTATAGGTTTTCTTTCAGGTGTTATGTTTTTCTGTTTAACTGGTTGTCTCTTAATTTTAGGTGTACCCAAATTGTCATAACTGCCACTTATTGCAGAAATAAACTGTAAACCATCCTTGTCTACTACCTTACCATTAGCGATCTTACACTCTTTACCCAGTAGCTTTCTAATTAAATCCTCTGACTTAATATCTGCCATTTGTCCATTACAATTTGCAATCTTGTAACCAACATTATCATAACTGCCTATAATTATTACAGACTGTCCTGTTGCTCTTCCAACTACAAATGAAGGGTATCTACTAAATGCTCCATTGCTTCCAACTAAACCCTTATGCATGTCTAATTTGATACCACGTATTACTGCATTTCCCTGTGCTATTACATTATAAACTGCTTGGTATGCCTGATCCATTACCTGTCCACTATCAGAATCTAAAAGTCTAAACCCTGTAATGTCTGTCTTACCAGCATTACTGTAATGTACTCCGATAAGATGTATTTTCAATTTAGATGCACCTCCTTTCCTTTATGTATGTTATTTAATTGCATCATATGCTTTTTCAATGTGTTTCAACTGCTTATCTGAATACTCACCTGTTTTTTCAACAGTCTGAATAATGTTATAAACAATTCTTGATGCAGTATTGATTTTAGCCAATGCATCCATATCCCCATTATCCTTGATCTCTAACAATTTTTTAATCTTCTCTGAAACATCATTATGATCTTTCAATAAATTCTTACTGCTGCTCTCTTTATTTGCCTGTGTACTCTGCTGATTTGAATCTGTATTAGTCAACATTTCATATGTCCTATCTATTCTCCATCTCTGCTTATCAGACAATTTATCATATGCAATTCCTCTACTTGCAATGTTTTGTGCAGTCATTAAACCATAGTCCATATCTCCTTTGTACTGATCTAATAACTCTTTTACAAGCTGAACTTTGTCTTTAGTGTCTTTGTTACCTGCATCATTTTTAATGCTTCCTGCATCATCTTTAATGCTTGTTATATCTACATTATTTTCAGCTGCTTTGTTTTCATTTACAGATGCATCAGCCTTTTTAGTTGCTATGCTACTATTTTCTACAACAGTCTCACTTATTAAACCAGACATTCTTACTTTATATGCATTATATTCAAAAGTACTGATAAATTCTATACTCTTGAAGTCCTGCACATCCATTTCTCCGTGTCCAAGTGTATTTACCATATGACTCTGATTATTCTGTAATGCTAATTTTGTATCTCTGTCTGCCTCAAACAATACTCTAGTGCCTGTACCATCATTTAACATTGCCACACAATAACTTATCTTGTTGAGTCTTTCTTCCCTCTTTGCTCTTTCATCTGCTGAAATTGCATCTATATATTTTCCTACTGTATTTACTACAAGTGTATTGATCTCATTATTACCAAGTGCAGTCTCAACTACCCCCTTAAGTTCCAATATACTATTATAGTCTCTACCTAATCTTCTTTCAGGTATTAAATTTTTATAGTCAGGTCTGCGTGAATACCTATTTGTAACAGATAAACTACTAAGGACTGCTGAATAATCAGTAAGACTATTCACATCTGTCCTGTCTGTATTACACAGTGCCCATGTATACATATCATTTAAGAAATACTGCAAAGGTAAGTATCTACTTCCTCTTCTACTGTTATCAACACTAGTAGCAGGGTACTTGCACTCTACATCCTCTGCCCTACTCCTGATATAATGATCACTTGCACCGAATATAGTGTACATCATATCCAAAGTTGCCAAGTATCCCTTAATTTCCTCTAATGATTCAGAATCTCTAATCAATGACCTACTGAAGAAAAATGCATTCTCTGATCTTCTTGCATTACGTGTCTCTTCATTATATTTACCTATGTCTCTTCTTGTTCTTTCCTCGTCATGTAAAGGGTCATACTGGTATTTACCCTCAATAGAATATGTAACAATATGATCAAGCACTGCACTCTCCTGACGTGCCCCATTAGATAAACCACCACTGTAGATTATATCTATCAGGTCTGGATTCTTTTTGTACAATGCCTTAAACAATTCTTTCTTGTTCTCTCTTGCTTTCTCCCCAGCCAAAAGTACAAGACTCTTTACAAAAGGTAAATTTGCCTTAATAAACATTAGAAGTGTGTATCCTACCTTATCTCCAAAGATTCTTACCACTTCACTAGCTGACCCAAGTTCCTGAATAATGCTATATAATAACTTACATTTTTCCATGTACTCTTTTTCCAAATGATTAGTTACTATATTAGATGTAAGTTCAATCTCTTCTGTCATGTTCTTACGTGTTTTAACAAGCTTCTTCATATCTTCTGTAGAGATGTTGAAGAAATCAGCAGAGCATTTCTCGCCAAACACTATTGCACCATTTTCTCTTAATGCATCAAAGGAACTAATTCTTTGCTTTCTACTTTCATTTCTATGTCTCTGTCTATCTCCATCTGTTGCACTATTATCAGGTATTGCAAAATACTCATATCTTAAGTTGTGACCCAATTCACACTTTGCATCAAACCTATGTTCAAGGTAACTATCATTTATTCCTGCAAACACCCAATCATCAACTCCACGTAGTGAAGCTAATTTCTCTGCCTTACCAGGTGCTAATGAAAGTTTAACACTATGTGCAAGCTTCTCAAATGCATCTACTGTATACCATGAATAATACTGCTTAAGTGTATTTCTTTGCTCTGTAGTCATTGCTTCAAATACGTCTGTATACTGAATTTCTGTGTCTACATCCTCTCTAGCATGCTTAGCAATACTGCTGTTATCCCTATTCATATGTATAGTCATTCCAACTGTTCTTGTCTTACCTACTTTACTAGGACTAATCTTTTTTACCTCATATGTATCTGAAATACTACTGATAAACTCCACTCCATCCTGAATGACTACCTTACCATTAGCAATGCCATTTTTCTTTGCATACTCAACAACATCAGAGTTTTTCATTTTTATTACTCTGCCATTAAAATCAGACACTGTGTATCCTACATCTTCAATCTTGTTGATTATAACTAAAGGACTTGCATCAACTAATCTACCAGTGTTTGCATCCACTTTTGCATAACGTGACAAACTACCATTAGTGCCTGTCACTTTTCCATTCACAAGCTTAGCATTTTTAATAAGCCCCTCCCCCTGAGGAGATCCAAGTGTTTGTACCAAGTTATTCAAAGGAATATCAAGTATCTTATTCTTATCATCTACGTCCAACATCCTATAACCCACTGTGTCATTTCCGTTTACTATCTGTGCAATAATAAAAATCTTCATGTCTCTCTTTCCTCCTAACGTCTTATTTGTAACTTAGCTGATGCAGGGAAACAGGTCCTACCCTGACTAAATCTTACAGGTCCTACACCTACTCTTCTAAGTGCTGTTCCTCTAAAAGCACTGTCTCCAACTTTTCTTATAGAGTTCGGCAACTCAATTTCCTTAAGTGCCCTGCAATTCAAAAAACACATTTTAGAAATTTCCACTGTACCATCAGGTATATTTATCTTCTCCAAATACTTTAAACCTGCAAAGGCTTTTTCATCAAAGTTCACACAAGTTGAAGGTAAATGTATCTCTTTTACATTAGGACATTCCCTAAATGCCTCACTGCATATACCTAAACATCCTACGCCAACTGATACTGCCTCCTTGTCTGACTTCATACTCTCCAAGTAATTATCATCATTCAATACTGTATTAGTCTCTCCAAGGATATGCATTTTCTGTTTCAACTTGTCTCCTGATTTTGCCCTAAGCAATGACTTATCAGCACTATATGATCCACTTATACTGCTGATATGCCCATTCACCACTTTACCGTTTGCCAAACCCTCTACAGATGCATAATCTATTATTGACTGCTCTGTCATCTGAACCACTCTGCCAAAAGGGTCTGACACATCATAAACCTTATTTGCATACTCTTTTAAGATCACTGCAGGACATTTACCAACAGCCACACCATCAGCAATCTGTGCATATCTATCAAAACTACCATTGCTGCCCTTAGGTTCAGACCCTGACACATCAATTCCATCAACTGTAACATTTCCACTTCTCAATGTACCAATCACATTATTATATGCAATGTCCTGTACTTCTCGTGTATCACTATCAATTATCCTAAAGCCACTAATTTGTTTATACTGCTTACCACCCTTAATGATTGCTATAAGTACCAACTGCATAGTCAAAATCCTCCAATCAAATAAAATAATAATTTCATTATTATATCATGTAAGTGCCTATCTTTGAGACATACAAAATACTAAATTTTAATTATGCACTACTTAATGCTCAACTCATTTAACCTGAAAAAGTTCAAAAATATAAGGTAACCAAACTCACTGTTTGATCACCTTATACAAAAGTACTTATTCACCCTTGGTAAGCATTATTGCTTTTCCTTTAGTGCTCTCAATTGTAAACACTGTTGATTTCTCTCCAGTCACCTTGTTTTCAACTGATCTTGGCAATGTCACAATTTTATATTCCTTGTACTCCTTATCTTTTTTGTTTGTCCTAAACTTTAGCTTCTTGCTAGTACAAACCAACTTATTGCTATAAGTCTTGCCGGTATCAATTTTGTATGCTGTGTAACTCCACTTTCCATTGTTTTCAACAATCTTAACAATGTCTCCATTATTAGTTACCCAAGTACTGACTAAACTTGCTAATGCATCACCTGACTGCTTAACTATGCACGCATCATTATCAACTGTCTGTACATCTGCATCAACTTCTGTCTCTGTCTCTTCTGATATGTCCTCCTGTTCGACTCCCTGAGCACTCATATCTTTATCAGTGTCCAACTTAGCCTTAATCTTAGGATCGACTGAACTTGCATCACTGTCTTTCCCATTCACTATGATGCCATCATCTTTTTTAAACTCTGTACTTCCAGCCACATTGTTTGTTGTTCCTTTACTATGACTATGATTAGTTATGTACCTACCTGCCACTCCAATTATAATTAGTGCAATTATCACACCAACTACAAGTGAAATGTCTTTTTGTTTCTGTGTCAATTTAAACACCCCCATGTCCATGCTTACTTAGTGGGTGAGATCACCATTGTAACCTGATTACCACTAATTTTAGCTGCTTTATCTATCTTATGCTTTGCTGTCACTTTTGATTCCAAGTGCTCAAGCTTTTCAATACCACCTTTAATAAAGGCAATTGCTCGTCCTTTGTACCTGATTGACAACTGAACCTTATGTCCTTCTGACAATAACCTGTCCACTGATTTAGCCTTAATTTCCAAGTCATGCTCTGCAATTGAGTCACTGATCTGAATCTCTTTCAGTGTCTGAGAATTTGCTTTCTGTCTCTTCTTACTCTCTTTTGCCTTCTTGTTTTTCTCATAGAGATACTTATTATAATCTCCAATCTTAACTACAGGCACATCTCCTGAGTTGTTAAGCAGAATCAAGTCTAAACCTTGCTCATCTGCTAACTTCTGTGCCTCACTTGTAACCATCTGGTTGATCTTTCCATCCTCTGTGATTACATTAACTACTGATGACTTAATTTCTTCAGGTCTGTCTTTTGTTTTCAATTAAATTACTCTCCTTTTTATTTTTATTTTTTCTTTATTATACCACAATGTTTCAAATAAAGCAATAAACCCAATAGCCTAAAATTTAACTAGTCTACTGGGTTTATTCTTGTGCTCAACTGTGTACATCATTGTTCCAACTATCTCCTTATTACTCTTATATTATAACATATAACTAGTTATTTGTCAAATTGACGCTTTACCTCATTTTATTTTATGCAGATTACTTAAAAATCCTTTGTCAATACTCAATAAGTATTTCTTATCATTTTTAATAACTGCTATCACACCCTCTATACTATGATTAAGGGTCATTTCCCAAACCTTACCAATGCTAAGCCTATATTCTTTCTTGTTGTCTCCAACTACCACATAGCCTATACATTTATCCTCTGAGTTTACCATCCTGCCTATTATTTTCATTTTATGTTTATTCTCATTGACACATGTCTCCAAACTACTTAACCCTTTGTCAACTAACAATTCTATCTTGCCATCTATATCTGTAACTGTATGCACACCCTCAACCTCTCCTGCTGATGCCAATTCAATTACCCTGTCTCTGCTCAAATACTCTGTATTATCTTCATGCTTGACCTTAAACTCACATATGTCCAAATCTTTATAACACTTACCAATTAAACTATACACTGTCTAATCACTCCAATTTTCATTGCCATTCTCCATATTACTAAGTGTCAATCAACCCTTTATTGTGTATCCTTTATCTATCATATACTGCAACCTATTTTCTATGTTTGTTAATGACTCAACAAACACCTTGCTACCAATAGGTTTTAACTTGTCATCTTTATATTTTCCTATGTCTCTCAACTCCATATCAGTATTATTCATCAATTCAGCTGTGTACTCATCATTTATTGTCCTAGCTGCCCTAATTTTACTGCTCGCGCCATCTACATTTTTCACAAGTATATCTGTATCTTCACTAATAATTGTCACTTGATTAAATATGCAACCATACTTGTAACTCCACTCGTCTATAAGTTCGGATTTATTTATAAATGGTATTGTATTATCACAAAATGCTATGTTCAATCTAGGTAGGGCATATTCCTTTATTTTGAACTGTGTCTCTCCAAACAAAAGCTCTTCCTTACTGTCTAACAATTCATTATAAATCCTTACTGAAATAATACTACTGTCAGGCTTCTTAATTCCTAAACGTTCATTTACAAACGTTACCTGTCCAATCTCAATCTCATTATATGCCTCATCTAAACTCTTAAAACCATAAAACATTTTCTCTGCTATACTAGCTATATCTTCAATGCCACATAATTCAACTACATAGTTCAGAAAATATTCATTTTGTTTTACATTTTTAATAACTTGCAACACCTCATCAATGTTGTAGACCATTCCCAATAAAGAACTGTCCTCTTCATTTAATTCATCAAGCATCATAATTTGATAAGGTGTTACAATTCCAATGTTATTCACTACATAACTTGCATCTTCATAACTTAAAGGTATTCCCAACTTTTTACAAAATGTACAAACCCTAGCAATCACTGTCTGCTTGCAATTTTTATCTGTACATTTCAGTTCTTTTAATGAGTCTGAAAATTCTAACTCACTGCCACATAAACATCTTTTAGGTATTACCTTTAGTGTTTCCTCTGACACTAATTCATTTTCTACTGCCTCACTAAATGATACTCCCATTTATCTATGCTCCTGCTCTTTCTTTACTCTGTCCAATCTTCGATTTCTTCTGCATCATTCTCCAATGCCAATGTTGAAACCTCTACGCTGGCAACCTGTTGTGGCTTTGCATCTTTCTTACCACCACCTGTTGCCATCTTTACACCTACAAAAATAATAAATGCAATAATGATTACAACTGCTAAACCAATAAGTATGTAACCAAATACCTGTCCGCCACTTACTTCATTTTCTTCGTTTTCATTGTTTTTTCTAAACATACTCTATGTCCTCCTGTTTTTTTCTTTATGTTATGCATAATCTTGAGGTGTCTTAGCCCCAGGTTTTCTACGACCAATTCCTGTATTAGGATGCTCTTTCTTATATTTCTCTCTGTTCATTCCTTTATTAGCAATGCCCTGTCTAATGCTACTTCCAAAAACAATGATCTTCTTGAATCTTCTCTTTTCATCCTCAAAAATCTCTTTGTTCTCATATCTTTTCTGCTGATCCTCTGTCAATTCATCATAGTTGTCTTTACTCAAAGCAGGGTCAATGTTCAAATCTCCTGTAGAATACAAGTGTACAAGTCTATGACAGGCTACACAAAGCATTACTGTATTATCCAAACTGTCCACACCACCAAGAAAAACAGGAACTACATGGTGTGCATCAAGAATGTCTACATACTGCTCACCACCCCTATTACAGCATCTACAAGTGAAATTATCACGTGCCATTGCTGATTTTTTAATAGCAGGGTCAATAAACTCACGCTCACCTGTCTTTTGCTTATGAGGCTCAAATCCTTCAATTTTATTGTCTTTTTCAACCATGTCATTTAAGGATTCATTCTCAACCTCATCATCCAGGTTGTCAAGGTTTACTGCCAATGACTTAATCTGCTCTTCACTAAGTGCCTCTCCCTCTGCTTCTTCGCCTGAACCCTCAATCTGAGCTGCTCCAGAGGTCTCTTCATTCTCATAAACCTTGGCTGCTTTCTTATTTTCCTTCTCTTCCTGAGATTCTTTCTTACGCCTCTGCTCCAATTTCTTGAATGCAGTTGCTATATCGTATACACCGTCAAACATTTTAGTTACAATGTCGTCGTCATTATCATCAAGTATGTCTTTTAACTTAGTGTAATCACCACTATTCATCTGTAACAAATACTCAATCATTGAAGGATTCATAATACCCTTCTGATTCTCCAAGTAATCAATGTAGTCAACCTGCTCCTTAATGGAGTATTTCTTTGAGTGATTGTACATAGCCTCCAAAATAGGTATTTCAGGTGTATTTACCCTGTTGTTCACAATACAAGGCATGACTGTTTTTCCTGCTCGTGCACAAGCCTGTATTCTCTGGTATCCATCCAATAACACATAAAGGTTATCTGTCAAAGTAGGTGCTACTACAATAGGTTTCAGAAGTCCAGTACTTTTAATTGACTTTACTAAACCCTCTACAGAGCCAATCTTTCTAATTCTCTGTGTAATAGCAATGTTCTCAATAGGTATATACACCAATGAGAAGCCATTACCATTATCATCAGTGTCCTGCACCACAATGTTACCTGTATCACTTATAAAGCTTGATTCCTCATGAAGTGTCTCTCCTTCATCTTCCTCATGTAAGTCATCCTCTACAGGTGTTCCATCTGAATAATCCTGTGCATTTTCCTCAACTTCAGGTGTACCATTCTCTTCAGCACTGTTCTCAATTGCCCTTGCCAATGGCTCATCATCCTCAATGTCAAAGTCATCTAATAACTCTTCCTCTGACTCTGCTTCATTTGTCTCTGCATCAGCATTTTCAAACCCTGCACCATCTGCACTTTCTTCACTTCCATCCTCTAGATCCATGTCCCCAAACTCGTCTGCTAAGTCCATATCGTCTAGAAGAGCATCATCAAACATATCTGTTTTGTCCATTATACTATCCTCCGCATGAATCCTTTCAAAACTAGTCCAACCTTAAGACAAAAATTAAACTAATTTTATTTTTATATAATTGACAGGACGTTCTGCATGTCATTTGCTTAATTTCCTATGAATATCTCTGCCACATTATCAATTACTCTAAAGCTTATTGTTTTTCCAACTGTTATCCCTTGTTCTTCTACTCTGTATATATCATTTATAAAAACTGTATCAACTGTACATCTTACATTACATCTATGCTCAACTATACTTGCAACCTGTTCAATTCCATATTCTCCATTACACAATTTTATGCCTTTAACTTTAGCTTTAAAAACTTCCTGTGAATCTATGCAATCGGATATGTATATTACTGATTCCTCTAAAACTTCATCACTGGTCAAATCATTTACCTTGATGATATATCCATCTTTATCAAGCCCTGCTTCTAACGAATCATCACCTTTTACAAAGAAGTCATCCAATGCATTGAATGCACTTCCTACTGTCTCACTGTACACCCCTCTGACTAAACCATGATTAGGAACTGTCAATCCCATTCCTCTCATGTATTCCAATTTATCCCACTGATTATCATAAGGTAACTCAATGTTATCATCGTCTGCCTCAAGATACATATTCTTAAAAACCAAAGAAATAGAATCATAATTTCTATGACACCTTAAACATCTAATTGTATCTGTAATACAATTCCCATGTTTGTTATTTCTTAAGTTTGTTATTGCCACACCACTTAACTGTGCCATCATATATTTCTCGATGCCATCCAGTCTCTTAGGAGCTGCATTACCCAATTCTTCTGTGAGATCCAAATACAAACTATCTGCCCCAACTGCATATATCTTGTATAAGTTCCCATAAACATATGTACAAATTATATCAACACCAAGTACATTTACCATTCCAACCAGGTCTACTACTTTTTCAGGATGATTATTGATACTATTCTTGAAGTCAACTGTATTCTCTAAATGATTACCATACACCCTATGAAGTCTCTTGTTCCTATGCTCATCAAATATGAAGTCAAAATCTCCAATGGGTATCTCATCAACAATAGATGTAGAATCACTAAAAGCCTTTGATTCAGACTTAATTTCCTTGAATAACTTACTCAACCTCATGTATGAATCTTCATACTTCCTGTAGTCTGCAAGCACTGAAGCCTGTTTACAATCAATTATAAAAGACTCAAGTGAGTCTACATCTGCACCAAATGCATATCTATTCAAACTCTTCAATGTATTCTCGTTAATCATCCTGTACTATCTCCTACTTTGCTAAGATGTAAACCTCATTTTCAAAGTCAATTACATTTCCTTCTCTGATCTGCCTTCTTCTTTCAGCGTTGTTTCCAATTACCAACTGACACTTATTTCCAATCAGCTTACTTAAACATCTGTCAAGAAGTGTTTCAATGTCTTTGTAGTAATCTCCAATGGTCTTTTCATCATAAATGCCTGAAGCATTTAACTTAACCATGATCCACATCTTTCTAGCAATTAAACTCTTCGCTAAATCCTTAGGTCCATAAATAGGTCTTGATGTAACCCAAGCATCATAGTCTGCTTCTGACATTTCTGTATCTGGTGTGCATTCACCATCAATGTCAAGAAGTCCCATGCTGATTTCTTCTCTTTTCTTGCTCTTCTCCATCATATCTGCCTGGACACAATTTGTACAAAGCCCATTGATCATCATTTCAGGATCTGTAGGTGTACCACACTTTCTGCAAATGCAATCATTTACCTTGCTAAGACAATCCTTACAAATACTATGTGTATCACCGATTGCATCTGTATACTGATTTAAGATTCCTTGCTCTTTGCCACACCATTCACATTTACTCATCTTTCTTGATACCGCCTTTCAATTTAATATAGTGTATAGTTAGGTTCTCTTTCTTGCAACTCTCCAAACAACTGCGTATATATAATCATACATAGCAGATAAGTTACCAATTCTATGCTCAAGCACAAGATTCGAATGACGTTTAGATGAAAACTTAACGATTATCAAAGCATCATCATCACCCATTGTTTCAAACACGTGCTCATCAAACTTACCTCTAGCATCAAGTTCTGTTAATCTAATGCCATTCTGCAAAATGCTTTCAGGTCCGTCATAAATATCCCAAAGTTCAACAAACATTGAATCATCGTCGTCAGCGCCTATAAACCTGACATTGTACTTAAACTTATGTGCCTTCTTCTTTGCTTGAATGTCCTTACCAGAACCACCCTTTGCCAGTGTCTGACAACATACAAAGCCCATACATAATGCATCAACTTCATCTTGTGTAATGACGCTTAAGAAAGGAAGATATGTAACAAGTTTATTTCTAACTGCTTCTTTCTGTTTATCTGTGCCTTGAGGTACCTTTTCAGGCTCCAGGAATAACTTTTTCCAACGCATATTAGGTACTTCATAGTGTTGTAAGTAATCAAAATCAGGCTCATTCTCAATGATCATTTCCTCAATGAAAGCTCTTAACATAAACAAATTAGAGACTGCACTCAAATTAGCAATGACAGGCTCCTCATAATATATCTGATCAATAAATCTATTTCGCGTAAGTATATCTTTAATTGCACGCTTCAACTCAATCTTGTACCTGACAGGTGACTCGTTCTTTTTGTCTCTTTCAGCTGAAATAATGTAAAGTATTGCACAATCATGCTGTCTCATAATTGCCACACCTGAATTAGATGTAGAACCATCGATAGCCATAAGTGCATATCCATTAACTACAATGTCTGTTACTGCCACATTTCTTAATTCAAATGTTCCATCATTTTTTGCTATTGGTTGTCTAACTGTTAATTTCATTATTTAACTGTCCTTTCACTTAAACTAACTGTATTACTAAAAATACTGTAAGCATTATCACACATAAACTGATTATTACTATTTCTCTTAAAAAGTATTTTCTTACTTCCTTGTAACTATACTTTAATCTACCATGCCTAGTATCTAAAGTTACCACTGTAGCTGTAAAATAAAATACCCATTTCTTAAATGTCTTAGCATAAGTCCTATGACATTTATCACATTTTAACCCAGACTCCAGTATATCTGACACATGTCCACAATTACTACAAGTGAACTCTCTCTTTATTTCCCTAAGATTCAAAAAAGCTTTTATTGCTAGGCACAATAAAAATACAAGTACAATACCAATTATAATTACCATTTATTCTGTCCTAACTTTCTATTTTAACTGTCAATTACTTAGAATCTATGCATTCCAACCTTATCTCTTACGTCCTCAAGAGTAAACATAAATGACACTCCTGTTTTAGAAGGAAGTATCTCACAAGGTTGAATCCTACATACTCTAAACCCACAAGGTATTAACAATTTTTCATTAAGTAACTCAATGTCCCAATGTCTAATTGCATATGCATTGTACTCAATTACCAATGCCTCTCCACGAGGTCCTTTGCCATTTATTCTAATCTTATGTGTAGTGTTCCTACTAAATAATGCCAACTCCAATTGTGTATTGCCCTTATCATATTCTGATTTAAGGTATCTAGCCAAAGCTGCAATGTCTTTCTTTCTTCTTTCCTCTGGTCTATCACCAATCAGGTTTGTAGGAATCTTCTTGCCTGCCTTTTCATCAGAAATCTTTTTTGCCATGATTGCTGTAATTGTTTTGACTGTACTTATATCCATATCCATGATATATCCATTTCCTATCTCGTACACTCTAAACAACTCATTGTTCCTAAACCCACATTTCTGACTCTCCTGCACAATGTTAAGGTATCTTTTATATGCCTCAACATCTTTCGGATTGTCCTTTAGCAACAATGCATATGTAATGCCCTGCAAAGCACCAGCGCCTATCTCACACACTGTAAAGTTAGTCAACATTTCCAATAGCTCATTTGAAACATTTGCCATGTCCAGTATCTCCCTTTCAAAAACTATAAATAAATTTAATTTATTTTTATATTGAATACTATGTAGAACTCATTGTCCTCATATACTCTTAAACATCAACGAATCAGTGTGATATGAGTTCCACACTGATCCATTCATATTTAAGCTGTGTTATTTCTTTTTATTCCAACTGTCAATTATTTTCCTAAACAGCTACTTGTTTTCTATACTGCTGAATCATCTTGAGGTAAGAAGAAACAACATTCCAAATAGCATTTAGCCTGAAAATCAGGAAAATCCTCATTATGTCGAGACGCAACACTATAAATTTTCATAATGTTGTTTGCTCTTTCTTCTTTTGAAGAGAATAAACCAATGACCTGATCAGGTGTTCTAACTGTCTCTGCCGTCTCACCACCTGCTGTAACATCAATTGTCTCGTCAGGGTTTCTTCTTAAGAAGTCTACAACTTCCTGTTTTAACTGACAAGGCATAATTCCCAATGCTGCTTTAGGTAATACATTTGCGATGAAGTTTTTTGTCTGCATGTATGCTTCAGAAATTCTCTCAACCTTACCTTTTCCTGTACGTGACATTACATTTACCAACTGATCAATTACTAACACATCAAATGGATTTTCATTATCATAATGAGCCTGTAACTGATCGAACATGTCCTCAACATATGCTGTACCATGCATAAATGATAAACGTCCTTGCTTTTCACTAGTTGCAATCACCTTTTTAGCCGCTGCAACTTGCTTTCTCATTTCATTAGAACTCAAATACTTTTTATCAAGTATATCTCCACTTGATATACGGATCATTCCCTCTCTCTTACCTGACTTAAGTTCATTATAAGATGTCTCTGCCATATAACAAGATGTCTGCATTGACAACCATTCTTCTTCTGTACCCTCCAAAGGCCATACGCAAACATTATACCCAAGCTTGAGAGCTTTTTCTACAAGGAAGTTAGCAAATCTTGTCTTGCCACCCTTAGGAGGTCCCATGATACCCAGCATATTTCCACGTCTAAGGTCTCCAACCGTTGCATCAATTTCAGGCAACCCAATCGGAAACAGTGCTTTATTGTCTTTCTGGTTTTCATGTTTCATTTCATTCTCAAACCATTTAGAGTCAACCACTGTACTTGTTACTGCTCCCTCTTCTGACAAGGACTTGATTATTCTCATATTGTTATTATAATACTTAACCATGTCATCTAAGCCATGTAAATGCACTGTTCTTTTTCCAGGTTGCTTATCGTCAAATCCAGCATCTGACATAATAGCTGACATATCAAGTGCAATTGATTCAGCATATGCTGTCTTGTACCACACTGTGTAAACTTCACAAGCTGATCCAAACTCATCCTCTGTAACCTCAATTTGTGAAAGTTCCACTAAACAATCAATCAAATCCTCTGTAATTGCCTCAAGTATATCATCATCATCTGCAAGGTTTCCATTGATTGTCTGAGCATATTTACTCTTATCAATGTAAGGACTATCAAGAATAAGGTCTCTATTTGTATCCATCAATGCTCTCACCTGTTCAACAGAAAAAGTACGTAAACCCAGTGTAACAAACAACTCGTAGAAGATAGCATAATTATTATAAAAGATATTGTATGTAAACTTCCCTACAAACCTAGAGTAACAAATTCTTGCTGTCTTTGATTTATTTGACAGAAGTGATGCATTATTAGGATCACTCCTGTCAATTCCTCCGGTCAGTAGTGCAGAAAACATTGTTCTTAAAGATTCCTCTATACCAAGAGGTACTACTGCTCTATCCCACATTTAACATTCCTCCAAGATGTATACCTTTCAATTACTCCTGCATGCTATCAATTTCTGCTTGTTGAGCTGCTGCTGTACCTTCCTCTAGTCCAAGTGCCTCATCAACTGTCTGCACGTCCTCTAAACTCCCTTTTTCTTCTGGCTTTTTATTCAGACGCTCAAGCTCCTGCTTCAATGCCTTATTAACTCTTTCCTCAAGTCCAGGGTCATACACTAAAGGATCGTCGCCAATAGCTACTGTGTAATCTTTCTTGTATTTATCAAGGTCAATAGCCTCAATGTTAGGTACATCTTTTTCAGGGTGAAGCTTAACAAAATAATCACCACTGGATACTCTAGCAACCTTAAATGCACATCTATTATTGAATATACCCAAATTAGTCAAATCACAATATGACGCTTTATTTCTATGAGTGATCATAAAGAACTTATTCTCTGTAGTTGCCCAATACTGACCAGGCTTAACCTCTTTATATAGGCTCTTGTACTGTGATCTATTACCAGATGCACTACTGTACATTACTCTTGTTCCACGTCCATTCGGATAAACCAAATTGAAGTATCCTGTATAATCACCACATCCATCAATCCAGATAATGTCTGAAATCTTCTCAATACCTGCAATCTCGTTAATTTTATCTGTCATAGTTGCCCTTGAACTTGCATCAATATCATCCACAAGCACCTTATGTACTGTACCAAACCTATCAAAGATAAGGATATGCTGGTTATTCTTAATGTAAAACCTCATAACCTCCTTGTCTCCATTCTTTGATTCATATGTACCAGTAAGGTCTTTCAGGGATGTCAATCTTCTAATATAACCTGTATCAGTTACAATTACTACTGTCTGCTCATCACTAATTTCAGGCTTCTTAGCTTTCAGAACTTCCTCGCTTAACTCACCCGCCATTTTTGTCTTACTTTCTTTAGAGTACTTCTTTAAAATTTCTCTCTGCTCTTCAACAATAATCTTGTATCTCTTATTCTTATCATTGCAGATACTCTCTAATTCAGCAATGTTAGCTCTCAGATCATTAAGCTTGTTGATTGACTTCTGTGCCCTATCCTTTGTGATAAGTCTGATCTTCATGTCCATCAGGTAATCTGTCTGCAACTCATCTAAACCATACTTGCTCATCAGAATTGCACGTGCATTATCCTCTGTATTACTACTGATCATATGAACTACTTCAGGCAGTTCAGCCAAGATTTTCTCCCAAGCTTCAAGTAAGTGAGCTTCTGTTTTCTGCTTATTTGCTCTAAACTCCCTGACTCTCCTAATCTGCTCCTGTCTGTTCTCAATCCAATACTGCAACAGCTCATAAATTCCCATCTCTTTACAACGCTCATCTACAACCACACGAGTTCTAAATGAAATTGTTGTACGCAGTTTAGTTAATCTACAAACTTCCTGCAGAACTTCTCTAGAGTTGTATCCACTCTTTATCTCGACAACTAATCTTAAACCAGCAAGACCAATTTCATCACGAATGTCTTTAATTCCATTGATTCTCTTTTCCTTAATTGCTGATTCAAGATCTTCCATGATTGCTTCTGCTGTAGTGCAATAAGGAATCTCTGTAATTACAATCTTATCAGAGTATACTTCTACATCTCCACTGATCATGAAAGTTCCTCTACCTGTCTTACACAAATTTACAAGTTTTTCTCTACTTGAGTGTAAGTATCCACCAGTTGTAAACTCAGGATTACCAATTACATCTGCAAGCTTGTCAGGTGAATCAATAGTGCCCTCAATAATTCCAATTGCAGACTCACAAACACCCTTAAGTGAGAATGAAGGAATATAACAGCTGAATCCTACTGCCACACCTGCACTTGTGTTTACCAGAATGTTAGGAAATTTAACAGGAAGTATCTTAGGCTCTTTCAATGTGTTGTCAAAGTTATCAACCATGTCAACTGCATTTTCATTGATGCCATCAAACAATTCTCCTGCGATCGGTGCAAGTTTCATCTCTGTATATCGAGGTGCAGAATACTTCAAGTCACGTGAGTAAACTTTACCAAATGATCCCTTGCTCTCAATATAAGGCAGGTTCAATCCTTCATAACCTGTAGTCATCAATACTGCTGCCTCATAAATACTGCTATCACCATGAGGGTGATATGCCATTACCTGACCATTGATACGTTGAGATTTTGCTCTACCGCCCTTAAGTAACCCCATATTGTTCATTGTATAAATAATACGCCTCTGTACAGGTTTGAAACCGTCAATTCTCGGAATTGCTCTGTTTATCAGAGTTACCTTAGCGTATGGCATATACTCTGCCAGGATAAGCCTATTCAAATTCATGTCCTACTCTATCTCCTTTTCTTTATTTAATAATAAAAATAATTTTCTTATTTATATACAAATGCAGGTAAATATGCACTCACATATTTTTAAATGTTAAACCCTATTACTCATATGCTAAAAATTTACCCCTACTGTAATTAGCATAAGAAAATGCTGTCAGTTTAATTCCAACAGCACATTCTTATAACATCTATGTATGAAATTTATACCCACCAGACTACTTTATTTTCTTTTTAATTCCCTAAGCAATAACTCATTTGACTTTACGAATCCATCACTTTTAATAAAGTCTCTCTCTGCAACTTCAAGTGTAACTAAACAATTGTAATTGTACTTTCTATACAACTCAATGAATTTCCTTAATTCAGCAATGCTCTCTGGTGTGTCCTCAAAAGGTGTTCCATGCTTATCTTTTCCAAAACCATCGCCCTTCATATCAGCTGCATGTATCAATTTAATCACATCTGCATTTTCCTTAAAATATGCATCAAGTGAATAGTCCTCACATTCATCTCCAAGTACATCATATATTGCTTTCATGTATATTTGTGTAATTCTTGCATGGCACAAATCTAATACTGTACCTATTCTATCTGTCCTAAGTTGCTTTCTTAACTCACGTGCCATTACTACATTGTCAAACTTGAAATTATTTGACAACCACAAAGTCTCTGAATGTGCATTTCTCAAAGGTGTAATGTTCTCAATTGCCATTTCAGTGTAAGGGTACTTCATCAATAAACAACCTACAGAGTTCATCAATGTTTTCCAAGTATCTCCAAGTCCAATCATTTTTTCCCTGTGCATTTCAGAGTGTACAACAATAATTGTTCTCCTGTTATGATATTCTCCTATAGTGTTTGCAATATAAAAAATCTGGTCAAGCAACTTAAAATCCTGTGTATTGGTCATATCCTCTAAGTTTACATCAGATAAACCGTAAAATGATAAGATTGGTGCGTGTACCACATACACATCATACTGTTTTATCATATCAAGGTCAAAGACCTCATCAGCAAAATGATACTGCCCTACTTTTCCATCTACCAACTCTGATAATAGTTGAATTTCAATTCCAGATGCATTAACATCTACTTTACCCTGTAACTGCTCCTTAGTTGCAGCTGCCTTTGCTAAAATTTTCAATGTCTGTTTCCTCCTACTATATGCTTTTCCTTATTTTATATGTCCTCCTTTAAAATTTCTCTATGCTATACATATGCTTTAAGCTAGGATTGCTCCATAGTTTAGTTGCCTTTGTCTCTGAATCCTCATGTATTCACCCGAATTATACATCAAATTTACATACTGTTCAATGTCTTCCCAAGGTCTTAAACCTATATTGCAACTGTCTAAATCCTCTTCTACTGTGTTCATAAACTCTTCTCTAAATGCTTCACAAATTAAGTTTATGCCTTGCTCTGATTCCACATCTATATTAGATAAGTCTATATCTACCAATTCCAAGGATCTACCTAAATCAACTGCAATTCCACTATTTTCAAGACACATTCCTATTATATTAGGACAATCCTCACTAAACACTATTGCACCATTATTTTCATCAAATGTCAATAGCATCTGCTGAAAGACCAGATTCACATTCCCCAATGCAAATATCTGTACCAGCACTGCACCAAGTCCATTTGTCAATTGCATAATTGTGCTTGCCTCTTCCATATTATCAAAGATTGCACCCATACATCCAGTGTTTAATATCTTAATTCCATATTTATTGTACAAAGGCAGTACTGTTGCTTTTGCAATCCCTTGTGCTGACAATGAACCAGCAACGTCAGGGTTATCCACGTCTATGCAACTAAACGCTCCTGATAAAGTAACCATTTTAATACCCCCATGATCTTCTTTTTTTTAATTAAGTACTTTAGGTAAATTCTTAAGCACTATTCCATTTCCCTTTAAGAACCTTAAACCTGTATTCTGTTTAGTAACTAACATCACATTGTCTACTGTCTTTGCTTCACAAAGCTTAACCACATTACTTATAGGTAAGTTCTTAGTCTTACCTGTACTTAACTCTTTTACTACAAAGCCTATCTGTTTATTAGGATCATTCACACTCATTATCTGATGTGTGACAGTAAACCTATACTTGCTGTCAACATTTTTAGCAGTGCCAGCCACATCCTTTTCTACTGGTCTGCCCATAGGTCTCATAGGTGTTGCTCCTGCAACTCCATTATTTTCGGTGTTATTAAAATGCTGAAATGCTGAAGCAGGTATATCTGGCTGTATATCCATCACATTACTATGCTGTCTAATAGGTTTGTACATGTAAGGATTAAATCTTTTCTGTTGAACTCCTGCTTGTCTACGTGCCACTGCTGATTTTATATGCTCATTATTAGGAATTACAAATGCTTTCCTAAACACCTTTGCTGAAATTATATGCAATGTGCTTTTATCAAGTGTACCATCCTCAGCTGCCTTGCAAACCACAAATGATCCTTGACTTGGTCTCTGTTGACCTCTAAAACTTACTATGTCATTATCTGGTACTTTAAGTATCTTATAATTTTCCTCACAGAGTCTAAACATATTATACTGCTTGTCGGTTCTTAAAAATTTCATTTTCACTTGTTGACCGTTGAACAATTTATAATCTCTGCTTAACTCTTCTCTTGTAATGTTTTTCTTTACACCCAAAATGCTCTGTACTTGAACATCAGGACACCCTGCCCTCATGCTTCTTCTTTCCTGACGTGTCATTAGCTTTACTTTACAGAGCTCTCTTACTAATGTTGCGTCTATAAACATTCCATCAGGTATCTGATCACAATTATACTGTAGTCTTCCACTATTACCCTGCATCAGCCAACTCATTCAAAAAACCTCCTAAAATAAACAATTTATTTCTTTCTCTTGTATCTTATGCACCAAAAAAGGGACTAGCCTATTTCTGACTAGTCCCTCTCTCATTACTGTATGTTATTCTTTGTCTTTGATTGCCCTGTTTTATTCAGCCTCTTCACAGGCTTCAAAGTACTGCTCAATCAATTCTCTACGTGACTCAATGTCATCACCAAGTAATGCATTTAATAACTCATGCATCATTTGCTCATCACCTTCATCAGGGTACTCTACAGGCACCAGACGTCTTGTCAAAGGATTCATTGTAGATTCAGACATCATTTCAGGATCATTCTCACCAAGTCCTTTTGATCTCTGTACTGTAATCTCCTTATCAGTAGCGCCAAGTGCATATAAGTCATTAAGCACCGCTTCTTTTTCAGCGTCGTTAAATGCAAATCTTGATCTCTTTTCCTTTTTCCAATTGATCTCAAACAGAGGAGTCTCTGCAATATAAACCTTACCATACTTAAGGAGTGATGGTGACAGAATTAAGAACATAAGTATCAACAAACATCTGATATGCATACCATCCACGTCTGCATCAGTACAAATGATTATCTTACCCCAATTAAGCTTGAGAATATCAAACTTAGGTAAGTTATCAATATAATCACTCTTTGCTTCAATTCCACACTGCAACACTCTGTATAAATCAGTGATTACATCATTATTCAGTATGCGTGAAAGTTTTTCCTTAAGGCAGTTAATAGGTTTACCACGTAAAGGTAATACTGCCTGAAACTTCGGATTACATGCTAGCTTAACTGAACCCAATGCTGAACGTCCTTCCACGATGTAGATCTCCCTATCCCTAATAACTTTAGTAGAACAATCCTTGAAATCCTTAGGCTTATTTCCAAACGAAACTGCTTTAGATAATTTGTTAATGACTTTCTTACTAACCTCTGCACCCTCTTCACGTGCCTTCTTATTAGTAACGACCTCATTTACAATCTTACCTGCAACTGTTGGATTCTGCTCAAGCCAGTATCTCATTTTATCGTAGACAAATTGAGCAAATGCTTTACCAATAAATGGGTTTGTAATTGCTCCCTTTGTCTGGTTCTTAAATGATGTCCTAAAACCAGGTGCACCTGTCATACAAACACACAACATGATATCAGCAATATCACTATAAGCAAATCTCTCTGACTTACCAATTTTACCTGTTGCCTTAGCCACATCTGTAAATGCTTGTGTAAGTCCTTTTTCAAAGCCCTGCACTGTTGTTCCACCCTCGAACATATGAGATGAGTTATGATAGATCTCAATTACACCAATGGAGTTTCCATTCTCTCCAAGTCCTCTTGAGAAGTTGAATGCCATCTTCATATTTACCTTGTATTCCTCTGGCATTGCCACAGGATCATCTGTACCAACTGCACTGTCCTCAAAATAAACAGTTTTATTAAGCATAAGCTTATCTGTTAAACTATCAATGTACTCAATAATACCACCCTTGTAGCATAAAGTTACTGTATGGTTGTAATTGTAATGAGTAAAGTTGATAGTCAAACCAGCAATCTGCATAGCCTGTTTTCTTAATGAAATAAGAATAATTTCAGGAAGTATATCCTTATGTCTTAATGCAGGAAATACCTCTACGTCAGGCTGAAATCTAATTCTAGTGCCTGTCTGCCCCTGATACTCTTCAGGTAAAGGTGCAACTTTCATTTCTCCTACAGGTCTACCTTTCTCAAAGTGCATGCAGTGAAGTTTATTATCATATGCTGAATAAACATCCATAAATGCTGATGCATACTGCATAGATGTTAAACCTAAACCATTCAAGCCCAATGATTGAGTATACTGCTCACTATCATATTTTCCAGATGCATACATTGTACATAAGGCGAGCTCCCAATCATACATTCCCTCGTCCTCATTCCAATCCATAGGCAATCCACGACCCTGATCCTCAATAGTGAAAATGTCTGCTTGCTTACCCTCTGCACTATTGATATCACCTTCACCGCGCTCCACTGTATAATTGATAACACTTCCATGACCTTCTCTAGCTTCATCAATGGAGTTATCAACAATCTCATTGATACCGTTCAAAGCACCCTGCTCATCATTTGTACCAAAGATGACCCCAGGTCTCTGTCTAACCTGCTGTTCGTCACGCAGACGCTTCATACCTCTGTTACCAGTCTTTTTAGCCACTGTTCTAGCAACCTCCTATCTAAACTTTTATAAAAATAAAATAATTACAATTATTTATAATCATATGCAGTTTAACAAGTCCAAAACTTGAGAAAAAATGTATGTTTCACAAACAATTTTCAATTTAATGCTGACTAATTTTACAAAAGAGCAGGCACATGACCTGATTTTTACTCTTATGCTAGCAAATTTTCCAATCTTGTATAATAGCTGTCAAAATAGTAAAAGTTTCATACTTTCCTACCCTAATTTCCAAAATTTCCAAATTTTTCTTGTGAAAATTACTAAATTTTGGAACCCCTAATGCCTATAGCAATTTTGACCCCACTGCATATCATCTGAAACCCTATGTATTTATTAACATTTTTGATTAGTTGTTGTAATTGATTTCCTCTACCTTAACTTTATCACAAATGATTCACTTTTCTAAAAATTGTAGAAATTCACTCTACTGCTTAGCTAATTTTTAGTAATGCTTATGCATATATGCAGACATAGAAAAAGTGATATGCCATACATATTCTCATACCTATGACATATCACTCATTCCTCATAAGTCATTAAACAATTACATTGCTATCTTTTATTGCTATGTTCTACAGGTTTAAGTATTGTCCACCTTTTTACCATTCCTGCAGAAAGTGAAATTGGAGAGTTTCCAAATATCTCAATAGAGTATTTAGAAATATTACTCAAGTAATCATCACATACTGCTGATACACAATCAGTATTTGTAGTGTATTTTCTCTTTGCCTCTTCATTACCTATAATGCTAATCTTTCCATCAGCATTGCAAATGATAAACTCACCTGCCCTGAATTTTAAGCTATGTCCTTCTCCATCTCTTACAATGCCATTAGACTTCATATATGCTCCACGCACTGTCAATCCATTGCTTGACTTACTAGGATCATAAATCATTCCATTGTCATTTACAATTAGTATAGGTAACTTACTTAAATCTGTACCTGCACCACGAAGAATCAGCACTGTCTCTCCAGAATTTTTATCTGTATATTTCTGAACTCCTGCATTGCATATCAATTTTCCAACTGCAAGTTTTAATACTTCCTGACGTCTTTTCCTATAGTGCTTACCATTTCTATCATGCAACTCATATCCAATACACTTGTTCTTAAACATAATTCTCTTGACTATCTCAAATTGTCCCATGGCATTTGCATAAGGTACATTGCTTCTTTTAGTTGAAACATTGCTATTAGCAACTTCTACTGATGCCTGATTACTCCTAAACTCCTGCTTATTCATATCGAACACTGGTAATTTACTTAAGTTAATACCCTTACCTCTGAGTATTATATTTCCATTACTGCCTGCCTGAATTTTCATATTGTCTATCATGTTCCTACCTATCAGCCAAGACACACGATCTTTAGTTGCAGCCTCCTGACTGCCATCACTGCCCACAAGATGATAAGCCACAATTTTCTGTCCGTCCATATATCTACCTGTCACACTATATATTATATTAGGATTATACATAATTGCAAACCTCCTCTATTTTTATTTTTTTAATTGTACTTACAAAATACACCTAATGCAGCGTGACAAGCATAGCAAAAATGTCAACTAATTGTAATTTATGATTCCTTTTATTGTACTCAGATTTCTAAAAACTAGTCAATGTTAGTTCAAAACTAGTCTAAAATCTATAAACTTGTTCAATGCAAAATAAAAACTAGTTGAGTAAATACCCAACTAGTCCTACTGAATAAACCAAATTTTGCCAATGTCTCTTCATTGTCAATCTTGTACTATTCCTATTATTTCTTGCCTAACTCTGTAAATACTGTATCTCCACCTAGTTTTAGAAGTCTTTGATCCTCTGTATCTACAATTCTTAACTGACTTCCTCTACTCCATTTACCGCATTTTGGACACATATAATATGTATCACTTTTCCGCATAAATGCCTTTTCCTGCATCAATGGTGTGAATGCTCTCTTCATTTCTCTATTTGTACATTGACTATATGTCAAGTCATTCCAATCACCCAAAGGTGACACTCCATAGCACCAACTGCATCTCACATGCTCATTCCTATCAATCATTTTTTCAATTTCCCATGCCCTTTCTCTGTGCCTCTTTTTCTCTATGTCTACTAGTCCACAATTCCTGTGTCTTTATCAAGTTTGTTCTTTGTACTCATTTTACTCTCAATGTCTCTAAGTTTATAACATGAAACATGATAAACTCTATCAAAGCAGTTCTTTCTTTCATCACATGCAACAATTTCATTCCAAATGTATTCTTTCAATTTAGCATCTGCCTCATATGCTTTCAGTGATGTTGACAACATTACTATTGTAGGCAACCCCTTAGACCCTCTAATGCTTAGTACCTGATACAGTGCATGTGATTCAATCTCCTTGCTTGATATATCTGAAAAATGTACAAACAAACAATCTGCATTGACATATTCACTATAACTAAAGCGTCCTGTCACAATTTCAGGTCTCTTATCAAATTTAGTGTCTTTGTCAAGTCTTTTAGGTTCATGATATAAGACCTTTTCACCTTTATCAGTGTCACTCACTGTAAATGTCTTGTAAGGTCTCATTATTCTCTGCTCGTTCTCTACACGTAGTTGAGCTAATTCCCATAATGAAATATAAGGCACAACCCTGTATCCTTGTTTTCTTAATGTAATTAAACACTCATTTACAAAGCTTGTCTTACCAAACCCATTAGGCGCACCAATCAAGTAACTACGTTGAGGTAACATTTTCATACGCACACATGAAAGTATCTCATTACATACCTGTGTATATTGCTTAAACTTGTGTACTGTATCAATTTTTCCATGCTTAATCCATTGAGCCTTTAGGTTTTGTTTAATTGCATCAATGTCAAATGTTGCGTTTTTATATGCCATTGGTACAATAAACTCATCAACTGCTTGCTGTCTATCATAATCTGTTAGTCCATAAAACAGTTTTCCACGATCTTTTGATCTATTCTCTGCACCAAAAGTCTCAATTCCATTGTCTTTTGCTTCAACTCTAAGCTTATCTCCTGTACTCGCAATGTTCTCTGTCTCCATGCCAAAACTATCAAAAGCATTGTCAAAAGCTTCATCAATGTCTATCTCTTTCTCCATACAATCTCCTTAAACTAAAATTAAAATACATTTTAATATATCTAAATGATATAAATTAAGACCAATATATGATAAATTTTACCACTTTTTACTCTCTAGTGTCAATCTCTATCATATATTGGTCTCTCTTTATTTTCTGTATGCCATTTTTATTCACTATCTGTCTGATTACACTGCATCTGATCACCATCAATGGTAACTGAATTTAACAAGTTTGTAATACTCTCGTCTTTAGATGCATCCTGATCTCCTCTGTAAACAAATATGTAAGTCAAACATTTATCTCCATAGCCAACCATTCCACATCTTAAGTAAGCATTCTCACTATCAATTGTTGTTGGTGTACTAGCCTGTATTCCCATTGCCTGTTGAGCAACAAACACACTGTTGTATGTTAATGTTCCCTGTGGTAATCCATCGAACCAAGGCTTAATTACATCTGACTTAAGTTCATCAGCTGTATACAAATAACTTTGTGACCCAACTTTAATGGTACCACTTATTCCTGCTGTGCTCTCAAGTTCAAGTGAAGATCCATTCAACTTGCATATCCAGTTTGAACCAGGTGTACATTCAATTCCATCAATGATTGAAACCTTTCCACTTGATGCTGCTTGAACTGCACCAGGATACTCAAATGTTGAAGGGAAAATAATCTTACTGTCCACTGAATTAAATGTGAGTCTTGAACCACTTCCATCTCCTGTAGCTGAAATAACAGGTGTTGTATCATCCTCGCTTTGAAGACCTGTGTACTTGATGTTTAACTCATCGTACTGGTTAGCCAAGTCAGTATATTGATTGCTCAAGTCTGTATATGCCTGCCTCAACTGTGATTTAGACATTGAGCTAATGTCTGAACCATCACCTGAACCACAGCCAGTAATCAGAGTTGCAAGTAAACAAGAAACTAACAATGCACTAATTACTCTTTTCTTCATGTTATAACCTCCTATAAACAAAATTAAAATTTAATTTTAATTAAATTCAATGCTCTTTTACTGGCCCACTTCATCACTTCTCATTGCCTCAACAAAATAATCAACTGCTGTTTTTGCATCAATTGTCAGATCTCTTGCGTCTTTTGCTCGTTGAGCTACTGTATTCATAAAGAAATCACATTCTGCTGTATGCTCATACAACAATAATATAAATGTCCTAATTGAATCATCTACATGCCTATCAATTCTTCGAGCTGTCTGCTCCATTTTAGCAATGTTTGTTTCCATGCTGTAGAAGATACATACCTGTGCTGCATTTAAGTTTAATGACTTCTTAATATTTGTAATGATTACATCATATTCTCCATTGTTAAACTTCTGCTGAATTGAGTATTTCTCCATTGAATCAGTGATCTCACCATTTAATACCACAGGCTTTCTTCCTATTGCCCTAAGTTCTCTCTCAATAGCCGCCTGTGCCTCTCTATGAAAACAATAAACCATAACAGGTACGTCTGAAAACTCTGTTTCAATGAGCTTACATAATCTATCAAGCTTAGGAACTTCTTTCCTTGTCATTCCAATACCAACATCAGGTATCAATGAAGGACAATTCAATAACTCGTTGTATCTATATCCTTTTTCCAATGCAACTGCCATATCATTTGTAGGTGTCACGTAATATGTCTTATACACATTCGGAACTTCTCCAAAGATTTCTTTTGAACTCCTACCAAAATAAACCAACTGCAAACTCTTCTTGAACTTTGCCTGATCTTTATATCCTGTACGCTCTCTTCTGAAATTCAACTGAGCTTTACCATTTACCTTTGTCCAGTATTGTGATTTCTTATGTACACAATAATCTTTCTCAATGCGCCACTGTTTAGGTAACAGCTCTGCCTCCATCATGTCCAACTGATTATAAACATCCATAATGTTTGTCTCAAAGGCTGTTGCATTCATAAAATGAACTCGTGTAACAATGTTGCAAATGTTACGTGTATATTCGTAAGTCTTTGTCTTGTTATTTTTAATCAATGAACTTTCATCAAGGAAGAAGGTATTAAAAATTTTACAAAGTCCATTCTCATCAAGGTTAAGTGCCAACCACTGTGAAAAAGGATCACTTCTTAATGTACTGTGTTTAATTACAATACCATCAACTTTTCTCCAATCTGTTTTTTTAATGACTCTCCTGATCTTAGGTGCTTCAGAAGGCATTGCCACCACATTTAAACCTGTAAACCTCTCAAGTTCACACTGCGTCTGACCTAATGCACCTGACTCAACTGCAATGAGGAATCTTGTTAAAACTCCTGTACTCTTCAAATAATTTATAAGAGCACTTACTTCTACTGTCTTGCCTAAACCACAACCATCAGCGATGATGCTTCTTGGACTAAGGTACATAAAAGCTGTACCCACTGTCTGATAATCACGTAACTCTGAAACATACTGTTTTAAGTCAATACTTTCATCTGTCTTTGCCATTTCCCTAATGCTTATTCCTTCATCAAGGCTTCTCTTAATCAATTCAGGTGGAAAATCAAAAACCATATGCTTAAGATTTTCAATCTTTTCTGATGACCTTGTCTGCATAATCAATTCTGCCTGTTGCTCTGACATATTACCAAGATACATTCCATTCCACATTGTCGGGTATGTAACTCCCATGCTTGTAACTTCCTTTCTATTGTCTAAACTTGATTTGTTTCAATCAATGAGTGCATCTTATTGATTAAACTTATTGTATCTCTGTTATCTTCAACAAGTATTTCTACTTCTGCTAATGTCTCAATTTGTTTAAACTTGCTTGTCAACTTTGAATTAACTGTCTTCATTGAATCAACTACCTGTTTATTGATTTCAACTGAAGTGTTATAAATTTCATCAATCAATGCTTCATCAAATTTATCCTTGCCAAACTTTGCTAACTCTTTATCTAAACAAATCTGTGCTCTCTCATATACTGCCTTGTTCTTACCAATCTTTTTAATGTAAGATGTATCAGCAACCAATGCTTTTAATATATTTTCACCGTATTGCACTCTATCAGGACTGTAAATGTTACCACAACTAATGATTACTCCTGCATCACACTCCCTAACTGCTTTTACTGCATCAGGTGAAACAAACATATAATCATTATTCTCTTCTGCCCTTTCATCCACCATGACCCTAAATGCTGGAATTGCAATATACATTAAGTCAATTGTAATAGACAAAGCACATCTAAGAAATCCAATTGCACTGAGCATACATAATACAAGTTGAAGTGCCTTACCAAAATGAATTAACTGTGCTACTGCTGCTGGGTTTGCTGTCCTACTAAGTGATGCAGGAGTAATCCCAAACCATTTAAGTATACTATCTAACTGACCAAGGAATAACATAATGCCACCAAAGAATGCAAATTCAAGCATCTTTTTTACTGTTATTCCCCTAACTACTGTTTCGTTACTTGCCATTGTAGGATTACCTGTATTTTGCATTTTCAGCTGCTTGCCTTTTTTCTTATTGACATTCTTTGACTTTGCCTTGTTTATATCTCTAGTATAAATGTCAGCTCTATCCTTAATAAAGCTTAACACTGCATCTATATTGTTCTTTGTTCTCTCAACCGCAACATCAATAATGCCATTATGTAAACCACTACTCTTAAACTTATCTAGCTTAAGTTTAGCATAAACCAAGTCATACATATCATTCCTTGTTGCTGTCTCTACGTCGAAGTCATTTAATACAGCATTAGTATACTGACATAACTTATCATATTCCTCCAATTCTTTACCATGTTCAACTACTTTTGTGTCCTGCATATTCCTTCCTTTTTCCTTTCTCTAAAATAAAATTAAAATTTTTCTTATAATAAAATAATGCATATCACAATGTAACGAATTACAATATGATATGCATTATTTTGTACCATATAGCCACAACCCATTAAATACTGCTTTTGTACATTTTATTCTATGTCATCAGAAATTTCATATAGCATACGAGCATAAACAGTTAGTACCTCTTTATAATTCTCACTGTTTAACTCTACTACTCCTGTACATTTGATATATTCCATATCCTCTTTAATCTGCTTTTCTCTAGGACAACCAGGCATTAAACAACCCCATATGCTATGATTATTGTAAATACCTGTACAAACACCATACACATACTGCATCATATTTGTAAACAGTTCATCATTGTAAATACAGTACGGATATATAAAACCTATCCTATGCAAATGTTCTATATCGTCTATCCTAAAAATTGTATATGCACCACCGCCAAAACAAGCTGCTCCAATTCCGATTGCTATGACATTAGCTGTAGGCAACATGCTAACTATTGCTATGCCACCTATCACTAATGACTTAGCAAGTCTTTTCCAAAACAATGTACGCTTTACACTATTACGTGATTTTTTAGCATTTTCAAATGACTTACCGAACACCCTAGCTGCATATTCCCAAGATGTCTTTGTATCTGTCCTATGTTTAATGCTATCCCAATCTATAACTTGAAGCAGATTCACTATAGTCTCAAGTCTATCACATAGTGCCTCTGCTTCACTTCTTATCATAGTGCTCTTGCAACCATCTCTAAGTTGCTGTTTTAAACATTCCAGTGCATAGAACAGTATTAATATGTCATTGCTATTCAAATTGTCAGGATCTTTCTCATATTTATCTAAGAATACCCTAGCACAACTTGTTGCCTGCATAAACTTATCTAATGCTTGTCTATGCACCTTTATGTCTTTGCTGCTACTCATAACTATGTCTCTACCCTTTTAGAATGCATTAGAATCATTGATATCCAATGCCCTTGAAAGATCTTTGATATGCTGCTCTGTAAAACCACTGTTCTCGCGAAGTCTCTTTGAAATTTCCATGTTTGCCTTAGCCTCTTTCTCTGACGCCTCCATAACAGTTTTAATAGCCTCCTGCAATGTATGCTGAGCACTCATTAACTTGTCCTCATCAATAACACCACTGGTACGATTGCTCTGAAGCTTGTCTACCATTGATTTTACATCTGCTGCGTTACGCTCAATAAGGTCTCCTGTAATCTTCTTTGTTCTCTCTGCGATCTCCAAGCTTTCCTGATTTGCTTTAATGCCAATAGCATTTACTGCCTGCATCTTCAGAATAGGCATTACGTTCTGTACTACCTGTTCAAGCTGATACTTGCTTTCCTGATTTGCTTTAATGATCATTAAACTCTCAACCTGAGCCTGCTCTGCATTGATACGTGTACTTGTGATAATCTTAAGTCTGCTAGCAACTGCCTGTAATCTAATCTGATCAGGATCATCTGCTAACTCAAGTTCCTTAGCATATTCTGCCAATGCACCCTCATATTTACGCAGTGTCTTAACTGCCTCACCAAGACCCTGACTCTGTTCCATCATGTACTGCACATACTTATCAAGCTTCTCTTTATGATCACTAAGTACGTTGCTGATATCATCAATGCGCTTCTCTACTTTAGTATAGTTTGCTGTAAACTTTCTAAAGAGTCTCATAGGAGATTTACTTGTAGGAAGCATTTTTCTCTGCTTATCCACAACATCCTGAAGATCGTCTAAGCCTTTCTTCATGGTTGCACCAGTATCATTCACTGTTGCCTTCTGCAAAATAGCTGTTGATTTTGAACCAATCATGTCCTGAATTGTTGAACCATACTCATCAATCTGCTTGAGTGACATAGCCTTAACTCTGCTAAGTTCATTCGCATCAACCTCAAGCCCTACTTCAGTTCCACTGGTTGCAATTTCTTTTGATGTATCTACATTTTCCACTACTGTACTCTCGATATCTTCCTTTGTTCCCATCATATATCCTCCAATCTTTATTTATTACAGAACTATTATACAACAAAAAAAGGGTAAAATCAACAATTTTACCCTTTCAATGCTTATATCTTTTTAGTTGTATGTACTAGCTTTTTCTACCAAGTATCATCTTTTATTACCTATTTTGTGATTCTATCCACTGCATTAGATAAATCATTACCTGTCACTTCTTCTTCACTCATGACTTTTCTTTCATCTATTGCCCAATCATCACCCATTTTCGAAACCAAGTAATAAACTGTCATGTAATATCCTGTATCTCTACCGTCGTACTGAATCAATTCCTCTGTAGTGAACTCTGCCTGATTGTCATAACCACCAATCCACTCTGTAATTGTTCCATTCAACTGAGATCCAACATTTGCACCATACTTTGTTAACTTGCCTCTCAAATAAGATGTAATGTACTCACCCTGCTGTTGAGTAAGCATTGTCCTATCTTTATCAAAGCAATCATACATGCCTCGTTTAATTTCCTGTGTCTTACCGTTTACTTTAATCTTCTTGTAATTTCCATCATCGTCTTTAGCTTTCAAAATCCTGTATGTACAAGCTTGATAAAGATCACCCATTAAACTCTTAATGTCTGTCTTATCATCCTCTGCAACCTCACCTGCTAAATTCAGTGCAACCAATCTCTTTTCTGTAGAAGAGTTTGGATAAATAGGAGGCTCACTTGTCATTTCTCTTGCAACCCTTAACATGTCAGTAATTAAGAAACTGTTTCCTTTCTGCTGGATTACTGCATAATACTTATCTTTGTAAGTACCATAGCAATCAACTGAACGAGGACCATCTGTTAAAGTTGTCTCAACTTCTACTAAGTAAGCATTATCAGCAGTATCTCTTGCAAGCACCTGTCTTATAGTGGACATATATCTTAAAGTTCTACTACTTTCATCTTTAAATCCTGCTAGCACTGCAGGTCCTAAGTCTGCATAAACATTACCTGATAACATTCCAGACAAGTCTATATTTGACTGAACCCTGTCTGCTCTCTCAATAATCTCGTCTAACTGATCATTTAAGAAGTCAGGGATAATTACATTCTGGTCTGAAACATTAAATCCATTTGTAATGTTTTCTGTTGTAACGTAAGCATTTGTTCCAACAATGTTTCCAGAAGCATCATCTGCATCTTTAAACACATACCTGATTGTAACATCACCGGCAAGATCATCTCTATTAAAACCAAAGAGCTTAAGTCCTTCAGAACCTGCAGGATAAACTCCATAACCTCCAACATTAGTGTTGTCAGGTGTCTTATACACTGTATCAAGTGAAGGAAGAAATGCTTTCTGTGCAAGTGAAGAACCAACCACCCTGTTGATCAAGCTTAAATCGATCTTGATCTTTCTTTCATCAGGTATTGTATCTGTATAATTACTCTTGATTGAATCATTATCAATGTCCTCACCATTTACAGCTGTGTCACTTGTCACATCATCACTGTTAGCCTCGCTGTCACTCTGCTCTGCATCAACTCCAGAAATTGAAACATCATAGTCACCTGCATTTGAATCCTCATCACTGTCCTCGTCGCTGTCTGAACCACCTGTCAAACTCTTAAACTCAAGTATTCCATCATCTGTAACTGTTACTTCATCATCAATTACATTTTCCTCAAAATACTTATTAAGCTTATCTGCTATATTGCTTAAGTAGGCTGAATCAACCTCTGCTGATCCATCATGCTTGCTTACCCAAACACCATCAAGTCCTAACATTGAAGCGGCAGGCTCAAACTCTCCTGACTCTGCAGGTCCTACATTATACTTAACGTCTACAAAGTAGTAACCTAATGCTCCTTTAATACTCTGAATCTGTCCATCAGATAACTGCTCATTATCCAATGTTGCTTTCAAATAATTGTAAGTGTCCTCATTCAACACCTTCTTTGTTTCAGGTGTCTTATCATATACTCCAGCGCTTAAGATTCCCTCTGCCTGTGACACTAAATCTTTAAGTACTGTCTCTTTTGAACCTTGAACGTCCTTAACTTCGTAAGTAGTTTCATGCACAGTCACATTCTTATCAACGACAGCATCATAATCTAATGCTTTAGCATAATAATCAACGACTTCCTGATTTGTCAGCTGATTTACTAAAGGATACTTTGCAACGTCCTCATGAATAAACGAAGTACATCCTGTAAGTGAAATACAGCTTGCTGCTGCTAACATCATTGCTACAACTTTCTTTTTCATCGTCCTATTGTTACTCCTTTTCCTAATTTTATTAAATAACTCTTATGTATTAGTTTTTTTACATTAGCATCCCCAAACTTATCATAGAGCACTGTTAAATCAACAGGCTTCTTTGAAACATTAGACGCAATCATAAAATCTTTAACCTGACTATACAACTTCTCTGTTGACATGCCAGCATACATCATATATTTATCTTTTTTATTTTCTATTTTATCAGATGCATCATCTTTAGTAGCCTCTTCTTTAGCAGCAGGCTTATTTGAACCATTTTTAAGTCTCTTTATTTCAGCCATAGCCTCTGCCAACTTTTTCTTAAGATCATCTTCATCACTTTCACTGGTGACTTTACTCTCATTCGAAACATTGATTTCTTGAACTTGCTTACTTGATTTTTCTTCAATGCCCTCTTGATTTTCTGAAATGCCAGTAGCTAAACTACTCTTTCCATACTCACTGCCTGACATATCATTTTGAGGCTCATCATCCTCTAATTCAGGATCATCTTCATTATCCTCACTGTCTGAATCATCCTCATCTTCATCATATTCTGATTCATCTATGTCGTCACCGAACATTTCTGCAAGTAATTCATCATCTGACTCTTCTTCACTTTCCATGTCCTCGTCTGAATCAGTGTCTGACTCATCTTCATCATTGTCTTCTATCTCATTCTCATCTGTATACTCTTCTCCATAGCTGTCTGAATCTTCTTCATAATTGTCGTCCTCGTCGTCAAACATCTCTGCAAGTAATTCATCATCACTTTCTTCAGTTTCTTCTGTGTCTGAATCTTCTTTATAATTGTCTGACTCCTCAACTTCCTGTGTATTCTCTACATGTTGAGGTGCTTGAACTTCAAACTTCTCTGATTCCTCTGCTTCTTCACATGATTCTGACTCATCATCACTGCCTTCATCACCCTCATCACTGTCCTCATCATCGAACATCTCTGCAAGTAATTCATCATCATTGTCTGAATCCTCTTCTTCGTCGCCAAACATTTCATTTAGAAGTGCATCATCTTCATCCATTTCATTGTCTAATTCATTTTCATCCATGTCCATCTCATTTTCTGTTTCTTCTTCACTATTGTCCTCTGAATCTGACTCACTGTCTGACTCATAAACTTCACTTGTCCCTCCTGATAATTGTTGCATCATCATCTGATTTATTAAGTCTGCATCTGAAATAACATTTTCCTCTGTTTGTTCCTCTGCCTGCTCTTCTACTTCACTCTCTGTAGTTTCCTTATTTTTTAATTGTCCCTGCTTATTATCTCCCATGTCAAAGTCATCAAATGAGAAGTCAAAATCTTTATCATCCTGTACAACCATATCATCCTCAATGACCTCATCAGTTGTCACTTTTAATTTAGGCTGTATAATACTATATTTACTAATGATACTCTCTTTAGATACTTTAGGTTTTACAGACCTTACTCTAGGCTTTAACTGCCTATTAGGTTTATTTGATATAGTAGCCTTGACCTCTGTCAAGTCAGGTTCATAAAACTCAGGGTTAGCATACAAATAATCAGTTGCAATCTCTAAACCACCAAGGCTTATACCCATTCCAGACATCATGCTACTTGAAAAATTCATTTGCTCACCTCCAAACCAAAATTAAAATTCCTTTTCTTTTCTATATCCTAAATGCCTTTTCCAATGCTTAAAATAAAATAAAAAAATACTAGCAGTATATAATTTACTGCTAGTATACATGCCAAACAATCTCTAAATCGCGTCTGCCTCTGCTATAGTAGCTGCCGCATCATATTGAATCCTGTTTCTATTACCAATCAGCTGCTCTCTTACTGCATCCTCATCTCTATTCACTGCAAATCTCATTGTACTCATGTCAGGTAAATCCACACCCATTTTATAAAAGGCTTTTGCAGCTGTCTCAATAAATGTTGAGTTGCTCTCATCAGAAGTTGTCAATGCCGCACCCCTTACAAACATTGCATTTTTCATTGATGATGACTTAATTGCCACATCACCCTGATTTGTTAAAGCACGTGTCCACTTCTGAATACTCAATGTATCTTTTACATCATCCACATTAGCCCTTACTGCCGCTGCAAACTGAATCATTGTTCTGTTTGTTTTATCAACGACACCCATTGCTCTATGAGGTACAAATATAAGTCTAATGCCTAATGAAGGCAACTGGCTGATTACAATTTTGATTTTAGTGTCAAACTCCTCTCTTCTATCCTTACCTAAATTACCAAGTACTGACATATACTCATCAATTACTAAGTAAAGCACAGGTAACATAATGCCCTTCTTTCTAAGACCCCAGATATCATCAACTTCATGTGCATCTAACAACTCTTTACGTCTAGGAGCTTCAACGTTAATGATGTCATCCAATATATCAAGTATATGACTATCATCATGAAGTCCACACACATGAGGCATAAGTGCCAAGGTCTTAAACAAGTGAGACCCCTTAGGATCCACTATGATAAACTGAACTGATTCAGGAGGATTGAACAACATTAAACTTGCTAACACTGCTAATACATACCATGACTTACCTGACCTAGGCTTACCAGCAATCATCATAGTGTCGAATATCTTTGCATCCTCAAGTATTACCTCACCTAACTCATTGATACCAGTAATCATTGGAAGCTGATTCTTTGTATTTAAGAAGAAGTCACAACAATACTGCTGTTGAAATACATCTCCAAAAGTGACTACCGCTGTAACACCCTTTGTAACAATTATCTTGTAGAAGTCTCCCTCAATTGAAACAGTTGCATTAACTGAATCATCATCACTACTTGATCTCATGTAGTTCTCAATTTCAGTTGCTAACATATCTGTCTTTTTAACCTTGTTGATACGCTTCAACCTTAATTCATAAGAGAAATAGTTCTCTTTAGCACTGCACAATTCACTATTTACTTCCTCTTCCTCACAGTTAGCTAAAATTGCTAATGCTTTAATACAATAGGTTTCAAGTGTATTAAACACATCACTGTCAGTCTCAATCTCTGTTGTGTCTGAAAATCCTCTTGTATTAGTTGGAAACAAAGGTTTAAATGTATTAAACAATGTCTCCCTTGAAACCACCTGATTATTCTGAATGTTATCAAGTGCCTCAGTCAAATCCAAAGGTCCAGGATCCATTTCAGGTGCATCGCCCTCTACTAACTCAAGTGTCTCTTCCTCTTCTTCACTGTCATCCCCCTGTAATTCACTTGTATCATCCATAAGTCCACTGTCATCTTCGTCCTGAAACAGGTCATTCAATATATCATCTATGTTGTCTGAATACTCTTTAGTATGATTATCTTCGCCATCAGGTATGTCTTGCAAAGAATCTACATTGTCGTCCTCTGCAATCTCTCCGCCAACCTTCATAAGAACCAGTGCTGATACTCCCATACCAATGATTCCACTACATAATGACAATGCTCCGCAAAATACCAAGTTATGTGAGAAACCAAAGAACTTAAGCATACCAATTTGACCTGCAAGACCAATTAAACTTAATACAATGCCGGCAAATATAAACCCTGCGCCAGCCATTATTAAGTTACGACTAAGAAACCCAAAATCGTCTGCATTTCTTAATTTAATACTGTGAAACATTTCTCCTAGTACTGAACCAAAATCTTTAGCAAGGTCAACACTTGCATCAACTACTGCATCCATTCTATCAGGCTGTGCCTGTTGCTGTTGTTGCTGAGGCTGTGCTCCAAATCCACCAAAGCCATTATTATTTCCAAAGCCATTGCCACCAAAGCCATTGCCACCAAAGCTATTGTTTCCAAAGCCATTGCCACCAAAGCTATTGTTTCCAAAGCTATTGTTTCCAAAGCCATTATTTCCAAAGCTATTGCTTCCAAAGCCATTATTTCCAAAGCCATTGTTGCCAGCAGTATTAGAAGTGTTATTTCCAAAACCACCAGAGCCAAAGCTTGAACTTGAACTTGAATCTGAACCACCACCAGTGAAACTATCAAAACTATCACTGTCGTTTCCAAAATCTCCAAAACCATCCTCGTCACCAAACATCTCGTCGAATAAGCCCTCCTCACTTCCATCGCCGCCAGATTCATCTTCAAAGCCTGACTCATATTGAGGATGATTTCTCATATCTGAAACTCTCTGCTTATCAGCTTCTGACACGTTATTTAAACTAATTCCCACTGTCTACACCTCCAATTTTTTATTTTCCTATACTACCCAACAAGCTAAGTAGCACAACAAGTATTGCCCCTACGAACATTACCATTGCCACCTTGTCTACCTTTTCCTTTGTAAAGTTCTCTTTGAAGGAGTACACATAAACTATCCCAACAAGTAACAAAAATAACAATGCATACATTTAATCTTCCTCCCTGCTATCTTCCTCCTCTTTTGTGTCAACTCCAGTTTTGAATAAGTTTGACTCTCTCAATGCAGGAGGTAAATTGACTTTAACAACTGCTTTCTTTCCTTCCTCAAGGACTATACAAAATGCATTCTTGTATCTACTCTGTGCACCAGATGCCTTTTTAGAACCACTCTGTCTAGCTGTATGTGCCTTTGCTATATTATCAAGTGCAGGAAGTACATCTTGTAAGTCTAACTTCTCACAGAACTTTCTTCTTATCTTTGTATCCTTGATTTTTCCAATGGCATAATTCTGAATGTTCTGTATGATCTTTTGTGATAAAATGTTTTCATCATCCAACATTGCACCCAAGTCATTTGTAATGATGAAATTAACATCACCCCTCTTACGACCACCAGTGATTACGTTAGCTATTGTAGATGCACTACCTTTTGCCTCACCGTATCTCTGAAACTCTTCCCAGACCTTAACATTGAAACAATGTCTAACATACTTACAATAGTTGCTGATCTTGATATTTACATATGCTACACTCAACTGCTTTAATGCTAACTCTGTAGGGTCTGATGACTCCTGATCCTCTCCTTGCATACCAAATGAGAAAACAACAAGCTTAGCTTTGTATAATTCATTTGCAGACATAGGATTCTTAAATGTACCATATTTTGCTTCGCCTTCCTCAAAATAAACACTTGCTGAATCCAAAATTGACACTGCAGCTTTATGTTTCAAGTTGTCTGAAGCATCATCTACAAGTTCTTTGTTATCAACCATGAACTTTATTTCATCATAGATCATACTCAATCTAAGTCCTTTTGATCTATGCCATGTCTCTTTATCATCTGTAACGCCCACACTATCATATACCCTCTGTATTGCTAGTGAAATAACACGCTCTTCCTCTTTTGTCAATACTCCCTCAAGTCCATTAACAATAATTCTGAAGACTGACAGTATAAAACTTATTGCACTCTTCTTTAATGTGTCATCTACTTCAGGATCACCTGTTAAGTCAGGAATCTCACAAGGGTCAAAATAAACTGTGCTGCCCTTACCCATTGAAACTATCTTAACATCCTCTGGATTTCCTGCCCTTACAAAGTTAGCAAAACGTGTATATTCATCACCCTCATAGTCCATTATACAAGTGATAAAGCCTTCAGCCAACAGATATGTCAATAATGTTTTTAACCAATATGACTTACCACCACCAGTAGTTGCTGCAATCAACCAATTATCTGCTCCATCAGGATCTTCCTTAAACACCCTCATTACAGGACCATTGTTGAGAATATCAATTCCAAGAGGTACTCCCTTAATTCCAACACGTCCTTGTTTGTAACTATTAAAGTTAGCTAACAAATCATCTGTCAGAACCCTTTTAGCAAGCTTGCCATTCATTTCTTTTATTGTCTTAAGACTAAAAGGTCCAATGGTTTTAACCCAATCAATCATGTTTACTCTTAATTCTGTAAGCTTTATATCAGAGTGATTACACATTTCTTTTAATTTCAAAATTGCTTCACTCATGTTAGCTAAACTTTCCTCTGTCCTTTTAGCTGAAACCTCAATGATGAAGTAAACTTTCATAAAGCTTCTCTTGTATTCCAACTCTGCCTCATTCAAGTATTTAGTAGACATAATCATTCGATTACGTGCCGCTGCTTCACCATGTTGCTTTCTATATTGGAACACGTCCACAGGTCCATCATGCTTTGCTGCATATTGTTTCCAAATGTTCATCCTACTAATCATTTCCTGTGAATCCCAATTGATACGGTGAGGTTGGGCATTGAAATAGAAGTTTATTTTTAAACCAGGCATCATACACCTTGTTCTAACTGCATCAATCAACTTAGGCTTGAGAAAATCAGGAAACTTACTGATCATAAAATACTTTGTAAGCTGTGTCTCTGAAGAAATGCTACTAAACCCTATTGCCAACTGACTGCTATCCAATTTCTGTTCAGGCTCAATGATTGAATTACCTGCAATCAAGTTAGCCACAATCATATCGTACATGTCCAGCTTTTCTTTTCTCTTAGACCTTCTCACATCACTACGTGTACTCATCTGACCTAATGCCTTAAGTTTTCTCTCTGCCTCACTATTTAATTGTGCGCTGTTTTTTCTTTTACTTAAGTCATTTCCTTTTTTCTGATTGCTTTTCTTTCCAAACATATCTCAACCCTCTATTGCTCTACTGTTATTTTAATTATAACAGTGTTGAATCTTAAAATCCAACACTGTCTCTCACTACCTATCTCTCTGTATATCTCTTTATTTATCTCATACTATCAATATTAGCCAAAGATTGAATTTTATTCAAAATGTTTTGCTTATCATTCATTGATGCTAACCTTATATATTTTGAAAGCTTTGCTGAATTAGTTGCCTTTGAATAATCATCAATGCTAGGTATATCAATATAACTGCCTTCAAATGTATCTTTCTCATTTAAACCAATTGTACTACCAGGTCTTGTAATTACATAGTCAAGATCCTTAATTTTAAGTTCCTTGTACATCTTTGAAAACTCCTGACTAGAGTTAATGACAAAGAACTTATAAACGTTATTTCCTTCGACTACGTCAATTGGATTTTTCATTCTGTCATAAACAATTACAACGTCAAATGATTGGTCTGACTCAAGCACATCCTTAATAATTGAACTGTTAGGCTCTGAAACTACAAATGCTTTGTTCTTACTAATAAGTCCATGCTTACTAGATATATAAGCCTGGCTTGATACAATCCTTAAACTACCATATGATGAATACATATTAGTCTGTGTATCATAAATCAATAACTTTGCCTTGATTTTCATTACAGATGTGAGCATATACAAAAGATGCATGACTAAACTATTTACATACTGCACATAAGATATTTCCTTAAAGTACAGAACTATTTTAGTTCTGCAATGAATCAATGGTGTTTTAATAGGTTTATATGCTTTCAACACATTTCCACCAAGATTAGCTGATGCCTCCATTGCTTCTTTCTCTGAAATTATTTTCCTATTCTCTCTCTGCAATGTCTCATAATCAACCTTAAGCTTTGTCTTATCATATTCCAATTCTCTCAATTTTGAATCCTTGACGTCTATCTTTGCATTTAATTCTTTCTTTTCCTCAACCAACTTGTTGATCTTATCAATCAACTCATCGCTGTTGAAAATGTCACATGTCTTTTTCATGCTATCCAGTGTTGATGTTAAGTTTTCAATGCTAAGCATATGCTCATTCAAGTACTCTTTCAATTTATCAGAGTTGCCTTCAGAAACTAAACTTTCAATACCAAACAGTATTGCTGACATATCACTATAGGCTGTAACATCTCCACCTATATATGTCTGAACCTCTGTTAAGTCAGGGTGTCTATCCTCCATAGCAAGTACTTCTTTAATTGACAATGACTCTTCAGACTCCACTGTGTAAATGTCATATGCCCTGTATGTAGTCATCAAACAAGCTAGTGTCTTAAACACTCTGTTTTCATCATTCACCCCAATAAGAATGACTCTATTGAAATTACTTAGTGCATTTCTGATCATTTTGTAATATGCACCTACTTTATCATCACAGCCCTTATTCACAACTGTAATGATTAAACTATCTTTTACATCAGATGCATCAAAACTATTTATCTCCTGTTTGTTGTAACCGTGAAGATCACTGTTAATTAAATACTTGTCCATTTACCTTTCCTCCATGCTTTTTATATTTCCTAAATGACTTTCTCTATATGTGCTTTCCCAACTCTCACATGTATCTCTCTTATTTCTTAAGTATAATGCTATCTACCAACTCAAGGAAAATTGCCTGACCCTTTCTTGTATCAGAGTACTGAACCTGTTCAAACCAGCCATCCTCAAATACAGGGTCGTCGTTGATAATTCCAGCAATGTGTAAATCCTCGAAATGATAGCCAGGATCCTCTCCTATAAGCTCTTTCACTTTTTTATCCATTGCTTTTACAATGTCATAACAGCTTCTTACCTTTGTACCAAGTACCCTACTTAAACTTCTCTGTCTGTTAAACACTAACTGTGCTCTACTAAACATTGTATCCTGCATATCATCTGAATCAATGTTGCACATTGATAACAGTGTCTTTGTAATTCCCCAGTTGCTAGCATCCACTGTTAATACCAGATTATCACACATATAAGTAATGTCACTTAAGAAACCAACTGTTTCTTTAAAAGGAACATCATAGATTACAAAATTATATGATGTCTTAGCTAAGTTAATAAACCTTGCAATCTTTTCTTTGTGAAGTATATCCTCTACAGGAGCTGTGTCTGTTGCAATTCCCATTGTTAATAGATGAAAACCTGTTTTAACAACACTTACATCTTTACTAATTCCCGTAGTGCTATTAACTGCAACCATCAAGTTTGCTCCCTCTGCTTCCATGCTCTCATAATTCAATTTAGAGATGTAATTCTGTGTCCTCTCTTCTGTATCCATGTCCACAAGTAAAACAGTGTATCCTAACTGACAAATAATGTTTGCCAAATTAAATGCTATTGTACTTGTTCCACATCCACCACATCCAGTTACTAATATAGAGTTTCCTCTAGCTGCAAAAGGTCTTAAATCTTCTTTAATCTTGTTGACATTTGATGAAGATGTTGCTTTCTTATTTACAACAGGTCTAATTGTTTCTTCCTCTTCATTATGCTGTGTATTCACTGCACCAGACACTGTCTTTTTAACTTTACTAAATAGACCACCCTTTTTCTTAGCAGGTCTCTGATTATTTGCCTGTACATTTTGCTGATTCATTAAGCTGTTTTCATCTTCCTGCTCCTGGTAATCTTCCATACCAAATGCACCTTGAGTTCTTGCTACCTGTTCAGCTATATCATTTTGATACTGCTCTTGAGCATCTTCATCATTGTCTGCCATATCATCAGCATAGTCGTCAGGTCCAAACTCTGTTTCTGAATCTCCACTGTAGTCACCACCATCTACCAGAGGTGCTGCTCCATTATTAGTGTTGTTATTTTCATACCCATAGTCATTAAACCCAAAGTCATTAGCATTGTTATTGAAGTTGTCATTTTCAGTCACTGCTGTTTCCTCCTCATCATCAAAGCCCTCCAATAAACCATTGTTGCTTTGCTGATTTTCATTGTTGTCTATCAGACCATTTCCACTGTTTAATTCAGTATTTAATATATTTGCTGTAGCTGCACCAGCCATAAATCCAGCTGCTGCTCCCATACTTCCTAAGCCCTGTGTTCCAAAATCATTGTTATTTTCAAATCCAGCACTGTTGTTTTCGAATCCTGTGTTTTCATCACTGCTGTTATCTTCAAAACCACTGCTTTCATTGTTATCCATCAATGAACTTGTATCTCCAAACAATGAAGGATCTACTTCTGACTCTGTCTCATGCTCACTGTTATCTTCATCTTCAAATGGCTCATCAAATCCCTCAAGTGTTCCAAACCCACTATTATTCACTCCATACTCTTCATTACCAATGTCTACAGGAACTTCATCTGTGTCATTTTCCTCTTCACTAAGGTCTGCCATATCTCCAGACTGTACAATAGGCTGTATATCATCTGTCTCTATTGTCTCATCATCCTGTACGGGCTCATTTTCTTCAGTCTCATTCTCTTCGTTTTCAGTGTTTTCAAATCCATTATTCTGTACATCTCCAAAATCACCAAAGCCTTCTGTTTCTCCAAAGCCCTGCTCATTTTCTCCTGTGTCCTCAAAAGCACCCTCAAAGCCTTCACCCTCAAAGCCTTCTTCCTCTTCCTCTGCTCCTTCAGGTAAACCAAGTTCATCTGTATCAAGTTCAGTGCCCTCAAATAAACCATTGAGCTTGTCATCATCAATGTCCTCTGCCTTACCAAAGAAGTCACTGTCCATATCATGAGGAATTGCTGTTGCTGTAAATGTATCTTCAGGCACATCCATATCTGCCATAGGATCTACCTCTTCTTCTGATTGTTCATCCTCTGTTTCAGGTGTCTCAACCACTATATCCTCTGCTGAATAAACCCATTCCTTAGGCATCTGCTTTACATCAGTAATGATTAACTCAACAAAGAACTGCACTGAATACTTAGGCTTTTTATAAATTACAACGCTGTCATCTAAAATAGGAAGGATCTCTTCATAAATAATCTCTGCCATGTGTTTATGCTGTGTAAGAAATACAAAGCTATATCTCTTATTTTTAGCTGCCATCTCCAGTGCAAAATTATTTATTCTCTGTCTTATCTCACTCTCGTCTGTGATTTCTCCCTCTTTAGTAATGCTCTGATCTGTAATCAGTGCTCTATCAAAATAATCTCCTTTAGCGAAAATTGAAGTAACTGAGTCAAGGAATGTCTCTACAATAAACTCATCACCGCTAGAAGTGAATTTCTTACTGACTCCGCTAATAATATTCTGTGTCTTTAGACCACCTGATAACAAAATTCTCATCTTTTAATTGTCTCCTTCCATATTTTTAAATGTCTATATACTCATCATCATCTGACGACTCATTAGCTATATCTGTACTGAAATTCTCTATATTGCTCTTAAGTTCTTCAATACCCATATCATCAAATATATTATTTTTTTCTTCCTTTCTATATACTGCCTTTTTCAAGGATACATCTCCCATATTAATGCTACCCTTAATTACACCACTAGTTATGTTTCTGAGTCTATTTCTTTCTGCAGGTGTTAACTCTTGCACATTTCCATCTGTCCACTTCAAACCTACAATGTTGAAAGGAGGAACTGTTGCCTTATACTCATCACTAAACATCAGCAAACTAGCTTCTGTAGAATTGAAATAGTTAACGCCATATATCTCTTTTACCAGGTCAACTATACCTTTACTTGTAAGTATCTGAAAACCTATATATGCTCCATCAAGTAACTTGAATATGCACTCTGTAATGTCCTGTATGATTGTATCTACTTTTGTAATGTCATTTGTATAAAACAAGAAGTAATCACTTTCATATAATGACTTATGAGTTATATTCTTAATGTGACCTACTTCCATTTCCATGAGCTTGCATATATTTTCATTGTCACTCTTATAAACAATCTTTGACAATTCAGCCAATCTAGGGTCTTTTCCTGCTTGCTCCATGATGTTCATTTGCATGAAAGAGTATCTATTACTAATTACCTCTTTATAAAAGTCTGAAATTGCATCATAGTGTGTCTCTTCAAAATCCTTTGTCTTACCTGTAATTGTGTCACGCTCAACTTTAACTACAATACCAATCTTACCATCAGAGTATGTCATAACTGCTCCATCCTCTGTATCATTCATAGATGCAATGTTCCAAAATAATGAAGGTGTAGAAATTTCATGTTCCTGCAACTCCAAATACATTCTATAGTAATACTTTTCTTCAAATATGATAAACCTAGTAATTTGAATGCAACAGAAAAACCAAACTGCTATCCACAATATGTATCCTGCCACCGACGAATTTATACTTGCTAAGTATGAACACAAAAATAGTAATGCTGCGAACATACAACCTATGGTTACAAGTTTAGGAGTAGTAATGAAATGCTCATTCCAAGTACCTCCCTCTACATTCATAGGTATAAACATACCACCACCACTGTCTACATATTTTCTTCTTCTTGTTACGTTTGCCATCTCTCAATTTCTCCTTGTCCAAAAATAAAAGGCTAGGTCGTTCCTCAACCTAGCCTCAAAATCAACACTAAATTTAAGAATCACTTTCTATTTCTTGTCCAGCCCTAATCTGAGCATCTATATCCTCAGCGGTCATGCCCCCAGTTTCATCTACATTGTCTATATCTCCACTTGAGTATGCCCCATTATATACATCAGAGCTCTGCTGATCCTCATCTTTTGTAGTGTTTTCAATTTTAATTGTCTGATTGTTAGCCTCAACGACATTGACATTCTGTGCTTGTCCTTCCATATTTCCACTGCCTTCAATACTATCAGTCCTAGAAGTCTCATCAGATTCTGCTATGCCATTGAAGGAGTCAGAAATCTTATCTCCAAGTCCTCCAATTGTGTCTCTAAGTCTACCAACAATTCCACTTGCAACCATTGACATTGCTGCGAAGCCCATATCTCTGTAAGTAAGTACACAGAACTTGATCATCTTAATCATAAGCAATGCATAAACTATACTTATAACAAGTATTACTATCAACATCCATACAGGATTTCCTGCACTCGTCTGTACACTATTTATTGACAATACCTCATCATTTGATGATATCTTCATCATCAATGCAAATAAGGCATAATATAAAATGGTCAAACCACAGAACAGTACGTTTTGTGTTATTTGTCCACATGCAACCTTTGCTTTAGCCTTGCCACTACTAAATATAGATTGTAACATTGCTACAAATCCTAAGTAGAATATCAAAGCCATAAGTATTACCCTTATAAAGGAAATGACATATGAACAAACCAATGCATCAATCAGTAAGAACACTCCTGTCACTGCACTCTCATTTGTAATCAATGTTGACATTGTATTTCCATAGGAGTAGCTTGTATCTTTTGAAATGTTCATTACTAACATCTTCATGACACTATCAAATGAAATATATCTCAAGTCTAGTGACTGAGGATATAAGTCATATTTAGTGTTAAGTATTCCACTTGTACTGAACTCATCACAGAATATCAATGCTGCGTCTGTAGCCATCTGTCTATAAAGCACTTCTTTTGTCAAACCAGAAGTTCCAGCGTAGTTGATCAGTAAAGTCCACTGCTTAGCAATCTTTTTATTGCACTCTACACATTTTAACTCAACAAGTGTTAAATCATCATCTGACAATCCAGCCGCTTTTTGCTGTGCCTCACTAAACACCATGTCTCTATCTGTGTAACTTTCAGGTAACACAGGATTGTTTACTGTAAAGCTCTTTCCATCAGCTGTACTAGCCATTTCTGGTTTACTGTATTCAGGATTTTCCATGATCTTTGTAACCCAATTAGACCTGTATAGCCAAGACTGCTTAGTGCCTTCGTACATAGGTAACTTGTCTGTAACCTCTTTGTCTTTCAAAACTCCAGAGACTCCATCAAAACCACCTGTCTCTAACTGAACTTGATACATATAAGGAATCATGTTATTAAACATTTCCTCAAGGTCAACCACATCTCTTACCCAGCCTGTATAATTATTAGATGCTTCATCATCTGTTAACTGTCCATCACTGTTTGTAGTGCTTCCATCAGACCTTGTTGCGTACATGAAGTTATCTCTGACGTCCTGTGTATTTCCCTTACTGTCTGTTTTACTCTTAATGTTACCTTGCAACTGTCCAATTAAATATCCAAGTGTCTTTGAATTATCAAATGTGTCCTTAACTGTATTGTACATGTAATACATAGGAGATTCAGTGTTTACAAGAAATTCCATATCCTCTGTAATACTACTTCTATCTGTCCTATCATAAGAATCTGCTGTTGTCTCAAATCCAGGTATGTCTCCATTATCTACATCTGTTCTCCATTGATCTCCACTTGTCTTTGAAGCCTTATCAATGTAACTCTGCCATGAATCAACGTTTTTGTAATTTGAAACAAAGTCACTACCTCTTGATACTATCTGACGTGTACCTCTAGGTAAGTAATAAGCAACTGTGTGAACTAAACTGTCAGAACCACCATTTACTTCGTAACAGTAACATTTGTAATGTACTCCTGTCTGTTCAGCATTGTTAGTGTTTTTATGATCAGCGTATATAGCACCAATTTCACTGTATTTCTCTGAAATTGACTTGTAAGTTGCATTTCCTGTACCTGTTGTAGTATCTGAACTACCACTACCTGAACTTGATGCTGTACCTGAACTTGTACTGCCTGAACTTGAACTTGAGGTTGTACCTGTTGTACTTGTCGTGCTGGTTGTACTCGTTGTACCTGATGCACTACTATCATCAGCTGCCTGTTGATCTGCTGTCTGCTGTCCAGACGTTGTAGTAGGTGATGATGCATTTGTGAATGTTGCATCTTGAGGCTTATAAAACCAATAGAAGTTTGACATATCATCCCATATGTTAGACAGTGGTTTATAAATGTAATTCTCTTCATTACCATTGTCTCCACTAAACTGTTGCATGATCATAGGTAATAGCCACCTTGCTGATTGCAACTGCTGAATGCTTGAATATGATGATGAAACTTTCTGAGTAACTTTCTGTGATATGTCTTGCTTAACCATTAGTGACCTATCAGTATAAACATTATTGAGCTGTTTTACTAATTTAACGACCTCTTGAGCCTCTTCACTGGTCAAGTCTGAACTAGAATCCAAATTTCCAGATGCTGCTTCTTTTTCAGCCGCTGCATTTGTTATTCCCTGACTGATTGACCAATAAGTCATCTTGCTACTAAACATATTCTGAACGAAGTTTGATGTTATATAAGGTACTATATCACCTGAGGCAGGTACAAGCAGTATTGCATTAAATGCAAACATAAAGCTCAATAAGTACCAAGTTGCTTTCCTATGCTTTAATATACCTACCAAGACAATCAATATACCACATATTGCAATCGCCCAAACAGAGAAGTTAGCATAAGCGTTTAATACAGGCTTAGTTAAGAAATTTTCCTTGTATGATTGAACTGCCAAGAAGCCTGAATTACTTCTAGATGCTGTACCATTATAAGCACTATCAGAACCACCATAGCAAATTCTATTGTATTCTTCATACATCCAGTCTGCCAAACCATTCAGTGCCATTGTCTTTCTATATGACCTGCCATCTTCAGGATGTAACATCAAATAGCCATACTGTAATACCTCTTTTTCCATGTCCTCTTCTGATTTAGCATTTATATCAGCACTAGGATCATACTTCAAAATGTCAAGGTTATCACTGTAAATGTCTGTGCTAAACTTACTTGTCTTTTCTGTACCAGTTGCCATTGTATTTGTACTAGTGACTCCATACCAATTTAAGTATGTCATATAAATCATTGTTGAGTATACACTAAACTCTGTACCGTCCTCTACACCCAACACATTGCTGACGTTTTTCATTACATCGGATACAGGATATGCAAGAATTACTCTGTTATGCTCATCATTGAATGTCTCGTTATTACCAGAATCAAAGAACTCTCTCCACATTCCAGCAAGATTACCTACTTTTTTATAACGTGTATCAATTTTCTTGAATTTCTTAAACAACCTGTCCTCTACTACTTTATTCTTGAAGTCATTAAATGTTGTATCTGTCAATTCATCAGTAATTGATGTTTTATCCATCTTACCATCGCTATCCATATCTGCAGAGTATTTTAACTTACCTGAATATGCTTGATATAATGTATTATAGAAATTTCTTACTGCTCCTTGATTAGTGCCCTTTTTATTTTCATTGTTAACAGTAGATGTCAGTGTCTGAATTGGAATTGCAACAGGTTTATCACACATAAGATTTACTTTATTTCCCTGAAAGTCCTCAATATAATTGATAATGTTTGTATCTTTATACTTAAGCACATTAGGTAATAAACTGCAAACATATAATGTATTAGTTATAACTGCATCTACATCTGTTGTAGACTGAAACCATTTCTTTGTACGTGCTCCATTACCTGCAATCTCTATTTTAGGAGTGTACTTGTGCTTATTTTTAGTTGCATTTTGACTAAACAATGTTAACAATGTATTACCATAATAAGGTACCTTATTATTGTTTAAGTAGGCTTGAGCTACTATAGTGTCTGTGTCGTAGTACATCAATGCCACACTACCTATATTTGTCTCTCCCAATGCAGGGTATCCTGCTTGGTAAGGCTCAAATAGCAGATTCTCTGTACCAAATGTAGCATTGTTATTTTGTCTAAGTCCTAACAAAATTTGCTGATCTGTATATGTATTTGTGTAATGATTCATTACCCAAGAGTTAATGAGGTTTACCTGTTTATCAGTTGTAATGTTCTGATTTACACATGCAGGAATCAACATTTTCTTGCTTACCATTATATTTGCAAATGGGTCTGCTGTTACAACAGGATTAGAACTCCAATAACTCTCAAAGTTCTTTACAAACGTCTTTTTATAATCTGAATTACGTACTGCATTCATCATCAATGATATCATTTGTACATCCCAAGGATTTGTATAATCTAACAGCTTAACATATTTACCCTCTGTATTCTTAATATAAAAGGTAGGTACCTTTCCCTCTTTAAGCATTGCCAACTTATTATATTCTTCTAACTGGTATTCTTGTAATGTACCTGAAGGATATGTTGTGTCATTTGAATTAGCCCAAGTTGAATCATCCTGTGTTGTTGATCCACTTGTACCAGATGTTGAATTAGGATCTGTACTTGCATTAGCATCATCTGTAGTGCCATCATCCTCTTGCATCTGGAAGAAGAAATCTCTAAAGTGTGCCTGTCTTACTACCTTATCATCTTTATTAGGGTCTTTCTTCTTTCCAAGCTGTCCAACCTCTGTTCCATCAGGCTGTTTTGTCTTCTTTAACTCTGTATAAGCCACATAAACAGTGTTATTGCCTGCTTGAGACTGTGCTATTGCATAATTACAAAGCTTCTCAATAGTCTCATTGTTTGTCTGATCACTACCACTACCAAAACATAAAGCTTTGTAACCTGCTCCATTACTTCCTGAACCTGTAGCTTGAAAAGCTGACTGGTAGTCATCAATTAAAGGCTGACAGAAGTTACTTAAAAACACGCCCCAACAAACCATTTCCCATTTGTTCCAATCTTCCAATAGGAAGTTATTATTTAAGACAGGTGACCCCAATGCCTCATTAGTGCCCAGTATTGAAGTTCCACTTGCTTTAGCAACTGGTATTGATGCAATTACTGCTGAACTAATAGAGCATACACACAATGCAACAGCCACTATTCTTTTTAAAAGTACTTTAGCTTTTTTCATTGTTCCTATCCTTTCATAAATGATTATTCTCTCATTCCTGAGATTAAGTCTTCTAATGCTAATGCTATTGGTCCAAACAACTTAAGTAATACTTTGACTATATCAAACACATTTACAAGTATTAACAAAATACCCAATGATATAATCACTAAACATCTCATGAACAATTTACCTGCTGTCATGTACTCCACATCACCCAGACTGCCTTCAGGTATATCTTCAGGGTATTTAACTGCTTGCCAATGTCCAAGACTTACTTTATTTAAGAAACCAATACCAACATCAATGTTTGTATCAATAATCCAAAGTAACATCAGAAACATACTAAAAATTACTAATATATAACCTATTACCTTAAATGCTGTCCTTATAGTCCTTACTCTGTTATTATCCGCCTCTTTATTGTATTGCTTCTGTATAGCTGCAACAACATTTAAGTCTAACACTACAATACCATTTTCACTTATTTCATAGCTATAATTACCACTCACATAATCATTTATGTCGTTATGATCAAGTTTATATGTGTATCCATTCTTTGAAAGGAATTTATTCCACCAATCCAATGAGCAAGTTGATGCAGAACTATTTATCCAATCACTAAACAAACCAGAGTCAAACAAACCTTTAGTTGTAGTTAAACAATAAAACCTCTGTATTTTAGGTGAATCAGTTGTAAAGTCTGCATTATCAATGGAACTACCAGGAAACATTATTGCAGGTTTTACTGATGTAATGCTTTTAGTTCCTATCTTTGCGCCATTTTCATCAATCTTATATGACTCTAACTCATTTTCATTAGGCAATGAATCCTGTTGAAATGATGCATTTACATGTTCAGGTTTCATTCCCTTTGGTACTATGCTTATCACTGTTGCTTTAGTGTAATCTGTATTATCCAATGCTTCAGCATCACACAAATCTGTGATGCCTAAACTTGGTGAGTTGTCTATCTGCTTACCTTTTTGATCTACAAATGTAATACATGACTCATCTTTAATAAACTTGTAATTTACAGTTGCCTTTTCAGAAGTCTTACCTGTCTTATCATCTTTAACAGATGTCTTAGGTGCATTGGTGTCCTTAAAGAAATTAGAGTTAGTCATTTTAACTCTCATCTTTCTACCAAAACAAACAAGGTTTTCATCATCTGTATATCCAGGTGCATAAGTTGCCTCCAAATAATCTTGCAAGATTAGCCTTCCTGTTAAAAAGCTTCTTTTTACACCTGCACCGTCTACTATATAGTTTGTACCTGAACCTTTCAACAAAACTGATGCTTGACCAGTAGCATTGTTATTGCTTGCACCTGCCAAAGTAAGGTATCCAGATTTTACATTTGTCTCTGAACCATTCTCATAATCAAAACTACCATTTTTAATAGGATACTTAATCCATTTCTGAGTGTATAAGTTAACTCCTAAACCAGACTTCTTAAAAGTTGCCTTGACTTTATTATTTTTACCAGTGTCTGATAATTCATCAATAGTGTATAATGGATACTCCATAAGGTATGCCTTCCAAGCTGAACCGTCTTTTAGAAGAAACATACGTGTTGTCTCTAAACCTAGTGCTTTCAGATTATCAAGGAATTGTCCATTAAACTCCAAATAGCATATGTGTAATGCATCAGTTAAGTCTTTATCAGGTACTATCTGATCATATCCTACGTTAGTATGTGAACCATCATTGTTTTTTGACACGTCCACAAGCCTATACTTTTTCATTCCTTTTTCCTCATTATTTATGATGTATACAGGTTTACCATCCACCTTAACATCAGTAAAGTAGTTTTTCAAAATAGAGGCTGTTTTAGTTGAATCTATACTGTTATTTTTATAATTATCTATTGTCTTTTTAATAATTTCAGACACACCATCAATTGAAGGAACGCTTTTATCATCATTATTTAGTGTACCCTCTGAAATACTAGATTTTAATACACAAAGCTGAATTTTTGAGATTGTGTTAAGCTGTTTTACCTGTGATGCACTTAAAAACTTGATAGGCTCTATATAATTATCCTTATTTTTCCCATATTTCAATGTACCATCCTCTTGTACCTTAGGCTTACTTAGCTTAGGTTTGCCTTTCCACTTTCCTCCCCAGAAAGCAGCTTCAATGTAATCGCTCATTACATATGAATCAGTGTAAGTACCTTGTAGATCTTTCTGATAATTATGTTCCTTTATAAGATACACTTCATTTGTACACTGTCCAAGTACTATCCTGCAGTAATGCTCCTTATCAGCATGCCAAGGCAATCTCATTGAAGATCCATCATCTCCACCCTTAACTACATAAGAAGGTTTACCACCACCTGCTATTGTATAGTCACTCACTGCCTTTGCTACGTTGTTTAGTACATCCCTTGCCTTACTCTCTGTTGCATCTTTCTCATCCAGTTTTTCAATACCCTGTGTATATGTTTTAACTACAGTGTTTATTGATTTCTTTATTGCATCCCTATCACTTTTTGTGAGTATGCCCTCCTCATATAATTTATCAGCATACTCCTTGTTTATTGTACCTCTATCTGAAATAGCGGTACCTAAATTATTTTTAGCTGTCTGCATAAGGTCTGTTGATGTACATCCTGTAACTCCAAGTGCACCTATACATATTAAACCTGTTATAAACAATTTCTTAATCTTTCTCATTTCTACCTCCTGCAAAAAAATAGATGCATCCACTTACTTAATATAAAGTAGATGCATCTATGTGTGAGTCTACCAAAAATGCCAAATGTTATTGAGTATGTTCTTTATCATAGTCCATACCATCATTATTATAGGTGATGTTCCTTTAAGAACCATGCATATAATAAACATTATAAACATCATTGATTTACACTTAATGATCAAGTATAAATACAGTGCAGACTCTCCAGTTTGTGTTGTATTCGCTTTATACACTGCTGCTTTAGCATCTCTTAATGCTAAACCAATCACTTTCTTTGCAGTGCCTTTGCTCTCTACTTTAATAAGTAATTTATCAAATTTATCTCTTATAAAAGGAAAGCAAATATAAATGACCTCCATAGCAATTACTAGAGGCACAACTAGTAATATTACTGTGGTTACAAATCCATACAAGAAGTTAGCAATCTGTTGTATATTGTCCGTTTGCTCAATGAAACGTATTCTGTCAATACTTCCATCAGACTGTGCCTTCTCACTAATGGAATCAATTATACTTTGTACGTCCATAAGCTGCTTGCACCTGCCTTTTAGGTGTAACTCTGAACAATGCTAATGATACCACTAACAAGTTTAAGTGCAATCTGTGAGAATACATTCATGTTTCCTGTAAGCAGGATGAACAGTACGATTGCCAGAATAAGAATAGCTGCAAACCTCTTCTTGAAATAAATGACCAATGGATTTTGTCCAGACTGAATTGTATCTGCCGCCTGAATTGCATATTGTGCTTCATCAGTTACAAGTCTAAGCTTAGTCTCTCCTGTCTTAGAATCTGTACGTGTCATCATCTTATTTCCACTTGCCTTAGCATCCTCACATTTATTTCTAAATACAGGAAACTCAATGTAGCAAATATCAAAAGCTGTAAACAGTGTCATACCCATTGTAACAGCAACAATTACTACTGATACTACCATCTGAATCAATGGAGTAAATCCACTTAACATACGACTTGCAGCATCTACATCAGGTACTATCTTGATATTACTGATCTTATTAGCCATTTGATCCTGCTCTGTTATATCTGCAGTTTGTTTAGCATCTGCATCTGCACTTGCCTGACTCTGCAAACTTTGTATTGTTGTTTTAGCCCTCGCCTCATTAACATAAACTGTTGTGCCATCTCCAAGTGTGTATACCTTAAATCCTGTTGATGGACTCTGCCTTACCACGGAGGACAATCCGGCACCATTTACCTCACTATAGGAGTTTAAACTGCCTAAGTAAGAAGAAATAGTGCTATCACTACCCCTACTACTGCTTTTTGCCCCTGAATTAGCTGCAAAAACTGTTACTGATGACCCAAAGCACATGAGCATTGCTGTTAACAATATAAGCACTGCCCTTAGTTTCATATTGTTCTTCATAATAATGATACCTCCTTAAAAATGTATGTATCCCTTGACAATTAGAGGGTATATTAAACATATACACCCAAGAATCACGTTAATTATCCTCATCAATTTATAATTAAAGTTCTCCCACTCGTGCCCAGTGTTGAACCTCAATCCAAATAACTGTCTAGGAACAAATGCCACATGCAATTTATTCCAGCATACTAATCTAACACCTACGCCGTTTAACATATCAGCAAATATGTGACTTATCCATCCAGAGCTAAATCCTAAAAGTAACAATGTTGCCACTTCTCTATTTACTGCTGACAAAATACCTGCGTGATATAATCTATTTGGTATAATGTAGGAAATAATTGTGAACCAAGCACATATATCAATACTATGTGTCTGCCAACTCCTATGTTTTCCACCTGTCAAATGAATTAGGGTGTTAATAATCTTATTTATTACTGTCTTATCAGAAACATTCTGCCAATTGTGATCAACATCAGGAAACAGAGCCCCTGCTCTTGATGCTGACAATAGAATAGGTAATGCTAAATAGTAATTTACATGTGATATACCCATTGTGAAGAAGAGCATCGCTGCTAAACAAGCAAAGCAAATTGAATACTGTCTATGAGTCGGACCTGTCATATCTTATACCTTAATTACTAAAGCAGTGCATTTATCTGCTTAGTCCTTACTGTAATAACAGGCTGCTTAATATTTAAAATCTTAAGTCTCTCTTCCTCTTCTCTCTGCTCTGCTTCTTTTTCTTCTGCACTCTCGAATCCTGAAAGCTTATCCAACTCTGTAGCCAGAGCACTTGATGGTGTTGCTTTCAATTTTATATAAGACTCCTGCTCTCCACCAATGTTGATTCTGTTTCTTACGCTAGCATTGATTGTACAAATCCCAGGTAGTGTTGCCTTTTCCCCTCTCTTAAGAGATGCTACTAAACTTGTACGTGTAGCTTTATAAACTCTTCTGATTACCTCTTCTGATATACCAGACAATTCTGAAACCTCTGCATATCTGGCATGTAAACTCATATTTTTTGACATCTGTCTGTCCTCCTTAAATTAGAAAGCAACATATCTCTTTTGGATGAAGAATCTGTTTGTGTTCTCATTGTTACTTTCTGTATCTTGAATTACTTCATAACTGGCTAAATCTTCTGAATATATTGCATTACTGAATTGAGCCATGTACCTATCAGGTACATATATGACTACGGATTCAATGTTTTCATCCTGTAAAATTACCTCAATGTGCTTTAATTCATCATAAAGCTTAGCCTTAAAAGCTGAGATGCTACGTAATGAATTTATTTCATTCTTTCTACGAGATCTCCTAGCTTTTTCTACCTTGTTCTTATTTTTTAATACCTCGCTAGTTCTACTCATACAGTCAGCTCCATTCTAAAGCATGTTGCCTAAAGAGGAAGCTGCCTTTGCTATAAGGAATCCAATAAGGAAACCAAGCTTAGAAATTACACCTGTTATAGCAAGTACTAATAAAATAGGTGTCAAGACCAATGTTGTCATCATGTCTTTAGCATAAACTTTCAATGCTGACACAGGTCTACCATCTGCTCCAATATTACCAGGAGCTGCTGCATTTAAGGCTGCTTCTGACACAAGCTGAATATGTCCTGCAGGTGTCATTCCTTGTCCCTGCATACCACCCATGCCCATGCCGCCCATGCCCATGCCTCGCATGCCACCATAACGGCTACCGTAGCCTCCCATGCCCATGCCTCCCATGCCCATGCCGCCCATGCTTGACATTCCCATGCCACCCATGCCGCCCATGCCAGGCTGACCTTCAGAAGGCTGTCCTTGGTATCCATTACCAAGAAACTTTCTGGTAAATGGAAGTACTATATAACAAATATCAAGCAAGATTCTAACTACAAGGAATGCTATAATAAAATATGAAATGACCTGTACCAGAACTGATGCAATCTTTTGAATATAGCTGTTTACCTTAGTAACACTAGCTGACTCTGCCTCTAAATTAGTTGCTGACTGCAATGAATCAATATATGACTTATTGTAATCATCTTGTGACTGTGGTTGCTTTTGTGGCTGTGACAGATTATTACTGCTAGATGTCTCACTATTACTTGATTGTGTTTTATTCACAACGTCATCTAATGAGCTAGCATATGCTGTCATATGGCAACCAAATACCACAATACAAATCATGAAAGCAGTTAACAGAGTTAATAAGGCTCTTTGTACTTTTTCCATTTCTTTTCCCTCCATTTTATTTTTATTAAAAATATAAAATTTCTATTTTTTCGAACTAGTGCATAAAAAAAGGACACATATAAACTAATACATGTATCCTTAAATCATTATTGCTATTCTATTTATTTGATTAACTACTCTTTAACCAAAGAAGTCGTCAACATTATCTCCAATGGTATCATCACTATCTGCCTGCTCAACCTTTTCTTCAATAGGCTTTAACTCTGGTACATCAATGTCCTCAAATAAACCAGATGTATTTTCCACAGGCTCTACGCTACCAAATGAATCTGCTATTTCCTCAATACCAAGGTCTACCTTTAATTTCTCTGAGATAGCTGCATTATCTCTCTTTAACATTTGACTATGCTTGTAAAGTGATTCTTTATTCTCTTTATCTGATTCCAATTGCTCACTAACTAACCCCTTTGCTAGCATATCAATTTTTGAAATCCTCATACCTGTTGTGATAAGACTAGACTCAAACTTATCTGTAGTATCTTCAGCTTTAATCTGATTAGATAACTGTTCAACTACCTGCAATAGCATGTCGAACTGATTTATTGTATATGTATTGAACAATTCTTTAACTGCTTCAATATACTCAACAGGGTACTCATCAATTGCTATGCCATTCTTGATATAAAGTGCATCAACTGTAAACTTCAATAAGCCTCTTATGAAATCAACCTGTCTGATGTTATTTTCTCTAAGACCTCTTACAAACTTAAGCAGATCATAAACATTTTCACTGTTAGCTGCCCTGTAGAACTCCACATATCTATCAGACATATCACCACCAATATAGTCTCTCACATTATCAATGGTGACCTGCTTATCATATGTCTTTGCAATAGCCTCAAGCAAGTTAATACACTCTCTAGGCACCCTATCTCCTTTTTTAGCTATTACTTCAAGTGCCTCATCACTTACTGTAAGTCCCTCCATTACACTAATCTGCTTAAGCCTTCTACTCATATCCTTTATTGACTGCTTACCTACCTCTAACATGAGCTGACATCTACTTTTAATTGTATCAAGCACATTCTGAGGATCAGTTGTAGCAAACATGACTACCAGATGAGGAGGAATGTCCTCAATCAATTTTAATAAGGAGTTTTGAGCTGCTTTACTAAACATATGACACTCGTCCATGATTAGCACTTTTAAATCACCGTATACAGGAGGCTGTAATGCCTCATCCATCACTTCCTGAATAGCCTCTTTACCATTTGCAATGGTAGCATCCACTTCAACAACGCCAGGACATTCAACCTGTGTAGATTCTCCACCAATAAGTATTTCATTTATTGACTCACACATCTCACATTCATCGCAAGGTGATCCATCTTCATGAGGATTTAAACACAAATAACGCTTTGCAATTAACCTACAGAATGTAGTTTTGCCGCATCCTCTAAGTCCGCTAATAAACAATACATGAGGAAAATCCTCTTTCTTAACAAACCTCTTTGCTATCACCTTTTTTATAGAGTCTCCACAATAATCTTCCTCGCTCTTCGGTCTATATTTAGTGAACCAACTTTTTCCTACCTGTGCATAGTCCATTCCAATCAAAGCCCCTTTCAAATTATTATATTTCATATAATATAATAAACTAATGTAGTTTTCCATGTTTATTCTTAATACCTATGCTACTCTATTCCTATAAAATAAACCACCTGAAATAAACCACCCATGCCCATACTATTTTATTTATCTATGCCTATCTTTATTTACCCATAGACACCACCAATTTTATTCATTAGTATAATTTCCAACTGTCTGCTGTCATAAATTTATCCCTTTAGTACATCAATTTATAATAATGCTAACACCTATAATACTCTATATGCCTATTTACAAAAAAAAGACCTACCACAATGGGTAGGTCTTTCTGTCGGTTTAACTTTATTCAAGCTGCTCTTACTACTGTACAGACTGCTCTGAGTGGATAAGTCTGTTGATGTAGTTTGCTGCAAGTTCCTGAGCTGTAGGTCCCTTCTGTCCGCCTTTACCTCTCTTGCCAGCCTTAGAAGCCTTAGGGTTGTTAAGGTAACCGAATGTCTCTTCATACTCTGGCTTAACAACGTTGTCAACGTCGATGCTGTTCTTGATTGCGTCATCGTTAACTTCAAGACCTGTCTCCTTAGAGAATACGAAGTAATGAGCCTCAAGGATTGCATCAATTCCTTTTCCCTCTGTATTAGAAGAAGAAGAAACGATCTTACCATTCTCAAGCATGAATGAGAACTCAGGCTTAGCTGTTAAAGCTGTAAGCCACTTTCTTGAGATTGCTGTCTGCTGACCAGGAGCAAGAGTCTTTGTAACATTCTTTGCTACGAAAACACCTGTCTCATCCTTAGTCCAAACCTCTGTCTCATAAGTAATAGGCTCTGTACCGCAGTTCTCGATCAGATATCCAACGATCTTAGATGTACCCTTAACCTGACGGCTACCAGTTTTCTTAGTAGCTTCCTTGTCAAGTAAGATGTTACCGCCTGTGCCGTATCCAAGTGTGTTGACTACCTTAAGGCTCTTAGAAAGAGTTCCTCTCTTTGCCAGATAAGTCTTATCCTGCTCGATTGTAAGCTTTAATGAATCTTTCCACTCAGCTAACTTCTGTTTCTTGCGATCCTTTGATGTCTCGCTAGACTCTGCTACTGGAGCCTCTGCTGGTGCGGATGCTGCTCCGCCGAAAATTTCTTCCATTCCCATGATTTTTTACCTCCGTAAAATAATAATTTGATAGTTATTTTATATGATGTACCTTAGTACTACATACCTTATAAATTTTAATGATTGAAAACTCATTTCCTTTTCTTTATCTTAATACTAACGCCGTGACTTCATTTTGTCAATAGCTTTTTGAAAAATTCTTAAAATTTATTTTTAAGTCTTTCTCATATATCTCTCTCAATCACTATAATAATAATACCGCACGACTTCCAATCTGTCAACCACTTTTTTCTAAAAATTTCCATTAATATTTCATATCGCACACAACAGTTTTATTATTGTAAGTTCCTAATTGAACATGAACTGTAAAACTGTTACCGACAACTAGTCGAACACCTTTATTATAAGGCACATCCAAAGTATAAGTACCGGACAAACCTGAAACACTACCTGACACTACACATTTAATAACTAGATTATTATTAGTATCGACTGACCTAGCGTAGAATTTAAGTCCAGTCACTGTAAATGTCATGTCTGAATAGTTATCATCAATTTGAACATTCTCATTATTAGTGATCTCCACCCAATTAAACTGATTCTCGTCCTGCATATACTTAACGCTGTTCTCATTATTAGATGTGTTACCACCATTGTTGGTATTGTCATCGCTAATATCTACTCGTGTATTAGCTGAATCATCAGGTGCCTGTACTGGATTATTAGGTGTCTGTGAGATAACATTATTGTTAGGAACATCAGTATTATTACTGTTGTGTCTTTCAACTGCTGATGCTATTGCAATTACCAAAAGCAGTGCCACAACGCCTACTGCTACCATAATTATAGCCTGTTTCTTTAAACCACCATGCCCATTATCATCTTCAGGTGCATCCTGACTATCTTCTAATGAATTATCAAAGGCATTTCCAAGATCATCCTCTGAAATAGAAGCACCCCCATTATTTTGTGCACCTGCATCACCAAACCCAGATGAGCCATCTATGCTGCCATCCCCTGAATCAGAGCTGTCAAACCCGTCTGAGTTGTCAAACCCGTCTGAGTTGTCAAAGCCCCCATCATCAAATAGACTGTCAAAACCGCTATCTTCAAAGCCATCATTACCCATATTATGCTCTCCTATCTTTTTTATTTTATATATTTTTTTATTTCTATTATCTATAATGCCATATTACAAATTACTTCCCTAGTAACTCCATGCTAGCATAATTTGATTCCATTAAATTTAATAATAACTCTGCCTTCCTTACTTTAGCTATATTGCAAGTAGCCTCATTTATACTGTTATTACTACATTTCATTTGTGAAACCACACTAGGAACTACTGTATCTACATAGCATAAAATGTTTAATATAGTATCAATATCAAGTTCATTCAATCCTGCTATGTCTATACTATCATTATCCCCAAGTAGAAATGAACTTATTGAGTATTCCACACTTCTACTAATTATGTCCTTATAAACCTCATATTCGCCAAGATCAGAAGTACTAAGTATATATTCTGTAATATACTGTGCCGCCAAGCCTGCTAATTCTGTATACCCTTTCTTTTTAATGTATAGCACATTATCACTCAATGAATAGTAATCATCATCACAGGACACTATATCTGCACCTGTTACGTTACTTAATAATTTAAGTATCTCACTAGAATTTAATAAAGGCTTATTAACAACATACTCATTGCTATCTCCTATATTTCTAGTGTCTCTAACATCATAAGCACTGACTACATACAATTCATCAACTGATTCTTGTTTATTAAGAATGTTATACTCCAATGCCTTATTCAATTCATCAGGACTTAGATCACATTTACCAACCTCTTTATTAGTGCTTGTATCAAAATACTTACATACTGTTTTAGGAAATAATAAGTAGACAGGCTTTGCTTCTCTTGTAACCATTCTGCCTAACTCCTGCCACTCTAATTCAGTCTTAAGGTCTACAGCTTTATCATTCTGCAACATAATTAAAATTCTATTGATTGTGTCAAACCTTACAAGATTACTTCCATTATAAATGACTTTCTTGTAGTATTTCTCATGCTTTAGCTTATCTATGTTAGATGCAAGCATATTGTATAACTGTTTAGTATTCATCTTTTTCAATTTCCTCTCTAATAGCTAAAGATTATCTTGCAAAGTCTAACTGTACCATCTGCAATGTTATAGCTATACAAACTATCCTTACTGATCCTCTCATTTATCTTTTTAGACTTCACAAAATAAACCTTACCTTTGTCTACTGCATACAACTCTACACCATGTGCAACATCTACAGGCTTCACAAGTCTATTACTTTTAGCCACAAACAATCTTCTATCAATTGTAAAGACTAAATTTGTATCAAAGATAATACCCTCAAATTCAGGAAATGTATTCATTTCCTTAGCATTTTTTAATCCACATAACTCCATAAACAAGTTATGCATACCATTTATTTTCTTAGGTTCCATCTTAGTTGTAGGACCGTCATTATCATCTAATACTTTAGCATAAACATCAAAGCCATATGTCTTGATTGTCTTATACCTTGTACCTGAACCAACGCCATTACCTACAAAAGACCAAGTCTGTACCTTTTCATCTGTCTCTACTGTACCATTGAAAAATATGTCCAGTGTATATTCTTCATTTGCCTGAGGATTGATTATTTTATCATGCTTGAATTGCATTTTCTGAGGTATTGACCCAAATGTGAGAATGTTCTCAAGTTCCCACTTAAGTACCATAGCTTGACCATTACATGCCTTTACAAAATCTGGCATGAACTCTGCATAGAAATTAGCTGTATTCTCTTTACTTACTATCTTTTTTAATATCCATGCATATTCCTTATAACCTATTGCATCTGTATATAATTCCAATGTAGTGTTATCTTCATGTTCACTTGTATCATAAATAATACTCCATGTATTATTTACTACATTTAATGTCATACCTGTTTTAGCATCAAGCTTAATGTTTAAACCATTATGCACCCATAAATCTATTTTTTCTTTTGCCAATGTCTTAATGAAACTGCCAAGTGTAGCGTATTTTATATCTGCCTCAATAGCATATAATGGATAAGGCATTGACTTAAAGAATATGTCATATTGCTTAATGTACTTATGTACTAAAGGTGAGTTTATGCTTGCCTCAATACCTTCAGATGTATTACTCACGGCTGTGTTTTGTAGAGCTAAACCTTCAGCTGCTAATTCAAATAATTTCATGTTAGCAATTTCTATTACTTTGCCATTTACTAATTTTTTCATGCTATTTCTCCAATCTCTATGAATTTTAATTTATTAAGAATGTCAGACTTAATAGGTATACTTACATCCTTATTGCTCACTAGTAAATCCTCAAGTCTTTTCTCTCTATCCTTATTGTCTATTACTGATATTGTATTGCTGAATCCATACCAGTATGCCACACACATATCAGCATAATAAACATTTTTATAAATAGTGTTTATCAATCTATGCCACACACATAATTCAATATGCTTGTACCCTAATTTATCTAATGCATCCTTTGAAACAATCACAATCATTCCATTATTTTCAAGTTCTATCAGAGAAATATCATTTGTATCTTGTGAAGAATATATTGGTATTTCATTATCAATATAAAACTCCAATTTTACACTTAATGTTGTTAACTTTCCTTTATATATGTACATTATCTTTTCATCTGTCCTATCACCCAACTTACTGCTACCTCCATTTTAAGTGAGTCCTATCTAATCTTTTCTAACCTTTCTCTTGATACCATTATACACCTTTTGAGATGTTTTGTCCACACCCTTGACTGCGTTCAGTATCAAACTAAACATCTGCTGTGTCTGTGTTCCCCTAGAAGTGCCATTTATGAAAACTTTATTAGGTGTTAACTCTCTTTTTACTGCCTTTTTACTAGGTCTATTGTCACAATCTTTGAAAAAGTCGTCAAAGGATTCTTCACTGCTATTACTTGTATATCCAAGATCCTCTTCATTTATATCAAAGTCATTGTCCTCTTCCTCTTCGTCGCCAAATATATCATCTAAGTTTATATTATCTAAATCATCTTCACTATCATCATTTTCACTGTCTTCATCTTCGTCTGGTATGTCGTCCTCATCGTCGAACATGTCAGCTATCAACTCATCATCTGT